>OLRG01000010.1_pt1 | contig 238814 bp, 204 predicted proteins | sample 1672331 | NCBI WGS metagenome assembly OLRG01 (sample SAMEA3136672, study PRJEB25190) | human gut metagenome
TAACGGTCCTAAGGTAGCGAAATTCCTTGTCGGGTAAGTTCCGACCTGCACGAATGGCGTAACGACTTGGGCGCTGTCTCAACCATGGACCCGGTGAAATTGTATTATTCGTGAAGATGCGAATTACCTGCGGAAGGACGGAAAGACCCCGTGAACCTTTACTGCAGCTTGGCATTGGCTGTTGGTGCGGTGCGTAGAGGATAGGCAGGAGCCTGCGAACCGGGAACGCCAGTTCCCGGGGAGGCGCCCTTGGAATACTGCCCTCACCGCATCGGCAGCCTAACGCGCCGCCCTCATCGGGGGCGCGGACCGTGCCAGGTGGGTAGTTTGACTGGGGCGGTCGCCTCCTAAACTGTAACGGAGGCGTGCGAAGGTTCGCTCAGGGCGGTTGGCAATCGCCCGCAGAGCACAAGAGTACAAGCGAGCCTGACTGCGAGACCAACAAGTCGAGCAGAGACGAAAGTCGGTTCTAGTGATCCGGCGGCCCAGCGTGGAATGGCCGTCGCTCAACGGATAAAAGGTACTCCGGGGATAACAGGCTGATCTTGCCCAAGAGTCCACATCGACGGCAAGGTTTGGCACCTCGATGTCGGCTCATCGCATCCTGGGGCTGTAGCAGGTCCCAAGGGTACGGCTGTTCGCCGTTTAAAGCGGTACGCGAGCTGGGTTCAGAACGTCGTGAGACAGTTCGGTCCCTATCCTCCGTGGGCGCAAGAGAATTGAGAGGATCTGTCCCTAGTACGAGAGGACCGGGATGGACGCACCTCTGGTGCCGCAGTTGTCGACCAACGGCACAGCTGCCTAGCTACGTGCGGAACGGATAACCGCTGAAAGCATCTAAGCGGGAAGCCGGCCTCGAGATGAGTTCTCTCTTCGGTAAGGCCACTTGTAGACCACAAGTTCGATAGGCCGCAGCTGCAAGCCCCGCGAGGGGCTCAGGCGAGCGGTACTAATCGGCCGAGCTCTTCATCTCGATTCATCTTCTCGATCTGATATGAGTGAGAACAAGGTTCGCTGAGCGCCATGCAACCCCCAGGGTGGCCCCTGGATTGAAAACGGGATACTCATCTCGTGCGGGCGAACGCCCTGCATGAGCGGAACCATGGAGGGGAGGATCACCCGGTCCCATGCCGAACCCGGCAGTTAAGCTCCCCATCGCCGAAAGTACTGCGGTGCAGTCCGTGGGAGGATAGGCCGTTCCGCTCATGCAGGGCATTTGACCCAAGCAAATCTGAGATGTATCTCAGTGGTTAAAAATTATCTTGAAATTCTGCATAGAATCTGGGATAATCTTTGATCGTGACATATGGGAGATTGGCGCAGCGGGAGCGCAGTTGCCTTACAAGCAAACGGTCACAGGTTCAAATCCTGTATCTCCCACCATTAATTACATGCCACGCTTTCGCGTGGCATTTTTATTTCGGGCGTTTAGCTCAGCGGGAGAGCACTTCCTTCACACGGAAGGGGTCATCGGTTCAATCCCGGTAACGCCCACCATAGAAAATGTAGCCGAGGTTATCTGCCTCGGCTTTTTTATTGCATGGCAATCGCAGACGAAGACTCGGACGGTGTGTGACCTATTACACCTTCTGCTCTATGGGCCAGCCTGCCGCTGAGAACTCCGCCAACAACGAGGATGACGCAGGCTAGGAAGCCGCTGACGAAAGTGCCGACGTGTCGAACATCGCCTCCTCACAGACTGGTGGGGCAATGGATGATGCCCGCGATGGTCGGCGTTGGCAGCATCGCGGGCATCTTGGCTGCCGCCGCTTCGCCTCCGTCGCACATCTAATTATTTCTTGCGCTGTCTTTTCGTTAAACGTGCTAATAGTTAAACGGACCGGGTTGATCCCGGTCCGTTATCCAAATTAATCTAGTTAAGTGTCGCTATACCGCTTAGACGAGCTTGCTTAGCTCTTTGTATAGTTCCCTGATGCTGAAGCGCTCTTCTTGGTTCGCCTTGATTCCCTGATCAGCAAGCTTCAGCAATTTGCATACAGGAACGTTTGGGATTATTTTCGGCTCTTCTTTCATCTTAACCAAGTAAGGGGAATCATTGATCCTCGAAGCAAGTTGGTACGGGGTTTCTAGCGTGAGCAGCAAATGCATTATGCTGCAGAGAGCATAGGTATCGATCGTCTCTGAATGTCGAAGTTCTTCAATGCCCTCTACATCGCGGGTGAGCATTTCAGGTGGGGCATACTCAATTGTTCCGTAACGCCAGATGCCATATTGAGTGGTAGTAAATGGGGAATCTGTTTCAATGTACGAAGCGCTTCCCAGGTCAACGAGACATATATCAAAGCAGCAGGAGTCTACTTGTTGCTGAAGGCTTGCTCTTTCTGTTCTGATAATGATATTGCGCGGTGATAGATCGCGGTGCACGAAGGCACCCTCAAGCGATTTGGCATTGAGGAGTATTTTTAGGACCGCTTTGGCAATTGCGGCAACCGTAATGGGCTCGATCCCAATACACGCACCAAGGTCTACATGGGAAAGTAAGTCTATTGTTGCTGCCAGCGTGACCCCTTCAACATACTCTCTGACGATAATTGGCTTGCCCTTGGCGTTCCCTAGTCCAAATATGCGGGGAAAACCCTTTAAATGTGAAACCGCCAATGAACTGCGAAATTCTTCCAGGGTAAGCAGTGTTTGAACTTCTTCGTATCTTTGCAGCGCTTCTTGAGAGGTTTCCTTGTATTTGATTTCCTTAATGCCGTCTTCGTGGAACAAAGGGGATTTCAGCGCGACGCATTCATTGAGCGTGTTGTAGGCTTTGCGCATAACCATGCTGTTGGAATATGGGGCTTTATTTTCCAGGAAAAATGTTAGAAAACGACGACTCGTTTCTTCCTTTGTGCAGTTTGGGTCCACAAAAGCTGGCGTAAAGGAGTCCAGGGAGAGAATAGATACTCGTTGTTCTAATTGGTTATTGAACCCGAAGCATGGGTCAACTGAATCCAAAACTGCCCTTCTTTCATACAGTGTGATTGATCAATACTGCAATCTGATGAGCCTTGAATGTTGCGCAACAAGGTAATGGGCCCATGTAGCCAGTTAACTATTAATCGGCAATTTTCAGAACAAGAAACCTCGTTGTTTTGCCTAGACAGAGTGTGTCACCATTGCTGATTTTGACGGGGGGGGGTACTTTTTATTAGCAGATCCTTGCGGTTCTATCTCAGTGATAGATTTATCGGCTCCTGAAATTAGAGTAGTGCCGTTTGTCGATCCTAACCCCTGAGCGTACCAGGCGCTTCCGTCTTCGAAAATGCGAAGATGTTTTCTGGAAACATCGATATCGACATCATTGATGCTGTTGCTACCTGTTGCAAAGAGCCCGATAGTGGTTCCTTCCTCGGAGGTAGAGAGAGGGTATATAGGAGAGCACGTAACCTCGTTATCGATCCTGATTAGCCCAAGTTTTATGGGGCTGTCAGCGGATTTGGTTGTGTGCTTTGGTTGCGCTAGTGTTGGCTGAAGCGTTGAAAATGTGAATGAAAGCTTCTTCTCCATGAAGCTGTGTGTTGTCCTTGTCGCAATTTCGGGATCTGCGAGGCATCCAGTAGTCAGAAACATCATCACCAAAAGCACGGCCTTATCGGATGTTTCCGACATAGGTGATGCGTTGATTCTGCGAATAGCGTTAGCATACAGATTTCCATCAAGGGAATAGTGCCGTAGAAGAGCTCCCATTTCCTTTGCCGCCACACCACCGTAGTGTTCTATAACCTCGTGGTACGCGCAGGGTTTGGCTAAATTGGAAACGATTTTGCTTGTTATTGTTTGGGCGCTTTGATGAAAGTCGCCAAAAAACTCAGGATGTACCTGGCTTGGGGTTGCGTGGACGATCTGCCTTGATAAAAAGGTTCTTTCGTTAATTCGATCACGGGGCGCACTGTTGCCGCACAGAGTTCGATCGGTAAGGAGCTCGCTTGCAGCTTCTTTATTGGTGATGCCGCCAAAGCTGCGTAGATCAGAATACATATAGGAGCTCGGTGTGTGCATCTATATCCTTGTCCGGTGCGCAATATCGCTGCAAGTTAAAACGATAAAAGCGGTTACTATCTGCGCGTAATTCATATTCTAACTCAGAACTACGAGGTCAATGCCATTATCTCTGAATAGTTTTAACGGGTAAACCTCTCAGTTGCGCATGTTGTGCACAAAGCAAATCGGTAACTAATGTTGCGCAACGGATCCTTTTCAAACTGCCTTTAAATAGCGAATGCATAAAAAGGGTAACTAGTCTGACGCGTAAGGGCGCGGGTTAATGCAGTGCGAAAAGGAGAATAAATGAAGGATTTGCGTTCTAAGAAAGCAATTGCGGCAAGCCTGAGCTTGACGCTTGCTCTTGGTAGCGTGCCTGCAGTAGCATTGGCCGATGACGCCGATGAGAATAACGAGGGAGCTACTTCCGAGCAGTCTACCCAGGCCGAGCTTTCGTTTTCGGCAAATGGTGGACAGTTCACCGATGGCAGCACTGGAGTAACCGTCAAGGCGAACGAGGACGGAAGCATCAATGCTCCTACGCCTACTCGTGCGGGCTATACTTTCAAGGGTTGGTACTCTCAGTCCAGCATGGATGGCATTCCTGAGAATTATCAGCAGTATTACAAGCTCGATCCTTCTTCTGCCAAGGCAGGCAGCTGGTTTGCTGCATGGGAAAAGAACGCAGAGGTTCAGGCTCAGAGTGTTGAGGTTGTAAGCTTCTTCCAGGGCGGCGAACGTGATGGTTCCAGCGTAACCACTACGATTGACGTTACTGCAGACTGCAGCGTTGCAGATTGCGTTAAGGGCTTCGAAGGGTATACCCCCACAAAGATTGTTTCGGGTGCGGCAACCAGCGAAGAAGAAGTGAACATGACCTCCTCCCTGGAGGGCATCACCACGCTTTATGTGTATTACAAGGCCGACGAGCAGAAAACGGAACAGAACCAGATCAACGTTCTATATGCTGCTAACGGCGGCCAGTTCGTAGACGGCAACGAAACCATGCAGGGCGTTGCCGACGCTGATGGCAAACTCCGTCAGCCTCCTACGCCCACCCGCGATGGCTACACCTTTGCTGGTTGGTACTGGCATGCGGATTACTCCGGCTATACCGACGAGCAGAAGGCTGCCGACAAGGTCGATTTCGACCAGGCGGTTACTGGTCAGACCGTTACGATGTTCGCTCAGTGGACTAAGGATGAAGTACAGAACGAGACCGACGTTCTGTATGTTGCCAATGGCGGCAAGTTCGCTGATGGTCAGGAAGTTCAGCAGGGTCTCACCGACTCTGACGGCATGATGCGCCAGCCCATGACTCCCACACGTGATGGCTACACCTTCGACGGCTGGTACTGGCACGCTGACTACTCCGGCTACACCGACGAGCAGAAGGCCGCCGACAAGGTGGACTTCTCCCAGCCCGTGCAGTCCGACGTGAACATCTACGCCCAGTGGACCAAGAACGCCGACCAGAACGAGATCGACGTCCTCTACGCGGCTAACGGCGGCCAGTTCGCCACCGGCGAGACCTTCCAGCAGGGTCTCACCGACTCCGACGGCATGATGCGCCAGCCCGCAGAGCCCACCCGCGATGGCTACACCTTCGCCGGCTGGTACTGGGTTTCCGACCTCTCCGGCCTCACCGACGAGCAGAAGGACCTGAACAAGGTCGACTTCAGCCAGTCCGTTGCCGGCAAGGAGCACGTGACCGTGTTCGCCCAGTGGACCAAGAACCAGGAGCAGAACGACCATGCCGTGATGTACGTCGCTAACGGCGGCCAGTTCGCCACCGGCGAGACCTTCCAGCAGGGCGTCACCGACTCCGACGGCATGATGCGCCAGCCCGCGGCTCCCACCCGCGATGGCTACACCTTCGACGGCTGGTACTGGCACGCTGACTACTCCGGCTACACCGACGAGCAGAAGGCCGCCGACAAGGTGGACTTCTCCCAGCCCGTGCAGTCCGACGTGAACATCTACGCCCAGTGGACCAAGAACGCCGATGCTCAGGCTGAGCAGATCACCGTTAAGTTTGTTGACAACTTCAACGGGACCGAATCTTCCGCCGAGGTCAAGAAGGGCGAGGCTGTTGCCAAGCCTGCCGACCCCACCTATGACGGTTGGACCTTCGAGGGTTGGTCTTCCACCCTCAAGGACGATGAGGGCAACTGGGAGTACACCCCCGTTGACTTCAGCAAGGCAGTTGAGGATGAAGACCAGGACGGCGTGGTAACCTACTACGCCTTCTACTCCGAGAACCAGGCTGCTGCGGATGACGCCGCCAACGGCGAGGAGGCCGCTGGTCAGGATGTCGCTGGCGATGATGCCAACGCAACTGGTGATGACGCCGACGAGTCGAGCATCGCACCTCAGACCGGTGACGCCACCAACGTTGCCGCAGTCGCTGGTATTGGCGGCATCGCGGGCCTTCTTGCAGCAGCCGCTGCATTGCTTCGCCGCCGTCGCAGCAACTAGCTAATGCATACGCTGTCCGTTTGAGGCAGAGGTACTAGCAAGCGAATGGACCGGGTTATTCCCGGTCCATTCGTTTTTTAGTGGGAAAATGAAGCAAACCCGTATTTGACTTGCGTTTGACCGCATCGCGCGTGAAGGGAGTTGCCATGACTTTTGTCCTCGGGCTGGCTCAGTGCCGTCATCCTGAAGATGGCGGTACGGAAGCTGTTTTGGAAATGGCCAAACAGTGGTGCGCCGAAGCTTCTCTTCGTGGGGTGGATATCTTGGTGTTCCCCGAGTCGCTTATGACCCGCTATGAACTGAATAAACGGTCGTTCGCTTCTGAGGCTGAGTCAATTGATGGGCCGTTTTGCTGCGGAATGAATGCGCTTGCGGCGCGCTATGGCCTTTGGCTTGTATACACCGTGAATGAGCGAAACAATGAGGGGAATCCCTTTAATACGGCTGTTATTACGGGAAGCGATGGGACAAAGCACGGGGTTTACCGCAAAGTGCATTTGTTCGATACCGATTTCACTAAGGAATCCGATCGTATGGCGGCGGGCTCTGCGTTGTTCGAGCCCATTGATACTCCCTTTGGGCGTATCGGTCTTTCGATTTGCTATGATTTGCGTTTTCCGGAAGTGGCGCGCTTTGCGGCAACGCATGGGTGCCAGCTGTTAATCAATCCTGCTGCCTGGGTAGATGGCCGCTTGAAGGCGGAGCAATGGCGTACGCTTCTTTCGGCGCGAGCCATTGAGAACGAGATCTTCGTTGCGGGCTTAAGTCGCGTTGACAAGGGCTACATCGGGCAAAGTGCCGTGTTTGGGCCTGATGGTGTGATGCTGGCCAGTGGCAGCGTCCGCGAAGAGCTGGTTGCTGCCCGCATAGACCTTTCGGCGATTGACGGAGTTCGCGCAGCCATGCCCGTCCTTGAGCATCGCAGGCCGGAGCTTTATTAGTGGGGTATGGGGGCAGACGCCGTTTTCCCACTAGGCAGGGCTGGGGGCGCCCGGCAACTCCATACGATTAGTGCGGGCGGCGCCTCAAAGCTAAAGTGGGAAACGGTACCTGTCCCTATATTCCTACTTTGCCGTTTCAGCAATCAGGGCAGATCGCTCGACTTTTCGTTGCATAGTGTGGAATCGGCGTGTATGGGGCTTTCTTCGCGGATTCGTGGCCGAGATCTGTGGTGATGCGGCATAAAATCACAATGTTTACTAAATAAAACATACGGGAGTCAATAGGCTCTCTTTGGCACTCGCCCGAAACCTACCTCAACTGCACTATTAAGGGAGTTGCTGTGCTTAGCCGCTTTAGCGTAAAGAAGCCATATATCGTTACGGTTGCGGTGATCATCATCCTGATTCTGGGTGGTGTTTCGCTTACTAAGATGAAGACCGACTTGCTGCCCGATATGGATTTGCCCTATCTGGCGGTTATCACCACCGACCCTGGCGCTAGCGCTGAAAAGGTGGAATCCGAAGTTACCGATGTATTGGAAGGCTCGCTTTCGAAGGTGAGCGGTGTTTCCTCCGTCCAAAGCCAAAGTGCTGATAACTATTCCATGATATTCCTCGAGTTCGAGGATGGAAGCGATATGGATTCCGCCATGGTGAAGGCCTCGTCTGCGGTAAACGAGGTTTCTTCCCAGCTGCCTGAAACTGCTGGCAGCCCTAACTACATGGAAATCAGCATGGATATGATGGCAACCTTGTATGTTGCCGCATCCTACGACGACCATGATATTTTCGATACCACTTCGTTGGTGAAAGACAAAGCTGTTCCTGAATTGGAGCGCATTGACGGTGTTGCCGACGTTTCTACGGTTGGGGCGGCGGAAAAATCGGTAGAGGTGCGCCTTTCCGACAGCAAGATTGAAGACATCAACAACAAGCTGCTGGCCAGCGTCAATTCCCAGCTTTACGATGCCAAGAAAAGCATCGATGAAGGTGAGGCGAAGCTGGCTGAAGCGGAGAGCCAGCTAAACAGCCAGAAAGAAGCGCTCGAGCAGAAGCAACAGGAAACAAGCGATCAGCTTGGTCAGGCAAGCTCTGGCTTAACGCTGGCAATTTCCGGGAAAACCAGCGAGATCACTTCGCTGCAGGCGGGGATCGGAGCGCTGAAGGCCGTCGATCCTAGCGGCGCAAACCCCCAGGTTCAGGCGAAAATTGGGCAGCTTGTGCAGAAGGCGCAAACGGTAACGGGAGAACTTGAAGCCTACCAAAAGCAGCTTGCCGAAGTGCAATCGGGCTCTATTACCGCAGCAACGCAGTTCGGCAGCGCCAGCGCTCAGTTTGCCAGCGCCCAACAGACCATCGACTCCAACAAACAACAGCTGACGGATGCCCGTTCTCAGTACGAAAGCTCGCGTGAAGAGGCTCTTTCCAAAGCGAATGTCGATGCCTTGGTGGACAAGGAAACGCTAGCAGGCATTATTAAAGCCCAGGATTTTTCGATGCCGGCTGGCTATCTTGATAGCGGCTCGGACGATCAGTGGCTGTTGCGTGTGGGCGACAACATCTCTTCCATTTCCGACCTGCGTTCGCTTTTGCTCGCCGACATCGATGGGGTGGGTGAAATCCGCCTTGCCGATGTTGCCGACATCACCGAAGTTGACAATGTCGGAGATCAGTACATGCGTATCAACGCCAAAGATGGCGTATTGCTTTCGGTGTTCAAGAATTCCACTGCTTCTACGAGCGAAGTTTCTGCAGATACCCGAGCAGCGCTTACCAAAATTGAGCAGGCCAATCCCGGCTTGCATCTAACTGTGGTGAGTGACCAGGGGTCTTTCATTGCGCTGTACATCAACTCTATTTTGCAGTCGCTGCTTTTGGGCGCGCTTCTTGCCGTGGTGGTGCTCATCGTTTTCCTTCGCGATTGGCGCCCCACGCTCATCATGGCTTTCAGCATTCCCTTCTCAGTGCTCTGCGCCTTGGTGGTGATGTACTTCTCGGGCATCTCGCTGAACATTATGTCGCTTGGCGGTATTTCCATCGCTATTGGCATGCTGGTAGATAATTCGATTGTTGTGCTGGAGAATATCTATCGCCTGCGCAGCCGCGGCATTCCGCCTGCTCGCGCAGCCGTTCAGGGTGCGAAGCAGATCTCGGGCGCGGTAATTGCTTCCACGCTTACTACCATTTGCGTATTCTTGCCCATCGTGTTTACTACGGGCATGGTGAACCAGCTGATGCTGCCCTTCGCGCTGACCATTGCCTACGTGCTTACCGCGTCGCTGCTTATCGCGTTGACCATGGTTCCCGCTGCTTCTTCGTTCCTGTTCAAGAACTATATTCCTCGCCGCAACAACTGGTTTGAGACGCTGCAGACGAAATATGCTCATTCGCTGGCATTCTTCTTGCGTCATAAGGCGTTGCCTCTTGTGGTGTCGGTAGTGCTTTTGGTTGTTACAGTGATTGGTGTGGTGAACATGGGTATCACTATGATCCCCACCATGACCTCGAAAACGGCAACGGTGACAGTGACCATGCCTGAAGATACCGACAAGGAGACGGCGTACGCTACGGCGGATAAGGTTATGGACGAAGCCATGGGCATCGACGGAGTGAAATTCGTTGGCGCTATGGACGGAACGTCTTCGACTTCGATGGTTGCGAGTGATATTTCCAGCAGTAGCAGCAGCGACAAGTTCCACCAGGTGTTCACGTTCTACGTACAGACCGACAGTTCAGTGACCACCGAAGGCCAGGTGCTTTCGATTTTGGATCAGCTACAGCAGCGTACTTCTGGCCTGAACTGCGAAGTGATTACCGATGCTTCTTCTTCCGAGGCGATGAGCTCTATGACCGGCAGTGGGCTTTCGCTGAGGATCCAAGGTCCCGATCAGGATGAGCTGGTGCGTATCAGCGAAGATGTGATGGGGATCGTTGGCCAGGTGGAGGGCTATACCGAAATCGAAAACGGCATGGAAGATGCTGCGACCGAGCTTCACCTGGTTGTCGATCGCGACAAGCTTACCAAGGACGGCTATACGGTTGCTCAGTTGTATAGCGATTTGGCGAAAAAGCTTTCCGAAAGCGCCGATGCGCCTTCCATGACGCTCGATGGCAGCAAGATGAATGTGTCTGTAGTGGATAAGACAAACCCTGTTACGGCAGACAATCTTCTTGATACCGAGATTGAGATAACCAATCAGCAGACGGGCGATACCACCACGCACAAGCTTCGCGAGTTCGCTAAGGTTGAGCAGGGAGTTGCCTCTCCCACGATGATTCATGTGAACTCAACCCGTGCTATTACGGTGACGGCCGATGTCGAAGATGGTTACAACAATGCTTTGCTTGCGCGCGATCTGCAGACCAAGCTCAAGGATTATCAGCTGCCCGAGGGCTACACCATTCAAACCAGTGGGGAACTGGAAAACATCAACACAATGCTTTCTCAAATGATGCTGCTTCTGATTTTGGGCTTTGTGCTGATCTACCTTGTTATGGTGGCGCAGTTCCAGAGCCTGCTTTCTCCTTTCATCGTGATCTTGACTGTCCCCCTTGCCTTTACCGGCGGTTTGTTCGGTTTGGTGGCAGCCGGCGAACAGCTGAGCATGCTTTCGCTGCTGGGCTTCGCGGTGCTTATGGGCACGGTTGTGAATAACGGCATCGTGTTCGTTGACTATGTGAACCAGCTGCGCCGTGGTGGCCTGTCGAAGCACGATGCCCTGGTGGCTGCGGGACGTACCCGCATGCGCCCCATCATGATGACGGCAATTACCACCATCTTCGCTATGTTGCCGATGGTGTTCAGCGATGCGGTGGGATCGTCGATGCAGCGCGGCATGGCGGTTGTGGTTGTGGGCGGCTTGCTGTACGCCACGTTCATGACGCTGTATGTGGTGCCGGTTATGTACGACATCCTGTATCGTCGCGTTCCTCGCGAGGTTGATTTGGGCGATGAGTCTATCGACGACGATCCAGGCGATGCTCAAGCATATTTGGAGGCAATGCAGAACGCCCGTGCTTTAGCTGGAGTTAAGCCAAGAGTGGCCAATGCCGGTTCGGGAGGGAGTGCCGGAACAGCTTCGTGACAGGCATGGCTTTCGCAGAGGCAACCATTCACAATCCCCTCATCATTTGGGGTTTCTTTGGGGAAGAAGGAATGAACGTGTTACAGCATTGTGACGTTTTTGCTTGGGTATCCTGCTAGAATAAAGAAAGATAATAAGCGAGGCGCAGGGGCGCTTCGATACTGGGGCCTTTGCCGTATGGCGAAGGAGAAAGAGGGGCGAGAGCTATGAAGCAGTACAGGCGCGTATTTGCAGCACTCGATGGCGGCAGCACTCAGCAGGAAGTAGCCGAGCGAGCAATTCAGATTGCGAAGCTCAACCATGCAGAATTGATGTTCGGCCATGTAGTAGATTCGGTTCCCGATTCCTTGACGGGCACCCACTACAAGGAGCTTGCTGAGACGGTTCGCAACCGTTTGGTCGATTCCTTGGGCGATACGCTGAAGTCAGCCGAGGAAGATCCAGACATCCCTTCCGTAGAGGTTGTTGTTAAGGTTGGTCGCATTCAGGAAACCATCCATAACCTGATGATCAAGCCGTTCGAGCCCGAGCTGGTTATCTGCGGTGAGCGCGGTCTTTCGAACATCACCTACGTATTCGTTGGCAGCGTTTCCACTTATCTGATCAGGAACCTTCGCTGCGACGTTCTTGTTGTAAAGCAGGATTAGTCGGTTGCGCTGATCTACGATCAGCGCAACATACTCCTGAGACGCGACGATGCTGCGCGGGATTCTGGCGGCACAGGGAAATTTCAAAGCCCATAGGGCGGCGCAAAGGCCAGCCCTATGGGCTTTTCAATCTCCCCGCACTCGCCAGAATCTTACTCGCTGACTCTACCGGTGCATACCCCAAAGCTCGTTAACGTCCTTGTGGGCGTTTTTTATTGGGTCCGAGTTTCGATAGTAGAGCAGCATCGTCTAAAATGAGAAGCAGTGCGCCCGTGCGGTGCACTCTAAACATACTAGAGCGGCTGGCAGCTTGCTGGCTGAAACGTTACACACAGAAAGGCATGGCATGCAGCGCAACCATTACGATTTCCTCATCGTTGGCGCTGGCATCACGAGCGCCGTTTTTGCTCATGAAGCCGCCAAGATCGGCAAGACCTGCTTGGTCATCGACCGCCGCGATCACATTGCAGGCAACATCTATACGGAAGAAATCGATGGCATCAACGTGCATAAGTACGGTGCCCATATCTTCCATACGTCGCTTCGTCCCGTTTGGGATTACGTAAATCAGTTCGCCGAGTTCAACAACTATGTGAACTGCCCTGTTGCCAGCTACAAGGACGAGTTGTACAACTTGCCGTTCAACATGAACACCTTCTCGAAGATGTGGGGAATCAAGACTCCCGCTGAAGCGAAGGAAATCATTGAGCGCCAGAAGCAGGAAGCAGCCGAGCAGATTGGCGAAGGCGAGCCCTCTAATCTCGAGGAACAGGCGCTTTCGCTTATCGGCAAGGATGTATTCGAGAAGCTGATCAAGGGCTACACCGAAAAGCAGTGGGGCAAGAGCTGCACCGAGCTGCCCGCTTCCATCATCAAGCGCCTGCCCGTTCGCTTCATTTATGACAACAACTACTTCAACGACCGTTGGCAGGGCATCCCCATGGGCGGCTACACTGCTATGGTTGAGCGCATGTTCGGCGATACGGAAATTTTGCTGAATACCGAGTATCGTGAGTTCGTTGCTGAAAACGAAGGCATTGCCGACCGCGTTATTTACTGCGGCACCATCGACGCTTACTTCGATTATCAGCTTGGCGCGTTGGAGTATCGTTCTTTGCGCTTCGAGTCTGAGCGTATTGAATGCGAGAATTGGCAGGGCAACGCGGTGGTTAACTACACCGAGCGCGAGGTGCCCTTCACGCGCATTATCGAGCACAAGCACTTCGAGTACGGCACTCAGCCAACCACCATCATTACGCGCGAGTATCCCGCAAACTGGGAGCGCGGCGACGAGCCGTACTATCCTCTGAACGATGAGCGCAACAGCGCTCTGTACGAGCAGTACGTTGAGCTCGCCAAGCAGGAAGGCAACGTGGTGTTCGCTGGCCGTTTGGGTGGATACAAGTACTACGATATGGACAAGGCTATCGACGCGGCATTTGATTTGGTGAATGCTGAACTTGGCGTTGACCTGAGGAAATAGGGTTGATCTCCATCTTCTTGCATTGATATATTGCGAGCCTGGTATGGTTGCCGAAAGGGCAGCTGACCAGGCTCGCTGTGATTTGTGCCTAGCGAGAACGTTGGCGCCGCTGTGCTGGGCACGCCGTTCGGTTGAAAGGAAAACGTATGAGACTGATAGGGATACTTGCCGCCGCTGCTTTGGCGTGCACGTTGGCGGGTTGCGCAACTCCGCAGCAACAGCCCGACCACTCTCAGCTCAAGGTGAATGATGCGGGCGTTTCTTCGGATGGCGGTGCCCAAAGTGGCGAAGGAGCCGAAGGGGGCGTTTCTTCTGCGGAGGAAGCTAAGCCGACGGCAAGTGAGTTGCGCGCGAAGCTGGATATAACGGAAGACTATCGTTCCGACTTCAACCACGGCAAAAAAGGGGCCAGCTATCAGAAGTACATCGTGCTGCACGACACCGAAGTGGATAGCAGCGCGGCTTCTATCGTTAATTCATGGGAGAGCAGTGGCAACAAAGTGGCCTCGCAGTTCATCGTGAATAAAGACGGATCTATCGTGCAATGTGTGCCGATGGATGCCATTGCCCATCATGCTGGCTATGGCGACGCAGGTCACAACAGCGAGTATGGCGTGCCGGAAGATGGACGCGACGACAAAAAGGGGACCACCAAAGCTCCTTCGAAGAGTATTACCGATTACGGTATGAATTCGTATTCTATTGGCATCGAAATAGTGCACGTGGGCGGGCAGGGCGCCTATCCCGAAGCGCAGCTTGAAGCGATTGACGGGCTTATTGCCTACATCGATGCGTATTACGGCAGCGAAAGCACCATCATCGACCACAAAATGTGGCGTTCTGGCAACTCTGACACCTCGGCTGAATTCGCAACGTATCTGGCCAATTACCGTGACCACCGCACTCATAACTAACTGATGGGAAAATAGGGGCAGGTGCCAGATTCCCACCTGTGCCCATTTTCCGTGCGCCGTTTCTTTCAACGTAAAAAGCGAGTAAACTAATATGGCTTATGGCTATGCGCTTCGACTGCTGCTCTGAGGGGTATCGGGCGGTATGCGCCGTAGGTGCATAGTCGGCAATCGATACATTTCGCGCTTTTGCGCTTGCTGTTTGCTTGTTTGAAAGGGAGCCCAATGGCAGACAAGGTCGCAGTACTCATACCTTGCTACAACGAAGCCGTGACCATCGGCAAGGTGGTGGACGACTTCAAGCGCGTCCTGCCCGACGCCGACATCTACGTCTACGACAACAACTCCAAGGACGGCACGGCCGACATCGCCCGCGAGCACGGCGCCATCGTGAAGTTCGAGGGGCGCCAGGGCAAGGGCAACGTCGTCCGCTCCATGTTCCGCGACATCGACGCCGACTACTACCTGATGGTCGACGGCGACGACACCTACCCCGCCGAGGCGGCGCCGGCGCTCCTGGAGCCGCTGCGCGCCGACCGCGCCGACATGACGGTGGGCGACCGCCTGTCCAACGGCTCCTACGGCGAGGAGAACGACCGCGCGTTCCACGGCTTCGGCAACGACCTGGTGCGCTGGCTGATCAAGAAGATCTACGGCTTCGCCTTCGACGACGTCATGACGGGCTACCGCGCGTTCAACCGCGTGTTCGTGAAGACCATGCCGGTGCTCTCCGAGGGCTTCCAGATCGAGACGGAGATCTCCATCCACGCGGTGGACAAGCGCTGGCGCATCGAGGACGTGCCGATCGACTACCGCGACCGCCCCGAGGGCAGCTACTCGAAGCTGTCCACCTTCGGCGACGGCGCGAAGGTGCTGCGTGCCATCACGAGCCTGTTCAAGGACTACCGTCCGCTGGCGTTCTTCGGCTGGCTGGCCCTGATCCTGCTGGTGCTGGCCGTGGTGGCGGGCATCCCCGTCGTCGCCGAGTACGCGGCCACCGGCCTGGTGCCCCGCATCCCCACGATGCTGGGCAGCCTGGCGCTCGCCGGCTGCGGCGCCCTCTCCTTCGTGACGGGCCTGATCCTGGACACGGTTGCCAAGAGCCACCGCCGCCAGTGGGAGATCGACGTGTACAAGGCGATGAACGGCTTTTACCGCGAGTAGCCGCAGGGGCTTTGCCCCAGGCTTTTGTAGAATGAAAATAGTAGTTTCACTAGAGAAGGAGTGCGCTCATGGAGGCATATAAGAAAGAATTCATCGAGTTCATGGTGGAAAGCCATGTGCTCAAGTTCGGCGAATTCACGCTTAAGAGCGGGCGCAAATCTCCCTTCTTCATGAATGCCGGCGCCTACGTTACGGGTGGTCAGTTGAAGCGCCTGGGCGAATACTACGCTCGCGCTATTCATGACAACTTCGGCCTGGATTTCGATATGGTATTCGGCCCTGCCTACAAGGGCATTCCGCTGGCTGTTGTTACCGCCATCGCCTTGGAGGAGCTGTACGGCAAGGAGGTTAAGTACTGCTGCAACCGCAAGGAAGTGAAGGACCACGGCGCCGATGCCGGCAACCTGTTGGGTGCCGAGCTTCACGATGGCGACCGCGTGATCATGGTTGAAGACGTTACCACGTCGGGCAAGTCCATCGACGAGACGTATCCCGTCTTGAAGGGTGCCGCTGATGTTGAGGTTAAGGGTCTGATTGTCTCCCTGAACCGTATGGAAGTTGGCAAGGGCGGCGTGAAGACTGCGCAGAAGGAAGTCCAGGAAAAGTATGGCTTCCCTGTAGCTTCCATCGTAAGCATGGCTGAAGTTACCGAGCTTCTGTACAACCACGAAGTTCAGGGCGAAGTGGTGATCGACGATACGTTGAAGGCTGCACTCGATGCTTATTACGAGCAGTATGGTGCCAAGGAAGCGTAGATTTCAGCCGAATTGGTTTTTCTTGAGGCGTCCGCATGGCGGGCGCCTTTCTTGTTTCTGATTTTGGATTGCTGGTCATGATGCTCCGCGCATTTTCGCGGGATTTGCCCTGTTGCAGCGATCGGACCCATTGTAAAAAACAAAAAACTCGGTATCTTTGCAACTTTTTTGCGATTAGGGGCTCTTCTCGGTTTCTTCAGGCTTGAAATATGCCATTTTTGCTGCGTTTTTGTGCCGCGATTCGCGATTGGGAGCTCGCAACAATTGCCAATCGCAAAAAAGTTGCAATTCGGACCGATTTTTTGTTTCTGGGTTCCTGGGAGGGCCCCCGAGGCAGTGCTGGGATGTTATGGGCTCGATGCGGAGCGGGGGGTGGATCTGGCGCGGGGCAGGGTTGACTCGATGCAGCGCCAGGGTATTGCTTGGCCGCGGCGCTTGGGTGCTGTTCGGGTACCGCGCCAAGGTGTTGCCCAGGTGCGGCATCGTGATGTTGCCCCACTGCCGCGCTAGGGAACTGTTTGGGCGTGGCGTCGTGATGTGGCCCGAGCGCGGCGTTGCGAAACACGGGCGGTGCCGCGGGTTTGGGCGCTTGCTCGTGTATCGTGTCGTGTTATTGCTTTCTCTTAAAATAAGTAACGCCACGTTACTAAAGTTGGTTTTCCGCTACAATGAGCGCAGAGAATTTGCAGAAGAACAGGCAAGGAGCCCCCCTATGAGCAATCTTTTGGATACCCCTAAGTTGGGTTTTGGCTGCATGCGTTTGCCCCTTACTGACCCCAAAGATCAGAAGAGCATCGACATCGAGCACTTGAAGAAGATGGTCGATGCGTTCATAGAGGCTGGCGGCACGTACTTTGATACTGCCTATGTCTACCACGAAGGCGAATCAGAAGTTGCTATGCGCAAGGCGCTGGTGGAGCGCTATCCGCGCGATTCGTTCACCATTGCAACCAAGTGCTTGGCTTGGGCTCAGCCTACCGCAGAAGACGCTAAAGCATGTTTGGATACTTCGTTGGAGCGTCTGGGCACCGACTACATCGATTTCTACCTGCTGCATAACATGGGCGGTGCGCGCACGGCGAAATTCGATGAGTACGGAATGTGGGAATGGGCCGCGCAGAAGAAAGCCGAAGGTGTCATCAAGCACTTGGGTTTCTCGATGCATGACAACGCCGAAACGTTGGACAAGTTGCTCGCCGATCATCCCGATATGGATTTTGTCCAGTTGCAGGTGAATTACCTTGACTGGGAAGACCCTGTGGTGGAATCGCGCAAATGCATGGAAGTTGCGCAAAAACATGGTGTGCCCGTGGTGATTATGGAGCCCGCCCGCGGAGGTCGCTTGGCGGACTTGCCGGAACGCGGTGCAAGTGTGCTGAAAGCGGCCGACCCCGACAAGAGCGTGGTTTCGTGGGCCTATCGATTCTGCTACAACCTGCCCAACGTTATAAGCGTGCTCTCGGGCGTATCGACGTTGGAACAGATCCAGGAAAACGTGCGCGAATGGAAGGCGAACGAACCCTTATCCGCCTCCGAAGAAAAGGCGCTGGGCGATGCGGTTGATGCTCTGAAGAGCGTGGGGTTGATCCCTTGCACCAACTGTCGCTATTGCGTGAAAGACTGCCCCGCTGGCGTGAATATTCCCGAAGCCTTGGGTTTGCTGAATTTGGAAAAGATGACCGAGAATCGCGAATTTGCGAAGAGTCAGTACGCCTGGCAAACCCGCGACGGTCGCGCTTCTGCCTGTATTCAATGCGGTGCCTGCGAGGATATGTGCCCGCAAGGCATCAACATCATCGAGCTGCTCGAGGATGCCGCCGACTTCTACGAGTAGGGCGGGAGAAAAGGACAGGTACCAGATTCCTGCCCAACGAGCAGGGCCCCGCTTACGATGTAGTTCGCAAGTGGGGCCCTGCTTTTGTTCGTTATGGCATAAGTGGAATCTGGTACCTGTCCTTATATTCCCGGTATCTAAAACGTTAAAAACGCGTTCGGGTGTAACTTCTGAATTAACAACGGTTCAGGTGAATTTTTCATTTGCAGCGCTGACGTTAAAACGGTTTGAGAACTCGATTTTCAGCTCCAGATTTCCTCTTCGATGGCGCAATACTAGCGCCGTGCCCGTCGTCTACGCGTACTCATAGGCGACGGGCTGGTTCGAAAGAAGAAGAGGAAAGAGGAAGAACCGAATGGAACAAAAAGCTTGGAACGCAAAGCGCGTTGGAATGGTGCTTTTGGCTTTGGTGATGGCCGCAAGCGCTTTGCTGTTCGCTACGGGGTGCTCATCACAGAGCAATCAAAAGGAGTCGAGCGACCCCATCACGATGGTTTGGCTGCCTGATAATTCGTCTGCCGACCTTACCCAGTCTCGCGAGGCTATCGGCGATGTGATCAAGGAAGCAACCGGCCGCGACGTTGAGCTGATGACTACCACCGATTACAACGTAGCCATCGAGGCGATTTCTTCCGGTTCTGCTCAGATGGCGCTGCTTGGCGCTGAGGGCTACGTCCAGGCAAATTCAAAGAACGATGCTGTGCAGGCCGCTTTCACCAACAGCGATGAAAACGGAGCGCTCGACGGCGCTTGCTACTACAGCCGCATTTGCGTCCCTGCCGACCAGGCCGCTAACTACAAGGACGGCGACGGCTATTCCCTTGACAAGCTCAAAGGCAAGAAGTTCTCGTTCGTATCCGCAACGTCCACTTCGGGTTTCAAGGTCCCCTCTAGTGCCATTATGAAGAAGTGCGGTGTTGAGTCTTCCGACGACCTTCTGCAGGACGGCACGTTCTTCAGCAAGGTAATGTTCGGCGATTCCCACCAGGGCTCTGCGGTAAACCTGCTTTCTGGTCAGTCTGATGCTGCTGCATTCGACGACGTTGACGTAGACATGTACCTCGACCTGGTATCTGGCAGCGCAAATGCTCCCGGCGCCGTATACAAGGTAAAGGATGATGCAGTTGCACCATTTGACTCGGTTCGTGGCAAGGAATTCACCATCATCGGCATCACTCCTGTGCTGAACGCACCGTTCTGCTACAACACCGATAAGCTTTCCGATGATGAGCAGAAGAAGATCACCGAGGCATTCTGCTCTGCTGAAACCGCATCCAATAAGGAAATCTTTGCCGATCCTGACGACGAGAACGCCAAAGCGATCTTTGACAAGGACTCCGATAAGACCTGCTTCGTTGCCTGCGATGATGCATGGTACAACCCAATTCGCGAGCTTGGTGCATAAAGCATGGAGCAACGTCAGGAACTGCTGACCGTTGAGCACCTGACGAAAAGCTACGACGGCAAGGGGAAAGCGCTACACGATGTGTCGCTTTCCCTTGGTCGTGGCGAATTCGTCACGGTTATCGGGCCTTCGGGAGCAGGCAAATCCACATTCTTACGCTGCATCAATCGCCTTATCGATGCTTCGGAGGGAAGTATCGAATTTGACGGGCGCGAGATCACCTGCATGAACAAGCGTCAGATGCGCGAAGCCCGTCGCGATATCGGGATGATTTTTCAGCACTACAACTTGGTACATCGAGCCACCGCAATCGAAAACGTTTTGCAGGGGCGTTTGGGGTACCTGTCGAACTTCCGCGGTATCTTCGGTCTATACAGCGAAGAAGACAAGCGCAGTGCATTCGAGCTGTTGGACAAAATGGGCCTTGCCGAATTTGTGTATCAGCGCGCCGACCAGCTTTCCGGTGGCCAGCAGCAACGAGTGGGCATTGCACGCGCGTTGGTGCAGGACCCGCTCTTGATGCTGTGCGACGAGCCTATTGCGAGCCTCGATCCGAAGTCTTCACGCGTGACGATGGAAATGCTTCGTTGGGTTTCCGATGAGCTGGGCGTTGCTTGCCTGGTGAATCTGCATCAGGTCGACTATGCCATCGAGTATTCCGACCGCATCGTTGCGCTGAAGGGGGGCGTCAAGGTGTTTGACGGTACGCCTGACGAACTGGATGCGAAAACCATTTCCGACATCTACGGCACGTCGTACGTACACGAGGGTGCGCATGGCGTGGAGGGAGAGAGCACAGGTGCGAAGGGCGCGGATGCGAGAGGCTCACGAGTGGCGGGCGCTTGCATGCCTGTCGCCGGAGCGGCTGGCGCGGGTGCGAGAAGTGCTGGCGGAGCACTCGAGGCGGCCGCGGGCGCGGCGGGGCGAGGAACCGGCGCAGAAAGGCAAGGTGCAGCTGCGGTAGATGCCGCCGAGCTCGATCGGGCGGCCGTGGCTGCGGTGATCGAAGAGGCAAAGGCTGTCACGCGAGCGAATGCCGAGATGGCTGAAGAGGCAAATGCCGTTACCCGCGTCAATGCTGCAGCTGCTGGAGAGGCGAAGCCCGTTGCACGGGCGCATACTGGCAAGCCGCAGTTGCGGACTGACGACGCTCCTCATGTTGAGGTGGGCGCATGACCATCAAGTTTGCGAAGGCAACAGCCTCCGACGAAGGCCGCTCGGCGGTTTTCGCCGGCAATGAAACCAGGGCGGCAGCGGAGGCCTATACCGCTCGTTGGTTCTTTCGGAAGCGAACGCTGTGCATTGTGGGGTTGGTGGCGGGCTTTCTTGCCATCAACGCGCTTTCCGGTGCGTATGTCGATTTCGACTTTATGGAGGCGGCAGCCGATATCCCTGGTGGTCTTGCCTGGATGGCGGTGAACTTCTTGCCAAGTGCCGCATCACTTGAAAAATTGCCGCAGATTATGCCTGCGCTTCTTTCCACGGTGCTCGACTCGATTGCTGCCAGCACCACGGCGGCGCTGCTTGCCTATGTGGTTGCGGTGCTTGGGTCGCGTTCGGTGGGACTCGGCGGCGTGGCGCAGGTTTTGGCGCGCGGTATCGCATCGCTGTTCCGTAACATTCCCGTTGTTGCCTGGGCTTTTATCCTTTTGTTCTCGTTCCATCAAAGCGAGTTCACCGGCTTTCTGGCGCTGTTCCTAGGCAGCTTCGGTTACCTGACCCGTTGCTTTTTGGAAAGCATCGACGAAATAAGCTCGGGTACCATCGAGGCGCTTCGGGCCACGGGCGCGAGCTATTTGCAGGTTGTGGCGCAGGGAGTAATTCCCCTTTCGGTCACTTCAGTAGTGAGCTGGATGCTGTACATGGTGGAGACCAACATTCGTGACGCCACTCTGGTGGGCATCCTTACCGGTACGGGCATCGGGTTCGTGTTCAACCTGTTTTACAAGAGCTTCCGCTATGACGTGGCGGGCTTGGTGATTCTGCTGATCGTGGTGGTTGTTATCTGCTGCGAAAGCGTTTCCAACTATGTAAGGAGGCGCATCCTATGAGTCAGTTTGCTAAAGAAGGCGCAGCTTACCAGCCTGTAGATCATCAGGGCAAGGCTTGTGAAGGCGCGGCTTGCGCCGGAGCGCGCGTTTCGCGAACCGGCAAGATTAAGACGCGCTGCATGAACAAGTCGAATGCGGTGCTTGGGGCAACGCTGGGCTTACTGGCAGCGGTAACGGTGTTGACCTTCGTGCTGATGGATTACGGCGACACACCTCTTTTGGAGGCAACGTCAAATGCTCTGGGCGACTCTGCAACCATGCTTACGCAGCCAGGACTCGGCGGGCATTTCACCCTTCCCGATTTAGTGGACGGCCTCTTCGTTTCATTAGCTCTTGCAACGCTCACCACGGTGCTGGGTGCGGTTATCGCTTTCGTTTTGGGACTTTGCGCGGCCATGAACCTGTCGAACCGCGTGGCTTCGAACGCCATCAAGGCGGTTATGTCGCTGTTCCGCGCCGTTCCCACCATCTTATGGGTGCTTATCTTCACGGTTGCTATCGGGCTAGGCCCCGAAGCAGCGGTGGCGGGCCTCTTGTTCCACGGCATTGCGTACCTGACTAAGGCTTATTCAGAAAGTTTCGAAGAGGTTGACCCCGGCGTGGTGGAAGCCCTGCGCGCCTCGGGCGCTTCATGGTGGCAGGTGGTGTTTTCCGCTGTTGTACCCGAAAAGCTGTCTGAGATTCTTTCCTGGACATTCATTCGCTTCGAAATCAACTTCGTCACCGTTGTTGCCGTGGGCGCCGTTGCGGGCGCGGGTGGCATCGGCTATCAGCTATTTTTGGCGGGCAGCTTCTATTACGACATCCATGAAGTGGGCCTAATCGTGTACTTCTGCTTCGCGGTTGCCGTTGCGCTGGAGCTTCTTTCGACTCAATTGCGCAAGCGCCTCATCGTGCAGAACTAGGAGAAAAGATGAACAGAAAAGAACGTACACGCATTTTGGTGGAAGGCAGTCGCAAGGTCCTTTCCCGTATGGCGTGCGAAGCGGAACAGCTTTATGCCGTTGCGATGGTGAGGGAACCCACAGAGGAGCTGGTGATGCTGAAGGTGCGCGAGGGAGCTCAGTGCAGCCTGTTTTATCTGGGCGAAGCGCTTATGACCTCGTGCGCAGTTCGCATCGGTGGCGCCCATGGCTACGGCATGGTGCTGGGAGAGGACCGCAAGAAAGCCCGTGATTTGGCGATTGTCGATGCGGTGTATGCCGTAGGCGGCAACGAGATTTTACTGCTGGCCTGGGAAGAGATGCTCGAGGAAGAGCGGCAGCGTTTGGCTGAAGCGGAGCAAAAGCGCGCGGAGGCGTTGCTCCGTACCCAGGTGGATTTTTCGACGATGGAAGTTTAAGGATGATTGCGAATAATATAGAAACCCATGTGGCCCAGCGCGCGTTTCGGCAGGTGCTGGAAGTCTTTGCTCGCCCTGGCACCGTTGGGCAGGTTGATGCTTTTCCGAAAAGCGGCGAGACTGCGCCAGTGCCGGGCTGTTTTGAAACAGCGGTGCGCCTTTTTGTTGATCAGGCGGTGACCTTTTGCTCGGCTGGGCCCGCATCGCAGGATGTTGCTCGTTGGCTGACCGTGCAAACCCACGCAAAGCAGGCTCACGCGCAAGGGGCCGATTTCGTGTTGGCCCCCGTGGCAAGCGACGCGGTTCATGCTGAAGCGATTGCCCAGGCAAAGCCGGGCACGCTTGAGGAACCGGAAAGGGGCGCCACGGTTGTTTTGCTGGTCGATTCCATCTCCACAGCTCCTGCCAAGGACTTAACGTGCTTTGAGCTTTCGGGGCCTGGCATCGAAAAGACCGCCGAACTGTATGTAAGCCAAGCGGAATGGGCGCATGCTCGCGCGGAGCGGGCCGATGAGTGCCCCTGCGGCATCGAGATCTTGCTTGTTGACGGCGAGGGCAACGTGGCGGCGCTTCCTCGTACCACCCGCATCGAAAATACGTTCACCTGCTTGGGCGGAAGAAAAGGGGAGGTGGCGTAATGGGGTACGTTGCAGTACGTGGCGGCGGCCTTGCCATCGAAGAAAGCCTTAAGCTCCTTGAGCGCGAGCGCGTTGAAGGCTCGGATGGCGTTTCTGCCGACGCGGTGGAAGATGCGTTTCCCGGTCTTGTGGAACAGGTGATGGGCGAAGCCTCTCTCTACGCGCCTCGCCTTGCTGCAGTGGCATTGAAGCAGGCACAGGGCTCGCCCGAAGAGGCGGTGTTTCTGCTGCGCGCGTTTCGCTCGACGCTTGAACGCCCGTATGTCTCGCGCGAGATCAAGGGCGAAAACATGGCGGTTGAGCGTCGTATCTCGGCGGCTTTCAAGGATGTTCTTGGAGGTCAGCTGCTGGGGGCAACGCGCGATTATTCCCACCGCTTGATTCGCTTCGATTTGGAGCACGAGACCGACGAAGATGCGGCGAAGGTGCGCCGTGCTTACGACGATGAGCTGGATGCGGAATGGGCGGCGCTCAGCGAAGAGGAGCGCGAGGAACATCGTGCTGCTGCGGCGAAGCTGAAGCATAAGCCGAAGGTGCTGGGCTATCTGCGCGAAGAAGGCTTGATCGATGAATGCGCCGAAAACAACGAGGCTCCTGTTGACGTGACCATGGAGCCGCTGGTGTTTCCTGCGCCACGGTCTGCGCGTTTGCAGACGTTGGCCCGCGGCATGACCCAGGGCGTAACTACCTTAGGGTATGCGGCCATTAGGGGCTTTGGCCCTTCGCACCCTACGGTGGGAGAATTGCGCTGCGGTTCGGTTGAAGTGCTGGTAGACCACCCTTTGGCTGATGATGCCAGCGAAGACGACGCCTACTACCTGGGCAACATTCCTGTGACGGAAGTGGAAAGCGTGTTTGCGGTGGATCGCTCCAGGGAAGGCAAGTCGCAGATGGGCTTCAAGGTGGGGTACGGCATGGTGATGGGGCGTCAAGAGACGAAGGCAATTGCGATGAGCGTTCTTGATTTCTGCCTTGAACAGGGCGACAAGCGCTACCCAACGCAGAACGAGGAATTCGTTTTATACCACGTGGACGGCGTTGAGGCTACCGGCTTCGTTTCTCATTTGAAGTTGCCGCACTACGTAACGTTCCAATCAAAGCTTTCCAGTGTGCGCTCAACCGTGAAGGGGGATGGGCAGTAATGTGCCAGCTCTATAACTTTGCCTTTTTCGATGAGGCGTCGAAGCGCGAGATTCGCCGCGCCATTATCAAGGGTGTTTCCATTCCGGGCCATCAGATTCCCTTCGCTTCGCGCGAAATGCCTATTGGCCGAGGTTGGGGCACGGGCGGCTTGCAGATAACGTTGGCGCTTATTGGTCAGGGCGACGTGCTGAAGGTGATCGATCAAGGCGCCGATGACAGCGTGAATGCGGTGAACATAAAGAAGCTCGTGGTCGAAACCACTGATGTTGAGGTCACCGAGAAAACGCAGCATGCAACCCTTGTCCAATCCCGCCATCGCATCCCAGAACAGCCGCTTTCGGCAGATCAGATACTTGTTCTGCAGGTTCCGATGCCCGAGCCCCTGCGAAATTTCGAGCCAAGCGAGGCAAAAACGCGCGTGCTTCATGCCGAGGCAGACTACACCGGGGCGTGGCTGGGGCTGTTTGACCAGATCGTGCGCTATGGGCATACCGTCACCAACGCAGACCACCCGTGTTTGGTGGAAGGGCGCTATGTAATGGCCCCTTCGCCCATTCCCCGCTTCGACACGATGAGGCTTAACATGGCTCAGAACCTGACGCTTTTGGGTGCGGGTCGTGAAAAGAAGATCTATGCCGTCCCGCCTTTTACCCATGTTCATCCGCTCGATTTCGAAGATTACCCCTTTGCGGTAGAGAGCTTTGAGGGGGAGAGCTGTCGCCTGTGCGGTGCCACCGATGTGTACCTGGACGAATTGGTGGACGAGGAAACGGGCGAAACATATTACCAGTGCAACGACACGGCGTACTGCCAGCAAAGGCGAGAGGAGGGGCGCAATGAATAAGGTGCCCGTTATGGATGAAGAGCCCTTTTTGCAGGTGCGCCATGTGTCGAAGCGCTTTGGTGAAGGCTGCGACTATTGCTTGGGCGGTGGCGAGTTGGAGCGCAACATATGCCCAAAGTGCAAGACGGTGCATGCGGTTCGCGATGTGAGCCTGGATTTGTATCCCGGTGAAATTGTGGGGATCGTGGGTGAGTCGGGCAGCGGCAAATCCACTTTTATGCAGTGCCTGTACTTCGACCAGGTTGCCACTGCGGGCACAGTGCGTGCTGTTGCCTATGATGGCGGCGAGGCGAATTTGCTTGAGCTTTCCTCGCAGCAGAAGCGCAAGGTGCGCAACACGGTGCTGGGCATGGTGTACCAGAATCCGTATTTGGGCTTGCGCATGAACTTCTCCTCCCTTTCGAACATTGCTAAGCAGATGATTGCCGCTGGCAATCGCAGCGTGGAGTCGATGCGTGCTCGCGGCAATGAACTTTTAGGGAAGGTGAACATCCCCCTTTCGCGTGCAGGGGATGCGCCGGCAACGTTTTCCGGCGGCATGCAGCAGCGCGTTCAGATTGCCAAGGCGCTTTCGAACAACCCGCCCGTGTTGCTTTTGGATGAAGTTACCACGGGTCTCGATCTTTCCGTGCAGGCCAGCGTTCTTGATCTGATTCTGCAGATCAAACGCGATTTCGGTGTAAGCATGCTGGTGGTAAGCCACGATTTGGGAGTTGTTCGCATGCTAGCCGATCGCACGTTCGTGATGCTGAATGGGCAAGTTGTGGAGCACGGTCTTACCGATCAGGTTTTGGAAGACCCTCAGCATTCCTACACTCAGCAGCTGGTGTATTCGCTGCTGTAAATGGGCCTCTTTGCCCGGTGGCGCTTTTACGAGCGCCGCATAGATTGATAACCCAATGCAAGGAGAAATGCATTTATGGAAGCAAATTCGCTTGTGATTCGCGGAGGTAATGTGGTTACCGAAGATGCGATTCTGCCCAACCACGACATCGTCGTTGAAAACGGAACCATTGCGCGCATTGCGCCGACGCTTGCCAATGCTCGCACGGTTGACGCGCAGCTTGACGAGAACACGTCGGGCATGGTGGTTGACAGGGAAACTGGTTTCCCTGTGGTGGATGCGCGTGGCGCCTATGTGGTTCCAGGCATGATCGATGTTCACTCCGATTACATCGAGTCGGTGGCATCGCCGCGACCGAGCGTTGTTATGGACCTGCCCACTTCGCTGTATAAGGTTGACCGTGAGCTGGTATCTCATGGTGTGACCACGATCTATCACTCTCTTTCGGTATACGGAGCTAAGATTTTCGACCACAAGCCCATTCGAAATTTCGAGAATGTGAGGAAGCTTGCCGAAAGCATTTTCTCTATGCGCGAAAGCGAAGAGCATGACCATCTTATTCGCCATCGTTTCCATTTGCGCCTAGAGCTTGATTCGGTCGACCGCGTGGATGAGGTGTACAACTACCTGCAGGATGGCAAAGTCGACTTGATCTCGTTTATGGATCATACGCCGGGTCAGGGTCAGTATCGGGATTTGCTGGTATTCAGCGACACCATCAAAGGGTACCGTGACGGTATTTCCGATGAAGAGGTCGCTGCTATCGTGATGGAGCAGCAGGCGGCCGACAAGATTGGTTCCGAGCAGCTAAGCGAGCTTGCCGAACTTGCTCACGAGCAGGGAGTTTCGCTTGCTTCTCATGACGATGATTCGAAGGAGAAGCTCGATTACATGGGCGCATTGGGCGCGTCGATTTCCGAGTTTCCCGTCGACATGGAAATAGCGCGCGATGCGCATGAGCGAGGTATGTTTACCTTGGCGGGAGCCCCGAACGTGATGATGGGGCATAGCCATTCGGGCAACCTTTCGGCGCGTGAGGGCGTAGCGCGGGGCGTGATTACCATGCTGTGCAGCGACTACTATCCGGCAGCTCTTATTGATGCGGTGTTCATTTTGCATCGTGAATGTGCTATGTCCCTTTCTGAAGCGTTTGCGTTGGTTACGGCAAATCCCGCTAAGGCGGTGGGCATCTATTCCGAAGTCGGCACGCTTACAGTTGGCAAGCGAGCGGATATTCTGTTGGTTCGCGAAATTGGATGCACGCCTGATGCGCGTATCACCACGCCGGTTATCACGCGCGCTTTCGTGGGCGGCAATTCGGTATATCGTTCGCATTATCCCGATCAGCCTCATGGTTACGATCGCTAGGAGAGGCTGCTATGGAAGAGCTTTTGAAGATCGACGATCTTTCCAAGTCGTTCGTGATGCATCGCGCGGGGCGTCATATCTTGGGGTGCCAGCACATCAGCCTTTCGCTTATGCCGGGCGAATTCGTGGGCATTACGGGGCGCAGCGGATCGGGCAAATCGACCATCCTGCGTTGCATCTACCGCACCAATTTGCCGGAGTCGGGCGCCATTTGGTACAACTCGGAATCGTTTGGAGCGCTTGATTTGTGCCAGGCGAGCGAGCGTCAGATGATCTACCTGCGCAAATACGAAATGGGCTATGTTTCGCAGTTTCTGAATGCCCTGCCGCGCCAAACCGCCTACGACATCGTATTGAAGAGCGCCCTGGAAACCTTCGGTGCCGATGAGGAGGAAAAGGCAATGTGGGAAACCGAGCGCATGCTACGCCATTTTGACATCGATGAATCGCTGTGGCTGCTGTATCCGCGTACGTTTTCTGGTGGCGAAAAGCTTCGCTTGAATATTGCTGCCGCCATGATCAAGCAGCCTCGTTTGCTGCTGCTTGACGAGCCTACTGCTTCATTGGATGCGGCGTCGAAGGTGAAGGTGCGTGAGCTGATCGAGCAGTTGAAGGCGCAGGGAACCACGATGTTAGGAATTTTTCACGACCTCGAGTTCATGGAGGGCCTGTGTGACTATGAGTTCAACATGCAAAAGGGGGAGATAGTGCAATGAGCGAATGGCAGGGCGTCAAAGAGCGTACCGCGCAGGCATTTCGGCAGGAGCCGCTGTGGGATTTGCTGGGGGTGCAGCCCGGTAGGGAATTCCGCGCCGACCTGCATGCGCATACAACGCTTTCCGATGGGTCGGATTCGTTTTTGGAGCTGATGGGGAAGGCACGCGTGCGGGGGGTTACCCATCTGGCGGTAACGAACCACGACACCACTGTCGGGCTTGATGCTATTCGGCAGCAGGCGGCAGAGCATGGATTCTCGGTTGTGTGCGGTGTAGAGATCAGTGCGTGGGACTCGACTGCAAAGCGGCGCGTGCATCTTTTGGGATTGGGCATGCCCGCCGATGCCCCGGCGGTGTGCGATTTGTGCTCGGATACCTTGGAGCGCCGCACCGCGAATACGGCGTGGCAGATGCGGCAGCTGCTTGACGCTGGCTACGATGTGGACGTTGAATATGCGGCGCAGCTGGCTGGACAGTCGACGGGGTTCTACAAGCAGCATCTGATGGCTGCATTGACTGATGCCGATTTCAGCAGCGCAGAGTATCAATTCCTGTACAAGACACTGTTCAAGGGCGGCGGTATTGCGCAGCGCGATATCGAGTACGTTGACATGTGCGATGCCGTGGCTGCTATTGCGGCTGACGGCGGGTTGCCAGTTTTGGCGCATCCCGGCCAGTTCGACAATTACGAGGCGTTGCCTGCGCTCGTTGATGCGGGGCTTGTTGGCATCGAGAAGTATCATCCCGATCACGACTATCGCGATACGCAGATGTGCGAAGAGTTTGCTGCGCGTTACAGCCTGTTTTGCACGGGCGGCTCCGACTACCACGGACGCTTCGGCAAGGTGCCGTACCCTGGCTATCGCTTCATAGTGGACCAAGCGTTTTAGGGTGGGAAAATAGGGACGGGTATCAGATTCCCACTTACGCTACGGCGCACAAAAACAGGGTCTCGCCCGCGAGTTTTGAACTGCCTCCCATTTCTGCAGAAGACCCCTATAGGAAAAGCAGAACATTGTTTGTCCAACTATAGGGGTCTTCTGCATTTTGGGGTGCAGTTCACTTCGTCGCAGGCGAGGCTTCTTTTTTCGTTATAACTAGCTGGGAAAACGGGATCCGCCCCTATTTTTCGCTTATATGCCGAGGCCGCCCATGTTGTGGAAGCGCTTCTGCAGCATGTCGGTGGGATAGGCGGTATCGCAGAATTGTTCGATGGGATTCTGCGGCGGAATGCCATCGGTGCGGGCATCGGCGCGCAGCAAAACGATGATGGTCATGGCAATGTCGAGCGCCATGAAGATGGAAAGCGCTGCCGTTGCCGCACGGTACGGGGCGCCGGCGGTGTTTACATGGTTGAAGATGCGTTGGCATAATTGCAGGCCAACCTTTACCCACAGCACGCCAATGGTGCCCCAGATCAGGCAGTGGAAAACGTCGGTGCGCCCGTCAAAATTGAGGGGGATGTTCAGATAGCTCCATGCCACCACGCCCCAGAATGTTTCCATGGCCCAGCTGGCGAAGTACTCAAGGCTGCCGCCCACGACGGCGCTTACTGCCAAAAGCAGTGGAACCCCTTTGTCCTGCAGGGGTTCGAGCAGCATGGTTAGCAGGACTGCCGCCAGCCCGTAGATGGGCGAAAACGGACCCCAGATGAAGCCGGCACGGCTTTCCAATTCGCCGAACGCCACAAGGTGCTGCAACGTTTCGCCCATAAGGCCAACGACGGACATGCCCATGAAAATCCACACCAGCTGTCCTGGGTGTTCGGCAAGATGCGTTTGCTCGTGGGTTGCCGAAGCGGCATGACGGTTAAGTTCGCGAGCAAGTTCCACCACGGCAATCCTTTCGTTCGGGGTTTGTAGTTCGCTGGCAGTGCGGTTCCCTTTAGGGGGCACTGTGCTGTTCGACGCTGGTGCGGTATCGGTTGTGTGAGGCCTCCTTTGAGGCGCGGCGCAATCGATGTGCATTTGTGCGATGCCGCCTTTGCAGGAGCGGCATCGGCATGTGCAAAGGCGAGAGGCTGTTGCGCAGGGATCGTGCGAAAGCGATTCTCCTGCGTTGCCCGCCGCACAGACATGCCAAGGACTTTCCTTGCGTGGTGTAGCTTCGCCCCAATGCACTCAACGCGCATTTGCGCAGCATTGCTTATTGTAGCTTTTACGTTCTACGGCGGGCGAAAGAGGCAGGAAAATTACACCGCTAAGCGACTTTTGCCCTGCAGTTCCTGCTTTGCATCCGCCTGTTTGCTAGGTGCTATTCCAGCACGTCGCGACACTCAAAAAGAGCGGATGCCAGGTTCGCCAAGCGAACGGTGTACAGGCCGCCGTCCGGCGAATTGGTCATAGTGCTCATAAGGTAGGTGGTGCCGTCGGTGCACTTGATGAGCCCCGCATCGCACAGACCGGTGAAACGTTCGCTGCCTGCGCACCAGCCTGCTTTGTTGAGCACGGCTTCGACTCCTTCATCGTCGCTCACGCCGGAACGGATGAACGACACGTTTGTCTGCTCGTAGAGCGATGCTAGGTTCTGCGCGGTGGGAGTATTGGTTTTGAGGTACTGGTACGTGCGCAGCCATAGCAGGGCGGATTCGCGCGCGGAGTAGCGTGGGAAGTGCGTGTCGTGCATGATCTCGGAATCCACGCCGCACGAATTGAGCCATTCGGCGAATCCTACGCTGTCGTAAGTGTTGCGCAGGCTGTTGAATGCGCTGTTGTCCGAGTAGAGGATCATGGGTTGCATCAGGGAATATATGGACGACGAAACGCCAGAGCCCGCCGCTTCACTGCCGGAGGGGTAGGAAGCGTCGTTGTCGCCCAGGTGTTGGCACAGGAAGGCGGCGTAGGGACCCTTAAACGAGCTGGCGCCGTAAACGCGCGAGTCGAGGTTGTAAGCGATGCCCTTGCCGGTGTTCAAATTGATGAGCGTGAAGCCAACGGTGTAGCCGCCGCCTTCGATGTTTTGGGTGGCTGCTGCAAGGGATTCTTGCTGCTCTTCGGAAATCGGTGTGGCATCTTCGCCTTCTATCAGGGAAAACGTGCCAGGGGCGGTGGTGAAGGAATCGACGCTGTTGAGTGCGTTGGGCGTGAGACGTTGAGCGACGAGTCCCGCTGCCGCTTCTTCTGCGGCAGTATTCGTGGTAGTTGCAACGGCGTTTGCTGCGTAGTTCACAAAGCTGCTGCTTAGGAGCATGCCGTTAGGGGCGGGCCGGCTGCTCGAAGCCACGGCTGCGCCGATGCCCACTACGGCGCACAGCGCAATGGCTGCAGCGATGGCGGAAGCTTTTTTGTGCAGGCCGAGGAAATCGCCGGCCTTTTTGAGGTATGCGGATGCTGTCTCTGCTGCATGGGAGGTGCGGTGCTCGATGGGCGTTGCCTTTGCTGCGTGGGCGGCATGGTGCTTGTCGGATGCCGTCTCCGCTGCATGAGCGGCGCTGCGCTCATCGAGCGGTGCCTCTTCTGCGTGATCGGAGCGGCTTGCTGCTTCTTTGTCGGCGATGGCGGCGTTCTCGCGTTCCGATGAGACGTCGCCGACACCGTCGCGCTGCGCTGCTGCCTCGTTGTCATGTTCGGGCGAGGGGGCATTGCCGCGTTTCGATGAGGAGGTGTCGCCGTGTTTCAGCGAAGTGACGTTGTCGCGTTCCGGCGAGGCGGTATCGCCATGCTCTGACGAAGCGGTGTTGTCGCGCTCCGGCGAGGCTGCGCTGTCGTGATCGGACAGTTCGGTGTTGCCATGATTCAATGAGTCGGCGTCACCACGTTGGGACGGTTCGTTGCCGTCGTGTTCCGATGATGCCGCGCTGCCATGTCCGGACGGTTCGTTGCCGTTATCGCGCCCGTCCGTGTCGTTGATGTAAGTATTTTTTTCGCTCATGTTCGCCATACTACGCGAGCACGTTTTCAGCGCCGTTTCTTGGCGGAAGGTACCAAAATATTTTCATGGTTTCTTGGACGTGTCAGCGCGTGGTGTTGAATTGGCCGATGTTTCGTTCGCGTGGCGTCTCCCGCCTCCGTGACGCCACGGTGCGTTCTCAGGCGGCAATCCGTGGCAAGTTTTGCGCTTCATGTATCCCAAAAGGTGCCTCGGACGGGAAAAGCGCCCCTTCCTGGCAACATATCGCCGCCATGCATCCAAAATGAGCTGACTTTGGCAAGATTCGCGCGCCATGTATCCGAAAAGCCCTGCAAATCGCCGTCGGAGGATGCATCACGTGAATATCTTGCCAGGAAGGAGCCTTTTTTGCTGCACAGACCCCTCGAATCATGCACGACGCGCGAATCTTGCCATTCCTGGGTGTTTCGTTTGGGAGTTGCGGGCGAGGTGAGGGGCGAGGCGGGGCGAGGGGTGCCGGCGCAGCGCATGCGGCTCGCGCACGCCCCCCCCGCTTTGTGCGAGGCGGCGCGGTGCTTTCGCGGGTTCATCTCATGCAGCTTTGAGCTGTCCCCGCTCACGTGCACGATGCTCCTGTTGCTGCGCCTGCTCTCGCGTGAGACGCGCTCGTTGCCCCCCTCCTGCGTGAGGCGCGTACGTTCCGCGGCACCTTATGCGAGGTAAGCGCATTCGCTTCGCGTCGTTGGGTTTGCCTCTCGCCTTTCACGCGCCGTCTTTGCCTTGTGCGTCCATTCCGCGGCGGCGCGCGTTGTTGAATTGGTTAGCGCTTCGCATGAGGGTGACACCCACGGCTCCGTTGCCGCGTCTGTGTTGCGGGCGAAGCGACGGCATCGGCGGTGGGCTACCTCACCGCGTCGCTGCATCTGCCCGCCTCACCGCCTGCGTGCAGCCTCTTCTCGCCCGCGGCTTCATCGCCCCGCCCACATTACGGCCGAAACAGCGGGATCGTGTCGTTTACCGCAGAAAACGTGGCGCTGTGATGGTGTTTCGTTGAATTGCCGTTGTTCCGCGGTACTATTCTGAAAGATATCGTGCCTGTTTACGCAAAACGGGTTGTGGGACCAACGATGGCGGCGGCCATCAGAATAGGAGATGAAGCTGTCGTGAACGACTCCGACGGCGGCGGTCGATGTTGCTCGACCCGAAAACGCACCGCACAATGCAATAATTCTCTTTTTGGTCCCGCGCGGCCTTTGTCTTCGTGTGAAGAAAAGGCTGCGTTTCTGTATTCAGATGCCGCAGCGCAAACAGCGTTGCAACTCTTCCTTGCGCGTGGTTTATGCTTGGACGTGCGCAAGCGCCTTTCCTTGTTGGCGGACGTAACGCGCCTTATGCCCTTCCCAAAGGGGGAGATGGCCGTGTAATTTCGGTTTTCTCGGAAAGGGCGCAAAGCGCACCGATTCCCCTTTAGCGGAAAAGCAGGCTGGCCCTCTTTTCCGATTCTGTTTCCGCAATGAGAAATGGCCGATCTGTTTCTCGTCCCCGCAGTGAGAGATGGCGATCCCTCTTCTCACCTGCTTATGCAAGGAGTTTTGTACCTAGATGCCTATTTGGTTAAGTTTGATATTGGTTGTTCTGTTTCTGCTGATGAACGCTTTTTTCGTTATCGCCGAGTTCTCCTTGGTGCGCGTGCGTAAATCGCAGATTGAGATTTTAGTGGAAGAAGGCAAGAAGGGCGCCAAGCGTGCGCTCGAAATGGCCGACAACGTTAACGAGTACCTTTCGGCTTGTCAGCTTGGTATTACGCTGGCTTCGCTGGCGTTGGGCTGGCTGGGCGAGCCCGCGTTTGCTGCGCTGCTTCACCCGATCTTCGTGTTCTTTGGCTTGCCCGACACGGCTGTCACCGTTATTTCGGTGGGTATTGGCTACTTCATCATGACCACGCTGCATGTGGTGGCCGGCGAGCTCATCCCCAAGAGCATGGCTATTCTGAAGACGGAAACCTACGCGCTGCACACAGTGGGTCCGCTTCATGCGTTCTATCGCATTACTTATCCCATCATGTGGCTGTTTAACGCTACCACCAATGGCGTTATGCGCTTGACCGGCCACGATGCCAAGAATGAAACTGAGGCTTATTCCGAGGAAGAAATTAAGCTGTTGCTTGAAGAAAGCGCTGAGAGTGGATCTATCGAGCAGGATCAGTACCAGTATCTGGACAACATTTTCGACCTGGACGATAAGGACGCGAAGGCTATCATGACGCCCCGCACCGAGGTGCTGGCCATCGACTACGACGATGACCTTGAAACGAATCTCGACTTCATGGGGAAGAACAAATTCACGCGTTACCCCGTGTTCCGCGAGGACAAGGACAACATCGTGGGCTTCGTGCACATCAAGGATGCTTATCTGCTGCCCGAGGGCTCCACGATGAGGGACCTGAAGATTCGCTCTATTCAGGCGGTGCCGGAGAGCATTTCCATCGCGAAGCTTTTGCAGGTGCTGCAGGCTAAGCACACGAAAATCGCCGTGGTGGTTGACGAGCATGGCGGCACGTCCGGCATCGTTACCATGACCGATGTGGTCGAGCAGATTATCGGCCGCATGGAAGACGAGTATCTGCACGATGATCAGGATGAAATTCTGAAGGTAGGCGAGCACCATTACTTGGTTGACGGCTCGTTGCCAGTTGACCAGTTCGTTGAGTTCATCGGATTTGAGCCCGTGCCCGTGTTCGACTATGAGACCGCGGGCGGCTTGATGCTTGACCTGCTGGACAAGATCCCCGCCGAGGGCGATTCGTACGAGCTGCATCACGAGGGCACGAAGATCACGATGATGGCTCGTGTGATGGACGGCCTGCGCATCGATAAGATTGACGTCCGCTTCGAGGAGGAGCCCGAACCCGAAGAAGCTGAATAGGGGGCATATAGGGAGGTACCGTTTTCTCACCTGGGCATAACACACAAAAACAGAGCCTCGCTTGTGCAATTGGCGGCAAGCGAGACTCTGTTTGTTGGGCGGGTGAACGGTGACTGTTCCTATGTCCAACCTGGGTTTCTCATCTGAGACAATTATGAATTGCTTGTATCGCTCATCACCAGGTTGATTATCGTTCTGCAGTTATCATTCAGTCCGGTTAGCCTAAATCGATCGCGGAATGCTTCTGCCCCCACCGCATCTCGTAGCTTTCTGATTGCCTCATCGGCAAATGAGAAGCTAATAATTTCGATGTTGGAAAAGTCGAGTATAACCGCACCCTCCGTGTCATTCATTGTGTTGATTGCGAGCATACGAAAACCGCTTGCGTCGTACCTTGTCCCTAATCCGGCTGAATCGCTAAGAACAGAAAGCCTATGGTCGATTTCGTTCTCGGGGTCTTCGTGGCTTTCTTTCCACAGATCGGTAAAGCCGCATTCTCCCATTATTCGGTTTATGCCAAGTGCCTTATCTGTGCAGATTTGAAAGTCTACCAGGGTGGCTCTGTTGGTAGCCGATGAGACCTTAGAAAAGGAGCCTTTAGGAAAGCCCTGTTCGTTAGGGAAACGTTGATGCCATAGAGAGTAGCGCACACCGCTAGACGTAATTTCAAGAGAGCCTTCGCCTTCTTTGACGATTTCATTGAGGAGCCAAAGGCCGTTTCCCTTTCCTCTTCCATCGGTGATGCCTTTTTGGAGTCCAGAAGTAATTGCCTCCTCGGGGCTCCTGACGGCAACGCCGCCGTTTTTCAGCGAGTTCATCATTCCGATACCGTTGTCGTAGACGGCGATAGCGATTCTGTTCCCGCTTGGATGGACCTGAGCCATGGCTAATCCATATGGAGAAGAGTCATCAAAGCCAGTGCACGAGTGAACTAAAACGTTGTCCATTACCTCGTTTAGGCACAGTTCAATGCAATTGAGCAGGCCTTTTGAAAGTATGGTCGATTGCTGAAGCGATAATCGGATTCCCTCGACAATCTGGTATTGATTGCTTTCGTTGAACAGCCATATCTTGTCGAGGAAGTGGTTTTTCTTGGACGAACTGGGATCTTCGTATGGGTGCAATATGCCTGTTCTGCCCACGTAATGTTTCTCGTCGAGGGATTTTGATGACAGAAATGTGCACGCGTGCGCTTCCTCGAAGTGCCTGACTATTCCCGCGATTGGGACACAGAAATTAGGATAAATTCCCTTTTCGGGATTTTGAATTCGGACTTTAAAAGTAGAGATTCCCCTGGAAAGAGCATTTTCTAGCGTTCGATAGAGGAAGGAGGGCGCGCCTTTGCCCACTTTGAGATTTATGTTGATATGTGTTTGGTTTTGGTGCTGCATTTAATTCCAGACTATATAAACGGTTGGAATGATATAATTACACGTGCTGAAACCCCCGACGCCTCTGCATTCATGCGAAACACGGGGGTATTTTTTTGCCCATATTCCTATCACTCATAGACTACTCTATTGCTCGATCGGAGATCAATAGAGATATCATCAATTCTCATATAAAATAACGGTCTCTTGATCGTCTCCTGACGCTCGCTGTAGACCAGTACAAAATAGCCTGGTAAATTTAGCAAACTAAATATCCATCTAATTTGATTCCTATTTAAAGGTCTAGCATTTCTCTACAATAGACGGTATGGTAATGCCGTAAAGTGAGTTGATGATGCAGGAGGAAGTGATCATATGTCTGTAATGCCCTCTTTGTATTTGTCGGAAAATGTTCTGAGTGTGATTACTGAAATGATCAACGATCAAAATTGCCGTTGCATTGACAAGGATTCTGTTCCCGCATATAGCGATGGTTCTATTTCAGCGGATAATGCTCAAAAGAGTATCTCGACGCTCAGGAAGATTGGGCTAGTAGACTGCGATGGTTTTCCTACTGATCTGGGAAGGCGATGGGCGGATCGGGGTACGAGGGAAGAAACAGTAAGAGAAATTATTTCGGAACAGTTTCCAGAGGGAATCGCCCGATTCTTTTCCGACCCCATGAGTGAGGATCTTGTTCCGTTCCTTATGGGATACGGCGAAGTTACGAAGTCTGTTGCGAAAAAAAATGCGGGGTTCTTTAGGCTGCTGACCAGAAAAGCAGGAATTTTGCCTCAAGAAGGATCGATGGTTGAGCCGAAATCTGTTTCTTCGGATGGAGGAAATGCGGCTCCTGCCGAAAAGGTCATGGTCTTGGAGATTGTGGTGCCGCTTGAGCCGCCATTGAATGTGACTCTTAAAGACCTTTCGGAAATCGCCAGCGTTGCAGATCGCAAACATTGGGACGTTCACTTTTACGAAAGGGAGAAAGCCAGGTAAGGGGGACTGCACCAATTGTTGATTCATGCCCATTGCTGATGATCAGTTGATTTCGATAGCGTGTCTATGGAGGTGGAAAATGAGGGAGAGTAAAGCGTTTGCCATCGTAAAAGACGCCTCAGCTTCGATGGCGGACGCTATCTGCGAAGAGGGTGCTGGTCATGCGGCGGAGATTGCATCCTTTGTGAATGAGTTGGCCTTTGGTGGCGCTGCGCTTGCCGTTGCAGAAGGGCTGATGGGCGCTTTGGCGCCTGGGGCGTATGCTGCTGCTCAGGGGTATAAGGCGAGGAGAACCGAGCGAAATATTCGCACGGCTTTGCTTGAGTTGAGAAAGTCAATGGACGAGGTTAATTCTCGTTTGGAAATGCTGGAAGAGAAAGATCGCCGCAAGTATTCCGAGGAATACAGGGATGCTTACCTCGACACGATTGTGGATGAGAACCAGGAAGAAAAAGTTCGATGCTGCACCTGGGCTTTTGTGAATTCAATGGGTGTTCCCGAATCGAGCGAGGATATGTTTTTCACTCTATTTAATAATCTTGCCGACCTGAGCATGCTCGATATCAGAACTCTCCGCCTTTATAAGCTAGCTTATATTGACAATGCTGGCGAAAACGATGACCCGATTACTCTAATGCGAGAAGAAGGTATCGACGAGGTGCAGTATCGTTTTGTGCGCGAGAAATTGGCTCGTTTCGGGTTGCTAAGCAGAAAAAATGATCTAAAAAGGGAAAAGAACCAAACGATGCTTCAGGCGACTGTGATTGAGTTGGTAAAGCAGCAGACGGCAAAGAAGTCCAAGGCGGTTAAAGCTCCTAAGTTCGAAAAAATCAATTCTTCAGATTCTTATCAAATTACTTCTTTGGGACGCAAATGCCTTCAGATGCTCGAGTCGCCCTCGGGCTCTGCCAAGAAATAACATTTGATCAAACGGCCTGAGCGTTTGCCTCGTCATTGATGACGTATGTCTAGCGCCACACATCGGCAGCCAGTGCAAAGCCCTTCGGCAGTGGCAGTCGCTGCCAGCCCGGGAACGCCAAACCGATCTCGCTTTCCTCTTTAGCGTATGAAGTGTCGCCCTAAACGCAAAAAAGACGCGCCCGTAAAAATTGGACGCGTCTTTGCTGGCAACTGGGATTTTGATACCTGTCCCTACTTTCCCACTTACGCCATGAACTTGTAGACGGCTTGGGTGTAGGCCACCGGGTCGTCGATAGGCAGACCCTCAGTGATCAGCGCCTGATCGTACAGAATCGTGGCGTACAGGTGCACCTTTTCGGTATCGCCATCCTCGAACGCCTTCTGCACTGCCTTGAATACGGGATGCTCGGCGTTCAGCTCGAGCACTCGGTCGCTCTTTACGTGCTCGCCGTCGGGGCCCTGCGCCAGGATCTTCTCCATTTCCAGCGTGATGGGGCCTTCTGCGGTTACGCAGGAAGGGGTGTCGGTCAGGCGGGCAGAAACGGCGACGCGCTTAACCTTACCCTCGAGCGCCTTCTGCATCTCGGCGAACAGACCCTCGTTTTCCTTCGTGATGGCCTCGGCTGCGCTCTTTTCATCCTCGGTTTCAAGCCCTAGGTCGCCGCCGGCAACGTTCTTGAACTGCTTTTCGTTGTATTCGTTCATCGACATGAAGCAGAACTCGTCAACGTCCTGCGGGCACAGCAGCACATCGAAGCCCTTGCCCAGCACCGTGTTCACGATGGGGCGCTTCGCCAGACGGTCGATGGCTTCGCCCGTTGCGAAGAAGATGGACTCCTGGCCTTCGGGCATTGCCTCGGCGTACTCGGCCAGCGTAACCATCTTCTGCTGCTTGGCGGAATAGAAAAGCAGCAGGTCGGCCAGTACATCCTTCTTCATGCCGTAGCTGGTGTAGATGCCGTACTCCAGGTTGCGGCCAAAGCCCTTGAAGAACTTTTCGTAACCGTCGCGGTCGTTCTTCAGGAACTTCTCCAGTTCGCTCTTGATCTTCTTTTCGAGCTTGTTGGCAATAGCGCGCAGCTGGCTGTTCTGCTGCAGCGTTTCGCGGGAAATGTTCAGCGTCAGATCCTGGGAATCAACAACGCCCTTTACGAAGCTGAAGTAGTCGGGCAGCAGATCGCCGCACTTTTCCATGATCAGCACATTCGAGCTGTACAGTGCCAGGCCCTTTTCGTAGTCCTTGTTGTAGAAGTCGTACGGCGGGCGCTTGGGGATGAACAGCAGCGCGTCGTAGGTCAGCGCGCCTTCCGCGTGAACGGAAATGGTGCGGGCCGGATCCTCGAAATCGTGGAAGTCGGTCTTGTAGAAGGTGGCGTACTCTTCGTCGGACACCTCAGACTTGCGGCGCTTCCAGATGGGGATCATGGAGTTGATGGTTTTAACCTCGCGCACCGTTTCGAATTCGGGCGTGTAGTCGTCGCCAGCATCTTCGGGCTTCGGCAGCGGCTTGCGTTCTTCCACTTCCATGCGGATGGGGTAGCGCACGTAGTTGCTGTACTGCTTGATGAGGGCCTGGAGCTCGTACTGGTCCAGGAATACGTCGTACTCTTCTTCGTCGGCGTTGTCCTTCAGGTGCAGGGTGATGCTGGTGCCGTGGTCGGCGCCCAGTGCGGCGGCCTCTTCGGCGGTGGCGGGCTCGATGGTGTAGCCTTCGATGCCATCGGACTTCCAGGTGAAGGCTTCGGGCTCGCCGTATGCGCGGGAGGTTACGGTAACTTCCTTGGCAACCATGAACGAGGAGTAGAAGCCCACGCCGAACTGGCCGATGATGTCTACGTCTTCGCCCTGCTGCTCGGCGTTTTCGGTCTTGAACTCGAGGCTGCCGGAGTGAGCGATGGTGCCCAGGTTGGTTTCGAGCTCGTCGCGCGTCATGCCGATGCCGGTATCGGAAACGGTGATGGTGCGTGCGTCCTTGTCGAAGGCAACATCGATGGAAAGGTCGTCCTTCGAAACGGCGATAGAGGTATCGGTAAGGCTCTTGAAGTAGAGCTTGTCCACCGCGTCGGATGCGTTGGAGATAAGCTCGCGCAGGAAGATTTCCTTGTTGGTGTAAATGGAGTTGATCATCAGATCAAGGAGCTTTTTGCTTTCTGTTTTGAATTGCTTCATTCAGATCCTTCCTTCATGGCTTGTTATGTACGTTCGCCTGTTGGCGCGGCGGCGGGTTGCTGGGCTGGTCGCGGTTGGTGCTGCGGCGAGGCCCGTTGTGGTTGGCGCGGCTTCGAACCCAGGCGATACGGCCGACGCGGCGCCGAGTTAGGCGTTGCGTCTGACGTCGTGGCACCTGCACCGCGCCGCGGTTTGCGCCTGCGAACCGCAAGCAAACGTTGCTTCGTTGCCGTGCGCTTGCGGTGCCGAAATGGCGGTGCGCAAGCGCCTATAAACGTAATTAGCACTCCAACATGTGGAGTGCTAATACGGATTCTAGTATGTGCGCGCGGCATGTCAAGAAAGGAAGCATTCGCGCGACGGTTTGTAACGGGGCTGTTGCTTGCGGGGCGTAGGCAAGTGCAATGGAGCTGCCAACTCGCAGCGCATCGGCATCGCAGGCACCCAACTGTGCCTGTTTGCGTTACAGAGCGCGTGCCTTTTCGATGGTGGTGCGCAGTGCGTCGATAACGGTGCCACGGAATGCGCCTTTTTCCAGAACCTCAAGGCCGCGGATGGTGGATCCGGAAGGCGAGCACACCTCGTCCTTCAGCTGGCCAGGATGCTTGCCTGATTCGAGCACGAGTTTTGCAGCACCCAGTACGCCCTGCGCGGCAAGCTGGTAAGCCTGCGGACGCTTCAGGCCCTCGGCCACGCCTGCGTCTGCCAAAGCCTCGATGAACATATATACGTAGGCGGGTGAGCTGCCGCCGATGGCGCTTGCGGCGTCAAGCTGCGATTCTTCCAGTTCAACGGTGGTGCCGAAGCTGGCAAGCAGGCATTCGACGGCGGCGACGTCTTCAGCGGTTGCCAAGCTGTTGGGGCAGTAGGCGGTAACACCTGCCAGCACGTGTGCGGGTGTGTTCGGCGCAGTGCGTACGATGCGGACGGGCGCGCCGAACTGTTCTTCCAGCCAAGCGATGGTCTTGCCGGGGGCGATAGTGACGACGGTCTGTTCAGGGCGCATTGCTCCACGGATTTCGGCAATAACGGCCTCGTACTGGTAGGGCTTTACGGAAAGGAACAGGATGTCGGCGTTTTCGGCGACGGTGATGTTGTTAGTGCCAGCGTTAATGCCGAATTCTTCGGCTACGGCAGCGGCGTGCTCCGGCGTGACATTGGAACCATAGATTTCACCGGGCGCAACAGCACCGCTAGCGACAATTCCCTTGATCATGGCTTTGGCCATATTTCCGCATCCGATGAATCCAAGTTTCATAAGAACCTCCCTGTTGGCGGCGGGCTTGAATAACGCGTTGAAGTGAATAATGTTGCGCTCAGTTGGCGCCGTTTTATGAACGCGTTTTATATTAGATCGATTCTATGCGATGCGTTCGAGGAAAGCACCTCGTTTGCGAGAAATTAATTAAGTGTTGAAGCTTTGCTGTGAAGTTCGTGGTGCGATGGGCGGGGCGGCGAATGTCCGTGCGTGTCGTTGAACGCTTGGGTTGGCGGAGGCGTGGAGCGCCCAGCGCGATTTGTGCCGACCCTGGACGTATGACGCCCGTGGATGCTCGGCGCGATTGCGACGCTCGTGAGGGCGCGGCAGCCAAGGACGTCCGGCGTGATTCGCGGCTGTCGGGGACGCGCGTGCCCGCGGACTGCTTGACGTGATTCGCAGCAGCTGAAATATGCCCTGTGGTTGCTTCTTGTATGAACGGTATACTTTTACCTAATTGATTTGAGAGGGGCAGGGAATGGCTAAGAAGAATAACGCGAAGAGCGCCGGTGGCGGAAACGCTGCCACGAAGACCGAGAAAAAGGGTAAGAACCAGATTTCTCAGCAACAGGCGCGTGCGAATGCGGCGCGTGCGAGCGCGAAGATCAGCCCTGCACCTGAAGGGCCTGCACCTGCTATTTCGGTGCTGGTGCCTATCTGCAATTCCGAGCAGTACTTGGAGCAGGCGCTTGATTCGCTGATTGCCCAGACGTTTACCGACTTCGAAGCGCTGTGTATCAACGACGGTAGTACCGATGGTTCTCTGGACATCATCAAGCGTTATATGGAAAAAGACCAGCGTTTTCGCCTGATTGATAAGGATAATTCCGGTTACGGCGCGTCAATGAATTTGGGCATCGACACCGCACGTGGCGAGTACATTGGCATTTTGGAGCCCGACGATTTCTTCGAGCCGAATGCTCTGGAGTTGCTGTACGGCTTGGTGAAGGACGCAAGTGCCGACGCTCCTGTCGATGTTGCTAAGGCCAACTATTGGTTCTACTGGAGCACGCCCAAGGAACGCAACCAGCTTATAAGTGTGTGCAAACCCCCTATGACGGATGCCCCCTTCAATCCGCGCGATGTTCGCGAGGTGTTCTATTGCATTCCTTCCATTTGGTCGGCGCTGTATCGTCGCGAAATGCTGGTTGAAAAGGGCGTGCGTTTCCTTGAAACGGCGGGCGCAAGTTTCCAGGACCTGGGCTTCCAGTTCAAGGTGTGGGTAACCGCGCAGAAGGTTGTTATGTCTGAAGAGGCCATTCTGCATTACCGCCAAGACAACGAGGCGTCTTCTGTGAACGACGCGCAAAAGGTGATGTGCGTGTGCAAGGAATTCGACATGGCCGAGCGCTTCATCAAGAACGACCCTGATTGCGAAGATTTGAGAAAAGTCCTGTTCAGGCTGCGTTACGACAGCTATATGTGGAACTTTGCGCGCTTGGCGCCGGAGCAGCGTCGTGAATTTGTGGTTAAGATGCATGAGGATTTGCGTGCCGGGTTCAGGGGCGGCGCGTATGATCGCTCGCTGTTCAGCGACTATCAGAACGCGAACTTGCGTTACCTGATGGAGCACCCAAAGCGCTTCGAGCAGTTCTTCCCGAACAACCCCACGCCGCTGCGCAAGGGCTTGTACTATCTGCTGGTGGCAGGCCCCAAAGCCGCGCTGAAAGCCGCGGGGAAATAGACCAGGCGGGCATATAGGGACAGGTACCGTTTCCCCGCTTAGCGGACAGAGCCTCGCTTGCAGTGAATGAATTGCGCAAGCGAAGCTTTTTTGTGCACCATGTCGTACTGGGAAAACGGGACTTGTCTCTATATTCCCAGTGCGGCACCTATGCGACACTGTCGCCGAACTGTCGCGACAGTGTCGCACTGGTGTCGTTTAGGGGCGATATTGCGTCGCGGTGCCGTCGCTTGTCGCGAACGGTAGCGCCCTTAATTGACCAAAATAGACCAAAGAATTTTGGCTAATCGACCGTTTTCGCCCGAATAGACCAAAAAATAGGCTGTTTTTTTGGTCTATTCGGGGGCTGTTTGCTCAAAACCGCCTGCAAAACCGAATTTAAGGTCCGCGACACCTATGCGACACTGTCGCCTAACTGTCGCGACACTGTCGTTTATAATGTCGGCGTGGGTAATAGGCGGAACTAGCCCTCCTATCGAAAGGGGTATTGCTGTGACTCCCGAAGAATTAAAGTCTCATGTTTCTTCCGGCGAAGGGCTGACGTGTGAATTCAAGCGCTGCGGAGACACTCCCGGTAACGACACGTTTGAAACGATTTGCTCTTTCGCGAATAGGCAAGGCGGCAATATTTTCCTCGGAGTTGAGGACGATGGCTCGGTTTGCGGCGTAAACGAGAAATGCGCGCTTGGCATAGAGCAAAACTTGGTTAAAAGGCTGAATGATTCAAATTGTTTTAAGCCGTCTCCTTTCGTGGAAATAGAGAGGGTTCGTTTCGAAGGGGCCCTTGTGATAAGGGTCTGGGTTCCAGCGGGGCCTGCTGTATACAGTTGGAAAGGTGTTATATACGACCGCGTTTCGGATAGCGATATCAAGGTGCGCGGCGATGATCAGATCGCCTTGATGTATCTACGCAAGCAGAACTTGTATTCAGAGCGCAGAGTGTACAAATATGTGGAAATGGAAGACCTGCGTCCCGATCTGATTGATCGACTGCGCAAGATGGCCACAGCAAAGACGGCTGGTCATCCTTGGGCTTCCTTGGATGATGCCTCCTTGTTAAGAAGTGCGAAGCTATACGCCAAGGACCGAAATACCGGAGAAGAAGGTCTTACCTTAGCGGCGGTACTACTGGTCGGTTCCGATGACGTAATTAGCGATATATGCCCTGCCTACAAGACGGATGCGATATTCAGAAAAGAGAGCACCGACAGGTACGATGATCGCGTTACGGTAAAGACGAACCTGGTCGAATCGTACGATATTTTGCTATCGTTCGCGAAAAAGCACTTGCCCGACAGGTTCGTCCTGGAGGGGACGCAGCGAGTAAGCGCGCGAGACGTTATCGCTCGTGAGCTGATAGCGAATCTTCTGATTCATAGGGAGTTTCTTAACCCATTCCCCGCGAAGCTGGTCATCGATGAGGAGGGTATTAAAACAGAAAACGCCAGTCGAACTTTTTATGAGGGGAGATTGGCTTTATCGGACTTCAATCCCGTACCGAAAAACCCCACGATTGCTTCGGTGTTTTCGCAAATTGGCCTTGCCGAGGAGCTGGGCAGCGGGTTGAGGAATCTGGAAAAATACTCAAGGTTGTATAGTGGAAAAGTTCCTGTTCTGGAGGATGGTGATGTTTTTCATGCCTATGTGCCTGTGGAATACGGGGCGGAGACAAGGGGTGCTGATTCCGCTAGGGTTTTGGCTCTTTCTATCGTTGAGCGCGACGGGTATGTGACATCTGCGAGTTTGGCTGCTGCTGCAGGCGTAACTTCGAGAACCGCACAGCGCTACATCAAGAAACTTGTTGAGGATGGGACGCTTGCGCCGAGCGAGAACATGAAGCATGGGTATGTAGACGGGAAGGTGGCTTTGAAGGGGTAGCGGCTGCCTACGATGATAACGGAGAGATTGTCTTGATACTTCATATTGATGAAGCGGACCTAGATAGGTGTCTGCTAGGGCACAAAGAGACGATAGGTGGCCCACCTGTTCGAGGGGCGATTGCAGATACCGTAGCTGGAGTTTTCTACATCGCTACGGCAGTCGCTTCTGGTTTTTCGGGCCTTCCGTTGAACATTTTAGTTACTATCGGATTACTGTTTACGTTTTACGGAATTCGGAATGCATGGCATTGGCACAATAGGAAATGTTCAGACCGTCAATTGTTTGAGGAAATTAAAGATATGAATAGGACGGAAATCAGAAGCTCTCTGGTTGCAGTGAAAGGCTGCGATCAGGTCAGCAATCGTTTTCTGCTCTATTACGACAATGGATGGTCTTGCGATTTTCTCCCAAATCGAAAAACCGTTGATCCTGGAGACAGCGAGATAGGCTTTTTAAAGAAATATATTTCTGAAGAATTCGGTATCTCTAAATCCGATCTGAAGCTAACATTTGTTACCGAAAAAGACTCGGAAAAGCAGTGTGTAGAGCACGATAACGAGTTCCGTTACTATCACTATCGGTTGTATAGCGCAACGTTGAATAAGCTGCCAGATGGCTGGCGAGAGAGATCGTTTGTTGCCCCTAACGGATGTAAATGTCGTTGGTTAACAGTGGAAGAAATGCTCTCTGATCCTAGAATCAGAGAGATTAACTATGATGTCGTTTCCGCTATAAGAGACTACATATAGTGAGCTTTCCGGCAAAACCGGGAAAACGGCACCAGTCCCTATATTCCCATTTTCCGCAAAAACCGTGCAGGCTGGCAAGCGTACACCAATACCCTTTACAATGAAACATCGTGATTATTTAGGTCGCACTGGGCGCCAACCGCAAAGGCGGCACCCTCTCTGCGCAACCACTAAACGATAAGGAACTGCATTAATGCCAAATATGCTCTCAAGCGCTAATGCCAGAAGGAATTGGTTCACCATAACGTCCCTTGTATCCAGGGACTTCAAGCTTAAGTACCGCCGTAGCGCCCTGGGCGTTCTGTGGTCGGTTCTGAACCCTTTGCTCATGATGATCGTGCTTTCCGTTGTGTTCAGCACGTTCTTCAAGTTCAGCATCGAAAACTACCCGCTGTACGTAATCCTGGGCAACGTAATGTTCGCCCTCATGGCCGATTCCACTTCGGGCGCCATGAATTCAATCATCGAATCTTCCTCGCTTATCAAGAAGATCCGCATCGAAAAGCTCATATTCCCGCTTGAAAAAGTGCTGTTCCAGCTGGTGAACTTCTGCATTTCGCTCATTGCTGTAGCTGCGGTAATGATCTTCTTCCAAGTTATGCCGCATGTTAGCCTGCTTGCCCTGCCGCTGCTGCTCCTGTACGTGGTGCTGTTCAGCGCGGGCGTGGGCATGGCGCTTTCCGCCCTTTCGGTGTTCTTCCGCGACGTGTGCCACCTGTGGGGCGTCGTTATCACCGCATGGACGTACGCCACGCCGCTTTTCTACCCCGTAGAAATCTTGCCCGATTGGGCGGCACCGCTTATGCAGTACAACCCTATGTATCACTACGTTAGCTACTTCCGTGACCTTATCCTGAGCGGCACGGTGCCCGGCTTGCAGGAAAACCTCCTGTGCCTGGGCATGGCGGTAGCTGCATTCGCCATCGGTCTGCTTATTTTCAAGAAGACCGAAAAGAAGTTCATTCTCTACGTTTAAGGAACAACCATGCCCGAAAACGTGAACACCAGCGTTCTGGAAATCGAATCCGAGCTTGCGGACGATTCATCAAAGAAAACCATGATCAAGGTGGACCATGTGTCCATGATCTTCAACATGGCAAGCGAACAGCTGAACAGCATCAAAGAATACGTAATCGCCGCCGCTAAGCGCGAATTGCGCTTTAAGGAATTCCGTGCACTTGACGACGTTTCCTTCGAAGTGAAGCAGGGCGACGTGTTCGGTATTCTGGGCACGAACGGTTCCGGCAAATCCACCATTCTGAAGATTATTGCCGGCGTATTGGAGCCCAGCAAAGGGTCGTGCACGGTCAGTGGAAATATCGCCCCGCTCATTGAACTGGGCGCTGGTTTCGACATGGAGCTTACCGCGCGCGAAAACATCTACTTGAACGGTGCGCTGCTGGGCTATTCGAAGCAGTTCATTGAAGAAAATTTTGACGATATCGTTGAATTCGCCGAGGTGGAAAAGTTCCTGGACATGCCCATGAAGAACTATTCTTCCGGCATGGTGGCGCGCATTGCTTTTGCGATTGCTACGGTTATCGTGCCCGAGATTTTGATCGTGGACGAAGTGCTTTCCGTGGGCGACTTCATGTTCCAGAAGAAGTGCGAAGACCGCATCACGAAGTTGATCAAAGAGCACGGCGTGACGGTGCTTATCGTTTCGCATAATAACGACCAGATTGAGCGCTTGTGCAACAAGGCGGTATGGATCGAAAAGGGCCATCTGCGCATGGTGGGCACGGCGAAGGAAGTGTGCCAGACGTATCGTGTGCTGGGCGGTCACGTGGGAAGCAAGGAATCGGAACAGATTGTGTTCGAAACCTTGCAGAATCCGAAGAAGCCCGACATGAGCGGCATCGAATCCATCGAAGCGGACACGCGCTACGGCATTGCGGCGAAGCTTTCGAGCCGTTGCTACCCCGATGGGGCAAAGGCGGTAATCCTGGCTTCGGGCGAGCACGAAATGGTGCCGCTGATTGCGAATGGCCTTGCGGGGGCATTGGATGCACCGATTCTCCTTACACAGAACGAAAGCGTGCCCGATATTACGGCGCAGGAGCTGACCAGGCTCAACCCCCAGATGGTGTACGTGCTGAATGGCGGTACGTTGGATGTGGATGCAATAACCAAGGAAGCATCTTCTTCCGTTCCTTCCGCTTCGGTGGAAGTGTTGGAAGGCGAAAACGCCTGCAGCCTTTCGTGGTCGATTTTCCAGCACGGCGAAGAAAAGAGCCTATGGGGTTCCGACGTTGCCCTTACCTACGACGGCTGTTTGGGCGATTTGGCATCGCTTTCCCCTTATCTGCACTCAAGCCAATGCCCTGTGCTCGTGAAAAAGGGCGAAGAGTCTGTCTCTACGCAAATGCGCGAAGTCGCAACGAGCAGGCAGAGAGTTCTTGTCGTTGGGGGCTTCAAATCGTTTCCCGACGAAGGAATTGCTTCGATTGCTGCCAGCTTTGCCGAGATTCACCGTTTTGTTGGCGACGGCCCCTATGATGCGAACGAAAAGATCAATATGTGGATTGGCCTGCGCAGCAAGTCCGATTCTTTCTTGGTGGTTTCGATTTGGCATCCAGAGGACGCCTTGACCGTTGGCCCATTCGCGGCGAAGAGCGGCTCTCTGATCTTGTTGGAGGACCCGCAGAATCTTGATAGCGTTGCTCACGCGATTGCTTATATTGGCAAAAACAAGAAACATTTGCGTTTCGTGGGTGATAGGACCAGGTTTAACGACCTTGATAAGGAACTGTTGGTTAAGGCTTCTTCCTAAAGGAGACGGCTACGTGGGATGGGGTGCGACAACATGGAGCGACAACAAAGCAAACGCCAGGCAACGGTAACTATCGAGCCTGTCGGTGAAACCGGAAATAGAGGACCAGGGCTGAAGCGCGTTCTAACGTACGGCACGTTCGATCTTCTGCATTATGGACATATTCGTTTGCTGCAGCGCGCTTCCCAATTGGGCGATTACCTCATCGTTGCGCTTTCGACGGACGAGTTTAATGCGGTCAAGGGCAAGAAGAGCTTCTACCCTTATGAAACGCGCAAAGAGATGCTGGAGGCTATTCGCTACGTTGATTTGGTTATCCCTGAAAACAATTGGGGCCAAAAAAAGGCCGATATTGCTGAATACCACGTTGACACTGTATGCATGGGAAGCGATTGGGCGGGAGACGCCCGCTTTGAGGTGTTAAGGGACATGTGCGAGGTTGTGTATCTCGACAGAACCCAGGGTATTTCAACCACCGAGGTGAAAGAGAAGCTTGGCGCTAATGGAGAGTAAGCGCCAAGCTTCTTTCTTCTAATTGATCAGCTTGTTGAAGGCTTGCTTCATTTCCGGTGTGTCAAGTTCGGCGTGATCAACATGCTGAAAATGGGTGTGTATGTCTTTTGGCAATTCCAGATAGTCTCCGTACCTGCTTGTTAGGAAGCTGTCAGGGTTATTGGGAATGAAACATTCGATTCCCTCGAACATCACCCTGCGTAAGGGAAATATGTCATCGATGCCGTATGCCCACCATCGTTGCTTGCCATCGTCTAAGTTATCGAGCGACCAGAGAACGGCATGCGCGTCTTTCTTTTGGCAGATAAGTCCCTGTGATTTCGATTCGTCAAGCGCTTTGGTGAAATAGGCGTCAACAATGGGTGCCGTAGCATCGGTGGCAGCACAGTAAGGGGATTGCTCCCAGGCTGAAAGCTCGGGGTCTTCAGCCATCTTGCCGAGCATTGCCCTTCTGATATTCCGCTGCTTTTCCGCATTGTAGCCGCTAGCAGAAGGCGCCCAATCGTAAATGAACAGATCAAGGAAGCAAGGCAGCGATTCGTCTGCATACAAGAAGCGGACCTGGCGACATTGCGCGAATCTGTCGAACACTTCAGTGATACGAAACTGGTCACTTTCAGAGACAAGGGTGGTTAGCTTGTCTAGCTCGTCGCGAGTGATTCCCAGGTCAATATCGTCGTCCCAAGGGATAAAACCGCCATGGCGGACTGCGCCCAGAAGCGTACCGAAATTGAGCCAATACGCTATGCCGCGCTCGTTGCAAAGAGAATCGAAGTCATGAAGCAATTTTGTGCAGCCAAGTTGTAGAAGACGCATTCCGCCGGTGGCTTCAGGCAGCGAGCGGAAAAATCGCTTCTTTGCATCGTCAACGCTTTCGTCTTCGTGCTTGTACATTTCCCAAGCGAACATCTTCATATGTTCGTCATGCGCTGCCAGGTCTTCCGAAAATGATTCCATCATGGGATAGCAGATATCGAATTTATGGTTGATATTTCCATTGATCCCGATGTCGGCTTGTTCGATTCGCTGCATCAGCTGCGCAACAACTGAGTGCTCGATATGGTCTAGCTTTTCGTCGAAGTGCTGTTCGGCGGCGTGAAAAGAGCGTGATGAGATAGGAAGGAGCTGCTTTAACGCTCTGAAGAAGGGCATGTGGAATCCGTTCTGTGCTTTCCTGCTGTATAAGGTAAGAGCAGGCTAGTTGTTCTGTTGTTGCTATACTAAAACATATTTAGCAAATTTCGAAAGGCAACACATGCAGCCGGTTGTTTCACTATTGGTTCCGATTTATAACGTCGAAAAATATCTTCGAGAGTGTTTGGATTCTGCCAAGAGCCAAACCCTTTCCGATATTGAGATCATTTGCATCAACGATGGTTCGACGGATAGCTCTCCTGACATCATTCGCGAGTACATGCAGGCCGACAGTCGCTTTAAGATTATCGACAAGGCGAATTCCGGCTATGGTGCCTCGATGAACCAGGGGCTTGATGCCGCATGCGGTAAGTACATTGGAATTTTGGAGTCGGACGACTTCTTCGAGCCTGATGCGTTGGAGAAGCTGGTAAATGCCGCCGAGGCAGCAGAAGCGCAAGTTGCAAAAGCGAATTTCTGGTTCTACTGGTCAACGCCAGAGGAAAAGAATGAGCTTTTCGAACTTGTAACTGCGCCCATGACGGGGCATGTGGTTAATCCGCACAAGGAAACCGAAATCTTCTACCTGAAGCCCTCTATCTGGTCCGCTGTTTACCGGAAGGATTTCCTTGAGCAAAACGGCATTCGTTTCCTAGAAACGCCGGGTGCGTCTTTTCAGGATTCTTCTTTCAATTTCAAGGTCTGGGCTATGGCAGATCGTGTTGTATTTTTGCAGGATGCCATTCTTCATTATCGTCAGGACAATGAATCGTCTTCGGTCAATTCTCCAGCTAAGGTGTATTGCATTTGCGATGAGCATGCTGAAATTGACAGCTTCCTTTCTTCGCATAAAGAATTAGCTTCGTTGAGGGAAGTAGAAGAGGGCATCAAGTTTGATAACTATATGTGGAATTACGAAAGGCTAACCGAGCCCCTGCAGCGCGAATTCATCCAGCGCTTTGCAAGCGAGTTCTCCTCCGACAAGAGCAAGGGCTATCTGAATGAAGCCGTGCTTGGCGAATGGAGAACAGGCGAATTAGCGGCACTAATAGCAGACCCAACGTACTATCATGCGCGTCGAGCTGCCCAGCAGATTTCGGGCGGCAAGTTTGCAAAGGCAAAATGCTATTTTACCGTTGGCGGCTTTGCGTCATTGGCAAAAGCTATATCACGCAAGGTTGGCTAGATAGGGCGAGTGGATTTTATGCCTTTCTTTTCAATAATTGTCCCCGTTTACAACGTAGAGAAGTACCTTTCCTTGTGCCTTGATTCTTTACGCAATCAGACCTTTCCGGATATCGAGGTAATTTGTGTTGATGATGGCTCAGCGGATGGGTCGTTGTCGATTGCCGAAATGCACGCGGCACTAGACTCTCGGATCAAGGTGTTCACAAAAGCAAACGGGGGAGTGTCATCTGCTCGAAATTATGGCTTTGAAAAAGCTTCGGGTGAATACGTGCTCTTTATCGATTCAGATGACTATATGAGCGCCGATGCCTGTGAAGTTTTGGCAAGGGTAGTAAAAGAGCAGGGTCCCGACGTTGTGACCTTCGGGGCGAATTGCGTCCCAGAGTGGGCTAATTACCCCTGGTTGGAAAAATGCCTTAGCCCAAAAGCTCGTGTATACCATGACTTCGATCAGGCGATATTGTTTGAAGAGCCGTCTGCTCCTTTTGCTTGGCGTGTTGCTTTTCGACGGGCGTTCTTAGCGGAAAATAATATTGTGTTCGATGAGAGCCTCCCGTTGGGTGAAGATGAACTGTTCTTGTTTGTGGCGTATCCGTGCTCTGCAAAAACTATCTTCATTCCCGACAAGCTGTACTACTACCGACTTAGCCGAGAAGGCTCGGCCATGGATAGCCTGTTTGAAAAAAAGACAGAGCGCATCAAATGGCACTACCGAATTATTAGCGGGGTCTTTTCCGAGTGGCAGGCGCGAGGCTTTATGGGACTTTGCCCTGCGGAGCTTTTGGTGTGGGCGATAGACTTTGTATTTGAGGATGCTTTTCGCCTTTCCGATGAAGAGAGGCGCAGGTCGTTCCAGGAGCTTGGCCGCTTGATTGATTCCTATTTCGATCATCCCCTCAAAACAGCACGCTCGGTAAGTCCTCATATGCTTACTGTGGTGAAGATGCTTCTTGAATGTGGTGAGGGGTCCGCGGTGCCAGACAGTATAGGTAGGGAGTACACTCTTTCCCGCATTGGTTGGACGGGTTATATTCACAATGTTTATTTGAGGGTGTTAGGCAAGTTCCGCAAACCAGCCCCGGAAAACCCTGAAGTAATGGCTCGACAGAAGGCTGAACTGAAAAAACACGAAGATGAAGCTCGGGCTTCACTTGAAGCTGTGCGGGCCGAATTCCGTGCGGCACAAGAAACAACAACGGAGTAATTAGCATGTGGCTTGATTTTTTTGCTGTGGCACTAGCGGCTGCCGTATTCCTCTTTCTGCCTGGTGGCTTGATCGTGTATTCGGCACGCAGATCCTTCGTAGAAAGCGTTGGTTTTGGTCCAATTTTAAGTGTTGTTTTTTACTCGATAGCCGCAGTAGTCTATCCGCGAATCGGGATCGAAGCTTCTTGGGCAACTCTTTTTGTGCCGTTCCTTCTGATTTCGCTGATTGTTTCGGCGCTTTTCTTTCATCTTGGGAAAAGAGGGGCGGATAAGGGCCTTGGCAAAGAGGAGCTGCTGTATGTTCTGCTGTATGCGCTTGTTGGCGTTGTGATTGTTGGTATCTTCTTTGTCAAAAATCTTGATGGGGCAGGGTCTTTCTATCAAGCCTACGATAATGGCTCTCACCTGAATACGATTAGGGCCTTTATCGAAACGGGAGTTTATTCTTCGTTTGGCGGTGGGCTTAGGCCAGATCTTATTTCGCCGTTCGATGAGTCTGGGTCTTCGTTCTATCCTTCTGCATGGTATTGCCTTGTCGCAATGGCAGTAACGGCGACGGGTGCAGGTATTACGGTTGCAGTTAATGCCGTGAATTATATTTGCGCATCTTTGATCTTTCCCCTGTCGGTGCTTTTTGCGGCAAAGGCCATATTTGGGGCAGATAAGAAAACTATGATAATTGGCGCAGCCCTTGCTGTTTGCGCAGCGCCGTTTCCGTGGGGTTTTTTGACGTTCGGCCCGCTCTATCCAAATTTGCTTTCAATGGCGTTGTTCCCTGCTGCTACGGCCTGCTCGGTCTGCTTTGTTCGATTTGGTGTATCGCGAAATACGCGCGTAGTTGCATTTTTGGCAGCAGGCACTGCAGCTGTTGCTTTGTTGTTCGCGCAGCCAAATGCTATTTTTGCCGAGTTGGTAGTTTTGATGCCCTTCTTTGTCTCTGAATGCGTGCTAAAAGCATGGGGCAAGGACGGCAGTTTCGGGTCTAAGGCTGTATTTGCTCTTGTTGTTTCTAGTGCGACTATGCTGGTAATTTGGGTCGCACTGTACAGCCTTCCCATATCAATGATTAGGAGCGTAGTTGAGTTTAATTGGCCTGCGACCGTCGGCAAATGGCAGGCCTTCATGGATTGCCTGCTGTATTCGTTCAACACGGGAGCTGCCCAGCCGCTTGTTGCCTTGCTTGTTGTGGTTGGTGCGGTAAAAGCGCTTTCTTCCAGGAAAACAGCCTGGCTGGCTTTCTCATATGCGTTTGCATGCTTGATCTACCTCTCCTCCGTATCGACTGAAGGATTTACCAAGCATCTACTTTCGGGTTTTTGGTATACGGATCCGCACAGGCTTGCGGCAACTGCCGCCATCGTATCGCTCCCCCTTATTGTCCTAGGCGCAAAATGGACGCTTGATTGGTTTGCATCGCTCTTGACGAAGCACGAAAAGGGCACGACGCTTTGCCTTAATAGCAAGGTTGGTGTCTGCGCGTTTGCGCTGTTGTTCGCAGTGTTCCTTTATGGTCCGAGCTTTTTATTTGCTGGCTGTGGTTCGGTCGATACGGGATTCGGAAACATTGCTGATAAGGTTAAGGTGCAGAACAGCGTATCTGTAGATAATGTTCTGGCTCCTGAGGAGAGGCGGTTTGCCGAAAAGGCCCTTCAGATGGTTCCCAAGGATGCAGAGATTATCAATGAGCCCAATGACGGCAGTGGGTTTCTCTACGCTCTGTATGATGCTGATAATATTTTGTACAAGCGGTTTGCTTTGCCTTCGAGCGGCGAAAAGCCGGAAAGTGCGCTTATCCGACAGGATCTTGACAAAATAGCCACTGATCCAGAGGTGAAGGTTGCTGTAAATAGTTTCGATGCTGAGTACGTTTTGCTGCTCGATCGGGATGGCGATCCCAAGAAACGCATTCATCTTTGGTCGTATTACCCGGATCAATGGGGTGGCATATTGCGAATAACCGATTCAACCCCCGGTTTCGAGGTGGTTATGGCCGAAGGAGACATGAGGCTTTATAAGATTGCGGATTGACACTACAATAGCTTGCGCTGTTTAAGCGGCATTAAATGATTGTCAGGAATAACGAAGGAACTCTTCAGTGCGTCTATACAAGTACGATTTTGTTCGTGCGGTTGCAATTATGTTTGTGGTCGCCGTTCACTCTCTTTATTTCGTCAATTCAGTTCACGAGCAGTGCGCGTACCCGTTCTATGCTTTGCAGACCATTTTCTTTACGGGAAACGTGCTGTTCTTTCTTCTCTCGGGCAAGTTTAACCTTCGCGAAAAGAAGGACGATGCAGCAGTTAAGAAATTCTATTACAACAAGATTCGCAACATTGTTGTACCTATCGTGATCTTTTTCTTCATAAGAACGTTATACGACTTGTATCCCGATTATTCGTTGGGTCTGGTTGTAAAAACCTTCATTAAAAACTTCGTATACGACTACAGCCATATCGAGTATTGGTTTATGTACACGCTGGTGGGCTTCTTGTTGGTTGCGCCTTTCTTGTCTCATGCCTTCGCGCGATTCAGCAAGTTCGAAAAGAAGCTATTTGTTGGAATCGGCTTGGGATATCACTTGGTCCTCTTGATCGTCTCTGATGCCGGGTATCCTCTTGGGTGGTCGTATCTCTTTTTTGGTTTCTCCTTCACCTTTTTTATCGGAGGATTAATTGAAGATCTGTTTGAAACCAAGAAAAGCAGGTGTGGCTTGGCCCTGACTAGCGTTCTATGCTTGCTTGCGACGATGGTGCTGTTCCATTTTGATAAGACGGGAGGCCTTCAGGATTCATCGCCGTTTTACACGGTATTGGCGATTGGTATCTACATTGGTCTGCTTCAACTCGGGGAAAAGATGAAGCCTTCCAGAGCGGTTTCGTTTATCGCAAAGCACTCGTTTAGCATTTACCTCGTGCATATGATGATTCTGATTCCTCTGCATTCGGTTATTCCCGTTATGGAGGGTCCGATCTCGTTCTTGGGTTTCCTTGGGGCTTTTGCGATTGCATTCTCGCTTTCGCTTCTGCTTGCGTTTGTTCTGGATAAATGCGTTGTTGATCCTGCGGAGCTGCTTTTCGACAAGTTGTTCAAGCGGCTTTTGGAAAAAGGAAGAACACCGTATAGTTGCAGATTGTAGCTAAAGGCAGCCTGGTTGCTGGAAACATGGTGGCTGCATCGGTGGTTTTGCTTTCGGGGGTGATGGGCTTACTTAAGGTTTGCAATGGCAATATGAAAGGGTCCTCGCTGCGGTCATTGAGTTTTGCAGCGAGGGCCCTTTCATTGTCCTTTGCGGTGAGGGCGAATACGGTTATTTTTGCGTGGATCAACGCCGCCTAACCAAGGTAGCGGCGCACCATATCCGTTCCGAAAGCAGTCATCTTGTAGAAGATCCGAAGTTGACCATCGCAATCAACGTCAACTTTCGTCTCTTCAAGCAGCCCATTTTCCCGTGAGGTTGCCAGGGCTTCATCTACGTCCTTGTTATTCATCAGCTTGTAGCCTGAGTAATCTTTCTTGAGTGCGGCGATAACATCGTTTGCGCTCAGTTCTTCGCCGTGGTTGAAGCATTCGATAATGGCGTAGTGCAACGGGGGCAGGTTGTTCTTCATTTTGGCTACTCCTTATGTGCCTTGATACTTTTTGTGGAGTTGATGGCAATGCAGAAGATGCCGGCAATCATGATAAGCGCGCCAATCCACTGCATTGCGGAAAGGGGTGGGTAGTCGGCAGTCAAGCCGCCAATGTTCAAGACGCCCAATACAATCCAAATGAAGAACGGGCCCCAGAAGGCGTACATTCCGTTGCACGCCATGCCCAGTGCGGTGCCGCACATGGAGTTTCCCTTATACCAGAACGAAAAGGCTGGCATTGCAAACAGGCCCGACACGGCGAAGATCAATATTGAGGGGTCGGAAACGGCCGTGCACAGGATAGCGGGCACGGCAGCAATGCTATCGCCCATTACGGTAAGAACAGGGAAGGCGATTGCCAGTTCTAGAACACCGGCTGCAATTTGCCTTATGGCAATGCCGATGCGGTAGTCAATCAGGATGGTTCCGAAGCCCGCAACGCAGCCCTCGAAGCCCCAGCCGAACGCAGCAAGGAAGGCGAACAAGCAGCCAAACAAGGCTTCGGGGCCCATGTCGGCAAAGCTGGTGCCACCAATAATGCCTGCAGCGGCAAGGCAAATCAAGATGCCTATAACCTTATGGACCTCAAGGCTTTGCTTGAACAACACGCGACCAAGAATGGCGCCAATAGCGCAGTTGAGCGCAGCGATGGGCACAATGACGCCCGGGTTGCCCGCTGCGGTTGCTGAATTCAGCGCCACCACGTAGGCAATGGTGGCGAACGGACCGCCGATGGCTGCGCAAGCCATCATTACCCAGCCGGGCTTCGTCTTGACTGTTTTCCAAAGGTCGCCCAGTTGACCGTTCTTGGCGCACATGGCCACTGACCACAATCCGCTGAACGTATCGTTCAAGCCCGCGGCAAGCGCGGCGAGGGTGAAGGTGATTGCAAAAGCGCTAAGGGGTGCGTTGCCGTTCCAGCCTTCGCCACCAAACCATGCGGCCCATACGCCTTGTGTTTCTCCCAGAGTTAAAAACGCCGTATACAGGCCGTAGCAAATGCCAGAAGCCACAGCGAAGGCTATCCCTTTTGTCATGTATTTGCGGTGACGCTGTTTTTGCAGGTTGGAAATGCTCTGTTGCATGTTTGCTCCTGTCGAAAGGGTGTCGGTTTCTAGGGGGGTTGCGTTAGTTGATGCCTGCTTGATAGAGGGCCAGCGATTTGTCAAGGTACTTCTTGGCGTAGCGATAGTAGATGTACAGCCACTCTCCAACCGATTCCCCCTGAGATTCCTTGTAAAGGGACCAGAGATACCAGCACCAGCCAGCAAAGGCAACTGCGGCATAGCAATGTTGAAGCTGTTCAATGGAAGCCTGGTTATCGAAATAAAGGGAGATAAGCTTGTCTGCTGCCGCCTCGTCAAGCTCACTGCAAACAATGAAGGTTCCCAGGTCTTGTGAAAAATCGGCCATGCCGGAGTATTCCCAGTCGATCAGTGAAAGAGTGCCCTTTTCGTCCTTCAAAAGATTTAAATAGAAGAAGTCATTGTGGCAAAGCACGGTACGCCCTACGCCGTCGGCGCTAAATAGATCGTAGAGATGCGCGAACTCTGATTCCAGCTGACGAAAGTTGGGGATGGCGTCAAGGTCGGAGGGTTCGATAAGGCCTGCGTAGTCGCACGACTTCTGGAAGAAGTTGAAGCTAAGCGCCAATTTTGCATCAGAGCCGTGAAGCTTTTTGATAAGAGAGGTGGCTTCTTCGATGTCGGTAGGGTTTGAAGGGTCAAGCTGTTCGCAGTTGGGGATGAAGCGGGAAACCTTCCAGCCTTTTGCAGGGTCTTCATAGATAAAGGTGTCGTCGATTTTCAGCGATCGGGCCAATTCCTGCGCCTTTGTCTCTTCCTGGCGGTTGATTAGCTTGTCGGTGCCAACGCCGGGGTGGCGGTAGACGTACTCCCCGCTGTTGATGGCAAAATGGCAGGATAGGTTGGTAAGACCCTGCTTCAAGGGGTAGATGTCATGAATTTCGTCTCGGGTGCAGCCAAGGGTGGCAACGATGTTGTCGAAGGCTTCCGAATCGACGTTCTGGATGAACTCAGGGTCGAAAAGCCTCAGTTCATCGAGCGAATCGAATTCGTTGATCATGCCATCGGGATAGGGTCGCACTACCATATCGAGCTCTTTGATGTGGTCGATATAGATTTGCTCCCAAAGTTTGTCTGCAGTTTCGGGGCGGTCGTATTCTGCGACGAGTATTTCGGAAAAACGCTTGGAGAACGCTTTATCGAAATAAACATGCCCAAGCATAATCAAAGAATCGGAGCCGCCGATGGTTACCCCGGCAATTCGCTTGTTCGGACCTTCCTTTATGCACCATTCAGGGGTTTCGCCCTTGCAGAACTGAGCTGCGTAGTATGCCTGATACACATACGGTTCGAAGGGGTTTTCGGTGAAGTAGTCGTCCGAAGAGCAGATAAAGGTATTGCCAAGCTTTTCGCGAACACGCATAAGGGTAGAGTTGTTGTTGCGCGATGCGTACTCGGGGTTAATAACGATGGTTACACCAAACGTATCTTCGAGGTAGAAGAAGTACTCTTTCTTGTAACCAGCAACAACGGTAATGTCATTAATGCCCGCCTCTTTGAGCTGTCTGATTTGTCGTTCAATAAGCACTTCTCCTCGAACGCGAAGAAGGCCCTTGGGCTTTTCGTAGGAAATAGGGGCAAAGCGCGAAGAGAGGCCAGCCGCCATGATGATTGCATTATCTACCTTAAAGGGAGAAAGCGCTTCTTTGCCTTCTGTATTGATTGCGCCATTTGAGACCATGCCCTTTTCGGTGAGTGATTTAAGCGCAGCGTTTGCGCTTCCCAGTGAAATACCCGATTTGCTTGCTATTTCGCGCTGGCTTATGGATGGCGTGCCGTTAAGAGCAACGAGCACATTGAATTCATTCTTAGATAGCAAAGATTTCTCCCCGTTGGTTTGTTCAATATGAATAAGTATAGCCGAATATTGAACATAAGTTCAATATTCGGCTATATGAAAATAATTTGAACAAACAATAAACGGGATGACTGGTTTATCGCACCCATTTCCCATCGGCGCCCACATAGTAACCCCCGACCCAGCGGTTGGTTGCCATTCGTCCATCGCCCAGCAGGTAGTAGTCGCCGATCCAGGTGGAGTAGTGCATGACGCCGCTGGGGTTGGAATAGTACCAGTTGCTGCCGACCCTGTACCATCCGGTTTTCATGGCTCCACTGCCGTCAAGGTAGTACCACTTTCCTCCGATGGATTGCCACCCGGTAAGCATAGCTCCCGACCCGTTGAGGTAGTACCACGTGGTTCCAAGTTTCAGCCACCCAGTTGCCATTGCTCCCGACCCGTTGAGGTAGTACCAGGCACTTCCGACCCACTGCCACCCGGTGAGCATAACCCCCGATCCATTGAGGTAGTACCAGGTGTTGCCGGCTTTCAGCCATCCTGCTTGCATCGCTCCCGAACCATTGGCGTAATACCATTTGCTATCGACCTTGAACCACCCTGTTCTCAAGGCTCCAGACCCATCAAGGTAATACTTGGTTTCGCCGAGTTCCAACCAACCCGTTTTCATTACGCCATTGTTATAGAGATAGTACCAATCATTGCCGATCCACTGCCATCCGGTGAGCATGGCACCCGAGCCGTTCATGTAGTACCAGTTTCCGTTGATTAGCTGCCACCCGGTGAGCATGGCGCCTGATCCGTTGAGGTAATAAGTGCTGTTGCTGAGCTTCAGCCATCCAGTCTGCATGACGCCACTGCCATTAAAGTAGTACCAGCTGCCGCCAATTTTCTGCCATCCGGTTGCCATTGCTCCAGAATCATTGAGCCAATACCGGGAATTGTCGAGATTCAGCCATCCAGTTTGCATCCAGCCAGAACTATCGAAATAGTACCAGTATCCATTGATGCATTCCCAGTCGTTACGTGTGTAGGAGCCGTCGGCGTGACGGTACCACCACTGGCCGCCGCTGTTGATCCAGCGGTCAACATTCAGGTAACTTAGGCAATCTTCTTTTTCGCTGCGGTAGCGATTCTGCCATCCTTTCCAATATATCTGTTGCTTGGGGTAGCGCTTGGAAACATTGTTAACAACGAAGTCGCAGAGCGTAACAATCAACGTTTCGTCAGACATGGATTCGTTGATGCCTGAATACTTGAAAAACCAGTTTGCGCCGTAGTAGTTGCCGTTTTTAATATACGAGGCGCCACCGCCGGCTCCGAAGAGGTTGACCATACCCCAGCATAAGCCTTTGATGCAATCGGGGCGGTTGTCGAGATTGATCCCAAATGCGCCCAGACACCCGCGGGCTCCTAGTGATCCACTGTAATACTCCGTGTAGGCCCAGCCGTTCTGCAGCCGCGAGAACTCATCAGGGTCGGCTTTGTATGCGGCATGCCATGCGGTGTTAAGGTCGTTGCCCAGTCGGGTAAAAGTGTTATTGCTTCTTGTTGCGCCCGTTACATCCCATCCGTAGCGGTCGCCGATAACCTTGAGGGCTTTGTATTTTAAGGGGTTGTACTGATATACCGCTTTAAGGAAGCTGCCCAGGCCATAGCGGTTGTCGAATTGGAAATAGCCCATTGCATGGTAGCCATCGCCGGAGCTAAGTCCTTGGTCGTAATTGCAGCTGCTTTCATACTTGCAGAAATAAAGCATCTCATCGCTGAACGTCATGGGGGAAACGCTGGAACCATTTGAGTAAAGTTCGATCTCGTTGGTATCTGGTGGGTATATATCCGTAATATCGGTGGAACCGTCAAGCCCGTCTGCCCATATTGCAAGCTTGCCATCGCTGTAGTCAGGTTCGGAAAATTCGGCGTCAGTATCGTATTCGCCGTCATCCATTGCTGCGATATCGGAATCTTCGTATCCGTCCGTGTTACCTGCGGTCTTGTCATCCACGTCGGTTTCGGACAGATCGGGTTTTGAGGCTATGCCATCGTCGTAAAATTCTGAGTTTTGGTCGCTTGGATCTTTTGTTTTAGTCTCATTGCCTGCATTGATGGTATCTGCGAATGCGGGGCAAGGCAAAAGACCCGTTACCAAAACCAATGAAAGGATGGAGCTGAATATTTTTTTCTCAATCGCCATGCAAGCCGCCTTTCGTGAATCATCCTTTCGATAATATCGAAACATGCGATGTTTGGTCGGGGTTCGTTGATGGGCGAGCCTTTGTTTTCATGTGCGGCACACAAGTTGTGACCGCTAAAGAAAAAGGGCGAGGGGGTGAACCCCTCGCCCTTTAGTTGCTATCCGTAAATTACAACCGTGGTACCAGCGTAGATGTTGTTGTATATCCACTGCGCATCAGGGTATGCCATTCTGATGCAGCCATGGGAAAGGCTTTTCCCCAGCTCGTTGTTTGAAGCGAGAATTGTATGGAAGAAGTATCCGCCGCTGATCTGTGTGCACCATTTTGCGCGGCTATCGGTGCTCAGTGCCATCCTTTTTCCGCCGCTAGTTCGGAACGTTCCTGTGATTGTGGGGCTGCTTGGTGCTCCTGTAACACAGTCAACGTAATACTGCAGGGACCAATTGTGTGATGAGCCCCTATAGATACCAACTTTATGAGTCGATCTGTTTACGGCAATGAGCCATTGGGTTCCACTGTTGCATCCCCAGATTCGATCTGTCATTTGGGCACGTTCCGGGTTGGGGACCCAAGCTCCGCTGCCATTGAAGTAATGCCAAGTGCCGCCGATCCATTGCCACCCGGTGAGCATCGCGCCCGAGCCGTTCATGTAGTACCAGTCGCCGCCGATCCATTGCCACCCGGTGAGCATCGCGCCCGAGCCGTTCATGTAGTACCAGTCGCCGCCGATCCATTGCCACCCGGTGAGCATCGCGCCCGAGCCATTAAGGTAATACCAGGTGTCGCCAGTTTTCAGCCAACCGGTTTGCATGGCGCCAGAGGAATCCATGTAGTACCAGTTACCACCGACTTTTTGCCAGTTGGTCAGCATTTTGCCGCTGTAGTTGAATAGGTACCAAGCCCCATTGATCTGCTCCCAACCGGTTGACACAACGCCTGAAGAGGGATTGATGTAATAGGTTTCGGTTCCGTCCTTAATCCAGCCGGTCATGGCCTTATGGGATATGGGATCAGCATAGGTTTTCACCCCATCACCGAGGTTTACCCAGCCTGAGCAAAGAACGCCATTGCTCTTTAATGTGCCGTCAGCATCGCGAGCTATGTTGCCAAGCGCCCCAGAAGACGAAGCAAAGCGAGCATTTCCTGTTGTGTCAACTTTCACCCAGCAAGTTGACACCATTGCGCCTGAATCCTTGAAAAAGTAATCGGATTCATTGATTGTCTGCAATCCTGTTAGCATGGGATGCTTTGGGTCGGAGGGGTCGAGCCAGTACCAAGAGCCGCCAGTTTTCAGCCAGCCAGAACTCATTGCCCCTGATCCGGAAGCCCAATGCCAGGCGCTGTCTTTGCACCAGCCATTACGAATCATGGCGCCAGAAGAATTGCACCAATAATACGTCCCATTATCGTTGACGAGTTCATTGGCTGCCATCTTTCCGTCTTGCGAGGGGTCCATCCAGTACCACTGGTTGGAAACATGACGCCAGCCAGTTGCCATTGCTCCATTGTTGTCAACGCGATACCAGGATCCGCCATAGCCCTTTACCCAATGAGCTGAAGTGGCAAGTGCTCCTGAGCCTTCGGCAAACCACCATTTGCCGTTGTCATCTTTGATCCATCCAGTCTGCATGGCGCCCGAATTGTGGTCCAGCCAGTACCAGGAGCCGCCACTGCTAAGCCATCCAGTCTGCATGGCGCCGGAGGAGGCCAGGTAGTACCATGACCCACTCTTTTGCCAGCCAGTAAGCATGGCTCCCGATCTGTTCATCAGATACCATTTTCCGTCGGCTGCTTTCACCCAGCCAGTTGCCATTGCGCCGGTTTTGTCATTGAGCCAATACCAATTTCCGCCAGCATAAAGCCATCCGGTGCGAAGCGCACCATTGCTGTTTGGATACCACCAATTTCCGTCGACCTTAACCCATCCGCCGCCAGTTACGATAGCCCCTGACGAAGTGGCATGGTACAGAGCGCTGCCAACAGAGAAGTTTCCTGTGATCATCTTGCCGTCTGCCCCGAGGCGGTACTGCTTGCCGCCTGTTTTAACCCATTTCGATTCGGTAGCCTTTGAGGAATTGGCAAACCAATACCAAGAATCTTCGAAATCGCGCCAGCCGGATATGGCCGCCTCAATGCCGTTGGAGTAATTGATTAAATGTCCGTTTTCCAGCACGAGTCCATTTTTTGCTGCCTCTGCAGGCTCAGAAGAGCTTGTGTTTGACGGCGAGCCTGGAGTGGTTGTCTCTGCCGCTTTCTCTGGAGATTCGCTTTTTGGAGCGGGCTCATTTCCTGTTGGCGCTTCCCCGGCAGGAGGTTCTTGCATTTGCTCCGCGTAGCCAGAATTAGTTGAGCTCACCCCATTTTGAAGCTCGTTTGCCATTGCGGCAGCGGGCGTAAGCGCCAGCGCAAGCGCTGCGGGGATTAATAAAAAACCAATCCGTGAAATTGCAGTGTTCATTTTATGTATCCCTCACCTGGTCGGCGATATTTTGATAGCCCAATTGTACCTGTTTGATCGCTGCATTATCAGGGGATACTGTTAATTATGATTGTGGAAATATTTATTGGAAGGCGGCAAATAGCCCTTATTGCGAAATGGGCTTATGTTAGACGAGTCGGTTGTCGTGGTTTGCAAATCGCATTCATCTTCTAGATACTGAGACGAGTCTTGGTGTCGGAAGAAAACTGCTTTCATGGAGAAAGGCACGATACCGACTGCGATATTGCGTGTACGCCTTTGTCATCGTGGACGCTTTTAAGCGTTGCGATGACGTGAGATGCTTGGGAGGTCACATATGAAGAAGCTGCTGCTGTTGGGCGGTCCGGTATTCCAAAAACCTGTTGTAGAGAGAGCTAAGGCTATGGGGCTGCGAGTGGGCGTTGCTGACATTAGCCCGGATGCTCCGGCTGCGCAAATTGCAGACGATTTCTTTTGCGGCTCCATTAGGGATTTCGACGCCATGCTCGAGATTGCCAAAGAATATTTGCCTGACGCCATTGCTAGCGGGGCATGTGATACTTCGGTTGTGACCGTCTCCAAGCTTTGCGAGGAGCTGGGGCTGCCGGGCAATTCGGTGGAGGCGGCGCTTAATTCCACCGACAAGCATCGCATGATAGAGTGCTTCGCTCGGAAAGGGGTTGCCCACCCTTCCTTCGTCGTTGCAAAGAAAGAAGATATAGGTCAGTTCGCCCCTGAAATCCCTTACCCGATCATCGCGAAGCCGACAGATAGTGCTGGTGGCCGTGGTGTGAATTTGGTCCATTCGCGCGAGGAACTCATGCCCGCTCTTCTTGCCGCTTCGGAGGCGGGGCTTTCTGGCGATGTTCTTGTCGAGGAATATATGATCGGTCCAGAAGTAAGCGTTGAGCTTCTTGTTGTTGACGGCGTAGCCCATGTACTACAGGTGACGGACAAGCTAACTTCTGGTGCTCCTAATTACTTTGAAATCGGCCATTGTCAGCCGACAAGCCTCAAAGACGAAGATCGTGCCGCTATTTCGGAATTAGCAAAGGCTGCTGTTTTGGCTGTCGGGCTGAAGAACAGTGCAGCTCACGTTGAGATAATCGTGACGCCCAATGGTCCCAAGATGGTCGAGTTGGGAGCGCGTTTGGGCGGGGACTGGATTACTTCTTATCTTATCCAGGGCTCTGTTGGGGGCATCGACATGATTGAATGCATGGTTAGGATCGCGTTGGGCGAAAAGCCTAGCATAAACGGGTATTACGACAGTGGAAGCTATGTGGCAACTAGGTTCCTTCCAGCAAGCGAAGGCGTACTGTTGGGACTTGACGGTCTAGATGCTGCAAAGTCTTCGAGCGGGGTCCTTCATGTTGAGCGCCATGGTGTTATTGGCGAGCGCTACGAGAAGGCCGTCGATGATTCCGCCCGCTTTGTTTCGGTTGTTGCGTGTGGTGGATCTCGAAAGGAAGCTCTTGATAATTGCAAGCGAGCACTTGAACTTGTGGAAGTGAGGATAGAGAGACCTTGATTATTGGCAGCGCCATCCGCAATCGCTTTTGATGCCTCGCAGGAAAACTAGTTCTTAAGAGCGGTAAGAAGGGCGTTCGCTGAGGTGCCCCAGGTAAAGTGGTTCCTAACTCGCTTTGCCACCTTGCTCCCCCTTTCCGTTGCCCCTTCGGGATCGCTTGCTGCCTTGCTGAGCGCGGTAGTTATGTCGTTGGAGCTCATCGAAGGAAGCATGATGCCATACTCATTTGAGGGGGCAATTTCTTTCATGCCTCCGACGTCGGTTGCTATTGGGGCGGTGCCGCAAGCCGCAGCTTCCAAGAGAACCGTAGAAAAACCCTCGGATCGTGAGGGAAGACAAAAGTAATCCGATTGCTTAAGCAGTGCAGCGAGATCGCTTTTGTTGAGCATGCCAGGGGTTATAACGTTCGGGCATGCAAGCGCCTCGACCTTGGGGAACAGGGGGCCATCGCCGGCCATAACGGCAACGATGCTCGGGTGCTCTGATGAATGGCGTTCGGTAAGGTGCGAGACCGCCTCCGCAAGCTGCATAACTCCCTTTTCTGGGACGAAGCGCCCTGCGCTCGCGATGAGCAAGGCATCGTTGGGGATATTTAATTCGGCTCGAAAATCGCGCGAGCTTGCTTGCGAAAGGTACTCGTCTGCCTCAATGGCGTTGGTAATTTCACCGCAGGATGAAATCCCGAAATGGGAAAGCCATTCGCTTGCTTTCTGCGACACGGCAAAACAGCGGGGTTTTGAGTGCTTTGCAAGCATCGTCATTGTGTGCTCGACAATATTCAGCGGAATGTCCAGAGCGGGGTTTCCCAGGGTGAGATGCGCCGAGCCGTGCTCAATTAGAACGGGCTCGATGCTCTTTTTTCTCGCAAATTTTAAGCCAAGGATACTTAAAGGGTAGAAACGCGTATTCACCACAACATGATCGATGGCTTGAGAATCAAGCCATTTCCAAAGCGCATCGCTAGAAGCGCACTTCTTAGATAGCGGGAATCTGCCGTTGAGCAGGGGGCTGCAGGGTAGCCTCACAACCTCAATGCCATTGGCGCTTTCTTGCTCGAGCGCGTTGTCTGTGTTATTCGTAACAACGATTACCCGATGGCCCTTTTTAACCAAGGCATTTGCGATTCCTTTGGTGTAGGTTTCGACACCGCCAACATGGGGCTCGTATAGAGCAGAGAAAATGCAAATGCAGCAAAAAGAGCTTGCATTGCTGTGCGTCGGTGTATTGTCGTTGCTGGTCTGCATAGTGTCCTCGCAGAATTCTGCTTGTTGCCTGTTGAATACGAAAAGGATATACCCTTACGAGATTGTTCTATTTACGGAATGTAATGGGCGATACAATTAACATCTGTGTTAAAGCGTTATCGATTTAGGGAGTAGTTCGAAAGTGGACAACGCTATCGGGGGTCGCCGCGTGCTTGCGGTTGTTCCTGCGTACAACGAACGAGACAATATTGTTTCGACAATTGAAGACCTGCGTACCAATGCGCCAGGGGTTGATTACGTTATCGTCAACGATGGCTCGAAAGACGATACACTTGCCATTTGCCGCGAGCATGGCTACAACGTTATTGACCTGCCGGTAAACCTTGGTCTTGCTGGAGCCTTTCAAACAGGAATGCGCTATGCCTACGAGCAAGACTACGATTACGCAGTGCAGTTCGATGCCGATGGCCAGCATTCAGCTGCTTATATCGAGGATATGGTTGCGTTGGCGGAGAGAAACCACGTAAACATTGTTATTGGCAGTCGCTTTGCTTCAACCAAGAAACCCTTTTCCGCTCGTATGATGGGCAGCGTTCTGATTACCGCAATGATTCTTGTTACCACGCGAAAGCGCATTCAGGACCCTACGTCGGGTATGCGCCTTTTCGACAAGACGATGATCCCCTTACTTGCAAACGAGCTCGACCTTGGCCCCGAGCCAGATACCGTGTCTCTGCTAATGCGTTGGGGCTATAAGGTTGAGGAAATTCAAGTTGAAATGCGTGAGCGCACGGCTGGCGAAAGCTACCTGAACTTCACCAAGTCAGTTGCATACATGCTTCGAATGAGCATTTCTATTCTATTCGTTCAGTGGTTTAGGAGGAAAAAGTGAGCTTGCTTTTCTCCGCAACGCTGCTTATAAGCGCCCTTTTAATTTTTTGGCTGATTCTTCGCAAGATCCGCCGCTCCGAAGTGACTATCGCTGATTCCACGTTTTGGTTTTTGTTTGCTCTGAGCTTGGTGCTTATGGGTGTGTTTAGGCAGATCCCTTTTTTCTTTGCGGGTATCTTTGGCATCGAAAGCCCTGCTAACTTTGTATTTGCTTACGTTATTGCCGTTTTGATTTTGCGCGAGTTCTATTCGACTGTGGAAATCTCCCAATTGCGTGCAAGGGTTCGCGGGTTGGCGCAAAAAGAGGCGCTGAAGAAGATGGTCGTCGAGAGTGAAGACGAAATGATGGCTAAGCGGGACGACAGCCCTTCATTGGGTGCTAACTCTTTAGAGGGGAAGTAGCTGTGGACCCTTTATCCATTGAAGACATGAAATTGATTGAGCTTGACATCATGGACGAGATCGATCGCGTGTGTGCTGCTCATGGCGTCGAGTATTTTATGGGCTACGGAACGCTCCTGGGCGCTATGCGACATGGCGGGTTCATTCCGTGGGATGACGATATGGATATCGTTATGATGCGAGACCAATATGAGCTGCTCATGGATAACTTCAACGATTGGCGTACGTCGGAACGATTTAAGCTCGTTTCGTATCGCGATGGCTCTTCGATCTATCAGTTTGCGAAAATTGTCGACACGACCACGATTGTGTATGAGAACTTTGTGGGGAAAAAGGCAGCCACGGGTGTATGGGTTGATATTTTTCCCCTTGAAAACTACGACCCCTCAAAAACGTCACTTTTAGCAAAAAATGATCGGTGGGGGCTGTTGCGAAGCTTTGCTGTTGCTGATCCGTCGGTGGGGTCGACTTTTGCTGTTCGTCTTGCGAAGCGAATCGTTTGCCCGATCGCTAAACGATTCAACCCTTATAAGCTCGCGAGCAAGCTCGATGAGCTTGCTCGCGAGATGGACTTGCCGGATGCCGACAGGGTCATTGATTTTGTTGGAGAGGGAAATGCGCAGAAGACGTATCCGAAGAGTCTATTTGTGCCTGTTCGCATGAAATTTGAAAACCGTGAATACATGGCGCCGGCTGGAGCTGAGGAGTTTCTTTCTATCGAATATGGTGATTGGCGTACTCCGCCCGCCGAGACTGATCGCGCCGTTCATGTATTGGAGGCATATCGCATATGAGCGAGGAGCGATCATCTCAGGCTTTACTAGACTCCGAAGTGGGTAATGGGTCGGAGAGGAAGGCGCCCGCTCAGCTTTCGGTAAAAGCGAACATGCTTTGGAACTCCATCGGTTCCATGACGTACCTTGCCTGCCAATGGCTTACCACCATTGTTGTCGTGCGCTTATCTGCCGGCTACGACGATGCGGGCTTGCTTTCCCTTGCCATGTCGGTGGTGGGCATTTTTGGTACGTTTGCTAATTACAAAATGGGAACCTACCAGGTTTCGGACATTAAACACGAAAATACTGTTGGGGAATATATGGGTTTCCGATGCCTTATGCTCGCGGTTGCCTTTGTTGGTTGTATGGCATATGCGGCTTTGACGTGTGCTCCCGAGGCGCTTATAACGGTGGCCCTGTTTTATGCCTTTAAAGCCGTGGGTCTTGTGATCGATATCCTTCATGGAGTCGATCAAATAAACCGTCGCATGGACTATATTGGAAAGTCGTTTATGCTACAGGGCGTATTGACGCTTGTTGCATTTGTTGTGGTTTATTGGGCGACTCGCAGCCTTGATGGGGCGATCGTTGCTATGACGATTGCCGCTTTGTTTGTGCTCTTTTTCTTTGATCTGCCCCATTGTCAACGCTTCGAGCGAGTTTGCGTCACCCTTTCCCGAGGAAAGGCCATCTTTTTCCTGAAAACCTCTCTGCCTGCTGTGGTTGCTTCTGTGGCGGCCAGCGCTATTTTTACCATTCCTAAACAGTACCTGGCATTGACAGTTGGTCCTGCGGCGCTTGGAATCTATGCATCAGTTGCGGCGCCGGCTCTTGTTATTCAGATGGGCGCTCAATATCTCTATGGTCCCTTGCTTGATATTTTTCCAAAGTTGTTTTTTGAAGGGAATGAACGTGGTTTTGTCGCTCTATTAGGAAAAACTATCGCCGGCATCGTGGGTATTACTCTGCTGTGCGCTATAGTCCTTGAGCTCGTTGGTGAGTTTGCGCTGTCTCTTTTGTTTGGTGAGAGCATCGTGCCTTACGTCTACTTGCTTCAGCCGATCATTGTCTCAACTGCTGCTACTGCGTTTTTATGGTTCTTTGGCGATCTGCTGATCACCTTGCGTCATTTTTGGGCCAACTTCGCTGGAAATGTTATTGCGTTTGTGGCCGTGATTCCCCTTACGTTTGTTTGCGTGGGTTTGTGGGATATGAATGGCGTGAGCTTTGCCGGAATAGGCGCATGTTTTGCTGGGGTCGCAGTTTTATCGTGCTTCCTGGTTCGGGTGTTGAAAAAAGGGCCCGATGAGATTATTCAGCCAGATAGAGAGCCCTCTAATGCCAAGGAGGAAAGCTGATGCGTGTTTTGCAGGTGATTGGGGTTATGGATCGTGGTGGCGCCGAGACCATGGTAATGAACCTCTATCGCGCTATGGATCGCGAGAGGGTCCAATTCGATTTTCTTGTGCACGAGCAGCGCGAAGGCGATTACGATGCCGAAATCGTAAGCTTGGGTGGGCGCATCTTTCGTGCGCCTCGGTACAATGGAGTAAACGGAATTGCTTATAGGCGCTGCATTCGTTCCCTTTTTGCGAACCATCCAGAATGGCGGGTGGTTCATGGTCATATTGGTTCGTGCGCCCCACTGTATTTATCTGAGGCGAAGCGCGTAGGTGCGTTTGCGATTGCTCATAGTCATGCTCAAAATTACGGGAATGGCCTTTCAGGGATGGCGTTTAACATCGCGGCACATCCTGTCCGTCGCATTGCGGATTATTTCATGGCATGCTCGAAGGAAGCGGGGCTCGATCGCTTTGGGTCGTCAATTGTGGAGGGGAACCGATTCGCCATCGTCCCAAACGGCATCGACGTGGCGAGTTATGCCTGTGATGAAAGAGTGCATGTAGAAGCAAAGGCTGATTACGGCCTTGCGGGGCGTCCGGTTGTTTGCCATACGGGAAGGCTGATTCCTGTCAAGAATCACGAATTTCTGTTAGAGGTGTTTGCTCGTGTGGTGCAATCATTCCCTAATGCGGTGCTGCTGCTTGCGGGACGTGGCGACCTTGAAGAATCAATCAGAGCGCGTGTTGATGAACTGGGGTTGAAGAAAGCGGTTTTCTTCCTCGGCGTAGTTGATGATGTGCCATATCTTCTTCGTGCCGCCGATGTTTTTGTGTTTCCTTCCGTAAAGGAGGGTCTTTCATTAGCGGTTGTTGAAGCCCAGGCGGCGGGGTTGCCTACTGTTATTTCGACGGGTGTGCCGAAGTTTGCGGTTGTGAGTGATCGAGCGTGCCGGATGCCTCTTTCGGCAGGTGCTGAAGCCTGGGCGGGCAAATGCATTGAAATGCTGCATCTTGCGCAGTCAACTGAACGTAGTGACGCATGTGAGCAGGTTCGCGAACACGGGTTCGATGCTGCCAGCACTTCTGTACGTCTTGCCAGCTTTTATGAAGCTGTAGCAGCAGGCGAGAATGCCCAATGGTAAATTACTTGATTCGTCACGATCGGTAAGGTGGTGGATTCCTTGCAATACAACGATAAGGATTTGAGAAAGCTTCAGCTTTTTGAGTTACGTATTTTGAAGGATATTGATCGGGTTTGTCGTGAGCTCGGAGTCACTTATTTCCTCGACTCTGGTTCGGTTCTCGGAGCATTTCGCCATGGGGGCTTTATCCCGTGGGACGATGATATTGATCTGGGTATGCCGCGTGCGGATTATGACCGTTTTGTCGCCGAAGCCCCGAAGCTGTTGGGTGATGACTATGTTGTGTCAACGCCTGAGACGAACCAAAGCCAAGCAGCGTTGTTTTGCAAGATCTGGCTTCGCGGGACACGCTTCGTGACGGAGGAGACGATAGAGGCTGGTTTTGATCAGGGGATTTTTATCGATATTACTCCCTATGACTTGCTTTCATCGGATGAAAAGCAGGCTGCCAAGCAGCAATCGAGATGCCGATTTTGGCAGCGCATATCGTATCTTTATCACGCAAAGAGCATTGTTGTTCCCCATGGGGGTGTGCTTGGTGCTGCCGAGCGTGCATCGTGCGGTGTGGCGCATGTTGCTCTTCGCGCTTTTCTCACTCACGACAAAATCGTTTCCAGTTTCAATAAGGCTGCAAAGTTGGCAGTAGAATCTGGGCATGTGTCAGATGAGCTTTTCTCGGTATCGTATGGTCCTTACGAAAAGTCGATGATGCTGCCACCTTTGTTGTTTCCGTTCGAGGGCCATGATTTCCCCATGCCCGCGCAGCCTGAAGCATATCTAGCCTTGCATTTTGGCGATTGGCGTGAGCTTCCTCCTGTCGAGAAGCGTCGCAATCACGCACCTGTAGAACTTGATTTTGGCGGCATAGAACCCTGATTGTTTGCCAGCGCTTCTTAACTTCCGTCCCTCATGATGGTGGTATTGGGCAGTGAAATAAGACGGGTTTTGAACGTGATAAAGTGGTAATTGTTCGCCGTAGATGTTGCGAATTCGAGTTCTGGAGTTTGGGGCAATTCGCTGGTGAGCTAGCGCGTTGACTCTTGACGCTTGAAAGGACATTTAACATGTTGAATTTTGCCGTCGGCCCTGTTCCTTCTGACCCGAGGGTTAGGGCGCTTGGCGGGGAAGACTCCCCGTACTTTCGTACGCCAGAGTTTTCCCGGGCTATGCTCGAAAACGAACAAATGCTGTGCAGCCTTGCCTCTGCGCCAAAGGGCTCAAGGGCAATGTTCCTAACCAATTCGGGAACAGGTGCAATGGAGGCAGCCGTTATGGGGCTGCTTGATCCCGAAAGAGACAAAGCGCTTGTTGTGGATGGTGGCAGCTTCGGGCACAGGTTCCGTCAATTGCTTGATCTCCATGGAATTGCGAATGTCGCAATCGAACTGGAGCCAGGCAGCCCGCTTACGCCTGAGCACCTTGAAGCGGCGGAGGGTGAATTCACCGCCTTTTTAATCAACCTTGGGGAAACGTCCCAGGGCGTTTTGTACGATGCCGATCTAATTGGAGCGTATTGTCGTGAGCGTGGCCTCCTTCTGATCGTAGATGGAATCAGCTCGTTCCTTGCCGACCCGTTTGACATGGAAGCAATGGGTACTGATGTCCTTATTACCGATGCACAAAAGGCTCTTGCCTGCCCGCCCGGCATTGCTCCTATGGTACTCGGTCCTCGCGCCGTCAAGCGCGCCCAGACCCTGCCTCAGCCTTGTATGTATTTCGATTTGGCAGACCTGCTTAAAAATCAGGAACGCGGACAAACCCCATTCACCCCAGCAGTAACAACGCTCCTGCAGATTCATGAGCGCATGTCTCAAATTGTTGCTTCGGGCGGGGCTGCCTCTGCGGTGGCTTCGTGCGCTGCCTTGGCGGAAGATTTTCGCAGGCGCATTGTGGAGTCGGGCCTTCCTTTCGAAATGAGGCTCGTTTCTCCTTCGAATGCTGTTACATATATTGATTGCCCCGATGTTTCGGCTAAGGCGCTGTTTACCCTGCTGAAGGATGAGTACGGCATCTGGCTATGCCCGAACGGAGGCGCCAAGGCGGATTCTTCGTTCCGCGTTGGGCATATTGGGAACCACCCCCTGTCCGACAATGCTCTTTTGGTGTCGGCTCTGAAAGAGGCCGTTTCGCGTTTGAGCGCTAAATAGATTGGAGCCTTATATGGTTAAGGTAATTACCTATGGTACCTATGATCATTTGCATAAGGGCCATATTCGCCTCTTAGAGCGCGCTAAGGCCTTGGGCGATTATCTGATTGTTGGCGTTACTTCGGACGATTTCGACAAACAGCGCGGCAAGATTAATGTTCAACAGCCGCTTGAAGAGCGAATTGCCGCCGTGCGCGCAACTGGCATCGCCGACAAGATTATTGTTGAAGAATACGAAGGCCAAAAAATTGACGACATTAAGCGCTATGGCGTAGATATCTTCACTGTTGGGTCCGATTGGGAGGGGCACTTCGATTACCTTTCCGAGTTTTGCCAAGTTACCTATCTCGAACGCACCCAGGGTGTTTCGAGTACTGAGATTCGAAGCTCAAAAGAGCTTCGTGCTGGCTTGGTTGGCTATACGGCATACATGAACCGCGTGTTTCACGAGTGTGGGCTGGTTAACGGCTTGAAAGTTGCGGCGATTTGCTCTGACAACATTGGCGACTTCGATGAAGATGTTCTGCGCGTTGATTTCCTTACCTCCAATTACGAAGAGCTGCTTGATGCTGTAGATATTGTCTATATCCACTCCCATCCCGATTACCACTATGATCAGGTGAAAAAGGCGTTGCTGGCAGGGAAGCACGTTATGTGCGAGTCGCCTATTGCGAAAAGCGCGGACCAGTGCAGAGAGCTTTTTGCGCTCGCAGACGAGTGCAGACTTGTACTGATGGATTCGCTTCGCACCGCGTATTCAACTGCCTACACCCGTCTTCTGCTGCTAATTAAAGGCGGGCGTATTGGTGATGTGGTTTCCGTTGATGCGACGTGCACTAACCTCAAAACGAACTTCGGAGCCTTTGCCGATTCAATCCTTAAATGGAGCAGCATGACGGCATGGGGCCCAACTGCCTTGCTTCCCATATTCCAGATACTCGGGGTCGATCCAGTAAGGATGCGTATAGCTTCGAAATGCTCTGAGGGCAATAAATCCTTTGACGATTTTTCTCGAATTTCCATCGAATATCGTGATGCTATTGCGTCTGCAAAAGTTGGCGCAGGCGCTAAATCCGAGGGCGATCTTGTTATCTCTGGCACCAAGGGCTACGTATATGTTCCTGCTCCGTGGTGGAAGACCGAGTATTTTGAAATACGCTACGAAGACCCTGCCGACAATAGGCGCTATTTCATTCAACTCGATGGTGAAGGCATCCGATTTGAATGGGTTCAGTTCCTAAGGATGATTGTCGCTATGGCAGAAGGTCTTACTGGCGAAGAAGCGGTGCGTCGAGAAGGCCGCATAGAGAGAGAAGTGTCCTGCGCAATATGTGATGTGGTCTCTGATTTCGAAAGTGGCAAAGAGGTTTACTATTTGGGGGCATCTTAGCAGCATAGGATTCAGTGCGTGTCTTCTTCTTGGAAAGGATGATCATGGCGGAAAGCGCCGAGCCTAAAATAACCGTTCTGGTGCCCACCTATAACGTGGAGCGCTATCTGCCGCAGTGCCTTGATGCGCTCTGTGCTCAAACGCTTCGCGATATCGAAATCATCTGCATTAACGATGGCGCAACCGACGGCTCACCTTCCATTTTGCGCTCGTATGCTGCAAAGGATCAGCGCATTCGCATCATTGACAAGCCCAATTCCGGCTATGGTGCATCGCTCAACCGCGGCATCGCCGAAGCGAAAGGTGAATACGTCGGCATCGTCGAGCCTGACGATTTCCCTGACAAGCGCATGTTCAAGAAGCTTTATAAAGCTGTCAAGCGCGCCAATGCCGATGTGGCAAAGTGCAACTTCTTCAACTACTTCGACGGGGCAGACCACGTATGGTACAACTTCGCAAAACGTGAATGTGGCAAGCCCTTTAATCCCGTTAGTAAGCCGAATATCATCTGCTCCATTCCTGCTATCTGGACGGGGTTGTATCGTCGTTCGTTTTTGGAACGTGAGGGCATTCGTTTCCGCGAAACCCCTGGCGCCGCCTTCCAAGACACGGGCTTCACTATGAAGGTGTGGTTTGCTGCCGAAACGGCGGTTTTGGTAGGCAAGCCCCTGCTGCACTACCGCATGGACAACCCCGGTTCGTCTTCGAGAACCACCGACAAGGTATTTACGGTATGTGATGAGCTTGCAAGCGCCGAGGAATTCCTGCGTGCCCGTCCACAGCGCCGCGAGTCGTTTTTGCCCTGGTTTGCCGTGGATAAGTGGGGCAAGTATCGCTGGAATTACGAGCGCATCGCCCCTTCTGAACACGAGGCGTTTGCCCAGCGGATGCTGGAAGAGTACCACGCTCTGCAAAGTGCGGGCGAATTGGACATGACGCTTTTCGATGAGTCCAGTGCCGATGCACTGCGGAGCCTTCTTGAAAACGGCGCCGAGCGCTTTGCTGCTGCAAATCCCGAAACATTCTAGGGGTTTCAATGAGGTTTTCTATTGTTGTTACGGCGTACAACGTCGAAAAGTACATTGCTGAATGTATCGAATCGCTCAAAAGACAAACGCTTTCCGATTTTGAGTGCATCGTTATTGATGATGCCTCAACCGACGAAACTGCGCGTGTGATTGCCGAAAGCATCGATGGGGACAGTCGCTTCAGAGCAATAACGCTCTCGCAGAACTCCGGGCCTTCGGTTGGGCGTAACACGGGCATGGAACACGCAACGGGCGATTTCATTCTGTTCCTTGATGGCGACGATTTTTACTCCGACAATGCCCTTGAACGTCTCGATCGCGAACTAACGGCAAACAGCCTGGACATGCTATATTTTGCGGCGCAATCATTCTATGCCAGTCGCAAGCTTCGTCGCACTCATTACGAAAATCAAGAAGTTCGTGCCAGCGTGCCAGGCGTTCATTCGGGCGTGGAAATGTACGTGCGCATGGAGGAAACCCGGGCATTCCGACCTTCTTCATGTCTGTACACGGTGCGCCGGGATCTTACCGAAGAACATGGCTTGCGCTACACGGAGGGCATCCTTCATGAGGATCTGCTTTTCCAGATGCAGCTGATCCCGTACCCGAGGCGTGTTGCATTTTTGAACGAGCCTCTGTATCAGCGTCGCATGCGTGAAGGCTCCATTATGACCACAAAGCCCAGTATGAAAAATGTGCGTGGCCTGACGGTTGGCGCGCAGCTTATGGAAAACTGGCTGCTGACGCACGTGGACGAATATCCTGTGCAATTCGTTGATGCCTATGCGGCGCGCATCGCTGACACGCGTGAAGTCGCAGCGCGTTATTTAGCCGATATTCCTGAAGAAGACATTGCTTCCTATCGTGCGACCCTGCAGCCAAAAGAGCGCATCCAGTTTGACATGTATGTACGATGCTTGTGGCAGAGCATGAAGTCGGTGCGTGACGCCTATGCGAATTCGCATGCTTACCGTATTGGCCATGCGCTTATCGCGGTTCCTGCGTTGATCCGCAAATACGTGGAGCTGCCGAAGGCGAAGCCAGGGGAATAGCAGGTCGCACTGGAAGCTCTATCCTGTGTGGTCCCGCTCGTCCCGTGTGGCTCGCTTCGCCCTAGTTCGCTCGCCTCGCGTGCTCCGTTCGCCTAGCGGCCTGGTTCCGCTACCATTCGCTTGGTCCGCGCAGTTTGTCACGCAGAACTGAAAGTCCTTTTTGCGCGTAATTCATATCGTTCCAACAGCGATATTTCCCATAGGGCAGCTTGTTGCAGCTTCCCAACGGGCCGTTGTCGCGCATGTTTGGTCCCAGCGAATTCATTAGCGTTGCGTATCTTGCCATGCTGCGTGGGTATGCGGCGAAATAAGAGGCTTCATGCAGGGAAAGCTCCAGTTCGGGAAAGCCTCCATTGTGCAGGCGCTTTGTCATCTCATGAGCAACCAAGCTATCCCCGATGGTTTCGATGTTCCAAAGAGTCCAGTCAAAAGCCCAGTTCAAATAATCCTTCTGCAAGGCATTCCAGGATTCAGGCTGTTTCTGCAAAAACGATTTCATGCGGCAAATGGCATCGTAGAACGCATAAGGGGCTTTTGTGCGTGAGGAAGAAACAGTGTTGCCGCGCCCCATACGGTGGTCAATTAAAACTTCATCTACCACGGCAATACGCTGCGCCAGTACTAGCAGCGGGTAGACAAACAACATATCTTCGCTGTTGGGCAGGTCTTCGGGGAATCGAATGCCCGAATCCAGCACGAATTCGGTACGGTACAGCTTGTCCCAGGGCCAACCCATAAATGCGGCAAAGATGTTGCCTGGCATGTCTTGCCATCCGTTGAATGCCGATGTGCGGGGAAGCTGGCTTCGCTTAAGGGCCCAGGCAACGTGGTTGCGCTCTTTTGTTGCGTCGTCGAATTCTTGCATGTCGCAAATGGCAATGTCCGCCTTCCCGTTGCGTGCGGCAGCAACAAGCTTTTCCAGCATGGTGGGATGAAAGATATCGTCACCGTCAAGAACCATGAAATAAGGTGCGTTAACCTCTCCGATCCCCTTGTTGCGTGCTCCGCCGGCACCGATGCCTGGGGTTGATACAACGCTGAAGCGATCATCGGTATCTGCGAAGGCTCGTGCAGCGCTTTCGGTGCCGTCGGTGGATCCGTCGTTAACGATAAGTGCGCAAAAATCCCCGAAGGTTTGGGCGGCAAGCGATTGCAGGCATTCGCCCAGGCAGGATTCCATATTGTGTGCGGTTATAACGATGTCAATCAGGGGCTTCGAAGAGTTTGAATTCATAAGCTAAATACCTGTCGGTGGCGGATAGGGAAGCATGCCGCCAAATTGTTAAAAATATGTTGCCATGCTAACATCGAAGCTTGGAATTATTCGCGTTAAGCAAGGACCGGTTTATTGGGAACCTTAAACACCATACTGAAAGACAACTGGGAATGGCGCAAGCAAATTAGCCGCTTGGCTGTTTTCTACGGAAACCGAGCCCTTCTGGGTTCTGCTTGTGGGCAACGATTCGCGCACAGGCACGGTTGAAATCAACAAGCCCGACTATTCGGACGGCACTGGCCGTAGCGATGTGATGATGTTGGTTCGCGTTGACCCGAAGACATATGCCATTTCCATTGTTTCCGTTCCTCGTGACACGGAAACGCAGTTCAACGGTCGGAAGGTTAAGCTCAACGAGGTTTACCACGTTGCTGGTATTGAAGAGGCCGTGAAGGCTGTTGCTGACCTGACGGGTGTCACCCCTAAGTACTATATGGACATGAGCTTCGTGCAGTTTGAGGACTTCGTTGAAGGTTTTGGTGGCCTAACCGCGAATGTGCCCATCAACATGCAGCTTCAGGATATTGTTTCCGGTGATCAGATTAGCCTCACCAAAGGTGATCAGGATCTGAACGGCAAGGAAGCATTGGTGCTGGCGTGTTCGCGTAAGCAGTATGCGAACGACTTGGATGCATGTCGTCAGATTCAGGACCGTGCCATTGTTCAGTCTGGTGTCAAGCAGGTTGCTTCCGATCCTTCTTCGGCAGCTTCTTTTGCCAACGTGCTTTCTGCAAACTGCTCCACCAATTGGGACGCAAAGGGTTAGTCTGCATTGGTAGTTGATTTTGCCGAGAACGCAGACAAAATCACCTTTGTCTCCGGCACAGGCCCCTACGCGGGCGAAGTCGACGCAAGCACGGGCCTGTGGCTTGCTTATCGCGACGAAGCAACCTGGGCAAAGGTAATTGCCGCCGCAGAAAAGGGTGAAGACCCCAGGGAGATTGTCCCCGAGCCGAAGGTGGCTGCTCTTTAAGGGTGCATTTTGCGTACGTTGCAAAACCGGCAAATAAATGCGTTAAGGTAATGCGCGGAGTATATGCTCCGCGCATTTTTTCTATGAGATAGGGGATTTGGTGTCCAACGAAGGTGCAGCGCCAAAAGTATCGGTCATCATTCCGATTTGCAACGTTGAGGGTCTACTGGACGAGTGCCTGAGCAGTGTGCGCTCCCAGACCTTGCATGAGCTGGAGATTATTTGCCTGAACGATGGGTCTAAAGATGGTTCGTCGGCCATTATGCATGAACACGCCAGCAGGGATCCGCGCATTATTTGCATCGATAAGGCCAACGAGGGCTATGGTGCAACGTGCAATCGCGGTTTAGATATGGCTCAGGGCGAATACATTGCCATTGTAGAGCCCGATGACTACCTTCTTTCCGGTATGTTCGCCGAAATGCTCGATTTCGCTGACGGCTTTGGCGATCAAATCGATGTAGTCAAAACCCCTTGGTACGATTTGGCCAAATGGGACAATCCTGAAGCGTTGGTTAAGAAGCCTAGCCTTCTGTTTGGCAGCCTGAAAACATCGCAGAAGCCATTCGTTTTGGAAGATGCCCCTGTTCTTATTGAAGGGCACCCTTCCATTTGGTCTGCTTTGTACCGCCGCGAATTCTTGAACCAAAAGGGGATACGTTTCCGTCCGTACCCTGGTGCTGGTTGGGCAGACAATCCTTTTTTAGTTGAAACGCTCTGTCAGGCGCAGTCCATTGTTTACCTGGACAAGCCATTCTATTGCTATCGAAACGATTTGCCTGGCTCAACCAAGAACCATGGATCGGACGAAAAGGTCGCACTGCCTTTCAACCGTTGGCTCGACATGACTGCGATCATGGAACAGCTGGGTGTAACCGACAAGGGTATTTGGCGCGCCCATGCCCTACGTGGCTTCAATTACGTCAATGGTGCCATTTTGGATGACGGCTGGGACAATCCCGTTGTTCGGCAGAAGACGCGCGAGCTGTTTGAGCGCTTGCCGGAGCGTTATGTGCTTGAGTGCGGGAAACTTTCAGTTGCGAAGAAGCGCTTCTACTTCGAGGTGCTTGGCAAGCCTGTTCCTCATATGTCGCATGTTCCTTATGTGCGCTATCTTGCTTCCCGTGCTGTCCGTGCGGTGCGCACGCAGGGCGTTGCTTTCCTTGCTGAGGATATGGGACGCTTTGTTGGTAACAAGATTCGAAAAAGCGGTATGGAAAAGGCTGAAGGGGAGTAGACTTTCCGTGGTGGGAAAAGGGACAGGTACCAGGTTCTCGCTGAAAGCATCGGGAGGTTATCTTGGGGTTAGAAAGTGAATCAACGGCAGAGAAAACGGGGTTTTCCAAGGTGAAGCTCTGGTTTACTCGCAACGCAAAATTGCTGGTGGTGTGCTTTGCGGTGGGCATGATATGCCATGCGCAGATGTACCTGAACGGCCTTTCGAACCCCGATGCGGTTGTTTCTTTGAGCAACCCAATGGATACGGAAGCTTTATTCCGCATGCTTGGGATATTAGCTTGGGGCGTTGGGGCTTGCTGTTTGCTGCCTGTGCTAAGTTTGGGCTGTGCTCGCCTATCCTTACTTCCGCAATCACCATTGCCCTGTTTACGCTGGGCGTTGTTGCGCTGATAGACAAGCTTGGCATCAGGAACGCTTGCCTGCAGTATGCTTCTTCGATTCTGTTTATCGCTTCGCCCTTCGTTTCCTGCTGCATCACGTACTACTACTGCTCGAATTCGTACGCGCTCTCGTTTTTATGCGCGGTGCTGGCAGCATGCCTGATCGGGCGCGTTGGGGCTGTCGGCAAGCCGGTTGCCCTTGTTGGGGCAGTTGCGTTGCTGGCGTTTTCGCTCGGTTGCTATCAAGCGAGCCTGGGCGTGTTTTGCGTTGCGGTGCTGTTGGTGATGGTTCGCTCTCTTATGGGCGGCGGCTCTGAATCGCTGACGTCGCTGGCATGCGACGCTCGTGGCGAAGCTCAGAACCCCCACCGCGAAGAAGGCTGCAGCGCCGATTCGCTCAGCGCCAAGCAGCTTGCGGTGTTCTTCGGCGTTGCCGTTGCGGTATGTGCGGCGGGTGCTGTGCTGTACTACGCGCTAACCGAGCTGTCTTTGTTCGCGTTGGGCATCAGCCTTTCTGCCTACGGTGGAGCCTCCTCGGTTGGCGCTGACAGCGTTCTGGGCTCTTTGACGTCGTCTGTCCCCAGTGCTTACGTTGCCTTTTCTGACGGCTTGTTCAGCCACGGTATTTTCGGGAACCATTTTGGCTGGGTGTACGTGGCGGCTGTTGGCATGATTATTGCGGCGGTTGCGTTTGTCCGTCTTGCTGCGATCAACAGCGTGAAGCGTTTGGGGGCGAGCGCTATGGCGCTGCTTTGCGTTGTGCTTATCCCCTTTGCCGCCAACGTTATCCTGGTTATCGTTCCCAGCTACGGGTATCCAACCCTGCTTATGCTGGGCGGTTTCATGGCTTCTTTTCTGCTTCTGCCCCTGTTGGTGCAGCTTTTGCTCGATTCGCCCGACCGAGGCAATGTGCGCCTGCGCATGCCCGCGAAGGCTATGTCCGTCGGCTGCTGTTGCCTTATTGCCGTAGGGGCGTGGTCGTACGCGCTGCAGTCGAATGCGGATGCTGAGGTTATGCGGGCATGCCAGAACCAAACTGCTTCTTTGGCCACCCGAATTGCCGGCGTGCTTGATGCGAACCCCGATGTGCAGGCGGGTGCGAAGGTATTGATTGCCGGCAAGCCCGAAGCGGGCAACTTTCCGAACACCAGCGATTCCTACGTTCACGCAAGCAGCTATGCGAAGTGGGGCATGGTTTGGGACAACCACTACCAGAACAACATGCGTTCTTGGGACGTGATAATGAAGCAGTTTGCGGGGCAGAGCTTCAACTACTGCTCGTTTGACGAATGCGCCAAGGTTATTTGCTCCAGTGAATTCGCGAACATGTCGCTGTATCCTGCCAATGATTCGGTGACAACCATCGACGGTGTTGTAGTTGTTAAGATATCTGACATAAGCAAGTATTCGGAATAGCGGCGCGCGCTGACGCCGAAGCGTTTAGAGTTCATGAGGGGCGCTGGCATATGGGAAAACGACATCGCGGCAAGGGCGAAGCGAACGGTACGTCCGCCTCGCGGGGGCGTAATGGCGCCGTGAGCGTTGATGCCGCGGACGCTGCCGCTGCGCATGGGTGCGGCGATGCTGCTGCCTACGCCGATGCTGCCCGTAGCGGTGCAGGCGCTGCAGAAGCTACGGGCTCGGTGAGCACTGCAGACGTCTCAGACCAACCCTCTACCGCCCCGTTCTTTTCGGTTGTTCTACCCGCATATGGCTCCGAGCCTTACCTCGCCGCCGCCTTGGGCGATTTGCAAGACCAGCTGTTCACCGATTGGGAAGCCATTGTGGTGAACGACTGCTCGCCCGACGGCAGCCTGGCCATAGCGCAGCAGTTCGCCGCTGCCGATGCGCGCATTCGCGTTGTTTCGCACGAGGTGAACCGAGGGCTTTCGGCGGCGCGCAATACGGGTTTTGCCGCTGCTCGGGGGCGCTATGTGTGGTTCCCCGACCCCGACGATCGCTACGATTTCACCTTTCTACAGAGTGTGTATAACTCGCTTCAGCAGCACGAAGCGCCAGTGGTTATGGTGGGTCATGTGGAAGAATTCTACGACGCTGGTGGCAAGGTGGAACGAGTGCAGGAATTCACTTTCAGCCAGGAATCGGCGCATTTGGGAAAAACCAAGCTGCGTAAGCACGTTTTGGAATTCGAAAAGGGTACGCATTACGGCTACGCCTGGAACAAGGTGTACGAGCGCAGCTACCTGCAGCAGGGCGGCTTTACCTTTACCGAAGATTTGCCGCTTATCGAAGATATTGAATTCAACATCCGCGTGTTCCAAGATTTGCCTGGCCTGAACGTGATTGGCGCACCGCTGTATCGTTACGCCAAGCGCGAGGCGGGCAACCTAACCAGCAAGTTTGTGCCGCGTTATTACGAGGTGCACCGCGCGCGCATTGAAATGTTGCGTAACCAGCTGGATTCATGGGGTTTGCTTGATGCCAGCGCCAAGGCCACGCTCGGTGCACTGTATGCGCGCTATATTCTTTCGGCGTTGGAACGTAACAAGCAGAAGGAAAGCGGCATGAGCGGCTCTGCGCAGAAGGAATGGCTGCAAGGTGTGTTCGCCGATGAATTGTTCAACGAGTTGGTGCCCTATGCGCAAGCCGACAGCCAGGCGTTGCGCCTGTGTTTGAAGCCCCTGCAGCAGCGTAATGCGTCGAAGTGCCTGGCGCTAGGCGGCGCTATTCATGCCGCCAAGAACGGCGCTCTGCACAACGTGTTTGTGAAACTAAAATCCGGCAGGTGAGAAAATAGGGCAGATCTCGCTTTTTCGCTTGTGGCATAGTGGCTGGCGCTGAACCTCGCGTATGCGCTTCATCGCAAACGCGGCTCGGCTCGCAAAGTTGGAATCTGGGCCCTGCCCCTATTTTCCCAAGATGTTGCATTTCGGCAACACGCTAGGTTTGCTTTGCTGCTAGGCGTACAATCGGACGCGGTAATCAAGCGAAAAGGGGGCTTGCGGTGGATCTTTCCATTGTCGTGCCATGCTACAACGAAGAAGGATCGCTGCCGCTGCTGTTCAGCGCGGTGGATGATGCTTTTGCCACCTCGGGAGTGTCGTACGAGCTGGTTTTGGTGAACGACGGCAGCTCCGACGGTACGTCGCACCTGCTGCATGAGCTGCCCACTCCTGCATCGGCTGAACGTATCGTCGTGGTCGATTTTTCCCGCAACTTCGGCAAGGAAAGCGCCCTGCTCGCAGGCCTTCAACATGCCGAAGGGGATGTGGTTGGCCTGATGGACGCAGACTTGCAACAGCCTCCTGCAACGTTGCTTGAAATGTACCGCATGCTGCAGGCCAACCCTAGCGCCGATTGCGTAGCCGCATTCCAAGAGCATCGAAACGAAGGTGCGGTGCTGAGCTTCTTCAAGCACGCGTTCTACAAAACGTTCGATGCAACTTCTCGGCTCAATGTCATGCCCGATGCCTCCGATTTTCGCGTGTTCCACCGCAGGGTGGCCGATGCGCTTCTTTCTATGCCGGAAAGCTTCCGCTTTTCGAAAGGCATGTTTGCCTGGGTAGGTTTCGAGACGTTGCCGTTTCCCTACACGCCGGCAAATCGCGTTGAGGGCGAAACGAAGTGGTCGTTCCGCAAGCTGATGCGCTACGGCATCGGCGGAGTGCTTTCGTTTACCACGTTTCCGCTGAAAATTGCCGCGGTGGCGGGTCTCGTTGCCACGCTTGTCGGGTTGGTTCTGCTGGTCGAAGTCGTTGTCGAGCAATTTATCAACCCCGCCATGCCATCGGGCTATCCTACGCTTCTGTGCGTGCTCCTTTTGATGGGCGGGCTCATTTTGGTAACGCTGGGTGTGATCGGCGAATACATCGCACGCATCTACATCGAAACCAAGCGCCGCCCTGCCTATATCGCGAAATCGGTAGAAGTCCGAACTAGCACCAACCAGGCAGGAAAGTAAGGGTAGGTGCTCGATTCCCACTTTGCGAGCTGAGCCGCGTTTGCAATGAAGCGCGCGTACGAGGTTCGGCGTCAGCCGCTATGCCATAGGCGAAGAGGGCCGCTCTCCTTGCTTCCCGAGCCCGAGGAACAGGGAGCGCGGTTCAATACGGCACCTCATCTGAGTGCAGGTCTGTGTAAAACCATATTTCACATTTCAGAAAGGACGTATCTGTTATGACAAAACCTACGTATATCTTAATCCGTGAATCCAGCAACGAATCCGGCTACACAGCACATTCGTTCCCTACCGAAACGTCAGCATACAAAGCCATGGACTGCATGGTGGAATCTGATACTGCTGCCATTGAAACGACATACCACTTATCACCCCGTGTGGAACAGGTATCGAGCTATAAAACACAGCTCATCTTCGATGCAATCATCGCTGAGTCTGACATGACCGTAAAAATTACGTACAGCGTTTATGCGATCGAAAAGTAAATCTACTTATCGAAAATATAAAAAAATGGGGAACAATCTTTCATCTCGATTGTTCCCCATGCTATGTATTTGTACCACGGCTCGCTCGCAGTGGTATATTTTTTATTCTTTTTTATGCTGATTTTCTCTAATTCGTTTGGCCCTCTTGATAGGGGTACTTTTCCAGCAGTTCCTGTACGGTGATGAAGCTGTAGCCTTGTTCCTTCAACTTAGGGAGCGCCTGGCGAAGGCCTTCAATGGTCTGGCTGCGGTCGCCGCCGCCATCGTGCATCAGGATGATGTTGCCGGGGCCGGCGCTCTGGATGCGCTGGGCAATAACGTCGGCGCCGGGCTTCTTCCAGTCGGTGGTATCAACGTTCCAGCCAATTTCTGCCGTAACAATGCCTTCAAGGTCGGTGGCAACCGAAGTGTCGAAATTGCCGCCCGGACAGCGGAAGATCGTGCTTGCTTCCTGGCCGGTGGCGTTCTTGATGGCCTCCAAGCCCTTCTGCACTTCCTGCTTGCGTTCGTCAGTCGACATCTTGATAAGGCTTACGCCTTCGCCACTGCCCTCTGCGTGGTCCCACGTGTGAGTGCCAATTTCGCAGCCCATGCTTGCGGCGCGCTGCAGTTCCTTTTCATGCCCGCTAATGCATTGGCCAACGGTAAAGAAGGTAGCCTTGGCATCGTTCTGTTCAAGGATGTCCAGGATCTCGTCGGTTTGCTTATCCCATGGGCCGTCGTCGAACGTGAGCGCAATAACCTTGTCGCCGTTGCTGTTCACGTTGTAGTACTGAACGATGTTGTCGACCGGTTCTTTGGTGGTAACCGTGGCGGTGATGCCCGATTCCTTGCCTGTGCGCGTTACTTGCTCGCCGTCCTGGGCATTGTTGCTGTACAGGTGAACTGCGCCAACGCCCTTCAGCTCCGTTTTGTGCGGAAGGGTTTGGGGTTCGCTGTCGGTGTAGGGCTCGGTGATGTCGGTGCCATTGGAGATCTCGATCTTGTCGCCGCCGTTCAAGTGCATGCCCATATCGTCGGTGTCGTTTCCGTTCACCTTTGCGGTGCAGCGGGTGCCTTCACCTTGACGGATGGTGCTGCCATCGACGGCTACGTAGTTGCCGGGCGTTACCGAAACCACGTTGTTGTCCAGAAGGCCGCCAACGCTGCGCTCGGCGCCCGAAATAGTTACCTGGTCGCCGTTTAGCGTGACCTCAACCGGCTTCGACCCCATCCAGTTGTTGAAGGCGAATATGCCAACGATGGCAAGCACCACAACAACGGCAACGGCGATAAGGCTGCCGCGCGTAAAAAAGTCGGCCTTCTGCTTGGGCGCATAGTTGTTGTTGCCCAGGTAGCGAGCTGCCTGGTATGTGGATGCGTTGGTGGGCGAAGCCTTTTGGGCGCCTTCTTTGGTGCGCTGGTATTTAGCGCGCGAATAGGCAGATGGGTCGTTGCCACGCATGTTTTGCACTACGGGTATCTGCTGTGAAGGCTGGCCTTGCTGCGGCTGTGCTGCCTGAACGCGCATGCTCTGGCTGGGTTGCGAAGCTGCGGCACCGCGACGAACGGGGCGCTGCTGGCGCTGAGCCGCGGAGGGGCGCTGACCTTCAACGCGCGGCATGCGCTGGCTTGCCTGGGCGCTGGGGCGCTGATCGCGCTGGCTGTTGGCAGCGCGGCGGGATGGGAGCGCCTGCTCGTTGCCGTTTTGCTGCATGCGCGGCATGCACTGGCTTGCGGAAGGGTCGCCTGCGCCTACGTGCTGGTTAGCATCTTGCGGTATTGCAACGCGCGGCATCCGCTGACTGCCCTGCATGTTGGGGCGCTGGCCCTCGACCCGCGGCATGCGTTGGCTTGCGCTTGCGGAAGCGTGCTGATCCCAGGCCGACACGTTGGACATGTTGCTATTGGCCGTGTGCCCCTGGTTTGTTTGGGCAGGCTGGTTCGTGGCAACGCGCGAATGGGCAATATGATCGTTGCCGGCACCTGCATACGCAGGGAATGCGGACGATGCGCCGCGTTCCTGACCTGCTGGTTTGTTCTGCACGCGTTCGTGCATGAACGAAGCCGTGGGGTCGTGCTGGCTGTATAACTCGCGTTCGCGCTCAAGCTCGTCACGTGCGCTGGGCACGGAAGTGCGGGGCGTGGTGGAACGGCGTGTTGGTTGGCGACGCGCTGGTCGGCGCGATGGTTCGTTTGAATTGGTCATATGTATTCTAAAACTCCCTAAAATCCAATCTCCTTATTGTACTCGGCTTGGTTGCGGGTGAGTGTTTTATACACAATTGTTAGATGCCGGTTATGCAAGTTCTTCATTGATGTGTTTCCGGGCGCTTGGCGATGGCAAGATTGTGCCCTGATGCGTTCCCGGGCACTCGCCGATGGCAGAATGCCCGCGAAATGCGTTCCCCCGGCGTCCGACGGTGACAAGGTTCTCGCGCGATGCGTTCCCGGGCGCTTTGCCGTGGCAAGATTTCGCCGCGGTTCGTTCCTGGGCGGCAATCCGTGGCAATTTTTTCACTCCATGCATCCCGAAAGTGGCCTCGGACGGGAAAATCGCCCCTTCCTGGCAAGATTCGCACGCCATGCATCCGAAATGAGCTGGCTTTGGCAGGATATGCGCGCCATGTATCCGAAAAGCCCCGCAAACCGCCGTTGGAGGATACACCGCGCGAATATCTTGCCAAGAAGGGGCCCTTTTCGCTGCACGGGCCCCTCGAATCATGCATAGTGCGCAGATCTTGCCATCCGCCGCCGAACAGCGCGAGCGATCGCAACCACAGCGCCGCCCTTATGGGCGGCGGAACGGGGCGCGGGCGGCTTCTTGTCGGGCGGGGTGACGCTGCCAAAGGAGTGCGTGGTGTTGTGGGGTGTCGAGTGCTGGCGGCAAAGCTGGCATCAGTGAAGCTCCGCTTGCAAGTCTCTGACGCCGATAATCTCGCCGAATCTTGAGAGTCAGCATTCGCGGGGAGGGTTCAGGGCGGGACGGCGGCAAGGAGGCGCCGGTCAAGCGGCCCCGCCGAGTGAGGCCCGCGTGCTAGCAACCTCCAGTAGCGCGTTCAAAGAAAAAGTTAACCCGTTGGTACTTTTCCTGTTGACAATACCCCCTGGGGGTATATAGTTGCAGCGTAAAACAAAGAAGGGGAGAAGAGGCCCTCTCGTTCCCATCAGTGAAAAGGGTCACCATGAGCGAAGAATTGCCCAAAGCATGTTGCTCGGAAAAAACGGAAACTCCAAAGCGTATATGCGAGTGCCGTCATAAAGCAACGGAGCGCAGCGCCGAATTCCAAAGCGAATTGCAAAAGCGCCTGAATCGCGCCATCGGTCAGCTGAATGGTGTGAAAAGCATGATCGAAGACAACCGTTATTGCGGCGATGTGCTCATTCAGCTTTCTGCTGTGGAAAGCGCCGTGCATACCGTGTCGGAGATGCTGCTGCGCGACCATCTGGAAACGTGCGTAATCGAACGCGTACGCGAAGGCGATACCGAGGTAATTGACGAGGCCATGCAGCTCATCAAACGTTTCGCCCGCTAAGGGCGGGTTTGTTCGGCTGGTGCCCGACCGCAGCCTGTCAAGTTGGCTTTCGTGTGGATCCTGACTGCTGCTGACTGCCGCTGCAACTGTCCCGTTCGTGCAGATATCGACCGCGCCGAGACTACCGCCATAGTTGCCGTCCGCGAGGATCCCGATTGCCGCCGGTTTGGTTGGCGGTTCATTCGGCCGGCAGTTTACCCCCCCCAATCACAAAACTCCGAGAGGAGATACACCATGAAGATATCTTTCAATGTTCAAGGAATGACATGTGCTGCCTGCTCGGCGCGCGTCGAGAAAGCTACCAGTGCGGTCCCCGGCGTGGCGAGTGTTGCCGTGAATCTGCTGAAGAATTCAATGGAAGTGCAGCTTGCCGCCGACGCCAATGCCGCCGAAGTTACAGCCGCCATTGAGGCAGCCGTGAAGAAGGCGGGCTACGGCGCCAGCCCCAAAGGCCAGGCGGGCGCACCCGCTGGGCCAGGCGTGGCTGCTGCTACAGGCTCAGGCGTCGCTGCGAACAATCCGAACGCCACCGCCGAAGCCGAGCAGAAGAGCATGCTGCACCGCCTGATTGCCTCGCTCGTGTTTACGGTGCCGCTGTTCTACATCTCTATGGGCGACATGTTCGGCTGGCCGTTGCCCGGCGTGCTCACTGGCATGGAAAACATGATGGTGTACGGGCTTACCCTGTTTGTGCTGCTGGTACCCGTTATTTTCATTAACTTCAAGTTCTTCCGTGTGGGCTTTCGTGCCTTGGCGAATCGCGCCCCCAACATGGATTCGCTCATTGCACTAGGCTCGGGCGCCGCTACGGTATACGGCGCTTTTGCGCTGTTCAACATGGCGTTTTTCATGGGTCATTCCGACATGGAAGCCGCTCATCATTTTGCCATGAGCCTTTACTTCGAATCGGCGGCCATGATCCTGACGCTCATCACGTTGGGCAAGTATCTGGAAGCGCGTGCGAAGGGCAAAACCACCAGCTCGCTTTCGAAGCTTATGGATCTTTCGCCCAAAATGGCAACGCGCGTGGAAGACGACGTTGAAGTGCAGGTTCCTGCCGCAAGCGTGCGCGTTGGGGACGTGCTTATGGTGCGTACGGGCGAATCGGTGCCGGTCGACGGCGTGGTGCTGGAAGGTGAAGGGTCGGTCGACGAATCCGTTATTACGGGCGAGGCTCTGCCGAAGAGCGTGCATGCTGGCAGCGCGGTGACGGGCGCCACCGTGAACACGGCGGGCTGGTTCACGATGCGTGCCGAACGCGTGGGCGAAGAAACCGTGCTGGCGGGCATTATTCGCCTGGTCGACGAAGCCACCAGTTCCAAGGCGCCCATTGAAAAGACGGCCGACAAAATCAGCGGCGTGTTCGTGCCGGTGGTTATCGCTATCGCGGTGGTGGTGTTTGCCGTGTGGCTCGCCGTGGGGGCGGAGCTTTCCGTGGCGCTTACGTACGCGATTTCCGTACTGGTAATTTCATGCCCCTGCGCGCTGGGATTGGCAACGCCTACTGCCATTATGGTGGGCACGGGACGCGGTGCCGCGAACGGGATTCTGGTGAAATCTGCCGACGCGCTGGAAACGGCGCGCGGCGTGAAGACGGTGGTGCTGGATAAAACGGGCACCATCACTAAGGGAGCTCCTCAGGTAACTGATGTTCTACCAGTGGAGGGCGTGCGGGCCGAAGAGCTGCTGCGGCTTGCCTATGCACTGGAAAAGCCTTCCGAGCATCCGCTGGCTCGCGCGATGGTGCTGTACGCAGCGGGTGGCATCGGTGCTGATGCGGTAAAAGAGTCTGCCGAGCTGGTTTCCGGATTCAAGCAGGTTCCTGGTCAGGGCGTTTCCGCCTGTGTTTCGGGTGCGGCGTGCTATGCGGGCAATGCGCGCATGATGGCCGAGTGCGGCATCGCGGTGGATGCTTCGCAGGCTGAAGGGCTCGCCGACGAAGGCAAGACCGTCACCTATTTCGCTTGCGATGGCAAGTTGGTAGGCATTATTGCCGTGGCGGATGTACCGAAGGCAACCAGCGCTGCCGCCATTGCGCAGTTGCGGGCGATGGGCATTCGCACGGTGATGCTCACGGGCGATGCTGAGCGAACCGCTCTTGCTGTGCAGCGTCAGGTGGGCACCGACGAAGTCATTGCCGGCGTGCTGCCCGCCGAAAAGGAGCGCATTGTTCGCCAGCTTTCCGCGAAGGCTCCGGTTGCTATGGTGGGCGACGGAATCAACGATGCTCCGGCATTGGCTCGTGCGGATGTGGGCATTGCCATTGGCGCCGGCACCGATATTGCGCTTTCTAGTGCCGATATCGTGCTGATGCACAGCGATTTGGCCGATGTGCCCGCTGCCCTGGATCTTTCGCGTGCCACTATGCGCAACATCAAGCAGAACCTGTTCTGGGCGCTGTTTTACAACGCCATCTGCATTCCTGTGGCGGCAGGCGCGTTTGCGTGGGCGGGTTTCAGCCTGAACCCGATGATCGCGGCGGCGGCCATGAGCGTAAGCTCGGTATGCGTGGTCACCAATGCTTTGCGTTTGCGCGGGTGGAAGCCGCAGCGCGTATCCACAACGTCGATGGGTGCGGTGGGCAAAGCAGCGAGCGGCCCAACATCGGCCAACGAAGTCGCTGGCGTTGGCGCCGCTGCTGGCGCTGTGACCAGCAAAGAAGCGAACAATCTACCATCGGCTAACGAAACGGCGAACGATGCTCCTTCTAGCGATGAAATGCCGACCGGCCCGAACGCTTTCGCTGTAAATTCGCGCTCAGCCGCTTTGCAATTCCCTGAAAGGCGCTTGCGCGTGGAGGGCATGAAGTGCCACAAATGCGCAGGTCGCGTGCGCGGAGCGTTGGAAGCGGTGCCTGGCGTTGAAAGTGCGGTGGTCGATCTCGAGGGCAAGCAGGCCACGGTGCATCTTAGCGATTCCGTGCCCGATGAAGTGCTTGTCGGAGCTGTGATCGAAAAGGGCTTCGAAGCAGAAATGCTAGCGCACTAGCCGAACGGAGGATGCCGCCAATTAAATCGCGTGGTTCGTCAGTCGGACTTGTCCCTGTCCCTGTCCGGTGAGCCTCCAATCTGAATCGCCCTTGTTCCCGTCTGGTGAGCCGCCAGTCGGGAACACCTTCGCGGTCAGCGCGGGCTCCTCGCCAGGCGCCCTCCCCTCATCCGGTGTTGACCCCCTCGCCAGGCGCTTTCCCTTATCCTGCGCGGGCCTCTTGCAGGCGCTTTCTCTTATTCGACGTTGGCCACTCGCCGGGCGTCCCCCCCATCCGGCGTTTACCCCTCGCCGGGCGCCCTCCTGAATGTCCTGCATGAAAGGGCTGGGCATTAAACAGTGGCAAGAAACGGTTATCGTGTATTCCCAGAGGAGGCCCGGACGGCAAAAAGGCCTCTTCATGGCAATATGTCGCCGAAATGCATGCTCTAACAGCATGTTGTTGGCAACATAGGCTCCTTATGTATGTTTTAAGCGGCGAAAAGCAGTGAAAAACAGTGTTGGGGAATACATTTCGCGAATATCTTGCCCGAAAGAGGCCCTTTTGCCGTCCGAGCCCTTCTGAGAATACATTTGAGCGATATCTTGTCATGATCCTTGGCTGTCTGTGCGTGCAAGAATGCCCGTTTCTCCCCATGCCCCATCTGGTGTCCTGCTCGGGGACTCACGTCAAGAGCCTTCGTTCGGCGTCCTGATTGGAACCTTCTCAAACACGAAAGCGGCCCCGTATCGAGCATAGCGTTTCTTGCCATAAAACAGCGTCCCATTTCCTGGACACAGGAAATGGGACGCTGTTCGCAACGACGCAGGGCACTTATCTGTTGCAGACGCCTTGCGTTCTAGGCCGCTTTGTCGGCTTAAGCGCGCCCGGGGCTCTGGTATGCAGGTTCCGGGCGTGCTCTTGGCTGCTTGCCAGACAATGTCGGTGAAGCATGTTGGCTCCAGGCGTGTCGGAGCGCTTGTCGGTGCCGTCGATGCTGGCTTGCTGGGTGGCGGTTGGCTCCGGGTGTGTTGGGGTACTTGCGTGGCCATCGGCAAGGCGCAACTATCGCGCGGTTGGCTCCGGGTGTGTTGGGGCGCTCGCGTGACGCCACCACCGTATAGCCGGCCCCAGGTGTGCCAGATTAGCTTCGGGCACGTTCCTCTCGCCAGAGCAAGAGCGTCGGTGTATGAGGCTATTCGCCCTTTTCCGCCTTGGCCTTGCGAGCCTTTTCCATGATCTCGGTTGGCGAATCGAAGTCGTCGGTGCTGGCGCTACCAGGCGCTACCCATTCGTCGAGATGCTTAACCACCATGCCGATGTTTTCTACATAGGCGTAGATCTCGAACTCGCGCTTGCAGCGGAAGGTGCACTGCACGCAGGGGTTCTTGTCGCAGTAGGCAAACGCATCTTCGTCTGCCAGAGCGAACACCACGGGCGGCCACTTCTTGGGTGTGACGTACTTGTGCTGCATGCCAGTGAACGTTTTGAGGCCGAACCAGCGGGGCTTGCATGTGGAGTCGATGGAACGCCAGTTCACGTTGATGCAGTTGTTGTTCATGCCGCCAAGAATCTGATAGGTCAGCTTAAAGCGGTCTTCGACGTCGGCGGCGTCTACGAGTTCGATACGCTCCATAGGTTTGCCGCAGCAGTTCGGCTTGAAATCGACATGGCCGTACGGCGGTTCGAACAGAAGCGAACGCTCACCGTCGTTGGTGCACGTGATTTCGACGTTGCCGTCGATGCCGGCAAGAACGGCGCCGCATTCGCTGCAGCGGTAATAGGGAAGGTGCGCTGAGCTGACGCGCGGCTTCCAGGTTGCATGGGTTCGGGTCGGGCTAAATTCTGCCATTGTTCCCCCTTCTTTCGGCAGTATGAGCCAGTAAATACGAAGCTGAAAGCCCCTTGCTGTCCTTGACAAGGGACGCTTTAAAAAACTACGATTTATCTATCTTATACGAGATTTCCAATATGGAAGGGGAAGTGCGCATGAGCGTATATCAGGAGGCATACAAGTTGCCCGAATTCAAGTATGAGTATGAGCGCCTCAAGGTTGACGTCCGTGGCCCGATCCACGTTGTTTCCTTCGACGATGCTGCTAACTTGAATGCAATGTCTTACCAGCAGATGGCCGACTTCAACGACTATCTGAAGAAGGTCCGTATGGACCCCGAATGCCGCGTAATCGTTCTCACCGGCGAGGGCAAATCCTTCTGCGCAGGCTTCAACCTCAACGAGCTCAACTTCGAGCCCCCCGCAGACATGGGCCGCGCTCAGCGCGATCACTGCATCATGCAGACCATCTGCTCCGACCAGGCCGTTAACATGCGCAACGCTATGCAGCCCATCATCGGTGCTCTCAAGGGCCATGCAGTAGGCGGCGGTCTTTCCCTGGCTTGCGCTTGCGACCTGCGCGTTTGCGGCGAATCCTTCAAGATGCAGGCAGGCTACCTGAACATCGGCCTTACCGGTACCGACATGTCCGGTTCTTACTACCTTCCCCGCATCGTGGGCTACGCTCGCGCTGCTGAGGCTCTGATGACTGCTCGCCGCATCGGCGCAGAAGAGCTGAAGGAATGGGGCTTCGCCAACAAGGTTGTTGCTGACGAAGATGTCGTAGAAGAGGCCGTAAAGATGGCAGAGGCCATGGTTAAGAACTCTGCTCCTCTGGGTCTTCGCCTTACCAAGGAATCCCTGCAGGTTTCTCTTGACAACTCTTTCGAGTCTCAGATCAAGATGGAGAACCGCAACCAGGTTCTGGCTTCTCAGACTGAGGACAACCGTCGTGGCGTTCGCAAGATGAATCCGAAACTGCGCGACGAGGTTAAGGCTCATCCTGAGAACTTCGCCTTCTCCAACATGTAAGTTTTCTTCCGAAGGTGTTGCTACAGGAACGGCACCGAACGAAAGATCGCTAGCAGAGCGGCACCCAATTGGGTGCCGCTTTTTTGTTGGGGGGGCATGGCGGCGCCCACGGGAGCCACTGCGAAGCTGCTCACGATGCTATGCTGGGTCCGCGTTGTAGCGCAGATTGAGGTGCTGCAAAGGCTCGCCCTGACCAAATCACTGTGTCAAAGCTATTCCAAGAGTCCGGAAACAAAAAATCGGTCCGAATTGCAACTTTTTTGCGATTGGCAATTGTTGCGAGCTCCCCAATCGCGAATCGCGGCACAAAAACGCAGGTAATTTGCCGTGTGAAGGCCCCTTTTTCGCTTTGCGGGGACAGGGAAGAGTTCGCAATCGCAAAAAAGTTGCAGAGATGCCGAGTTTTTTGTTTTCACGATGGGTGGATTGTCCCAACAGGTAGATTTCACGATGGGCGGATCACCGCAACGGGTGGATATCGCAATGGGCGGATCACCGCAACGGGGCAAATCACACAGATGTGCGTATTCTCGGCGGCAGCGAGGGTAGCAACGTCTAGGGCCGCTGATCGGACGAAGCGGCCCCTGGGTCTTGCCGGGTCGGGTTGGGCGGCAGCCCGTGTGCAGAGGGGTTTGCTGCGGATCGGACGGAGCGGCAGCCCCTAGGTCTTGAGGCGGCGGGAGAAGGCAGGCTGTGGGTCTGGCTCGCCTGAGGAGAGTGGAGTGCCAGCCCCGATGGCGGCAACGAAGCTGGCCGCAGGGGTGCCCTTTAATTCAGAAATCTTGTACGGGGCATTGAAGTTTTGGGCTGGTCTTGAGCCTCATTGAGCTTTCAGGTTTGCTTTTCCGCAAAGTGCGAGGCGGGGCTTTTGCGTTGGCCTTGCGTGGCGGGGGGTGAAGAATTCCATGTTTTGAGCTGAACCTCCCGCAAGGTAAGATGAATTTGTTCAGACATGATTGATAAATGCAATAACCCCTGTTAATTAGATTATTTTTGGCAAACAGTACATATTCTCAAAGACTATTTGACAAAAGTGCTTTTCGGCGCTGAAATAGACAAACTTAGTCGTTTTGGAGTAGAGAAGAGGACATTCTATGGCCCGGAGGTACGATAGCGAAGCAGTTCGTAATCGCGTGCTTTCGACGAGCGTTCGCCTGTTCCTGGAGCGGGGATACCACGGCACCACCATGGCGGCCATTCTAAAAGAAGCCGATGTGTCCTCGAGCTCGTTCCAGAATGTCTTCGGAAACAAAGACGGAGTGATGTATGAGCTGATGAAGCTCATGTTTTCGGAGCAGTTTTCGGCAGCGGATTCAGCCGCCGCGCTGCTGGGACCTAATGCTAGCCCGGCTTTTGCGTATGCGCTCGAGACGTCCGTCCAGCTCACCATTGCCGAATTAAGTGAAATCATTCGCGATTTGTATTTGCAGGCATATGCCAGCGAACGTTCCCTGGAGTACATTCGCCGCAATACCGCGAAGCATCTTCAGAAATTCTTCCAACAGTACAACCCTTCATTCGATGAAGAGGATTTCTACCAGATGGACATCGGAACATCGGGCTTGATGCTTGGCTTCATGTTGCGCCCGTGCGACGACGATTTTCCCCTTGACGTGAAAATCGAGCGCTATCTGCAGATGAGCCTTTCTGCGCTGAATGTGCCGGCAGAAGAGCGCACAACCATCATCGAGGGCATAAAACAGCAAGATTTGCGTTCCATTGCAAAGGCTGCCGTGAAACAGCTTTTCGATGTGCTGTCCGACACTTTCGATCTTGAGCTTCAAGCACAAATATTCGGCGAGGAAGAATGCGACAAGGAAGAGTCCGCCGAATAACAGCCCGAAAGGCGCAGGTTTGCTGCCCTCCTGCGGGGCGGCAGGATCGTCACGCGGTGGCTTGCGGGTATCGGATACAAATTACCGCCCTCCAGTGGGATGGCAGAACCAGATGGGCCATCCGTATCGCTTAATGGCGTAGTTGTTGCCCTCGTGGTGCGACGGAACCAGATTGACCTCTGTGCCATTAATAGCGCAGTTACCCCTCCCTGTAGCGTGACGGGATAGACGTTTGCTGGTTGCCCTACAATAACGAAGAGGAACGCGCCATTCGTTGGGCTGGCTTGTGCAACTGCTGGTGCGATGGCGGCAAAAGTGATCTGCTGATCTTGGGGATAGGAGCTCGCATGGGCGTTTTCGCAGGTGATTCCAAAACGGCGAAGGTGGGTTTGCTGTGCGCGGCGTCTGTCGGTGCGGTAGCCGCGGTTGCGACTGGGGCGTTGGCCGCTTCACGTATTAAGACGCTTTGCTCGCTGAAGAAGTTGTCCAGTTTTGCCGGTGCGTACAATCTGTACGAGAGCGCGGTTGCGTATCGTTACGACCTTGATGTCATTATCAAGTCAGGGGTTGAAGACGACCAGGCCTATATCGACGCGGTGTGCAAGCAGGTATTCCCCGGGATTCCCGTAAAGGTCGAGGCGCCGAAGTTCGCCTGCAGTGCGTTTTGCGCCGAAGCCCCAGGTAGCGTTTTGATGGGTCGCAACTACGATTTCAAAGACGATACCTCTGCGCTTTTGGTTCGCACGCATCCGAAGGACGGGTATGCGTCCATTTCTTTTTCGGCGCTGAACAATTTGGGCGCTAACATGCCCGAGGAAAGCCTGAAAAGTAAAGTTGCGGCGATGTTGGGGCCCTTCGCGAGTCTTGATGGCATCAACGAAAAGGGCGTATCCATTGCGGTGCTTACCCTTGATAGCCTACCTACCAGGCAAAACAGCGGCAAGCCGAAAATCAATACCTCACTGGCCATTCGTTTGGTGCTTGATAGGGCGGCAAGCACGCAGGAAGCGGTAGACTTGCTGGGCTCGTACGATATGGTTGCCATGGCTGGCCGCGACTACCATTTCTTCATCAACGATGCTTCTGGAGACAGCCGCGTTGTTGAGTACGACCCGCAAAATCCTGCGCGCCCTATGGTCGTTACGCATGCGCGTGAAATTACCAACTATTACGCGTGCTATGCCAACGAGGTTCTGCCGAATCAGAAGAACGGTGCTTTAGGGCATGGCAAAGAACGCGCGCTCGCCATTGCCGAGGTGCTTGATGGTGCGCAGCTGCAAACGAAGGAAGTTGCCTGGAAGGCGCTGCGCTGTTCTTCGCAGGAGCCAAACCCAGAAGACATCACCAGCAATACGCAATGGTCCATCGTGTATGACAACATCAACTGCACTGCCGATTTTGTCTTGCGGCGAAACTGGGGCGAAGTGTTCAGCTTTGTCGTGTAGCTGCTAAGGTGGCGTGCATTGGCGGCGGACTCCGGCGAACGGGCATGCTTGGCTCGGTTGGCCAGTGCCCCAATTTGGCGAACCGGTTGTCCAGTTCTCTGCATCACACGAGGCTTGTTGATGTTGGTTGCCTCGCATCCTGATTCTGGCGCAAGACCAGCGCGCACCGTATCATAGAAAGCGAACGACGAGCCGCAACGGGAAGCGGCGAAAAGGAGGGTGCTATGCGAGTTGATTTGCAGGGTGGTTCGGTCGAGTTCAAGGCGAGGGAAAGCGTGCTTTCGAAGATCGAGGCTTCGCTTCAGCCAGGGTTTGAGCCGGTGCAGCCCAAATATGCGGCAACGGTAATGCTGGTGCGTGATTCGGCTCCGTTCCAAACGGAATATCGCATCGAAAGCGATCATTTTCCGCCCGATTTCCCAACCGGTCAGGAACTGGAAGTGTTTATGCTTCGTCGCGTAAAAACGATGGAATTCGTTCCCGATGCCGTTGTTTTCCCTGGTGGCAGGGTCGATGATCGCGATTCGAACCCCAATCTCCCGTGGTGCGGGCCTGCTCCTGCCGAATGGGCTGAGCTCATGGGCTGCACCGAGGAGGTGGCGCGACGCGTGGTTGTTGCTGCTGCGCGCGAGGTGTTCGAGGAGTGCGGCGTTTTGCTGGCGGGCCCCGATGGGCATTCGGTGGTACAGGACTTGAGCGACCCTTCCTGGCAGGAAGATCGCACTGCTCTGGAAAACCACGAGATTGCCTTTGCCGACATGCTCATCTTGCGTGGATTGGTTTTGCGCACCGACTTGCTGGGCCTTATTTCAAACTTCTGTACGCCCGAATTTGAAACGAAGCGATACGACACATTCTTCTTTTCTGCCCTTATGCCAGAAGGCCAGGTGGCCGATGGCGAAACAAGCGAAGCGCAGATTGCCGACTGGGTAACTCCCGCGTACGCTATGCGTGCAGGTGACGCAGGCAATTGGCTGGTGCTGGCGCCAACCGTTTACAACCTTACTTGCATCGCTTCGGCTCAAAACGCGAAAGAATTTGTCGAAACACGCCGCCGACTTACGCGCTTCATGTCGTACCCCATCAAAAAGGAAGACGGCACGTTTATGCTGCATTGCGATTTTCCGAAGCGCAAATAGGCAACGCGGCAAGGCGGGCGCTTTCTTGCCGGCTTGCGAGAAAAGGAGTTGAGCGGTGGGTTTCGTAGAGGATGAAACGCCCTGGTGCGGTGGGCATGTAAGCGCGCGCGTCCGGTGCGTGCGCGCGAACAACCCCAGCCCCATGACATATGTGGGAACCAATTCGTGGATTGTGGCCGAGCCGGGTGCCAAGGAATGCGTGGTGATAGACCCCGCTCCTGCCGGCGAGCAGGTTCAGCGCATCCTGGCGACATGCGGTGAGACAGGGCTACGCATCGGAGCCATTGTTGCCACGCACGACCACCCCGATCATATCGAGGGAATTCCCGAACTTGTTGCGGCAACGGGCGCTCCGGTGTACGCGCCGCGCACGAGCCGTATCAACCAGCTGCTGCAGAAGCACGGCTTCGCGAAGTGCGGCGGCGTGAAGCGTGCATGCTCGGAGGGTGCCGAGGGCGCAGGTGCGGTCGAAGCTGGAGCTGCAGGCGAATTGGATTCGGGGGGCTTGCCTCATTCTTGCGAGGAAAAAGCTGGCTGGGGCGCTGATGTCCAAGCTCTTCCGAAGGGCGCATTCCTCCCCTTTGAAGGAGCGCCGAAGTTTGAGGTGATCGCTCTTCCTGGCCATTCGGAAGATTCGGTGGGCTTGCTTCTCCCTGCAGAGCAATCCCTGTTTACGGGCGATGTGCTGTTTCGCCATGGGCCCACGGTGGTATTTCATCCTGATGGGGTGCTTGCCAGTTATTTTGCCAGCCTTGATACGCTTGAGCGGCTGGTTCGTGAAGGCAGGGTGCGGCGTTTCTATCCTGGGCATGGGTATCCCATCGACGACCCGCTGCCCATTATCGAAGCCACGCGAAAGCATCGCGTCGACCGCCTTAACCAGGTGAAAGAAGCGCTGAATGCGGGCACGCTCGCCGAACCTGATGCGTTGTTCGACGCGGTGTATCAAGGCGTGAACCCTGCTTTGCGTATGCCTTCCATTCGAAGCATCCGAGCGCAGTTGAAGTTTCTGGGGATATAGGGACAGGTCCCATTTTTCCACTTAGCCATAGCGCATAAAGAAAGGGCCTTGCTTGCGAATCCAATCGCAAGCAAGGCCCTGTTTGTTAGACGGGAAAATGGGACTTGTTCCTATATTCCCAGTTTACGTCGTTATTCTGCAGCAGCCTTCTTCTTGCCGAAGATGGTCTTAGCGCCTTTAACGGCCAAGATAACGGCCAGTACGAAGAGCACAGCGGCAAGTGCTGCCTGAACGCCGGCGGCGAACGGATCGCCGGCGCCAGCCATAAGTGCGGTGCACTTGGCCTGCAGCGTCATGACCAGCGAAGTGAGCGTAACAACCAGCATGAACACCATGGGGATGTAGAACATCTTGTTGTTGCGGCCTGCGTTGCCCAGCCATGCGCATACTGCCAGAAGGGCAAGAGCGGCAAGCAGCTGGTTGGCGGCGCCGAACAGAGGCCAGATGATGGTGTAGCCGGTCATACCGAGGCCAACGCCCAGAACTACGGTAACGAGGGTTGCAACGTAGGGGTTGGTCAGGACCTTGCGAGCGCCGGTGGCTTCGTCCATGGACTTACCAGCGGGAACCCACAGCTCCTGGAACATGTAGCGGCCCAGGCGGGTTGCCGTGTCGAGCGAAGTGAGGCAGAAGGCGGAAACAGCCAGGATCAGCAGGGTGTAGGCGATGCCCTCAATGTTTTCGAGGCCAGGGATGCAAGCCAGCATCTGGGAAAGGCCACCTGCGAAAACGGCGGTCGGGGATGCGTAGCCGCCTGCGCAGTACTTCGTCCAAACGAAACCAACGGCGCAGAGGGAGATGATTGCCAGCAGGCATTCGATCAGCATGCCGCCGTAAGCGATGGGGCGAGCGTTCTTTTCGTTATCCAGCTGCTTGGAAGTGGTGCCTGAGGCAACCAGGCTGTGGAAACCGGAGATAGCACCGCAAGCGATGGTGATGAACAGGGCGGGGAACAGGAAGCCGGATGCGGCAGCCTTATTTATCACGGCCTTGCCGGTAGCAGGGTCGATGATTGCGTTGCCGTTTGCGTCAACTGCAGCATTCGTTGCGTAGAAGTCGGTGAATGCGGGGATTTGCAGATTGGCAGCATCGCCGGTGATGGAAGCGCCCACAATGCCGATGAGCGAAAGGGCGATCATGCCGTACAGCAAGAACGAGCTCAGGAAGTCGCGGGGCTGAAGCAGAATCCAAACGGGGGCAACGGCAGCAACCATGATATATACGCCCAACAGGATCATCCATGTGGTGTAATCGAGCGAGATCAGGGGGAAGTTGTAGCCGACGGCAACCAGAACAACGATGATTGCGATGGCGATGATGATATTGGCGACGGTGGGGATCTCGCGGCCGCGGGTGGCCAGGCCGTATACGATTGCTACAACGATGAACAGCACAGAAATCATCGCGGTGCGCTGGTTTGCCAGGTTAGAAGCCTCGGTTGCGTTTGCCAAGTTTACGGCGAAGGTGTTGGCAACGATGGAAGCGAACGCGGCAACAACCAGGACCAGGGTCAGGTAAGCAAAGATGCAGAAGAGCTTCTTTGCGGTATCGTCGATGTTCTCGGCGATAACCGTTGCGATGGTCTGGCCCTTGTGGCGCAAGGATGCGAACAAAGCGCCAAAGTCATGTACAGCGCCGAAGAAGATGCCGCCAATCAGCACCCACAGCAGAACGGGAACCCAGCCAAATACAGCAGCCTGAATGGGGCCGTTGATGGGGCCAGCGCCAGCAATCGAGGAAAAGTGGTGGCCAAGCAAGATGTAGGGCTTGGTGGGCACGTAGTCTACGCCGTCGTGCATTTCTTGCGCGGGGGTAGGGCGACTGGGGTCAACACCCCACTGCTTTGCCAGCCATCCGCCGTACAGCACGTAGCCGATTACGAGGATGGCAAGGCCGCCCAGAAGGACGATCATTGCGTTCATCTCTGAACCTTTCTTGTTTTGGGACCTTACTTGATCAATGCCAAGTTGCTGGAAAGTGCTTCTTTCAGCTGCTTTCCAGCGTTGTTGACAACCACGCTTTTATCCGTAGGCAGGGAAAGGTCTACCACGGCTAGGCGGAGGTCGGTCCAACCGCGGAACCCGAAGCGGTATTCCTTGTGGAAGCGCGTTCTCTTCGCGAGTTTGCGCGCTGCTTCGGTTGTGCGGTTGGCGATGATCACGAGCGAAAGGGCAGAGGACATATGGTTCGGTCCGGCATCAACTTTGCGAAGGGCTTTTTCCTGCATGAAGGAAATCTCTTCAGCAAGCTGTGTTTCGTCGAGCTCGTCAACGCATTCGAAGAACATGAAATCGTGTGTGTTCACTTCCCAGAGCTTTGCGCGTTTTACCAGCACGTATTTTTCGCCGTAGGTGTGGTATTCCGCGAAGGCGGGGAAGGTGCGACCTTCAAAAAGATAGTCTCTCCTGATGTCGTAAAAAGACTTGTGAGCTGCAAGGACGCGTTCCAACAGGTCTGTGCGCATGTCTTTCGCCGTCACAGCAAGCCTCCTTCCGCATCACGAGGGGCCATCAATTCTCCGAAAGAATCGATCTCCTCTACTTTTTCACAAGTGGGTTGATTCTAAAACTATTTATTTGTTGCGTAACAAATAAATTCGATATCAGTACCGCAACGGGAAAATGTTGGAGTGAACGGGTTCATTGGTGCTCTTGCAGCGCAGTTGGCCCTGAAGCCGGTATCGCCCGCAGCCGACGGCATTGCCCCGCGCCCGCGAAGGCCCGTGGCCGAATGCCTCCGCGCTCAACGGACGGCGCGCGCGAAGCTGACGGCTCCGTCCCGACGCAGTGCATACCTGCAGCAGCTCCGGCGCGTCTGGTGGGCGGACAGCGCGGCGGTGCGTATGCGCGCCCGAGTTGCAGCCGCACGCCCGCGTCCTAGTGGGCCGCGCGCCCGAGCCGTGATCACGCTCCGGCGGGTTGCGAGCCAGCAGCCGATGGCCCCCGCACTCCAGGTAGGCCGTGCGTCAATGCGCCGCCGCACCCAGCGGATGGCGCGCGCCGATGCCCCTCCCGTGCTCCAGGTAGGCGGCGCGCATCAATGTCCCTCCCGCGCCCCCCCAGTAGGCCGCGCGCGCCAATGTCCCGGCTCTTTCATCGCGGCGGCGCCCACCGCCGCAGCTGGGCACCGCCGCATCTCGCGGATAGGCTCTGGCGGGGTACGGTGGGAACGAGCATGCTGTCCCTTGCGTAGCCGAAGGGTGGCTTTGCTGACGATATGCTGCCGCGGTGCGTCATCGGGCGGTCGGGCATGGCGGCATATGCCCGCGAATTGTATTCCCCGGAGGCCAGCGCATAGCAACGTGTGCTCGCAATGCGCTCTCGGCCGTTCGGCGACGGCAAGGTGCCCGCGAAATGCATTCCCAAGCGCCTGGCGGTGGCGATATGTTGACGTTATGCGTTCCCGGATGTCTGACGATGGCAATATTTTGCCCCGGTGTATCCCAAAAAAGGCCTCGGACGGGAAAAGGGCCCCTTCGTGGCAATATATCGCCGCCGTGTATTCAAAATGAGCTGGTTTTGGCAAGATATGCGCGCCATGTATTCGAAAAGCCCTGCAAATCGCCGTTGGAGGATACACTACGTGAATATCTTGCCAGGAAGGGACCCTTTTCGCTGCACAAACCCCTCGAATCATGCACGGCGCGCAGATCTTGCCACGATTCAGCTTTCGCAAGGCCTTGCGCACGGAAGGCAAGAGGAGCTAGGTATCGCAAGTGCACTTCGTATTGCGGCCGACGGCCCCACCCCATGATCGTGCACGTCTGCGGCAACCGTGCACGATCATGGCAGCTGCCGCTCTGTGGCCGGTGGCGCAAACCCATGGCAGTCAGTGCTGCGGCGAGCGAGCAGTGCAGCGGTGCGTATGCGCGTCCTGTCCTGCGGCATCTGCCCGCCCGCAGCGTGTGTCTTGCCAACGGTATCCGCCCGCCCGCAGCAACTTTCGCTGCTGGCGCTTCTCGGCGGCCGCGCGCCCAATGACAGTCGCATGTCCCCATGGCGCATCCTGCTCCGCAGCAGCTGCCCGCACTTCTTCGGTCGGCGGCCCCCCCCCTCAACGCAGCACAAAAAACGGCCAGCGTTTCGCTGGCCGTTTTTTCGAGGTTATGAGCTGAGCGCAGATTATTCGGCGCGTTCTTTCAGACGACGATCAAGCTCGTCGGCCAGCTGGTGGCGCTTGACCTTGCCGGATTCCGTCATGGGAATAGCATCGATAAACTCGATGTGCTCGGGACGCAAGCGCTTGGCTACGCCGATGGAATCAAGGTACTCTGCGATGGAATCGAGCGTGGGCGTAACATCGCCGGTTTGTACGATGAAGGTGCAGATGCGCTCGCCCAAACGATCATCGGGTAGGCCGATGGTGGCATGGGCGCCAACACCAGGGCAGCCATCCAGGTTGTTGTCCACTTCGTTTGCGGAGATGTTGATGCCGCCGCGAATGAGGATTTCCTTCTTGCGGCCGTTGATCTTTACACGGCCCTCTTCGTCCTGAATGCACAGGTCGCCCGAGAAGAACCAGCCGTCGTCATTCAGGTCTTTTGCGGTAGCCTCGGGATTCTTCAGATAGCCGCTGAACATATGAGGTCCGCGGGAAATTTCTTCGCCCTGGGTGCCGTGAGGCACTTCGTTGCCGTGTTCGTCGACAACTTTGACCTCGATGCCCTCAAAGGCAACGCCCGACCAGTTGCCATTCCATTCCAGACAATGCTCGGGGGGAACTGCCAGGTGGGGGCAGCTTTCGGTTGAGCCGTAGCATTCGCACAGCTTCAGGCCGTGCTCGTGCGCGCGCTGCACCATGGTGCCCGGTACGGGAGCGCCGCCACAAATGTAGAGCTTCAACGTTTCGAACTTCAGGTCGTTTTCCTCGGCGCAGTTAAGCAGGTCGAAGATGAACGGAGTGGCGCCCATCGACCAGGTTACGCCTTCGTTGTTCATGATTTCGATTGCCTCGCGAGCGCGGAATTCTTGCTGCAGAACAACGCGACCACCCAGAAGCAGCGGCGTGATAAGACCATGGTTGAAGCCGGTGGCGTGGTTCAGCGGTGCAGGCATGAACATGACGTCGTCCTGCGTAAGGTGCAGGCCACGGCCAAACGTGGTTTCGGAGAAAATAAGCGCATTATGGGAAATCAGAACCGCCTTCGGGCGACCAGTGGTGCCGGAAGTGGAAAGGATCAAGACCACATCGTCTGATTTGCTGCCAGGGTTTTCGCGGTAGGGCTCGTACGTTTCGCAGATTTGCTTCAACGTGATGGTGCCGTGCGATTCGACTGTTTTGTCGTGAACGCAAATAGCATCTTTGGAAAGCGTGGGAATGCGATCGACTGCGGAAAGAATCTGGTCTTCGAAGTTGGTCTTGTGATGGAAGGTGGGGCACATGAATGCCTTGCTTTCCACCAGATTCATGGAGTAGATCAAGTCTTCGTCGTTAAAAGTGACGGGAAGCGGATGGCTAACCGCGCCAACTTTCAAGCAGGCAACGTAGAGGATGCAGAATTCTGACCAAGGTGGCATCTGATAAGAAACCACGTCGCCGTTTTTTACTCCCACATCATGGAGCCAAGCTGCCAGGCGCGATGCTTTATCGTCGATTTCGGCGTAGGTGTAGCGTACGCCTAGGTTATCGCTTACGTATTCACGATCAGGGAAAGCGGCAACCTGGGTATTCCAGATGTCGTTTAAGGTACGTTCGGTCCAGTACCCCTTCTCGTAATACTCTTTCTTGTTCTTTTCGTTGACCTTCAAGTCCGTAATCATGATTCCTCGCTTCATGAGGCAGACCCACGGATTTGTGGCTGCCTGGTTCCTTGGAACGAACCTCCCCCTGCAAGCGCGCGTGCAACCTATCGTAAATTCCTGCTTACGTACGTATGCGCGCTTAACCCAAAGTATACCGCTAATCTTTAGGGGGTTGGGCGCTGCGCCTGGGTGCCTGAAATGGGCTTTAAGGTCTGTTTTGTCGCATATTTCACTCTGCGGAACACGAAACTGATGTTTTGTGGCATAAACTGTCGCAAATGTGCGAAATGCAGTTCTGGTGCCGCTGCATTTAGATGCTTTTGTTGGACAGAATTTGACTTTTAGCCACCAGATTTCCGTGCAATTAAAAACTAGTGAGCACTTTAGGGCTCATTTTTTCGTCTTTAGGGCTCAGTTTTTGACAAAACGTAGGCATTTTCGGCCTGATCCTTTCCTCTCATGCGCCGAACGATGGCAAGATCTGCGCACTATGCATGATTCGAGGGGCCCGTGCAGCGAAAAGCGCCCCTTCCTGGCAAGATCTTCGCGCGGTGTATCCTCCGACGGCGGTTTGCGGGGCGTTTCGGATGCATGGCGCGCATATCCTGCCAGAGCCAGCCCGTTTTCGGATGCATGGCGCGCGAATCTTGCCGCGAACTGGCGATTTTCCCGCCCGAGGCCACTTTCGGGATGCATGGAGCGCAAAACTTGCCACGGATTGACCCCCGGGAACGCACCGCGGCGGAATCTTGCCACGGCAAGGCACTCGAGAACGCACCGCGCGAGAATATTGCCACTACCAGTCGCCCGAGAACGCATTTCGCGCATATCCCGCCATCGCCGGGCACTTGGGAACGCATAGCGTCGATATCTTGCCATCGCCAGACATCCGAGAACGCACAGCGTCGGCATACCGCCACTGCCAGTCGTCCGGTCACGCAGCGCTCTCCACGCGAGGGAGTGGGCTCGGTCCCTTGGCTGCGCTGTGGGGTCCGGCGCGCAACACTTTCTGTGCGAGGGAGTGGGCATTCCGCCTTCTCGGGGCTTAACTGCTGGGAACGATTTCGAGTCTGCGCTGTTTCGGTGGGCAACCATGAGCCCGCTTCGCGTTCTGCAAAGCTGTGCCGTATTATGTGCTGAAGCAAAAAGCGCTTTGACCTTTATATAAGGCCAGCAAATGTTGTGGAAGGGATGTCATGGGCGTTCGCAAGGCAATGGGAAATATGGCAAGCTCGCTGAGCACGTGGGGTTTGCGTCACTTGGCGCACAGGCCTGCCGCTAATATGCCTGGCAAGATTGCCTTGAAAATTGATCCACGTATTATCGCCGAGTCCATGGACAAGATTACCGAAGGTTCCATTGTTGTGGTGGGCACCAACGGCAAAACTACCATTACCAATATGATTGCCGATGCGTTGGAGCGCCAGGGCAAGAGCATTGCGTGCAATCGCACGGGAGCCAACCTTGCCTACGGCGTGGCTACCACGTTGCTGCAAACCAAGGGTACTGTGGAATGGGGCGTATTCGAATCAGACGAGTTGTGGCTGGCTCACACCTTGCCGCAGGTACAGGCGGATTACGTTTTGCTGCTGAACCTTTTCCGCGATCAGCTGGATCGTTGTGGTGAAATCGATCGTGTGCAAGACGCCATCGCTACTGCCTTGGAGCAGTCTCCCAACACCACCCTGCTTTACAACGCCGACGATCCGCTGTGCACCATCATTGCGCAGCGCGTGTCCAACAAGTCTGTTGCGTTTGGCGTGGGCGAAGACATGCACCAGCGTCAAAACGTCGTGGCAGACGCTCAGATGTGTCAGCGCTGTTCGGCTATGTTTACTTACGGCTACCGACAATACGGTCAGCTTGGCACGTATTCGTGCCCGAACTGCGGATTCGGTCGCCCTGATTTGGATTTCGCCGCCAAGAGCGTAGTGTTCGGAGACGAAATCACGTTTTCGGTTGAAGAAACGGCAACGGGCAAAAGCGTCGATCTTCACGCGCAGCGCGCGGGGTCGTACATGGTGTACAACGTTATGGCTGCTTGGTTGGCCTCCCATTGCGCTGGCGTTTCCGACGCGGTGTTCCAAAAGGCGGTCGATCTGTTCGACCCGCAGAATGGACGCTTGCAGTCGCTTACCATCGAGGGGCGCCCTGTCCTTTTGAACCTGGCGAAGAACCCGACGGGCTTCAACCAGAACATGAAACTTATCACTCAGGCGCCGGGCAAGAAGGTTGCGGCGTTCTTCATTAACGACAACGAAGCCGATGGTCGCGACATTTCCTGGATATGGGACTGTGACTTTGAGGAGCTAGCCAGCCAGGAAGACGTCATGGTGTTCGCTGGCGGAATCCGCAAAAACGACCTGCAGCTGCGTCTGAAGTATGCGGGCATCGATGCCAAGATCGTCGATAGCGTCAACGAAGTGGTGGATGCTGCGCTGAAGCTGCCTTCTGAATGGAATATCTACGCTATCGCCAATTACACCTCGCTCCCCGCAGTGCGCTCCGCCCTGATGGCGCGTGCTGATAAGGCAGCACCTGCCAACCCGACATCGGGCGATGCCAAGCCAGAATGCAGTAAGAAGTGGGTTTCGGGCGCTTATGTTCACCAAGCCGAAGCTGCCAAGTTCGACGAGCAGCCTCTGCGCATCGTGCATCTGTTCCCCGATCTTCTTAATTTGTACGGCGATGGCGGCAACGTGCGTGTGCTTGCTCAGCGTTGCGCATGGCGTGGCATCCCTGTGCAGGTGGAAGCAGTTCACTACGGGGAATCGGTCGATCTTACTTCGGCCGATATCGTTTTCTTGGGCGGCGGCCCCGACCGCGAGCAGAAACTGGCATCCGAAGTGCTGCTGGGCATGCGCGAAGAATTGCGCACCTATGTAGAAGGCGATGGAGCGCTTCTGGCTATTTGCGGCGGCTACCAGATTCTGGGTAGTAATTGGCTTATGGGCGATGAGTCGGTGGAGGGCCTTTCTATCCTCGACCTGAAGACGGTTCGTGCTGGCGCTGGCTCCGATCGTCTTATCGAAAACATTGCGTTGGAGTCCGAGCTTTCTCCGCAGCCGGTGGTGGGATATGAAAACCATGCCGGTCGTACGAAGCTCGGCGCGTCCTTGAAGCCATTTGGCAAAGTAGTTTCCAATGTGGGCCACGGCAATGACGACGATTCGGGTTGCGATGGAACCCTGTATCGCAACTGCATCGGCACCTATCTGCATGGTCCGCTTCTGGGCAAGAACCCGGCTATTGCCGACCACCTTATTGCTGCGGCGATGGAGCGTCGTTTGGGCAGCAAAGTGGAGCTCGTTGCCCTTGAAGACGAAGCCGAGCTCGCTGCGAATGCGTATATGGCAAAGCGACTGGGTGTGCCTGGAGCATAAATAGCAGGTTGTGATTTCACGCTATTTTTGCCGAGACCTTTACCTTTTAGGTTGCCTGGGGCGCCGTTCCTTTTCTGTGCCGTGTCCGAGCTGAAGCGCTTCACGTTTTGTTCACAAAAAACTCAACAAATAGTATATGTCTGTACTAATAATGCGTGAATTGCCTTGTTTTCATTCGCGCATACTGTGGTTTTCGCCGAATTAATTTGCATGGTATTAACGTTTCTTTCATCATTTATTGCATGTTTGCTTCGAATAACAAGCCATCAAAACGATCGGCTCGTGATGAAAGGAAGGCGGCGCACGCTTCCTCCTCGCGCACGCCGCATCGCTCAGCGGGAAGTGCTTCTGACCCGTATGTTCGTACGTCTCGCGCGTCGCATGCTTCGCGTCGCCCTAGCGGCTCGAGCACAAATGCGTATGGAGCCAGCAACTATGGTTCCTCCACGCATGTTTCCCCTGTTCACACACAACAAAAGAGCAATTATCGTTCGGTCGGTGCTTATGGTTCGCCCACCAAGCGCGGCCCGTATACTCCTCGCAATACGCATGATCGCGAGATCCTTCGCGCTAAGCGCGAGCGCACGAAGAAGCGTCGCAAGCGCATTGCGCTCGGTGTGGTTGCCGTTTGCTTGACTTTGGTTCTTGGTGGCGTAGGCGCTGCCTGGGCTTACCTTAATAACCTCGACAAGGCGCTGAACAAAGACGTTGACGCAGACCTTCTGAACTCGCTTACGGTTACCGATTCGGCATCGGACCCGTTCTATATGCTGCTTATCGGCATCGATAAAGACGAGGGCCGTGAATCATCGGATGAATATGGTGGGTCGTATCGCACCGATTCTATGATTCTTGCGCGTATCGATCCCAAGGATAAGGAAGCTACCCTGGTGTCCATCCCTCGTGACACGCAGATTCAGCTTGGGACGCACGGCACTCAGAAGATCAACGCGGCTTATGCATTTGGTGGGCCTTCTGGTGCCATCAAAGCTGTTGAAGACTTGGCGGGTGTCTCTATCAGCCATTACGCGGAAATCGACCTTGATGGTTTTGCGGCGGTGGTTGATTCGCTTGGCGGTATCGACATTAACGTTCAATATGAGATTAACGACCCGAATTACATGGGATATCTCGCGGCTGGTCAGCAAACTTTGAACGGAGAGCAGGCGCTTATCTATTGCCGCAGCCGTCATGCTTACGATGCTATTGGCGATGGTGATGCTATTCGTTCCGCCAACCAGCGCACCATGATTTCGGCCATTATGAAGAAGCTTATGAGCTCCGATATCGGTACTCTTACCAATACGGTGAGCACCTTGGCCCAGTACATCACCACCGATTACTCTGTTGCGGACATTCTTGGTTTGGCGCAACGTATGTTCGGCATCGATATCGATAAGAATGTGTATTCCGCCGCGGTTCCTACAACCTCATCATATGAAAATGATGTTTGGTACGAGAAGGTGAACACTTCCGAATGGAACAAAATGATGAGTCGCGTGAAGCAGGGCTTGTCTCCCACGGAAGGTGATGTGACGGATGAGACAACGGGAACTGTAATGGCATCGTCTGGTAGCGGTGGCTCCGGTTCGGGTGACTCTGGTTCAGGCGGTGCGTCAGGCTCTTCTCTTTCCGGCACAAAAATTTCTGTGAAGAACGGAAATGGCACTCAGGGCTGCGCGAGCGATGCGGCTGCTAAGCTCACTCCTCAAGGAGCGGTGTGTGAAACCGGCAACGCAGACGACTCCAATTACGCTAAAACCTTGGTAATCTACGATGGCGACAACGCCGATAAAGCGCAAAAGGTTGCCGATTTGCTGGGATGCGGCACCGTGATGAAGAACGATGGGCGGTATACCTACACAGGGGACATTCTGGTGGTTGTCGGCCAAGACTGGAAATAAACTGCAAAAGGCGGCTTCGGCCGCCTTTCTGTTTCTTGGCTATGGTTATCTCCATGAAGCTTCTGGTCTCATTGCTTTTTGTATAATTGCCCTTGCATGTACCAAAGAAAAGGAAGCTATTTGAGTTCAGCAGGCAAAACCTATTCCGTTCCTTCGCGCGATAACAACATTAATTTCCTACGTTTTATTGCGGCAAGCCTGGTTATCTGGTTCCATATGGCTTCATTGTTGGCTATTCCCGAGCCCTACATAATGGGGCAGGGCTTGGGCCCTATTGCGGTGAACATTTTCTTCGTGCTCAGCGGATACCTTATCGCGAAAAGCTGGACCCGCTCTTCAAGCTTCGGTAGCTATCTTATTCGCCGTATTGCTCGTATTTTTCCTGGTCTTGCGGTAGTGATCTTGCTAAGCGTTTTCGTTATGGGGCCGATTGTCACGAGCTTCCCGCTGGGCGATTACTTTGCCGACGCGGGGACGTGGAAGTATCTTTCTTTGATTGTGCTAGCTCCTATCAGCAATGTTTTACCGGGAGTTTTCGACGCGAATCCTCTTCCGTATGCCGTAAACGGGTCACTTTGGACTCTGCGCTATGAGTTTTTGGCATATTTGCTTACGCCATTGCTTTATGCGGCAACAAAGAAGCTATGCGGTGGTAGAAAGCTGGCATTTGCCGTTGTTCTTGCGGTTCTGGTTCTAGTGCATTTTCTTTCTTATTCGGGTTTGTACCCGCTTCCCAAGGTGCTCGACAACCTTTTTAGGCTTTTCGCCTATTACATGGCAGGTGTGGCAGTTTTGGAGCTTGGCCTCGATAAGTATTGCGACAGCCAGTTTGCGGTTGTGGCTCTGCTCGTGATAATCGTTTTCCGTGATCAGGTGGGTATCTTTTCCTCGCTGATCATGTTCGTATGTGTATGCACATTCACTTTAGGTTTTTCGCTTACTAGCAATCCTCGTTTCGCTCCGTGCTTCAAGAAAAATGATTATTCGTACGGTATCTACATCTATGCATTCCCCATTCAGCAATGCGTGGTTTGGCTTGGCGGTGCATCGTTGCCATGTGCGTATCTTTCCTGTTCAGTTATCTCGTTTGGCATAACGCTGCTTTTTGCGATTGCCTCGTGGTTTCTTGTGGAAAAGCCCGCCATGGATGCAGGGCGTAAGCTGGCAAAGAAATGGACTTCGAGAAAGAGCAATTAGGGGAATGGGGTATCCCCTCTTTTCCTTTGGGGGAAGTGGCAAGAAATGCTTCGCGCCTTCCTCGAGGCTTAGAGCAAGAATGCGAAGCATCCCTTTGCGGAGCGCCTTCGGCATTGAAGCAAGGGATTCAAAGGGGCTGGGTTTTTATCCAGCTGAAGCGCTCGAAAACGAGCCGTATTTAGCGCAGGCCATGATGGGCATCGACGTTGACAACAACGTATATTCGGCTCAAGTCTCCACCACTTCAGTGTATGAAAACGATATTTGGTACGAAAAAGTGAATACCCAAGAGTGGCAGAAGATGATGAGTCGCGTGAAGCAGGGGCTTTCACCTACGGAGGAAACCGTTGTTGACTCTGCGACTGGCACGGTAATGTCTTCGGCGGGAACAGGTGGCAGCGGTTCTGGCGATAGCGGCTCCAAGAATTCGAGCTCTTCCTCTTCGCTTTCTGGTGTGAAGATTGCTGTAAAGAACGGCAGTGGCATTCAGGGTTGTGCGAACGAAGCGGCATCGAAACTCACCCCGCAGGGCGCCGTTTGCGAAACGGGCAACGCCGACGATTACAACTACAAGAAGACGATCGTTGTATACAACGGCACCGACTCCAGCCAAGCGCAGAAGATCGCCGACTTGCTGGGCGTTGGCACTGTTAAGAAGAATGACGGCACCTATTCCTTCACGGGCGACTATTTGGTAGTGGTTGGCCAGGACTGGAAATAGGATTCTTCTAGCAAGTCGGACATAAGTTCACTTGGTTTTTCTGTGGGCTGGGATTCGGGTAAAAGTTATCCTGGTGCTCTGAGCGCAAGCTTGCGAAAGCCGAAAACCTGCAGCTTCTTGGCACTATGAAGTTTTCTGGCGCGCAATGCGAGATTGATTCGCATTGCGCGCTTTTCTTTTTGAGGGGCGAACCCTTGATCGCAGACGAAAAGCGTGTCCGATTTAAGCCTGGATCTGCAGGCGCGCTATGAATACGAGTCATTTAAAAAAGCGGATGGGATTGAGGCGCTGGTGATGGGCTGCCCTATACCCCCCCCTATTTCGCTGTATCGACTTCGTTGCTGTTGTCGGGAGCCTATCTTTTGCGGGATTCGCTCTGCTACGGCAGATCCGCCCGTTGTCAAAACAAAAATCCAGATACTTTTGCAACTTTTTTGCGATTAGCAACTCTCTTTCGTCCCATGCAAAGCAGGAATCGGATGTTTCATGGCGGATCGCCTGTATTTTTGCGCCATGATCCGTGATTCGACAGCTCGGAACAATTGCCAATCGCAAAAAAGTTGCAGCCAGGATTGATTTTTTGTTTTTGGGCTCCCGGGATGGCTTTCGAGACTGCGCTATAGGTGGGATGAACATTGATGTGACGCTATGGGCAAAATGGCATGGGTGCGGCGCTGGGCGAAGTGAACTCGGGTGTAGCGCTGGGTGGACGTTGGGATGGGTCTATTGGGCAGCAACATGGAACGACGCGGCGCCGCAAGTTGACATCTGGAATAGCGCTATGTTCGAATTTGCCCGAGCCGCATGCTTACCCATATCCCGCACTTCTAGAAGAGTGCGTGGCTTTCAGCGCCGCCTGCGACGCAGCCCATTGCTTCGCGAATCCCGCTCGTTGCCTCGATCCGCCCATCGCGAGTGATAAACACGGCTTCGAGGTTGGGATGCCCTTCTGCGTAGTTTTTTGCCCAATAACTTCCCATGATCAAAAGTGCTGTTGAGAAGCCGTCGCCGTCTATCGACCGCTTCGATATAACCGTTGCGCTTGCAAGGTCGCTGTTCGAGGGGCGCCCGGTGCGTGGGTCGACAATATGATGGTGGATGTTTCCATGTTCATCGGTAAAGCACCGCTCATAGATGCTACTGGTAACTATGGAGCAGTCGCTCAGTTCAAGGATGCAAGCGGGCTCTTCGTTGGGCGGCGTGCGGTTTCCGAGTGCTCGAAGGTCGGTCCCGTGGGGACTGCGCGCTATGGCGGTGGCACGTTCTTCTGCGGCTTTTCTTCGCGAGGCATGTTTTGGGGACCGAATGCCAATGCGCCAGTACCGCTGTGGGGTTTCGGCTAAGAAGGCGCTCCCTTTTACCACGATATTTCCTCCAAGGTTGATGAGAGCATCATGGATGCTGCAATCTTCCAGGAATTCGCTAACGCGATCGGCGACGTATCCTTTTGCGATGCCTCCCAGGGAAACCTTGCTTTCTGCAATAGGGAGCTGGGCGTGGTCTTCCATAATGCGGGGGTGTCCAGTTTTTGCAATTTCAAGGGCATGTGCAATTTCGGCGGGCTTAGGAACTTGGGCTTTACGAAAGTTCCAGAGCTCTGCAACGGGAGCCATGGAAACATCGAACAGCCCCGCGGTTTCCTCGCAGTAGTGCCTGGAAAGCTGCAGAATCTTCGCGGTTTCGGCATCGATGGGCACGGCTTTTCCTTGTGCGTGATTCAAACGCCAGATATCGCTTCCTTTTTGGGTGTGGCTCCAGAGCTTTTCGTATCGGTAGCAGAGACCCACCGCATTATCGAGAATCTTTTCCAGCAATTGCCCAGATGAGAGCTGCGCTCCATCGGTTTCGACCGCTGCCTTTATGCAGCAGTTTGTGTTGAAGGCGAAGAAGCTTCTGCTCCTTATCTCGAGCTCGGCGTTTTCGCTCGTGGTTGTTTTGAGGGGGCCTGTTCCCGACCGAGCGTTTCTTATGTTCACGGGTCCTTCTTTACGATAGAGCGGGGAGGCGCTGAAGCCTATAGATGGCCGAAAGCAGCATCCCCGATAATTTGTCTGCAGCTAAATTGTTACCTATGGTAAACTCCCGCATGTGAATTAGTCACGGTTAACTTTAAATGTGCAGAAATAAGTTCGGAAAGGGAGAATATGAAAGATTCTCAGTCACTTCGTATACCCGCTGCCTCTGCGGCGAAGGTAGGCATGGCGGCTGCCTTGGCTGCTGGCATGGCCATAGCCACTCCGACTGCCGCATTTGCGGCAGGGGAAGATCAGGACGTGAGCGTCGCCTCTGAAAACGCAAGCGATAGCTACTACTACATCGGCGACAGCTCCTACGGGCTGAGTACCTATCTTTCCGAAGCTGTTGCCCAAGGGTCCACCAAAATACACGTGGGAACCAGCTTTACTGACAAGGGCACGGTAACCATTCCTTCGTCTATCACTGAGCTTTCGGGGTATTCCGAAGGTTGGTTCAGCTCTGGCCCGAAAACGGTTGATTTCGGCTATTCCTATAAAATGACAGTCGTGTTCCCTTCCGGCTCGGACATCGCGGTCGATCGCATTAACTTCTACAAGCGCAATAGCTCAGACGCTGAAGGCGCCTATGTTGAGGTGCAGAAAGGCGCTGTAGTTCATTTTTCAAATTGCTCGTTTTCCAATACGCCTGTTGTGAACGGCACAGCGGTGTTCGAAAATTGCACCTTTGCGACGGGGCAGATTGAAAACAATGGTTCCGTAACGTATACCGGCAGCACGAAAGAGCCCGAGAACATTGGCAAGCCTGCCGAATCCTACCAGGGCCTTGCATTCAGCTTCGCATCGGGAAAGGAATTCTCTGCTGTCGTTCAGGGCAGCCAGGTCAGCCAAACGCTGCCTTTTGAGTTAAAGGGAACGAAAGCTGCCGACGCCAAAGTTGCCGCCAAGGTTCTTGGTCAGGATGGTGCGGAGGTTGAAGGCTTGAGCGCTTCTGTTTCGGACGGGAAAGTCTCTCTGGCTGGAACGGCACCTACCGCTGGTTCGTATTCCGTTGCGGTTTCCGCTTCCGCAGCCAAGGAGGACGGCTCGACAGATTCGACAAGCGAAACGTTGAACTTTGTGGTGCAGGAGCAGATCCAGGTTAGGCTTTCGGGCGATCTTCAGTGCTTCGTTGTGAACGGCACGTCTGCTCAGAGCAGCGAATACGAGGTGATGGCAACCTCGACAGGCGGTGGCGGATCATCGAGCACGAGCCAGTCGAATTGTCTGAAGCCCGAGGTTAAAGAGGGAACTGGCGAATGGGAGGACTGGAACACCTTTGCAACCAGGAATTCTGATGCTGAAATCAGCTTTTCTATCAGCCCTGAAGGAAGCGGCATGGAGGTAAGCCCTGTTGCCTACGACACCGTCTACGTTACGGGAACGCCGCAGACGCCAGGCACCTATCACATAACGGCAACGGTAACTTCTGGCGCGCGTAACCAACAAAGTAGCTCGGTGGAAATGCGCATCTACGCAGACGATCAAACCCTTCAGCAGCGGATGGACGCACTTTCTGAAGGAACCAGCTCATGGGATATGGAGCCATACGAGATCTCCGAGACGGGAAATGCGGTTGTACCGGTTGGCCTGCATGACATTTACGGCTCGCACGAATCGGGCGTGTACGGCATTATCGGCAAAGGCGAAAATGGCAATTTCGGCACCGAAACACTCACTATTCCCGCAGGTGCAGATGTCACCCTTCACAACATGAAGATCTATTCGAGCGTGAAGATCGTCGTGGAAAAGGGCGGCAAGCTGACCCTCGACGATTCGGTTGCCTATGGCGCTGTGGAGGTAAACGGAGGTACTTTGAGTGCCCGAAACAGCTCTTCATTCGTTAACCAGATCACACTGAATGACGGGTCTGCCCTTGAAAATGCCGAAATCAGATCTCATGCTAACTACCTTACCGACGGAAACTACAAGGTCGAAGCGCCGACGGCTCCCGTGCAAACGAATGGTACGGTGACGGTTAAGGGCACGTGCTCCATTGAAGGTGAAGGCATCGTGTCTAGCAAAGATGCCCAAACCGGCATGATCGTCAATGGGGGCAAGTTGGTTATCGATCAGGGTGCCACGTTGAAAGCGACCGGCGGCAGCGTTGACCTTGACAACGGAAACGGCGGTGCGGGCATCATGCTTAACGGTGGCTCTATTATCGGCGACGGTCAGCTTGAGGCACAGGGTGGCTCTGTCGGCATGGGCGGAGGAAACGGTGGCGCAGGTATTGCCGGTGAAGGCATAGTTGCAGTTTCCACGCTGAAGGCAACCGGCGGAAATACGGTTGGCGAAAACGACGCAGCCATGGGCGCCCCGGGCAATGCGGGTAATGGCATCGATCCGAAGGTCCTGGTTTCAAAGGCTACTCAGGTTGAATCAAAGGGCGGAACGGGAGTGAACCCAGGAAGCAGTGAATACAGCGTTTACGAAGAAAATGCTGGCGGCGGATCGGGCTCTGATGGCGATAAGGGACCTGGTTCCGACAGCGGTTCTGAAAACGGTTCGGGAACGGGTTCCGGCAACAATGGAGGAGCTGGCTCCGATAGCGGTTCTGACAGCGGATCGGGTTCGAATGGCGGTTCTAATAGCGGTTCGAATGGCGGCTCCGACTCTGGTTCCGGCTCTGGCGCAGGTTCGGATAGCGGATCCTCCAACAACGGTTCCGACGATGGCTCCAATGCAAACGGCGAAGGCGAAAATGCCAGCGGCAATGAAGACTCTTCGCAAACCGCCAATCTCCCTGCAACGGGCGATGCAGCTCCCCTTGGGGCGGCTGCTGCGCTTGCCGTAATGGCGGCGAGTGGGGCGGCGGTTGCACGCAGGAAGTTCGACAGATAGTTTCGGGAAGCATCTCCCCATACGATGCGACTGACGGGGAAGGCGACAAGGGGCGCCTTCCCTTTGTCGCGCTCAGGGCGATTCTCTTCACCGAAAGTAGCCGCTTCGTTTCGGATGGTACGTCGTTCATCGGAGCGTGCTATCCTTTCCTGCGATAAACAAGTTTCCGTGAAAGGTGGTTTTCTTGGAACGCAAGAACGCATGGGAAGGCTACAGCGCCGACCAGCTCGAAGAGCTCGACGGTTTGGCTTCCCGTTATATCGACTACATCTCTAACAACAAAACCGAGCGCCGCTGCTTTGCGGCCGCCGTTAAGCAGGCAGAAGCTGCGGGCTATGAATCGCTTGAGAATGTGGTTCGCGAGGGCCGCACGCTCGAAGCGGGCAGCAAAGTATGGGCTGGCGTGCATGGCAAGTCGCTCATTTTGGCTCACATCGGTACCGAGCCGCTTGAAGCGGGCCTGAACATCCTGGGTGCCCATATCGACAGCCCCCGTTTGGACCTGAAGCAGAACCCGGTTTACGAGAACAACGGGTTTGCCTTCCTCGACACTCACTACTATGGCGGCATCAAGCACTACCAGTGGGTAACGCTGCCGTTGGCGCTTCACGGTGTGGTGGCGAAAACCGACGGCACCGTGGTCGATGTGAACGTGGGCGACGATGCCGGCGACCCCGTATTCTGCGTAACCGATCTTCTGCCCCATTTGGGCAACCAGCAGATGGCCAAGAAGGGCAGCGAAGTGGTCGAGGGCGAAAACCTCGATGTGCTTATCGGCAATCGCCCCCTGAAGGTCGAGCCCGCCGACGACGCCTCCGACGAGGAGAAAGCCGCCGCAAAGGAGCCGGTAAAGGCTTTCGCCCTTAAGCTGCTGGAAGAAAAGTACGGCATTGCGGAAGAAGACTTCCTTTCCGCCGAAATCGAGGTAGTGCCTGCAGGCCGCGCCCGCGAGCTGGGCTTCGACCGCAGCATGGTTATCGGCTACGGCCAGGACGACCGCGTGTGCGCCTACACTTCGCTCGAGGCTCAGCTGGCAATCGAAACGCCGAAGAAGACCGCCGTTACGGTGCTGGTTGACAAGGAGGAAATCGGCAGCGTCGGCGCAACAGGCATGGGCTCCCTGTTCTTCGAGAACACCATCGCAGAAATTGCCGCTCTTACTGGGCTGGAAAGCCCCTTGGCGCTGCGCCGCGTTTTGGCCGCATCGCGCATGCTTTCCTCCGACGTGTCCGCCGGCTTCGACCCTGCGTATGCTTCGGTATTTGAGACGAAGAACGCTGCATACCTTGGCAAGGGCCTGGTGTTCAACAAGTACACGGGAGCGCGCGGAAAAAGCGGCTCCAACGATGCGCGTGCCGAATACGTGGCATACGTACGCCGCGTGATGGACGACGCCGAGGTTTCCTTCCAGACCGCCGAACTTGGCAAGGTTGACGCGGGCGGCGGCGGAACCATCGCCTACATTCCCGCAAAGTACGGCATGGACGTCATCGATTCCGGCGTTGCTGTGCTTTCGATGCATGCTCCGTGGGAAGTTACCTCCAAGGCCGATATCTTCGAGGCGTATCGCGGATATCGCGCCTTCCTCGAGGCCTAGAGCAAGAATGCGAAGCATCCCTTTGCGGAGCGCCTTCGACATTGAAGCAAGGGATTCAAAGGGGCTGGGTTTTTATCCAGCTGGAGCGTTCGGAAACGAGCCGTAAAACCTAAGATTTTCAGCATTTACGTGTGCACCAAGTGACAAAAAGGAGCCTCGCTCCTTTTTGTCACTTTTTTGTCGCGCACGTGTCTATAATGAATTAACCTCGCGGAAACCCTCCGGGCACGAAAGGGAACCGGCAAGGAGCGGGGGATCGGGAAATGAGACTCAATTCAAGGAGCGCTACATGGCACATTATTTCGACGAACCCTCTCGTACTTTCAATGAGTACCTGCTTGTACCGGGTTACTCTTCTTCGGAGTGCATCCCCGAAAAGGTTGACCTTTCCACTCCGCTTGTACGATACAAGAAGGGTGAAGAGCCTGCTCTGAAGCTTTCTATCCCCATGGTTTCCGCAATCATGCAGGCCGTTTCCGACGACGGCATGGCTGTTGCCTTGGCTCAGCAGGGTGGCGTTTCTTTTATCTACGGCTCTCAGTCCATCGAAGACCAGGCCGCAATGGTTCGCCGCGTAAAGGACCACAAGGCCGGTTTCGTACGTAGCGATTCCAACCTTACCCCCAACGCAACGCTTCGCGATGTTGTTGCGCTGAAGGAAAAGAGCGGCCATACCACTATGCCCGTTACCGAAAACGGTCAGGGCCAGGGCAAGCTGCTGGGCATTGTTACCGGCCGCGACTATCGCCTTTCCCGCATGGATCTCGACACGCCCGTATCTGAGTTCATGACCCCCCGTGAAAAGCTCATCGTTGGCACCGCAAGCACCACGCTGAAGGAAGCCAACGACATTATTTGGGACAACAAACTGAATTCGCTGCCCATCGTTGACGACAACGACAACCTTATGTACATGGTATTCCGCAAGGACTACGAGCGGCACAAGTCCAATCCGCACGAACTGCTCGACGCTCACAAGCGTTACATCGTTGGTGCTGGCATCAACACGCGTGATTTCGCAGAGCGCGTTCCTGCTCTGATTGAAGCTGGCGCAGATGTTCTGTGTATCGACTCTTCTGAAGGTTTCTCCGAGTGGCAGTCCCGCACCATTGCATGGATTCGCGCTCACTACGGCGATTCCGTAAAGGTTGGCGCTGGTAACGTAGTAGACACCGAGGGCTTCCGTTTCCTGGCTGAAGCTGGCGCTGACTTCATCAAGGTTGGCATCGGCGGCGGTTCCATCTGCATTACGCGTGAAACCAAGGGCATCGGCCGTGGCCAGGCAACCGCACTTATCGAGGTTGCAAAGGCTCGTGACGAATACTTCCGCGAAACGGGCGTGTACGTTCCCGTTTGCTCCGATGGTGGTACGGTATACGACCATCACATCACCCTGGCACTTGCCATGGGTGCCGACTTCATCATGTTGGGTCGCTATTTCGCTCGTTTCGACGAGGCTCCCAACAACAAGGTTGTGGTAAATGGCCAGCACATGAAGGAATACTGGGGCGAAGGTTCCAGCCGTGCACGCAACTGGCAGCGCTATGACCTGGGCGGCAGCAAGAAGGGCATGACTTTCGAAGAGGGCGTAGATTCCTACGTTCCCTACGCTGGTCCCTTGAAGGACAACGTTGATCTTACGCTTTCCAAGGTTCGTTCCACTATGTGCAACTGTGGCGCGCTCACCATTCCCGAGCTGCAGGACAAGGCAAAGCTTACGGTTATCAGCTCCACTTCCATTGTCGAGGGCGGCGCGCACGATGTTCTGCTGAAGGACAAGACTCCTTTCGTTAGCAACACGCGCTAGAGTTTATACGGCGCAAACGAAAACGTTTCGTTTGGCTTATCATTTACGGCTCTTCATAAAATCTCCCCGTTTCGCCCTGTGCGAATAGGGGAGATTTTTTATATTTGAACTGGCATAACAGTGTTCACAGGTAAAACGTGTTCCAATCCGAGAAAGTGGACGATTAGGTCAAAACTGACGGGTACGCTAAACTTCTTCCTATGGCTACACGAGTACATAAAGCGCTTACCGCGGTTCCCGTTAGCTTGGCACTGGCTCTTTCTATGGCCTTGCCGGCAACTGGCGCTGTGCGCGAAGCGCACGCAGACGAGCTTTCCGACGCCCAGGCAGTACTGTCCCAGGCTTCGGCTGAGCTTGATTCCCTTAATAAAGAATACGATGCCCTGCAGGCACAGTTGAGTGGTCTTGATTCTCAAATCGACGAAACCACCCAGAAGGTGCAGGACGCTCAGCGGAAGATGCTCGAGGGTCGCGAAACACTTTCCGGCAGCATTCTTTCCCAGTACAAGGGAGATGGTTCCCTTTCGCTGGTGAACATCGTCCTTTCATCGGAAGATATCTCAGAGTTCACGAAGAACCTGACGTACTACTCTTCCATTCAAGAAGACCAGGCGCAGAAGGTTGCCGAACAAGAGCAGCTGCGCGATACGTTTTCTTCGGCTCTCGGTGAGCTCGACACCCAGCGCGACGAGCAGCAGGAGCTGATCGACGAGGCTGAGCAGAAGAAGAGCCAGGCTGAAAAGGTGGTGTCTGACGCTTCCGCTAAGGTTTCTTCCATTAAGGAAGAACAGGCCCAGGCTCAGCTGGCGGCCCTGCAAGCACAGGCAGCGGAAATGCAGAAGAAAGAAGAGGGCAAGCAGCAAGCTGCCTCGAATGCATCGCAGCCCAATTCCAATTGGAATACCAATACCGACCGCAACCCGTCGGCTAATACCAATTCCAATTCTTCCAGCAACAGCAACAATTCCTCGAATTCCAATTCTGGTAGCGTAAGCGCTGGTTGGAGGACGGGCGCTGCTTCCGCTTATGGCGGCAGCAGCGATGCAAGCACCCCGAATCCGGGCACTACGGCAACGGGTGCGATTTGCAACGATTCCTCCATGGGCGTTGCTGTTCCCATGTCTTGGCCGAATTATCGCTCATACCTTGGGCGCGCTGTCGAAATCAAATATGGTGGTAAGACGGTAATTGCTACCGTCAACGACTGCGGTTCCATGGGCGGCGGCTCGCGCGCGCTCGACCTGCAGCCGGGTGTCTTCAAGGCTTTCGGGTTCAGCACCTGCCAAGCCTGGGGCGTCCGCACCGTAAACTACCGTTTCCTGTAAGTGGGAACATAAGGCGCATCATTTTTCCGCTTGCCTCATAGGGCAATAACAGGGCCTCGTTTGCGAATTTTGAACTATTTCCCAGTTCATCCATCGCGAGCGAGGCCCTTTTCGTTGGGGAAATGAGAACAGGTGCCAGACTCCCGTCTGGCGAGCCGGGTTTCGTTTGCAAAGCTGTTTGTGCGCGAGGCTTTGGCGCTAGTTGCTACAGCGCGAAGCGGAAATCCGGTATCTATTCCCATCTTCATAGCAACCGCTTAGAGGAAATTGTGCGCGGAAACACAGGCGCAACGCCAACACGATATAATGTCAAACCATATGTATATTCAGTGCTCGAAGGTTCGTTTACTTGAATCAACGGGTTCTGCGCGCATGAAGTATCGGAAAAGGATTATGCCTCATGAAAGAATACAATCCTCACGAGATTGAGCCTCGTTGGCAAAAGGTGTGGGCCGAAACAGGCGCACATAAGGCAACGGAGGATACCAGCAAGCCGAAGCGCTATGTGCTCGAGATGTTCCCGTACCCTTCGGGCGACATTCACATGGGCCATGTTCGCAATTACACCATCGGCGACGTAACAGCTCGCTATTACGCTATGCGTGGTTACGACGTGCTGCATCCAATGGGCTGGGATGCGTTTGGTCTGCCTGCAGAAAACGCTGCCATCAAGCACAATTCCCATCCTGCTAAGTGGACGTATGCCAACATCGAAACGCAGAAGGCCAGTTTCAAGCGCATGGGCTTTTCCTATGACTGGGATCGCACCGTTGTTGCCTGCGACCCCGAGTACTATCGCTGGGGTCAGTGGATCTTCCTGCAGATGTACAAGCGCGGTTTGGTAGAACGTCGCAATAGCCCTGTCAACTGGTGTCCCAACTGCAAAACGGTTTTGGCAAACGAGCAGGTAACCGAAGGCGAATGCTGGCGCTGCCATGGTGCCGTTGAAAAGCGCGATCTTACCCAGTGGTACTACAAAATCACCGATTACGCCCAGGAGCTGCTGGACGATCTTGACCAGCTGGAAGGCTGGCCTGAACCTGTTAAGCAGATGCAGGCAAACTGGATCGGTCGCTCCGAAGGTGCCGAAGTTGATTTCGAGCTGATTCCTGCCGAAGGTAAGGACGACGGCCAGACCATCACGGTATTCACCACGCGCCCCGACACCCTGTTCGGCTGCAGCTTCTTCTTGCTGGCTCCCGAAAGCCCGCTGGTGCACGACCTGGTATGCGGTACCGAATACGAAGCCGAGGTCATGGCCCTGGTCGAGGGCGCTGCCAAAGTAAGCGCTGTGGAACGCGCCCAGGGCGACCGCGAAAAGCATGGTGCCTTCACCGGTCGCTACGTTATCAATCCCGTTAACGGCGAAAAGGTTCCCGTATGGGTTGCCGACTACATCGTTGCCGATTACGGCACCGGTGCCGTAATGGCGGTTCCCTGCGGCGACCAGCGCGACTTCGAGTTTGCTCGCAAGTACGACTTGCCCATCATCCCCATTATCTTGGGCGAAGATGATCCTCTGTATCCCGAGCTCAACGGCGTGCAGGAACGCAAGGTTACCACCGTCGATTGGGAAAAATCCTACGACGCCGAGGGTGTGCTGGTTCAGTCCGGCAAGTACACCGGCATGGTGGGCGGCAAGCATTCTCCTGCCGTCGACGCCATCATCGGCGACCTGGAGGCTCAAGGTAAGGGCAAGAAGTCGGTTCAGTTCCGTTTGCGCGACTGGCTCATTTCCCGTCAGCGCTATTGGGGTAATCCTATCCCGATTGTTTACTGTGATGACTGCGGCATCGTGCCCGTTCCCGAGGACCAGCTGCCTGTTACGCTGCCCAAGGACATCGATTTGGCTGCTGGCGAAACGCTTGCAACGCATGAGCAGTTCGCTCAGTGCACCTGCCCGAAGTGCGGCAAGCCTGCGCGTCGCGAAACCGACACCATGGACACCTTCACGTGCTCCAGCTGGTACTACATGCGCTATACCGACCCGCACAACACCGAGCTGCCTTTCTCTCCCGACCGCGTAAACCGCTGGATGCCAGTCGACCAGTATATTGGCGGTATTGAGCACGCTATCCTGCATTTGCTGTATAGCCGCTTCTTCACGAAGGTACTGCGCGATATGGGTATGCTCAACTTCGACGAGCCCTTCACGAACCTATTGTGCCAGGGTATGGTTCTCGATGAAAATGGCGAGGTAATGTCGAAGTCGAAGGGCAACGTTATCAGCCCCGAAGACATGATCGCTGGATACGGCGCCGATGCAGTGCGTGCTTATATCCTGTTCATGGCTCCGCCTGACAAGGAGCTGCAGTGGAATGAAGACGGCCTGGCTGGCATGTACAAGTTCCTGAATCGTGCTTGGCGTATGGTGAACGATCTTGCAGGGAAGGCCGGGGAGGAAACTTCCTTCCAAGCTGGCGCGAAGGCGGAAGAAGCAAAGAAGGCTCATGATGAGCTTCTGCGCGAGCGCCATCGCGTGGTTGGCAAGGTCATCGACGATTTCGCTCGCAACAATTTCAATACGGCTATTGCAGCCATCATGGAATTGGTAAATGCTACAGGCGATTACCTGCGCAAAAACTCCGCCGAGGATCGTGCCGCCAACGCCGAGCTTGTTGCCTTCGATAAGGAAATTGCCGAGGTAATCGTGAAGCTGTTGGCTCCGATGGCTCCCCATTGGGCCGAAGAGCTGTGGCAGGATGTTTTGGACAACGAAACTTCTGTGCACAAGGAAGCTTGGCCTGAGTTCGACCCGAATGCCGCTAAGGCTTCCGAGGTTGAACTGGCAGTGCAGGTTAACGGCAAGGTGAAGGCCAAGATCACCGTTGCTTCCGATGCTGCGGAAGACGCCATTCGCGAAACGGCCTTGGAGGCCATCGCTGACGCAACCGCTGGTAAGGACATCAAGAAGGTTATTGTTATCCCGGGCCGCCTGGTCAATGTGGTAGCAAAATAGCTAGAATGTGCTTTTAGGGGCAAGATCTGCTTGTGAACTGCCTCCCATTTCTTGGAAGCGAGAAATGGGAGGTTTTCTTATGTGTGCGGATTTCAGAGTGAAGTGCGAGGTCGAGGTGAAAGGGTTTACAGCCCTTTTTCTTTATGCCACATACCGAAGGCACGCCGTATCTCCGGTTCCTCGCAGGGGTATCTGCGAAAAGCTCCGGGCAACATTGCCGAGAGTGCTGTCTTGCCGTATCCCGTTTTTCCGTGCGGGGGCAAAGCATCACGGTATTCACCACGCGTCCCGACGACCCACGGCAGCCCCGATCCTTCGTGTGGGAAGAGAGGGGCAGAAGAGCAGGCTGCGTACGAACAAAACGCGCGGACAACGTGGAGGTTCCGAAACTCTTACGTACGTTTGCTATGATCGAAACCTATGGGAACTAAACGAAAAAAAGGATGCCTCCGCCGCTTAATCGAAGCCGTTATCGGCTTCGTGCTGTTTGTTGCGCTTGTTGTGGTGGGCGTTCCTCTGGGGATCAATGCTTGGGTTTGCGCAAGCACGCGCCCTGCTTTTGAATCTCAGGCTCAAGCGGCCGCCAATGCGGATGCCTTCGAAGCCGATGCCATTGTGGTGTTGGGCGCAGGCATCAACTGGGACGGCAGCCCCTCAGCTGTTCTGAAAGATCGCCTTGATGTTGCCGACAACCTATACAACGCTGGGGTTGCCCCGAAAATCATCATGAGTGGCGACAATAGCGACTCTTCGTACAACGAGGTCATGGCCATGGCGAAGTACGCAAAGGCCAACGGGATTCCCGCCGAAGATATTTTCTGTGATCATGCGGGCCTTTCCACATACGACAGCATGTACCGCTTGAAGAATGTATTCAACGTGCAGCGCTGCGTTATCGTTACGCAGGAGTACCATTTGTATCGTGCTGTGTACGATGCGCGCGGTTTCGGCATCGACGCACGTGGTGTTGCAAGCGATCTGAGCGACTACTCCAATAAGGATTCTTACGAGCAACGGGAATTCTTTGCGCGCATCAAAGATTTCTTCGGCATCATCACCAAGATGGAGCCGCAAACGAAGAGCGAGCCGGTTTCCCTCAACCAATCGGGGACCGTTACCCAATGGTGGTAGAAAGGGGCAGCAATGCCGAAAATCGTTATTGTTGACACCGACTTCGAAAACAACGACTTTGAAGTGCGTATGGCGAAGGATGCAGGTGTTGACATCGCCTTGTTCAACGAGCGTGAGCCCGAAGCTATCATCCGCAATGCTGCCGATGCCGATGGTGTGGTTACTTCCTATGGTAAGTTTCCGCCCAAGGTGTTTGAGGCGCTTCCAAATCTGCGCGTGGTAAGCCGAACGGGCATCGGATACGACGATATCGATGTGCCTGCGGCAACGAAGAACGGCACTGCGGTATGCGTAGTGCCTGGTTATGGTACTGAAGTGGTGTCCGACCATGCTATTACGTTGGCGCTTTGCGTGCTGCGTCGCTTGAACGAAACTGATGCAGATATGCGCGCCGGCATTTGGGACTACACGTGCCATCGTCCGTATGGCCAGGTGTTCGGCCGCGTATTTGGCGTGGTGGGAATGGGCGAAATCGGTCGTGCTACAGCCCGCAAGGCTGCTGGCCTGGGCTTCAAGGTGGTGTGTTGTTCGCGCTCTCTTACGCCGGGCCGTCGCACGCCCGAAGGCTACGACATCCTGGAGTACGAAGAGCTACTGAAGTGTGCCGATGTGGTTAGCTTCCATACGGCTCTCACCCCTGACACCCATCATCTGCTTGATGCCCGCTGCATTTCGCTCATGAAGGATAGCGCGGTGGTGGTGAACACATCGCGTGGCGCGGTTATCGACACACTTGCTTTGGCGGAAGCTCTCCAGGCGGATAAACTGTGGGGCGCTGGCATTGACGTGTTCGAAGGCGAGCCTGTCGACCCGGATCATCCGCTGATGAAAGCTCCTCATACGGTGCTCAGTCCGCATGTGGCGTATTGGTCTGAGGAATCGGGCATCGAGCTGCGTACGCGTGCCATGCAGGCCGCAATCGATGTGGTTACGGGTGTGCGTCCGAAGGACTGCCTGAATCCTGAGGCCCTGTAAAGGGCGGAGCCTCGCTCGCTTGTTTTGTCTTGCGCTTGCCGCGCTGTCCCACACCTCGGACTTTGTCCTGAAGGTTGGCAACTGCGGTCCTGCCAGCGGCAACTGCAATCCAATTCGCGGCGCGGCAATTGCGATCCTGCCTGCGCGCGGTCTTATGCGCTGGTAGCTGCATCGTGGTCGAGTTGTTTCTTGCCCCGTCTTCTCCTCATCCCGTCCAGGGCGGGTGCTTTCATTCTCGTCAAAACGAAGGAGCTGAATATGCTTGTTGGCGTGATTTCGGATATTCATGGTCATTTGAGCGAGCAGGCCTACGATGCCTTGCAGCCGTGTGACATGATTCTGTGCGCGGGTGACGTTGAGCGTCCGACTATTTTTATGGAGCTTGACGCCATCGCTCCAACGGTTGCGGTGCTGGGCAATTGTGATTCCAGCCTGCGGGGGATGGATATTCCCCTCACGGCGTCTCCCCGTATTGGTGGGGTGCGCTTTTTCATGACGCATCGCCCCGAAGATATTGGCACCGTTGCCGAAGATGTGCGTGTGGTGGTGCATGGCCACACTCACATTCCCCGCGAAGAGCTTATCGACGGGGTCCTGTATTTGAACCCGGGAAGCGCTAGCAAGCCGCGTGGTGGCAGTAAGCGGGGCATTGCCCGTCTTGCTATCGACTCGGGTAAGGTTGCAGGCGTCGAATTTGTGACGTGGGAATAGGCGGGGCGGCCCGCCTGCATGGTTGGGGAAGCGACAAAAATAGGCGAAATAGCTAAAAGAGGACGCTTGAAAAATGGCAAGTTGACCCAGAGGGACTTGCCCGTTAGAATACATACTTGCATTTTATGCATGTGCGCCGTTAGCTCAGCTGGTAGAGCAGGGGACTTTTAATCCCAAGGCCGCGGGTTCGATTCCCTCACGGCGCACCACTTCGCAACTAAGGCCCGCCGTACGGCGGGCCTTTTGCATTCAGTGGGCGCCACTTTTGTTTTGGGCAATAGGATAGCTTTTGCCTATACCCCCTCTTACCCATATCCCTCATTCGCGGGTTTTAGCCTGTTGTAGCCGCTGGCGCCTTGCGCGTTTTTGCGGAATCCACCCCGCTGGGGGTGATTCGCCCTTGTTGGATCTGCCCTATTGCGGCAATCGATCCACCGAAAAACAAAAATCCCACCATTTTTGCAACTTTTTTGCGATTAGGGACTCTTTTCTGCTCCCCTAAAGCGGAAATAGGCTGCCGCACAGCCGATTATCTGCGCTTTTGCACTGTGATCCGCGATCGGGGGAGCCCGCAACAATCCCTAATCGCAAAAAAGTTGCAATTCGAGCCGTTTTTCTGTTTTTCAGTCCCCCTGCAAAAGGTTCAGGGTGGTATCGGGGAAGGCGCGGCCCAAGCCCGGCGCTGCAGGATGATCCAGGTGCGGTGCAAGTTTGACGTTGCGGGGATGACTCGGCAATGGTCTGGGCACGATGCTGCGGGATGATGCCGGGGGAGGCGACCCTTCGGGCGAATGCCTACCATAGCAACCGAAGGATCTCCCAATATCGTGGTGGTGATGAACGAATCGTTTTCCGACCTTACCACCTACTTGGAGGGCTACGAAACGAGCACCGATCCAATGCCATACGTGCGTTCGCTCATGAAGCGCGGCGACGTGGTTTCGGGCACCTGCGCCGTTTCCTCGGATATGGGTACAGGCACAGCCAATTCTGAGTTTGAGTTCCTAACGGGCAATTCCATGGCCTATTTCAAGGGGAATACCCCGTATGTTCAGTTTATCGACGCGGAAACGCCCAGCCTGGCATCGTTGCTTGCTGGCCGCGGTTACAGCACCATGGCCATGCATGCCTATGAGCGTGCTGGATACAACCGCGTGAAAGTATATGACCGCTTTGGCTTCGAAACATACAAGGGCATAGAAGACTTCGACGTGGATCTGGATTATGCTCGCGGCTACCCGACCGACGAGCCGAACTACCGTCAGCTTATTAAGGACTTCGAAACGGTAGACGAACCCACGGTTGTGCTTTTCTTCGGCGACCATGAGCCGCGCCTTTCCAATGAATTTTACTCAAGTTGGTTTACCGACGAGAACGAGCTCGACCTGGAAACCACGGCTCAACTTCATAAAACCCCCTTCTTCGTATGGGGCAACTACAATTTGAACACCGAATCGATCCAGAAGGACTCAGTGGTTTCGCTAAACTATCTTTCTACGGTTTTGTTCCAGACGGCAGGGGTGCAGCTTTCGCCATACCAGGAATACTTGGCGGATCTTCGCATGGAGCACCCCGTAATTACGGCTCGATACTTCACTACCGCATTCGGCGACAAGGCTGGCACGGCGCCTTCGGCGTTCACCGATTCGATCCGTGAGTATCAGTGGCTTCAATACAGCTGCGTATTTGATCGAGCCCATCGCATTCCAGGGTTCTATTCATAGGAAAGCGGGCGTCAGTATATATGGTGGCCTTGTGATGGTACCTTGCAAAGAGAATGGGTATTTTGCTAAAATCTCCATTTGCGTTTGACTACCTATTTGCTTAAAGGAGCTACCTTGGCTAAAGAAGATGCAATTGAACTGGAGGGCACCGTACTCGAGGCTCTTCCAAACGCTATGTTTAAGGTAGAGCTTGAAAACGGTCACACCATCCTTGCCCATATTTCCGGCAAGATGCGTATGCACTACATCAAGATCCTCCCCGGCGACAAGGTTCAGGTTGAACTCTCTGTATACGATCTCGATCGCGGTCGTATCACTTATCGCTACAAGTAAGTAGCAAGCTAGCGTACCTCACAGGGTGAAGTGCGCTTTTGTCGTTTGCGAACCCGCGGCGCAAACGCATCCTAGTGGGGAAGGGGAAACCCAAAGCCGCCCCATTAAGCGGAAACGAAACAAACTATCGCCTGCGGCTGGGCGTGGTAGATAAAAGAGAAACACATTACCGAAAGGAAATTGAAATGAAGGTACGTCCTTCGGTCAAGAAAATGTGCGACAAGTGCAAGATCATTCGACGCCATGGCAAGGTACTCGTAATCTGCGAGAATCCTCGTCACAAGCAGCGTCAGGGTTAAAGAGAAAGGGAACGTATTCATGGCACGTCTCGTTGGTGTCGACCTTCCTCGCGACAAGCGCATTGAAGTCGGCTTGACCTATATCTACGGCATTGGCCTCACCACCTCCAAGAAGATCCTCGCAGAAACCGGTGTTAACCCCGATACCCGCGTAAACGATCTTACGGAAGATGAACTTTCCAAGCTTCGTGACTACATCCAGGCTAACCTCACCACTGAGGGCGACCTGCACCGCGAAGTATCTCAGAATATTAAGCGCCTCATGGAAATCGGTTGCTACCGTGGCCTGCGTCATCGTCGTGGCCTGCCCGTTCGCGGTCAGCGCACACACACGAACGCTCGTACGCGCAAAGGTCCCAAGCGTCAAATCGGTGGCAAGAAGAAGTAGAGGTGTAACTAGTGGCAGCTAAGAAAAACGTTCGCACGCGCATCAAGCGTTCTGACCGCAAGAACATCGCTGTTGGCGCTGCACACATCAAATCCACTTTCAATAACACGATCGTTTCCATCACGGATCCTCAGGGCAATGTAATTTCCTGGCAGTCCGCTGGTACCGTCGGCTTCAAGGGCTCTCGTAAGTCCACGCCGTTCGCAGCTCAGATGGCAGCTGAGGCAGCAGCAAAGACCGCTATGGAGCATGGCTTGAAGAAGGTTGCTGTATTCGTGAAGGGTCCCGGTTCCGGTCGCGAAACCGCTATCCGTTCCCTTCAGGCAGCTGGCCTCGAAGTAGCTAGCATCCAGGATTGCACCCCTATCCCGCACAACGGTTGCCGTCAGCGCAAGCGTCGTCGCGTCTAACTGAAAGGATCGATACACTATGGCAATTAACAGGACTCCGGTTCTCAAGCGTTGTCGCCAGCTCGGTCTGGATCCTTCTGTTCTCGGTTACAGCAGCAAGAAGGAATCCATCCGTCAGCCTAAGCGTCGTCGCAAGGAATCCGAATACGGTATGCAGCTGCGCGAGAAGCAGAAGGCCAAGTTCATCTATGGCGTTCTCGAGAAGCAGTTCCTCGGCTACTTCAAGCGCGCTAAGGCAATGCCCGGCATCACCGGTGACAACCTGATGCGTATCCTCGAGTCTCGTCTCGACAACGTAGTATTCCGTCTCGGCTTCGCCAAGACCCGCAAGGAAGCTCGTCAGATCGTTACCCACGGTCACATTCAGGTAAACGGCCGTCGCGTAGACATCCCGTCTTTCCGCGTTCGCCCCGGCGACCTTGTTGCTGTTACCCCTAAGGCCAAGGAACTTCTGGTTATCAAGAGCGCTCTCGTTTCCAACGAAGGTGTACAGGTTCCCGCATGGCTTGAGGTTGACATCGAAAAGCTGCAGGGCAGCGTTCTTGCTCTTCCTGAGCGTGAGCAGATTGATCTCGACATCAACGAGCAGCTTATCGTCGAACTTTACTCGAAGTAACGTACGCACTGCGGTTTATTAAGGAGGCTTATTCAATATGACAGAGTTCATGAGGCCGACAGTAACGATCGAAGAGGTCAACGACACCGTTGCCCGCTTCATCGTGGAGCCGCTAGAGCGTGGCTACGGTTACACTCTTGGCAATTGCATGCGTCGTGTTCTGCTTTCGTCTCTCGACGGAGCAAAGGCGACTGCAATTCAGATTGATGGTGTACAGCATGAGTTCACCACCGCTGAGGGCGTAATCGAGGACATCACCGATATCGTCTTGAACGTTAAGGGCCTGGTTTTCAGTGCCCTTAACGGTGACATTAGCGAGGCCACTGCGCATGTACATGCTGAGGGTCCTTGCACCGTTACTGGTGCCGATCTCGAGGTTCCTACCGAATTCTCTCTGATCAACCCCGAGCACGTCATCGCAACTGTTGCTGACGGCGGCACGCTTGAGATGACCGTCCGCATTGGCGTGGGCCGCGGATATGTATCTGCCGAGCGCAACAAGCGCACGGAAGATCCTATCGGCATCATCCACGTTGACTCGCTGTTCTCGCCGGTTCGTCGCTGCACCATGGGTGTTACCGACACCCGCGTTGGCCAGCGCACCGACTATGACAAGCTTGTTCTTGAAGTTGAGACTGATGGCTCCATCAACCCCACTGAGGCTGTGTGCCGTGCTGCGAACATCATTAACCAGTACATGGGCGCATTCCTCATGCTTGACGAGGTAGAGGAAGACGAAGAGGGCGAAGTAGTTTCCATCTTCGCTCCTGAAAACCAGGAGACCAACGCTGAGCTCGACAAGCAGATTGAGGATCTGGACCTTTCCGTTCGTTCCTACAACTGCTTGAAGCGCGCTGGTATCCACTCTGTTCGTCAGCTGGTTGAGTATTCTGAGAACGACCTGCTCAACATCAGGAACTTTGGCGCGAAGTCCATCGAGGAAGTGAAGGACAAGCTCATTTCCATGGACCTCAATTTGAAGCAATAGGAGATTTAAAGATGAGGCACAACTATAAGGGCCGCAAGCTTGGCACTGACTTCAGCCATACCAAGGCCATGAAAAAGAGCCTTGTTGCTGCGCTGTTCACCAACGACCGCATCAAGACGGTTGAGGCGCGCGCCAAGGAAATCCGCCCCGATGTAGACAAGATCATCACCTGGGCAAAGAAGGGCGACCTGCATTCCCGCCGTCTTGCTATCGCATCACTTGGCGACAAGGAGCTGGTACGCGAGGTATTCGAGAAGGTTGCTCAGGGTCAGTTCGCTGATCGTCAGGGTGGCTACACTCGCATCATGAAGCTTGGCAACCGCAAGGGCGACAACGCTTCCATGGTAATCATGGAGCTCTGCACCGAGCCGGTACAGCCCAAGGAGAAGGCTGAGAAGCCTGCAGCTAAGAAGGAAGCTCCCAAGAAGGAAGAAAAGCCTGCAGAGGAGCCTAAGGCTGAAGAGGCAACCGAAGAGGCTGCTGAATAGTTTTAGCTTTATAGCTTTCAAAGGACCCGTTCGCAGGAACGGGTCCTTTTTTGTTTTGGTGCACCAATAGCTTAGCGTGCAGTTTCCGAAATTCGACGTCCATGCCCCATGCGGCTTTGCTACAGGACGCCACCTAAGCGCATTACGCTGTCGTTTCAGCTTCTTGGCGAGTGTTTGCCTAAAGCAGCAAACATAGGCTTTTATAGTCCTCAACAAGGTTCTGCGAAATTGCGATGGGTCAATTTCAACAAGATCGTGGCGAAACCGTGATGCTTCAATTCTGCCTCGCTAGCCCGATTACTATGAATAACGCACTGTATTCTCGTATTGCGAATAGGAAAGTTTGGCTGATTGTTCTTATGGCACGTTTTAGCAAGGGCGGCAATTTCAAATATCGTATGGCTCAATGCATGATGGGTCGTTATGGCATCGACGAGCTGACTCAGGCCCTGATGCTTTTGGGATGCGGATTCGTTCTGGTGAATTTCTTCGCGCATTCTGGCATTTTGTCAGTGCTTGCCCTGTTGTTCATGGCGCTGGGCATTTTCCGTTGCTATTCAAGGAACATCGCAGCAAGATCTCGTGAGTTGGCTAAGTACCAAGATGTGATGGTGAAGCCGAAGGCTTGGTGGCGTCTTTTTAATAAGAAGTGGGTTAACCGTAAAACCACAATCTACTTCAAATGCAAAGGATGCGGCACGGTTTTGAATGTGCCTAAGGGCAAAGGAAAGATTCTCGTCACCTGTCCAAAATGCGGCGCAAAAGAAGAGAAGCGTTCCTAACCCTGATCCGCCGATAGGTATGGCGGTTATCATGTAATCTACATAATGTGTTCGTATTTATTCTTATACACTACATATGGTATGTATGGTACCCAAAAATAATATACCGCTTAGAAAATCAAGGGGTTATTTAAAAAATTCTTGGGCGTAATATAGCCATCGCTAGCTCAACCACTGCTAGCTCAGCGATCGCTACGAATAAGGAAAGCGACCTTCGATAGGGAAAGCTAGCTTCCGGTAAGAGAAGTCCTTTCCTCTTGGATATATTTTGTTAGGGGAGCGTATGAAGATCATCAAGCGCGACGGCTCTGAAGCTGTATTCGATTTGAGCAAGATTGCCAACGCCATTAAGGGCGCAAGCGATGAATCGCCCGAAAACGAGCGTTTAACTGCCCGTCAGATCGACTATGCCGCACACAATGTTGCGGATCTATGCGAAACCGCCGGCCATACCGTTTCCGTTGAGGAAATCCAGGATATGGTTGAAAACGAGATCATGGCGCTTCAAAAGTTTGAAGTTGCCCGTCGGTACATCATTTACCGTTACGTGCAGAACATCAAGCGCCATTCCAACACCACCGACGACAAAATCCTTGCTCTCATCGAATGTAACAACGAAGAGGTTAAGCAGGAAAACTCTAACAAGAACCCTACGGTAAACTCGGTTCAGCGCGACTACATGGCGGGCGAGGTTTCTAAGGACCTTGCTACCCGCATCCTTCTTCCCGAAGATGTGGTAAAGGCGCACGAAGAGGGCATTATCCACTTCCACGACTCCGATTACTTTGCGCAGCACATGCACAACTGCGACTTGGTAAATCTGGAAGATATGCTGCAGAACGGAACGGTTATTTCCGGAACGCTCATTGAAAAGCCCCACAGCTTTTCTACGGCTTGCAACATTGCAACGCAGATCATTGCTCAGGTTGCTTCAAGCCAATACGGCGGCCAGTCTATTTCTCTTACGCATCTTGCTCCGTTTGTCGAGGTCAGCCGCAAGAAGATCCGTCGCGATGTAATCCGCGAGCTTAATGAAGTTGGCGTAGAGCCTTCCGCTGAGCAGCTTTCGCGTATTGTTGAAGGCCGTTTGCGCGATGAGGTCCGTCGTGGCGTTCAGACCATCCAGTATCAGGTGGTAACGCTTATGACCACCAATGGCCAGGCTCCGTTTGTTACCGTATTCATGTACCTGAACGAGGCGCGTTCTAAGCAGGAGAAGCACGACCTTTCCATCATCATTGAAGAAGTGTTGCGTCAGCGCTATGAAGGCGTAAAGAACGAAGAGGGCGTGTGGATCACCCCGGCGTTCCCGAAGCTCATCTACGTGCTGGAGGAAGACAACATCACCGAGGATTCCCCGTACTTCTACCTTACCCAGCTTGCTGCTAAATGCACGGCAAAGCGCATGGTTCCCGACTACATCTCTGAGAAGAAGATGCGAGAACTGAAGCTTTCCAAGGGTGAAACCCCTGGCAACGGCGATTGTTACACCTGCATGGGTTGCCGCTCCTTCCTGACTCCCGATCGTTCGGGCAACGGATATGGCAATGTGGCAAACGCAGGAAACTACGAACCGGGCAAGCCCAAGTACTATGGCCGCTTCAACCAAGGCGTCGTCACCATCAATCTGGTAGACGTTGCTTGCTCTTCTTATCGCGACATGGACAAGTTCTGGAGCATCTTCGAAGAGCGCCTTGAGCTTTGCCGGAAGGCGCTGATGTGCCGTCACGATCGCTTGAAGGGAACCCTTTCCGATGCGGCTCCTATTCTGTGGCAGTACGGTGCGCTTGCTCGCTTGAAAAAAGGTGAGCCCATCGACAAGCTTCTGTATGGTGGCTATTCCACCATCAGCTTGGGATATGCCGGTTTGTATGAGTGCGTAAAGTACATGACGGGCAAGAGTCACACCGATCCGGAAGCAACGCCGTTTGCCATGGCTGTTATGCAGAAGATGAACGATAAATGTACGGAATGGAAAGCTGAAACCGACATCGATTTCAGTCTGTACGGCACGCCGCTCGAATCCACCACGTACAAGTTCGCCAAGTCGCTGCAGCGCCGCTTTGGCAACATCCCCGGTGTTACCGACAAGGGCTATATCACCAACAGCTATCACGTTCATGTGTCTGAAGAGATCGATGCGTTCAAGAAGCTCGAATTCGAAAGCCAGTTCCAGCAGCTTTCTCCGGGTGGAGCAATCTCGTACGTGGAAGTGCCTGATATGCAGGACAACCTGAAGGCCGTTGTTCGCGTGATGCAGTACATCTATGACAACATCATGTACGCGGAATTGAACACCAAGAGCGACTACTGCCAGGAATGCGGCTTCGACGGCGAGATTCAAATCGTCGAAGATGACGGCAAACTGGTGTGGGAGTGCCCGCATTGTGGCAACCGCGACCAGGAAAAGCTCAACGTTGCTCGCCGTACCTGCGGCTACATCGGCACCCAATTCTGGAACCAGGGTCGCACTGAAGAAATTCGCGACCGCGTTCTGCACCTGTAAACACCGTTGCGCTGTCCCTTGGTGGGGCGGCGCAACTTTTCCTTGGTCGATTTCTTGCAAAAGAAATGTATGACGGGATGATTCATGAACTACGCCAACATTAAATATCGCGATATCGCTGATGGGGAAGGGGTGCGCACCACCCTGTTTGTATCGGGGTGTTCTCATCATTGCGAGAATTGCTTTCAGCCCGAAACCTGGAGTTTTTCCTATGGGCAGGAATTCACAACCGATATTGCCGATGAGGTGTTGGCAACGCTCGACGATTTCTTCGTTGACGGCTTGACGTTTTTGGGCGGCGAACCTATGGAACCGGAAAACCAGCACGGATTGCTTGAGCTGGCAAAACGCGCAAAGGCGCTGCACCCTGAAAAAAGCATTTGGTGCTATACCGGCGATGTTTACGAAGACTTGGTTGATGCCGCTTCGCCTCGTCATACCGAGGAAACCGATGAGCTGCTAGGCTTGATTGATGTGCTGGTGGATGGCCCTTATATCGACAGTCTGCATGACATCACCTTACGTTTCCGGGGTTCGTCGAATCAGCGCGTTATCGATATGAATGAAACACGCAAGACCGGCGAAGTGGTGCTGTGGAAAGACGAAGAAGTGTACAGCACCCATTCGATGTAACCATAGGTGTTTTGAGTAAGAATGGCGCCCGTAGGGATCTACCCGACGGGCGCTGTCGCGTTGTATGGGGGCACGGTGTTGAGGCGCGGCGAGCAAGATTGTCTCTTACTAGCGGTGTGAGCTTTTGCATTTTATGCGCTACGGGGCTGAATCGCGGCTTGCAAACGCGCAATAGTTTCTTTTCGGCGATAACCCGTTGCGGGCGTTCGTCGTTAGCGCCGCATGGCATACTTGCATCATGGCGGCTTCATTACGTATATATATTCAGGGAGATACCCCCATTCATCGTGCCGATGCGCGCGTGAAACTCGTGCTGCTATTGCTGTTTTCGGTAGGGGTGTTCTTTGTCGATACCTGGCGAGGCCTTGGCGTCTACTCACTGGCGGTTGCCGCAGTGGTTGTGGCGGGTCGTATGCCGCTGGCACGACTGGGTGCATTGTCGCTCCCCTTGGTGATGTTGCTTGCTTTTATCTGGGTATGCAATGCATTCACCTTCGATGTCGGAAGTCTGGCCGAATCGGGACTTGGCGGCGTTTCTGCTGGCTTTGCCGAAGGGTGGCAGCCCGTTGCGCTGGCTGGTACGTTTGCGTTCGTGCCGCAAGGATGCATGTTTGCCTTGTTCTATGCGGTTCGCATCCTTCTTATCTTATGGGCGAGCTTCGCCGTTTCGTTTACTACATCCGTCGAAGCGCTGACGGGTGCTTTTGCATCGCTGATGCGACCTCTGCGCGCCATTCGCGTTCCCGTCGACGATGTGGCCACCATGCTTTCTCTTGCTGTTCGGTTTATCCCCCTTACCGCAGAGGAATTGGCGTTGGTACGCAGCGCCCAAACGGCGCGCGGCGCACGGTTGGAAAGCGGCAGTATTTGGCAGCGTCTGTTCGCCTACCGCACGGTATTCATCCCCTTGATAGTGCGCTTGTTTCGCCGCGCCGACACTTTAAGCGTTTCCATGGTGGCGCGTTGCTATGGCTGCGCCCAGCGAACCAGCCTTGAGGAACCCCACGTATGCCTGCGGCAAGCGGTTGTTTTTTTGGCATGTTCGGCTCTGTTGGTGGTGGTAGCGTGCATTCTTTAACCGTAAACGTTGCGCTTGCCTGCGCGGAGCGGGTTGAATGCGGAGCGCATGGTATCATTCGAGTGTTTGAACAAAACGTTTCCAAGGAGGAAATTACATGGGTACCATCATCGATGTGTTCGGTCGTGAGATCCTTGACTCCCGCGGCAACCCCACGGTAGAGGTAGAGGTTGTTCTCGACGATTATGCAACAGGTCGTGCCGCTGTTCCTTCCGGTGCATCCACCGGTGCTTTTGAAGCAGTGGAGCTTCGCGATGGCGATTCCGAGCGTTACTTGGGCAAGGGCACGCTGAAGGCTGTTGCTCACGTCAACGAAGAAATTGCCGATGCTCTTATCGGTATGGAAGCCGACGATCAGCGCGGTATCGATGCAATCATGCTTGAGCTTGACGGCACCGAAAACAAGGGCAACTTCGGCGCAAACGCCATTCTTGGTGCTTCTTTGGCTGTTGCCAAGGCTGCTGCAGAGTCCGCAGAGCTTCCTCTTTACAAGTATGTTGGCGGCGCAAACGCTAACATGTTGCCCACGCCTATGATGAACATCTTGAACGGCGGCGAGCACGCAGACAACAACGTGGACTTCCAGGAGTTCATGATCATGCCTGTTGGCGCAACCTCTTTTGCTGAGGCACTGCGTTGGTGTGCGGAGATCTATCACACCCTGAAGAAGGTTCTGCACGAGGCTGGCCTCGGCGGCGGCGTTGGCGACGAAGGCGGCTTCGCTCCTAACTTCACCACCAACGAAGAGCCTCTCAAGTACATCGTTGAGGCATGTGAAAAGGCAGGCTACAAGCCCGGTTCCGACATCATGTTCGCTATGGATCCGGCTTCTACCGAGTTCTACAACGTTGAAACCGGTAAGTACGTTTTGGCTGGCGAAGGCCGCGAACTTACCACCGCTGAAATGGTTGACTACTGGGAGGCTCTGGTTCAGAAGTACCCCATCATCTCCATTGAAGACGGCATGGCCGAGGAAGACTGGGACGGCTGGAAGGCTCTCACCGACCGCATCGGCGACAAGGTTCAGCTGGTTGGCGACGACCTGTTCGTAACCAACCCCAAGCGCCTTGCCAAGGGCATCGAGCTTGGTTGCGCTAACGCAATCCTGGTAAAGGTTAACCAGATCGGTTCCCTCACCGAGGCTCTCGAGGCTGTTCAGATGGCGAAGCAGGCTGGCTATGCATGCATTATGTCCCATCGTTCCGGCGAAACCGAAGACGTTACCATTGCCGACCTCGCGGTTGCAACCAACGCTGGCCAGATCAAGACCGGCGCTCCTTGCCGTTCTGACCGTGTTGCCAAGTACAATCAGCTTCTCCGCATCGAAGAGCAGCTGGGCGATTCCGGCCAGTATGCTGGCATGAAGGCGTTCTACAACATCAATCGTTAGAACATCGGATTGATATTCCCAGAAGGCCCGCAGGCGTAAAGCTTGCGGGCCTTCTTGCGTTTTTGCACCTTAATGGGCTCATCCCATATTGCGGGCTTTAAAAATAGCTTGCCGGGGCTCTCGTCCCAGTGCCAAATAGCTTGCTGGGGCGAAGTGCAAAAGCTGCACTCTGCCGAGGCGGTTTGTCAAAGGGGGCGCTTGCGGGCATGTCGGGTGCAGCCGTCGAGGACGCGCCTGATGAAGCGAGTTGCCCCCCCCGGGGGGGTGCGCCGGCGTCCCTGGGGCAGGATCGCCTGCAAAGAAGCGGGTCTTCTTCAGAATGATGGAGTTGTCCGGGGGGTGCGCCGACGCCCAAGTGCTTGGGCGCGAGGGCATTCACTTTAGAAGCTGCTTACCCCTCGAAGGGCGTTACGTGCGCAACAGCTTCAGCTTGGGTGATTTCTGCTTCGCCGTTGTCCAAGTCGAGCAGACGATATTTCCAGTTGCCCATGCCCAGCTCGTGCATATACGAGAGCTGACGCAGGCCATGGCGCGTTTCGATTCGTTCGACGAGGTCGCGGTTGTCGCAGAGTTCCGCTTCGGTCATGGCGTATACCAGATCGACGCAGGCAACATCGATGGCGCAGATGTCGGTCGATGCCAAAATGCCCACATTCGGTGTGACAACTGGCATGGCGCCTGTGCCTTCGCAGTCGCAGGAAACCGACATATTGCGCATAACGTTGACGTACACGATGTTGTCCCCAAAGAAGTCGATGGTCGCCTTGGTGGATTCGGTCATGCGTTCCATCAGCTCTTCTTCGGCGATAGACCACAGGTTGTCAGAACCAGGTACGGTGTGGATTTCGCCTTTTCCAATGCGGCCATCGGCACAGCCAATGCCCAGGTTTTTGTTCGATCCGCCGAAGCCGCCCATGGTGTGGCCCTTGAAGTGGGTGAGTGTGAGCATGGAGTCGTAGTTAAGCATGTGAGTGCCCACATGCATTTCGTTAAACCATTTGCCGCCGGCAACGGGCAGAGTGGCAACGCCTTCCTCGTCCATAATGTCTACAGGGCAGAACGTCCAGCCGTTGTGGGCAATGGTCTCGCGATGCTGTTCGGTGGTGTAGCGGTCGCCTTCGTAGTAGGTGTTGGTTTCCACGATGGTGGCATCGGACAGGTCTTTGGAGACGAGATCCTTCACCCAGCCGAAAGGAATGATGTTGGGGCCGTCTTTTTCGCCAGTGTGCAACTTGATGGCAATCTTGCCACTAAGCCGCGGAGCTACTTTGGCAACCGCACGGCGCAGGCCTTCAGGTGAAAGATCGCGCGTGAAGAACACATCGGAAGTTGCGCCATCGCGCTGATCGAACGGCACGCGAACGCTGCCGTTGGTTGCTGTTTGCAGGTTTGCTTTGGCCATAGCGGCTCCTCAGAACGGAGTTTTTTCTTTTTCGCTATGGTACCGCAACGAATTATTTAAGTGACGCAACGTTTCTTAAAATATGAAGCGAAGAACAACGACGAGCGCGGCGCCAAAGATTGCGCTGAGCATCACCAAAAGCATATCGTGCGCGGATTTATGTTTGCGTACGAAGGCATTGTATCGCGAGGTGCGGTTGGGCTCTTCGCCTGCGCAGAACGCCAGGATTTCCTGGTAGGTAAGGATATTATTTCGGACTTTTGTCTTATTTACGGCAAAGCTAAGCCCAAGAGCAGTGGCGAAAGTTGCCAAGAAAACGAGCAGGCAGGCAAAGCCCGATGTGGCGTTTTTCTCAATAAAGCTGTCAAGCGCAAAGAACAAGGCGACTATCGCAATAACGGTTAGTAGCATTTCGGCGGCATACATCCAAATAAGGCTGTGGTCTGCTTTGCGGACGGATTCTTCCATGGTTTCCACGTCTCCTTTTATCAGTTCGTCGATAGAGATATCGAAGGCAACACTGAGCAAAAGCAGACTCTGAACATCGGGGTACGTGCGTGCTGTTTCCCAATTCGAAATGGTCTGGCGGGAAACGTAGATTTTTTCCGCTAGCGCTTCTTGGGAAATGCCCAGTGCTTGGCGGTGCTTCTTTATCTGTCCGGCTAGTTCCATTTCTGTGGCATCCACTTACTGCTCCTTGCTCGCATATGCAAGCCTGAGCTTGCCTTCGTATTCCAGAATGACGTGCTCTGAAAAACTCTACCACCTAACGATTTCGACACAGCGCATTGTTGTTGGATTGATTGGTGTCAAAATCCTTTATCAAGTCAATGATCGGCGGTTATTCGAAAACAGCTTGATAGATTTCGTCTTGTTTCTGGGCGAAGTTGAAGGGTGTGGGGGAAAGGCGTTTCCCTAGTCTTTTCGATGCTACTGTTGCAAGGTTAAACAGTTGGCCCCTGTCAAAAACCTGGTTTTTTGTGACGGAGACAACGTGAACCCCTGCCTTCTCCAGAGCTGATCTTCTGCTTGAATCAAGGTGAAGCTTGCTTGCGTCCGAATGGAAGGTGTCGCTGTCGTATTCGAGTGCGAACCGCTGGTCGGGCCAGCATAAATCGCATCGGCGCATCGCGACGCTTCCCTCGTTGGTCTCAATAGGGTAGTTAAGCTCCGGACGGGGCAAGCCAAATCCGCCCAACGAAGGAGGAAGGCAAAGTAACATCGAAAGCAAGCTTTCCATTGGGGAGGCGGACCCTTTGATGAGGTAACTCGATGCTCGTTTTGCCGCCTTGACTCCGTGAATTCCTTCGCATTTCTCGAGATAACGTTCGATGAGCTGGGGGTTGCTACGCGGTTCTCTTCGGAGGAAGCCGCTGCTGGATTGAACGCTGAGTCCGTAGGAACCGCAAAGCTCATATCCGACAGTGATGAGCTGTATCAAGCTCAATTCTTTTCCGAGTTGAAGAAACGTTGCTTCTGGCGTGCTTATGTATAAGTCCTGCGTGATCTTGTAGAACGAACGGGAGGGATGTTTCCCCGACCAAATGCGAGGAGAGAGGTTTTGCGACTTTCTCATGTTTGCTTTGCAAGAAACCAAAATCGATACAGGCTTTTCGTTGATGCCGAATTTCCAGAGGATGCCAGTATCCATTTGGGCGTAGTAAGGGGAGTTGTTTTCTTGTGGTGCTGCCCGTGAAATGGGTTGCGCCCAATTTCTATCATGAGTTCGCCAATATGCCAGGGCGGTTCTATGTCCGATGAAAATTGCCATGTTGGGAAATATGACAGACGTTTCTTAATTTCATGAGAAAGCGGTGTGAAGGATATCGAAATCAATCGTCAGCGTTGCCTTCGCGTGCCAGCTGTTCACGTTGTTTCATGGCGCTGAATCCAATAGTGCCGATTCGGAAGCGTAAAGACAAAAATCTCGCCCTTTCTGCAACTTTTTTGCGATTAGGGGCTGCTGCGATTTCTTTAAATACTGATATTGGCTCAAAAGTGCAGCAAATTAACTGTTGGGAGGCTTTTTTCCGTCTTTTGTAGGTGGGCGAGGATTGCCAATCGAAAAAAAGTTGCAGAAAGGGCGAGATTTTTGTTTTCAAAACGAGCGGATAGCTACAACAGGGCGGATGTCGCAGCCGGCGGCGCTGAAGCAGGAAGCTTGCCGCAGCCGGCAGTGCCGCGGGGAAGGAGGTGCTGCAGCTGGCAGTGCTGCAACGAGGGGGCTGCCTCAGCGGGGGTTATTTCCGTAGCCGGTAGAGCTGCAGCGGGTAGGTGTTGCGGCGGGAGGGTTAGCGCAATGGGTCGTATCTTGCGTAGAACACGCGAAGCCTCCCTTGCGTCAGCGGTGCAGAACGAAGGGCGCCATTGCTGCGCGGCGGAGCGATCCCGCCCCGAGTGCCAGCCGGCTGCGCTTCGGTCCCGTCGGCGCGAGCCTGGGGCCAAAGGGCCTTTATGGGGCGATTACTGCAAGCCTCTTGCGTGGCGCGGTATACTCTTCTTTATCCTATACAACGAAAGAAGGGCTCTTCGTGCAAGACCTACCTAATGGCTTTACTGGCTTTGCGAACAAAGCCAAAGAGCAGAATACCAATCCGCTTGATGCGCTTCTTCGCGCCGAACATAAAGAGCCGAAGGAAGACAACACTCCGACGCCTACGCTTTCTAAGGAAGAAGTGCAGGCAATCGCCGAATACGATAGGCGCTGGTCGTGGGTAGAGGTTGATCGAAGCGCAATTCAGTACAACGTGCTTCAGACCAAAAAACAGCTGGGAAGCAGCTGTCGTCTTCTTGCCGTCGTTAAAGCTGACGCATACGGCCATGGCGCCGTTGAGGTTGCAAAGGCTGCAACGGCTGCGGGTGCATCCTACCTGGGTGTCGCCACGGTCGATGAGGGAATTGAGCTGCGCAACGCTGGCTTGCGCGAGCCTATCCTGATGCTGGCGGAACCTCCTGCCCAAGCCATCCCGCTGCTTTTGTACTACAACATCATGCCCGCGGTTTACACTTCCGAATTTGCCATTGCCTATGCAGAAGCAGCTGATGCGCAGGGTTTGAAGGCTCCGTATCATCTTGCCATCAACTCTGGCATGAATCGTATTGGCGTGCACTACGACAGCGCAGTGGAATTCCTTCACCAGGTAAGCTTCCATCGCGCCCTAGAGCTTAAGGGCTGCTTTACCCATTTCGCTACGGCGGACAGCTTGGAAACGCTCGACTTCCAGATCCAGATCAAGCGCTTCGTCGAAGCAATGCGTTCTATCGAAGCGGCGGGCTTCGACCCGGGCATTGTCCATTGCGATAACTCCGCGGCAACGTATCGCTTCCCGAAAACTCATTTTGATATGTGTCGCTTGGGCATTTCAATGTACGGCTACCAAGCCGCGCCCGATACGCACAAGCTCATCGACCTGCGTCCTGCAATGAGCGTGCATGCGCGCATCACCAACGTTATGACGGTGCCCATGAGCGAAGGCGTAAGCTACGGTATGAACTACCGCAGCCCTGGCAGCGTGAAGATCTGCACGGTTCCTATCGGGTATGCCGATGGCCTGATTCGCTTGCTTTCGGGCAAAATCGACTTTGCCTTTAATGATCGTGCGGTTCATCAGGTGGGCAACATCTGCATGGATCAGTGCATGTTCGAAGTTGACCTCCGCTCGCGCGTTTCGGCTCCTACGCTCGATCCTCACATCGGAGACGAAGTCATCATCGCCGGTCCGCATCCTACGGTCGATTGCTCCATCACCACTATGGCAAAGCGCGCAGCCACCATCGAACACGAGGTAACCATCGGCTTCTCGCACCGCATGCCACGCTATTACCGTTAGGCAGCACCATGAAGATCGAAGCGGTTCCCCTTGACGAGCTTTCCCAGCAAGTGGCGGCATGTCATGCTTGCAGCTTGTGCGAAGGTCGAACCAATACGGTGTTTGGCGAAGGGGATCCTCATGCGGGCATCATGCTTATCGGCGAAGCCCCTGGTAGGTATGAGGATTTACAGGGGCGTCCCTTCGTGGGTGCCGCTGGCAAATTGCTCGATGAGCTTTTGTGGCATGCCCATCTTCGTCGCGAAGAGGTGTTCATTGCCAACGTGCTGAAATGCCGACCGCCGTCGAATCGCAATCCTTCAGCGTCGGAAATCGAAGCGTGCGCCCCGTTTTTGCGCACGCAGGTGCAAACTGTCAGTCCGTGGCTGCTCATCACTATGGGTAATTTTGCCACCCAGTTCATCCTGAAAACCGACATGGGAGTGAGTCATTTGCGCGGCACGGTGCGGCAAACCGGACGCTTTTTGGTGGCGCCGGTGTATCACCCTGCTGCAGCGCTTCATGACCCTACGCGCATGGAAACGCTCGTGGCCGATTTCGAGCGAATCGGCCGCTTTGTGCATGATAGAATGACCCAGGAATAAAGCAGAAACGGGGCTCGCAACTGCGGGCCCCGGCAAATGTAAGGAGAAAATATGGTAGAGAAGTCCGATGTAGCTGCAGTGCTCGAGCTCATCCGCCCCTCCCTCCAGGCAGATGGCGGCGACGTTCAACTGGTAGACGTTGACGAAGAAGGCGTGGTTACCGTTGAACTTCAGGGCGCTTGCAAGGGCTGCCCTATGTCTCAGATGACGCTTGCTCATGGCGTTGAACGCGTTTTGAAGGATCGCGTTCCTGGCGTAACCCGCGTAGTACCTGCATCCTAAGGAAAACGCTATGCATTGCTGGGAACTTCGCGGTTGCGACGATGAAATGCAGTCGCGCTGCCCTCATAACGTACCTGGTGAGCCGTGCCCGGCAGATTGCCATTTTGCAGCCTGCGAACGTCCGACCCACAAGGTAACCTCGAACCTTGATTTGCTGTTTAGGTGTGATATCGACAGGGAGCAAAGCGTGAAGGATATCTGCCGTTTCTGCGAGTTCTTCCTAAGCAATGCGCCTTCGACGAATGCTGAAAAGTAAACGAAAGCCGCTCTCCGGAGCGGCTTTTTGTTTTGATTCCCCTCTTGGAGCCAAGGCGTAAAGGTGTGCTAGGGTAATCGCCAGAAATCATGCGCACCTTCAAGCGCTTGTTGCCTAAAGACAGCGAAAGGGATACATGTTAAACAACCTTTATCAGAGCCTTGATCCTGTGGCCTTTACCATTGGCCCTTTTTCGGCGCGTTGGTACGGCCTTGCCTATGTGGCGGGCTTTATCTGCGTCATTGCCATCATGTATGTGGTTGGCAAGCGCTGGAAGATGCGCTTCGACTTCGACTCGCTTTGCATCATTATGTTATGCGCCATGATCGGCGTTATCGTGGGCGGTCGTTTGGGCTACGTCCTTTTCTACAACTGGGATATGTACGCCGCGAATCCGCTGGCCATTCTCGAGTTTTCGCGCGGGGGGATGAGCTTCCATGGCGGCTTTATCGGTGCGCTTGTGGCTGGTATCGTGGCGGCGCGCATGGTGCACATGCCTTATCTTTCCCTTGTTGACTTGGCAATTATCGGTGTTCCCATTGGCCTTTTCTTCGGCCGTTGCGCAAATTTTGTTAACGGCGAACTGTGGGGTGCGCCAACCGACCTTCCCTGGGGCGTTGTGTTTGGCGGTTCTGCCGGCATGGAGCCACGTCATCCCAGCCAGCTGTACGAGGCTTTGCTGGAAGGCGCGTTGCTGTTTGCGATCCTCTTCGTGATGTCGCGCAAGCGCCCGCCGTTTGCACGCGGCACGTATTTTGGTGTGTTTATGGTGGGGTATGGCATTTGCCGCTTCCTTATTGAATTTGTGCGTCAGCCCGATGCTCAGCTCGGTTACCTTTGGGGCGGCTGGCTCACCATGGGGCAGGTGCTTTCGGTGCCGCTTATTGTGGCGGGCGTAGTCTTGCTAGTGTATGCGCTGAAAACGAAACATCCTCAAGAAGGCCCCCGATTGGCATAGAGGGGGTTGGTTGCGCGCGCTGCCTGCTGTGAAAGAGCGGAAAGATATTATCTGACGCGAAGGGGTGGGATGGTGTGCTCTGTTGCGGAGGCGGCTGAACGTGCTCGCTTTTGCGCTCAGGCGTATTGCCTGATAGAAGCGGGATTTTTGCAGCCTACCTACCGCTCACCGATTCTTATCTAGAAATGCTACTCTAGAAGTAGCATAATAAAGGCATCGAAGCTAACTCGCTGCCGAAGAGCCCATGTATCGGCAGCGTCCCAAATGAAGGGGGAATATCATGAAACTTGAATTCTACAAATGCGCTCACTGCGGAAACGTTGCCGTTAAGCTGTTCGACCAGGGCGTGCCGCTTTCATGCTGTGGTGAAGAAATGACGCTGCTCCGTGCAGGCGAAACCGACGGCGCTGCAGAAAAGCACGTTCCAGTAGTCACGGTAGGCGAAACCATCCACGTTGAGGTAGGTAGCGTTTTGCATCCCATGATGGAGGCTCATTTCATCACCATGATCGTGCTGGAAACCTCGAAGGGCTTCCAGGTGAAGCATCTTCAGCCTGGCGAAGAGCCCAAGGCGGATTTTGCGGTTGTTCCTGACGAAGAGCCTGTTGCCGTATACGAGTACTGCAATTTGCACGGCTTGTGGAAGGCGGACGTCCAGTAACGTGTTGCCAAGTTGGCCTTCCTGCTAGCGAAGCAAACAGGCAGAATACAAACCCTGCAACGTTGCACCTGTTAGCTTGGGTGGGCAGAATTGTTGCCGAGTAATTCAAACGAGTCCGAGAGCGGGCGGCGCTTTGGCTAAAGCGCTGGTGCAAAAACAGCTCGGAACTCGGATGGGCTGCACGTAATCAAAGACTCAGACAAAACTGACCCTGGGGTTTAATCCCGGGGTTAGTTTTTTGTGCAAGGGAAATAAGGGGCAGGCGCAGTATTCAATATGCGTCGGGTGCCGGCAACGCAACCGCCGCAGCAGGCGATGCCGGTAGCGTGGCTGCTGCCGCATAAGTGCGGCTCGGTGCGCAGCCCGGCTTCTTTTGGACTTTCATGGCTCCCTGCTCTTCAAGCGATTAATTGCCACGCGCTCACGTATTATGTGATGCATGAGCAAAAAGAAGAACACACAGCGCAAACGGCAGGCTGCCGAGCAGCGTAAACCGTTTGCTTTCAAGGAATCGTACGATGTCATTATCATAGGCGGCGGGGCCTCTGGCCTCGCTTGCGCAGTTTCGTGCCTTCGGGAAGCCCGTGCGGTGGGAGCGGCACTGCCAAACATTCTTTTGGTTGAGCAGGGAAAACGAATCGGTGCTCCCATCCTGCGCAGCGGCAACGGCCGCTGCAACTTCTCAAATTCGCAGCTGGATGTTAGCCGCTATTGGAATAGCGCATTCGTATCCCAAACCCTTGGCTTTCTTGGCGGTGGCCCTGTTCGCCCCATTACCAACTGGTTTGAAGAACTGGGCCTCGTATGGGAAGAAGCTCCTGAAAGCGGTGGGCTGCTGTATCCCTTTTCGAACAAAGCTTCGTCGGTGTTGGAAGTGCTTATGGCAGCACTGCCAGCGCATGTTGTCGATATTCATCCCTGTGTAAAGGCGCTTGAAACCCACCGCAGCCATGATGGGTTCGATGTTTTTCTCGAAGAGTCGCATTCAGCCACGGGCAACGGAGGTGCGGCTGCCGGCGAATCCGACAGGGTGCCGCAGCAGGAAACGGTTCGCGCAGGGCGAGTGGTTGTTGCTGCCGGTGGTGGCTGCGTGGAGTCTTTACTGGCCGGTGCTATTCCTGCGCTGCCTACTGCACCGTGGCGTCCAACGCTCGGCCCCCTCGCCGCAGCATTCCCCGAAAACGTATCGAGCGAAGAACTGGATGGCATACGCTCCCATGTACGTATTAGCCTTCCGAACAGCGGCTTTTCCGAAGAGGGCGAAGTATTGTTTCGCGGCTATGGCATATCGGGCATCGTGGTGTTCAACGCTTCACGCTATGCGCATACAGGCGAAACGCTGCTGGTTGATTTTCTGCCGGCTATGAAACTCCGTGAAGCCGAAGACGTTATCCGTACGCGTGCTGAACGTCTTCAGGGCCAGCCAGCGCATACGCTGTTCCGGGGATTCGTTTTGCCCGAATTGGGCGCTGCTCTGCTGGCGGCATCTGGGATACGGCCTGATGAACCGCTGCAGCAGGAGCTGTGCTGTCGTATAGCGCGCATCATGAAGGCATTTCCCCTAATGGTTCAGGGCATTGCCGATGAATCACAGTGCCAGGTTCATCGCGGCGGCATAGCTCCTGAATCTGTTTGTGCGGAATCGTTGGAACTGAAGGCTCTGCCGGGCTTGTACGTACTGGGCGAAGCGCTTGATGTTGACGGCCCGTGTGGCGGATACAACCTTCATTGGGCTTGGGCGTGCGGCATTCTTGCGGGCAGGGATATCGCACGGAAGAAAAAGAAGGAGTAGTCATGCTAGAGGTTTCGGGTATTCGCCTTTCGCTGGATGCGGCGTTACCGGAAAATGTCGAAATGCGAACGAAAGAAGTGGCTCGAGCGCTGGGCGTTTCCGAGCGTGATGTCTGCAGTGCTGTTCTGACGCGCAAAAGCGTGGATGCGCGCAAGAGGAACAACGTTCATTTCACCACTTCGTTTCGCGTCGAATTGCCGCAATCTCAGGAACAGCGCCTGCTTAAAAGGGCGCCAAAAGGCCTGAACGTTCGCGTGGCAAAAGAATACGAGCCGCTTTCGTATCCCGACTGCTCTCATCCCAATCGTAATCAGGGTGGCAGGATCGTGGTAGTGGGATTGGGCCCGGCGGGGCTTTTTGCCGCTCTGTACCTGGCTCGCTGCGGGCTTCGCCCCTTGGTGGTGGAGCGTGGCTTTGACGTGGAAAGACGCGCGGAAGACATTGCGGCTTTCCAGGAAACGGGCGCTTTGAACCCCCATTCCAACATCCAATTCGGAGAAGGTGGAGCGGGTACTTTTTCGGACGGCAAACTTACAACCAATATCAAGAATCCCTTTGCAAAGCATGTGCTGCATTGGTTCGCTGATGCAGGCGCGCCGAAAAGCATTCTAGTAGACGCTCATCCTCATCTGGGCAGCGACAACCTGCCAAGTATCGTAAGCGCTATGCGCAACGAAGTAATCGAGCGCGGCGGGGAAGTGCGTTTCGGCACGCGCCTTTCTGGGTGGAGTTTTGCAGAAGGTAAGCTTGCTACCGTGCAGTTAGAAAACGTGGAAACGGGCGCTTGCGAAGAAGTTGCCGCTGCTGAACTGGTGTTGGCGTGCGGTCATTCGGCGCGCGATGTGTTCGAGCTGTGCTGCAACCAGGGCTTCGCTATGGAGCAGAAGCCCTTTTCGGTGGGTGTTCGCATTGAGCATTCGCAGCAGGCCATTAATCAGGCTCAATGGGGGAAAGCATCGAAACATCCTGCCTTGGGCGCTGCCGAATACAAGCTAGCAGTGCATCTGCCTACGGGCCGCAGCGTGTATACGTTCTGCATGTGCCCTGGTGGGGAAGTGGTGGCTGCCGCCAGCGAAGAGGGCGGCATCGTTACCAACGGCATGAGTCGTTATGCGCGTGCAGGCAAGAACGCCAATTCGGCAGTGTTGGTGAACGTCGATCCCGCCGATTTCGGAAGCAGCGATGTGCTGGCAGGCGTTCAGCTCCAGCGTGAAATAGAGCAGGCGGCTTTCCGTGTTTCTGCGGAACATGGCGGTAAGCCCTACGAGGCGCCAAGCCAGCGCGTGGGAAGTTTTTTGGGTGGCTCTGTCCCAGTGAAGGGTGTAAAGCCCGCGCCAACGTATGCTCGTGGTGTGGTGGAGGCGCCCATTGCCGAGTGTTTTCCTCCTTTCGTGTCGGAATCGCTGACGCAGGTGTTGCCTCTGCTGGGCCGAAAGCTGAAGGGCTTTGATGATCCGAATGCCCTGATGACAGCCCCAGAAACGCGATCTTCTTCGCCTGTTCGTATTTGCCGCGGCCGCGATATGCAAGCGCGCTTTGCCAAGGATGGCGTCGCTCTTGAAGAGCTTCCCGGCAACGGGGTATATCCCTGCGGGGAAGGCCCTGGTTTTGCGGGCGGCATCATGTCTGCCGCCTGTGATGGCTTGCGGATTGCCGGTAGAATTGCCGAGCAATACGTTTAATCTTGAGTCGAGGCCCCAAGGGCATGCGCTCCTGGGGCCTCGTTTTTAAACCCAGGGGCGGTATTGCGGGCACCGGATTTGGGGCGGCGGTCGTTGCGGGCATAGTTTCGGCTTGCGCACCTATTAGACCAGTCTTGCTCCCCGGCTGAAAAATCCGCGGGCACTCTGCTTGCGGCTCAGGCTCTTCCCCTTTGTCGGTGTTGGGATGCGGCGTCTGGGCCTGGGGGGGCGCGAAGAGCGCAGCCCCTCTTTCCCTTTAACCACCGCCGAAAAACAAGGTAACGATTCGCTGAAAGCGAACTATTATCCGCAGGTAATGCTGTGCTGTGTGCTGCGGGCGCGGTATTATTGAAGTCCTGAAACAAGGCTTGGTGCCACGCGCGGAAGTACGTGGCGAAACGTCCCATAATCATGAAAGCTTTGATGAAAATGCCCAATGGAGCGCACACACACGAAGAGGCGCTGGAAGCGCTGAAGAACGGTCAGCCTATCGTTTTTCCGACCGATACCCTATTCGGGTTGGGTGTTTCGGTGCTGCATGCGCCGAGCCCCGATATTCTGTACGCTATCAAGCATCGCGAAAAGAAAAAGCCCATCGCCTGGTTGGTGGGTGGTATCGAAGATCTTGAGCGTTATGGCAAGATGGTTCCCGATTTCGCCTTTGCCTTGGCGCGCACGTTTTGGCCTGGTCCGCTTACCATCATTGTGAAGGCGAGCGACGAAGTGCCTGCGGCTTTTTGCTCGGAGGAGGGCACCATCGGCCTGCGTATGCCCGCAAACGAAACAGCTCGTGCCCTTATTGGGGAATTGGGTTGCCCTCTAGCCACTACTTCGGCAAACATTTCGGGGCAGAAAAACACCATAGCTTTTAATGAAATCGATCCGGCAATATTTGCCGCGGTGGGTGCAGCGCTTTCCGACGAAGAGCCGAAAAGCGGCATTGCTTCCACTATCGTTAACTGCGCCTTGGGCGATCATCCTGTGTTGGTGCGCGAGGGGGCAATTACTGTTGCCGATATTCGCGCGCTTTCCTAAAAGGAGGCACAGCTATGGCTCGTAATACCTACCCTCTTGTGCAAGAAACCTCTACGCTTTCCGCCGACGGCAGGTCGTGGCTGCGCGTTATGGTATGGCTGCCCGACCCAGTATACAGTCGTCGCGGTATAGTTCAATTGGTTCACGGCATGGCGGAGCACATTGAGCGCTATGACTCGTTCGCTCGCTTTTTGACGGGTTTAGGCTATGTTGTGTTCGGGCACGATCATATCGGTCATGGGAAAAGCGTCTCTTCTGCCGATGAGCTGGGATGTATGCCTCTTCAGGGAGGAAAAGATATCCTGGTTGCCGATGTACTTCGTGCGCGCGAAGCCGCATTTAAGGCAAGCCGCGAAACGGGGGCTCTGCCGCTGTTCTTGTTCGGCCATTCCATGGGAAGTTTTGTAGTGCGTGCCTGCATTGCCCGTAACCCGAAGGGTCTTACAGGCGCTGTGCTGTGCGGAACGGGCAATCAGCCCCGTGCGCTTTCCCTGCTTGGTCGTACTCTTTCGCGTGCGATTGGCACCTTACGTGGGGAAACGTATCGCTCTCGCCTGCTTGATTCGTTGACGATCGGCGCGTTCTCTTCCGCTATCGAAGATGCGCGTACCGATTCCGACTGGATTTCCACTGACCCTGCTGTCGTTGATGCCTATTTGGCCGATCCGCTTTCTGGCCAGGCTTTTTCTGCCGGTGCCTACGCAACGCTCACCGACCTTACCGCAGAAGTGGTAACAAAAAAGAGCGCGGCAGCAGTGCCGAAGAACCTGCCGCTGCTGTTTGTGGCTGGCGCGGATGACCCTGTGGGTGCGTGCGGCGAAGGTGTTCGCGCGGCGGCTGACCTATATCGTAGCCAGGGTGTTGAAGACGTTCGCGAAATCATCTATCCGAACATGCGCCATGAGATTTTGAATGAGCCGCGTCGCGTTGATGTGTTCACCGACGTTGAGCAGTGGTTCACCGAGTGCGTGGTTATGAACGCCGTGGTGCGCACGCGCGAAGTTTCGCAGCCCCATAATGTTGAAGGCAGGGAAGGCAGTGTGCCAGCGAGAGAGGGCGCCGCTGCTGCAGAATCCGGTGCCTCTGAAAACTAAGCAACGCTAAGCCTCAACCCTCCGAAGAGCAAGGAGAGCAGCCAGTATGGGCGAATATGTAATTGCACTTGATCAAGGGACAACGTCTTCCCGTGCGGTTTTGATAGATAGGCTGGGCCGTATAAAGGGCATGTCCCAAAGCCCATTTCCCCAGTTGTTTCCGCAGCCAGGTTGGGTGGAGCATTCTCCGAAAGACATCCTTTCCAGTCAGCTAAAGGTGCTGGCGGAATTACTGGTATCAACAGGTGTATCGGCAAGCCAAATAGACAGTATCGGTATTACCAACCAGCGGGAGACCACCGTTGTATGGGATCGCGTCACGGGCGAACCCATTCACAACGCCATTGTGTGGCAATGCCGTCGCACCACCGAAATCGTGGAGCGCTGTTGCTCGGATGCGGAAACTGCTGCTGAGGTAACGCGCAGAACGGGCTTGATTCCCGATGCGTACTACTCCGCTTCGAAAATCGCTTGGATCCTGGACGCGGTGCCCGGTGCGCGTGAGCGCGCCGAAGCCGGCGAGCTGGCTTTCGGCACGGTGGATTCTTGGCTTATTTGGAATCTGACTCAGGGTGAAGTTCATGCGACCGACCCCACCAATGCTAGCCGCACCATGCTCTTCAACATTAATACGGGGCAGTGGGACGAATGGCTGTGCCGGTTGTTCAACGTTCCTGAAGCCATGTTGCCCGAAGTTCGTCCCTCTTCAGGCGACTTTGGGATGATGCATCATCCGGTTATTGCCGGCGCTATTCCGATTCGTGGGGTAGCGGGCGACCAGCAGGCGGCGTTGTTTGGGCAATGCTGCTTTAAGCCCGGTCAGGTGAAGGCAACGTTTGGCACTGGCTGTTTCTTGCTTATGAGCACGGGGCAGCGGCTATGCGCTTCTACCCACGGGCTGGTAACCACGGTTGCTGCTTCTGCGCCGGGCGCGGCCGATCTCGAATATGCGCTGGAAGGAAGCGTGTTCATGGCGGGTGCTCTTATTCAGTGGCTGCGCGATGGCCTGGGGATTATCGACGACGTCTCCCAGACCGAAGAACTCGCAATGAGCGTGCCCGATTCGGCGGGAGTGTGCGTGGTGCCTGCGTTCACAGGGCTTGGCGCTCCGTACTGGGACGCCAATGCGCGCGGCGCCATCTACGGATTGACGCGCGGCGCCACAAAAGCGCACATAGTGCGTGCGTGCCTCGAGGCGCAAGCATTCCAGGTACAGGACGTGCTGCAAGGCATGGCTCGCGATGCGGGAATTCCGGTATCTGCGTTGGCGGTTGATGGCGGAGCCTGTCGCAACAATTTCATGCTTCAGTGTTGCGCCGATATCGTGGGTGCTGCCATCCAGCGTCCCGAATGCGTGGAAAGCACGGCCTTAGGAGCGGCTTATTTGGCTGGTTTGTCTACGGGTTTCTGGCGCAACACTGAAGAAATTGCGAGCTTACGGGGCATTGAGCGCACCTTCATGTCGAATGTGAGCGCCGGCACGCGTTCCCGCATGCTCGACTATTGGCATGAGTGCGTCGATAGGACGCGTTCCCGATAGCGCTTGGCACAAACGGCTCCCTTTTCCGTTTCGGCAGCGTTAAGCTAGGCGAGCTTGCGCGCTTCTTCCGTATAATGTGGATAGATTATCTATAGCGGGGCTGCGTAGCCTTGCGTCTGTGTGCCGCCTTAGCGCGGAAAAGGAGAAGGCATCATGAAGATCTCTATCGCATCGGATCACGCTGGCTTCGAACAAAAGCAGCAGCTTGCTGCTTACTTGAAGGGCGAAGGCCACGAGGTTATCGATCGTGGCCCCGATAGCGACAACCGTGTAGATTATCCCGATTTCGCCGTTAAGGTTGGCGAAGACGTGCAGTCGGGCGCTGCTGAGCGTGGCGTTTTGGTGTGCGGTACGGGCATCGGTATGGCCATGGCGGTAGGTAAGATGGAGGGCATTCGCGCAGCCAATGTGGTTCGCCGCGATTTCGCTGTTCTTTGCCGTGAGCATAACGACGCCAACGTCATTACGCTTTCCGGTCGTTTCGTTTCCTTGGAAGACAACGAAAGCATTTTGGATGCCTTTATTGCTACGGAATTCGCCGGTGGACGCCATGCTGGCCGCGTTGAAAAGATCAATGCGCTCGACTAAGGCATTTATCAGCTAATGTGGCATATTGCGCAATTGATTCGCGCCAATAGCGTCCCTTTTGGGTAAATATGTTTGGGACAAGCTCGTTCGAGCTTGGAAAAATATCTTTCTGCATTCGTGCGGAAAGACGAATGCAAGGAGGAAAAGATGGACAACGCAAAGACGCAAGCCCGCCATTGGCTTTTGGCGGCAGCCGTGGCGCTGTTCGCGGCAATTCTGTGCCTCGGCCTGGTAGGCTGTGGCCCGAGCGAAGAAGAGAAGGCGAAGCAGGCGCTCGACGCCGAACTCTCCCAGTTCGTCAATCCCAGCGACGATGAGGCATCTAAGCTTGTTGGCCAAATGGGCGGTTCTGACTTGCAGCAGCTTGAGCAGCTGGGCATGGACGGGGAATCTCTGTTCAAGTCTTGGGTGAACGGCTTCGCTTATGAAATCGGCGATGTAAAGGTTGACGGCGACACCGCCAAGGCACCCACCAAGATCACCAGCAAGCAGCTCTACGTTGTTCTTACGAGTTGGGGCGACTCCTTTGCTGATGACGCTATGAACCAGGGTTTCAGCACCACCGACGAGATCTATGCTTATGCAGGCAAGACGTTCATGGCGGCACTCGATGCAGCAACTCCAGTAGAAACCGAAGTTACCTTTACCTTGACCAAGGACGGCAAGGATTGGAAGCTCGATATGAACAACACCGACAACCAGCAGGCGCTTGCCGATAGCATGTTCGGTGGCGGCATCTCCGCTTCCGAGGCTTTCGGTAGCTAAGGGGTTCGTGGCGGATTCGTTTCGCGCACGTAACATTTGTCGAAAACAAGGAGCCGTAGGGCCGCAGGAGCGGTGCTACGGCTCCTTTTCTTATGACGCTGTGCTATCTTTGAGAGCATTACAAAAGTGCTAAGCGCAGTTCGAAAGGAGCGCGGCATATGTCTTACGACTATCTCGCAGCAGAAGACCCTCAAATAGCAGACGCAATTGGGCAGGAGCTTTCCCGCCAGCGCTCAACTATCGAGCTTATCGCATCAGAGAATATTGCTTCACTTGCCGTAATGCAGGCAATGGGCACCGTGCTTACCAACAAGTATGCTGAAGGTTATTCTGGCAAGCGCTATTACGGTGGCTGCGAAAAGGTCGACATCGTTGAAGATTTGGCAATCGAGCGCGCTTGCAAGCTGTTCGACTGCAAGTTTGCCAACGTACAGCCTCATTCTGGCGCTAACGCCAACCTTGCCGCCTATCAGGCGCTGATCAACCTGGGCGATACCGTGTTGGGCCTTTCGCTCGACCATGGTGGTCACCTTACCCATGGTTCTCCCGTTAATTTCTCGGGCAAGGACTACAACATCGTCTCCTACGGTGTTAATCCCGAAACCGAACTTATCGATTACGACGAGATCGAGCGTCTTGCCAAGGAGCATAAGCCCAAGCTTATTGTGGGCGGTGCTTCTGCATATCCTCGCATTATCGATTTCAAGCGTATGCGCGAAATCGCAGACGAGGTTGGTGCGTACCTCATGATCGATATGGCGCACATTGCTGGTCTGGTTGCTGCTGGCTTGCATCCGAGCCCCGTGCCCTATGCCCACGTGGTAACCTCCACCAGCCATAAGACCCTTCGCGGTCCTCGTGGCGGCTTCATCCTCACTAACGACGAGGCCTTGGCGAAGAAAATCAATTCCGCGGTATTCCCTGGTACGCAGGGCGGCCCTCTGATGCACATCATCGCAGCAAAGGCCGTTGCTTTCGGCGAGGCCTTGAAGCCCGAATTCAAGACGTACATGGAAAATGTGGTTAAGAACTGTGCTGCTATGGGCGAAGGCATGGTGGAAGGCGGTCTGCGTCTGGTATCGGGCGGCACCGACAATCACCTGGTTTTGGTAGACCTTACTCCAGCCGACATTACCGGCAAGGATGCAGAGAAGCTTCTTGAATCCGTGGGCTTGACGGTGAACAAGAACACCATCCCCAACGAAAAGCGCTCGCCCTTCGTAACCAGCGGCATTCGCGTTGGTACGGCAGCGGGCACCACGCGTGGCTTCGATGCCGATGAATTCCATCGCATTGGTCAGCTTATCGCTGCCACGGTCTTCAACGCTGAAGACGAGGCACGCCTCGCACAGATCAAGGAAGAAGTAGCGGGTCTCATTGCCAAGCACCCTCTTTATCCCGAGCTGTAGAGTGGGAATATAGGGGCCTGTCCCATTTTCCCGCCGGGTTATAGTGCACAAAGGAAGAACCCCGTTTGCGTAATGCATCGCAAGCGAGGTTCTTTTTCATTAGATGGGGATATAGGGCCTGTCCCTATATCCCCAAGGCTTGTGTTCTCTGCCTGCGCAAGGGGTTGGATCGTCGGGTGATGGCGCGATCGGGCCCCCAGTTCGCCATTCCGCCTCACCTATTTCAGGTGATATCTTGCTATGAATGCGCAAACCCTGCCTTTTTCCTGTTTTGATTCAGCCAAAAGCAATACACTGTTCAGCGAAGAAGCGTGCAGCAGTAAGGAGAAACGCATGGACTTCGCAAGCGAAGAGCGTTTGACCGTTGTCGATCATCCGCTTATTAAGCATAAGCTGTCGGTGATCCGCAATGAAGATACGCCTGATTATCTTTTCCGCCAGACCGTGCGCGAGATTACTCTTTTGGAAGGCTACGCAGCCACCCAGGACCTGGCAACGCGCTCGGTCGAGGTGAAAACGCCTATTGCCACGTGTGAATGTGAATCCATCAGGGGCATCGAGCCGGTGGTTGTTCCCATTCTGCGTGCAGGCCTTGGCATGCTCGACGGCATGCTGGACCTGATTCCCACTGCTCCCGTTGCCCATTTGGGCATGTACCGCGATGAGATAACCCACGAACCCCACGAGTATTATGCGAAAATGCCCGACTACATTGCCGATCGTTCGGTGCTGCTCGTAGATCCCATGCTTGCTACAGGTGGATCCCTTTGCGCGGCAATCGACGCGTTGCGCAAGCGAGGTGTGAAGGATATCTCGGCCTGCGTTATCGTCGCATCGCCCGAGGGCGTGCAGGCCGTACTTGAGCATGATCCCTCTGTGCGCCTATTCACCTGCGCTATCGATGAAGGTCTTAATGAGGATGCCTACATCGTCCCCGGCTTAGGTGACGCGGGCGATCGTATTTTCCGTACTGAAGGCACGCCGGTTCAAAGCGAGCTGGTTTAAGAGCGGGAGAGGGTCTGATGATCAGGCAAGAGCGCCCTTCATGGGACGAGTACTTTATGACCTTGGCAGATGAGGTTGCCACACGCACAACGTGCTTGCGTCGCGCGGTGGGGGCCATCATCGTAAAGGAGAAGCGTATCCTGGCTACTGGCTACAACGGCGTGCCCACGGGGCTGCGTCATTGCTCTGTTACCGGATGCCTGCGAGAAAAACTCGGCGTTCCTTCAGGCCAGCGCCACGAAATTTGCCGCGGACTGCACGCAGAACAGAACGCCCTTCTTCAGGCGGCGCGTTATGGCATCGATATTGAAGGCTCTTCCATATACATCACCACGCAGCCCTGTGTAGTGTGTGCGAAGATGCTCATTAATGCTGGAATCAGTGAGATCATCTACCGCAATCCGTATCCCGATGAACTTGCAATGGAGCTTTTGAATGAGTCAAATATCAAAATTCGCATATTTGACGGACAGACTTCAAAAAGTGAGTAGCGTATTTTCTACAGATGACCATGTTTGCTAAATAGAACGTGTTTAAAAAGTTTGAAATGCATCAAAATATAGGACAAAACAATGGTATTGCCCGTTAGATTCTTAAATAGAGGTTTCAGATAGTGTTTTAGTACGCTATTGTATTCAGCTGGGTTTGTGGGCAGATACCACTCGCCCAAATTTATTGCACGTTATCGGAAACACTGCTAACAACCATGTGATGGCGTTTATGCTGCATGTGGTCAAAATTGGGCTTTAGGCTCTGAACACGGAAGAAAGGAAGAAATGCTCGCACCAGTAGCAGCAGGAATCGCAGCAGGAATCATCGGGTTTCTCCCCTTGTTCATTTCCCTGCGCCTTGCACGCCGCTCCACGAGTCTTTCTGCTATGAGCGCTGGTTTGTATGGTTTGGCTGGTACGTTTGTATCGCTCATTGTGGTTGCCGTCGCTCTTATCGTGTGCGCTATGGTTGCGCGCGATGTGGTTCTTCCCTTTGGTGTGGCTGAGATCGTGGCGCTTATCGTGTCCACGTCTGCATATGTCGTTTATAAGAACGTCCTTGCTAAGCGCAAGAAATAAGTAAGTAACGGAAAGGTAAGGAATCCTGATGGGTGAAGCTCTTTCACAGTTCGTCGAGGAGGCACAGCATCTCTCGTCTCAGTTCGACTCGACGACGGTCTTTTCCATTGCGGGTTGGAACGTATCCCAGTACGTCCTGTACATGCTGGTCGCTCTCGTTCTGGTAGCTGCATTGGTTCTTATCGCGGGTCGCAAGCTTACGCTCGTACCTCACGGTAAGTTCGCACACATCTTCGAGTTCGGCTACAACTTCATTTCTGAAGGCGTTGGCGCGGACGTTATCGGCGAAGGCTTCAAGAAGCACGTTCCCTTCCTGGCTACGCTGTTCTTCTTCATCCTTACCGCCAACATTATCGGCCTCATCCCTGGTGCAAAGGCTGCTATGGGCACCATCTCCATCACCTGGGCACTGGCTGCTATTTCCTTTATCTACTTCAACTTCTGGGGCTTGAAGGAGCTTGGCTTCTTCCATTACTTCAAGTCGCTGTGCCCTTCGGGCGTACCGGCACCTATTGCCCCCATCATTTGGTTCCTGGAGTTCTTCTCCATGGTAATCCGCGTTCTGACTCTTGCCGTTCGACTTTACGGCAACATGCTCGCAGGCCATATGGTTCTCGCCGTATTCTCTCTGGCAACCACCATCTTCCTGCAGACCGCCATCTTCCAGATGGACATCGTTGCGGGTCTGCCTGCAATCGCATGGTTCTTCTTGCTGTTCTTCATGTATGCGCTCGAAACCCTCGTTGCTTTCTTGCAGGCATACGTATTCACCATTCTGTCTTCTTCCTACATCGGCATGGCAATCCATCCTCACTGATAGGAAGAAACAGTTTTCGGCTTGCGCCCTTAGCGGCGCAGGCGGCCTAGAGGCCGCCACCTAACTTGTGTACTACAGCTGGTACAAGAAAAATTTCAGCTGATTAAGTAATAGGGACGAGGGAAAGGCCCTTGTCCAACTAAAGGAGGTAATCGTGGAACTCACTCTCGCAATCGCTGCGTTGAAGGTCGTTGGCTATGGCCTCGCAGCAATCGGCCCTGGCATCGGTATCGGCGTTGCTACCTACGGCCTGTGCGTGTCTGCTGCTCGTCAGCCTGAGATGAAGGGTCAGCTCATGGGCTACTTCTTCATCGGTGCTGCTATGTCTGAGGCACTCGCACTGCTCGGCCTGGTTCTTTTCTTCATCGGCTAGAACTTCGCGAAGTAAGTAACTAACGAAGAAACCGAAAGAAGAGAAGGAGGCACGCGAATTGAACGCACACGTACGTAACTGCGCAAGTGGCATGATCGCCTTTGCGGCTGCGTCTGCGGCATTCCCGGTATGCGCGTTCGCTGACGAAGGAGCAGGAATCAATGCAATTCTTCCTCAGATGGAAGAATTCATCCCCATGCTCGTCGCCTTCATCATCTTGTGGATCGTTCTTGCCAAGTTTGGTTGGCCTCTGTTCGAGGGCATGCTGAACAAGCGTGAGGAAACGATCAAGAACTCTTTGGAGAAGTCTGAAGAGGCACGACAGGAAAGCGAACGACTTCTGGCTGAGTATCGTGAGCAGCTCGAGGGTGCAAAAACCCAGGCTCAGCAGATCCTCAACAATGCCAAGCTCACCGGCGACGCTCTCGAAAAGGAGATCACCGCTAAGGCTCAGGCTGAGGCAGATGCCATTGTCGACAAGGCTCGTGCGCAAATCGAGCAGGAGAAGGAAAATGCCATCAAGGAGCTTCAGGCTACCATGGCAGATACTTCTATTGCCGTTGCATCTCGCCTGATCGGTGAGGATTTCAGCGACGATGAGCACCGTAAGCTCATCGAGCGCTACGTGAAAGAGGCAGGTAGTCTAAATGGCTAATCGTCTTGTCATCAATGAAACGATTGCAGCCTACGCCAACGCTGCCATCGATGGCGCTAACGCCACCGGCGGTCGTGACGCTGTCGTTGAGGTTCGCAACCAGATGCGCCAGATCCTTGGGTTCATGGCAACCAACATCGATTTACGTCTCTCGTTGGATAACGAGGCTTACACTGCTGAAGAGCGCCAGGCGCTTGCAGGCAACGTTTTCGATGGCTACAACCCAGTGGTCAAAGAGCTTCTTGGAGTTATGGCTTCTCGCTGCGACGCAGGGCTGTTCCGCCGCGTTGTTTCTCTGTACGAGGATCTCATCGAGAGCAAGCTTAACTTCAACGTTGTTGATGTGACGACGGTTGTTGAACTTGATGACAACCTGCGAACCGTAATTACCAATAAGGCCGAATCTGATCTGGGTCGCGACTGTGTTCTTGTTGAGCACATCGATCCTTCGATCCAGGGCGGCATTATCCTGAGCACTGGCGACCGTTATGTCGATGCGAGCGTCCGCACGCAGTTCGACAAGGCTCGCATTGCTCTGAAAAAGAAAGATGGAGGTGAATGCTAGTGACTGAAATCACCGCACAGTCTATCGACGCCGCACTGCGCAAGCAGCTCGACGCCATCAACACCAGCGTTGAGTCTCGCGAGACCGGCACGGTTGTACAAATTGGCGACGGTATTGCGCGTATCGACGGCCTTAAGGGTGCGATGTCTGGCGAGCTTCTCGAGTTCGTCGCTTCCGATGGACGTATCGTTTCCGGTTTGGTGCAGAACCTCGAAGAAGATGAGGTTGGCGCCGTACTCCTCGGTGACGTCACCGCAATTAAGGAAAACGACCAGGTACGTACCACTGGCAAGATTCTTGAGGTTCCTGTTGGCAAGGCTATGCTCGGCCGCGTTGTTAACGTGCTCGGCCAGCCTATCGACGGCAAGGGCCCCATTGAGACCACTGCTACCCGCCCGGTAGAATTCAAGGCTCCCGGCGTTCATGAGCGTCAGCCTGTTGAAGAGCCGATGCAGACCGGTATCCTCGCAGTTGACTCTATGATTCCGATTGGCCGTGGCCAGCGCGAACTCATCATTGGCGACCGTCAGACCGGCAAGACCTCTATTGCCGTTGATGCCATCATCAACCAAAAGAGCAAGGGCATGGTCTGCGTATACGTTGCTGTAGGCCAGAAGGCTTCCACCGTATCCGGCATCGTTGAGACCCTCGAGCGCTTTGGCGCTATGGATTACACCATCGTTGTTGCCGCTACCGCATCCGATCCTGCTCCTCTGCAGTACATGGCTCCTATGGTTGGTGCTGCAATGGGCGAGTACTTCATGTACAACGGCGAAGACGGCAAGCCCGCTAACGCTGAGAATCCTGGCGGCCACGTACTCTGCATCTACGACGACCTCACCAAGCAGGCCGTTGCATATCGTCAGATGTCCCTGACCCTGCATCGTCCTCCCGGACGCGAGGCATATCCTGGCGACATCTTCTACCTGCATTCTCGTCTGCTCGAGCGTGCATGTAAGCTGTCCGATGAAAACGGTGCAGGTTCTCTTACCGCACTGCCTATCATCGAAACCCAGGCTGGTGACGTTGGTGCGTTCATCCCTACGAACGTTATCTCCATTACCGACGGTCAGATTTACCTCACCACCGACCTGTTCTATCAGGGTCAGCGTCCTGCTGTTAACGTTGGTATCTCCGTATCCCGCGTTGGTGGCTCCGCTCAGGTGAAGTCCATGAAGTCCGTTGCTGGTACGCTGCGCCTTGACCTCGCTGCATATCGCGAGCTCGCTGCATTTACCCAGTTCGGTTCCGACCTGGACGCTGCAACTCAGCAGCAGCTTACCCGTGGTGCTGCAATGACCGAGCTTCTTAAGCAGGGTCGTTACACCCCGATGTCCGTTGAAGACCAGGCAACTGCTATCTGGGCTGGCGCTCATGGCTTCCTGGACGATGTACCGGTTAAGAGCATTGTTCGCTTCCGCGCTGAGATGCTCGACTACCTGCATCACTCTGGCAATGGCGTTATGGACAAGCTTGCTGATGCAAAGAAGTTCACCGACGAAGTAGAGGCTGAACTGAATGCTGCTATCCCGGCATTCAAGGCTCAGTTCATCGCGTAAGGTAGGTCACTATGCCCAACCTTCACGATATTGAAAGGCGAATCAAGTCCGTCGAATCGACGAAGCAGATTACGCATACCATGCAGATGGTTGCTGCTGCTAAAATCCGTCATTCGACCGAGCGTGTCGAAGCTGCTACGCCTTATGGCGAGGCTGTGAAGGAGATGCTGGCCAACATCGCACGCATGGGCGGTACTACTGCACCGCTCGCGACGGCGCATGACGAGGTTAAGAAGACCCTTATTGTGGTCATCGCCTCCGACCGTGGTTTGGCTGGCGGCTTCAATTCCAGCGTGCTTCGTCGTGCCGAGCAGATCATGAAGGAGCGCAAGGCAGAGGGCAAGGAGGTCGCTGTTGCCGCATGTGGCAAGAAGGCGATCGGCTACTTCAAGTATCGTGGTATCGATACGGTGCTTGCCTTCCGCGACCTGTCCGCTGATCCTCGCGTCGAAGAGGCTGATGCTCTGGCTGACTATGCTATGGAGCATTACCTCTCTGGCGAAATTGACGAGGTAGTCGTTCTTTACAACCATGCGAAGAACGCAGGTGAGCAGGTTCTGATCCAGCAGCCTCTGTTGCCGGTAAACCCGAAGGCATTCCTCCCCAAGGGCGAGGTATTTGTCAAGGGCGGCGGCATCACCGAGCCGACTCCCGATAACCCCGATCTTCCGGGTGCTATCGATTACGAGCCCAGCGAGGAAGATGTCTTGGATCACTTCCTTCCCGAGTATATTGCAGGTCATTTCTACTATATGCTCATTGACTCAGCAGCAGCTGAGCAGGCTGCTCGTCGCAATGCAATGAAGAATGCGACGGACAACGCCAATGACATGATTGAGACCCTCAACCGTGTCTACAACCGTGTACGTCAAGGCGCTATTACGACCGAGATCAACGAGATCGTCGGTGGCGCCGCAGCTTTGGAGGACTAAATGGCTGAAGAAACCAATACTGCTTCTGCGGCCACGCAGGGTGCTATCGGACACATTGTCCGTATCGTTGGCCCTGTTGTCGACGTTGAGTTCGCTCCGGATCATATGCCGGCGATCTACAACGCTCTGACCGTGAAAGCTACTACCCCCGTGGGCGACATCAATGTCGTTCTCGAGGTTCAGATGCACCTCCCTGGTGACCTGGTTCGCTCCGTTGCCATGTCGTCTACCGACGGCCTGGTACGCGGTCTGCCCGTACAGGACACTGGTGCACCTATGAAGATGCCCGTAGGTCCTGAGACCCTCGGCCGCATCTGGAACGTTATGGGCCAGCCCGTTGACGGTATGCCCATGCCCGACGTTAAGCAGTGGGCACCTATCCATCGTCCTGCTCCCGCTTATGAAGAGCTCGTCAACAAGACCGAGATCTTCGAAACCGGTATTAAGGTTATCGACCTTATCCAGCCCTTCATTAAGGGTGGTAAGACCGGTCTGTTCGGCGGTGCAGGCGTTGGTAAGACCGTTATCATTCAGGAGCTCATCAACAACCTGGCCCAGGAGCATGGTGGTACGTCTGTATTCACCGGCGTTGGCGAGCGTACCCGTGAGGGTACCGACCTGTTCCTGGAAATGACCGATGCAGGCGTTATCAACAAGACCTGCTTAGTTTACGGTCAGATGAATGAGCCTCCGGGAGCTCGTCTTCGCGTCGGCCTGTGCGGCCTGACCGAAGCAGAGTATTTCCGTGACCAGGGTCAGGACGTTCTGCTGTTCATCGACAACATTTTCCGCTTTACCCAGGCAGGTTCTGAGGTATCCGCACTTCTTGGCCGCATGCCTTCCGCAGTAGGCTACCAGCCCACCCTCGCTACCGAGATGGGCGACCTTCAGGAGCGCATTACCTCTACCAAGACCGGTTCTATTACGTCCGTACAGGCCGTATATGTTCCCGCCGACGACTTGACCGACCCCGCGCCGGCCACGACGTTTACTCACCTCGACGCTAAGACGGTTCTTAACCGTTCCATCGCCGAAATGGGCATCTATCCTGCTGTTGACCCGCTGGAGTCCAGCTCTCGCGCTCTCGATCCCGAGATCGTTGGCGAAGAGCACTACCGCGTTGCAGTTGGCGTTCAGGAGATCCTGCAGAACTACAAGGACCTCCAGGACATCATCGCAATTCTTGGTATGGACGAGCTCACGGAAGATCAGAAGGTCATCGTTAACCGCGCACGTAAGGTGCAGCAGTTCCTCGGCCAGAACTTCCATGTTGCTAAGCAGTTCACCGGCCAGGATGGCGTCTATGTAAAGATGGAGGACACTGTTCGCTCCTTCGACGAGATCCTCAAGGGCAACTGTGACCATATCCCCGAGGTTTGCTTCCGTACTACCGGTTCTATCGAGGATGTTTACGCAGCCTACGAGAAGCTTCAGGCAGAGGAGTAAGTCATGTCGGTGATCAGGTGTGATGTCGTAGCAAAGAACAAGGTGCTCTTCTCAGGTGAGCTCTACAATGTCATGGTTCCCGGCACCGAAGGTGAACTGGGTATCATGGAAAACCATGAGCCATTTGTATCCGCCCTTAAGGATGGCGTCATCTGGGCCCGCACCCAGCAGGAAGGCGGCGAAGTTTTGAGCGCTGCCATCATGGGTGGTTACGTCCAGGTGTTGAAGGACCGCGTCATCGTTATTTGCGACAAGACGCGCCAGATCGAGCGCATCAACGTCGACAGGCTTAACAAGGATATTCTTGTGCTTGAAGAGAAGATCGCTAACCTCAGCGAGACGAGCATCGTTTCTCGCTCTCTTCTGACGCGTAAGCTGCGCTGGTGTAAGGTTCAGCTTGCTGCAAAGGAAAAGGAAGACCTGTACAAGTAAGGATCATCCACGATTACCTTCAGTTGGTTTTTCTGATCTGTGCCAGAATTGAAAGGCGACCCTACGGGGTCGCCTTTTTTGTGTTTGTGAGGGTGTGAAGTGGGTGGCAATGCCGATTGCTCAAGGGATTGTAAGTGCAGGCGATCAGGCGCTGGCGATTTTGCGCTGATTTGGGAAACGGGATGGCAAGATTAGCTTGCTATGCATGATTTAGAGGCCTCGGGCGAGAAAAAGGGGCCCTTCCTGGCAAGTTTTTTACGATATGTATTCCCAAACAGCGGTTTGCAGGGCTTTTTTGATACACAGCGCGCAAATCTTGCCAAAACCAGCTTATTTTGGATACATATTGGCGATATGTTGCCACAGAGGCGGTGTTTTCCGTCCGAGGCCTCTTTTGGCATACATCAAGCGAAAATCTTGCCACGGATGAGTGCCTGGGAAAGCCTTAGGCGAATATTTTGCAATCGCCGACCGGTGGTGAACGCATCATGGTGAAATTATGCCATCGCCGACCAGTGGTGAACGCATCAAGGTGGAATCCTGCCCTCGCCGAAACGTGGAGAACGGATCACTGTGAAACCCTGCTCCCCGCCGGACACTTCGGAGCATGCCTTGGTGAAATAACGCAGAAGCCATGCCCTCCAGAGGCGCCGGCCCCAGCTGGAGCCAGCGAGCTTCAATCGACGAAAGCAAGCTCGCGTCCCAGGATTAAGCTGTCGACCCGCAGGCCCTCCTTCTCGCGCTTGTGCTACCCTCGTGTCTTTCGTTATACGCACCTGAGGGAGGCTTTCATTTCGACGCTCCTGAGCGTTAATCGAACAAGAACTGTTGTTTTGATTGCAAGTCTGCTTTTTTTTGCATCCGATGGCACAATAAGGAACGAAAAGAAATTCGAGGTTGCGCATTCGCGCACAGCATAGGAGACGTACATGGCATTTGCTCACTTACACTGCCACACCGAGTATTCTCTGCTAGACGGTGCTACCCACATCTATGACATGGTCAAGCGCGCAGCCGATTTGGATATGCCTGCCGTGGCTATCACCGACCATGGCGTTATGTCTGGCGTTCCAGAGCTCGATGAAGCTTGCCGCAAGGTCAAAAACGAAACCGGCAAGTGGGTCAAGCCTATTTTTGGTTGCGAGATCTACTTCACCACCGACAGCGAACTGAAGAAGCAAAAGCAAAAGCTTCATCACATGATTCTTTTGGCTAAGAACAATACGGGGTATCACAACCTGTTGAAGCTGGTCAGTGAATCGCATGTAGACAATTTCTATTATCGTCCGCGCACTACGTACGAGATGCTCCAGAAGTATTCTGAGGGAATTATTGCTACCAGTGCATGCATTGCAGGCATTATCCCTCGCTGCATCGATGATGGAGCGTTTGCCGAGGCCAAGGAGTGGGCGCAGAAATTCGCCGCACTTTACGAGCCGGGCGATTTTTATATCGAGCTTCAGGACCAGGGCATTACTACGAATGCTGGCATGTCCCAGTATGAAATGAACTGCAAACTTACCCAGCTAGCTCGTGAGCTGGGCTTGCAAACCATTGCCACCAACGACTTCCATTACCTTACGCAGGAAGACGCAATGGCGCAGGATATTATGCTCTGCATCGGCACCAACGCCACGGTTACTCAGGAAAAACGCTTCAAATTCCCAAACGACCAGTTCTACATGAAGACCGAGGAAGAAATGCGCCAGGCGCTGAAAGACTTCCCCGAGGCGTGCGACAACACGGTTCTGCTCGCTGAAAAGTGCAATGTGGAACTGGAACGAGATGAAATTCTTCCGCGCTTCCCGCTGCCTGAAGGCTATACCGAAGAAATGCTCTTCCGCGAAGAGATCGAGAAGGGTCTCGAGCATCGCTATGGGCCAGATTGGCGCAATGTCGTTATCGCCGACAACACCGGCAAGGAAAAGTCGGTTCTGGAACAGTACGAATACGAAGCTGACATTATTATTCAGCAGGGCTTCCCAGCTTACTTCCTCATCGTTCAGGAGTATATCCGCTGGGCTCGTGAAAATGGCATCGGCGTAGGCCCTGGTCGTGGCTCTGCTGCAGGATCACTCTGCACGTACGCCATGGGCATCACCGACCTTGACCCCATTAAGAACGGCTTGATGTTCGAACGCTTCCTCAACCCTGAACGTGTTGAGATGCCCGATATCGACGTCGACTTCGACGATCAGCATCGTCAGGATGTTATCGAGCATATTCGCGAATTCTACGGCGAAGACCATGTTGCGGGCGTTATCACGTTCGGCAAGTTGCAGGCAAAAAACGCCGTGCGTGATGCTGCGCGTGTTTTGGACTACCCCTATGCCGTGGGTGACCGTATCTGCAAACTTATTGGTGGAGAGCTGGGTATCACCATCAATGGTGCGCTCGAGACCAACCCCGACCTGAAAAAAGCCTACGATACTGAAGAAGATGTAAAGCGCGTTATTGACGCCGCAAAGTCTATCGAGGGCCATGTGCGCGGTGAAGGCGTGCATGCGTGCGCAACCATCATTTGCCGCGACCCCATGAGCGATCATGTCCCCATGAAGCGTGATACCAAGGGCGGCGGCATCATCACCCAGTACGACGGTCACTATACGCCTGACCTGGGTCTGCTAAAGATGGACTTCCTTGGCCTGCGTACCTTGGGCGTGCTTTCACGTGCTTGCAACAACATCGAGGCAACCACGGGCGAAAAGCTTCTTCCGGAAGAAATCCCCATTGAAGATGATCGTGCGTTTGCCCTGATGCGTGGCGAGCTTCGCAAGAACGGAATGCCCCTCAACATGGATGGTTTGTTCCAGGTTGAAGGCGCGCTGTATGTGAGCCTGTTCGCGCAGATTCCGCCAGAGCGCTTTTCTGACGTTGTGGCCTCCATCGCACTTAACCGCCCGGGCCCGCTTGAGTCTGGCATGGTTGAAGACTATGTAAAGGTAGTACAAGGCAAAAGCCCCGTCCACTATTACGACGATCGTCTGCGTCCTATCCTGGAAGAAACCTACGGCACGATGGTCTACCAGGAACAGATCATGCAGGTGTCCATGGTGATGAGCGGTTTTTCTGCCGGTAAGGCAGATAAGCTGCGTAAAGCAATGGGTAAGAAGAAGCTCGATGTTATGCGCGAGCTTCAAGAAGACTGGAACAATGGCGCAGTAGAAAACGGCTATTCGCTCGACATCGCTAAAGAAATTTGGGAAGACGCCGAGAAGTTCGCAAAGTACGCGTTCAACAAATCGCACTCTGCAGCATATGCGTTGCTTGTTATGCGTACGGCATACCTGAAGGCGCATTATCCGAACGAGTATATGGCTGCTGTTCTGTCCAGTTACATGGGCAACAACGATCGCCTTATCAAGTACATTGCGAGCTGCAACCGCAGCGGCATTCCTGTTTTGCCGCCTGATGTTAACTCGTCCAATCTGGAATTCACCCCGCTTGAAGAGGGGATCCGTTTTGGCTTGGCGGGCGTTCGCGGTGTAGGCGAAAAGGTGGCTCAGTGCATCATCGACGAGCGAGAGAAGAACGGTGAGTTTACTTCGCTGCATGATTTCGTGAATCGCGTCGACTCTTCGGCTTATAACCGCAAGACGCTCGAGGCATTGGTGAAATCAGGAGCGTTCGACTCTACGGGCTATACTCGCAAGCAGCTGATGCATCTTATCGACGAAACGTCTCTCCTTGAAAGCGCGGCGAAGCGCCAAAAGGACAAAGCGGCTGGTCAGCTTGATATGTTTAGCATGTTCTCGGATGTGGATGAAAGCTTCAAGGACGATATTCCCGAGCCCGATGGCGTGGAGTGGGATAAGAAGACCTTGCTTGCCTTCGAGAAGGACATCTTGAAGATGTACGTTTCCGACCATCCGTTGCGACGTTACGAGAACTACCTTTCGCGTACTATGAAATACACCTTGGGTGAATTGAGCGAGCGAGAGCAGGGCATTAAGTCAGCTACATTTGCTGGAATGGTTTCCGAGACGAATGTTCGGCGAACTAAGCGCGGTACCCTGATGGCAAGTTTCACGCTTGAAGACACCTCGGGGCATGTTGAGTGTGTCTGCTTCAACTACGACAAGTTCAAGGAAGCCATTCAGGAAGATGCGATTATCACCTGCAAGGGTAAGTTCGAAGTAAGTGATCGCGGCAGCCAGATCATCGTGTATGAAGCTGCTCTACTGGAGCTTTCCGACGAAGACGCTAATGTTGCCCCGCTTCAGCTTGAGTTGAGCATCGCGACGCGCGAGCTTGATTCGGTGACTTCCGATAAGCTGATGCGCATCCTGAAAGATCATCCAGGAAAAGACCCGGTAGTGCTCTATGTGCGTCAGGCCGACGGACGACGTATGCGCGCCGAGCTGCCCATGACGGCCGATTCGGGCAATCAGCATTTGAAGGCGCACCTATATGACCTGTTTGGACGCACGGTTTGGAGGGCTTCTTAGTGGAACCCGGTAACAACGGCAATGCAATACAGAAGGCAACCGAAGAGGGAAAGGGCGAGGTGATCCTTTCCCTCTTGGTTTCGTACAACGGAGAGCCCTTTGCCGGTTTTGCGCGACAGCCCGGCCAGCTTACGGTGCAAGGAAGCATCGAAGAGGCGCTGGGGCTGGTGTTCCGTCGCCCTATCGAAACGGTATGCGCGGGACGCACCGATTCGGGCGTTCATGCGCGTGGTCAGGTGGTGAGCTTTTCTCTTTCGGAAGAAGAACTTGCTTGTCGCAGCGAGTTCAAATTGCTGCGATCTCTGAACGCTCTGACCCATGAGGATATTTCCGTTAAGTCGGTGCGTCGTCAGAGCAGCGATTTCTCGGCGCGTTTTTCCTGCACGATGCGCGAATACAAGTACTTCATCTGCACCGATGCTTATAAGCCTCTTTTGATGAAGGGGTTCTGTTGGCATATTCCCAAAGAGCTCGACCTTGAAGCCATGCGTGCAGCGGCTGCTTACTTGATAGGTGAACACGACTTCAAAAGCTTCTGCATGGCGGCATCCGCTGAAGGCAAATCAACCATGCGCAATGTGTTTAACATCGAGGTGTCGCGCGAAGACGCGTGGGGCGAAAGCTTGGTGGTTATCACGGTGAAGGGCAACGCCTTTCTCCACTCGATGGTGCGAACCATTGTGGGTACGTTGGTGGCGGTTGGCCTTGGGCGGCGCAGGCCGGAATGGATCGCAGAGGTGCTCGAGGCGCGCAATCGCGCGGCGGCGGGCGAAAACGCGCCAGCGCAGGGCTTGGTGTTTTGGAACGTTAGCTACGAAGGTGAGCGTGTGCATAACCCGCTGAAATGAGCGTTATAGACGAGAGAGGCAATGAGGAGTTTTCTGTACCGTTAGTTTGTTAAGAACGCCGCCCGTCCTTCTCTCAAAACCTCTATAAACGTTTACGCTATAGTAGCCACTATTACATCATGTTTCATAAGTGTCTAAGGCGCATAGCGGCGCCTAGTGGGCGTAAAGCTCATGTATGACTTCCCGCATGCGCGGGATAGAAGGAGAGTGTATGTCAACCTCAACCGAGTCTGCTCAGTTGGCCGGTCGAGCCTCCTGGTCGGGCAAACTGGCGTTTGTTCTTTCGGCGGCAGCATCAGCTGTTGGCCTGGGAGCGATGTGGCGCTTCCCGTATTTAGCAGCCAAGTACGGCGGCGGCATGTTCCTGTTTGTATATTTGGTCTTGGTATTCACCATCGGCATTTCTTTGCTGCTTTTGGAAAATGCTCTTGGTCGTAAAACGGGACAGAGCGCTATCGGTGCCTTCAAGGCGTTCGGCAAGAAGTTTACGTTCATCGGCGTTCTTATGTCTGCCGTGCCGTTCATCATCGTGCCGTACTACTGCGTAATCGGTGGCTGGGTAACGAAGTACCTTGCAGCATATGCAGGTGGCGAAGCGGGCGCTCTTGTTGATGGTGGCACCTATTTCACGAACTTCATCAGCAATGGTCCTGAAAGCATCCTGTTCATGCTTATCTTCATGGTCATCACCTATTTCATCGTGGGTCTGGGCGTTAATAACGGCCTTGAAAAGGCAAACTTCATCATGATGCCTGCGCTTATCGTCGTGGCGGCAATTCTTGCGGTGTATGCGCTTTCCATGCCTGGGGCAATCGACGGTCTTGCCTTCTACCTTGTTCCTGACTTCAGCAAGTTCTCTCCCGAGTTGGTAATTGCGGCGTTGGGTCAGACCTTCTTCACGCTTTCGTTGGCAATGGGCATTATGGTTACCTACGGTTCCTACCTCGACAAGGCAACCAAGCTTACTTCCAGCGTTGCCCAGATTGCGGGCTCGACGTTCGGCGTTTCGCTCCTCGCTGGCTTCATGATCATCCCTGCAACGTTTGCTGCTATGGGCTCTGGCGAAGCAGTTGCCCAAAACTCCGGCCCCTCCCTTATGTTCATCATTTTGCCTCAGGTATTTGAGGGCATGGGCAGCTTTGCCCCCGTTGTGGGTGTCGGCTTCTTCGTCTTGGTTTTGTTTGCTGCACTTACTAGTGCTCTTTCTTTAGTGGAAACCTGCACTTCCATTATTCAGGACGCAACCCATTGCTCTCGCGGTAAAGCCCTCGCTACGGTAATCGTGTGGACTACGCTTATGGGCCTCCTCGTTACTTTGGGATATAGCTCCCTTTCGTTCATTGAGCCTCTGGGCGCGGGAACCTCTATCCTCGACTTCCTCGACTTTATCTCCAATTCGGTAATGATGCCTATCGTGGCATTGCTGACCTGCATCTTCATTGGCTGGATTGTTGGTCCGAAGATGATCGAAGAAGAAGTTATGCTTTCCTCCCAGTTCAGGCTGCGTAAGGTGTGGGTCTTCATGATCAAGTACCTTGCCCCTGTTGCGCTGGTGGTTATCCTGGTAGCCTACGTGGCACAGACCTTTGGCTTCTTCAGCATGTAAGTGGGAATATAGGGACAGGTCCCATTTTCCCAGCTAGTAAATTGAGCCCTGCTTGCGACTAATTGCGCAAGCAGGGCTTTTTTTGCGTGGCATTCCTGAGATGGGAAAACAGTACCTGTTCCGAAAATTTGGAAAACGGGACCTGTCCCTATATTCCCAGCAGTTGCGGCTGCGCGACTTATGCCCCTTTCGGGCGTTTTCCGTTTGGGTGGTATGATGGAATGCGTACAAAATGAGAACCCTATCAAGGAGCAAACGTGTCCCTTTCCATTGGCATTGTTGGCTTGCCGAACGTTGGCAAGTCTTCTCTGTTCACCGCCCTTACGAAGAAGAGCGGATTTGCTGCAAACTATCCTTTTGCAACCATCGAGCCCAATGTTGGCTTGGTTCCCGTTCCCGATAAGCGCCTTGACGGCCTCGCTGCCATCGATCACCCGGCGAAGATCATCCCTGCAACGGTGGAATTCGTTGATATTGCAGGCTTGGTTGCCGGTGCTTCTCAGGGCGAAGGTTTGGGCAACAAATTTTTGGCGAATATTCGCGAAACGGATGCCATCTGTGAAGTGGTTCGTTTTTTCAGCGATCCGAACGTAGAGCACGTATCCAAGAAGGTTGACCCGCAAAGCGACGTTGAAACCATCAAAACCGAACTGATCCTTGCTGATATTGCCACCATCGAAAAGGCGTTGCCTCGCTTGGAGAAGGAAGGTAAGCGCTATAAGGAAAAGGCTATCAATTTCGAAGCTGCCCAGAAAGTGCTCGAGGGCCTGAACGAAGGTAAGCGCGCCCTACAGCTCAACCTTTCCGAAGAAGAGCAGGATGCCATTCGCGAGCTGTGCCTGCTTACCATGAAGCCCATGCTCTATATTGCCAATGTGGACGAAGACAAGGTCAACGCAGAACTTCCCGAAATCGATGGGCAGCAGCCCGTGCCCATCAGCGCGAAGATTGAAGCCGACTTGGCCGAGCTTGATGCTGAAGAGGCTGCCATTTTCATGGAAGAGCTTGGCTTGGACGAGTCGGGCCTTTCCCGCCTTATTCGTGAGGCGTACAAGCTGCTGGGTCTTCAGAGCTATTTCACCAGTGGTGAAACCGAAACGCGCGCCTGGACCATTCCCGTAGGTGCAAAGGCCCCTCAGGCTGCTGGCGTTATCCATTCTGATTTCGAACGTGGCTTCATCAAAGCAGAAACCGCTTCATATGAAGACTACGTTGCCCTTGGCGGTGAAAAGGGTTGTCGCGATGCTGGCAAGCTTCGCCAGGAAGGAAAAGATTACGTCGTGCAGGATGGCGATGTAATGCACTTCAAGTTCAACGTGTAAGCATTATTTTACACAGCACGACCAATGGCCTCCCGAAAAACTTCAGGAGGCCATTTTTACGTGCGCGTTGTTTTGCGATACCCTGAACTCAGCTGAATTAAAGTACGTTGGCTCTATGCGGCATAGGGGACAACGCGCCGCAGTCAACGAAGACAGGAGGGGTGTCATGGAATTGCGTGCTTTCGGCAACACGGACATGAAGGTTTCGCCTTTAGGCTTTGGCGTTATGCGCCTTCCCATGAAAGATGGCGGCAAAACGGTAAACAGCAACACTATCGATCAGGTTGATGTCGATACGTCGATAGCGATGATCCGCGCTGCCATTGACGGCGGGGTTAATTACTTCGATACGGCTTATAACTACGTAAGCGGCTATTCGGAACGAATCTTGGGCGAGGCCCTGAAGGACGGCTATCGCGAAAAGGTATACGTTGCTACTAAATCACCCGCATGGCTTTACAAATCGCCCGAAGATTTCGATCGCTTTCTTGATGAGCAGCTCGACCGTTTGGGTCTCGATTATGTTGACAACTACCTCTTGCACTCGATGAATGGCGGCAGCTGGAAAAAGACAGTACGTAATAATGCAATAGACGGCATGAAGCGCGCCAAAGCTAGCGGGAAAGTACGCAATATCGGGTTTTCCTTCCATGATGATTTGGAACTGTTTGAAGAAATTCTGAATGCTGCTGACTGGGATTTCTGCCAAATCCAGCTGAATTACTATGACCGCGATTATCAGGCGGGTATAAAGGGCATGAAGATGGCAGCCGAGCGCGGTATGGCTGTAGTGGTTATGGAGCCGTTGCGCGGTGGGTTGCTGGTTGATTTGCCGAAAAACGCCCAGGCGGTGTTCGACGAGTCGGGCATCAAGCACAGTAATGTCGAATGGGCCTTTGATTGGCTATGGGATATGCCCGAAGTTTCTTGTGTTCTTTCGGGTATGAGCACGCCCGAGCAGCTTCAGCAAAACATCGGTTATATGCAGAACGCGCATCCGGGCATGCTCTCTGATGAAGAGCGCAAGGTTCTTGACCAGGCGAAAGCTGCGCTTGATTCGCGTGCGGCAATTCCCTGCACTGGCTGTAACTACTGTGTGGATATGTGCCCGAACAAGATTGCTATCCCGTATAACTTCCGCGCCTACAACATGGGTACGCTGTATGACGATATGGAGCTGGCGAAGGATTTCTACCAGAATGAGGTTACCAGCTATGGCCGTCGTGCCGATTCGTGCACAAGCTGCGGATCGTGCGAAGAGATTTGCCCGCAGCACATTGCCATCAGCGAGTGGCTTCCGAAAGTCGACGAACTGCTGGGAGAGTAAGGACGGGCACCGTTTTCCCGCATAGCGAACAAAGCCCTGCTTGCGATCAATGTCGTAAGCAGGGCTTTTTTGACTGCCATTCCAAGGTGAAAATACGGCACTTGTCCCTATATTCCCACTTTGCTAAATTAGTGACGTTGTGTCGCCTATGATACCATGCTGTCGAACAGCAATGCGTCGCTATGCTGTAATGAATAAGTGGGAAAATAATACTTGTCCCTATATTCCTATTTGATCGGAGGGGTGCATGGAATCCGATGCTATAGAGAAGATCTTGGAAAGCGTTGCCGCAGGTAAAACCACGCCAGCCGAAGCGTTGCTTTCCTTGAAGAAGGAGCCCTTTACCGACTTGGGGTATGCCAAGGTGGATCATCATCGTGCCTTGCGCCAAAATGCCACCGAGGTTATCTACGGCGAAGGAAAAACCCCTGATCAGATTCGCGGCATTGCGGAATCTTTGCAGCAGGGCGGCGCCAAGACGGTGCTCGTTACCCGCATGAAGCCCGAAGCGGTAAGCCTTATGACCAACCACTTCGCCGATGAATTCACTTACTTTGACATTCCTCGCGTGGGGCTGCTTGGGCACATGCCTGAACCAACGGGCAATGGCACTATTGTGGTGGCTGCTGCTGGCACCAGCGACATGTATGCCGCCGAGGAAGCGGCGCTTACCGCCGAAGCCCTGGGCAACCAGGTGCAACGCCTCTACGATGTGGGGGTTGCGGGGCTTCATCGCCTGCTTGCGCACCTGGACGACATCATGCAAGCGCAGGTTATTATCACCGTTGCTGGCATGGAAGGTGCCCTTGCCAGTGTGGTGGGCGGTATGGCTTCATGCCCAGTTATCGCGGTGCCCACCAGCGTGGGCTACGGGGCTTCATTCGGCGGTTTGTCGGCCCTGCTTTCCATGCTCAATTCCTGTGCAAGCGGAACGAGCGTCGTTAATATCGACAATGGCTTCGGTGCTGGTTTCCAGGCCCATCTCATCAATCATCTTCCGGGCGCAGTGCCCGCACAGCAGTAAGGAGCGAATATGGTGCTTTCCTTCGACTTCACCGAAAACGCCACACGTGGCCAGATCTTCGACACCCTCTTCAACGCAATGGACGAAGCGCAGCACAAGCGTTTCTACGAGATAATCGAACGCGCTGAAGTACCTGAAAAGCACCACCACGACATCGGTGAAATCAATAAGACCATCGATGCGCTCGACGCTCCTGATCAAGTTAAAAACGATTTGCGTAGCGTGTATGCCATTCTTGCAGCCGCCGAGGCGAAGGTTCATGGATGCGATGTGTCCCAAACCCATTTTCATGAAGTGGGGAAGGCGGGCGGCATTCGCAACGCGTTGGCTATCTGCGCCGAATTCTATGTGCTTGCCCCTGAAGAGGTTGTGGCTACCCCCATTCAGCCCGGCGAAGGCGAAATCGAATGCGCTCATGGTGTGCTTTCGCTGCCCGCTCCCGCAACTGCCGCTATCCTAGAGGGTATGCCGCTCGCTGAGCCGCGCATGGGAGGCGAACGTTGCACGCCAACGTCTGCTGCCTTAATTAAGCATTTCGTAAAGAGCTTCAAGGAATAGCGCTTGCAAAAGCCCGAGGGCAAAACACCAGAAACACGCCGCGTTGGCTGGCTTACTCTGCCAGCCCGGCTTTCTGCGCCCTTGAACCGCAACGTCGCCGACGCTGCGGATGCCGATGCGCCGTTGTGCGACGATCGGCTGGTGCATGGTGCGCAGCCACAAAACACCGAGCAACCGTCCAGCCAGGAAAACCTGTTGTTGGGACGTTATCGCTTGGAAGGGGAGGCTGGCCACGGTGGCTTTGCTTCGGTGAAGGTTGCATGGGATACGCGCATACAGCGCCGAGTTGCCATAAAATGCATGCCCCTTGAAGAGGCTGCTGAAATGCTTCCTGAGGGCGGGAGCATCCTTTTGGGGAAGGGTTCCATCGACACTTCTGCGGTGCCTGGACTGGAAGAGGCTCGTACTGCAGCAAAGCTCTCGGATTCTTCCATCGTTCAGGTGTACGACTTCGAAGTGCAAGATGGCATGGCGTACCTCATCTTGGAGTATGTCGATGGCATGACTCTTGCCGAAGTGCTGCACATGTACCCCGACGACGTGGATCCCGATATTGTATCTGCCGTATTCAAGGCGGTGGCAAAAGCGCTTCAGGTTGCTCATGCCCATCAGGTGCTTCATCTCGATATCAAGCCCGAAAATGTGCTGATCGACAAACAGGGCCATGTTAAGGTGACCGATTTCGGCCTGGCACGCTTGGCTGGAGAGACTGGTTATGGTGCTGCGGAGGGTGGCACGATCGGCTATATGCCGCCCGAGCAGATGGAGCAGCGCAATTTGAGCGAGCGTTGCGACGAATGGGCCCTTGCAAGCCTGGCTTACGAAATGATTTCGGGCGTCAATCCGTTTTTGGCCAATAGCATTTCTGAAGCCGAAGATGCAATCTACGATGCTGAACTGGTTATTCCCTCCCTGTGCATGGAGGGGCTCGACCCCGCAATAGACGATGTGATGTTTTGCGCTCTTTCGCCTGACCCCGATGAGCGTTATACGTCGATAAAAGAGTTCGCCGACCAGATGCAGCCTTGTTTAGGCGGGCCGCGTAAAGGCGCCAACAAGCTAAAGCGTCTGGTGGGAGACGAATTTGAAGAAACCGCGGAAGAGGAACCCGAGGAATTTGAGCCGGAGTTGCCTGAAGAGCCGCGCAAACCGTGGCATCCCACGCCACGGATGAAATCGGTGTTTGCTCGCATATGGGCAGCGGCGAGCTCAGCGGTTCTGGGCTTTCTGACGCTTAATTCCGTCGTGGCTCCCGATGCGTGGAGCAATCCTATATCGTGGGGCGTTTTGGCGGCGTTTGCCCTGCTTTCCGCCTTGCTACCTTCCGTTGGTGCCCTGTTTGCCTGCGAAGCACTGGGTGTTTCGCTGTGTGTGTTCGGCTCTCCAGTTTTGGGCGTGGCCTTTATGGCTGCAGCGGCATGCTGGTGGTATTTCGCTGCTCGCCATTCGCGCGAAGCTGCTAATGTTGGCTTGCTTCCAGCGCTTATCGGATCGTTCGGATTTGCGCCGCTTGCTCCCTTTGTGGCTGGTTATTTGCTACGTCCTCGCAATGCGGCGGCAACCACGTTGTTTGCAGGCGTTCTTGCCCTGACGCTTTCAGGCTTAGGGTCGCATGTTCTTTCGGGTTGGGATGCGTTTTCCTATGCCCTGGTTCCTCTTGCTGGCAGCGTCCAAGATTTGGTTGCCGCTTTGCTCGTGCTGCCTTCGACGTGGATAACCTTGGTGGCTTGGGTTGCTGCTGCCGCCGTTTCGTCGGCTTTGTGCGGTACGGGTAATCGCGCTTTCTGCACGTTGGGCATGATACTTGCTGGAGCGCTGGAAGTAGGCGCCATTGTGGCTGGCTCGTTGGCCGATTCGGCTGGAACCACCTTGCTTGCCAACCCGCTTGCCTTAGTGCCGGTAATTGCCGCTTTGGTGGTTGCCGTGGCGCTTACCTGCACCGCCGCCCCTTCGCGCGCTTTCGTTGGTGAAGGGGAGTAGCGGGGGCGATCTCGCTTTTTCGATATGATGAGGGCGGCTACCGCGCTTGGTATCTGCCCGTAGACGCGGTTTCTTCCGAGGCCGCGCTTGCTGTTGTGTTTAAACTGATATCGGCGAGAAGTTCAAACCCTGGGAGGGCGGTTGCGATGGCATACGATTTCAAGAAGGAATTCAAGGAGCTTTACAAGCCGTCGTCCAAACCGAGCATCCTGACCGTTCCGCCTATGAGCTATATCGCCGTGCGCGGCAAGGGCGACCCCAATACCGAGGGTGGCGAGTACCAGAGCGCCATACCGCTGCTCTACGGCGTGGCCTACACCATCAAGATGTCGAAGAAGGGCCCGCGCGAAATTGAAGGCTTTTTCGACTTTGTCGTGCCGCCGCTCGAGGGCTTCTGGTGGCAAGAGCGCACCAGCGGCGAGATCGACTATGCGCGGAAGGACGACTTCAACTTCATCTCATGCATCCGCTTGCCCGATTTCGTCACCCGCGACGACTTCGAGTGGGCAGTTGCAGAAGCTGCCGCTAAAAAGAAGCTGGATTTCTCGGCGGTCGAGCTGCTCAGGGTCGACGAGGGCCTGTGTGTTCAATGCATGCATACTGGACCCTACGACAGCGAGCCGGCGACCATAGAAGTCATGCGCGCATTTGCGGTGGAGCAGGGGTATGCGCCCGACTTCTCCGAAGCTCGCCTGCATCACGAGATTTACCTCTCCGACCCGCGCAAGTGCGCGCCGGAGAAGCTCAAGACCGTGGTTCGCCATCCCGTTAAGCCAATTTAGCGAAACGAATCGCTCAGTGTGCTCAATGCTCCCGCTTTTGCGGCTTCGCATTTGCCGATTGGCGAGGATTGCGTAAGCTGCCGCACCTTCTGACAGAAACGCAAGCCTTCTGGTCGATGTCTCTCGAGATCGGCTCTTGGCTCCTTTTGTGTCGCGGAGTTGTGATGCTCCCAAAAGTGAAACTGAATTTGAGTTTTAGGAGCATTTCTTGAAAGGCAACAGGTTAAAAAGCCGCGACAGATACCTCGAGGAGGCGATGCTTTTTTTGCGATACCGACCTCATCAAGGTGATCGCAGGCGTGCGCAGGTGCGGCAAGTCGAGCCTTCTCGACCTCATCGGGATTGCCATTGAGTCCAAAGGGGTTGCCGGCCGCGGCTCCGTGGGCGTCAGCTTGGAAAACAACGGCACGGGCATATGGCGAGGCAGGGCGCCGCCCCTGCCTCGCTACCGCTCCACTTGTTCCCCTGAAAAGTTCAGCCCCTGCGTAAGCTCGCGGGCCTGTTCTATGGTGAAGTTGCCGGAGACGATTTGGGGAATGTATTCGGTTGCCTGCTCAAGCGCCTGGTTGAACAGGTCCTGGAAGCTGGCGGTGCTCACCGTTTTTGTAAAGGGATTGATCCATGCAGCACGCTGATGGTTGTCGAATTCGCTGGCAGTCAGTTCAACGGCACGATGGCTCATGGCCTGCACGAACGAATGCTTGCGGAACTTGCGCTCGATATTGCCCAGCGCGGTGCGCTTAATGCCGCGCGGCGAGTGGAACACATGTTGGATGCGGCGGAACCCCAAAACGCTTTTCGTGAACAAATCGGGGCTTACCTCTTTGCCGTAGGCGTCGTGTACCGCCATGCTAACCAGGTATGAAATGATGGCGAGCGTTTGCCTATCGGCTTTCAGGATTTCTTTGTGCGGGTTGAACGAGGCAACGGTTTTGCCTTCGCAGGTCCAGAGCACCATTTCATCCAAATCGCTTTCGATGATGGCGTGCACTTCTGATCCATCTTTGTCGCTCAACCCATCGATGCCAGCATCGCACAGAGCATACTGCTGCGCGTATACCAGAGGATGCTCGGCTCGGTCGAGCAAGTAGTGGCAAAGAAAGCCTGCGATATAGGCCTTCGCCAAAGGGTGAGCGGCTTCTGGCAGGTATACCAGGCTTTGAGCGAGCGAGAACAGCAACGCGCTGGGATCGGCATGGTGCATCAGGTTTCCCAGCTTGTGGTATTTGGCGGTAGTGGGGTTGGCTACACAGTAAAACAGCGGGTCGGGCCCCTGGTTTCCCAACAAAAAGGCATTGCGTTCGCATTCATTGGAAACAACGCCAGCGGCCGCTTTAGCAAGAGCTTTGCGACCGAATTGGTCGTGAGTGATAATTGCTGGCATATACGCCCCTTCGTTTCTTTACGGATATTTTAGATATCCCATATATATGCACCGTATACTGGTGTGCGTTTTATGATGCGTCCAAACGGGCGTGCGTTCAAGGACGAAAGGGTAACGATTATGGCGTTTGGGCTCACTAAAAAAGAGCTGAGCTGGGTTCTTTACGATGTGGGCAATTCGGCCTTCGTCATGCTTTCCACGGCGCTGATTCCCGTGTATTTTGCCTCTATCGCCGACCCGGGTTCTTCGGTGGTGGTTGCTTGGGGCTATGCGGAAACGGTTGCTTCGTTGGTTCTTGCCCTGCTCATGCCCGTGCTGGGCAGCCTTGCCGACTTGGCAGGCAACAAGAAGAAGTTCCTGGTTGGCTTTGCGGGCACCGGTGCTGTTGCCTGTGCTGCATTGGGCATTCCCGAACATGCGCTTGTTTTTTTGGTCGTATATGTAATTGCCGCCATTATGCTGAATGGCTCAATGGTGTTCTACGACGCCTTTTTGGTGGATGCCACTACCGAAGAGCGCTACGACAAGGTTTCTTCCCACGGTTACGCTTGGGGTTACATCGGTTCGTGCATCCCGTTCATTGCGTGCTTGGCGGTAGTTCTGGGAGGATCGAGCTTCGGCATCGATGCGAAGCTAGGCATGAAGATCGCGTTCATCATCACCGCAGTGTGGTGGGTGATTTTTACGGTGCCCGTCGCCAAGAACGTGAAGCAGTTGCACGGCAAAAAGCGCTCCGACCATGTGCTGCGCACCACTATTTCCGGCTTGAAGGGAACGGTGAAGAGCATCATGAAGGACAAGCGCCTACTGTTCTTCATGCTGGCGTTTTTCTTCTACATCGATGGCGTGCATACGGTGATCAAGATGTCCACCAGCTACGGCACCGATTTGGGCATCGACTCGACGCAGCTGGTGTTGGCGCTGCTGGTAACCCAGTTCGTGGCGTTTCCTTCCGCAATCGCATATGGCAACCTGGCGAAACGCTTTGGAACCAAGCGCATGCTGAAGGTGGGCGTACTTGCGTACTTCTTTATCGTGCTATTTGCGGCGTTCTTCTTGAAGAGCGCGGTGGAATTTTGGATCCTTGCAATTTGCGTTGGCCTGTTCCAGGGCGGTATCCAGGCACTTTCGCGCTCAGAGTACGGCAAGCTCATTCCGAAGGAGCGCGCCAACGAGTACTACGGGTTCTTCGACATCTTTGGCAAGTATGCCGCTGTTATGGGCACCTTCTTGGTAAGCGCCTTTACCCAACTTACGGGAAGTTCTTCGCTGGGCGTGCTTTCCATTGCCCTGCTGTTCATTGTGGGATTCCTGTTCCTGCGCGCTATGCCGCCCATGTTGGGGGATAGTTAGAAAATCTTTCGGCGTTGGGCTGGGGCGCTATTCCTCGTCGAAAAACTCCGTATCGGTATCCTTCTCCCCGCGATCTTTGAAGGTTTTGCGCGTGCGGTATTCCAAAATGGCCGCAATGATGGTGGTCAGAACCAGGCATGCCACAATAAGGCAGCCGATGCCTTCGATGGTTTCAAACAGGAAATGATAGAGCTCGGCGAAGTCCATGGGTTCCTCTCACGGATTTGTTCATTGCGCGAACGGGTAAGCCGCCTGCGCGTGCTAGGTGAATAAGAGTATACTAGCGCTACTGTTTTCAAACGGAAACATACCGTATAAAGCACGTCGAAAGGGCAGTCATGCTAGACATTCGGTTCGTCCGCGAACATCTTGATGAAGTCGCTACTGCGATGCAGAATCGCAATCATACGTGGGATTCTGCGCGCTTCCAGGAATTGGACGAGTCACGTCGTGCTTCAATTGCTAAGGAAGAAGAGCTTCAGGCAAAGCGCAACGCCATCTCCAAGTCCATCGGCAAGTTGATGGGTGAAGGTAAGAAGGAAGAAGCCGAGGCGGCAAAGGCCGAGGTTTCCGAGCTCAAGAATCAGATCGCTCAGTTCAGCGCCGAACGCGCTGCAGCCGACGAAGGCCTGCGCAATATGCTCATGTCCACGCCGAACATGCCGGCTGATTCCACCCCGGTTGGCAAGGACGAAGACGACAACCCCGAGGTTCGTCGCTGGGGCACCCCGCGTAACTTCGAGGCCGAAGGCTTCGAAATGAAGCCCCATTGGGATTTGGGCGCAGAGCTTGGCATCATCGACGCTGAGCGTGCCGTAAAGCTCGCAGGTAGCCGCTTTGTGCTGCTGGGCGGCTTGGGTGCTCGTCTTGAGCGTGCTCTCATCAACTTTATGGCCGACACGCATATTTCCCGTGGTTACAAGGAATGGTGGTGCCCGGCTATGGCCAATGCCACCACGCTTACCGGCACCGGCCAGCTTCCTAAGTTCGAAGACGACCTGTTCAAAACCCGCGAAGGCATGTACCTCATCCCTACGGCAGAGGTGCAGCTCACCAATATCCATTCCGGCGAAGTGCTTGAGGCAAGCGAATTGCCCCTGAAGTACTGCGCCTTTACGCCTTGCTTCCGCGAAGAGGCTGGTTCTGCTGGACGTGACACCCGCGGCCTTATCCGCGTGCACCAGTTCGACAAGGTGGAAATGGTCAAGTACGCAAAGCCCGAAGAAAGCTACGACGATCTGGAGTCCATGGTTGCCGATGCCGAAAACATCCTGCAGCTTTTGGGCCTGCCTTATCGCGTAATCAGCCTTTGCACCGGCGACATCGGATTCTCTGCTGCCAAGACCTACGACCTGGAAGTTTGGTTGCCTTCCTACAACGCCTACAAGGAAATTTCCTCCTGCTCCAACTGCGAGGATTTCCAGGCACGTCGCGCCAACATCAAGTATCGCGACCCTGAAAACTTCAAGGGTTCGCGCCTTGTTCATACGCTCAATGGCTCTGGTTTGGCGGTTGGCCGTACCATGGCTGCCGTTATCGAGAACTACCAGCAGGCAGACGGCTCCATCAAGGTGCCCGATGTTCTGGTTCCCTACATGGGCGGCATTGAGGTTATCCGCTAAAGGATAGCCCGAAGGCATGGCAGAAAAGAACACAAGCAAGCGCCCCTCAGTGGTGGGGCGCAAAACGAAGGTCTCAAACGCTTCGGTGCCTAGCGCTTCTGCGGGCAAACCCGAAGGCTTGTTCCAGGATTCTTCGAAGGGCGCGGCACATCCCATGCCGCGTCCTTCTGTTCCCGAGGGCAAGAAGGCTAAGTCTTCCCTGAACGTGGAAACCGATTCGGTCTCTGAGAAGACGGGAACGCCTCGCATGAGCGCCAAGGCGAAGAGCCGCAAGCGCCGTCTTTCGCGACGCTTTGTAATAATTGCCTGTTCTGTTGTTGCGGTGCTGGCAATCGCCACGGGTTTGCTTTCGTGGAATCAGTGGCTGCGCTACGACGATGCGGCAGACATTCAGGGAACATGGGTTATCGACGGTAGCAGCGCGACCATCACCGTTACCGATTCCGAGATCAAGATGAGCGACGACGTCTCGTATTCGTATTCCCTTGATACGTTCAACAAAACCATCAGTTTCTCATTCGGCAAATACACGGGTTCAGGTTCGTATGCGTTTTCTCCTGAGCGCGACACGCTTGTTATCACCGAAGAAAACCCTGATAGCGAACAGGGGAAGGCCTCGACCAAATTGGTGAAGCAGCAATGAGCTGGTCGAGATCGAGCGAAGGGGTGTGCTCTGGGGAGCTGCCCCTTCGTGCTTTACGGGTGCGCGTGCGCCCCGACAGGGTAGAGGTTGAGATCGTTGTGGCGGCCGAGCGCTATGCGCAGACAGACTCCAAGCTGATAGCAGAGTGCTTGGGCCATGTGCCAACGCTTGGGCAGCACGCGTGTCGTAACAGCGTAGGCCCGGTGTTTGCTTCGGTAATGAGGAACACCTCCACTCCGCATCTTCTTGAGCATTTGGTCATCGATGTTCAAACGCGTGCTGCTAAAGACCCCAATAGGGTCTTTACGGGCACCACGCAATGGAGCGCGGGGGATGGTTTGATCGCGCATGTCGCCTTTTCCTATGAGGACGATTTGGTGGCACTCGATGCGCTTAATCGGTCGCTCTCATTCTTAAATGGTGTGCTTATCGACCAACGTGGCTGATATTGGCCCCATTTCTCCTTTAAGATAATAACGTGAAGTACATGTTGCAGCTGATGGCTGGGCATCTGCGGGCGTTTTTGCCTGCCTGCTTTCCGCTGTTGGGATTCGGTTCCTATAGAATCATGCGCTTTGTTTCTTACTTTATTGGCGAAGGCTTGTTTTGCCTGTTGGGCAAGAAGGAAAATCGAAGTTCGCATCGCGCCCATGGGGGTCCGCTAGTGGTGGGTTCCCAATCGGCCTGTTGAAAGGACGAATATGAAAATCGCGGTACTTATGGGAGGCTCTTCAGCTGAGCGAGACGCCTCCTTGGAAAACGGCAAGCGTATCATTGCCGCCTTGGAAGAAGCCGAGCATACCTCCGTTGCCATCGACGTGTCGGAAGATCTGGTGGCAACGCTTCGAGCCGAACGCCCCGACGCTTGCATCGTTGCCGTGGCGGGCAAAATGGGCGAAGACGGCACCTTGCAGGGCTTGCTGGATTTCTTGGGCATTCCCTATGTGGGGTCTTGCTCTGAGGTGTGTCGATCGGTTGCCGACAAAAGCCTGCTTTCTGCCCATATGCAAGCAGCATGCGATTTCTCCGGCGAGCAAACCGTAGCTTCATGGCCGCAGGGCTTCTGCTTTTCGAAGGTTGTGTTTGACGAACTGGGCGCATTTGGCGCCGTCGATCTGTTCGAGGACCGTATTCCCGGTGGTTACCCCTTGGCGGTAAAGCCTGCGTGCGAAGGTCTTGCCTATGGCGTTCACAAGGCGAACAGCAAAGAGGAACTGCGCGATGCACTTCGCGACGCATTCACTTTTGACGACAAGGTGATTGTCCAGCAGTGGATTGAAGGCGTTGAGCTTTCAGTATGCATTTTGGGATCTGGCTGGGACGCGCATGCTCTGCCGCCTGTTGAAATCGTCCCGCGCAAGGGACTGTATCTCACCGATGCTCGTCTAGGTAGTGATGCAGTCGATTTTTATGCGCCTGTTCGTCTGGAATCGCTTTCCCATGACGAATCGACTGCCCAGGCTATCCGTTCGGAAATCGAGCGTGCGGCGCTTGAGGTTTACCGCGCGTTTGGCATGGAGGGCTATGGATGCGTCGACCTTATCTGGGACGGCGCCCAAGCGCAGGTTCTTGAGGTTAACGTAACCCCGGGCCTGGCGGAACGGTCCGTGTTTTCTGCTGCCTGCGAGGCGTCGGGGCTTTCCGTTCCTGCCGTACTCGACAGACTGATAGAGGAGTAACGGCGTAATCTATATTTCACCTCGGCAACAAGAGTGCCAGGTGAACGGTTCTGCTGCCTGAAGGCTGGCAGCGCCTTTATAATGACGGTATTGCAACCAATCTTTTGGGGAAGGTGTTCCATATGGGTAAGTTCGCAACATTTCTTATCGGTGGCGCTGTTGGCGCTGTAGCAGGCCTGCTTCTTTCGCCCCGTTCCGGCGCGGAAAACCGTGCGCTTTTGAGTGAAGTCGCAAACGAGAAGTGCGGCACTGTTTCCTGCCCGCCTCAGCTGCAGGAAAAGGCTGGTCGGTTTGTAGAAGCCGCTGCATCCACCTCCACCAAAGTAATCAATACCGTGGTAGACAATGGCGCTGAGGCTCGCAAGGCCGTTGCCGAGCGCGCTCAGAAGTTTGCTCCTGCGCCGGTTCAGGCGTTCGACACCAACGGCGACGAGCTTCGTCAGAAGATCGACGCTGCTCGCGAGCGCATTGCAACCCAGGTTGCCAAGAACGCTGAAGCTGCGCGCGATGCTGCGGTAGATAAGGTTCCTGCCGTGCTCGATGCCGCTGCGGCGGCAAAGGAAACCGCAACGGGCGCCGCTCAGCATGCCGCCGAGGCTGTCCAGGGTGCTGCCGCAACTGCAGCCGATGCCGCCAAGGAAGCTGCCGGCACTGCTCAACATGCAGCTGCCGCAGTGGCCGAAAAGGTCCGTCCTTCCGACAAGTAGTACACGGTTCGGTGACGCTTCGTTTGCGGCAAGGATTTGCGATTACTGTAGAACAAGAACATGCGGTCTTTTGGGGCTGCGGGAACGGCGGTTTGCACCGCCGTTCTTTATACCTGCGGGTTATATGCGAAAGGAATGCTCGGTGAAGAAAAGCGAATATCTTATCAGCGAGCTTCTCGGTGTGCCGGTCTACGAGCCAGGGAAGAAGGGAAAGCCTTCTAAGCGTGTGGGCAAGGTGCGCCATTTCATATTTCATCCTAAGGCACGTCGTGTGGTCGGGTTCACGGTAAAGCGTCCCGATATTGCGCTTATGGCCCACAGGTCCGATCTCTTTGTGGCTCTCGATGGTTTCGAAATTGAGGAAGGTCATATCCTCATCGACCCCAAAAGCTCTTCTGTTGGCAAGGCTGCCTGCAAGCAGCTGGGCATTTCCTGGGATGAGTGCATTATGTGGCAGGGCCTTCCCCTTATGACCGAAGCGGGTGACCGTTGCGGGTTCGTGGGGGATGTTCGTTTTGCCAGCTCCGATGGTGCCGTCAAGGTTGTTTCGGTCGATAGGGGCAAAACTGCCGACATCCTGTTGGGCTATACCGATATCCCCGCTTCACTGGTGAAGGGCTTCAAATTGGGGGTCGGCGATAGGCTCAACAATGAAGACGGCGAAGATTTCCTTCGTGGTGCCATCATCGTTTCGCCCGAGGTACTTGATATGGCGCCTGAAGGCGGCCTGGCGGAAAAGGCCGGTTCGGCAAGTGCCGTGGTTAATGATAAGGCCTCGCGTGCGGCGGCCAACGTTTCTGCCAAAGTGAAGCCCGCTGCAGCGGAAGCGGCCCATAAAGCGAGTGAAGCCATGAACGATGGCGCTTACAAACTGGGCGTTCAGCTTTCCAAGACCAAGGGCATGTTCTCGAATTTCAAAGAAGAGTATCGTCGAGCTCGCAATGGCGAGGATAGCGAGGAATAATGGGCGGCGTTTCCAAGGAAACCGTTTCTGCATTCGGACACAAAATTAAGAAGAGCGATTTGTTCAAGCTTGTTGGCTTGGTGTGCTTTATCGCTCTGGTGTTTGGCATCGTGGCGGCGTTGTGGCCAAGCCTCTCTCTTATTTTCGAGCCTGACGGCCTCGATCAGATGATCGAAAGCATTCAGAGCCAGGGTCCTGTGGGCGTTCTCATCTTGCTTGGCCTTCAGCTGCTGCAGATCATCGTTGCGTTCATTCCTGGCGAAGTGGTGCAGGTTGCTGCGGGCATGCTCTATGGCCCTCTGTTCGGCACGCTTATCATTTTGCTTGGCTGCGTCATTTCCAGTTCGCTTATTTACACGCTGGTTCACAAGTTGGGAGCCCCCTTCGTTCGGGCCATGGTGGACGAAAAGCACTTGGTGAAGTTCTACGAGTTCGAGCGCTCGGGGAAATTGAATCTTATCGTGTTCGTGCTTTTCCTTATTCCCGGCATGCCGAAAGATGTGTTCACGTATCTGATCCCCCTTACCAACATGCGCATGCGTGCGTTCTTGGTCCTTTCGACCGTGGGGCGTATTCCCGGCGTTATTATTTCCACGTACGCTGCTGCCGGTTTGGCGGAGGGCGACATCACCACGAGCCTCATCATTTTCGGCATTGCTGCCGTGCTCATGATCCTGGGCATTATCTTCCGCGACAAGATTATGTCCGTATTGGGCACCCAGCGTGCGCTTCATAAGATGGATAAGGAACGCGAAGAAAAGCAGGTAGAGAAAACCCTGCGCGAGTCTCTTCAGCAGGAAGATGAAAAGAGAGTAGAGTAGCATGACCGGCAGGGAACAGGAACCGTTCGCGTATTCTCCGGAATCGCAACCAGGGGGCTCTGCCGCACAGCCATCGGGGGGCTCTGCTCAGCCCGCTGAAGTGTTTCGTGCTTCCCCCGTGCAGCCGCACTATGCCGCCCCGCTCGCTTCGCGTGATCATGTGGCGGCTGGGTTTCTGGCTTTGCTCCTTGGCGTTTTCGGCGTTCATAAGTTCTATTTGGGCTACAATGCCCAAGGTTTCACGTTGTTTGCCCTCACTGTTATCGGTGGCCTTTTTACCTTCGGAATAGCAACGGGGGTTGTTTGGATTATCTCGGCGATAGAAGCCATTGCCTATTTATCGAAAAGCCAGAGTGAGTTCGAACAAATTTACGTGTATGGCAAACGTGAATGGTTTTAGCCCTTCAGGCTTCGCTGAGCGGCTTTCTGTTTCTCGGGCAACGAGAAATGAACGGAGGTTCGTTTATGTTCGCGGAGCTATTTGTTTGGAAGATGTTGCCTATGGGGTTTATCGTGCGATGTCGCTATGTCTGTGGCGATAGCACGATATAATAGTGACATCGTGTGTATTCATGCCTTTAAGGAGGAACATTATGCCCACCATCACCCGTGATCAGGTTAAAGTCCCTGCGGACGTTATGCCTGAAGCTCGTGAGACGTACATTGACAACTACATGAAGGCAACCCGTGGCACGGGTCGCCTGATGCTTTTTGCTTGCGACCAGAAGATTGAGCACCTGAACAAGGACTTCTACGGCGAGGGAATTGATATCTCCGATGCCGAGCCCGAGCATCTTTTTGAGATCGGTTCTCAGGGAACTATCGGTGTTCTTGCTGGTCAGCGTGGTCTTGTTGCTCAGTATGCTCCCGACTATCCGGAGATCAACTACCTTATCAAGATGAACTCCAAGACCAACCTGGTTAAGGGTTCTCAGGATGATCCCTATAGCCCCCAACTCTATGATTTGGAAGCTGTTCTGGCTATGCGCGAAGCTGGCGTGAACATCGTTGGCCTTGGCTACACCATCTACCTGGGCTCCGAGTACGAGTCCACCATGATGGCTGAAGCTGGCGAGCTCATCGCAGAGGCTCATGCTGCTGGTCTTCTTGTTGTACTGTGGATCTACCCCCGCGGCAAGGCTGTTGCCGACGAAAAAGATCCCGATCTGATCGCTGGCGCAGCTGGCGTTGCTCTGTGCCTCGGCGCAGACTTCGTAAAGGTTAACCCCCCTCACGAAGTTGAGGGCCAGACCTCTGCGGAGGGCCTTGCTATCGCTTCTAAGGCTGCTGGCCGTACCGGCTTGGTTTGCGCTGGTGGTTCCAAGGCAGACGCTAACGTATTCCTTACCGAACTGCACAACCAGATCCACATCGGCGGCGCTTGCGGTAACGCTACGGGTCGTAATATCCACATGCGTTCCACCGAAGAAGCAATCCGTCTGTGCAACGCTATTTCCGCTATTACTCTGGGCGACTGGAGCGTTGAAGACGCTGAGGCTGTATTCCGCGGCGAAAAGAATTTCGCGCTCTAAGAGGCGCAATGACGCTGCGTGCTGTTCTGGCGGCACAGGGAAACCTCAAAGGGCAAGGCATGGCGCGAAGGCCAATGCCTTGCCCTTTTCATTTTTCCAGTGCTCACCAGGGCGGCGTTCGCTGACTTACTTGCGAACTGGGAATATAGGGGCGGGTACCGTTTCCCCATCCGACATACATAGCCCTGCTTGCAATCAACTTCGCAAGCAGGGCTATTTCGTGCGTCATACCCAGGCGGGAAAACGGTACCCGCCCCTATATTCCCAGTATTTTGGTTTGGGCCTCTAGGTTCGTTCGGTGTGATCTTTTCCGGGCCGCTATCAAAGAAATGCGAAAAGAGCGCGAAGGGGAAGAAAAAATCTTGCGAATGCGGCAATAGTTTTATGCTCAACAATGAAGTTGCAGGTGAATGGGCAGTTTTCTCTGCCATAGTCTCTTCAACGTGAGCCGCGTTGGAGGGTGAGCTGTGATTGTGTTGCTGATTGCTTTATTCTGCCTGTTCTTTCTTATAACGATACGAGATGTGCGCTATCGATTGGTGTATGGAGAGGACCTGCTGATGTTGGTGTCGTTGCGTATTCTTGCAGCAGCACTTTCTCTGTATCCTGACGAATCTGGTTTGCAGGCGTATCAATGGGGATTTGCCTCTTTGGGCGTTTCCGCCTTGGTGGCATGTTTTGTCGCGGCATTGTTTTGGGCGTTGGGGCAACTGGTGTCTAAGGTTTCGAGTAGCGCTGCCCTGGGCGGGGGAGACGTGCTGCTGTTGGCTGCATGCTGCCTGTTTGTCGGTGCGGGCAATCTTGATTGCTATGTTCTGTTTGTTGCATTGATGGGTATTGTTCTTGCTTTGGTTTGGCTGTTTGCGAAGAAGAGCAAAACCTTCCCCTTTGCCCCGGCATTGGTGTGGCCCTGTTGGCTTCTGCTTGTTCTGTAGGAATGGGATGAGTGGGGCTGACTCGTTGCGCTGATCTGCCCATTAGGTTGGTGCGCCCGTCACGAAAACAAAATTTCGAGCGTTTTTGCAACTTTTTTGCGATTAGGGACTCTCTTCTGTCTGTACAGAGCGGAAATGGGCCGTTTCGCGGTCGATTTGCTGCGTTTTCGGGCCTAAATCTGTTGTTTGGCGTACCGCGCAGTCCCTAATCGCAAAAAAGTTGCAAATCGAGTCGCATTATTGTTTTCGAGGCCCCAAAACAGCTCTGTCGGCAAAATTGCCCCGAGGTACATTTGCCTGCATCGCGAATTGGTGAATCAAAGAAGTGCGGAAAACAAAAAAGGCTTGCTGAAAGCAAGCCTTTGTCATGTGAAGTGGTGCCCGAGGCGGGATTTGAACCCGCACGTCTTTCGACAACGGTTTTTGAGACCGCCGCGTCTGCCGTTCCGCCACTCGGGCGCAGAACTGCATTATACCTAAAACCAGAGAATTCGTCATCAGAAACGAATTATTCATAATCCCTTTGAGGGAAATTTTTTCTGGCCTTCCATCAGTTTCCTTTAACTAGCTATAAACGATCCGTAGAGCGGGATTTCTTGCAGTGTGCGCTAGTGCAGGCGCATAATAAATTTTTAGCCAGTTTCTGGCTCATGTTAGGAGGATTAAATACCATGATCAATGAAACCATGTACGGTTTGGGCAACGCCCCTTCTGCAATCCGCGAGCTTTTCGCGTACGGCCTTGAGCGAAAGGCTCAGATTGGCGAAGACAAGGTTTTCGATTTCAGCATCGGTAACCCCAGCGTCCCGGCTCCTGACAAAGTTGCAAAAACCATGCATGAGTTGGCCGATATGCCTCCTGCTCAGCTGCATGCGTATTCTCCTGCTTCTGGCTTGGATGAAACGAAAACGGCGATTGCAGGAAATCTTAATCGTCGCTTCGGTACCGATTACGCTGCCAAGAACTTCTACCTCACCACGGGCGCTGCCTCCTGCCTTTCTTGCTGCATCAAGGCAGTTATTGTCGATCCAGGTGACGAGATCATCGTTATCTCGCCTTATTTCCCCGAGTATCGTGTCTGGATTGAGGCTGACGGCGGTACTTGCGTAGAGGTTCCTGCGCGCAAGGACAACTTCCAGATCGACTTAGACGCACTCGCGGCGGCTATCAACGAGCGTACTCGAGCCGTTATCATCAATTCGCCCAACAACCCGGTAGGCGTGGTCTATACGCGCGAAACCCTTGAAGGATTGGCCGAGGTGCTGCACGCGAAGCGCAAGGAATTTGGCAGCTCACTGTTCCTTATTTCCGACGAGCCGTATCGCGAGCTTGCGTATGGGCCAGAGGTTTCCTGGGTTCCCTCTATCTACGACAACACCTTGGTGTGCTATTCCTGGTCGAAATCCCTTTCCCTTCCGGGCGATCGCATCGGTTACGTTTTGGTTCCCAACGAAGTTGAGGAATCTGAGCGTGTGATGTTTGCCGTTGCTGGTGCAGGTCGTGCACTGGGCTATATTTGCGCTCCCGTGTTCTTCCAGCGCGTGATTGCCGCATGCGTCGATGAGCCGGTGAACGCATCCGCCTATGCTGCTAACCGCGAGCTGCTCACTCAGGGCCTCGATGAGCTGGGCTATCACTATATCGCTCCCGATGGAGCCTTCTATCTTTGGATGCAGGCCTTAGAGCCCGATGCCCAGGCGTTTTCCGACAAGGCGAAGGAGCACGAGCTGCTGCTGGTTCCCTCTGACAGCTTCGGTGTTGGCGGTTGGGTGCGCGTAAGCTACTGCGTTTCCGCCGATGTTATTCGCAATTCCATGCCTGCTTTTGCAGCGCTTAAGCGTGACTATGAATAGGGAACTCGATCCCATCAAGGGTGCCATCTTCGATTGTGATGGCACCCTTCTTGATTCTCTGGGGGCTTGGCGCGGCTTGGAGGATGAGGTGTCCCGATTGGCGGGCGTTACCGTAACGCCCGAAGAGCACAAGATGTTCACTACGTTCACCATCCCCGAAGTAGCGCGTTACTTCCACGAGCAGTATGGGCTTGCTTCGAGCATGGAAGCGGTTATGGGCATTATGGATGAGTACATGATGTCTTACTACGAGCGTGCCCATCTTATGCCTGGCGCTGAGGCTATCCTGGAATCGTGTGCACGAAACAATGTGAAGATGAGCATGGCCTCTTCCAGCAAGCCGCAGTTTCTATGGGCAGGTGCTAGGGCAACAGGTATCGCCGATTATTTCAGCGCTATCGTTTCGGTCGAGGAAGTGGGCGCCTCGAAGCGCGAGCCTGCAGTGTACGATCGTGCTCGTGAGGCAATGGGAACAGAAAAGGCCTTTACCTGGGGGTTTGAGGACGCCTTGTATGCCATGGACACCCTTGTAAAAGCGGGTTACCCCGTATTTGGCCTTTACGATGAGGCGCATGGCGTGCCTCAAGTGGAAGTGGAGAAGCGCGCTCGTCTGGTGGCGCCGACGCTTGAGAACGTTGCTGTCCGTGAGGGAAATCTTATTGTAGGCTAGCTTTTGCCCTGGGAAACGGTGCAGGGTAATGCGTTATTGCTTGCCCAGCTCGTTTTCCAACATGTAGTAGAGACGCCGGCCTTCGATGATGGCGTCTTCGAGTTCGGAAGGGCTTTTCATCAGGGAGGGCAGAATAGACTCTCCCGTCATGGAGGCGATGTCTTCCGGCGTGTAATCACGAACCGAATATCCTGATGCTTCCAAGATCAGCTCTTTGCGGTGCTTTGCGTGGTAATGGTGCTGCAGGCCTTCGTTGGTGGACAGGATAACGACGGTCTGTTCGTCTGCGGGACGTTCATGAAAAACACCTTCCTCGATGCCGCGCTCGATGATGGTGATCAGCGTTCGGTAGAGTTTGCGGTAACGGTCGAAGAAGGCCTCAAATCCAGAAGGGTTTTCGTTTGCGATGGTTTCAAGCTCCCAAAAATCAAAGGGAAGCTCGCATTTGTGCACAACATCGAAAGCGATAAGGGCATAAAGCTGCGCTGCGCGATTTGAGCTATGCGCTTCAAGGTCTTCGGCGGTGGGGATGCGCTCGTTGGGATTAAGAATGCTTTCAATAAGCGCTTCTTTCGAAACGAAATAGTAGTAGAAAGACGAAGGATCAACTCCAGCTTGGCGAGCGATTTCGCTCATGGAGGTGCGTGCATAACCTTTGGCGCGGAAAAGTCCAATGGCAACGGCAATAATCTTGTTGCGGGTCTCCTGGCTTTTCGCGCGGGTTTTAGTGCGTGAGTTTGCCATGATCCCCCTTCCTCAATTGTGTCTCTGGCAAGCTTTTATTATGCCAAATTGCCGAAGCCCTATCTAACGTTTTGGGGCAAGGGATTGATTTTGGTCTAAATGGAACAGAAAAGGTTCCATTACTGGTGTTGGTCGGTTCCCAGGATGGAGTTCATGAAGCCTGAGACGATGGAAATGACGATAGAGGCAACAAATCCCGATCCAAACGAATCGATAACGAATCCGGTGCCGAACAACGCATTGCCCATAGAAGCGGCAACATACAGAAGAATGGTATTGATTACCAGGTAGAACACGCCCAGCGAAAGCACGGTTATGGGAAGGCCAATAAGCTGGAGGAAGGGTTTTATGGTCATGTTCAAAAGAGCAATGATGAGAGCCATCACGGCAATGGGGCCCCATGAGCTTCCCGTTCCAACGATGTCGATACCCGGAACAAGCCAGACGGCAACGCCGACTGCAACGAAAATCGCAATTGTGCGCAAGATGAACTGCATGGCAAAGCTCCGTTTCCCTTGTGGGCATCATTTACAATAAACACGCTAGCAAAGCATCTTACGGCAGCGCAAGGCGCACTGCCTCTTTGTTTCCCTCGGGTAGGAATTGGAAGGAAACCCTTGATGATAGACGCAATAGAAAAGACCATTCGTACCCAGGGCCTGTTCAGTGCTGCAACTCCCGTGGTTGCCATGGTTTCGGGCGGATCGGATTCAACCGCACTGGCATACCTTATCAGCGACCTTTACAAACGCGGCCTTGTGGGGCAGCCCGCCATCCTTCACGTCAACCACCTTCTTCGTGGCGAAGACGCTTATGCCGATCAGAGGTTCGTGGAAAAGCTTGCCGCCCATTTGGAAATCCCGTTCTTCTCGTGCGAGATCGACGTGGCGGCTTTGGCTAAAGCGACCGGTGGCAATGAAGAAGCTGTCGGCCGAAATGAGCGTTACCTGGCAGCGCATGAAGCCCTCGAAAGCCTGTGCCGTCATGTGATGATCCCCATTTCGGAAGGGCGTATTGTTACCGCGCACACCCAAGACGACAGGGTGGAAAACTTCTACATGCGATCCATCGTAGGCACGGGCCCTGGTGGGTTTCGCTCCATGCTGTACTCCAACGGGCCGGTGGTGCGCCCTCTGTTGGATGTATCTCGTCAGGCGCTACGCGATTTTGTGAACGATATTCCTGTCGGCGAGGTGGTGCTCGACGAAGAGGGGAACCGTTGGCGCGAAGACGCTACCAACGCCCACACTGATAGATTCCGTGCGTTTGTGCGCCATGAGATAATCCCAAAGGCGAAAGAGCGCAATGGGCAGCTGCTCGATACCCTTTGCCGAACCATGAACCTTATTGCCGACGAAGACGATTTCCTTGACTCTTTGGCGAGCGAGTCAGCTGAGAGCAATTTGGAGTGGATCGGCGGTGACGGGGGAGACTCGTTCGATGGTTGTCGCTTGCTTCCCTCTTTCGGTGCGGTTGCACGTCCGCTGCAGCGTCGCGTGGTGATGGCCGTGCTCGAGGCCTTTATTGGGAACGAGGGGCGCATTGAATCGGCATCGATTGAGGCGATCCTATCTGCCTTCGATGAAGAAGGTGCTCCCATCAGCGGTTTCGTTACCAATGTGCAGGGAAATTTAGCGGTGAGTGCTAACAAGCAAGGCGTTTTGGTGGAGCCGATGGCCGTATTCCGCGCACGCCGGAAACCCAACCGCGCGAAATGAGCGTTTAGGCGTTGAAGCGTGACGCCTGCCTGAAGTTGTCCGAAACTGTGCCAACTGCAATTAAACGTACCTGCCAAGCTTATGTGCCCGATTGGCCTAAAAGGAGAATTACATGCCCGATACAACCACTATTCCCGTAAACGTTATCCTGGCTTCGAACAGCCCACGCCGAAAGCAGCTGCTTGAAGAAGCTGGCGTTAAGTTTACGGTGTATACCGGTTCCACCGAAGTGGACGAATCGCTTGATGCGGACCAACGCTCGCAGCCCTCTGAAGCGGTAAAGAAGCTTGCAGAACGCAAGGCTGGTTCGGTAATTCAAGATATTTTGGCTGAAAACCCTGTAGGCTTGGGCATTGTTATCGGCGCCGACACCACGGTGGTGCTCGATGGAGAAATGCTGGGCAAGCCCTACAGTGCAGATCATGCGCGCGAGATGCTGAGCCGTCTTTCAGGTCGAACGCATGAGGTAATCACGGGCGTTTCCGTGTGGCTCGTTATGCTCAACGAATCGGAGGAAAAAGGCGGCGACGGCAATGTTTCGTTGGCCTTCCGCTCGTTCTCCGAGACCAGCACAGTAACCTTCAAAGAGCTTTCGACCGAAGACATCAACGCTTATGTTGCTACGGGTGAAACCATCGACAAGGCAGGCGCCTACGCCATCCAGGGCAAGGGCCGCAGGTTGGTAGAAAGCTACGACGGCGACTTCAACAACATTGTCGGTTTGCCCGTTGATACGCTTCTAAAGAACTTCCCTGAAATCATGCAGGAAACCATCGAAGCTGAGGTTAAGCCAAAAGAATAATCGCGGCATATGCATTGCTTAAGCGCCGCCACCTCTCAAAAAGGGGTGGCGGCGCTTTTGTACAGTGAAGATTTATTGCAAAACAGTCACAGGCACCTTTCCGCAAATGCGCTAAGGAAAGCTTTTGTTACACTGAAGTACTGTCTATACCCGTATTTACTCCACCTAGAGGTGGGAAAAGAGGCTTTCGTGGAGCAGCATCCCAATCTTGAGCGCATCCTTTTTTCTGAGGATGAGATTCGTACGCGCGTAAAGGAAATGGGCGCACAGATTACCGAAGATTATGCAGGTAAGAGCATCGTGGTGATTTCGGTGCTGCGAGGAGCAGCTATCTTCATGGCTGACTTGGTTCGCGAAATCCACCTGCCAGTCGAAATGGACTACATGGCCATTTCTTCGTACGGCAACGGCATGAAGAGCTCCGGTGTGGTTCGTATCATCAAAGACCTCTCCAGCCAGATTGAAGGCCGTCACGTGCTTATCGCTGAAGATATCTTGGACAGCGGCCTTACCCTGCGCTACCTCATTAAGAACCTCGAATCGCGCAATCCTGCTTCCATTGAAGTGGCAACGCTTCTTCGCAAGGACACTCCTAATCAGGCAGATATCAAGTGCAAGTACATCGGCTTTGAATGCCCCGATGAATTTATCGTTGGCTATGGCCTCGACTACGCCGAGCGTTATCGCAACCTTTCGTGTATCGGCGTGCTGAAGCCCGAAGCAGCTCAGGAATAACGTCCGTTGGTTCGATCGAAGAACATAAGGAACTAATAATCTATGGCACAAACACCCAATCAAAAGAAGCCTAATCACAGCAAGCCCCCATTGCCCAAGCAGCCCAATCGCTCCAATATCGTCACGCTGGTTGTATTCCTGGCCGTTGGCATTTTCTTTGCCGTGATGATGACCCGCACCATGACGGCAACGAATGGCGTTACTCAGACCGACGAATTGGTGACGTCTGAGTTTACCCAGGCCGTCGAGCAGGGCCGCGTGAACACTGCTGTTTACGACACCGGCTCCTATACCATTACGGGCACCTATTACCCTGCCGCTACGGCGGGCGAGGCCACGACGGACGCGTTCAACACCGCATTCAATGCGCTGAACTCCGGCATGGCAAGCACCACGGGCGCTCGTCCCACCATCGTGCAGACGCAGGAGCTTGCAGCCTCTAAGCTTGGCTCCGAGCATAACTACACCTGCACATGGGTTGGCTCCGATTCGCTGGGTCAGCTTATGGCAGCGCATCCTACCATTCAGTACAGCGTGCGCCTGGCATCGCCTTGGGGTTCCATCCTGGCATCGATCTTGCCCATTTTGATCATTGCTGGCCTGCTGCTGTTTTTCTTCTCTCAGATGAACAAGGCAAACAACTCGCAGATGTCATTCGGTAAGGCAAAGGCGAAAAAGAGCGTTGAGGAACATCCCGACGTTCACTTTTCCGATGTCGCTGGCGTCGATGAAGCGGTTGAGGAAATGCAGGAAATCAAGGACTTCCTGGAAAACCCTGCAAAGTATCAGTCCCTTGGCGCAAAAATTCCTCGTGGTTGTCTTTTGGTGGGCCCTCCGGGTACTGGTAAAACCCTGCTTGCGCGTGCCGTTGCCGGCGAAGCGGGCGTTCCATTCTTTAGTATCTCTGGCTCCGACTTCGTGGAAATGTTCGTAGGCGTAGGCGCTTCCCGTGTACGTGACCTGTTCAAGCAGGCAAAGGAAGCTTCTCCTTCGATCATCTTCATCGACGAAATCGACGCCGTCGGCCGTCAGCGTGGCGCTGGCTTGGGCGGTGGCCACGACGAACGCGAGCAGACTTTGAACCAGTTGCTTGTTGAAATGGATGGCTTTGAAGCCAACGACTCCGTTGTCCTTATTGCGGCAACCAACCGCGCTGACGTTCTTGACCCGGCTCTGCTTCGCCCGGGCCGCTTCGACCGTCAGATCGTTGTTGACGCTCCTGACGTGAAGGGTCGCGAAAAGATCCTAAACGTTCATGCCGCCAACAAGCCCCTGGCCGATGACGTCGACCTTGCCAGCATCGCTAAGCTCACCCCTGGCTTTACGGGCGCTGATCTGTCCAACTTGCTCAACGAGTCGGCAATTCTTACGGCTCGTCGCAACAAGCACATCATCACCAACAAGGAAGTTCAGGACTCCATGGAGCGTGTTATCGCCGGTCCTGAGCGCAAAGGCCGCGTTCTCGATGAACGTACGCGCAAGACCATTGCGTACCATGAGTCGGGCCATGCTTTGGTTGGCCACATGCTTGAAGGCGCCGATCCCGTTCATAAGATCTCGATCATTTCTCGTGGTCGTGCCTTGGGTTACACGCTTTCCATTCCCGACGAAGACAAGGTGCTCAACAGCCGCAACGAAATGCGCGACGAGTTGGCTGTGTTCCTTGGCGGTCGTGTTGCCGAAGAGCTGTTCTGCGACGACATTACCACGGGTGCTTCCAACGACCTTGAGCGCGCAACGAAGATGGCTCGCGCCATGGTTACCAATTACGGCATGAGCTCCGACTTGGGCGTGCAGGTGTTCGGTCAGCCCAATCACGAAGTGTTCTTGGGCCGCGATTACGGCAACACGCAGGATTACTCCGACGATACGGCTCGCCGCATCGACGACGAGGTTGCTCGCATCATGAAGGAAGCCCACGATCGTGCGGTGCAAATTCTTTCCTCCAAGCGCGACCAGATGGACCTTATGGCTACCGTTTTGCTTGAGCGCGAAACGATTGACGGCGATGCTTGCCAGGCATTGCTCAACAACCGTTGGGCAGAGTACCTGCAGGAAGAGCAGGCCAAGGAAGCTGAAGGCAAAAAGCCAGAGCTTGAAACTGCTGAAGATGCCCCCGCCGATGCGGTTGCGCAACAGGATCAGCAGGCCTCCGCAGTAAGCGAGGCAACATCCGTAAAGCCTGAGGCCCCTGACGGGGGAGCATCGGGCCCTGAATCGGGCAACCAACAATAATGGTTAGCAACGCCCCGGGCCATACGGCCTGGGGCGTGGTTTATAAGGAGCAAAACTATGATTTGGCGCTGTGGACGCTTTCCCTTCGATTCCCGCACTCCCGTTATCATGGGCATTTTGAACGTGACCCCCGATTCATTTTCCGATGGTGGCTCGTACGCCAACGTTGGGGAAGCGGTGGCTGCCGCTCAGAAAATGGTTGAAGAGGGCGCTCTTATCATCGATGTGGGCGGTGAATCAACGCGCCCTGGTGCAAATCCCGTGCCTGTCGAAGAAGAGCTTTCTCGCACTATCCAGGTAGTGAAGCAGCTGGCCGAAAAGGATATATGCGTAAGCATCGATACCCGCCATGCCGAGGTGGCGAAGGCGGCGGTTGAAGCGGGCGCAAGCATCATCAACGATGTAACGGGCTTCCGCGATCCTGCTATGGTTGAGGTTGCCAAGGGGTGCGATGCTGGCTTGGTGGTAATGCATATGCTGGGCGACGACCCTCGCACCATGCAGGACGAACCCCAATACGATGATGTGGTGGCGGAAGTATGCGAGTACCTCTCCAAGCGCGCTGCCGGGCTTGAGGCGGCCGGCATTGCCCATGATCGAATTTGCCTTGATCCTGGCCCTGGCTTTGGCAAAACCGCCAAGCAGACCATCGAGTTAATGCGCAACTTCCAGGAGTTAGTGCATCTGGGGTATCCCACAATGGTTGCCGTTTCCCGAAAGAGTTACATCGGCTACGCCTACGACATCGATGACCCCAAGGAGCGCGATGCCGCGTCTGCCGCAGAGGCACTGATGGCATGCGAATTGGGCGCTTCGGTAATCCGCACCCATAACGTGGCGTTAACCGAAGAGTCGCTGAAGGAAAACCTGCGACCCTATGCGTTTATCGGCCTTGGCTGCAACGTTGCTTTGGTTGCCGACGAGGGCGAGGAGCTTGAGGGCAAGAAGGCAATGCTCAGCCAGGCTATCACCGATATGTGCCTATTGCCTGATTCTCAGATCATCGATGTTTCCAGCTTCTACGAAAGCGAGCCTGCTTATGTGGAAGACCAGGACTCGTTCGTTAATGCGGTGCTTATCTTGCGTACGGGCCTGCCCCCGCAAGAGCTTTTGCGCTATCTGAATATCATTGAAGACAGGCTGGGTCGCATCCGCGAAAAGAAGAACGGTCCGCGCACGTGCGATTTGGATATCCTTGATTACCAGGGCTATGTGTCCGACTTGGAAGTACTGACTTTGCCTCATCCGCTTCTTACCGAACGTGATTTCGTGGTGAAACCGCTGCTTGAGATTGCTCCCAACCATGAGCTCTCCGATGGTACGAAAGTCACGCTCGATACCGTAACAGTGGGCAAGGCATGGAAGTGCTAAGCCGGTCTGAGCATCAAAACAACGGTCGTGTTGCGAAAGGCGCCCCCTCGGTGGCGGCGCCTTTGCGCCCGGCCGTTTCTTCTTTTTGGGATTTGCACGCCTATGCGTGCGTCCGCTCGACGAATGAACTCGTAAAAGAAGCTCTTCGCCGGGGTGTGCCTGAGGGGTATTGTGCAACGGCCTTGGAGCAAGAAGGCGGCTATGGGCGTCAAGGAAGGGTTTGGGCCAGCCCTTTGGGCGGCGTATACACTTCCTTCGCATTGCGACCCAACGTGCTGCCGCAAATGCTCCCCACTTTGAGCTTGGTCGCCTCATTGGCAGTAGCCGATGCGCTTGAGCGGGTGCGTTCAAGCTGTAACCCACTTATCAAATGGCCCAATGATGTGCTTTGCTCAGAGGGAAAACTCGCGGGCATTTCGCTTGAGGCTTTAGCTGGCGGTGTGTGTGTTGGCGTGGGGGTCAATGTGTATGAGCCTTTCGCCAAGCGCGAAGTTGAGGGGAAGTACTCCTTGGCGTATTTGCAAGATGGTGTTGTGGAAGCGGGCCTTTCTGCAGAACAGCGTACCGTCATGACCCAGGTGGTTGAAAGCATGCTTGAAGCAATGGAATGCCGCTACGGACGCTGGCTCCAGGAGGGCTTCTCGGCTTTTATCGATGAGTACAGCCAGCGCTTTGCTTATCGCGATAAGCGGGCATCCCTCGCGCTTATCAATGGAGACGAAACCATCGAGGGAATTATTCGTGGCGTTGATGGCTTGGGGCGTTTGCTTGTTGAAAACGACGTTGGGATTGTTGTGCCCATGAGTTCTGGCGAAGTGCACGTGACTTCGCTTCAAAGATAGTCCGTAGCTGCTGGTTTAAAGCAGCAAGGACTTCAAGCCAATAAGAATGAGCACGGCGCCGCCAATGATGGTTGCCTTTTCGCCGAGCGCGTTGCCGAAGCGCTTGCCGATAATTAGGGCAACGATGCAGGTAAGTGCCGTAGTGATGCCGATGATGCCCGAAGAGGTGAGTACGTTTACTTCCAGGGCGGCAAAGCTTACGCCAACGGCCAGGGCATCAATGCTGGTGGCAACTGCCTGGAACAGCAGTACGGGCATGGTGAGTGTCTGTTCGGATGCCTCTTCGCCCTCTTCTTCGTGGAAGGCGTCCCAGATCATCTTTCCGCCGATGAATCCCAAGATCGCAAAGGTAATGATGCCAGCATATTGGGTGATGAAATCGCTCACCAACTGACCCAGAACGAACCCTACAACGGGCATGAGGAACTGGAAAAAGCCGAAAGCAAGGGGCATGGAAAGGCTGCGGGTGCGTGAGATTTTAGGATAGGCAAAGCTGTTGGAGATAGTAACGGCAAACGCATCCATAGCGAGTGCTAGACCAAGTATGACGATTTCGAAAACGCTCACGGCCTCCCTTTCTTCAGTGTAAACTTGTATTTTCCCCCAAGGCAAGCCGCTTGTTGTCTAGGCGGCCAACATGACACACATTTGATAAATACATGCATTTTGCCTAGGGGATATGGCGGTATTTAAGCTGCGTTATCAGAATAGGCAGAGCAATTGATTGGCTGCACGCGTTGATGCGGGTGGCCCGGCACAATAATGAAACATGAGCGAAAGGTACCGAGCCCGCATGGCCGAAGAGCAGATTCAGGGAGAACGGAAAGAACATCAAGGGGCACATTTCGAAGAGGGCACTATGCGCAAACATGCTGCTGGGGGAGCAGCCGCTAAAGGCAACGACCGTACTGCGCGTATGGGAACGGGCCCCATTCCGAAATTGGTGCTGGAATTCGCCATTCCCTCTATCGTGGGTATGTTGGTTAACGGTGCCTACAACGTAATCGACTCCATCTTCCTTGGTCAGGCCATGGGCGAGATTGGCCTTTCGGTGGCAACTGCCGCCATGCCGCTAATGACCATTTTCATGGCGTTGGGCATGCTTATCGGCAACGGTGGCAATGCGCTTGCCGCACTGCGCTTGGGTGAAGGCAACAAGCAGGCTGCCGAAAAGAGCCTTGGCAATACGGTGTGCCTTGGAATTATCATTGCGGTTGTGGTGGCGATAATCGCTTGTATCCCGCCCTGTATGGAGGCGCTCCTCTCGCTTTCCAGCGCTACGCCTGAAATCCACGATTACACCTACTCGTTTATCCAGATCGTCGCTTTTGGCGTTATCTTTCAGATCATCGGTATGGGCGTGAATAACTTCATCCGTACGGCAGGCGCGCCAAACCGCGCCTTGCTTACCATGGTTATCGGCACGTTTTCCTGCATCATTCTGAACTACCTGTTTGTGCTGGTTTTTGGATGGGGCGTTGTGGGCAGCGCGCTGGCAACCGTGCTCGGTCAGGGTGTTTCCTGCGTTTGTGTATTGTGGTACTTCCTGTTCACCAAGAACGTTGCATTTAAGCTGCACGCACGTAACTTGAAGCTCGATGCTGAAGTAGTAGGGTTCATTTTCTCTTTGGGCGCTGCCAGCTTCATCATGCAGATGGCCATGTCGGTTATCAACTTCCTTGTTAACTATCTGTTGGTGTTCTACGGTGCGCAGAGCCCCTTGGGTGCCGAAGCTGCGCTGGCGTCTATCGGCGTTGTGCAGCGTTGCGCCATGTTTACCGTGCTGCCCCTTATCGGTACCGCAGTGGCGATTCAGCCGCTGCTGGGATTCAACTACGGAGCAGGGCTTATCCCGCGTGTGCGCGAAACGGTGCGCTTCGGCATCTTGATGGCTACGGTTATCGGCACCTGCATGTGGATCATGATCATGCTGTTCTCGGGCGATATCGTAAGCTTCTTTGGCATTCGTGCTGACGGTCTGCGCGACTTTACCGCCTTTGCGCTGAAAGTCCAGCTGCTTGTGCTTCCGGTTGTCGGCTTCCAGATCGTGGTAGGCAACTACTTCCAGGCAACGGGGCAACCGATGAAATCTATCATCCTTTCCCTTACCCGTCAGGTCCTGTTCCTTATTCCTCTGTATATCGTGCTGCCCATTGTGCTGCCTATACTGGTGCCTGCACTTACCGGTTTGGACGCTCTGTATTTTGCGGTGCCGATCGCCGATGGTCTTTCCGTTGTTACCGCGGCGGCGTTCCTCGCATTCGAGATGCGCCGTTTGAAGCGTGTTGAGGCGGGAGAGGAAATGTCTCGCTTTGGCAAGGGCGCAAAGCATTCGTAGGCGTCGTTTAAATTCCATGTGGTCACGCTTATGGGCTTGGCTAGCAGCTTGCGGGCTGGTGATGGTTGTCATGCGTAGCGCCGAAGAACACGATGTAGGGCATGGCTGCCTGTAGGCGAGCGGCGGTTGTAGCTCGCAAAGCATTCGAGGGTGCTTGTATTAAATGCCCGTTAACGCTGAGCTTTAGCCCCTTGTGCCAAGTGGCCGCTATAGCCAAACTGCATCGAAGAATCCAGTTGCATACATGCCACAATTTTGTGCCGCATGGCGTCTAACGCGAAACTACGCCGAATCGGATTGATTTGGAAAATGCCTGGTTATTCACAAAAGGCAACATATCATGCCTATTTGTATATTAACGTAATTTGAAAAAGTGCGTTATACTGCCCGATCATGACGTAGTATGCGTTTGTTCAAATCGAGGAAGGAATAAATTAATGTCCGAAGCAATGACGCAGCATTCCACCGCACGTGCTCGTTCCGTCGCGTTCTGCGGCCTGTCCATCGCTCTTATGGCGGTTGCGGCATGGGTTACGGTTCCCTTTGGACCGGTTCCCTTCACCTTGCAGACGCTGGCAGTAATGTTTGTGCTGTTCGCATTGCCCGCCAAGCAGGCGCTGGTCGCAATCGGCGGCTATATCGTTCTCGGTGGTTTGGGTCTTCCGGTGTTCTCTTCCTTCAAGGGTGGTTTGGCTGCACTGATGGGCCCCACGGGTGGTTTCATCGTCGGCTTCTTCGTTGCTGCTGTGGTTGCTATCGCCGCCGCTTCTCTTCTGAAGCGCACTCCCTTGTTTGCTTCCGAGGAGCAGAAATCCTTCTTTGGAACTCACATTGCCGCAGGCGTTCTTGCTCGTAATGTGGTTATGGGTGTGGTGTTCCTGGCGGTTCTCTATGTGTTTGGTTGGGCGTGGCTCATGGTGGCGGGCCATCTTAGCGCTGAGGCTGCATTTGCCGCTGCGGTGGCGCCCTTCGTTCTGATTGACGCAATGAAGATGATTGCCGCTGTGCTGATTGCCCAGGCAGTAAGCGCTGTAGTCGCTCGCTAGGTTTGCAGACGCAGCTGCGAAGCTGTTTTGCGGCCCGTGAGGCTGGTCGTTTCGCCTGAGTACTCGGGCGTAGCTATCGATGTTGCATTGCGAATATTGGGCTGAATTCGAGGAACCCAGATATCGAACCGGTTTCGATTAATTCGGATATCAGACTGGCTCTGATTGGCCTGGATATCGGACTGGCTCTGATTGACCAATAGGTAGGAGGATCGCATCATGCGGTCCTCCTTTTTTGTCCTACAACCCCTTTTGCGCGTAAGCATCGGGTGAAGCCTGGCAAGAAACCGCCATTGTGTATTCGCGTGCACCGAAAGGCGCCTTCCTGGGCGAGATCTAGCCGCAATGCATTCCTAAGTGGCAAGTCATGCAATATTTCGTCGCGATGCATCCCCGAAGGGGTCCTGGACGGGAAAAACGCCCCTTCGTGGCAAGATATCGCCGCTATGCATCCAAAATGAGCTGGTTTTGGCAAGATATGTTCTCCATGTATTCAAAATGCCCTGCAAAGCGCCGTTTGGGAATACATCTCGCGGGTATCTTGCCATCAAGACGCCCTTTTCCCGTCCGAATCCCTCAAATCATGCACAATGGGCAAATATTGCCACGCTTTTTCGACTCGTCTTTCGTGTGGGAGCTTTGCGATTCCTGTCTGCGTGGGAGCTTGGTGCACGACCAGCGTTGAGGTTCGTCCTTCACTGCGGTATTAGCGTGTTCCCCCGCGTGAAGGTGCAAACGCTGTAGCTCGTCCTTTATGTGGAGGCGCCAGCGTCGCCGTCCGTCCTCTACGTGGAGGTGTCAGCGCTGTGATATGTCCTTTCCGCGGGGATGCCAGTACGGCAACGAAAAAACGCGTGCAGCCGAAAGTACCTTCCTGGGTGAGGTCTAGCCGCAATGCATTCCTAAGTGGCAAGTTGTGGCAATATTTCGTCGCGATGCATCCCCGAAGGGGCGCTACAGGGCGGGGAACGCCATCACAAATACGGCGCCGCCTTCGGGGGCGTTGAACGCGGTTACCGTGCCATCGAAACTCTCTGCAATTTCCTTCACAATAGCCAGTCCGAGGCCCGCGCCTCCGCTGTTGCGTGCACGCGAGGCATCACTGCGATAGAAGCGCTTGAACAGGAGGGAAGGGTCGTCTTCGATGCCGCAACCATCGTCTTTTACGGCAACTATTGCCTGGTTGTTTACGCCGGAAAGTAAGACGCGGACATGGCCACCCTCTTCAACATGTCGAATGGCGTTATCAACCAAATTGATGATCGCCTGTTTGAGGCGATCGTTGTTGCCTAGGATATCGGGGGCAGCGCCCTCTACGCTTAAGGTGACGTTCTTGTCTTGGGCGATGGGCTCAAGCATTTCGATAACTTCTTGGGCAACGGGTGCGATATCCAAACGCTTCAAGGCCGCTGCGGGAACGCCTTCTTTTGCGTGCTGCAGCGCCAAGAGCGAATTGGTGAGCTTTTTCAGGCGTTCCGACTCGCTCAGGATGATCTCGCAGAAATGCTCGCGTGTTGACTGGGGCATATCGGGGTCAAGCATCAATTCGGCATTGCCGCTGATGGCGGTGAGGGGCGTGCGGAACTCATGGGCAACATCGCTCACGAAAGAATCTTGACGATCCTGCACTTTGGAAAGCTCGTCGAGCTTTGCCTCGTAGGCGTGGTTCAACTCGCGGAAATCTTCAGACAGCTGGTCAACTTCGTACAGCGCGCCCGTAGGTTCGAACACGATGCTCTTGTCGCCTCCGCGGTAGGCGCGCGTTTTCTGCGCCAATTCAGTGAGCGGTTGGGCGATGAAATGCGCAATAAGCAAGCTCAAGAAATAGCAGAGGCAGGAAACGGGGATGATAAATGCCAAGATGAAGCGCGAGCAGCCGAATGCCAGCACGGCAATGGCGGCCGTAACAGAGCTGCCGAAAATAGCCAGCAAAGCGGTGAGAAAAGAAATATTGGTAAACAGCCTCATTGAATCCCCTCGAAGCGGCAGATAGCGCATGCGCCGGTCTGCGGCCCCTTACTTCTTGAAGCGATAGCCGTATCCGCGCACCGTTTCAACGAGCTTCGGGTCGTACCCGGCTGCCTCAATCTTATCGCGAAGACGCTTGATGTGTGTGTCGACTGTTTTCGTTTCTGTGATGAATTCCCATCCCCATGCATCGTGGAGAAGATCTTCGCGGGAGACTACCTTACCGGCATTGTGCATAAGGCAGCTTAGCAGCTCGAATTCGCGCGGGGTAAGGTCGATGGGACCCTTTTCGCCTTGGGCAACGTGCGTGTCTTCGTTCAAGGTGATGCCGCTTGCCGTTACCTCATTCGAGGGTTGCGCGTTTTCCAGGCCTTGGCTGCGACGCAGAAGGGCGCGGGTACGTGCAAGAAGCTCGCGCACGCCGAAGGGCTTTGCGAGATAGTCGTCGGCTCCAAGCTCGAGTCCTACGACTTTGTTCAGTTCGCTGTCACGCGCAGAAAGGAACAAGATGGGCGTTGTCATCTTCGCGCGGATGCGGCGGCACAGTTCGTATCCGTCGATACCGGGCAGCATGATGTCTAAAATGAACAGATCGAAGTGGTCGCTCTCGATTTTCTCAAGTGCATCTTCGCCGTTTGAAGCCACCTCGGTGAGGTAGCCTTCCTTCTGCATGGCATAGCTTACAAATTCAGTGATTGAAGGCTCATCGTCTACGATGAGTATGCGAGCGGGATTTTCCATTGCGCCACCTTCTGCGGATGCGTTAATTACGGTTACGGCTAAGGGATTGCCGTCCAAAATCGATAGTATGGTAGCATTCGCTCGTATCGCTTAAACCTGAAGGGATTGTCAGAAACATGTTACTTGCGATTGACGTGGGAAATACCCAAACCGTGCTCGGTGTATACGATGGTGAGCACTTGGTTCATATGTGGCGTGTGGCTACCAACGTAGATCACACCAGTGATGAGCTCCGAATTAAACTGCATGTTCTGATGGCCGCAGAAGGTGTTGACCCCAAGTGCATCGACGGTGCCATTTTGGCCTCGGTGGTTCCCGCCCTTACCCACAATTGGGAAAAAGCGTGCTATCGCTCGTTCTGCGTTCAGCTGCTTGTCATTTCCGCTCAAACCGTGGGGCACCTTATCAACATGGACCAGGAGAAGTTCGCCGAATTGGGCGCCGACCGCGTGGCAGATGCTGCTGCTGCGAAATGCCTGTACGGTTCGCCCGTCATTGTGGTCGACTTCGGTACTGCTACCAATATCGAGATCATCGACAAGACAGGCACGTTTGTGGGCGGCATTATTGCCCCCGGTGTCGATTCGTCTATGCGTAGTCTGCTTTCCCGCGCAGCGTTGTTGCGTTCCGTAGAGTTGGAAGACCCGGGCACGGCAATCGGAACCAACACCGCTGATGCGCTCAAGGTTGGCGTGGTGTACGGCGAGGCCGCTCGTGTCGACGGCTTGGTCGAGCGCGTTTTCGATCAGTTGGGCTACGAGGCCAGGGTGGTAGCAACTGGTGGCTTGGCGCACCGCATCGCCCCCGCATCGAAGCACATCGCCGAAATCAACCTTGAACTCACTTTGCAGGGTTTGCGTATGATCTACGATGAGATCGCCCAGTAAAACCCAGTAGGACAGAGCAATAAGCCAAGAAGAGGAAGCGAACTGTTTATGCTGACGGATATCGAAATTGCGCAGGCGGCAACGCCTTGCTCCATTACCGAAATTGCTGAAAAGGCAGGTATTTCGGAAGAGTACCTCGAGTGCTACGGCAAGACCAAGGCAAAGGTTGACTACAACCTGCTCCGCAACGAAGACCATAAGCCCGGTAAGTTGGTGCTGGTCACGGCAATCAACCCCACCGCTGCTGGCGAAGGTAAAACCACCACGACGGTAGGTTTGGGCGATGCCCTTTCCCGCTTGGGCAAGAAGACGGTAATCGCTTTGCGCGAGCCCAGCCTGGGACCGGTGTTCGGCATCAAGGGCGGTGCCGCAGGTGGTGGCTATTCCCAGGTAATCCCTATGGAAGAAATCAACCTGCATTTCACGGGCGACTTCCATGCCATTGGCGCGGCAAACAATCTGCTTGCTGCATTGCTCGATGCCCATATCCACAACGGCAACGAGCTTGGCATCGATGTTCGTCGCATTACGTGGAAGCGTGTTGTTGACATGAACGACCGTCAGCTGCGCAACATCGTGTGCGGCTTGGGCGGCAAAGCCAACGGCGTTCCCCGTGAAGACGGCTTCGATATTACGGTTGCTTCCGAGGTCATGGCCATCTTCTGCTTGGCAACCTCCATCACCGACCTGAAGGCGCGCTTGGGCCGTATCGTTGTTGGCTACACCCGCGACGATAAGCCCGTTACCGCCCATGACCTTCATGCTGAAGGCGCTATGGCTGCGCTTTTGAAGGATGCGCTGAAGCCCAATTTGGTTCAGACACTCGAAGGAACCCCCGCATTCGTGCACGGCGGTCCTTTCGCCAACATTGCACATGGCTGCAATTCCATCATGGCAACCAACATGGCTCTTGCTCTGGGCGACTATGCGGTAACTGAAGCCGGTTTCGGTGCCGACCTGGGAGCCGAGAAGTTCTTGGACATCAAGTGCCGTCTTGCGGGCTTGAAGCCTGATGCTGTTGTAGTGGTTGCCACGGTTCGTGCGCTGAAGAACCATGGCGGCGTTGCCAAGGCAGACCTGAACGAGGAAAACCTCGAAGCGCTGGAAAAGGGTCTTCCCAACCTGCTTCAGCACGTGGAAAACATCACTCAGGTGTTTGGCCTCCCATGCGTTGTCGCCATCAACGAATTCCCCACTGATACTCAGGCAGAAATCGATCTGGTTCGCGCCAAGTGCCAGGAGCTCGGTGTCAACGTTGCCCTTTCCCAGGTTTGGGCAAAAGGCGGCGAAGGCGGCGTAGAGTTGGCTGAGGAAGTTATGCGTCTGTGCGAGCAGGAAAGCTCTCTGACCTTCACCTACGAAGACGATATGGGTCTCGCGGAAAAGATCGAGGCAGTTGCCAAGCGCATTTACCATGCAGATGGGGTAGACTTTGCTCCTGCTGCAAAGAAGGAAATCAAGCAGCTTGAAGAATTGGGCTTTGGATCTATGCCGGTTTGCATGGCGAAAACCCAGTACAGCTTCTCCGACGATGCTGCGCTGCTTGGTGCTCCGCGCAATTTCCGCATCACGGTTCGTCAGGTTAAGGTATCTGCAGGCGCTGGTTTCGTTGTTGCCCTTACCGGTAATGTAATGACCATGCCGGGCTTGGGCAAGGCTCCTGCTGCCTTCAAGATCGACGTTGATGAAACGGGCAAGATCTCTGGCTTGTTCTAGGCTGCTAGAGAATAGCTGGAAATACTAGCAAGGTATTATCGGGCTGGCGCAGGTGCGCTGGCCCGTACCGTTGTCATAGGTAATAAACGATTAGGAAACATCTTGAGCGAGTGGACATTAATTGACGAGGTTGCCGCTGGCACCCCAACCCCTGGTGGCGGTGCTGCCGCCGCATACGTGGGAGCTTTGGGGTCAGCGTTGAATTCTATGGTGGGAAACTTGACGGTTGGCAAGAAAAGCTATGTCGACGTGGAAGACCAGGTGAAGGAATGCCTATCGCAGCTTCAGCGGGTGCGCGAAGAGCTCCTTGCCTTGTCGAAGAAGGACTCTGAGGCATTTGCCCCTTTGGCGGCATGCTTTAAAATGCCCCGCGCTACCGAAGAAGAAAAGGCGCAGCGCACCAAAGCAATGCAGAAGGCGCTCATCGATGCCATCGAAGTGCCCCTGTCGATCATGAAAGCATGTGCTCGCGTTATCGATCTTTCCGATTTTATGGCTCATAATGGCTCAAAGATGGCGCTTTCCGATGTTGCCACGGGTGTTTCCTTTGCGAAAGGGGCACTAAAGGGCGCTGCCCTGAACATCTTCGTCAATGCCAAAATGCTCGAGGATCGCAAGCTTGCGAAGCGTTACACTGACGAAACAGAATGTCTCATTATTGAATGGGGCAAGCGTGCCGATGATATTTACGTATTTGTGTTGGAGGGACTCAGATAAGTATGACCCGCATTTTGAAATCGAAACCAGTTACTGATGCGATTGCCGCTGATCTTGCTCATCGTGTCGAGCGTCTGAAGATCTTGGGCATCGAACCTACGCTTGCTATCGTTCGCGTAGGGTCCCGCCCCGACGACCTGAGCTACGAGCGCACTGCTTGCAAGCGCGCAAAGGCTTTGGGTCTGACCACACGTGTGTTCGAGCTCGATGAAAAGGTTTCCCAGGAAAAACTGCTCCTGCAAATTCGCCGCATCAACGCCGATTCAAGCATTCATGGTTGCTTGGTGCTCCGCCCGCTTCCCTCTGAGATGGAAGACAAGCTTGTTTGTGATGAGCTTGCTATGGCGAAGGACATCGACGGTGTTTCCACTGCATCGCTTGGTGCGGTGTTTACCGATGCCAAGGAAGGCTTTGCTCCTAGCACCGCAGAAGCTTGCGTAAGGGCTCTCGATTTTTACGATATCCCTGTAGAGGGCAAGCACGTGGTTGTTGTTGGTCGCAGTCTTGTGGTGGGCAAACCTGTTGCCATGCTGCTGCTTCGCCGTAATGCCAGCGTGACCATCTGCCATTCCCGCACGGAAGACCTGCCCAAGATCATGCGCACGGCAGACATCGTTATTTGCGCAACGGGCCGCGCACGTGCCTTTGATGCATCGTGCTTCCGCGAAGGCCAGACGGTTTTGGACGTTGGTATCAACTTTGACAAGGACGGCAACCTGTGCGGAGATGTCGACTATGAATCGGTCGAGCCCGTTGTCGATGCCATCACCCCGGTCCCAGGCGGTCTCGGTTCTGTTACCACTTCTATCACCATGGAGCATACGGTTTCGGCTGCAGAAAAGACCATCAGGTAATTCTGCTTGTCGTTAAATGAATGCATGGGCGCCAAGGCGCCAAAGCGCTCAATGGGGTTGTTCCTCATTGAGCGCTCTTGTTGGATCCTGCTTTTCCGAAGGGAATCTTTATGTCCGGCAAATGGGTTGAAATAGCACGTACCTCTTCGGTAGAGGAAACGCAAGCTTGCGCAGCGGCACTGGCTGGCGTGCTTGATTCAGGTGCTGTTGTGACACTCGACGGAGATCTGGGGGCGGGAAAAACGCATTTTACCCAGGGGCTGGCAGCTGCCTTGGGCGTTGCGCAGGCGGTAACGAGCCCCACCTTCAACTTGGTGGTTGAATACACCGATGGGCGTCTTCCCCTGTACCATTTTGATCTGTATCGTCTTGATTCCCCTTACCAATTGGAAGACTTGGCATTTTACGAATACGTCGAAGGCGATGGCGTTTCCTGCATCGAGTGGGCTTCGAAATTTCCCGAAGAAATGCCAGAAGATAGGCTCGAGGTGTATCTTGCCGTCGAGGGCGAAAACGTTCGGGCAATTCGGGCATGTGCCCACGGATCGGCAGAATCAATGCTTCAGAGTTGGCGGGCTGTGCTGGCTTAGCTTTTTGCCAGGCGCGTTCTTTTCGGAAGGATTGCGCCTGGTTTTTCTGTTTTCAGGGGCATGCGCTAGGATAGCTAGCGAAAGAAAACAGGCATTAAACGTTGCTTGCCCATACCGTGCCGCCCCCCGTTGCTTTTACGGAGATGGCATCGGCGGCCGCAATGCAATTAGAACAGGATTCGCATGAACAACTACGTAGTTGCTTTCGACACGGCAAATGAAATGATTTCCTTGGGAATAGGTCTTCTTGATCGTGCCAAGAAAACCATTGACTGCATCGCTTCGCGCGAGGTCGGTGCGTTTCGCGCATCGAACGTTAAACTTTTGCCCGAAATCGATGCTCTGTTGGCGGATGCGGGCATTTCGCGCGGTGAAGTTGCATGCGTAGTGTGCGGCCGTGGCCCCGGCTCGTTTACCGGCGTGCGCATCTGCCTTGCCAGCGCCAAGGGCATTGCCATTGGTTTGGGCGTGCCGCTGTTCGGCGTTTCCACCTCAGACGCTCAGGCATGGCAGCAGTGGGCTAACGGGGTGCGCGGCTCAGTGGTGGTACTGGGCGATGCGATGCGCAAAGAAGTCTATCCCGTTCGCTATCACGTAACCGACAGCGGTATCGAGCGTCTGAACTCCGACACTGTCATGAAGGCAGCTGTCTTGCCCGAGTGGCTGGGAAACGGAAGCGATCAGCGCATCGTGGGTGATGCGCTGAAGAAATACTCCGCTCTGTGCGAAGGCCACGGCAACATAGCGGGCGAAGAAGAGCGCTACCCAACAGGCGCTGGCCTTCTTCTTGCGGCGCAGGAGGCTTGGGCGGAGGGGACGTTCGATCCCGACGGTGGTGTGTTGGGCGACCCTTGCACGCTTCTTCCCGTGTACACGCGCCTTTCCGACGCTGAAGAGCATGAGCGCATTAAATTTGCCAAGCAGGATGCCGAAGCCAACGCCGTTGAGGCGAAGGACCTTGAGTCGGGTGTGCAGGGCGGATCGGTGATTCGCTATCAGCCGCTCGAAGCGGCATGGGTGCCTGCGGTTGCCGCCATGGAGTCGCAGGTTATGGGCACGGATGCCTGGAGCGAGGCACAGGTGCTCGACGAGCTGCCTCGTCCCGACCGCACGTGGTGGGCGGCGTTTGAGGTTGCTGATACGCGTAAGCGCACGGTGAACGTTGGCGAAGCGAAGCTGGTGGGTTATGCCGGTGGCTGGATAAACGATGGTCAGGTGCAGTTGCTGAAGGTGGCGTCCGATCCGGCTTATAGGCGTCAGGGCATTGCGCAAGAGCTTTTGGCACGCATTGCCCTTGATGCACGTGATTTGGGTGCAAAGGAAATGACCCTTGAAGTCCGTGCGTCGAATACGGGTGCGCATGCCTTCTATGAGCGTTTGGGCTTGAAGAATATCGGTATTCGCCCGCGTTATTATTCCGATGGCGAAAACGCTTGCATCTATGAAGGCCCGCTTCCTCTTTCCGAGCACGACGTTGCCGGTATGGAGTTGCGCTTGAATGCTGCAGCTGCACACGCGGGCGAAGCTGCAGGAGACTGTGTGCCGCTTGAGGGCAAGCTCATCTTGGCTATCGAGTCTTCGTGCGACGAAACCGCCGCAGCGCTTATCGATGAAGCGGGAACCATTGTCGCTGATGTGGTTGCTTCTCAGATCGATTTTCACTCCCGTTTCGGTGGGGTAGTGCCCGAAATTGCCAGCCGTAAGCATATTGAGGCTATCGGTGGGGTGGTGATCGAGTGCTTGGCCCAAGCGCGCGAGCGTACAGGCAAGGCCGATCTTTCTTGGAGCGATTTGGCTGCTGTTTCGGTGACCTATGCGCCTGGTTTGGTTGGCGCCCTGGTTGTGGGCGCGGCATTCGCAAAGGGTTTGGCCTGGGCTTGCGATGTGCCGCTTATCGGCGTGAACCACCTGGAGGGCCACTTGTATGCGAACAAGATCGCCTGCCCCGATATCAAGCCGCCTATGGTGGTTTCGCTCGTTTCGGGTGGTCACACCATGTTGGTGCATGTAAAAGACTGGGGCAGCTATGAAACTATGGGTTCAACGCTCGACGATGCGGTAGGAGAGGCCTTCGACAAGGTGGCAAAGGCAATGGGGCTGGGGTATCCTGGCGGCCCGCTCATTTCTGCTTTAGCTGAAAAGGGCAACCCTAAGGCTGTTCGTTTCCCCCGTGCGCTGATGCATTCGGGCGATTTGCAGTTCTCGCTTTCAGGCTTGAAGACCTCGGTTATGACTTACTTGCAGAAAGAACAGCAGGCAGGCCGTGAAATCAATCAGGCTGATGTGGCGGCAAGCTTTCAGGCTGCAGTTATCGACGTCCAGGTGGCCAAGGCTCGCACGGCGCTTCGCCAGACGGGTGCAAAAGAGTTCTGCCTGGGCGGTGGCGTTGCTGCCAACCCTGAGCTGCGTCACGCCTATGAGGCCATGTGCCATCAAATAGGCGTTCGCCTTACCATGCCTCCGCTTTCCGCCTGCACGGACAATGCTGCCATGATCGCCCTGGTGGCGCTCGATCGTTATAAGCAGGGCAAGTTTTTTGGCTTGGATTGCGACGTGAAAGCCCATGCCCCGCTCGACGAGGCGTATTAGGCCTTGCTTCTCGGGTCCTGGTTGGCGGGACATGTTAGTCGGAGTTTGGGATCGCTTATCGCATAGTGCTAGGAATCGCTCATGGCATAGGCGCCCTGGAGAGGGTACCCGTCGCATACGGGGCGCAACGTGTTCGCAGCCTCGGTGCCCTCTTCGGTATAATCGATCGCGAAAACACGCGTAAAGGAGATTGGTATGAAGCGCTCTATCGATGTAATTGAACATGCTGGCGAAATCATGAAGAAGGTCAACGATGCCGTCTTGCTCACCACCAAGAAAGACGGTCAGGTTAACGCCATGACCATCAGCTGGGGCGGTATGGCCATTGAGTGGGGAAAGCCCCTGTTCATTACCTATGTGCGCGAAAGCCGTTTCACCAAGGAATTCTTGGATGCCACGGGTGAGTTCACGGTGAACCTGCCCATGGGCGAGTTCGACAAGAAGATCACTGCGGTATGCGGCGCAAAGTCGGGTCGCGATATGGACAAGGTTGCCGAGCTGGGGCTCACGCTGGAAGATCCCGAAGAGGTTAATGTGCCGGGCATTCGCGAGCTTCCCCTTACGTTGGAGTGCCGCGTCCTGTTCAAGCAGGAACAGGATCTTGCCAATCTTGATGCCGCGGACGCGGAAAAGTGGTATCCCGTTGATGAAACGCTGGGTGGCCCCAACAAACACACGGCCTATTACGCCGAAATCGTGGCGGCCTACGTTATCGAGTAGTTCTGGCTACAGTGCACTATGCGCAGGGGCACCTGCCAGCCTATTTCGCCACGCCCCGATGTACTAAAATAGGAGTATGGACGCGCACCCTGGTTAAGAACTGAGGCCCGCGTCCATTTTTTAGTGCCTTAACCGTCCCGTCACCATGTATGACGTGTATGTACGGCGCACCATGCCAGGGGCGCTTGCCCGCTATTCCTTGTACGCGATATGAACAGCGGCAACGCCAAACGTTACATTGGTGTATTCGACACGGGAAAAGCCCGCATTCTTCAGCATGCGCGTGAAACCCCTTTGATCGGGAAACGCCTTGATCGACTTCGCCAGGTACACAAAGCCCGAAGCATCGCCTGTGACGATCTTTCCCCAGGTGGGAATACCCCAACGCAAATACAGGTTGTAGCCCAAGCGCATAAGGGGATTGGGCGGGGTTGAGAATTCCAACACGCACAGCGCGCCGCCTGGCTTCAGCACGCGATACATCTCAGAAAGCGCACGTTCGCGTTCGGGCATGTTGCGAATGCCGTACGACATGGTGATTATGTCGAAAGACCCGTCTTCGTAGGGAATGTCTTGCCCGTCAACCACGGCAAGCTCAACGGGAACGCCGTTTGCCTCGCCTGCATCGAGTCGGCTCTGGGCTACTTCGAGCATGGCGGGCGTGTAATCGGAGAGGATGATGTGCTTGGGCTGCTTCCGTTCGCAGGCCGTAAACGTCACATCGCCCGTGCCGCCGGCAATATCCAGCATCAGCGTTTCGCTGGTAATGGGCGATTTATCGATAAGTGTGCGCAGCCAGCTGCGGTATTGGCCGAAACTGGAGAGCTTGTTGAAACGCTCGTACTTCCAAGCAATATCAGTGAAGATTTTCTTCACGCGAGCAGAAGAAATCTCAGCAGGGGCCTCCTGACCCGTGGCGGTGTCGATGGAGTGGTCTGCTTTCTTTTCGGGCGTTTGAGGGGTGTTGCTCATGCGCTATCGCGTCCTTAAGTACGAGTATTGCCGTCTGCGTTAGCTGATTATAGACAAGAACGGCACGCTTGCGTATCTGGCTCGTTAGGGGTCTGTGAAAAACGGCAAGATATAAACGCCGCAATGCTATCATTGCAAAGAATTACTCTATCGGGAGGATGCGCATGCTACTGATCGCTGAATACGTTGTTCCGGTTTCATCCGAGCCCATCGAGCACGGTGCGGTTTTCATTAAAGACGGTGCTATCGCCGACATCGGCGATGCAGAAATGATGCGCTTGCGTTACCCCAACGAAGAGGTAAAAGACTTCGGCATGGCTGCGCTTACCCCGGGTTTTATCGACCTGCATGCACGCATGGAAGACGCTGTGTTCCGCGGTTTGGTGCACGACCTGCCCTTTGTTCAGTGGCGCAAGGAAATCGCTGCGTTGCGTAAGCGCATTTCCTATGCAGAGGCATTTGACTCTGCGTTCCTGGGCGGCCTTGAGGCGCTTTCTTCGGGCGTTACCACCGTGGCGGACATCACATCTACGGGGGCTTGCGTTTCCGCTGCTCAGAAGCTTGGTTTGCGCGGTATGTTCTATCGCGAGGCAGGAGCAATCGACAAGCGCTTGGTTAACTACGCCATCAAGAAGGCTGATAGCGACTTGGAAAAGTGGTCGCAGGCCATCGACCCCGACCGCATCACCCTGGGCGTTGCGCCAGATCCAGTGTACGAATGCCATCCCGAGCTGTATCGCAGTGTGGTGAAGTACGCCTCCGATAACGGCGACCTGCCTATCGCAATGGATTTGGCGGGCAGCAGCGAAGAGTACCGCTTCGTGAAGTACGGCGCTCCCTCTGGCCTGGACGAAGATCTGGGAATGCAGGGTTTCATGGAAATTCCGCCATGGCTTCCCACTTCTGCAACTCCCGTCAACTATGTGTTGAACTGGGGTTTGTTCGACGCAAAGAACGTGATGATCGTCTATGGCGTACGCGTAAACGACGAAGACATCAGGCATTTGAAGGAATACGACGTTGCCGTATGCGCATGCCCCAGCTTGAATGCTCAGTTGGGCATGGGCGTTGCTCCTGTGAGTGAGTACCTGCGCTCTGGTATGCGTGTGGGCCTGGGCACTGGCGCTCCGGCTTCTATCGACACGATGGATATCTTTAGCGAAATGCGCATGGAATTGCTCATTCAGCGTGCTGTTACCGGCGAATTCCTTGATTCCCGCACGCTTATGGAAATGGGCACTTTGCGTGCCGCCCAGGCACTGCGCATTGACGACAAGGTTGGTTCTCTTGAGGTTGGCAAACGTGCCGACATCGTTGCGGTCGATCTGTCCGGTTCACACTCTACCCCCACGTCAGACCCTGTTTCTGCCCTTTTGGGCTCAGTGGGCAACGGCGATGTATCCATGACCATGGTTGACGGCAAGGTCCTCTACGAACGTGGACGCTTGCACGTTGCTGGTGAAGTGGCAAAGAACATCGCGCACGTTCTTGAGATTCGCGGTCGCCTCCGCTCTTAATGCCTATTGGCACCAGTAAGCCCCTCTTGTCGAAAAGAGGGGCTTGTTTTGCGTACCGTGCGTTAAGGTGACCACACGCATACGGAAAGAGATTCAATGGCTAACGGTAAAAAGCAGAAGATGACGGCAAAGCAGCTGAAGGAGCGCGAGGAGCGTGCCCTCGAGCGCCAGCGTCTTGCCGAAGAAAAGAAGAAGCGCGAAGAGCTTCTCAAGCGCATATTCGTTATTGCGGTGTGCGTGATTTTGATCTTGGCCCTCTCTCTTCCCACCATGGGCCTTATGTTCCTTGGCGGAAACCAATAAAGGTTCCAAGCGGCAAAACCACTAAGCGCTGCCCGCCGTTGTGCGGCTTGGTAGCGCTGAAGAGATAAGGAAGTACCAGTTGTTCGGCATTGGCGGATTTGAGCTATTCATAATCCTGCTGTTCGCGTTCTTGATTTTTGGCCCCGACAAGTTGCCCGAAATGGCAAAAACGTTGGGTGTTGCGCTCAACAAATTCAAGCAGGCGCAGGAAGAAATGAAGGCGGTTATCAACGACGAGGTTTTGGATCCCGATGCAGGCAAAAAGGCCGCGTCTGGTTCTGGCTCGAAGCCGGCACCGCATGCAACCCAGGAATCGTTTGCTGAGCGCAAGGCTCGCTACGACAAAGAGCGTGCCGAGCGATTGAAGCGCCAGCAGATCGACGCCAACCGCGCCGCCATGAAGGCGGAGGCGGCGAAAAAAGCCGAAGAGCTCGAAAAAGCTGCGGAAGGCAAGTCCGAAAAGACCGCGGCGAAGTCGTCCGATCATACGGAACCTGCATCCAAACCCACGCCCTCGGCAAAGTCCGCGCCGGCGCTTACCCCCGACGAGTTATTCGGCACCAAGCCGGTGAAGCCCGCTCCTCGTGCTGCGCAAAAGGAAGCAGCGGCAACGGAAGGGGGCGAATAGCGTATGGCAATCGGACCGGCGCGCATGTCGCTCATGGAGCATTTAGGCGAATTGCGCATGCGTCTTGTACGCGTAATTGTTTGCCTCATTGCGGCAACCTGCGTTTTCTATCTTTCCACGGGTACCGTAGTTCAATTCTTGCTGGCTCCCGTGGCCGAGTTCATGCCCACCGATGGCAACGGCGACGTGATGCTCAATGTCTTGGGCGCATTCGATGCCTTTTCGGTGCGCATTACCGTGGCATTGTGGACCGCCGTAGTTGCAACTGCCCCCATCACGCTGTGGCAGATCCTGGCATTTTTCCTGCCAGCGTTGAAACCACGTGAGCGTAAGTGGTTTCTGCCTACGTTTATCGCTGCTCTGGCCCTGTTCATCATCGGCACGGTATTTTGCTACTGCATTATCCTGAACCCCGCCTTCCAATGGCTTACCGACCAGGCCTCGGGTTTTGCGACCATTCTTCCCGAAGCTGGCCAGTGGGTAGACATCATTATCAAGTTCGAGTTGGGCTTCGGCATTGGCTTTGAGATGCCTCTTGTGGTGTTCTACCTAGTAATGTTCGGTGTAGTGCCCTATAAGAAATTGCGCGCAAGCTGGCGCGCTGTGTACATCGGCCTGCTGGTGTTCTCTGCAGCGGTAACGCCCGATGCGTCTCCTGTAACCATGGGCCTCATGTTCGCCGCGATGGTGGTTCTGTACGAGATCAGTCTGCTTGCCGCGCGCGTTGGCCTCAGCCACCGCATCAAACGCAAGGAAGAAGCGGAAAAGGCTGAAGAGCTTGAAGCCCAGGAGGCTCGTGCTGAACTTAAGGATCTGAAGCAGCGCTATCGCGAGCATCTGTGGGGCGAAGAAGAAAGCGAAGGCAAGTAGCCATGCATGAGCTAGGCATTATGACGGGCGTTATGGAGTCGGTCGAGGAAGCGGCTCGCAACGCTGGCGCCACCAAGGTTTTGGAAATTGATCTTTCCGTGGGTGTTATGACCGAAGCCGTGGAAGATGCCCTTCGTTTCGCCTTCGAGGCGCTTTCGGAAGGCACCATGTGCGAAGGTGCCGACTTCAAAATCAATATGATTCAGCCGGTAAGCGTTTGCTTGGAGTGTGGAAACGAATTCGAACACGACCGCTACCACGTAACGTGCCCCCAGTGCGAAAGTGGATTCACACAGCTTATTGCTGGCAAAGAAATGCAGATCGACTCAATCGAGGTTGATATACCCGATGAAAATGATTCCGTCGAGGAGTCGTAGCTTCAATCAAACGAGCACTAGCAAACTGGCGTCGGTGCGATGCTTTACCATTCAGTAGGTAACTCCCCAAAGAACATGGAGGCAACCAATGCAGATCGATATGAAACAACCCATCCTAGATAAGAACGACAAGCTTGCAAAGAGCAATCGTGAGCTGTTCGCCGAAAAGAAGGTGTTCGTGCTCGATCTTTTGGCATCGCCTGGCTCCGGCAAAACCTCAACCATCCTTGCCACTATCGAGGCATTGCGCGATGAATTCAACATTGCGGTTATCGAAGGGGACATTGCTTCTTCGGTTGACTCCGAGAAGATCAAAGCCCAGGGCATTGCCGCTGTGCAGATCAACACGGGTGGGGCATGCCACTTGGAAAGCGACATGATCCGTCGTGCGGTTGATGTGCTCGATTTGGACAAGCTCGACCTTATCATTATCGAGAACGTAGGTAATTTGGTATGCCCAACCGATTTTGATTTGGGCGAAAACATGAAGGCGATGATCCTTTCGGTGCCCGAAGGTGACGACAAGCCGTTGAAGTACCCAGGCGTTTTCCAGGCTGCTTCCGCCATCGTGTTGAACAAGGTTGACACCTTGCCCGTGTTCACGTTCGACAAGGACCTGTTCTACAGCCATATCGCCAACCTGAACCCCCAGGCACCCATTTTCCCCATTTCCGCCACGAGTGGCGATGGCGTGGAAGAGTGGGCCAACTGGCTGGCTGAAAAGATCCGCGCTCTGTAAACCTTGCATGCTCAGTTTTCTTTTGTTGGGCCTAAGCCGACGCATCCGAACAGCGCAAGCCGCCCTCTATGTTGCAGCAAATCGCATCCTCCTATATGAGGGTGCGATTTGCTGCAACGTGGGGGCGGCTTTTCTTTTGCCTTTTTTAAGAGAGCTGCCAACCGGTTGATGCTTGAAATTGCCTTCTGCTCTACGGTCGACGGGGGTCGATGGTGCAGGTGCCCTGATTTGCCCTATACGAAATGAGCTGATCTCGTGCGGTTCGGCATATTCGGTGTTTCGCGGCAAAAAACCGCGTGGATGTTACTGATCTTTGGGAATTCGTCCCGCAAAAAACGACAGCGCGCATTGAGCTGTGGCGAGGGCTGCCATAAATACCAAGGGTGCTTCGAACCCCTGCGTTGTTTCCGTAAGTGCGCCAAATACAAAGGGTCCGCATGCGGCAAGAAGATAGCCAAGCGATTGGGCAAAACCCGAAAGGGCTACTGTTTCGGCGTGGGTTCTTCCGCGCAGAGAGATAAGGGTGAGCGCCACTACCAGCGAAGCCCCTTGCCCTATTCCCCCAAAAATACTCCAGAGAAGGGAAAGATGCGGGTTCAGGAGCCATCCCAATGCGGCGACTAGCAGCGGCGCACTTGCCAGGAGCCCTGCGCGTACTTGATTGCCGCGAAGGTACATGAAGCGTGGGATTAGAAGACCCGATACGATGCCGAGTGCCTGAAATATAAAGAGGTGCACACCTGCCTCGCCGGAGGAAAAACCTGCAGCTCCAGCGATGCTAGGAAGCCAATTGCAGAAGGTGTAGAACGCTGCAGATTGAAGCCCCATGAAGAGCGTGACAAGCCAGGTCGATGGTCTTTTCAGTAACGCGCGAAGTGGAGATTTTGCCTGTGCGTTTTCTCTGATGGGGCGAATGGTCTTCGTGCTTTTGGGCATTCGCTCTAGGTGCGTTTTGCCAGCGCTGTCCTTTTCGCCAGCCTGATTGCTTTCAATGTCCCGAGCGAGTTTTGTGCGCAGCAGCCACAGGAATGCTGCAAGTAGTGCGGGAATTGCCCAGAACGCCAATGCGGGTTGCCAGCCTCCGAGGGCATCGGCGGCTGCCGAGGCGGTTAGGCCGGCAAGTGCTGAGCCTGCAGTAACGCAGGCGGAATAGGCTCCGGTTGCAAAAGATACGTTATCGATGAAGTCGCGCTTAACGATGGCGGGTGCCAGCACGTTGCCTGCGGCAATGGATGCGCCAATCACCAGGGTGCCTAGCCATACCATGCTTTCGCCTGAGAGCGAGCGCACTATGCATCCACCGGCAAGGGCGATAAGTGCCCAAAGCAGCACCTTGTTGCTGTCGAGTTTTGCGGTCAGTGCACCGACAATCATGCTGAACAGCGCAAAGGCAAGAAGGGGCAGGGAGCCAAGCAGCCCCTGTAGCGATTCGCCCCAGCCGAATGTGGTTCCGATGCTGGAGAGCAAGGGACCCACTGCAACGATGGCGGGACGCAGATTCAATGCAACCAGGAAAATTACGCAGCTTGCTAGCAATGGTGTGGCTTTGCGCCGTTCCTGCGTTTGGGCTTTTGGTTGGTCCATGCTTCGCTTGCAGCCTTCCTGGTTTTGCTTCTGCTTCTTGCTTGTCTATTATGCGCTGCCATTTTGCTTTTCAGACTAAATGCCGGAATCGGCTCTGGTTGCTGTCCCTCTTTGCATCACTTCTTTTTGCAATTGCCCCAACGTGTTGCCCCCGGCGTCCATTTCGCTGCTTTCTTCGCAATTTTTACACGCCCTATAACGACGGGGCCTGCCCCTGTCGCACGTATTCCCGTTGTTATGGAGGCAAAAAATGAAGTATCTAACTGGGGGCATCTCTCCTCGCCAAGCTGCAGCTTCCGCTTGTCGCGCAGAAGAATGGTTTGTGCTTGCTGTTCAACAGTTGAACAGCTTTTGTAGAGACGGGGAGGTGAGAGAACCTGAAATGTCAAAAGCAGAATGGAAGATTTCCCAGGTTGAAAAGCTTATTGGACTATCGAGGCGCGATATCCAAAGAGCGTGCTACAAAGGGCGCGGCGGCGTTGCCATCTTGCAGCCAAAGGATAGCTCGTGGGGAAGGCGTAACTACAGCCTTGAAGATATTGCGACTTTGTTTGTGGTGAAGTGTCATAAAGAGCGTGGCCTGAGCCTAGTTGAAATCAAGAGGGTGTTTGAACGCTCCGAAGCGAGCGAAGGCGGTTGCGCGATGCTCGAAGACCAGGTATCTCTCATGCTCGATCGGCGCGATGAGTTGGAGCGGCAAATTGCCTGCGGAAGGTTACTGGTGGCTGCGACGAAAGGCAGGACGCCGCTGCGCAAGCTGGTTCGCTCGTATGTGATGAAAGCTGTTGTTGATGCTGCAAGTGTCCAGGAGCAATCTGGCGCCAACGTGTATTTTGCTCTGCTGCAGCGATGCGTACTGATAAGCGCAGGTGAAGTTGACGAGCTTGAAAAGAGCATTAGGAAATGGCTAGACAAAGGAGAAAGGCCCGATGCGGAATGTGTGCAGGGCTTTCTTCGCAAAGAATTCGAACGCACTGCCCGGCTTGTTGGAGAGTCAACGCAGGCTGGAGTGGCGAGGGCGCTAGGCGAAGTGCTCAATTCGCCCAGTATGGAACCAACCCTTGAGCTGTGGCTTGGCCCGGGATCCTACGAATTTATTGACGAAGCGTTAAACGTGGCACTAGCAGCGAAAGCCTAGCTCGGGCTGCGAGAAAAGGCCGCAGGCGGAATGTGCCTGCGGCAACGAAAAGAAGGAGAAAGAAGATGAAGAAAATAAAGTGGTTGGCGATTATTGTTGCAGCGTGTGCTCTGGCATTATGCCTGGTAGGGTGCAGCGGATCTAGTCAAGACGCCCAACAGCAAGAAGCCAAGGACAACGGTTTGTCGGCAGCAAAAACAACGGACGGAATCATTGAGGACATTCAAAACGATTTTAAGACAACTAAGGAAGGCATCCTGAGTGAAGAGTCGAAGGCTAAAGAGGCTGCGGGCGACTCATTTGATAGCTATGTTGCTGGAAAGGCAGCGATAACTGATTGGTACGCTTCGACGCAGGATGCTTCAGAAAAGTTGTTCGAACGGACTAATCAGAACGCTGTGAGCTACTACAAGCTCGTTGCCTCACAGGGAAAGAGCAAAGACTACAGCGAGCTTAAAAATGAAATGACAAAGTTCTATCGAGCTGTTTACGAAGACGAGATGACGGACTTCTATCGTGGTATTTATCAGGACGCAATGTCCGACATGTATGACACTTACTATGCTGGCGTGCTGCAGTCTTCATCGGGAAAGGTCGCTTATAAGACGCTCTCTGATGAATGCACAGAGTTCTATCGCGCCTATTCTGATGCGCAGTCTGACCTGTACCGAAGCTACTCCGATGCTCAATCTGATTTGTATCGCGACTATTCTGATGTGCTGTCTGCGTTCTACAACAAGGAATATGACGTAGATAAGACGCTGGGCAACAAATAGCTACAGCGGATAATCGGATTGCTGTTGGATGTCTGTCGCTTTCTCAGTGAGAAGAGTCTGATTCGCTTGGAGTAAAGGGCTCGTGGCGGACTATGCATAGCCGATGACCGTCGATGCCCATCGTCTCAACAGGGACGATGGGCATTTCGAATAATGTGATAGGAAAAGCAACAGAGAAATGGAGGCATGAATGTTCGGCAGGGAAGAGGCGGAAGAGCTTTTCGAGGAAAAACTCTACAACGATGATGAGAGGGGCGAAAAGAAGAAGCACTGGTTGCCTAAATTGGTTATCGTTCTGGTTCTTATTGCCTTTATCGCTGGCATTGTATTTGCGACAGTGCCTCAGGCTCGTGGCATGCTTACGGGTGAAGATTACGTAACGTCGACCCAGCTAAAGAAAGCCGTAAACATCGAAAACCTTTCTTCTGCTGAGTTTGTATATAACGGTATTGCCGAAAAGCACAAGGACAATAGCGACGAGATTGAATATCGCGTTGCGTATGAAGCAACGGTAAAAGTTGGCGTAAAAATGAGCGATATCGATTTCGACATCGACCAATCGAACAAGGTTATTGTTCCCCGCTTGCCCGAGATTGCCGTGAACAGTGTAGCGGTTGACGTGAATTCATTGAGCTATATGCCTAAAAACCCAGATACGGGCATGAAAGAAGTTCTTGATCTGTGCGAAGCCGATGCGAAGAACGAAGCAAACAATTCGGATAAGTTCTATCGGACCGCAGAAGACAATATGAAATCCGTTGTTGAGGCGCTTACCCTTCCGCTGGTTAAGGGTAAAGGCTATTCGATTGCATGGGTAGAGAGCAAATAGGAGGGTAGCAGTGAAGAAGACAATGATTGGTGCTACGTGCGCATTGACGCTGGTTTTGGGCTCTTTTTCTCTTGTTGGCTGCTCGTCTCAGGAGCAGAAATCCGCCGACTTTTCGGGAGTTCAATCGGTGGCGGAGTTGGCAACGTTGAAGTGCTATTACCATAATGTTGCAAAAGCCGAGCAGGATGGCGGTTTATTTGATGTTGGCTACAAGAAGGTGTGGGTCGAGTACGACGGCATCGTTGAAGTTGGCGTCGATGTTAGCCAGGTTGCAATAAGTGAGCCCGATGCAGAAGGAAAAGTTCGAGTTCATATTCCTGATGCCAAGATTCTTGGGGTGAATGTCGACAAAGACTCTATTGGCGACCCCTTGATTGACCGAGGACCAATTACTGATGTGACTGCGGATGAAAAAACCGCAGCTTTCGCTGCTGCCCAGAAGAACATGGAAGAAGCCGCTCAGAAGAATAGCACGATAATGGCCCAGGCTCGCGAACGCGCGAAGCAAGTTATTGAGGGCTACGTGAAAAACGTTGGAACGGAAATGGGCAAAGAGTACACCGTTGAATGGGTATAGCAGTTTTGCGATTCGTTTGGCGATTAGCGGACGCTAGTCGTTTATGTCTTTTTTTTAATTTGGGAGTGGTTTCAGTGGGGAAGAATCCTTTCGATATGGTTGGTGGTTTTGTAGCTGGTGCCGCCAAGGCAGCAGCCGATACGGCCGGCGATGCCGTAAATGCAGCAGCAAAAGCAGCAAATGACGCAGGAAAGGTTGCTGGGCATGTTGCAGGCGCAGCAGGAAAGATGCTGCGAATGCTGCTGGAAAGGCAGCGCATGATGCGGGGAAGGTTGCTGAAGGCATTGCCGGTGAAGTTGGCAAAGCTGCCGAAGGTGCCGCTTGCGCTGCTGTTGGCGCGGCCGAAAAAGCGGGAGGAATGGCAGCGGGCGCTGCTGGTGTGGTAGCAAAGGGGGCCGCTGGAATGGCGGTGTCTGGTGCTAAGGCCGTTGTGGATGTTGCTCAAAAGGGCATCGAGGACCTCAACGAATTTATCTACAAGCCCGTTTTCCCAGATGAATATAACTCCCCAGACTATAAAATTCCGAAGATGATTGTCGTAAAGGATGAGTCATCTCGAAAGGGAATCGACGTTTGTAAGGGGGCAATAGGCTGGACCGATAAAATAGGCGAGCTGGAAGCACTGTGCATGTACGAGGATTGGGCTAAAACATGCGGGCTGTCATTTATGCCCGCTTTGTCCCTTGACACTGCCTATTATGTGCATCCTTTTGATTCGGCGAAATATGTTCGTGTGGAAGATTACATTGCAACAATGAAAAAGGATATGAACGCTGAGCTTGCAGATGTCGCATATTGCCTCGGCGCCAAATCATGCAAGATTGAGCGTACGGAAAAGAAAAGCAGATCTTTTCACATAAAAGGACATAATAAGAATTCAGGGTCTGCGCCCCTTTGCGTTGATGGTGTTCCTGTTCAGGGGTCTTTGGAAGACAGGGAAAAAGCTTCATTTGGGTATGCGGATGAAAACGAATGGCATGAATCCTTCCAGCAGACCTTTGCTGGTGAGGCGAAAGCGTCTGTTCCGGAATTGCGCTGGTATAAGGACGACAGCTCAATCAACCAGTTGATTAAAACTCGCTGCAGCGAGGGGATGAACGTTTCGAAGACGTATCGCTATGAAATCACAAATACCTATTCCGCATGCGTAGGGATAGGCCTAGCGAAAAAGCTCGATGGAGCTCTTGCAGCAATAAAAATTGGGCAAAAAGGCAAGCTTCAAAGCGATCTGAAAAAAGATTCGAAAATGGAATATGTATATGAGGTCAATTTCTGATTGCTAGAGGCTGTTAGTTTTGGTGCGCGAACTGTTTGATTATCTAAAGGGAAGGTTGTGCAATGCCAGGCTTTGATCCGTTCGCATTTGTCGGCGACGTCGCTAAAGGCGTTGGCGATGTTGCCAAAGGCGTTGGCGACATCGCGAACAATGCTGCAAAGATTGCCTCTGGAGCCGTTGATGGAGCCATAAAAGCAATGGCTTCCGAAGGCAATGAGGGAGAGCAAAAGCCCCTCGAAGATCACCATGAAGAGCCTCGCCCCATTCCCGAGCCGCAGTACCGAGATTGCGAAATCGACGCATTCTACGTTGAAAAGCGCTACGTCGCTGTAAGGCAAATAACGGTTGGCGCCAACGGGGAACCCCTGGAGGGCTACCGGCATTACCTTCGCTTGTCGCGTCATGGCGTCGAACGCGTCCAAACAGCGGACCTGTTCGCTAAGCCCATGGAACGTATTCGTGTGCGCAACTGTACTCTATTCAAGAACGGTGAAGCCGCAGGTGAAGATGCTTTGAAGAAAGGCGCGTTTTTCGGCTCTGTTGCAACGCTGTTTTCGTTCCATCCTTTGGCAATTGGCTTTCTGGCCGCAATGACGGCGCGGGGCAACAAGGATCTTTGGGCATTGGATATCCTCGACTACGACGAAAAGGAATGGCTTTTCATGGTGGAGTCAAGAGAAGAGGGCGAAGACCTTCTGAAGTTTTTGGATCGCTACTATATGGCCTAGCTGCCTATTTGCGGCTCTGGCTTTTGGCGGCAGTAAGATGCCTGAACTGCAAGAGGGCTGCTATAAACTAAAAAGCGAGCATGTTGGTGCTCGCTTTTTTCATACATGCAAGGGGGTTTGGTATGGGGAGTTTTAGGGAAATTGATCCAACGCAGTTTGCGCGCTATTTTCTGGATGTTCCGTATGCCGACGAGGATCCTCGTCAGGTGATGGATGTCTGGCTCCCGAATGAAGGGGAGGGGCCGTTCCCGCTTATCGTGTTCGTGCACGGCGGCGGATGGGTTTCGGGCAACAAGCGCGAAAACACCATGCCGGGAGTATTCAAATTCCCTTCGCAGGGATATGCCGTTGCCTGCGTCGAATATCGCCTGGTGCCCGATGTTCACTGGCCTGAACCGCTTGAGGATGTTCGCGCGGCAATTCGCTATTTGCGCGCGCATGCGGCCGAATACAATCTGGATGCTGAAAACATCGCCATCATGGGCAATTCCGCAGGTGGGCACCTTGCCTGCATGGTAGCGGCGCTTGCCGGTCGCCCTGTGATGAATGGGTGCCGTTACGGCAATCTCGATCAATCCGATGCCGTGCAGTGCTTGGTAGCGGTATATCCGCCTACTGATATGTACCAGATGGATCTGTGCGACCGTACTACCGCCGAAGACCAGGCTGCCGCAACTGATGGCAACACTGTGCGCGGCGATACAGGTGAAAAGGGCATGGGCAAGATGCACAACCAGCTTATGGGCGTAAGCTGCATGGACAACCCGGAAATTGCAGCAACTGCCAGCCCTATTAAGTTCGTGAATGAGGATTTCCCGCCAGCGTATTTCCTTCAAGGGGTGCAGGATCGCATCATCCCCTATACGCAATCGGTTTCTATGGTGCGCATGATCAACGAAAAATGCGGAGAAGGGCATGCTGAACTCAAGCTCTTCCCGAACGCCGATCATGGTGCTGCGGAAATGAAAACGGACGATGAGATTAACGTCATCCTTGATTTCATCGATCGCCATATTTGGGAAGGCGAACATGCCCGCACTCCGCTTCCGAAGGAAATAGCGCTGCTGTAGAGAGATGCTTCTGCTTCGGTCGTTTGCGAGATGGCGGTTGGGGCAATACCCGCTTTTGCCGAAACTGGTTTTGCGTGGTGCAGCGTGAGAAGCCTGCATTGCCATCAGGCTCCTACACAAGCACTCCGACTCTTTGAGTGCCAAAAAACTTGGCAACAAGGCGGTAACGAAACGGTACAACCTTTGTAATTTCGTGTGAAAAACTACCTGAAATTTACCCATAGGATTCTCGAAACACCAGGTCAAAGGCTCATATATCGATTGAAGGATCTTTCTGAATATCTAAGTGCCATACACTCAAGTTTTCTTCACGGATGGTTGCATTCTTAGGTCAACTTGCTAGTATATATACCCGTTAGCACTCCTAAATGCTGAGTGCTAAACCATGGTAACAACCGCGCTTGCAGCTAAGCGCGAATTAAATGGCGAAAGGAAGCACGCTATGAATCTTAAGCCGCTCGGTGATCGCATCATCGTCAAGCAGGACGAGGCTCAGGAAACCACCGCAGGTGGCCTGTACATCGCTGCAGAGTCCAAGGAAAAGCCCCAGTCTGGTGTTGTTCTGGCTGTAGGCGAAGGCAAGGTCAACAACGAAGGCGAGCACCTTCCCATGCCTGTTAAGGCTGGTGACCATGTTCTGTACGGCAAGTACGGTGGAACCGAAGTTGACGTTGAAGGCGAAAAGGTTCTGATCCTTCGCGCAGACGACATTTACGCTGTTTACGCAGAGTAAGTAGGTTCTGGTTTGCCGCATAACTCGGAGCGGCAAGCGCAAGCGCTTTTTTGCGCTTCATTCGGTACTACTTCATTTGAAAGGAATTTCAATATGGCTAAGGAAATTAAGTTTGAGGCCGACGCCCGCGCAGGCATGGCCCAGGGTGTAAAGAAGCTCGCAGACGCTGTAAAGGTAACCCTTGGACCTAAGGGTCGCTACGTTGCCCTCGAGCGCTCTTTCGGCGCACCGCTGGTAACCAACGACGGCGTTACTGTTGCTCGCGAAGTTGAGCTCGAAGATCCCGTGGAAAACATGGGCGCTCAGCTGGTAAAGGAAGCTGCTGTTAAGACCAACGACGTTGCTGGTGACGGCACCACTACCGCAACCCTCCTTGCCGACGTAATCGTAAGCGAGGGCTTGCGCAACGTAACCGCTGGTGCTGACGCTCTTGGCATTCGCCGCGGTATCGATAAGGCAACTGAAGCCGTTGTTGCTGCTATTAAGAACGATGCAACCGAAATCTCCACCAAGGAGCAGATTGCAAACGTTGGTACCATTTCTGCCGGCGATGCAGTAATCGGCGAAAAGATCGCTGAGGCAATGGACGAAGTTGGCAAAGACGGCGCTATTTCCGTTGAGGACAGCCAGACTTTCGGCATCGACATCGATGTTGTTCAGGGCATGCAGTACGATCGCGGTTACATTTCTCCTTACATGGCAACCGACTCCGAGCGCATGGAAGCCGTTCTGAACGATCCTTACATCCTGCTCACCGACCTTAAGGTTACCTCCATCCAGGATATGGTTCCCCTGCTGGAAGGCATCATGAAGGCAGGCCGTCCGCTGCTCATCGTTGCAGAAGACGTTGAGGGCGAAGCACTGGGCACCCTGCTGCTGAACAAGCTGCGTGGCACCTTGAACGTAGTTGCTATCAAGGCTCCCGGCTTCGGCGATCGTCGTGCTCGCATCCTCGAGGACATCGCAGTTGTTACGGGCGGCAAGGTAGTTTCCAAGGACTTCGGCATGACGCTTGCAGACGTTACCGTTGACGCTCTTGGTACCGCTAAGACCGTTAAGGTTTCCAAGGACGCAACCGTTATCGTTGACGGTGCTGGCGACAAGGCAGCAATCGATGCTCGTGTTGCTCAGATGCGCAACGAGCTGGAACACCTCACCTCCGACTTCGACAAGGAAAAGCTGCAGGAGCGCCTGTCCAAGCTTTCCGGTGGCGTTGCTGTTCTTAAGGTTGGCGCTGCTACCGAGTCTGAGCTTAAGGAAAAGAAGAGCCGCATCGAAGACGCTCTGCAGGCAACCCGCGCAGCAGTTGAAGAAGGTATCGTTGCTGGTGGCGGCGTAGCTCTCATCAACGCAATCAGCGCACTTGACGCAGTTGAGGTTGCAAACGCAGACGAGCAGGTTGGCGTCGACATCATCCGCAAGGCGCTCGAGGCTCCTATGCGCGCTATCGCGACCAACGCTGGCTATGAAGGCTCCGTTGTCGTTGAAAAGGCCAAGGCATTCGCTAAGGGCGAAGGCTACAACTTCGCAAACGGCGAAGAGGGCAGCATGATTGAGATGGGCGTTTCCGATCCTGTAAAGGTTACGCGCACCGCTCTGCAGTCTGCGGCATCTGTTGCTGGCCTGATCCTCATCACCGAGGCAACCATCAACGAAATCCCCAAGGAAGGTCCCGACCTGTCTGCACTCGCTGGTGCGGGCCAGGGCGGCGGCATGGGTATGATGTAAGTTCGGTACGTCCGCTCATGCACTGAAAAAGCACCCTTCGGGGTGCTTTTTTTTGTGCACTCGCCCCATATGGGATGACGCTGCGCGGTGCCCTGGCGGCACAGCTGACTTTCAAGCGCTCAGCATGGTCATGAGACTATTCTTTGTGCTTTCAAGTCAGCTGCACTCGCCAGGGCGCCGCTCGCTGATGTACTGGCGTATGCCCCGGGCTTCGTCAACGCCCCTTGGGCGTTGGGTTCGGATTAGCTTCGCTGTCTGAACTCTTGGGGCTGCGGCTGGGTTGGGGGCAAATTCGCTTCGCTCTTTGAGCTTGGTCAACGCCCTTGGGATGTTGGCTCGGATTCGCTTTGCTCCCCGAACCGCTGAGGGCTTACAGTTGGGCTTGATCCATTTTTCGGTTCGGGTTCGCTTTGCTCTCTGAACCCCTAGTGGGCTTCATTCTGGGCCGTTTGATAGCTTTGGTGAATGATTTTTGATTCTATTGCTATGGTTTTGTGAAGAATCGACCTTGCGACATTCTCGTTTAGCGGACAGGAGTACCCTCGCGTGCGGGCCTTTGGCCTATTGAGCATATTCGTTAGTTATTTTGCATATCAATCAGGCATGCGCAGGAAGAAGGAATTACTCCCATGGAGGTTTTTCAGCACACGTTCACCCAGATGCTGATGTTGTTCGCGATCATGTTGTGCGGTTTCATCGCAAGGAAAAAGCGCATGACCGACGATCTTTTCGATGGGAACCTTTCCAAGCTGGTAATGTCTATCACCCTTCCCGCGACCATTTTGAACTCGGTGCTCTCCGACAGCCAGCTGCCACCCGACGAGGTTATCCTTACCATGTTTGGTTATGCGGCTTTGTATTTCTTGCTTGCTTCAGTTTTTTCGTACGCAGTTGCCCATCTGGTGTATCGCAAGCTCAACCGTCCAGCACGTGGAGCACACGCCTTCATGATGATGTTCGGAAACGTGGGCTTTTTGGGCTTCGCGGTGCTTGCTGCCATATTCGACGACAACGCTGTGCTGTATGCAGCGGTGTTCAATATCGTTTTCAATGTGGTGCTGTTTTCGCTCGGCGTATTCTTCGTTGCGGGCGACGACGAGCAAACGAGGGAAAAGCGCAGTGTGAAAATGCAGCTGAAAGCGCTGGGCCACACTCTAACCAAACCGGTGATGCTGGCCTCGTATGCTGCGATGGCCTTGGCGTTGCTGCATATAACCGACAACGGCCCCATTGGGCAAACGTGCAGCATTTTGGGTGGAATGACGGTTCCTGCCGCAATGCTTATCATCGGCTCAACCTTGGCGAAGATGCCTGTGCGCGAAATGCTGTTCGACGGCTGGAGCTATCTTACTACGCTTATTCGCCTTATCGTGGTTCCGGTAGGCGTGTACTTTGTTTTCGGTCTGTTCGTGAGCGACCCGTACCTCCTTGCCATTCTGGTGCTTCTGGCTGCCATGCCCGCCGCTTCGAATGGCACCATGTTGTGCTTGGCCTATGATGGCGACACGCGAACCATGTCGCGCGGAACTTTCTTAACCACGGTATTCTCCCTGATTACCCTGCCTGCTATTGCGCTTATTGTCGTGTAGCGGGCTGAGCGGCACTGTTGGGGCATTTGCTTTCACGTTCGTGCTTGCGCTTTGTGCCTTTTGCCGGACGCGTGCACATTCTCCGAGCGGCAGGCGCGTCGAAGGCGCACTCTGCCGTCCATTGCGCACACTTGCCGCTTTCTGCTCTTCATCGACCGCGTTGCTGCCACCTTTGCCCTGCTTATCCATTCGCATACTTCCCTTACCCTATAATTGCTTTGCGCCTCAAAGGCGCAATCGGTAGCTACATAAGGGGTTGTTCGTGGAAGTTCTCACACACGCTGGATTGCAGATGCTCATTCTGTTCACCGTGGTGCTGCTTGGCGCGTTGGCGCGCAAACTTCGCTTAATGAACGACGCCTTCGACGCCCTGCTTTCTAAGCTCGTCATGACGGTGGCGCTTCCCGGTATGATTCTAAATTCGGTGTTGGGCAACACGAATTTGCCCGATTCTAACACCATCCTGATGTTGCTGGTGTGTTCGACCGTGCTCTACTTTTTTATCTGTTTGTTTGCATGGGTTTTCGTGCGTGTGGTGTATCGGGGCGTGTCGAAGCCGGCACAGGGTGCGCATGCTTATCTCATATCGTTCGGAAATACGGGCTTTATCGGCTTCGCGGTGTTGGGTGCCATCATGGGGAATGACGCCGTGCTCTACGGCGCTGTTTACAACATTCCCTACAATGTCTTTATGTTCTCGGTTGGAATGTTGTTTATCGCGAGTACAGGAGCAGAAGGCGTGGCGGCCAAAAAGCCGCTAAGAGAACAGGTGAAGGCTATCGGCAAGCAGCTTGTGAGCCCCTGTCTTATCAGCTGTTTCATTGCTATGTTTCTTGCCCTATTCGGCGTTACCGACTCGGGCTATATCGGTCAGACGTGTAATCTACTGGGGCAGATGACGGTGCCGGCAGCTATGTTGGTAATCGGATCGACGCTTGCCAAGCAGCCCTTGAAACAGATGGTGAACGATGGCTGGAGCTACCTCACTTCGTTCATGCGTTTGGCAGGTGTGCCGCTGCTCATCTTTTTCATAGGCGGTATCTTTATCCATGATCCGTATATTCTTGCGGTTATCGTGATTGAGTCGGCGATGCCGGCCGCTTCGTCGGGCATTATGATGTGCTCGGCCTATGGTGGCGATACCATGACTATGTCGCGTGGAACTTTCATAACCACCATCCTCTCGATCGTCACTTTGCCGCTGTTGGCGTTGCTGGTGGTGTAGCTTCCGCTTCGTGGTGGCCGGCGGGTGCGTTGCACATAGGGAAAAGACAACTATTGAAAGGCTTTCAATGATTGAGTACCCAACTTCTTTGGAGGATCCGCGACTTGATGTGTACGCGCGCCTGACGGAGCTTCAGTTGCGCAATAAGCTTGAGCCGGAAAAGGGAATTTTCATCGCCGAATCTGACAAGGTTATCGACCGTGCGTTGGCGGCGGGCTATCAGCCGATTTCCCTTTTGGTGCCCGAGCATCGTTTTGAGCGCATGGCTGGTCTTGTAGATCGTATGGGCGGCAATAAGCCTGTTGAAGAAGGCGGCCTTACTGTTTTCGTTATGCCTGCTGAAGAGGTTGAAAAGTTGGCGGGTTATGAGCTGACCCGTGGCGTGCTATGCGCAATGCGCCGCAAACTCCTGCCTTCGGTGGGAGAAACGGTTGCCAATGCACGTCGCATTGCCATCTTGGAAGATATTACCAACCATACCAACGTGGGCGCCGCTTTCCGCAGTGCTGCGGCGTTGGGGGTGGATGCAGTTTTGTGCACGCCCGCATGCTGTGATCCTTTGTACCGTCGCGCGGTTCGTGTTTCTATGGGCACGGTGTTTCAGGTGCCTTGGACGCGCATCGGAGATCAGCCGGGGGAGGAATGGCCCCAGGGTGGTATTGCCAAGTTGCGGAGCCTAGGATTCAAGACTGCGGCCATGGCTCTTGATGACAATTCGGTGAGCCTCGACTGCCCTGAGCTCAAAGAATGTGAAAAACTTGCCATCATCATGGGCACGGAGGGTGATGGTCTGTCGCAGCACACCATAGCCGCATGCGACTATACGGTGAAGATCCCTATGGCGCATGGAGTTGATTCTCTCAATGTTGCTGCTGCGAGTGCCGTGGCGTTTTGGGAGCTAAGAGCGCGATAGGTTCTCCTCTCCCTGTACGTGGCATGATGGCGCTCATATTGGGTTGTGGCGTTTTGGCGAATCGGCTGTTTGTTTGGCTTGATCATGCCAGATACGTTATAATCACAAAACGCCTTATGGCATACGCTGGGCCATCGTCCAATGGCAGGACCCTGGTTTTTGGTACCAGTTATGTAGGTTCGAATCCTGCTGGCCCAGCCAGTTCAAATTCGTTCGAACTCCTCTGTGTGAGGGGTTCTTTTTTATTCGTTAACAAAGTCTTCACGCTTCTATCGGTAAGACTCCATCTGTGAAATAATCGTTCTATACCTAGCCCGCTGCATGGGAGCAGTGGGTTCATGCTGTTTGTAGAGGAAGGGGATCTATGAGCGCGCAAGCAAAACACATCAGTGGACACACGCATCTTATCAGCCTGTTAGGAACGCCCATCAGGCATTCGGCATCGCCCGTGACGCATAGCGTGTCCTTCGAGTTAACGGGGGTCGATGCGGTCTATCTCGCTTTCGAAGCAACGCCTGACGATCTGCCCGACATCCTTTCAGCCATGCGTCGCATGGGCGGTTGGGATGGCAGCAACGTCACCATGCCGAACAAGCAGGCGGTCATTCCGCATCTTGACGAGCTCTCCGATGCGGCGGCGCTCATCGGTGCGGTCAACGTGATCGAGAAGACCGAAGAGGGGAAGCTGATCGGTCACAATACCGATGGCGCGGGCTTCATGAAGAATATCGCGAAGTATGGCGTCGTGCCTGAAGAATCGACCTTCACCCTTATTGGGCCCGGAGGTGCAGGATCGGCGATCATGGTGCAAGCGGCGCTCGATGGAGTGAAGACCGTCCATATCTTCGCGCGTGAGAATGGTCCATCCTATAAGCATGCGCAAACGCTCATCGAGCCGGTAAAGGAGCAGACGGGATGCGATTTCATCCTGCATCCCTATGAAGACAAAGAGGCTATGAAGGCAGCCATCGAAGAGAGCAACGTGCTCGTCAATGCAACGCCGGTAGGCATGGGGGAAGGGTCGACTGAGAGCGCCGTTCCTGCTGAGTTCATCAAGCCTGGCATGGTCGTTGCTGATGCGGTCTATTTCCCACTCCATACCCAGCTTCTGCAGGATGCTGAAGCGAAGGGATGCACGGTCGTGACCGGTATCGGCATGATGAACGAGCAGGCAGCCATCGGTGAAGAGATCTGGTATGGCATCGATATGCCGCTCGACAAGGTAACCGAAGAGCTCAACTCATAAGGTGTCGAACGACCGGGTAGTTTGTCACCTAGTACACGTAGCGATCGGTGTAATTGTTGCCGTCGCCTACCGTGTTCCCCGCGCCATTTGCGGCGAACGTGAGATCGACGCGGGTCCAGTCGCGCGGATTCACGGTGAATGAGACCCTGCTGAACGCGTACCGGGCGGATCAATCGCCCAAAACCACCTATGAGCATCTGGGTGAATCCCCTGCCTCCGTGTATACGGACGACGTGCTGGCTTCCTTTAAGGATACCGAAGTGGCCATCGTCATGTTCTCCC
>OLRG01000012.1_pt1 | contig 228403 bp, 195 predicted proteins | sample 1672331 | NCBI WGS metagenome assembly OLRG01 (sample SAMEA3136672, study PRJEB25190) | human gut metagenome
GCCGAAGATACTTGGCGGGCGACTGCCTGGAAAAATAGGTCTGTGCCGACATAAGCCTCTCACTTTTGTGAGAGGCTTTTTCTTATATATTTACTTTTGCGTGGCATCTGCCACGCTTTTTTTATCTCATCTGCTGTTTGTATATTGCGGTATATTTCTGTTTTCGCTATAATGATTGGTGGAGGGATCTTTATGGCAAATGCGCATCAACTTATAGATTGCTTTAATGATACAATGCACCGGATTCAAACGGACCCATTTCTACGCGCTGAAACAATGAAGTCCAAGGCTAATACTGTGGTGTATTCTGTCTTTTGGGATAATAATCAGGCTGCTTATTTTGCCAAATGGCTTTACTTTGATTCGTGTGATGTGGAAGTGGTGGCTGATACCACCTTTTCTGCGGCGCGCAAGTATCTGCAAAAGGAGAATAAACGGGAACATGTGGCGGTGCTGAACTTCGCTAATCCCCATTACGCCGGTGGTGGCGTAGAGCATGGCGCTATGGCTCAAGAGGAATGTTTGTGCCGTAGTAGTAATTTGTATCCCTGCCTTTTTGCACCCTGTGCCCAGGCGGAGTATTATCAATTTCATCGCAATCGGGCGGATCATCTGTTTACGGACCGTGTGGTCTATACGCCGGACGTAGTGGTTTTCAAAGACGATCAGCCGGTGCCGCAGTTATTACCCAGGGAGCAATGGTTCCGGGTGGATGTGCTCACTTGCGCTGCACCATATCTTGGTGAACCGGTGCATATTACACCGAGCGATTTGAAAACCTTATTTAAGTCGCGGATTCGTGAAATATGCCGTGTGGCCATGGAACACCAAGTTACCACGGTTGTATTCGGCGCTTTCGGCTGCGGTGCTTTTCGCAATCCACCGGAATTGGTGGCCCGGGCTTTTCGTGAAGTGCTGCATGAGGAGCAGTATAAGCACAGTTTTTCTAAAGTTGTTTTTGCCATTAAAAGTAATGGAAGGCCCGACGATAATTATAATGTGTTTGCACAAGTTCTTGGGGAGGAACGATGATAGGATGCGCCAATATAAGTATAGGCGGGCGGATGATATCCGCCCCTACCGGTCAATATTTACTCCGAAGTTACGGCGGGAGCAAGCCCCCGCCCTACGATTGGATTGGTACGGTCTTATGTAGTGGTTATGCGTGATCAATCGGCGTTGACCATATGAAAAGGTGATGAAAATGATCAAAAAGAAATACAGTCATCGCACGATACACGATGAGCAAATTCAAAAGCTATATCTGGCGGCAAAAGCCGTTGCAGTTCCCCAGGTGATCAGTGAACAAATGTGTTCCGGCGGTGTCGGCGCAGCTGTATGCACAAAGCAAGGCCATATTTTCACAGGGGTGTGCGTGGACACCGACTGCTCACTGGGTATGTGCGCTGAACGAAATGCCTTGTCTACAATGATTACCGCAGGTGAATTTGATATAGATATGGTGATTGCCGTGAACAAAAACGGAAAAGTGTTGCCGCCTTGCGGCGCTTGCCGAGAATTTATGTGGCAATTCAGTCATGCAAACGATATACAAGTGGTGGTGGATAACGACGGCACCGTTGTGCACCTCAGGGATTTAATGCCATTTCCTTATTAAGGTAGAATGAATAGTGTGGACCGTAATGGTCACGATGTGCAATGGAAATAGAGAACAGGGCTTGCATAATGCAAGTCCTGTTCCGATTTAGGCATATTTTTTATAAGTATCACAATTTTCGTAATTTGTACCGTTGTAGTCTGTACAGTAATTATCGTGTTTTGCCTCGCTTACACAGTTTTGACAAAGATCACAATAGTAATCACCGCCTCTGTATTGATAGTGTGGACAGTCCATAATACTCCTCCCAATTATCTTAAGTAGTCAATGTTTCCCGTAGTCGCATATTGGTATGCTGCTGCATAATTCCGTTCAAACTCTACAAGAATTTTAAGTACAGCTGATGCTGCATAGGTAGACGCTTCGGTGTCACTTGAGTAATTGACTGTAGATAAATCTATCAATGCTGTTGACGCGAACAAGTTGTCTTGGATTTTTGTATGCATCGCTCCTATTGCGTTAAGGTTGCAACATAGTTTCTGGATGATTTGAATATCGGCAGTTCGTGTAATTGGTACGCTTAATGCAAATAGAATACTATCAGTGTTGCCGTCACATACACAGTTCATTATAAGGTCTGGCAATTCATCGTATAGTTTCGGAAAAAAGAAAGAACAAACATTATCTTTCATTTTTCTGTTATCAGGTACAGCATGAATACCGAATTTGGTGAGTTTTGACATAAAAATGCTGCTATCGATGTTGAACATAACTTCTTCTCCTTTATTAAGTTACCATTGTCTTTTTGGCTGACTGAAATACAGAATAATTTTCACCTCCTAACAATAAAAAAAGCGCACAGCCGGAGCTGTACGCAAAAAACGCATAACTCCGATTGTCGCCAAACAAAAGTCAATTGCACACATAGAGTACGCACATTGAAAGAGTATGCATTTTTATCAAAATAAAAATGCGGGTACTCTTATTATGTGCATATTAAATTGACTTTCATTTGGCGACTTTATTGTAGCATTTTTAGAGAGCATAGTCAAGAAACATATATTTAACTTAATACAACATATAGTGTGCATTTGCAATTTATGTTTTTAGATATATTTATTGTTGACAAACCTATAGGGCGATGTTAAGATTTTTGGTAAGTAAGAATGTTGTGTCAAATTCGATTGCAAAGATGAAAAATGCAGCTATGCCTCGTTAGCTTGAGTATGCCATTTGGGCTTGTTTGCGTGGCGTTCTAATGCGGTAGTGAAAATATATTTTTTGCAAAGCTGCCGACGAACACGAAAGTTTTGAGCACTGGTTTTTTGGAGGTATTATGATACGGAAATTGACGATCGGTGATTTTGAAAAAGTGGAGCCGATGATGGCGGCGCTGCATAAAATTCATGTTGAAAACAGGAGCGATTTTTATTCTGAAAATGCGCATCCGCTTACTAAAAAGGAATTTAAGGCGATGCTTAAAGACAAGAACAAAATTGCCCTGACATTTGCTGAAAACGGAGAAATTGCAGGTATAGCCCTTGCAACCATCAAAGACCGGACGGTCCGGTCTATCTATATTGACGCCATCTTTGTGCTTGAACCATTCCGTCGGCGGGGCATTGCCACAAGGTTATTCAGGCAAATCCAGGACACTGCAAGCGAGATCGGTGCTGAAAGAATGGATTTGATGGTATGGGCGTTTAATGCGCCGGCATTGGCGTTTTATAAATCCTTGGGTATGCAGGAGCAAAGGATTGTATTGGAAAAACAGGTGAAAGAAACGGATGACGCGATTTGCGTCTTTTAGATACGGAATGATAATAAAAAACACACCGGGTCACCCGGTGTGTTTTGTTTTTGTGGCTTTGGCGTTGGGGAGGAATGAGACAGAAGGGCGTTAAACCTTTTTAACGCCGGTTTCTGAAGTGATTTTTTGGGTAGACAGGGCGTTCTTTTTGGCATAATGCACGCCCTCAACATAATAATACCAACCGGGGTTGACCACCAACTTTTTGGAAAGGCTGTAGGTAGTGCCATCTTTATACAGGTCTTTGTAGGTTTTGTAGGGCGACCAGGTGTAGCTGGCGTTCAGTCTGCGCATAACCACTACCTTGGTAAAACCGCACTTTTTCACACCGGACACACATTTGGTCAACCCGCTGATGGTCATAGTGTTGCTGTTCATGGCGAACTTCAGCGTGGCAGATGTGATCAGTCCGCTGGTGCGGGCGCCGGTTGCGGTGGCACCGTAATCCTCAGCAGCGTCCAAGATCAGCAAATCCTCTTGGGTAAAAATCACATCGTCCTCTGTGGGATCGGCTGCAATGTAGCCGCCCTCCGGTACGGTGTCTGTGTTGTCAGCAGCAAAGGCCGCGCTAGGCAGCAGGCAAATGCTCGCCAGCAGAACGGCAATCACCGAATGGATCCATTTTTTCATTTTGGTACACCTCTTTCTTTTTTTGTGCCAAAGCGCACGGTGCAGGGGGTTGTCCCTACAACTGCATTATATCTTGCCTGTGCCGTCGATGTCTGTCGAAATATGCGCTAAATTGTGAAAAATTCTCATTAAATGAAAAATGCGGCAGAATGCAGTGCCCACAGTAGGCAAAAGGGGTCAAAATATGGTACAATAGGACGAGACACTTTTTTGCAAAAAAATACCAAAAGGGTGTAAGGTTTTGACCCGCCAAACGGACTACTAAGTGAAAGGCGGCTGAAAGGAGGTGGCACGATTTGGCAGGCAGTGAAAAAAAGAAAGCAGACGATTTGCTGCAAGAGGGGTACGCCAAGTATTACACGGCAATCTACCGTTATGCGCTCTCTCGATTGGGCGACCCGCACAAAAGTGAGGATGTGGCGCAAGAGGCCTTTGTGGTCTATTATAAGCGGCTGCGCACCGGCGAGATATTCACAGCGCCTCGGGCGTTTTTGTACCGCACGGCGGATCACCTGGTGCAAAAGCAGTTTGACCGGCAAAAGCGGGCGCAAAACTGTATCACTCTGGACGAGGTGATTGAAATTCCTGCCCAGAATGCGGATCCGGATGAGCGACTGACCTTTGAGGAGTATTCCCGCCAGATCAGTGCCGCTCTGTCAGACACGGACGCAGCCCTGTTCTCAATGCGTTACATAGAGGATCTAAAGATTGAAGACATTGCCGCACGCATGGATATGAGCGTGCCGGCAGTGACCACGCGGCTCCATCGGCTGCGAAAAAAACTAAGGGAGATCTTAAACCAGCTGTTTTAGCTCCCGGAAAGGACGCGTTATGGCGACACTGCATATTGACAAAATCATTGCAGAAAAAGTGAACCAGGACGATCTTATCCGTATGTTAGAGACGGTGATCGATGAAGAAATGCAGAGGCCGGAAGCGGAAATAAACTGCGACCTGATCGACCAGTGTGTAGACGCGCTGCTGGAAATGCGGCAGGATCGGGACCATTTGGCAGTGATGGTGCCGCTGATGCAGGATAAAGCGTTTTTGCACTTGATTCAGCGCAAGGCCGGCAATACGGCTCGACTAAACGGTGCAGCGCGAGGTGCGCTGATCGCTGCGGCGATTCTAGCCTCCACCATCAGTGTGAACGCCATGGTAGACGCTGCGTTTGATTACAACATTTTAGAGCATATCGGTAAGGCGATTTCCGCTTCTGTGCTGGGGCCGGAAATCATTGGCGGCGAGGACGATGTTGACGAGCCAACCACTATGCCCGGCACCACGGAAAAGAGCGAGCCTACGACGGCGCCGGAGCGTACCACCGCAAACGGAGAAACCGCTACCCGTCAACCGGAACAAACCACCACGGCGACGGCCGTCACGCAACCCACCACGACCACTCCCACGGAACGGGAGCAGGAGAGCACCACCAAGAAAGAACCGACCACCAAGAAACTAACCGGTGATAATGTGCACCACAAGCCCACCCAGCCGGATCGACCGGAGGAGACCACCAAGGCTGTGCATGTGATTGGATTTAATGCCCAGTTGGGCGAAAGTTTTAAGAGCCACTACATTTACGGCGAACAGCTCAGCTACGACGGCCTGACCTTAACGGCAGACTGGAGTGACGGCACCACGAAACCGGTGGCATTGAAGAATTGCACTTACACCACCCAGGTGAATATGAACCGCACGGCAGATGTGACCCTAAATATTCTGTATAAGGGCTTTTTGGTAGAAATACCCATTACAGTTCGCCCCACTGAGGAAACCAGAATCAGTACCATTTGTCATAGTGAACGGTATGATTATTTGCTTTGCAAAGCCGGTGCGTATGTGACCGCTTACCGTGGAACAGCAAAAGAGCTGATTTGCAATGTGGTAGACGGCAACCGTATTTTTGCCATTGCAGATGAGGTATTCCGAAAGCATACGGAATTAACTACCGTTGAGCTGCCCTATGTGACTTATGTCGGAGCAAAAGCCTTTGCCGGTTGTACGGCGTTGACACAAGCGGAGCTGCCGAAGCTGCAGCAGTTAGGTGAAGAAGCTTTTGCAGGTTGTAAAGCATTGGCAGAAGCGGAAACCGGAGACAGCTTAACCCACATCGGTCTTCGCGCTTTTGCCGAAACGGCGTTGCAACGTCTGCGCTTGGGCAAAGGTGTGACTGTCATCCCGGAGGGGCTTTGCAACGATTGCACGCATCTGGAGTCCGTGCGGTTGCAAGGTCAGGTGACAGAAATCGGCAGTTGGGCCTTTGAAGGCTGCGGTCGTTTGAAAACCGTTACCGGAACTGAACATTTGCGCCGGGTCGGGGATTACGCGTTCTCGGATTGCCAAGCTGTTACTTTTGCATTTCCTGCACAACTGGAGGTTGCCGGTGAAAATGCCTTTTACTTCTGTCGGCAGCTGAAGATCGGCGCACTGCCCCGGACCGTTAAGTCCATTGGCAAGCGGGCCTTTGCCTATTGCCCCGGATTGACGGAGGTACGGCTGCCCGCAGATATTGCCGTGGTGCCGGAAGAAGCGTTTCGTGCCACCAACGCCAAGACCATTGTGCTGCCGGAGGGCGTGGAACGGATCGAAGCCGGTGCCTTTGAAAGCTGCAAGGCCACAGCCATCACTGTGCCCGGCACAGTCAAGTATATCGGCAAGCAGGCGCTGTACAGCGTGCTGCTGCGTGATGTGCGCTTTAACTGCCTGTCCCCGGTGATGGAGGAGCAGGCGCTGTACAACTCTAATCGGCTGGTGGTGCAGTGCTATCTGGGCACTACCCCGTACCAGTACGCCAAGGCCAATCAGATCAAGGTGGAATTGAAACAGGATCTGCCGGAAGTGATTCCCGGTATAGACGATTAAGGAGGGGCAAAATGAACGCAAAACAAAAAATGAATTGGCGGAGATGGACGGCATTGCTTTTGTGTCTGTTGTTGACGCTGTCCGCCTTGCCCCTGCAAGCCTTGGCTGCAGAGGCGCAGACAAGTGCCGTTGCCTATACAGACCCAACAAACGCAGAGATTGCGATTACCTATGATTACGATACCCAGACCTTAACGGTCAGCGGCTCCGGTCGGTTTTCCGGTCAGGTGTTAGGTGCGGATGGGTCAACGGCAGTGAACATGCTGGACGCATTCAGCGTATCTCGGTTGGTCGTAGAAGAAGGCATTACTGCCATCGGTCCGGAAGGTGCTGCCGTATATTCGATTGCCGACAGCGAAACGAATACCATCTATTTGCCGGACAGCTTGACTGCAGAAAACTTTAGCTGCAAAGGCGCCAGTAATCTGTGTGAAATTCGCCTGCCTGCCGGTATGCATACCTTGCGAGACGGGATGTTTGACGGTTGCACTTGGCTGGAAACGCTGAATATGCCGCAAGGCGTAACAGAAATCGGCAAGCGGACCTTTGGCGGTTGTAAGTCATTAGATGTAGAACTGCCGCCGCAGCTGGAAAGAATCGGAGACAAGGCTTTTTATCGTTCCGGTATCAAGAATGCAATCCTTCCGGATACGGTACGTTCCATTGGAAGCGGTGCTTTTGAGCAGACCCGTTCCATGGTCAGCGCCACGCTGCCGACGACCATAACGGCTGTGCCGGAGCGTATGTTCTATGCCAGCTATGTGGAGCGGGTCAGTCTGCCTGTCGGCTTGCAATCTATTGGCAAAGCTGCATTTTTTAACTGCATGCATTTAACGGATTTACAGCTGCCGGAGGGTTTGATCACTATTGAAGGTTCGGCATTTAGCGGCTGTACGGTGCTGAAGGAGCTAACGCTGCCCGGCTCATTAAAGCATGTGGGTGAAAAGGTGTTTGGCGGCAGCAACATTGAAATTGTCCATGTAGAAGAAGGAATCACCGAATTGGCACCGGTGATGTTTGCGGATTGCCCGTTGACGCAGGTGGACTTGCCGAATACATTGACCACTATTCAAGACGCTGCTTTTTATAACTGTACAAAGCTGAAGGAAATTACGCTGCCCAATAGCGTAACCCAACTGGGTGAGGGCGTATTTCAGGGCTGTTCGTCTTTGTCGCAGGTGCGGCTGTCTGAAAACTTGAAAACGCTGCCCACCTCTACTTTTGACGGTTGTAAGGCGCTGACAGAGTTCGATTTTGCCGGCATTACGGAAATCGGCGAAGAGGCATTTCAAAATACTGGTATTCAAATACTGGATTTGCCCACTACGGTAAAAACGCTGGGCGAGAGTGCATTTGCACACAGTGCATTGCAAGAAATTTGGAGTCTGGGCGGTGTGGAGACCCTGCCCACCGATGTGTTTGCTTACACGCAGATCCAGACATTTGATATTCCTCAAGGACTATACATTGCCCCCGGCGCCTTTGAATACTCTGCCCTGCAAAAGGTAGCTACCGGTATAGATGTAACGGAAATCAACGACGGTGCATTCCGCAATTGCCGCAAGCTGACCTCGGTGGAGCTGAATGAGGACGTCACCCGCATTGGGGACAACGCCTTTCGTGCCTGCACGGCGCTGACTTCCATTGATTTTCCGGAGTCGCTGGTGAGCATTGGTGACTATGCCTTTTATACCAGTGGGCTGACTTCGCTGGTGGTACCCAACACGGTGCAGCAGATGGGCCGTATGGCTTTTGCAGGCAGCACGCTCACAGAGGTATCTGTGGTCAGCGGCGTCAAAACCTTGGGCGATTACGCCTTTGCCGGGTGCCATGCCACTTTCCGTTTGCCTATGAGCCTGACGGAGATGGGCAAGTATCCCTTGGGCTTTACCGCCTCGGAGAACGACGGCAATGTGACCGTGTTCAAAATGGAGGATGTGAATGTCATTGCGCCGGCGGCCAGCGAGGCCATTCGCTATGCCAAGGAAAACGACCTGAAGTATAAAATGATCGGCCCGGAGGACACGGACTTTAACGAGGAAAATTACCTGTATGGTACTGTGGGCGACGGCGACTGGTACTTTGACAAGCGCACCGGCGCACTGTCTACCAACGCCACCAATGTGGGGACGAAGCAGGGCTTTTATTTTACAAACGGCCAACTTTGGAAATATAAGCAGGCCGGGGTGCGCTCTGTGCACCTGCTAAATGGCGTGAAGAACCTGGGCGATATCTTTGCCGGAATCACCACCTTGGAGCAGGTAACGGCAACGGACAGTCTGACCAATATTAACACGGATGCCTTTGTAGGCTGCACCGGGCTGAAAAGCGTCAGCCTGCCGGCAGTGACCAAGATCGGCGCCAACAGCTTTGCCGATTGTACGGCACTGCAAACGGTAGATCTGCCCCTGGCTGCCACCATTAGCGACCATGCGTTCCAAAACTGTACAGCCTTGCAGTTCCTGGAATTGCCGACGGTAACCAAGATCACTTCCACCGCCTTTGCCGGGTGCACCGGGCTGACCAATCTGACCCTGGGCAAAGGGGCGGCTGAAATCGACGATCGCGCCTTTACAGACTGTAAGGCGCTGACGAATTTAGATTTGGGCAGCACCGTGTCCATCGGCCGTGAGGCCTTTGCCGGTTGTACCGCTCTGGCAGCCATCAACCTGCCGGATCGTGTGACCCGGCTGGGCGTGGGCGCATTCCGTAACTGTACCGGCGCTACCGGGATCGAGATCGGCAGTGGGCTGACGGAAGTACCGGCCTTTGCCTTTGCAGACTGTACCGGTGTCAAGGACATTGCCTTTGACGAAGGCGTGGCCACCATCGGCCCCAATGCGTTTCAAAATGCGGTTTCCGTGGTGTTCCTGACTCTGCCCAATAGTGTAACCACCGTTGGCAGTCGTGCCTTTGCCGGACTGCTGAATGTGGAAAAGATCACCCTGGGCAGCGGGCTAACCAAGGTGGAGAGCTACGCTTTTGACAACGCGGTGAACTGTTATCAACTGACTCTGGACAGTGCTGTGAACGCGCTGACCAACGCGGATATGGTGGCTTGCCACCTGGCCTATTACGGCGGCCAAAAGCCTATGATCCCCGGCGCAGGCATGGCCTACTCCGTGGAGGGCTACAACAGCTTCCGCCGCATTGGCGAGAATACAGCCGGCTTGGCTGTGGTGGTGGGCGACCATGCCACCGCCCTGAGTATGCACTTCTTGGCAGCCCAGACAGATAAGGTCAAAAGCGTGACCCTGGGCAAGCAGGTGCAGCGGATCGGCTATGAAATCAAAAAGGGCTACACCGCCGATTACACCAAGGCCTTTGCCGCCGAGTTTATCGGCAACGGGTACCTGGAGCGGGTGACCGTCAGCAGTGAGAACCCCTATTTGTACGCAGACGGCAGCGGGCTGTATTCTAAGGATAAATCTACTCTATATGCCGCTGTAACCGGCAAGGGGGATTATATAGAAAACACCGCCTCCGCCATCGGCGACTGGGCGCTGTCTTGTAATGCAAAGTTAAAGAAGGTCACGCTGGGCAAGAGCGTGCGTACCGTTGGCACCAAAGCCTTTGCCTATGATCAGAAGCTGAAGTATGTGCAGCTGACCGACGGCTTGCAGCAGATCGGCGCCAGCGCCTTTACCGGCTGTACTGCGCTGAAAGTGCTGGAACTGCCGGATACAGTCACCACCTTGGGTGACCATGTGTTTGAGAACTGTACCGCCCTGGCGTCTGTATTGTTGTCCGGTGGACTGACGGCGCTGCCCACCTACGCATTTCGGAATTGTACTGCCCTGACAGGCGTGGTGGTGCCGGACAGCGTAGCTGCCTTTAATCCGGGCGCATTTGCAGACTGCAAGGCGCTGAAGGAAGTGTACATCGGCAGCCAGAGCACCCGGTATGTGCAGCTGGGCACCAACCGCACCCATGTGTTTGCCCGTTGCCCGGCACTGACCGTTTACACCATGGCCGGGTCGGACGCGGCCATGTACGCCAAGACCCGGAACATTCCAACAGAGCTGTACACGGACGCAGACGCGTTTGCCGATCTGTGCGCCATGAAGCGGGATATTTATGCCGGTTATCTGGGCTTTTGCACGGACGGTCACGGCGATATTCAGTGGCTGACCGTGTACGCTGCGGACTGCACCCATGACGGTTACGCCATTGGTGTATGCGAGTATTGCTCCGCGATTTTGGAAGAGCGGCACACCACCGCCACCGGTCACAACTATGTGGTTAGCGAGACCCCGGCGGCAGACGGTCGGGATGGGGTGCGCATCACCACCTGCCAAAACTGCGGCGACAGCAGCTATACGGTGCTGCCCGGCAGCGGCACGGCGGTGGAGGAGACCCACACCGTGACCGGCACGGTGGTGCTGGCAGCGGATCGAGCGGCGACCAAGGGCACCCACGCCGCCATTGGCGCAGATATTCTGCTAAACGGCTACACCCTGGCGACTACGGACGAGAAGGGCAACTTCTCCCTGCAGCTGAAAAGCGGCACTTATGCCCTGACTGTGCGCTATGCTTACGGCTTTAGTCGCACCCTGTATGTGGTGGTCAGCGACCGGGATCTGCAATGCGGCAGCGTGCCGGTCATCGGCTGTGACTGGAACAAGGACGGCAAGATCGACGATCAGGACTACTATATGTTTAAGCTGATCTTTGGCACCCATCAGGGTCAGGCCGGGTATCTCAGCTATGTGGATATGAACCACGACGGTATGATCAACACCCGGGATATGATTTTTGTGGAGCGGTGTATGGGACTGCAAGCCGGCAGTTTTGCTTACACACCGCTGGTGATTCGGTAATCGGGGCTGCGGCCCGGATATACAAGTGGGGGCACCCACGGTCAAAATCAATATAAGCGGAAAGGCAGGACTTTAGGGTTCTGCTTTTCTGCTTTGCGGCAGCAAAAAAAGACAGCCGGTGCAGAGCACAAGGCTGTCTTTTTGTATGGGCGATTCTGTTTATGCCAGATCTTCGGCAAATGCCACGGCTGTGTCCTCGTCACATTCCAAATACAGATCGTATTCGGTGTTACCGTCCCGATAGCGTAGGGTGCAGCTGTCGTCCCGGGCTAAAATCAGAATGTCCAGTCCGTTGGCGTGTACCAGTTTACCGCTGTCAATATCGGTCACCCGGTCTTTGCCCTCCCAGTCATTGGCGGTGGCGTACCGGGTCACCGTCAGATCGCCGGCAACGCCGTCAGCTTCAAACAGAACCTGGGCGGCGGTCATGACGCTGTCGCTTTGAATGGTACGGACAGACTGAATATGGCTTTGCGCCAACTGCCGGGGCAGGGTCACCGGGGAGATGCCCAGTTCCGCCAGTTGCTTGGCAACCGGACTTGCCGTCAGCGCATAACCGGCGGCGCTGGTGTCTGCCTCCGCCAGGTTGGGGTCAATCTGCGCACTGCCGTTGATCTTGTGGGCGATCTCGGACGGAATGTTAAAGTTGAACAGATGGGCGGATACGCTCATGGCAGATACGGTGGCGGCGGCAATCAGGGCTGCTACAATCACAGCTTTCAGCCACTTGCGACGGGGCTGTACAGTGATTCTACTGTCGGCGTGCATTTCCATTAAGTCAAAGCAAGTGTCGATATAATTCATATCGATCTGGCTGCTGTCTTTTTCCAGCTCCCGGTCGATCATCTGCCGCAGCTCCCGATCGCTCAGATTGGGCAGTCCGTTATACAGTGCCCGCTTTACTTGTTTTTGTGTTGCAGTCATTGTGGTTTTCCTCTTTCGTTTCGTTCTTTGATTTTATTTCAGCGATCGTATAGATCGCTTGATCTTTTCTTTCAATCGCACATGGCGTTTGCTGACAGCGTTCTCCGTCATGTTCAGTTCGGCTGCCACCTGCCGCAGCGGTTTTCGTCGCACATAATGCTCATAGTAAATACGACGATCTGTGTCGTTTAGTTTGGAAAGAACTGTAACGGCACGACGGCGGATCTCCTCATCCGTAGGGCCCGGATCTGTTTCCGAAGGGAATGTTTGTTGATAGATCCCGGCTTGCTCCATGGCGATCACTTTGTCGCTGTTGTTTTCAAATTGCATTTCCCGGCGCATTTTTTCCTCCCGGATCATCACCTGACCTTTGAGAATAGCGACTTTAAACAGCCAGGCTTCATAATTGTGAATACAACGGCCGGCACGCAGCGCTTGCATCAGCTCTATGTATGCCTCTTGTACGCAGTCCTCCGCGTAGTCCGGCCAATCCCGGAAGTACAACCGACATCGCCAATACAATTTGTCTCGATAGCGCTGGCAGTCCTCCACCGTCTTTTGAACGGTGGCTTCTGCCGGCGGCGCGTTTGGTGTTTGTTCTATCATAATGCCTCATATGGAAAAAATAAAAAAATCATCTGTATACGAGAAAAATATGCCATAAACAGTTCATTTTGTCAACACTTTGTCGGTAAAATTTTGCGGTTAATGAACACTTACCCGCTTTAAAAAATTTTTTTAAAAAATTTTTGATTTTTTTTGGCGTATTTTGGCAAAAAGGCACACTATATAATAGAGGGTCTTTTTTCCTCGTTCAAAGAAAAGATGGAAGATTGGAATTAGGGTTGATGCCAGCCGCGTGGGGGTCGCCCCCACAACACCGTGCCCCGGCGCAAGAATTCTTGTGCCGGGGCATTTCCTTTTGTTCATTCAGTTTTGATATAAAATATCCTGCTCTTGCTGCAGGGGATAGGTTTGCAGCGTGGCGCTGTCCGCTTCTGCTCCGGACAGGCGCACGGCACAGATCCGGTGATTGTCATAGGTGGTGTAGTAATAGGTGCCGGTGTCTGCGCTGCAACAGCTGGTGTATAGGGTGATCTCGTACTTGCCCTCTGCCACTTGACAGCAGCCCCGCTGTTGCTCTACACTACCCAAAATATGCAGCAGCTGACTGACGGCGGCAGTTTCCGAGCGGGCGGATTTGGCGTTTGCCCGGGTAAACGCCGCTTTCACAAAGCGGGAGGGGGAGGACAGATCGCCGGGCAGCCCGTAGGCACCCATACCGCGGCTGAACAGTGGTAACTCTGCTCCGGGTACGGCGTTGTTTTCCGGCTGCCGGGGCGACAGTCCTTGGTACAGGCTCAGATGGCGCATTTGCTCCGGGAACGGTGGATTGTTGGTGAGTACGCCGACCGGATTGTCGTACAGGTGCAGTCCGTCGGCCATAGACTCTACGACCACTGCACCGGTACGATCCGCGATTAGCCAGTGCAGCTGGGCGCGAGGCATTGCGGTGTTAAAGAGCGTATCGGTGAGCTGCAGGTTTTGCAGCTTTTCTTTGGCCTCTGCCAAATTGGCACATTGACCCAGTAGCCAAGGGATAAATTCAAATTGTGCTACATTTTCTTTGTCATGACCCGGTTCGGAATACGCAGCGTTGCCGACAAAATTCAGCCCCGCCATGCACAGGCCCTTTTCGTTCATCGCATCATAGTAAAGGGGATAGTCCTCTGCAACCAGCCCCATACCGATGATGGCGTAGTGGTGCGGCTGATCCTCCGTGTGGCGAAAGCGCAGGGCGTAGTTCCTGGGGGTAATCACGATTTGGTTGCCGTAAGAAACTTCATAATCCAGGGTACGGCCAAAATAAAAACCGGCCGATTGATAGGTTGCTGCTGTGCACATAGGCGTGGCTCCTTTCTTTTTTACCATTATAGCATACCCGGTTTTTTATTGCAATTTTTAAATTGCACGCGGTGGCTTGACGGGATCGGCCATACATTATATAATAAAGGCCGATTTATCGGGAGGGATCTGTATGAAGTTGCGTGTGCCCGCTTTTTATCGGGATTTTGCGTGCATTGCCGGCGCTTGTCCGGACTCTTGCTGCCAAGGCTGGGAGGTGGATGCGGACCCGGCGTCCATGGCGTATTACCACACCCTGCCGGAGAGTGAAATACGCCGGCGTATCTTTTCTGTTTTGGATCAAGATGAGTACGGCAATACTATTTTTCGCCTGTCAGATCAAAAGTGCTGTCCCTTTTTGAACAGCGAGAATCTGTGCGATATGCACATTGCCATCGGCGGGGAGCATACGCCTTTTACCTGCCGCACCTTTCCTCGGTTTATCAATGACTTTGGCGCATTGCGGGAGATGGGACTGTCCTTTAGCTGCCCGGTGGCAGCTGAGATGATGTTTGACCCTAAGTATGATTTCTCTTTTACCGAGGAGATGAACGATCTGCCACCAACCCTCAATGACATTGACGCCCGGTTATACTTCACCCTGCTGTCGGCACGCAAGACCGCTTATGCTCTGGTGCAGGACAGCACAAAGCCCCTTGCCCGGTGCCTGGCGGAATTACTGGATTTTGCAGAGGAGCTACAAGGCCAAATCGGTGCGTTGCCCACAGTGACCGAGAAAATGGACTTTCGCTCTGTGTTCCAAAATCCGGAGCTGATCAATCCCCAGTGGCCGGAGAAAGTAGCAGCCGGTGATCTGACTGCCCCGGTGGGAGAGAGCCATTTCGGTCGGCAGATCGCCATGTATTTTCTGTTTCGCTACTTCCTGAATTTGGGACTGGAGGGTGATGTGCTCTCCGCTGCCAAAATGGCGGTGGTGGGCGTGCTGGTGCCCACTTATTTTGGTGCAGACAGCTGGGTAATGCACCTGTGGAGCAAGGAGACCGAGCACAGCGATGTGAATATGGAGCGCTATCGCCGCCTGCTTCGCACCGCCGATTGCTTGTCCGTTCCGACCCTGAAATCTCGGTTGGATACATAAAAATAAAACAGCAGCGCACCTGTAAGTCATGCAGGTGCGCTGCTATTATTATAGTATGGGTCGTCTGCCCATTTAGCCGGATTTTCTTCAATATACCGGCATTTATTCAAGTAGTCGTCCTCATCGCGAATGATGTGGTCGTAGTAGCCTTTTTGCCACGGGCCGTAGCCCAGTTCCCGGCTGACTTGTCGCTTAAATTGCCCAATGACCGTAGGGGCGGCAATCTGCCGCCCGCCTTGCGTGACAGGGCGGATCTCTAACAAGAAGTGGAGATGGTTGGGCATAATGACATAGGAAAGCACGCGGCAGCTGGGATACACTTTTTCGACCTTTTGCAGTGCAATTTGTACAACGGCACCGGCGTGGGTCAAGCGAACTTCCGGCGGGCGGATACTATCCGCCCCTACCAGTGCAGACAGGCAGTTTCGCCTTTCTTTTGTGCATATGGTAATGAAAAAACAGCCTTGCACATACATCTCGGCGGGCAGTCTGTGCGGCTTCCTTACAGGTAAAGCCATCTTTACAACTGCGCGGCGGCGTAGGCGGCGCCAAGGAGACCGGCGGTGCTGCCCAGCTTGGAGCGCACAATGTTCACCTTTTTGTAATTCTCCATCATATTTTTGTAGATCTTCCGGTCAATCAACTCAATAATATAGTCCTCGTTGATGACTCCGCCGCCTAAGATCACCAAAGGCGGGTTGAAAATATAAATCAAATTGGTGAGCCCCAGGATCATCTCGTCAATCCATTGGTCCACCACAGCGCGCACAGCCGGGTCCTGCAAATTTTCTTTTTCAAAGATTGTAAAAGCGTCCAGCGGTTTGTTTGTGGCGGTACGCACCTTTTCAATCAGCGCCTTGGTGGAGGCGTATCGTTCGTAGCAGCCTTTTCCGCCGCAGGGGCAGTCCAAACCGCCGGCGTGGGTGATCATATGGCCAAACTCCGCTGCGCAGGAGGCACTGCCTTTATACAGCTGACCGTTGAGATACAGCGCACCGCCGATTCCGGTGCCGTACATCAGGCAGAGAAAGTCTTTTTGTCCCTGTCCGGCGCCAAAGTGCGCCTCGCCCAGAGCTGCCGCATTCACATCATTCTCCACATGTGTGGGCAGACCGGTGTCGTTCTCAATGCGCTTTTTGATCATCATACCGGTGTAGTAGGGAATATTTCCGGCGGAGTAGACCACAATGCCGTTTTGGCTGTCTACCTGCCCAACGGTGGACACCGCAACTCGGTCAATATGCTGGTATGTACCGATGATCTCCAGCAGCCGCTCCATAATTTGCTGGCCGCCCTGCTGCGCCCGTGTGGGCACCGTGTGCACATCGCTGAGCCGGAATTGCTCGTCGCACAGTGCATAGCGAATGTTGGTCACGCCAATGTCAAAAGTGAGAATGTTCATAATCGTCCTCCAGTGATAAACGTTGCCTGCCGGTCTTGGTACCAGTGTATGCTCGTCCCGCAAAGGATAGAACAGCCCATCGGCAAACAGGTTTCCCCTTGATTGTTATTATATCAGCAAAAAATTCAAATTTCAACACAATATGAATTGAAAAAAAGCCTTGTTTATGGTAAGATCAAATCAGAACCACCAAATTGGAGGAATACCCATGAATGAAGAAAAAAAGCGCCCGGAGCAGGAAACAAAAGCGCCGGCACAGATCGATATAACCCACGGGGAGCCGACGGCCCCGGCAGCAGAGGAACCGATCCCGACAGAAGAAAGCCCGGCGGCGGAAGCACCGCAGACGGAAAAGACGGGGCAGACCGCACCGGTGCTGTGCAGCCCGCTGATTGTGCACAAAGAGGGAGACGCCTCTTACCAGCCGGACGCAGTGGAGGACGGAATGACCGCCACCCATACGGAGGACGAGCTGGAGGCACCCACCATTGAGCGTCACCGGTTCCGTAAAAAGAAAAAGAACCACAAAAGCGCCTATGTGCTGATCCTGTTGCTGGTGGCGGCCGTGGCTGTGTGTGCTGCCTTGTACTTTACCGGTACATACGACTTTGGCTTAAAACCCAAGGAGACCACCACCCAGGCGGCAAAGACGGAAGACACCACCCAGGAAACCACCAATTACGACCATGTGATCACCGTAAAGGGAACGTATCTGTTTTACGAGGGCCAGGAGGTAAACGGCGTAGAGGGACTGATCGCGGCGATTAAATATGAGCCGGCAGGCAGCACCTTTACCGTGCAGGACGAGAATGCCAACAGCAACTTCTTAAATAATAATGTGCTGTCTACTCTGTCCTTGTATAAGATGAATTACAAGATTACGCACATTGTGTCCTCCGGCCTGACCTCTAAGAATGAGACCACCCGGCCGCAGACCGCCAAGCCGACCGCTGCGGCAACAAAGAGCAATGATCAATGATTTTTATCTGCGTGCGGCGGATTTGCCGGCGGATACCCGCAGCTTGGTTACCGAATGGATAGAGGCGCACCCGCGGCGGCTGCAATGGGCGGTGCGCCGTACCAGACAGTATTTTGGCTATTTGGATCACTGCAGCGATTTGACCCGTCTGGCGGTGGTGCTGGCTATGCTGCCGGATACCCACGAAAAATACAGGCAACTGGGCATTGAGGATACGGTGTTTGCAGATACCATGAGCGACATCGGCATTTGGTGCGCCAATTGCGGCGGTGGCGGCCTGCACAATGTGCACTGGATCAAAAATCATTTGGATGCCCGTCTGTTTCGCCTGGGGCGGCTGCAATTCCAGCTGTATCGGTTGCCGCCGGTGGCTGCATATCCCCGTACCGGGCCGCTGACGGTAGGCGCGCCGGTGGTGTATATCCATATTCCCCAGGGCGCGCCCCTGGAGCAGGAAGCCTGTCGGTTGTCGATTGCCCGGGCACGGGCGTTTTTTGACCGGGTGTTCCCGGATTATGCCTATACCTGCTTTTTTAGCGAAAGCTGGCTGCTGTTTAGCGGCAACAAGGATTTTATGCGCCCGGGGTGCAATATTTTGCAGTTTGCGGCGCTGTTCCATCCGGTGTGCGACCTGCCTTTCCCGGCGCAGATCATGGAGCGGGTGTTTGGCGCCAAGTGTCGCCGCACAGAGGATTACCCGGCGGAGACGGACCTGCAACGGCGGTTGAAAGCCTATTTGCTTGCCGGTGGGCAGCCGGGTATGGGCGTAGGATATATTGAGCGATAACGGCCATGGAGGCAATTATGAAGTATTTTACAAAAGAATGGTACCGTGCCGCGCTGGCTGAGGAACAGCAGCGGGCAGCAGGCGGCAAGTTAAAATTCAATAAAAAGCCGGATAATGCCATGCGGGACTATCAGCGGGCGCTTTCTAAAATTCAAAGCAAGCTGCCGGCGTGCGTGTGCAAGACCTTCCACGGCAGCGTGATCACCGATGTGGCGGCGCGTCAAGACCAGGTGGTGCTGTATTTTGACAACAGCGAGAGCTTTTCCGATGTGGAGAAGCTGGTGCTGTACGATGCAGATATTACTTGCAGCGAGGGCGACCCGGTGGGCAAGACCTGGCTTCACGAGGAAGTGAGCTTGGCGGACGGCGCCTTTTGCCTGGCGGCGCTGCTGGGGGACGATCAGGGCGAACTGTACGAATTTGTCGTTCGCTTTACCCATGCGGAGTGCGTGGTGACGGACTATACGGACAGTACCGAGGCCGGTATGGCGGAGACTTTGGAGAGCATTACTGCCCTTTGCGCCGAGGAGGCGGGGCTGGATTATGACGCCCCCACGCCGGAGGCGCTGGGGAAATTCTTGCAGGGTATCGGCGGCTACAAGATCGCTGAGGAGAACCTGTACCGCTTTGAAGCGGGGGTGTTCAACCAGGCTTGCGAGGAGTTCTATGAACTGCTGTTTACCCGCCGGGTGTGCGCCCGCAGCGGCAACTGGGAGCTAACCATTTGCTTCTATTACCCGCCGGAGGCGCAGCTGGAGGAATACTCTGACCTGGTGTGCGCCGACGACCCGGACAGCTTTGTAAAAGAGGTGTTGGCGTCCGAAGCCCTGCAAACCGTGCTGACCCGGTACAAACCCATGCGCGTGCGCGTTCATGCCGAGCAGGTGTAAAAAGTTTATACGATTTATCTTTACAGAACGCTGACTTTCTGTGATAGTAAGCTATAAACTCTGTGCTCGTTTTGCTGATTGCATTTTTATGAACGAACTTCTTGAATCTAAATAACTGCTGCGGCCGGCGGATCAAAGGCGCTACGCCGCCATGTTAAAGCAAGCCGGTGCCTCTATGCGCGCGATACAACGGCTGACCGGCTTGTCCATGGGCCTTATTGCGCGGTGCAAAAATGACGAATAACCAAACGGACGATCCTTTGCCTTTCGGCAGGGGACCGTCCGTTTCTTTTTGTTGTGTTTTATTCGTCCGTGTCAAAGCCGGCATCCCAAGGCCAGGGGTCTTGGAGCCAGGCGTCGCTGTTGGCGCCGTTTAAGGTCAGGGGGCCAAAGCGGGCCTCGTACTCCTTGGCCAGGGTATCGTATTTTTCTTTATAGGCGTTATAGAGCGCCTTGGCGTCCGGGCAGTTGGGGTGGGTATCCAGGAATTCCCGCATCTCCCACATAGCGAACTGCATGGCGGACAGGCGACGCAGCAATTTATCTTTCTTCACTTGGCGCTCCCTCCTAAAAAGACTTTGTTCAAGGTGGGGAACAGCGTGCCGCATTGCAGCGCTTTGTCCTCATCGTAGGTGATCATATCCGTTTGTAGAGGCACATAGGCCATGGTCACGGCAGCGTCCTTTGGCAGCGGGGGCCGATTGTCGCAGGCTTCCTTTGCCGCAGATTCTTTTTTTAAGAAAGAGGGGTTAAAAAGCTCCTCGTATTTCTCCATAATGAACTCTCCTTTCTCACTATTCTATGCCGTTTTTTAGGCGGGTGTGCACAGTTGCGCCCACCGGTGGTTGACATAGAATGATAGGGGAGTTTTTATTTTCTCTCCCTTTGATTAAATTCTTGCAGATCCGGCTATCCTATGCATGACGGGAGTGCGGCCGCACCCGGGTCTGAATTTGCATACGAGGGTGATCCAAGTGCTTGTAAAGCGCGGAGAAATTTATTACGCGGACTTAAGCCCGGTGGTGGGCTCAGAGCAGGGGGGCGTGCGCCCGGTGCTCATTGTACAAAACGATGTGGGCAACAAATACTCGCCCACGGTGATCGCTGCCGCCATTACCTCCCAGCACGACAAAAGCCGCCTGCCTACCCATATTGAGGTGAACGCCGGCAGCTGCGGGTTGGCACGGGACAGCGTGGTGCTGCTGGAGCAGGTGCGCACCATTGACAAACGCCGCCTAAAGGAGCGTATGGGCGCGCTGGACGGTCAGGATATGGGCAAGGTGGACCACGCCATTTCCGTGTCCTTTGGGTTGTAGCTTTTGCGCATCGGCTCTTTCTTTTTGCCGCTCTTTGTGTTATACTGGGAGCAGAAACGCAAAGGAGAACGGATATGCAAAAGATCGCCAAGTTTGAAAAAGTAAGTTTTGACCGGTTCCAAAAGGACTGGCTAAAAGCGTTCCCGGAGACGGAGAATGTGCAGGCTGTCTATGACAGTATCGTGCTGCCACAGCGCGCCACCGCCGGGTCTGCCGGGTATGATTTTTATGTGCCGGCTGCGGTAACCTTCCCGAAGGACGCCTCTGTGCTGGTGCCCACCGGCATTCGCGCCCGGATGGCGGAGGGCTGGGTGCTGGCGATCTTTCCCCGCTCCGGGCTGGGCTTTAAGCACCGGATCGGGCTGGATAATACCGTTGGCATTATTGACGCCGATTATTACGGCTCCTCCAACGAGGGGCACATTATGATCAAAATGAGCTGCACCGCGCACGATGCGGGTCACAGCGCCACGGTAGCCGCCGGCGACGGCTTTGCCCAGGGCATTTTTCTGCCCTTTGGGATCACCGAGGACGACGCCGCCGACGGGGTGCGGGACGGCGGATTTGGTTCCACCACAAAGAAATAAATCACGCACAAATGGCCGTGTGCCCACGCACGCGGCCTGTATTTTTGCAAAAGAAAAGGGCTTGAGATCATCAAATCTCAAGCCCTTTTTGTCTGCTTTCTATTAGCCCTGGTCGATGGGGTTGGCGTTGTCCTTTTTGGACTCGCGGCCGTATTTTTCCTCAAAGCCGGGATTGATGTAGTCCTCCACGATCTTGCCGTCGCGGATACGCACCACCCGCTCCGCCTCCATGGCGATCTCATTATCATGGGTGATGACCACCACGGTGCGGCCCTCGTCCTTGAGTCGGTGCAGAATCGCCATAACCTCTTTGGTGGATTTGGTGTCCAGGTTGCCGGTGGGCTCATCGGCCAAAATGACCGGAGGTGCTGCGGCAATGGCGCGAGCCACGGCCACGCGCTGCTGCTGCCCGCCGCTCATTTCCGCCGGCAGATGGTGCATACGCTTATCCAGTCCTACGCGAGCCAGCGCTTTCTCGGCGATCTCTCTCCGCTCCTGGCGTCCCATACCTCTGTATACCAGCGGCAGCTCCACATTCTCCACAGCGGTCAGGGAGGAGATCAGGTTGAACCCTTGGAAGATAAAGCCGATCTGCTCATTGCGGATCACGCTCATCTGGTCGTCGGTCAGATCCTCTACCAGGTTGCCGTTGATGTAATACTCCCCGCTGGTGGGTACATCCAACAGACCCAGCATATTCATCAAGGTGGACTTACCGGAGCCGGACTGGCCGATAATGGCTACGAATTCACCCTCGTCAATGGTCAGGCTTACGCCGTCCAGCGCGTTCACCTGGTTCTCGCCGGGGTTGTAGATTTTATAAACATCGCGTACATCAATCAAGTGCATGACGATACCTTCTTCAATTAAGATTTACAAATAGTATAATGATATTTTACAGAAGCGAAAGACAAATGTCAAGGGTATAATCGTGAAGTTTCTATGAATAATAGGGATGAGGTGATTTTTTGGGAATCAGTAAGAGTGATTACAGCAAGATGGCGGACAAGGCCAGCCCCAATTCTCCAAAGCTGTTGAACGCGGTGAAAGCGTTTTTGTTCGGCGGCGGTATTTGTCTGCTGGGGCAGCTGCTGAATACATTGTTTGAGAGCCTGGGATTGGGGGAGCGGCAGGTGCGCCTGGCTACCCCGGCGGTGCTGATCGTTGCAACGGCGGTGCTTACCGGTATCGGTGTGTTTGACAAGATCGCCCGCCAGGCAGGTGCAGGCACGATTGTGCCCATTACCGGTTTTGCCAATGCTGTGGTGTCGCCGGCGCTGGAATTCCAGCACGAGGGTTTTGTACTGGGTACGGCGGCGCAAATGTTCTCCATTGCCGGACCGGTTTTGGTGTACGGTGTGACTACCTCCGTGCTGTACGGCCTGATCCTCTTTGTTTTTCATTTGTATTAAGGGGGCGGGACGATGATCTATCTCTATGCGTTTTTGATCGGCGGACTGATCTGTATGGCGGGGCAGATGTTGATGGATCTAACCAAGCTGACACCTGCGCGGATTTTGGTACTGTTTGTGTGTCTGGGAGTGGTGCTGGGCGGTTTGGGTTGGTATCCTAAACTGGTGGAGTTGGCGGGCGCCGGCGCTACGGTGCCGCTGACCGGCTTTGGCAATGCACTGGCTCAAGGGGTCAAGGAAGCGGTGCAAAAGGACGGTCTGCTGGGCGTGTTCACCGGCGGGTTTACCGCCTGCGCCGGCGGGGTGACCGTGGCGGTGCTCAGCGCACTGGTGGTAGCCTGGGTGGCAAGACCTAAGGATAAATAATTTGTCACTACGAGTTATTACAAGCGAAAAATTGCGAATATTTGTTGAAAGTGCACAATAAATGTTCGGAAACTCCTATTGAATGTGCAAGACTATTGTGCTATAATGATAAAAAACAGATAGGAGGTACATACTAATGGCTGCTATGACATACGAGTCTATTGTTGCGGCTGTGCGCAAAAAGCTCAGCAAGGCAGATGTTTCGTCCATTCCCGGCACTTTGGCATTCCAGGTCGATGTGGAAGGCAAAGCAGAGGGTATCTTTTACATAGAGATCAAGGACGGCCAGCTGCATGTGGAGCCTTATGATTACCATGATCGCAATGCACGGCTGATCATCAACGGCACCAACTTGATGAAGTTGGTGAACGGCAAGCTGGATCCGGTGCTGGCTTTCACCACCGGCAAGCTGAAAGTAGACGGCGACACCAACGCCGCTATGGAGCTGATCCGCTTCTTAAAGTAAGCGGCTTTGACCGTTGTACGGACAAGCGCTGCACCTGTTTTCGTATTAAGCAGGGGCGGCGCTTTTTTCTTACTATTGCTACCTGCACAGCTCGTAAGGTTTTGAAGGGTTTTAGTGACTGTTGTTCCGGCTTTCAGATGTATCTCAAAGCGTGTTATTTCCTCGTCGGGATAGACCGTAATATCGCTTATATATCGGTCAACAAACGCTCTGTCTATTTCCTCGCCGTCAATGTGCTTTTCCGCTGCTTTCAGTATGGCTTTGATTTCGGCAAGCTCTTTTTTCATCTCTCGTTCGGTTTTTGATGTTTTTTTAAGGGCGTTTATTTTTTTCTCAATGTCCTTGATTTCGTTATCGCAGTCGGCAGTCATTCGTATGAATTCGCTGTCGTTCATTCTTCCGTCAGCGTTGTATTGCAATAATTTCGCTTTCATTTTTTGCCGTGTGATAAGTTCTTGATTCAGCCTGTTAACCTCATCCTTGTTTTCGTTTGTATCAAGGACTTCGGACACAAGTTTCAGCACACACGCCGACAGTTCTTCAATATGCTGTTGCCCCGATTTGAAAATGTCTTCGATAATCGGCTTGATTTCACTTTCGTAAATCGCTCGACTCGGACAGCTTGACGCACCGTTTTTTATCTTGCCTGAGCATACCCACTTTGAGATTTTCTCTCCGCCCTTGCTTACTGCGTCCTTTCGATAGTAGGGCATACCGCAGTGCGCACATATCAGTTTGCCTGTCAGTAGGTTTTGATGCACCGTCTTGTGCTGTGCCGTGATTACATCCTGGCTTCGCATATACAGCACTTCGTTTGCCTTGTCCCACAATTCCTCGCTGACGATTGCCGGTACTGTTTCGCCGGTTTCATCTTTATACATAACCCATTCTTCCTCGGGCAAGAACTTTTGCTTTTTGGTGAACAGGTCTGTAATTCGTACCTTGTTTCCTGCATAGTAGCCTTTGTATTTTGGGTTGCGTATGATGTTGCTCATCGTTGAGTGGGATAGCATTTTACCTTTTGAATTTCGTATTCCTTTTTGGTAAAAATGCTTTTCCATTTGCTTCATACTGAATTTTCCCGTTGCATACATTTCAAACAGTTCTCTCACAAAGTCGGCTTGCGTTTCGTCAATCATCAGCTTGCCGTCTTTTTTGATGTATCCGTACATATTGTTTGTGCCGAGTACAGTGCCTTTTTTGATAGCCTGCTGATGACCGAATCGCACACGTGTAGAGATTTTTCTCGACTCGTCTTGCGCCATTGATGACATAATTGTCAGTCTCAGCTCGCTGTCCTCGTCAAGCGTATTTATGTTGTCGTTTTGAAAATACACAGCCACTCCGCTTGATAAAAGTTCACGGGTAAAGCGAATACTGTCCAGCGTGTTACGGGCAAATCTTGACACCTCTTTGGTTACAATCAGGTCAAACATTCCTGCCTTTGCGTCCTCAATCATTTCGTTGAATCGCTCACGCTTTGCAGTCGATACGCCCGATATACCCTCGTCAACATAGCCGTCAACATATTCCCAATTCGGATTTTTCCTAATGAAATCGGTGTAATATGTTATTTGGTTATCAAGTGAATTTAACTGAACATTAAAATCCGTGCTGACACGAGCGTAAAATGTTACTCGCAACGGCAGGTTCATAAAGTTGATATTTTCTTTTCTGATTCTCTCACGAGTTGAATATATATCCATATTTTTACTCCTTTCCAAGCAGACAATATCACAAATAATTTCTATTATCCAGCTTTATTTTACAGTATTTCACCCCTGCGTTCATTAGGGGGTTGATACCTTTTTTGGTAATGTTTTACAGAGCTTTTTAGTTCGGTTTTCCGTATCTGCGATTGACTTCCACGCTGATTTTGCCCATCAATTTGCGATAGGTTTTGTCGTCAATGGCATTTTGATTCAGCAGGGTATTTGCAAAATGCTGCATCCAAAGCTCCGTGCTGATTCTCTCATCGGCAATGTTTTGTGTATTGATTTTCAGCTCACTCCCGCTTGATTTTTCAATACTATTATTGCCTAATGCTTTAGAATTTATTTCCTTTGCTGCCATAAGGCAACACGCTAACTATGATTTTATATCTGCCTCCTTTAATTTGATTTGTCTTTCATTGTGAATTTGTAGTTCATATTAACCTCCTATTTTGCTCACAGGCTTTCACAAATCGCCTATCATAAATTCGTATGGCGAAAAGTTTTCATCAAAGATTTTGTTTGGCATATAGTAAACCTTTCCGTCGGTTTTGTAGTTTTTGTTTGCGTGCATAATTTTTATCCTTTCTTAATTTGTTTTTGAATCCACAACTTGAATTCATCTTTCGGTACAACAATTCTTGTGCCGATTTTTATTTTTGGAAAACCTTTTTCATTGACATGCTCGTATGACCTTGTGCGAGATATTCCAAGCACCTTTGCAACCTGCAACACCGATAACATCATCGGTAGCTCATCAAAACTTTTGTAGCTTTCTTTCATTGTGCCGCCTCCTTTCGTATTATTCGAGAGATACTTTTTCAAAAAGAAAAAAGCATAAGTAAATTTGAAAACAAAAATTCACTCATAATAAACTCCCTCTACTATACGGAGAAAAATTCCTGTTTTGTTCGGGTGTTTTTCAAAATTCTTTACACCTTGTTTACATTTAATTTCATCATAACAAAAAATATCCCTCTATAATACGGAGAAAAAACTCGGTTTTGTTGATGTGTTTTCAGAAAAAATATTTAACTTAGTACTAAAATTTACTCGTTTGTCAATTGCGATGTTGTTTGCAAAATAGAATTATGATATAATGATTACATTAAGAGTTTTACTAACTCATATAAGGTCGGGTATGGTGATTTGTGTGCCGTATGGTAATGGCAATAAAACGTCTTCCGGCTTTTGGGAGGACAGCACACGGCTGCCGAAGTATTACAATGGAACTTATGAATATTTGAAAAGCTTGAAAATTGAAGAAATTTAACGGTTGCTCAAAATTCCAAATTTGCAGAGGTACAATATGAAAATAACATACATTAACCACAGTGGATTTTTGGTTGAAACCGAGAACTGCTATTATGTTTTTGATTATTACAAAGGCGAGATGCCAAGGCTTGACAAAAGCAAGGAGGTTGTCGTCTTTTGCAGTCACTTTCACCAAGACCATTTCAATCCGAAAATCTTTGAAATTCTTGATGATATGGGTATGAATTATCAGGCTGTTTTGGCGAAAGATATCAGCAAAAAGAAGTATCCTGCCGGTGTGAAAGTTACGACGGCTTATCACGATCAAACCTATATTCTTGACAACGGCACACAAGTTAGTACGCTTCTTTCAACCGACAGCGGTGTGGCTTTTATCGTCAAAACAAGCGAGGGCATGATTTACCACGCAGGTGATTTGAACGATTGGCATTGGGAGGGTGAGACGGAATCCGACAACCGCCATATGACCTCCATGTACCGTGCAGAGATTGATAAAATCAAGGGCACTCATTTTGATGCTGCATTCGTTCCCCTTGACCCAAGGCAGGAGGAGCATTATGCCGACGGTATGCTTTATTTTTTGAAACATGTCGATTGCAACGCCGTTTTTCCTATGCATTATTGGAACGAACCAAGCGTGATTGATAGGTTTATCACCGAATATCCGCAGTATAAATCACGAATAAAAAACACAGAATCAGCAAAAGGAGAAAAAATATGAGCTTTAGAATGATTCACGAAAACTATAATGTTTCCGATTTGGATAGGTCGATTAAGTTTTATGGCGATGCGCTTGATTTGCACGAGGTCAGTCGAAAAACCACCGACGATTTTATTATCGTTTATTTGAGCAATGATTCAAGCGATTTTGAGCTTGAACTCACTTGGCTTAAAGAACATCCGCAGCCGTACGATTTGGGCGAATGTGAGTTCCATTTGGCATTTAAGGCAGATGATTTTGACTTGGCACATAAAAAGCACGAAGAAATGGGTTGTATCTGCTTTGAAAATCCTGAAATGGGTATCTATTTCATCGAGGACCCGGACGGTTATTGGCTCGAAATTTTGCCGTGATTAAGTTACACTATAATAAAAAGAGTTGAGAAACACAATTTCTCAACTCTTTTATGTTTATGCAAGCAGTTCGTTTAATCTTAAAACTATTTTTCCTTTTTCGCCGTTTCCTGTTGTGTTCAACCTTATTATTGGTAAGTGGCTTGAAGCCAGTTTTCCGAATAGAATCAAGAAAAACAAATATCTATAATTAATCTTACGTAGTCGTTCGAGTAACAGCTTCGTTTTGCTTTGATTTTTTCTTGCTTTTCCCTTATAAATCCACAATAATCATTGCTTTTAAGTGTTCTGTGTGATATACTAAATTTGTATAATTGTAACTATCTGAAAGCGAGGAAAATCTAATGGATTCTAACATCGAGCGCTGGTACTCAATGAAAGAAATATGCGAATATCTTGGCGTTAGCCGTGATACCGTACTTGATTGGATAGAAAGAAGAAATATGCCCGCAGCAAAAATCGGACGCCTTTGGAAATTCAAAGTCAGCGAAATTGACGCTTGGATGAAATCCGGTATTGCAGCGGATAAATAATAATTTCGGAGGCATATATGAGTTTTATTGAATCTTACAAGCATCTTGATAAAATATGCGGTGAAATGTTTGAAACTCAATATGGAGTATCCGCCTATATAGAGGAAATGCTAAACAATCCTCATGGTTCTTTTCTTGTCAGAGGATGGGAAAATGATTTAAAACAACTAAAGCACTATCGTTGGATTAGAAATCAAATAGTACACGAACCCGATTGCTACGAAGAAACTATGTGCGAAGCTGGAGACGATGAATGGCTTGATGATTTTTATGAAAGAATAATAAATCAAACTGATCCGCTTGCAATGTATTTTCAAGCAACAAAACCACATCCTGTTGCAAAAACCGCACAAAATCACGAACCGGCTCAACTGCAATATACATATTCTGAACAACCTAACCGACCGAAACATAAATCAAAAAAGGTCGTAAGATGGATTGTGTTTTCAATTATCGTGGCTATTGTTCTACTGTACTTAGTACTTAAATACTTTATTAATTGATTTCGGAGGTGCAAATATGCCGGATAAAAATTGGCAATTTGAACTTGAAGAATATATAAAACAAGGCGAACCCGACAAAGCCGAAAAAAGCGAAGCGTGGCAAACAGCCATCGGTTTGCAGGCTGTTGACGGGCTGAATACTTCTGACTATTTGTTAGACACCGCCAAAGAGCATATTGAAGGTAAAATCACAATTGACGAGGCTCAAAAGCGTATTCACAGTTACTATAAGCAGCGTTCTGTACGCACCGAAACGGAAAATGAAACCAAAGAAGCGGACATTGTTTCGGCAAGAATTGCAAAGTTGTTGGGAGAAAGAGCGTTTCAGTTCTCCCCTGCCGAGTGGCTTTCGATTCATCGAAGATTGTTCGAGGGTGTGTTCGGTCACGCAGGACAAGTTAGGCAGTACAATATCACAAAGAAAGAGTGGGTGCTGAACGGCGATACAGTCATCTATGCGGATTGGAACAGTATTAAGGAAACCTTAGATTACGACTTTGCAACCGAAAAACAGTTTTCTTACGAAGGCTTGTCGGTTGATGCGGCTGTAAAGCATTTGGCTAAATTTGCTTCCGATATATGGCAAATTCACCCGTTCAGCGAGGGAAACACCCGTGCGACTGCCGTATTTATGATAAAATATATGAAAACATTCGGCTTTAGCGTAAACAACGACGCATTCGAAAAAAATTCGTGGTACTTTCGTAATGCTTTGGTTCGTGCTAATTATAACAACCTGCAAAAAGGCGTCCATTCCACGACGAAGTTTTTGGAAATGTTTTTCTCAAACCTTCTGCTCGGCACAAACTACGAATTAAAAAATCGCTATATGCATGTTGATTTTGTGGATGAAAACACTTTTCAAAGTGCCAAAAGCGAACCGCCAAAGTGCCAAATTGGCACTTTGAAGTGTACTTTAGAGGAACTTGCCGTGTTGGATTTAATAAAAAAGAACCCATCTGTTAAGCAAACCGAACTTGCAGAACAAACAGGAAAGTCAGTCAGAAGCATAAAGCGCATTATAGACTCTCTAAAAGAAAAACAATATATCCGTAGAGTTGACGGCAAACGCTACGGTAAATGGGAAGTATTGATTTGATAAAGCTATATAAAAAAGCATTAACCATAATCATAGGAGTTACAAATGAGAAAAAGTATTTTTGATATAGCATCTGCATCAATTAATATATCAAACGAGGTGGATCGAATTGTTTCAATGTCGGTTGAAGAAAAGAGCACTTATTATCCGCCCTATGACCTAACTCTGTTTGAATTTGTTGATCAACGTTGTTTTAGAGATTGGAGCTATAGAGGCCATTTTGTAAATGTAAAAGATTTTCTTGAAGCAGTTAATTATAATGAAATAATAAAATCTGCCAAAAATGGCGATACTGAAGCTTTTATGATACTAATTGAATTAACATATAATTTATGGAGCTTGGCATATTACGATATAATTGATAAAGATTCATTAAGCAAATGGAATAACAATTTTTTTCATTTAAGAGATGTTATGCTTGACAATTTAGAAAAATATAATCACAAAGCATATATCGATGACGAACGAATTTTGATAATTGAAGACAAGCCTGAAGTAACTGCTGTAGCTGAAATTATCGAACAGGATTTGGCAATCGATATTATTCGATATAACCATCGTTCGATGCAAGGTGAGATAGAATTAAAGAAGAAAATATTGATATCGTTGGGATCAGAACTAGAACCTAAGCGAAAGGAGCTTCAAGTTCTTAATAAACAACTTTCAGAAGATATTTTCTTTATGCTTAACAATATGAATCTTCGTCATAATAATCGTAGCAAAAAGGATATGGGTAAGTATAAAGAATATGTCGCAAAAATGACGAAAGCAAGGCTTGAAAAATGGTACGACGAGTTGTATCAAATGATGTTACTTGCATTTCTACTCTTGGATAATGTTGACAGAACAGAAAATGTTAAAGAATTAAAAGAAAAAATAATCGGAGAATGAAGAAAATGGCTGACATAAAACTTTTTAATATAAATGGCAAAGTAAAAGAATATCAAAGTGGCAATGTAACGCTTGAGAAAGAGTTGCAAACCGTTATCGAAAACAATATGGAAACCTTTTTCGGTGTAACTTTTCTTGCTTCTGAATATAAGACAACCGATGGTGGTCGAATGGATAGCATCGGTATTGATGAAAATCATTGTCCGGTTATTTTTGAATATAAACGTTCTATAAAAGAGAATGTAATCAATCAAGGCTTGTTTTATCTTAACTGGCTTTTAGACCACAAGGATAGTTTTAAAGTTTTAGTAATTGAAAAACTCGGTCTAAAGGAAGCGGATAAAATTGACTGGACCATGCCACGTGTGGTTTGTATTGCTGGTGATTTTACCAAGTACGATGAATCCGCTATTAAGCAAATGAATAGAAATGTCAGTTTGATTAGATATAAGAAATTTGGCAGCGATCTGTTGATGTTTGAACACATCAATGAAAATGTTGCAACAGCTATTCCTGATACCGATACTCAAACCGCCAAGACAAAATCCACTGATAAAACATTTGACGAGCAGTTAAAGACAGCTGATGAATCTGTAAAAACTTTATATCAAGATCTGACCAACTACATACTTAGTCTTGGTGATGATGTTTCCGAAACACATTTGAAGCTTTATGCTGCTTTCAAGAAAATCCGCAACATTGTAACCGTAGTTGCACTAAAGAAAAAATTGATTTTGAATCTCCCTATTGACGTTACTTCAGTAACCTTTGAACCGGGATTTTCAAGAGACGTTACAAATATTGGTCACTGGGGTTGCGGTGCTGTGGAGTTGCATTTGCAACACGCTGCAGACTTTGAAAAAGCTAAACCGCTGATTGACAGAGCATATAACGAAAATTAAAAGGAGCATACCATAATGAAGAATGCATTGATTAAACAATATATTGATGATCAACCCGTTAAGGTTGTTACAAAACTTGATTTATCTACTGGTAAATTGGCATACGATAAGATTATACAATGCCAAAAACGAACAGATGCCAAACCGGAAGAACTGTGTCGTGCGTATTTATTAACAAAGCTAGTAAATGAGCTTGGCTATGCTCCGAATAAAATAGAAATCGAGCACGAATATACTGCCGGTCGTCCCCACACTATTACAAGCCGTATTGACATCATCGTGAGGGATGCAAACGGTGATGCTTTCCTGTTTATCGAAGTTAAAAACCAAGAAGAATATGCAACTATTGACAAAGATAGTGTTATCGAGGAACAACTTTTTAAGTTGGCGGGTATGGAACGCACCGAAGGGCATGATGTTAAATATTTAGTTTTATACACCACCAACGATGCAAGCGGCTCAATTTCCGATGAGTGTATTATCATCGATAACCAAAAACACCCTACCTACGCTGATTGGGAAGCCGTCCGTGATTTTACAAATACAATACCCGCTCGTTATGGCAAAGCACAGAAAAAGCCATATATAAAAGGTTCCGAAAAAGACTTGGAAACTATTTTTTCGCATGGTATGCTTTTGCAACTTCAAAAAGATTTGCACAATGTTCTTTGGGGTGGTGGCGGAACCGATGATAACGATGTTTTCTCTTCTTTGACAAATCTGATACTTTCCAAAATACAGGATGAAGACGAGAAGGAAGACGGAGACACTTACGATTTTCAGTCAATGACATTCGCAAAAGATGGCGATGAGGAATTTGAAACAAACGAGAAGCTCTTTGACCGTATCAACGAGCTTTATCGTCGTGCGCTTAAATCAAAGCTCTATATTTTGGATGAAAAGGAACTTGGAAAATCTTATGTAGTAGATACTAAAAAGTTCTCTCTATCAAAGCTCAAATATGCCGTTCAGAAGTTAGAAGGACTTTCTTTTGTAGATGGTAAGAACAGCTTGAGCGGAAAAGATATATTAGGTGATTTCTTTGAAGGCATTATTCGTGATGGATTCAAACAGAGCAAAGGACAATTTTTTACCCACACCAACATCGTACGATTCATGCTCTACGCTATTCAGGCGGACAAGCTTGCGATTAAGCGTATCAAAGATGACAAAGAAATTCCGTATATGATTGACCCCTCAGCAGGAAGTGGAACATTTTTGATCGAGTACATGAAGTTTATTACGGAAAATATGAAGTACCGAAATCGTAATGCTTTGGGCTACAATAATGATCTTGGCACTTCAAGAGCTGTTAAAGACAAAGTAACCTCTGATTGGTTTTTCCCAGATTATAGAGAAAATAAGTGGGCACAAACTTATATTTATGGTTCTGAGATAAACTTTAATCTTGGTACGGCAACGAAGGTCAACATGATCCTTCACGGAGACGGTTCCACTAATATTTTTGTAAAGGATGGTTTGCTTCCGTTTGCTAAATACGAAAAGGAAACAGCACCAAACGCTCTGAATGGAAGTGTTAAGGATACGCTTTACCAAGAGCGTGAAGTCAATGGACAGTTCGATTTAATTCTAACAAATCCTCCGTTTAGCGTTGAACTGGACAATGACACCAAGAAAACCATTAAGCATAACTTTATGTTCGGTGAGAAAAAGAATTCAGAAAACCTGTTCATCGAGCGTTGGTATCAGCTTCTAAGGGAAAACGGACGTGTAGCGGCGGTATTGCCTGAAAGCGTATTTGATACAACCGAAAACAAATATATCCGCCTCTTCCTCTATAAATATTTCAAAATAAAGGCAGTTGTATCCTTGCCGCAGTTGGCATTTGAGCCCTATACTTCAACAAAAACAAGCATTCTCTTTGCACAAAAGAAAACAAAAGAAGAGATTGCGGCTTGGAACGAGGCGTGGGATACTGCATCAAAAGACTATTCGCAACTTAAAACTCGTGTGGATAATTTAATTTCTGTATATAATGGAAAGAAACTTAAAGCAAAACTTCCGTCTATTAAAAATTTAACCGCTGATGAAGAAGTTGCTCTTCTGCAAAAAATGCTAAAAAATTATATTACAGATAAGGATAAAACACTCGACACAAATGGATTAATTATAAAATATAGGGAGGAGTTGAAATCGCTCTGTAGTCCTGATAAAGACACAAAAGAGACATTTGGATTTGTAAACACATGGTGGGTATTTGGTGAAGTTTCAAAGGCACTAAATTACGATGTGTTTATGGCAGAAACGGATAGTATCGGATACAAGCGTTCAAAACGAGGCGAGAAAGAGATGCCCAATACGCTATTCCGTTTTAATGAAACCGGTGTTATTGTGGATGATGGTGTTAAAGAAACGATTTTGGATTATATGAGAGAAATCCAGTGGGATTGAGGTGTTATCTATGCAACTGTGCCCAACAAAACTGTCGGAACTAAGTGGTGATCCGTTTTTGCGTTGCGACGTTGACAATTTATTGATGCGTCATAAACATCTTTTTATGAACCACAAGCGTTTGGCAGAATTTATTACATTTATTGAAACCGGTAAACCTATTACCAGAGAAGACTATACAGATGTTTCCGAAAATATACACTTTCTTGTGAGAAATATTTCAGGAGGAACCGCTTGTTACAATAATCTTCTGTATATATCGGATGAAAAAGCAGATGAATTAGCTGCCTTTAGGATAGAAACAGGTGATATAGTAATGGCTATATCCTCAAATTGTGGAGCAACTTTCCTGTACGAAGGTGATCGTAGCGAAAACATCACACTTTCACATTATCTATGCAGATTTAGAGTTGATTCTTCACGGTTGCGTCCGAAATATTTAGTATATTATCTAAACTCAAGCTTAATGCAGGAATATTTTCGTGGAGTTGAAACAGGAAAAACACAAAAAAATTTATCTAAAGTTTATATCCACGATGCACCTATCTTTGTCCCAAGTATAGAAGAACAGGATGAATTATGTAAACGCATAGCTTCAGTTGAAAGCCAAATAAAAGAGATAGAGAGTAAGATAGTAACCCCGACTAGCATTATTGACAATGTGTTTCAACGTGAATTTTCTTTTAATTATGAGCAGTTTTCAGTTCTTAAAAAAATTAAACTTCACTTTCGCAATAGCCATAGTTTGGCGAATAATCTTGATTTGCGTTTTAGCTCAAAATTTCACAGAGATGCTGGAGATTTTGTTGCGCAAGAGTTGAACAGCCGAACATCAAAAAAGATTAAACATTATCTCGCAGAGCCAATTGTGTTGGGTGCAAGTGTCTCACCGGCGGACTATTCTGAGAACGGCGAATTTTGCTATATTTCTATGGCAACGATTAAGAATTGGAAGTTCGATTCAGAAAATGCAAGCACAGTATCAAAGGAGTACTCTGATTCCAAACAAGCCAAAACAGTGCGAAAGAACGATATCATTCTTGCACGTTCCGGCGAAGGAACTATTGGAAAAGTCGCTTTAATTGATGACGATGAACTCCAAGGAGTTTTTGCTGATTTTACAATGCGCATTCGGCTTAAGGACTACAATCCAGAGTTCGCCTATTACTATTTCAGAACAACCTATTTCCAGTATCTAATTGAAATCTATAAAAAGGGCTTAGGAAACAACACAAATATTTTCCCAATAGTCGTGAGGGAATTTCCAATGTTGGATATTTCCTTGGAGGAACAGCAACGCATTGTAGCTGAAATACATTCTGAAATTAAAAAGCAAGAAGCAATTAAGTCTGAAATTGCGGAATTGAGATCCAAAATAGATGAGATAATCGATAATGTAGTCATTAATGCAAATTAGCAACTATGCAAAGAGGTTATTAAATGCTAAAGGTTGATGGTGCAATTTATGATACAAACAAAGTAATATGCCGAAACATTTCTGTATTTGATGCCTCCGAGCGAGGATTATTGTCGCAAAACATTTTGGCACAGCTTAGGAACTTTGTTGAGTATATCGTTCAGAAGGTTTATTCGAATGGTGTTGATACCGATCCTAACGATTATCAGGATAAAAAAGCTGCTTGGGAATTTGTTAAAACCAAAGGGGGACTCCGATTCTTAAGCAAATTTCATAATCTTCTTCAAAAGTCGGTGTCTCACTATACCTTTGATGAAGGCGGATCGGAAAGATTGATGCTTAAGTATTATGAGTATCTTCTTAAAATCAAGGTCTTTCTGAAGAACTGGTATAATATGGAAGTCCTCGAAAATATTGATGACTTCCCGTTAAACTTGGACGATAACTTGATGGAGTACTACAGGCAAATTGCTGTTCGTATTGTCAAGCCAAGCCGTTATGCAGTACGTAACCCCTATAACGATCGTGCATACATACAGAAAATTAAACCTTTTTTCGTAAAACATCATATTTTCTACGAAGTAACTTTCACGGTAGCCAATGACAAAGCCAGTAAATTTGATAGAGTAATTGCGTTTACTTCACTTGATCTTTCGGATAATTATGCGGTTAAACTTTCTTTGCACAACGATGTTATTGGTGTGCTTGGTAAAGTTATGCCCATTCAAATTATTGATAGTTGGGAAGTATCAATTCGACCTTGTGAAATAAATCGATTTGCCGATTTTTTCGGTGGTCATACTCAAATTAGTTCTGGCAATAACGAATTTCGTGATTTGATGAAATTCCTTACGTACACTCGTATGAGCCTTATTGATTTGGTAACATCATCAGATAAGTATTATTTATGGGCGAAAACCAAGTGTACCACTGAAGCTAAAGTTACACATATTTTTGATCTTCTTGACAAATCCCGTGATTTCATAAAGGATAGTGCTCCCGGAAGTAATATTATTCGTTACTTTCTCCACAAAATGAACAACAAGATAATGAGGCGTCAATATAGCCGAGAATCTTGTGAAATGTTATCTAATTTACATTTGCGTTGGGGATGTATACCATTTGACAAAATGCCATATGCCACGTCTTTGATTAAACATAACCCACGAATTTATGATTTGCTTGAATGTATCAATCCAAGCAACAGAGAGCATGAATTCCTTGCTCGTGCAATACAAAATAACACCGAGCAAAATGGTGTTTTATTTACACCTTTAACTGATTTAGAACGATTTGAAGATATTAATTCTTTAATAAAAAAATTCAATTCCTTGGTGTATGCAAGAAAGCACGCTGAACGCTACCTACAAATATACAAAGACCATTTGTATATCAAGGGGCATGTTGATGATACTACGAAAATTATCAAGAAACTTAAAAAATTATCTTCAACAGGAATATCAGGCTACAGTGATTTTGTTGAATCTCGGCTTTCCCAAAATCCCTCTTATAGAATTGATAGTAAAGAAAAACTCAATGCCCTTAAAACGATATTCTCAGATTCTCATGTTGCACTAATTTATGGCTCGGCTGGAACTGGGAAATCGACACTTATTAATCACATTTCAAACCTGTATAACGATCGCAAAAAGTTTTATTTAGCAAACACAAATCCTGCGGTAGATAATATGCGTAGAAAAGTAAATGCAGGTAATTGTGAATTTAAAACAATTGCAAAATTTTTATCAAATTATAACACCAATACAAAATGCGACATCTTATTTATTGACGAATGTAGTACTGTAAGTAATAAAGATATGAGAAACATTCTGGAAAAGGCTACCTTTAAACTCCTTGTGTTAGTCGGTGATGTGTTCCAGATTGAGGCAATATTGTTTGGGAATTGGTTTAGCATCGCACGTACGTTCATGCCAGAAACATCGGTTTCTGAATTATCCAAACCATACAGAAGCACAAACGAACGATTGCTCACCATATGGGATAGAGTTCGAAAACTTCAAGACGATATTCTTGAGCCAATGGTCAAAGGAAAATATACCGTGAAATTAGATGAATCAATTTTTGAGCACTCAGAAGAAGATGAAATTATTCTGTGCTTAAATTATGATGGACTTTATGGTATTAATAATGTCAATAGGTTCTTACAAAGTAGCAATCCTAATCCCGAAATAGTTTGGGGAATCAACACTTATAAAATTGGAGATCCAGTTCTTTTTAACGAATCCGATAGATTTGCACCTTTAATCTATAACAATATGAAAGGGCGAATAAAGGATATCGAGCCAACAGAGGATAAAATCCGGTTTGATGTCGAATTGGATATTGCCATTACTGAATGGGAAGCGGAGGACTATGACTTTACTTTAGTCGGCACTTCTGAAAAAGGAAATTCCATCATTAGTTTTTGGGTAGATAAGTATCGTAGTACAGATGATGACGATGATTCTTCTGATGCAATTGTGCCTTTTCAAGTGGCATATGCTGTTTCTATTCACAAAGCACAAGGCTTGGAATATAAATCGGTCAAAATCGTTATTACAAATGAAGTAGAAGAATTAATCACACATAATATATTCTATACTGCTATAACACGTGCTAAAGAAGATCTAAAAATTTATTGGACTCCTGAAACGGAAAAGAAAATTCTTGAAGGATTGTCATTAAGGAACTATAGAAAAGATGCAGCTCTACTTGCAGCAATGCAAAACTTGTAATAGAAAGGAATCGATATGAATAATAATTTTCAAATTTTCAACTCAACAATGAATCTTGATGAATATTTTTCCGTTAACTCTATTTCGGAAGATGCTCAAAACAAATTCAACTCCACGGATTTTTTGATTGTGCCTTCAAAGTATAAAGATGATAAATATTATTTTGCTCAGGAATCAATTGGTTTTATAAAATTTTGTCGTCAAAAGAATGCTGAAAATTCTATTGATCTACTAGCAGATTCTGATATTCAAATACGTTCATTACACTCCTTTGATATTTGGATGCCTATAATTTGGGTTGCTGAATTCGTTTTGTTACCTATTGCTATTAATCTCGTTTCAGACTACATAAAAGACAAGTTAAAAGGGCGAGAAAAAGAAGAGGCAAAAGTCGATGTTTCCTTTGTTGTCAAATGTGACGGTGAAGAAAAAAAGCTTCATTATTCCGGAGATGCTAAAACTTTCAAAGAATCATTTGAAAAGATTGATTTGAACAAGATGTGAGGCTAAGGAAATAAATGATTAAATATTTTCTTCAAAACAAAGATATAGAACAAATCAGTAAAGTATGCGATCTTCTCAATAAAACCAAGCACAAACTATTAAATGATAATTGGGAAAATCCTTCAGAATATTTTGAGAGTAGTAGCAACCTTTTTTCAGAAATTAAAGATATTGCAATTCAAAGAAATGACGAAAAGCTTGCTAATGCACAATTCATTTTCAAGGATTATTTCAAGTTGTTTTGTAGCCTTCTTCGATATTTTGACATGCTTGAGAAACGTCAATATAAAGATTCTTGGGGGAAACTTCAGGATTGCCTTGATGCTATAAAGTATATTGGACATTTTACAGAGATTGATGACAGATTAGAACTTAATAACTTATATGATCTATTGGTTCAATATGAAGAATTGTACCCATACAAAATTTTTGCTAGTAGCGAATATGTAATTTCAAAATCTCATTGCAGTATATGTGGGAAATCAATGCAGAGTTTAGATTGCCCACATATTAAAGGTGAGCTTTATTGGGGCGAACCCGCTATTGAATGCATAGACCAGATTGATTATTTTCAAGCGGTTTGTATTGTATCACATCCAGAAGATAAACGTTGTGTAATGGAATTATCTGATGATACTCGATCTGAAAAAGAAAAATTTCTTATGCTAGATCAATATTTAGAGCTTAAACAACCATATCTGCAAAAGGTTACAATAAAGGGAATTAAAGAACAGCGAATACGTGAAGATATTGAAATAGTTGGAAGAAAGCAACCCTGCCCGTGTGGAAGCGGGAAAAGATTTAAACATTGTTGTGGGAAAAATATGTATTATGAGCATACACGATATGTTGTAACACCATTATCTGTAGTTGATATAATAATGGTTTAACAAATAGCAACAGGCACGAGAGTTACCTCCCGTGCCTGTTGCTATTTTATGTATTTAATTATTAGTTCATCAACGCCGTCGGTATATTTGCCTTGGGATATGAGCTTATTATGATATTCGAGAAGGAATTGAATGATAAAGCGGTGTTCGACTTTGGTTAAGTACAAATAGTATTTTCGTTTTCTCATACGAACACCACATCTTTACAGACTGTCTCTGTTGCGGCTGCACGGATGCTATTCATCTTTTGCACCCACTTCATTTGGTCGGTAACTTTGAGTTGTTCGGTAACGCCTTCTTTTTCGGAGAGTTTTTTACTAACCGAAGGAAAAAGGATTGTGCTTGTTCCTCGATGTCTACGAGGTGGGAGTGTAGTTTACCACTTGTCAAAAGGTTGTAATACAAAACTTTGCGGTGGTGATTTAAGTAGTTTAACCTGCGTTGACTCCACACTCTGATATACCCGGTTTCTTCTTTTGCCGGTAAAGTTAAATTTGACAAAAGATAATCGCCCTGCTTATTATATGTGCCGCAAAATTGTTCAAATAATGTGTTATTCATAGTAAAACCACCTTTGATACTCAAATTGTACCAAAGGAGGTTTTCTTTTGCGAATGTACGATTAATAAATTTACAAATTTAGTTCGTGCCAGAAATTACAAGACGATATAATTATGCAAAAAAATCTTGCCATCATTCTTTGAAAATTCAAGAAGATAATAAATATTCCGATTGAAAAACGAGCCGAGAGGGGATAACTCTTGGCTCGTTTTTTATGAACACACAACACTTATTTAAATTGTGATGATTATTTTATACTTTATTGAATTGGCTTTCCTTTAAAAAACGCTTGAAGCCCTTGAAAACAGTGGGTTTTTATCGTAAGCCTCAATCATTATATGATTATGATACATAGGTGCTTACGAGGGCTGTTTTTCCCTAAACCGCTATGCAAAATTCGTATGTAATCGGCTGAAGTTGGTTGTTTTTAGCCCAATTTGTACGCTGAAATTGCACAGTTCGTACAGGACACATTACATTTGTTTTTGCGGGGGCAGGAGGTGCGGCTGGTTCTGTGTTTCCGTGATTTTGGTAAAAATCCCATATCTTTTTTTCTTTTTTCACAAAAGGTCTTGGAAACGACCGGCAAATATTGTATAATGTAACAGCGAATTCCATTCGGCATTATGTGAAGGGAGATTTAGAATGAAACACGCTGACATTGTGAACAAGATGAGCCTGGAGCAAAAGGCGGCTTTTGTTTCCGGTTTTGACTACTGGCACCTGGAGGAGGCCCCGGAGCTGGGTCTGCCCAAGATCATGGTAACGGACGGCCCTCACGGCCTGCGTAAGCAGAACCCGAACGGCGACTCCGTGGGTTTGGGTAACTCTTATCCGGCTACCTGCTTCCCTACCGCTGCTACTTCCAGCTGCTCTTGGGACGAGGAGCTGCTGCGCAAAGAGGGCGAGGCGCTGGGCGAGGAGTGCTTGCAGGAAGAAGTTTCTGTAATTCTTGGCCCCGGTACCAACATTAAGCGCGCGCCGGTTTGCGGCCGTAACTTTGAGTATTTCTCTGAGGACCCGTACCTGGCCGGTAAGTGCTCTGCCAACATCATCAACGGCGTACAGTCCAAGGGCATCGGTACTTCTTTGAAGCACTTTGCCTGCAACTCGCAGGAGGCATACCGTATGGTCATCAACGAGGTGATCGACGAGCGTGCTATGCGCGAGATCTATCTGACCGCCTTTGAGATCGCCATTAAAGAGGCGCAGCCTTGGACGGTGATGAACTCTTATAACCGTATTAACGGCGTTTATGCTTCTCAAAACGGCTGGCTGCAACAGCAGGTGGCTCGCGGCGAGTGGGGCTTCCAGGGTCTGTTCGTGACCGACTGGGGCTCTTCCGTAGACCGTATTCCCGGCTTGGAGAACGGCACCGATCTGGAAATGCCGTCCTCCGGTGACCTGAACACCCAGCGGATCATTGCCGCTGTCAAAGAGGGTAAGCTGGACGAGAATGTGCTCAACGAGCGGGTAGACAATGTGGTCAACCTGATTCTGAAAGCCAAGAAGACCCTGGACGAGGGCAAAAAGACTTATGATGTGGACGCGCACCACGACCTGGCTTGCCGGGTAGCCGAGGGCTCCATTCAGCTGCTGAAGAACGACGATGGCCTGCTGCCGCTGAAGAAAGGGCAGAAAGTGGCCGTCATCGGCGAGATGGCAAAGGCTCCCCGTTACCAGGGTGCCGGCTCTTCCGTGATCAACCCCACCAAGATGGAAAATGCCTATGACAATCTGGTAGAGCTGGGCGTAGATGTGACTTATGCCCAGGGTTACAAGAAGGGCACCGAGCAGGTGGACGACGCACTGGTGGCCGAGGCTTTGGCTGCTGCTAAGGCAGCGGATGTGGCTGTGGTGTTTGCCGGTTTGACCGAGGAGTTTGAGGGCGAGGGCTATGACCGCGCGAATATTGAAATGCCCGCCAATCATAATCAGCTGATCGAGCAGGTGGCTGCTGCCAATCCCAACACCGTGGTGGTGCTGGCAGGCGGTTCCGTGATTCACATGCCCTGGCTGAACAGCGCAAAGGCGCTGCTGAACAGCGGCCTGTCCGGCCAGGCCGGCGGCAAGGCTGTGGCTCGTATTTTGACCGGCGCCGTATGCCCCAGCGGTAAGACCTCCGAGACTTATCCGCTGTCCTTTGAGGATAATCCCACCTATGGCAACTATCCCGGCCAGCCGGTGGTCAGCGAGCATAAAGAGAGTGTGTACATCGGCTACCGCTACTATGACACCGCAGAGAAAGAAGTGCTGTTCCCGTTCGGTTACGGCCTGTCTTATACCACTTTTGAATACAGCGATCTGGAGCTGTCCTCCTCCAATATTAAGGACACGGACGACCTGACCGTTACCTTTAAGATCAAGAACACCGGCGATGTGGACGGCGCAGAGATCGCAGAGATTTATGTGGCCGATCAGGAGAGCACCATCTTCCGTCCCAAGAAGGAGCTGCGTGCCTTTAAGAAAGTGTTCCTGAAAGCCGGGGAGGAGAAGGAAGTCTCCGTTACCCTGTCCAAGCGCGCCTTCGCATTTTACAATGTGGAGCTGCAGGACTGGCAGGTAGAGACCGGTTTGTTTGATATTATGGTTGGTGCTTCCAGCCGGGATATTCGCCTGACTAAGGCTGTAAATATCATTTCCGACTGCACCGCTGCCGTGCCGGATTACAGAAAAACGGCACCGGCTTACTACACCGCAGACCTGGCGGCAATGGACGATGCCCAGTGGACCGCTGTGTACGGCAAGGCGTTGCCTGCCCGTGAGCGGGACACCACCAAGCCCATTGACCTGTACAACTGCCTGGACGATGCCAGCCACACCAAGTGGGGCGGCAAGATTTGCCGTCTGATCAGCAAGGTGGTGGGCAAGTTCGGCTCTGCGGAGAACGGTGATGGTCAGATGCTGGCAGCTATGGCTACCCAGATCCCGATCCGTAACTTTATCGCCATGTCCATGGGCGTGTTCTCCCCCAAGATGGCAGAGGGCCTGTTGATGATCCTCAACGACGATCGTTCCACCTTCGTTGGCTTCAATAAGATCCTTGGCGGTATTGGCGGTGCTTTGGCGAAGCTGCCCAAGCTGCTCAAGTCCATCTAAATTTCTTTACATAACCGCAGAACCCCGCACCAAACGGTGCGGGGTTTTTTGCGTTTTTAATTATGAAAAAATGCCCCGGTACCGCAGTACCGGGGTGTTGGGGTTTGCTTATTTATACAAGGGACCGTAGGTGGCGCAGGCGCGGTAGTCTGCGGACTGGCGGTCTTCTGTGCCAAAGGCAGCCCAGGCGTGGGGGCGGAAGATCTGCGCTTCCGGCACATTGTGCATATTCACGGGGATACGCAGCATGGAGGCCAGGGTGATCAAATCAGCGCCCACATGGCCGTACACGGTAACGCCGTGATTGGCGCCCCAGTTGGCCATCACACTGTACACATCCTTAAAGGCACCCTCGCCGGTGAGTCGGGGGCAGAACCAGGTGGTGGGCCAGGTGGGATCCGTGCGCTTGTCGATGGTATTGTGGATCTGATCCGGCAGGTCGGCGGTGTACCCCTCCGCCAGTTGCAGAACCGGCCCGATGCCGTCGATCACATTCACGCGCAGCATGGTTACCGGCATTTCTGCACGGCAGCGGAAGTGGCTGGAAAAACCGCCACCGCGGAAGTATTCATAGTTTGCTCGGCACCAGTCGGTGGCGTTCAGGCAGGCTTTAATGTCCGCATCCGTCATTTCCCAAAACGGTTTCATGCAAGGCTCGCCCTTGGCATTGCGGCAGGCACCGGTGCCGTCCAGTGCGGTAGCGCCGGAGTTGATCAGGTGGATAAAGCCATCTTTTGCCACGCCGGTGGGCGCCATTCCGGTGACCCGCTGGCAGGCCTCCGGGCTCCAATAGGTGCGCACATCGTGGAAGCAAGGCGCGGTGCCGGAGACCAGGGTGCCCAGCATCATCGCCACGCCGTTCAGAGTATCGTTCTCTGTGGCAAAGGGCGTGGGAGCCTTTTTGCCGTTCCAGTCAAAGCTGGAAGCCATAATGGCCTCGGTAAAGTCCGCATTGGGCAGCCAGTCGGTCCAGTTGCGTTGCCCCTGGAAGCCGCCGGCAATGGCGTTCTTGCCCAGAGCCTCCTCGTGCCAGCCCATTTCGTCCAGCTTGGGATTGCCGTAGAGAATATCCCGCATGATCATGGTCATCTTGGTGATGAACGCCCAGTCCTGATCCGGGTCTACCACCTTGGACTTGCGAATGATCTCCGGCAAGTCCTTACCGGCGTTGCAGTCAAAGCCCTCTTTGCAGTTGGCTTTAACCCAGCTCAGCGCCTTGTCAAACTCGTCATGATCGTAAATGCCCAGGGTGATCCGGCGCACAATCTCGGTCATATCTACCCACTCGGCACGAATGCCAAAGTATTTTTGGAACATTTCCGCGTTGCAGAAGCTGCCGGCAATACCCATGGCAATGCCGCCCAGGTTCACATAGGCCTTGTTCTTCATCCAGCCTACTGCAGCGGCAGCGTGGGCAAAGCGCAAAATTTTCTCTGCTACATCGGCAGGGATCTCTTTATCCGTCATATCCTGCACATCATGGCCGTAAATGGAGAAGGCAGGCAGCCCCTTTTGCGCGTAAGCAGCCATGACGGCGGCCAGGTACACAGCGCCGGGGCGCTCCGTGCCGTTAAAGCCCCAAACCGCCTTGATGGTGTGGGGGTCCATGTCAAAGGTCTCTGATCCGTAGCACCAGCAGGGGGTCACCGTCAGGGTGGCGACCACATTCTCGCCGGCAAAGTATTCGGCGCACTTGGCCGCCTCTGCGCCGCCGCCGATGGTGGTGGGGGAGAGTACGCACTGTACCGGCGTGCCATCCGGATAGTGCAGATTTTCTTCAATCAGCGCTTTGGCTGCGGTGGCCATGCCCATGGTCTGCGCCTCCAGGCTCTCCCGCACGCCGCCCCAGCGGCCGTCAATGGTGGGGCGAATACCGATTTTTGGATAAGTCATCGTCATTACCTCCGTTTGCGCTTAGCGCAAAATGTTTTGAAAGTCACGGTACGCCCGGTCTCGGGCTGCCGTGGGTTTAGGTTCATAGGTTTTTAAGGTCTCGGTCTTGCGGATCAGCTCCCGACCGGCTGCCACATCCGGCAGCTGGTTCAGTGCGATCAGTTGCAGCAGCATATTGCCCAGAGCCGTGGCCTCCGTAGGTCCGGCAATCACCGGGAAAGCCAGGCTGTCTGCCGTCATTTGACAAAGGAAGCCGTCTTTGGTGCCGCCGCCCAGCAGGTGCAGCACATTGAATTGCCGCCCGGTGCGGGCGCTGATCTGATCCAAAGCAAAGCGGTACTTCATAGCCAGACTCTCGTAAATGCAGCGTACCACGGCGCCTACGCTTTCCGGTACCGGCTGTCCGGTCTCCCGGCAAAAATCACGGATCCGTTCCGGCAGATCACCGGGGGTGGAAAAGCGAGGGTCGTCCGGGTCGATAAAGCAGGTGAACGGCTCCGCCGCCCGCGCCAGCTGCTCTAAGTCGTTGTAGCTGTATTCTGCGCCTGCACGGCGATAGGCCCGCCGGGTCTCCTGGATCAGCCACAGACCGCTGATGTTTTTTAAGTAATTGGTCTTTCCATTGGCACCCTGTTCGTTGGACAAATCGTCTGCTCGGCTCTCCGGCGTTAGGATGGGTTCGTCCAGCTCGCAGCCGATCAGTGACCAGGTGCCGCAGGACAGGAACGCCGGCTGCTCACCGGCAGCGGCAGGCATGGCCGCCACGGCGCACTGGGTGTCGTGCCCGGCGGTGGCGATCACCTGTATGCCGCCGTCTGTTTTACCCAGAACAGTAGCCGACGGGCCAACGGCGGGCAGCAGCTGCGGGTCAATGCCGCAGGCCTTGGCAATATCTGTCCGCCAGGTTTGGTTCACTGGATCCAGCAGCTGAGAGGTGGAAGCAATGGTGGGCTCCGTTTGCATACTGCCGCACAGATGGTGGGCAAATAAGTCCGGCATAAACAGCAGCTTCTCTGCACCGGCAGTGTCTTCCGTGGTCAATTGGAACAGGGTATTGATCTCCATAATCTGATTGCCGGTGGCCCGGTACAGATTGTCTGCCGGTATTTTTTTCAGCACTTTCTCTACCGTTCCGGCGGTGCGGGTGTCTCTGTAATGGCAGGGCAGGCGCAGCAGGTTGCCGCTTTTGTTCAGCAAGCCGTAGTCCACACCCCAAGTGTCAAAACTCAGGCCGTCGGCGCTGTTCATTTTAGAGAGCGCCGCGTCTACTTCCTTACAAATGGCAGGGAAGTTGTGGCACATACGGCCGTCGTCATCTACCGGGATATTGTCAAATCGGTGGACTTCCTTATATTCCAGTCTGCCGTCTTGATAAGTACCGGCAATAGCACGCCCGCTGGACGCGCCGAAGTCAAAGGCAACTACGGTCTTTTTCATGCCTGCACCACGCCTTTTTGCAGCAGAATGTTGGCATAAATGGCGGTCTCGCCGGTGGCGATAATCAAGTAAGCATCCTTTGCTTTTTCATAGAATGCAAAGCGCTCCACCATTTGAATACCGCTGTGTTCCGGCTCGTGCCGGTGAAGAATGTCCTTGTATTTGTCCCAAATCTTGGGTGTGCCGCAGGTGTCGCCGGGCACCACTTCCATCAGGGATACGGGGGCGTCCACATAGGCATCCAGAGGCAACAGCGCCAGTACCGCATCCAGCAGCTCCGGCACGCCGTGACCGTCTGCACGGATCACCTTGGCGTTTTTGCCGACACTCTCTGCCGGGAAGTTGCCGTCAGCGATTACCAGAGTGTCGCCGTGGCCCATTTCATCCAGGGCCTTTAGCAGTTCCGGGGACAGCAGGGGAGAAATTCCTTTTAGCATAGCCTACTCCTTAGTCTTTCTTGTGCAGCAGTTCGTCATCCGGGTTAAATTGCTTGTAGCCCGGGTGACGGCCGGTGACTCTGTAATAGCCCCGCAGATCAATGAGCTTTTGAATATTGTCTCGGCTGATGTCATGGCTGCCGCCCAGGATCACAGCGTTAATGGTGATCTTTGCCCACAGTTCCAGGCTCTCCATACGATAAAAGGCAGTGATGACATCGCTGCCAACGGCCAGAGCACCGTGGTTCTCCAGCAGCATCACATCGTGCTCCTCCAGGTACGGCTCAATAGCGTTGGGCACTTCCACGGTGGAAGGGGTACCGTAAGGCGTCAGCGGTACGGCACCGATGACGGCCACATCTTCGATCATATTGTACATATCCATGGCCTTATGTGCCACGGCAAAGCCGGTTGCTCCCGGCGGATGGGCGTGGATCACGCTCATCACATCGTCCCGCTTGTCGTAGCAGCGTAGGTGCATTTTGATTTCGCTGGAGGGGCGCAGGCCCTCTGCGGCTTCCAACACATTGCCCTCCGGATCCAGCAGCACCAGCTTTTCCGGGGTAATAAAGGATTTGCTCATACCGGTGGGGGTGGCAAGGATCCGACCGTCCTCCAGCCGCACACTCACATTGCCGTCATTGGCGGCCACCCAGCCCAGCTGCCACATTTTGTGGCAAACATCGCAAATCTGGTCCTTGATCTCGTTGATATTTTGCATAGATAAACCTCCTTGCCCATGGTTGACAATCCAAGCCCGCCATGGTATGCTAATTGTATTATATTAGATATAAATATTCTTTGCACGCAGGATATGCACTTGTGAGTAGCACAATATTCACTTTTTGAGGGTCTATGAATTACAGCGAATTGCATGAGGACAAAAAGCGGGGCACTTTTGATTTTCCCATAGAGCTTTATTATGTGGAGCCGGGCGCGCCCCGGTACCAAATGCCCCTGCACTGGCACCTGGAATATGAGCTCATCTTGGTGTTGCAAGGCAGCTTTACCCTAAGCTTGGACGGCCGCCAGATGGAGTTGCAAGCCGGGGACAGCGCCTGGATCGCCGACGGGGTGATCCATGGAGGTGCGCCCCACGACTGTATTTACGAGTGTGTGGTATTTGACTTGGGTACCTTGCTCCAGGATACCCCGGTGTGCACCAAGTCAGCGGCAGCATTCCTGGCCAGCGAGAATGGCTTTTCCGGCCGCTTAGCCAAGGGCAGCACGGAGGCGGCACTGGCGGATCGCATTTTTGACGCTATGGAGCGGGAGCAGCTGGGCTATGAGTGGACCACCGTGGGGCTGCTGTGGCAATTGCTGGGCTGCCTTTTGGGTATGCACAGCGACATCAAACCGCCACAAAGCCGCCAGCAGATCACCCGGATGAAAAATGTGCTCACCTATATCCGCAATAACTACGGCGAGCCCATTACCTTGGATGAATTGGCAGCTGTGGCGGGCATGTCGCCCCGGTATTTTTGTCGTGCTTTTGCAGCGCTCACCGGCAGGACCCCCATTGCGTACCTGAACTATTACCGCATTGAATGTGCTTGCGAGCGGTTGACCTTAACAGATAAAAGCGTGACGGAGATCGCCTTTGCCTGCGGGTTTAACGATATGAGTTATTTTTCCCGGGTGTTCAAGCAGCTAAAGGGCACCACACCCACCGCTTACAGAAACTAAATAAAAGGCCTGTTGTCCACAGCAGACAACAGGTCTTTTTTTGTTTATCTTTACTTTCCGCCCTTTTGCAACAGGTCTTGGATCACGTCGGCAATATAGGCTCCGGCTTCTACCGGTGCCATACCGTAGCGGCTGATGTTGGACACCACGGTGTAGTCGCTCTCGCTCATATCCGGTCGGGCGTTATAGGCAATGTAGGCGGACATACTCTCGTCCGTCAGCAGTCCCGGGCGCTCGCCGATGAGCACACAGGTGACCTTGGCGCCTACCAGCGGACCGATGGTGCGGGCGGTGTTTACCCGGCAGTACCGCACAAAAAACGGCACGCCCACGGTGATCCCTGCCTGCTTCAGTGCCAAGGTGAGCATAGGCAGCAGATCCGGCACATTGGCGCCGATACAGGGGGCAGACAGGCCGTCGCCGCAGTAGATCTGCACATCCGGATTTGGGGTACAAACGGCCTTGATTTTGGCTTTGTTTTCATCGTCAAACAGGCGGCCCAGGTCCGGGCGAGTGAGCATTTCGTATTTGTCCTTGCACCGGGTCTGTACCTGTGGCAGGTGTAGGCGCTCCAGGGTCTCTTGGCTCACCTCCGTCATTACCGCGTCATTGGCGGCAGCGTGGTCGGCGCGAAAGCGCAGATAGGCTTTTGTCAAATATCGGCTGCCGGTCCGTCCAACGCCGATACGGGCGGGGGTGTGGGACTTCAGTTCCATCATTTTTGGGTCGTCGCTCAGGCAAAACTGGCCGGTTGTGCAGGCGGTTATATCTTCCAGCACGCCGTTTTGGCTCTCTATTTTCTGATTCATACCGTTTACCTCACATTAGCAGTCCCGGCTGCCCGGCCAAGGGCGTCAGCTTGCCGTTTTCTAAAATGCCGTGATCCTCGCACCAGCGCTCAAATTTAGGGATCGGGTGCAGCCCCAGCATTTCCCGGGTGGCTGCCACATCGTGGTAAGATGTGCTTTGGTACATGAGCATTACATCGTCCGATTGGGACACGCCGATCACATAGTGACACCCGGCGTTGGCCAGCAGCACCAGCAGGTTGTCTGCGTCGTTTTGATCTGCCACCATGTGATTGGTGTAGCAAATATCGCACCCCATGGGCAGGCCGTGCAGATGGCCGCAAAAGTTATCCTCCAGCGCCGCTCGCGTCAGTTGTTTGCTGTCATAGATGTATTCCGGTCCGATAAAGCCCACTACCGTGTTTACCAGGTAAGGGGAGAAGTGCCGCGCTAGTCCGTAGCACCGGCTTTCCATAGTCACCTGGTCGGCGCCGTTGTGGCTGGAGGAGGACAACTCGCTGCCCTGCCCGGTTTCAAAGTATAATTGATTTGGCCCCTGAGAGGTGCCCAGTTCCTGCATCATTTGCTTGGCTTCTGCCAGCATATTTACCCCGGTGCCAAAGGCGGAAAGTCCCTTTTCCGACCCGGCGATGGACTGGAACAGCAGGTCCATTGGCGCGCCGTTTTGCAGTGCCTGCATTTGAGTGGTAATGTGGGAGAGTACGCAGATTTGTGTGGGGATCTCCAGCCTGTTCTTTACATCGTTAAACAAATTCAAAATGGCAGTCGTGCTCTCTACTGTATCAATGGCCGGGTTAAGGCCGATGACTGCGTCGCCGATGCCGTAGCTGAGTCCCTCCAGCAGAGAGGCGGTCACCCCGGCCACATCATCGGTGGGGTGGTTGGGCTGCAGCCGGCAGGCAAAGGTGCCCGGGGTGCCGATGGTGGTGTTGCAGTGGGCGGTGATCTGCAGTTTGCGAGCGGTGTACATCAGGTCCAGGTTGCCCATCAGCTTTGCCAGTGCGGCGATCACTTCACTGCTCAATCCACGCCCCACTTCCAACAGTTCCGCTCCGGTGCGGGCGTTGTCCAGCACCCACTCCCGCAGGTCGGCAATGGTCGTATTCTTCCAACGGGTGTAGATTTCTTTGTCTAAGTCGTCCAAAATGATCCGGGTTACGTCGTCGGCTTCATAAGACACTGCCGGGTGCTCCGTAATGTCCGCCACCGTCAGTTGGCTGAGCACCGCCTTGGCGGCAATACGCTCCTTGGCATCTGCGGCAGCGATCCCAGCCAGGGTGTCGCCGCTTTTCGGCTCGTTGGCCTTGGCCAGCACTTCCTTTACGCTGCCAAAGGCATAAGTCTTGCCCAGTAATGTTGCTTTTAAAATCATACAATCACCTATGAAAAAATCAGTTGCTTCACAATCACCGGCAGGGCTGTTGCCTCTGCCAGCGGGTGGCCGATGTCTATATAATCCCCATTGCCGCAAGCGATTCGGTCCATACACAGGAATTTGCCATCCGGCAGCAGATGGCGCAGGCAGCCGCCCAGCGCCTTGGCAATATCCGCTTGCGACACAGTGACGAACAGGCCGCTGCGCCCGTCAAGCGTGCTTGCAATTTGTTTCGCCAGCGCCATCAATTCACTAAAGGACGGCGCCGGATAACCGGCAAAGGCTACCGCCACCGGCTGGCTGTCTGTTAGGTCAAAGGTGCGCAGTCCGGCAGCAATCTGCTCGCCTACGGCTGGTATATCCGCTGCTGTTTGCAGCGGCACTTCAATCACCGGCACATTCTTTACCGGAAGCAGCTCCGGCGGGGCAGCAATGGTGGTGCCGCTGAGGGCCAAACTGTAATTGCCGGCGCCGATCACTGTGGCGCGAATGCCGTTTTCAGCTAAGACGATCTCTTTGGCGGCAATGGCGGGCGATTTTGTGATGGCACGGGCCAGCAGCACGCCCAGGTCGCCGTAGGCGTAGGGCGGCAGATCCTGTCCCATACAGGCGGATACCCCGCCGGAGAAGGACAGAATGTCCGGCACCAGGCTTTCGTCCAGCGCCTTGTCGGTAATGATGGTGGGAAAAAAGTCGTCCTTGGGCCGTAGGTTCATACCCATTTCCAGCAGGCGGGCATAGGCGGCGCAAATGGCCGGGTGATCGTTTGCAGTCAAATGGGTATGTGTCAGCAGCGCGCCCAGCGTTGGGGTCATGATTCCTTTGTCTGCTCGCCAGTGGCGACCGCCGATCTCCAAACAGGCGGTGTCTTGCAGCGCCCCGTTGTCAAAAAACGCCAGATTCGCCGTGCCGCCGCCAATGTCCGCGTGCAGCACCTTGCAGTGGCGGGTCGCAGACAGCGTGTCTGCACCGGCGCCTCTGGCGGCCAAAATACTCTCCAGCCTTGGCCCGGCAGAGGCCACCACAAAGTCACCCATACCGTCTGCCACTGTGCCGGCTACTCGGCGGGCGTTGCGCTTCTTGACGCTTTCGCCGGTGAGGATCACCGCGCCGGTGTTCAGCGCCCCGGGCGTTGTACCGGCCTTTTCCAGCTCCCGGTCAATGAGGGTCTGCACCCGGGGCAGGTCAATTTGACCGTCTGCCAGCGGGGTAAAGTAAATGGGACTTTGGTATAGAATTGTTTTTTCTTTGATCTCGGCCTTGGGCACCGTGCCCCAGCCACGCTCCACGGCGATGCCGATGCGGCTGATTACCAGGTGCGTGGTTGTGGTGCCAATATCAATCCCGGCAGAAAGTAAATATTCCATAAAATACGCAAAAGGGACAGTTGCACACAGGTGTGCAGCTGTCCCGCTCCTTTACAGGTTACTGTTATTTTAGCACAAGGGGCGTCGGTTGTAAAGGCTTAGCCCGCCGGGTGCTGTTTTTTCTTTTTTCGGTTGATCTCTGTGATGACGATCAGTGCGGCAAAGGCTGCCACGCCTGCGGCGCTCAGACAGGCGCCGGTGCGCAGGTAGGGGGTGTGGTAGTGCAGCTCCACCGTGTGCTTACCGGGTTCCAGCGCCAGGGCGCTGAATGCGGTGTTCGCTTGCAGCAGCTCTGCTTTTTTGCCGTCTACCGTGGCGGTCCAGCCGCTGCTGTATGGGATGGATAGGCACAGTATTTTTGCCTCTTTCAGATCCACTGTGCCGGTAATGGCGTTGGCGCGCATCTGCACATTTTGCATGGCGTCTGCGCTTAGGGCAGCGATCTGCGTTTTGGCATCATCTACCGGTTGCTCCAGTACTTCAATGTCTGCCAGGTCGTAAATGCCCCGCTCATCAAAGGTGATGGTGATGCTCTTTTTGGCACTGTCCGTATAACCCAGCCCCACCAGGTAAGTCTTGGCACCGGTGTAGCGCACATAGGCGTCCGAGTAGCAGGTGAGGGTGTTGGTCTTGTAGGTCTTGCCGCTCTCCGTTTGGGCAGAGAAACGCAGGTTCAGCGAACTGGGCAGGCGGAACTTGCGGGCGCTGATCTTTACAAGATTTTGGTCGATCTCGTCCTTTTTGTTCCACTTCTCTGTGGAATAGCGGTGCAGCGGGTCGTTCTCCTGGGTCTTGTAGTAGGTGTACGCCGGGTAATCGGTGTAGTTTTTCAGCGTAAAGCGCAGGTAGGTCTCCTGTGCGGCGCTGCCGGTGAACTGAATGGTCACGCTGCCTTTTTTCTTGTAAATGTGCAGCTTTTGACCCTCCACGGCGGCGTCGTCATTGCCTACGATGGTGTAGGGCAGGCTCTTGTCTGTAAAGGTGGGCTTGGTGGCGGTCATACCGGTGGGTACGCTGTCCAGCACCACCCCTTGCAGCAGGGTCTGCTGCTTCTCCAGAGAGGACAGCTTTTCGTACTCCGCCCGGGTGATCACATGGGCGGTGGTGTAGCCCAGAGGCAGGGCGTTCTCGTTTTGATACACCTTGCCGCTGATCTTGGTAAAGCCGTAGGGCAGGGCGGTCTTGCTCCGCTTGGCGTAGTATTTTACGCTGTTTACCGCGTTCAAGGCGGCAGAGCTGTTAAAGCTGCGGATCATATAGGCAGCGTTGGCCGGTTGCTCTGTCTCCGTAATAAACCGGGTCAGGTGCTTGTTTTGCAAGCTCCAGTAGAAAGAGGTGCCGTTCATACCGGCGGTGAGCGCCTCGTTGTAATTGACCTTGTCTCCGCTGTAACGATAAAAGCTGTCGTCGTTCTTGGTGGCTTTCTTCACCTTGCGGGCGGCAGTGGATTTTAGTTTTTTGTTCACATCGCTGTAGCTTACGTAGCGGGCAATGTGGTTTTGGCCGTGGTGGCTGTAAAAGTAGGCGGCGTTACCTGCAAAGGAGGTAAACACCAGTACCAGCGCCAGCACCGGGGCCATATATTTCTTAGGCATTTTGGGGCCGAACATACACACGATCACCAGCAGAAATGCCAGCAGAACGGAAACGCCCACATTGCGGGTGTCGGTATTCATAAGGGGAATGGCAACCAAGGAGTACATCGCCAGGGCGGCAATAACCGCCACGCCCTTACCAATGCTGATTTGGCGCAGGTGCTGCCAGGTGGTTGCCACAATGTATGCCACGATCATACCGTAGGCCCACACCCAGCGATTGGCTACATAAGAAAAGCCATTCATACCCCAGCCGAATACCGGGATCAGCAGCAGCGCAGTGGCGATTAGGAACACCACCCGCAGCGGGCGGTATTGCTTGTTCTTGATAAAGAACAGCAGGCAGATAGCCGGGAACGCCACCGCGTTGTAGCCCAGGAAGGTCAGGTAGCCCAGCTTGGTCTCTGTGGTGAACAGGGCGGACAGGAAGTTGCGGTAGTAATCCGCACTATAGACCCAGGTGCGCACATAGCTCTCGGCAGAGCGGCTGTCACCCATAAAGGCCAGCACCACCGGCAGCAGTACCACGGCACTGAGCACCACACCCAGCAAGGCACAGCCGGTGATTTGAAAGAACTTGCCCACCGCAGCTTTGCCCCGGTGCCGGAAACGGCAGATCAGCTGATACAGCGTGTACAGTGCCGTGATGATCGCCAGCATATAGAAAAAGTAAAAATTGCTGACGGCGGCCAAAAAAACGATGAAGATAAACAGATACGGCCGCTTGCCTGCCAAGATCTGCTCCACACCCAGCAGCAACAGGGGCAGGAACACCATGGGCAAGGCAAAGAACGGATGGTGAGAGACGATGAACAGGCTGTACAGGGTGAACACATACACCAGCGCACCTACGGTCACGCCGCCTACCCGGCGCTGTTTTTTCACAAAGCAGAAAGCACCGAAGGCCAGCCCGGCCAGATACAGTCGCAGTAGGGATAAAAAGCTGTAAAGATACGCCGCATAGCGGGTGGGGCACACCACGCTGAGCAAATCCAGCGGATCGCCGATGGCGTAAAAGTGCAGGGTGGTGAGCACATCGCTGCCCAGCCCGATGGAAAAGTCCCATTGGGGCAGGATCAGCTTGTGGGTGGTCAGCAGGGTGCGGGCCACCTCACGGCCGTATTGGCCCAGGTACACAAAGGCGGCAAAGTGCTGGCGCCAGCCGTCGCTGTCTACGATCAGGGTCTTGCCCTTGATCAGGAACCAACAGTAGCACCCGGCGGCGCAAAGCAAAAAGCCCAGGGTATAGCACCAAAAGAACCGGGTGCGCGGGCTGCGCTTTTTCATCTTTTCCAGTGGATTGGTTTTCATTACTCTTTGCCTCTTGCCATAGAATTGAAAATTATGCTTTTCTCTCTTTTCTCTTTTTCACTTCTGTGCACAGAAGGGTAGCACCAAAGGCTGCAAAGCCCAGTACGCTCACCGCCAACCCCGCTTTTAAGTGAGGGGTGCGGTAGGTCAGGTGAATGGTGTGTTCGCCCGGTTCCAGTGCCAGCGCGCTGAACATGGTGTTGGCTTGCAGCAGCTGGGCTTCCTTGCCGTCTACCGTAGCGGTCCAGCCGTCGCAGTAGGGAATGGTCAGCAGCAGAATCTTGGACCGGTCCAGGGTCACGGTGCCGTCTACCGTGTCTGTGCCGATTTGGATATTCTCCAGCGTATTCTCCGCCAGTTTTTCCACTTGTCTGTTTGTGTCTGTCATAGGCTGCTCCAGCACCTCCAAGGCGCTGAAATCATAGATACCCCGTGCGTCAAAAGTGACGGTAATATCTGTCTTTGCATCTTTGCTGTAGCCGGCATTGACTGTATAGGTTTTGTAACCGTCAAAGCGCAACTCATACGCAGAAGCGAAGTTTAATGTGCGGCTTTGTTTTACGCTGATGTTCTCTGTGGAATACCCAAATCGGAACCCAAGTAGCGTCTCTTGCTTGAACTTGCGGGCCGACTGCTTTACAAGGGCTTTTTGCGTATCGTCCTTCTTTTCCCACTTTTCTTTGTTATAGCGGTGCAGCGGGTCGTTCTCTTGGGTCTTGTAATAGGTATAGGCCGGGTAATCCGTATAATTGCGCAGCCCCATGCGTAAATAAGTCTCGCTGTTTGGTGTGCCGTTAAAATGCAGGGTCACCTTGGCGCCTTTGTCATACACATGGATCTTTTTGCCGTCTACCGCCACATTTTTGTCTGCGGTGATGGTGTAGGGCAGGGACTTGTCCGTAAAGGACAGAGTGGTTTGTGCCGTGCCGGTAGGCACGCTGTCCAATACCACCCCTTGCAGCAGGGCCTGCTGCTTCTCCAGCGAGGACAGTTTTTCATAATCCGCCCGGATAATGGCGCTGTCATAGGTGTAGCCCAGGGGCAGGGCGTTACTGCTTTGGAAAACCTTGTTTTTGAATGCGGTAAAGCCATAGGGGACTTCATCGGCGTTGCCGTTCTTCTGTACATAGTATTTGACACCGGCCAGGGCTTGCAAAGCGGCGCTGCCATTTAAATCCTTGTACATATAGTCCTCACGAGCGGGTAACTCTGTTTCGTTGATAAATTGGGCGATATTCGGATTTTGCAGGCTCCAATAGAAAGAGGTGGAATGGGTTTTAGCCAGCAAATCTGTATTGTAGACCAAATTGCTGCCGGAGTAGCGGTAAAAGCTGTCGTCTTTTTTGGCTGCTTTTTTTACTTTTTTGGCGTCGGTGTTTTTCAGCTTCTTGCTCACCTGGTCATAGGTGACAAACTTAGAAGCGTAATCGCTGCCGTGACTGCTGTAAAAATAGGCGGCGTTGCCGGTAAAGGAGGTGAGCACCAGTACCAGCACCAAAGCGGTTGCCAGGTGCTTTTTCTTGAACTTGGGCGCCAGGGCGCAAAGCACGATGATCAGGAAAGCCAGCAGCACGGATACGCCGATATTGCGGGTGTCCGTGGTCATCAGCGGAATGGCGAGCAGCGAATAGAGCGCCAGCGCACCTACGCAGGCCACTGCCTGACCCACGGTGATGTGGCGCAGCTTTTTCCACTGGGTGGTCACGATATAGGCCACCAGCAGGCTGTATGCCCAGATCCAGCGATTGGTTGCATAAGAAAGACCGTTGAGCAGCCAGCCGAACGCAGGAAATAACAGCAACAGCGTAGACAGTATGAACAGAATACGCATGGGCTTTTCTTCCGGTTTGCGCTTAAAAAACAGCAGGCAAATGGCCGGGAATGCAATGGCATTAAAGCCCAAGTAGGTTTGGCTGCCCAGCTCGCTGGAAGAAGTGAAGTAGGTAGAAAGAAAGTTCTTATAGAACTTGGCGTCATAAAACCAGTTGAACTGATAGCCGGCGGTGCGTGTATCGTTCATAAAAGCCAATACCACCGGCAGCAGAATGGCGGCGCTCATCAGTGCGCCTACCACAGCCCAAAGGATCACTTGCAGCAGTCCGCCCACAGCCTGCTTGGCGCTGTGCCGATCATACAGGCAGCACAGACGATAGACGGTATAAATGGCCGTGATGATCGCCAGCATATAGAAAAAGTAAAAATTGCTGACAGCCGCCAAAAAGACGGTGACGATGAGCAGATACGGCCGCCGCTTGGCAAGCACCTGCTCTACACCTAAAAGCAGCAGGGGCAGGTACACCATAGGTAAGGCAAAGAACGGGTGCCGTGCCACCATAAGGAAGCTGTAAGTAAAGAACACATAGCAAACGCTGCCTACAGCCACAGGCAGGGGCGCGCCCTGCATTTTATACCGGCAAAAGGCGCCGAAGCCCAGCCCGGCCAAGTACAGCCGGAACAGGGACAAAAAGCTGTAAAGATACACGGCGTACCGGGTAGGACAGGCAATGCTCAGCAGGTCCAGCGGATCGCCGATTACATAGTAGTGCAGGGTGGTGAGAATATCGCCGCCGTAGCCCAAGCTGAAGTTCCATTGAGGCAGCACCAGTTGATGTTCCGTCAGCAGTGTGCGCAGTACAGTACGGCCATACTGGCCAAAATAAACAAAAGCTGTGAAGTGTTGTTTCCATCCGTCGCCGCTGACAACTAAGCTGCGCCCCTTTACAATAAAGCAGGCATAAACACCGGCAGCACACAGTAAAAATGCGGCGGTGTAGATCAAAAACAATCGGCTTCTATTTTTCATCGGTTTTTGCCGAACGGTCAACTTGCTTTTCATTACAATCCTCTTCTTTCGCACAAATTAAACGGCCTACATTATAATCCCGCACTCTCGGGAAGTCAAGGACGAGCCTTTTATATATAATGTATATCGCCATTTTACCACAAGGGTGTGTGCTTTGCAACCGTTTGGATCTGTCCGGTGGTATTAAGAATCTGCAAAGTTTGTAAAGGTGGGGTCAGTTATTTTTATTTTGTGTCATTTGCAAGTTAAGTTTCTGTAAAGTACCTTGCAGTCGATGAGCGGATGGCGTATGCTGACAGCAGAAACAAAAAGACAACGACAAACACCCGAAAGCGAGAAAGGCAAGGTTATTGTATGAAAGAAAAATGGGTCGCTTTTACAGAGAAACACGCAGAAATTTGGAAGTTTATCAAGTTTACATTTACCGGGGCCAGCACCTCGGTGCTGGAGTTGGCGGTATTCGCCTTTTTACAATATGTAGTCTTTAAGAGTATGAACACCACCCCGGTTACGGACAATGCGGTGCTGCACTTCCTGGGGATTCAGTATAAGGGCTATATGTACTCCTACGCCATCAGCGCCGTTATCGGCTATGCGGCGGCGTATGTGATGAACCGCAAGCTCACTTTTCAGGCAGACGCCAATCCGGTGCTGTCCACCATCCTTTACACCATTATGGTGGTGTGCACCATCGCCTTTAACACCTGGTTCGGTGCGTACCTGGGCACCATCGTCACCAATCACCACTGGGACAGCGTGTTTATCACCCTGCTCACCAAGCTGCTGGTGATGACCGTACCCACCCTGTGGACTTATCCGCTGAACCGCTTTGTCATCCACCGCAAAAAGAAAGCCAAGGTGGAACCGCTGCCGGAAAGTGCAGATACCCCCGCCGGTGCGGCTGCCTAACGCCTAAAGAGGGCAGCGCCCTTTTTAGATATACCCCTGCTCGGTGCATTTTTTGTTTTGATCTGACTTCCCCGTCGATCACCGGATTTTGTTTTGTTCTGTACCGGGCACCCTCTTCGGAGCAGGCGCCGTCACCCCGGCGCTTGCTCTTTCTCTCTATTTGGCATATACTGGTGAAAAACCGGTAAGGAGAACAGACTGTTATGACAAGACCCAAATTGGTGGCTTTTGATTTAGACGATACACTCATCGGCAGTGACGGCAAAATTGCCCCGGCCAACTTCTGCGCGCTGGAACAGCTGTCGGCAGCGGGCGTGACCGCTGCGGCGGTAACCGGGCGCACCTTTTACGAAATGCCTGCAGAGCTGCGGTTTAACCCGCTGGTGCCCTATGCGGTGTACGGCGATGGCGCTGCGGCGGTGAATGCGGCAGGGGAGACCCTCTTTTCCAGCTATTACAGGCGGGAAAAGGCACTGGCGGTGCTGCACCTGCTACGGCAGTACGATACCATGATCGAGGTGTTCTACGGCGGGCGGCCGTATGCCCCGGCGGATAAGCTGAACCGGTTGGCCTACGACTACTACCGTATTGAGCCGATCTATCACCCGGTGATGGCGGCCAGCCGGGTGCCCTGCACAGACTTGGAGGCACTGCTGGCCGGGGAGGAAAAAACGGAGATGTTCAATATCTTCTTCCACCTGGACAATGAACGCCGGGCGTTTATAGATCGGGCGACAGAGCTGTTCCCGGAGCTGCTCTGCACCTATTCTATGCAGAGCAATTTGGAGATCCTGCGCCGCGGGGTGGACAAGGGCAGCGCCCTGCAAAAACTGGCGGAGCACCTGGGGCTCGCTCCGGAGCAGGTGATCGCCGTGGGCGACAGCCGCAACGATCTGTCTATGATCCGCTACGCCGGCACCGGGCTGGCGGTAGCCAACGCCTGTGACGAACTTAAGCAGGCGGCAAACGCTGTGGCGTGCACTTCCGATGCGGGTGTGCTCCGTTATATTTATCATCATTTTGTAGAGTAAAGCGAGGTTATTCCTTTGGTATTTTGGATCCTTCTCGGCGTGGTGGCAGCTGTGGTGCTGCTCACCGTGCTGGTCAACGGCATCTTGGCGCTTTTACAGCTTCGGTATGTGGCGGGCATTGCGCCGGTACAGTATCAAAATCAGTTGCAGCCCCAACCGCTGGATGGCCGTTGGGTGTTCACCACCGATGGGGATTTTCGTGTTATGCAGCTGACGGATGTGCATATTGGCGGTGGCTGGATGAGCTTCTTCAAAGACCGGCGGGCCATTGACTGCGCGGTGCGTATGGTCACCGCCGAACAGCCGGACCTGGTGGCTGTGACCGGCGACATTGCCTACCCGGTGCCGTTCCAGTCCGGCACATTTAACAACAAAACCGCCGCTCGTCTGTTTGGCCGGGTGATGCAGAACCTGGGCGTGTACTGGGCGCCGGTGCTGGGCAACCACGATACAGAGTCCTACGCGGTGTACAACCGCCGCTATATCGGCAAATATTATCAAAAGCAGAAGTTCGCCAAAGCCGACAGCAAGTCCTACTGCCTGTTCCGCTCCGGGCCGGAGGGCGTGGACGGCGTGGGCAACTATACCGTGGCGGTGGAGAACCGTCGTGGCGCCGTAACCCAGGCGCTGTTTTTTACCGATACCGGCAGCTATGTGGACGGCGACTATCTGGGCTTTATGTGGAAGTATGACGGTATGCACAAGAACCAAATGGACTGGTACAGGGGCGAGGTGGAAGCCTTGACCGCCCACAACCGGGCGTTGGGCGCACCGATGCCGAAGAGCCTGATGTTCTTTCACATTCCAATTGCTCAGTACAAGACTGCCTGGGAGGCTTATAAAGAAAACGGCTATAAAGACACCGGTGAAGTGCAGGTGCACTACGGCGGCATCGGCGAAAAGGGCGGCCTGTTCCCCAGTTTGCACCCGGACAATGTGTTTGACACCTTGCAGCAGGTGGGCAGCACCCGGGGCACGTTCTGCGGCCACGACCATTTGAACAATTTGTCCGTCACTTACAAGGGTATACGGTTGACCTACGGCCTGTCCGTGGACTATCTCGCTTATATCGGCATAAAGAATTACGGCGCCCAGCGGGGCTTTACCCGCATTACTGTGCACCCGGACGGCAGCTTTGGCTGCCAACCGGTGTCCTACTACCAAAAGCCCTTTTGGAATGGAGAAGAACAGGTGCAAATGACACCTTATTATCCGCCGGAGAAGAACCCAAACGCCTACCCGGCAGACTACAAGGCACCAATAGCGTAAAAGAAGAAAGGAGCGGTACCTGCAGGTACTGCTCCTTTTGCTATGGGTTCGATTTAATACACTTCTACCGGTACCACCAGCCGGTCTTTTTTTGTGTGGCGCAGAGGCGCACCGGCGGTAAATCGGCCGTGGCCCCGCACGGAAATTTTGTCCCCCGGCTGTACGGTGTGGGCACGGTTCTCTATGCACCGTCCGTTGACAAATACCTTTTGCTGTAAAAAAAATTTGTCTGCGCTGCTGCGGGAGAGATTGTATACTGCGCCCACCAGCACATCCAGCCGCAGAGAGGGCACGATCACTTCTCTGCCTTCCGGTTGGGGCAGCAGGTGCGGGGGCAGGTCGTCCGCCCGGGTGCAGGTCACCTCTGTGTGGCGCACCCGGTGCAGTTGGGTCTCAATATACTCCGCCATGCCTGCAGTGCAAAAGAGATATGCCCCTTTGCCGCAGGGGAGAATGTCGCCCAGCACCCGCCGCTCCAGCCCTAAGCCCATTAAGGTGCCCAGGTAATCCCGGTGGGTCAATTCCTCGGCAAATTTTTCCTGCTTGGGCGCAATATGCAGGCAGGTGATGGGGTAGTCCGCCGGCTCCGGCGCCGGGCCAAAGGCTGCCATCACCCGCTCGGCATCGTCAAATCCGCCGTAGGCGGGCACCGACTGGGGGCCGGTCACCTCTGCCAGCAGACTTTGCTCCTCCAGGCCTAAAAAATCCGTATAAACTGTGTAGCCGCCAAATGTGCCTCGATTTTGCAGTTCTGCCAACCGCTTTTTAATCCGCTGTGCCTGGTCCATCAGTACAGACCGCCAAGCACGGTGGCGGAAAATACGGTAAACATCAAGATACACACGATCAGGGCAACGGCAAAGATAGCAGTGGACACGCCGATGGCCCACTTGGCAATGTTTATGGCGCTGCGTGCCTTTTCACTGCCGGTGATCTCATACGCCTGGCGGCCGCTCGACAAGGCAATGCCGCCCATGATCCAGCCGAACAGCGGACCCATGATAATCCCTAAGATCAGACCGATTATGGCCAGTATGTAGGCGTTGTCCGCCTTTTCTGTCATTTGGCGGTACTGGGCTTCGTTCACCGGCACACCGTAGGGGGGCTGGTAAGGGTTGCCCCAGTTGTTGTAGCCGGCGTTATATGCCTGCTCACCATAGTTTGTTTGACCGTGGTTGTAATTTTGCTGGCCGTAAGTGTCGCCCTGAGGCTGGTTGTGCGCCTGTTGGCCGTAGGGGTCGCCTTGGGGTTGGCTGTATGCCTGCTGACCGTAGGGCGCGCTTTGGGATTGGGCGTTCTGCTGTGCGGTGCAGCCCGCAAAGTTGGGGGTATGGCACACCGGGCATTCTGCAGTGCCGGGTGCCAGAGGTTGGCCGCAATGTTCGCAATAAGTCATAGGTTCTGCCTCTTTTCTTTGAAAATCGTGTTTATAACCGGCAGGGCAGCAGCATAATGCCGCCGGGGTTAATGTCTACCATGCCGTAGCAGCCCTCTGCCACCGCGCCGGGGTTCATTAGATATAAGCCGTCCCGGTAGTCGGTCATCTGCTGATGGGTGTGACCAAACAGGCAAATGTCTGCGTGGGCCTCCCGGGCAGCCTGCTCCAGCTCTGCCAGACCAAACTTGACATGGAACGGGTGGCCGTGGGTATAAAGCACCGTTTTGCCGCCCAGTTTGGCTGTGCCCCAGGCGGGCAGTTCGCTGCCCCAATCACAATTCCCGGCCACTTGCAAAATATGCAACCGGGGGTACAACATACGCACATTTTCCAAATCATTCTCGCCGTCGCCGAGAAAGAGCAGCACATCGCTGTCCTCCAGGTGCAGCTCCACAATGTCCAGCAAATTGCCGGCGGCTCGGTGAGAGTCCGAGGCGACCAGTAAGCGCATTCATAATCCCCGCCTTTCTGCATACTATGTACTGAGTATAACATATCTGCGTGCCCACGGCAAGCGGCTTTGCAGATAAAAAAGAGGAGTGCGTTTTATGCAGGACCCGAGAAAACAGAAAAAAGGATTTGACCCGGCGGCATTCCAAGCGGCGGCCAAAGCCGGACAGCAGCAGGCCTATTTGCAGCAAAATCTGGACCCGGACACCAAGGCCAAATTAGAGGCGGTACTGAATGACAAGGAACGATTGCAGCAAATGCTCAATTCTCCCCAGGCCAAGGCACTGATGGAAAAGTTAGGCGGGAAGCGGTAAGATGGACGATATTAACCAGATCATTGCCAATTTGACCCCGCAGGATATGGAAATGCTGCGGGGCGTGGCCGCGTCCATCTTAGGCGACGGCGGGCAGGGAAGTGCGCCCGGTGCGGGGTCCCCTCCCGGCGCACAGCCTACGCCCCAGCCTAAGCCGGGGAGCGCCAACAGCGCCGTGCAGCAGCTGACAGACACGGTGGCCGGTGCCCAGAATATGCAAAATCTGCTGTCCGGGCTGGAGGGGCTGAACTTTGGTAAGGCAGACTTTGAAATGATGATGAAAGCCAAGTCCATTTTTGACCGTATGAACCGCAGCAGTAATAAAAATGTGGATCTGATCCGGGCGCTGAAGCCCCATTTAAGCCCCAAGAGCCAAAATAAGGCGGACCAGGCCATGCAGATTCTGCGCCTGTTTGAGGTGCTGCCTATGCTGGAGGAGTTGTTTTAGTGCCGGCGTTTAGTGAGGATCAGATCAATGAAGCCAAGGAGCGGGTGCGCCGTATGCATGCTCGTGCCGGGTCGTATCTGCCACGGGAGGAACCGCCGCAAGGGCATAACGACCGTCAGACGGCACCGCCGCCCGGCAAGGAAAAAGCATCCCCGGCTGCGCCAAACCCGGAGGAACCGGCATCGGAGAACGAAGGGGATGACAACGCCGTAATCTTAATGCTGCTTCTGCTTTTAGGACGCGAAGGCGCAGATCAGGCGCTGCTTTTGGCTCTTCTCTATCTTTTGTTTTGATAAGGGTTGGAAAAATAGGGTAAAATATGTTATAATCCGTTTGTGTAACATCTCACAATGAAAGGAAGTTTCATTTTGACAGATTATGTGCAAAAGAAGATAGCCCCCGGGGTAGAGCTTTTGGCTGTGCCTGCCGGGCGGTTTAAGACCAATGAACTGGCCATTCACTTGGCAGTGCCCATGGAGGAGCAGATGGCGGCGAACTATGCGCTGGCCATCTCAGCGGTCAGCCGTAAGGGCAAGGCCTATCCGGATATGCGCGCGCTGCACTTGCAGTTGGACAAGCTCTACGGCGCGGCCATCAGCGTCACCGCCAACAAATCCGGCGGCTGCCAAATTTTGAAGATGGGCATCACCACACTGGACGATCGCTTTGCTTTGGATGACGAGAAGATTGCCGAGGCGGGGCTGGAACTGCTGATGAATCTGCTGTTTGACCCGCTTTTGGGGGAGGACGGTCTGTTCTCACCGGCGGATATTGAGACGGAGCGTCGGGTGCTGCTGGAGAAGCTGGCTGCCGAGGAGAACGAAAAACGCCTGTATGCTGTAATGCAAATGCAGCAGATTATGTTTGCCGGCGATCCGTACCGGATCAATCCCAAAGGTACCAAGGAGACTTTGTTGGCTGCCACGCCGGAGAGCGTAACCGCCGCCTGGCACCGCATGCTGCGAGAGAGCAAAATGCTGGTAACTGTGGTCGGCAGCACGGATCCGGAGGCGGCCTGTGCGGCGCTGCGCCGTCGGTTAGAGGGCGTGGAGCGGGCGTATCAGCCCATGCCCACTCCCCATTTTGTGGCCCGGTGCGAACAGGTGAAAGATGTACGGGAGAGCGAAAAAATTCGTCAAGGTAAGCTGGTGCTGGGCTTTCGTGTGGATATGCGCCCGGGTGATCCGTTGGCACCGGCTATGCGCAGCTTTTGCGATGTGTTCGGCGGCGGCCCGTACTCCAAACTCTTTATGAATGTGCGAGAGAAGATGAGCCTTTGTTACTACTGTTCTGCTCGCTTTGCCCGCCAAAACAGCTACATCTTTATTCAGTGCGGCTGTGAGGAGGAGAATATGGACAAGGCTGTGGCCGAGATCCTGCATCAGCTGGAGATGATTCGGGATGGTGACTGCAAAGCCGAGCTGGAAAGCTCCCGCATTGCCATGATCGACGCGCTGGACGGCGTGGCGGATACCCCCAACGGCCTGGAAAACTGGTATGCCGCCCGGCTGTTGGACGATGACTTCCGTACCCCTGCCCAGGTGGCGGAGGAGACCCGGAGCGTGACTGTGGAGCAGTTACAAGAATGTGCCGGTCGGTTGTCGCTGGATACCGTTTACCGCTTAGTGGCAGAGAAAGAGGAGGTGCAGGCACAGTGAAAGAACAAGTTTCTTCCATTTTGGACGAACGCTATTATGAAATTGACCACCCCACAGGGCTGAAAATATTTGTGATGCCTAAGGCCCATTACCGCTCTGCTTATGCGGTGATCGGTACTAAGTATGGCTCCATTGACAATCGCTTTAAGCGCTCGGACGCTGCCGAATACACCCAGGTACCGGAAGGAATTGCACACTTTTTGGAGCACAAGCTGTTTGAGTCCGAGGAGCTGGACGCTTTTCAGCGCTTTGCGGCCACCGGTGCGTCTGCCAATGCGTATACTTCCTTTGACAAGACCTGCTATCTGTTTCAGTGCAGCGACCGCTTTGACCAGTCGTTGGAGATTTTGCTGGACTTTGTGCAGCACCCGTACTTTACGCCTCAAACGGTGGAAAAAGAGCAGGGGATAATCGGCCAGGAGATCACCATGTACTATGATGTACCCGGCTGGATGAGCACCTTTAACCTGTTGCGGTGCCTGTATAAGAACCACCCGGTGCGCATTGATATTGCCGGTACGGTGGAGTCCATCTCCCACATTACGGACAAGCTGCTGTATGACTGCTACAATACTTTTTATAACCTGCACAATATGGCACTGGCGGTGGTGGGCAATGTGACACCGGAGCAGGTGCTGGCCGTCTGTGATCGGTGCTTAAAACCGGCAGCCGATGTGACGGTAGAGCGGGCGTTCCTGCCGGAACCGCGAGAGATCGTGCAGGACTATCAGGCGTGTCATTTGGCTACCTCCATTCCGGTGTTCTCCTTTGGCTATAAAGAAGCCTGCACCAAGCCGGAGCAGGACATAGAGACCATTATTCTCACCAATCTGCTGCTGGAGATCATGGCCGGTGACTCCTCGCCTCTCTATAAAGACTTGTTTGACCGAGGACTGATCAGCGGCGAATTCTCTACGGAGTATTTTCACGGCCACGGGTATGAAGCCATTATCTTTGACGGCGAGAGCACGGACCCCCGGCAGGTGGCGACCGCCATTCAGGCAGAGGCAGAACGCCTGCGCCGGGAGGGGATTCCGGAGGATCTGTACCAGGCAGCCTTGCGCAAGTCTTATGGTCGGGAAGTGATGTCCTATAACGATATTGACAGTGTGGCCAACGGTATGATAGATGCCCACTTTAACGGCTTTTCCATCTTTGATGTGACGAATCGCTATAAGGCCATTACCAAGGAGAAGATTGAGGCGCGCTTGCAGCAGGTAATGAACCCGCAGTACAGCGCCCTGTCCATTGTAAAGGCAGAGGAGGAGCAGCATGAGTAATTTTACCCGCGTGTACTTCCCCGGGCTGGGGATTGACTTTGATCTGCCCTCTGTGGCGTTCACCATCGGCAGTTATGATATTCATTTTTATGGTATTATCATCGCCTTTGGCTTCATGCTGGCAGTGCTTTACGGCGGCCGTATGGCATATAAGTGGCGTATGAGCCTGGACGGGATGACGGATGTGCTCATTTGGGGCACGGTTTTCGGTATCGTCTGCGCTCGGGCATATTATGTGATTTTTGAGTGGAGCTATTACAGCGCCCACCCGGCAGAGATCGTGCAAATTTGGAACGGTGGGCTTGCCATTTACGGTGGCATTATCGGTGCCCTGATCGGCGCCGCCATCGGCTGCAAGGTGGGCAAGATCGACTTTCGAAATCTGCTGGACTTGGGTGCCTTGGGTCTGCTTATCGGCCAGGGTATCGGCCGCTGGGGCAATTTCTTTAACCAGGAGGCCTTTGGCACCAATACGGATACCGCGCTCTTTAGAATGTGGAGCGTAAAGATCAGAGATACGCTGGCCGCCTCTTCTGCGGATTTGGCTGCTAAGGGTGTGACCGTGGACCCGGAGGTGCCGGTGCACCCCACTTTCCTGTATGAAAGCCTGTGGTGTGTATTGGGCTTTCTGATCCTCAATTACATTGTGCATAAACACCGCAGCTTTAAGGGCGAGATTTTTGTGCTATACGGCGTTTGGTACGGCGTGGAGCGCATGGTAGTGGAGGGTATGCGTACAGACAGTCTGTACATCGGCTCCACCAGTATTCGGGTCAGCCAGGTGCTGTCGGCGGTGATTGCCGTTGTGGCACTGGTGTACTTTATTGTGGTGATGGTGAAGAAGAAGCAGGGCCGTCTGCCCCAGCGCCTGCGGGTGGTGCCGGTAGAGGAGCTGCCACCCCGCCCCACCAAGGAGGAGCGCCGTGCTGCCCAGGCGGCCAAGCGCAGCAAAACAAAGGATAAAGGAGTAAACGAGGAGAAAAATGGCACAGATCATTGACGGCAAGGCCGTGTCGCGCGCCGTGCGGGCGCGGGTGGCACAGGAGACCCTTGCATTAAAAGAACAGGGCGTGACCCCGGGGCTGGCAGTTATCTTGGTAGGCGAGGATCCGGCATCCCAGGTGTATGTGCGCAACAAGGAAAAAGCTTGCGCCGAGGTGGGCTTTTACAGCGAAAAATACACGCTGCCCGCAGATACCACCCAGGCGCAGCTGAATGCACTGGTAGACGAATTGAACGCAAAAAAGGAGATAAACGGCATCCTTTGCCAGCTGCCTCTGCCGCCGCACCTAAGCGACAAAGAGGTGATCGCACGCATTGACCCGGCCAAGGATGTAGACGCCTTCCACCCGGAGAATGTGGGTGCTATTATGATTGGAGACTACCGCTTTTTGCCCTGTACTCCTGCCGGGGTGATGGAACTGATCCGTTCCACCGGCACGGACCTGACCGGCAAGCGGGCGGTGGTGCTGGGGCGCAGCAACATTGTGGGCAAGCCAATGGCTATGCTGCTGCTGCACGAGAATGCCACAGTGACCATTGCCCATTCCAAGACACAGAATTTGGCAGAGCTGACCAGGCAGGCGGATGTGTTGGTGGCGGCAGTGGGTCGTCCTAAGTTCGTTACAGCAGATATGGTAAAGCCCGGCGCGGTGGTTATTGATGTGGGTATGGACAGGGATGAGAACGGCAAGCTGTGCGGCGATGTGGATTTTGATGGCGTTTCCCAGGTGTGTGGCGCCATTACCCCGGTGCCCGGCGGTGTGGGTCCCATGACCATCTCCATGCTGCTGGAGAACACGCTGACCGCTGCCAAACTGCAAAACAGCCTGTAATTTTAACCAAGAATTCTTTGGCAAACGGCCAAACCTATGGCGGATATGTATAAAAATACATATTCGCCTCTTTTTTTGCAGTTTGCACATTGAATGGTCGCCCGGTTTGTGGTAAACTTGTATCAGTTTTTTTATTTGCAGAAAGGGTGAAACAATGCAGACAATTACACTTGCAATGTCCGTGGATGACATCATTGGTAAGGTACAGAACGCCGTATGGGGCTGGCCGCTGATCATTTTGATTTTAGCCGCCGGCGTGTGGCTGACTGTGCGAACCGGCTTTGTACAGGTGCTGCACCTGGGCAAGGCACTGAAGTTTATGGTTAAGAATGAGGACAACGGCGAGGGAGAGGTTACTTCCTTCGGCGCGCTGTGCACGGCGCTGTCCGCCACCATTGGTACCGGTAATATCGTAGGCGTGGCTACGGCCATTTGCCTGGGTGGTCCCGGTGCACTGCTGTGGATGTTGTTGGCCGCCTTCTTCGGTATGGCCACCAAGTACAGCGAGGGCTTTTTGGCCATTAAGTACAGAGAGAAGAAGGACGACAGCCATTATTTGGGCGGCCCGTTCTACTACATAGAAAAGGGCATGGGTTCCAAGTGGAAGTGGCTGGCGAAGCTGTTTGCCGTGTTTGGCATCTGCGTCGGTCTCTTTGGTATCGGCACCTTTACCCAGATTAACGGTATTGCAACGGCCGTGCAGGATTTCTTTGATCCGGAGTCTGCCCATGTGGCGTTTACGCTGCTTGGCAATGATTACACCTGGGCAACCGTGATCGGCGGCCTGGTGGTCACCCTTTGTGTGGCACTGGTGGTGCTGGGTGGTATTCAGCGCATTGCCAAGGTTTCTCAGGTGATCGTGCCCTTTATGGCCATCACTTATGTGGTATTTGCGCTGGTTATCGTGCTGGGTCACATTACCGCTATTCCCGCTGCGGTGAAGCTGATCTGCCAGAGCGCCTTCGATCCGCAGGCAGCCCTTGGTGCTGCCACCGGCGTAACCATTAAGTTGGCTATGCAAAAGGGCATCGGCCGCGGCATTTTCTCCAACGAGGCGGGCCTTGGCTCTGCACCGATTGCTGCCGCTGCCGCCAAGACCAAGGACACGGTGCGCCAAGGTTTGGTGACCATGACCGGCACCTTTATTGATACCATCGTGATTTGCACCCTCACCGGTCTGTCCATTGTGGTCACCGGTGCCCAGAACGCTTTTGTGGCCGGTTCCGTAGAGGGTGTAAAGATCACCAGCCGTGCCTGGCAGACGGGTCTGCCCTGGAACGGTCGGTTCTCTGCCTTTGTGCTGATGTTGTGCCTGGCGTTCTTTGCCTTTACCACCATTTTAGGCTGGAATTACTACTCTGAGCGCTGCCTGGAGTACCTGGTAGGCTCCCAAAAGTTCACCAAGGTGTACCGCTATCTGTACATTCTTGCCGTGTTCATCGGCCCGTACCTGACCGTGGCGGCTGTGTGGAACATTGCGGATATTTGTAACGGCCTGATGGCATTTCCCAACCTGATTGCCCTGTTTGCCCTGTCCGGGGTGGTGGGCAAGGAGACGAGAGCCTATTTTGCCGAAAAACGCCACGACTTAAAAGCCATGGCGCAGGATAAAAAATAAATTAAAATTCTATCTGTTTCAGCGACTGTGATCGGCTTTGCCGGTTACGGTCGCTTTTCTTTTTGTATATCGCTTGATGGGCGGCACACACTATAAACATCAAAGCGAACGGAGGTTTTCAAAATGAAAATGATGAAAAAATGGCTTTCTTTGCTGCTGTGTGGGGTGCTGCTGCTGTCCACCGGCGGGCTGTTTGCCGCCTGTGGCAAGCAGACGGACGACGGCACCACCAACGCCACGGACGCGGCCAAGAGCCAGGTGACCCTGCGCTACCTGAACTTTAAGCCGGAGATAGCCGGGGTATATGAAAAGATCGCCAAAGCCTACAAGGAAGAAACCGGCGTGAATGTGATTGTAGAGACGGCGGCCAATAACCAGTACGAGTCTACGCTGACGGCCAAGATGGCCACAGCAGAGGCGCCCACGCTGTTTCAGATCAACGGTCCCAAGGGCTATGCAAACTGGGCGTCTTATTGCGCTGATCTGTCCGATACCAAGCTGTATGAGCACTTAACGGACAAATCTCTGGCGGTCACCGGCGACGGCAAGGTGTACGGCATTCCCTATGTCGTGGAGGGTTACGGGATCATCTATAACGAGGCCATCACGGACAAGTATTTTGCACTGAAGGATCGGGACAGTAAGTACAAATCCATGGATGAGGTACGTTCCTTTGCAGCGCTGAAGTCTGTGGCAGACGATATGCAAAAGCACAAGACGGAGCTGGGCATTGAAGGCGTGTTTGCCGCTACTTCACTGAAAAGCGGCGAGGACTGGCGCTGGCAGACCCATCTGATGAATGTGCCCATCTATTATGAATTTAAGCAGAATAAGGTGGATTTGACTACGGACGCCACCAAGGAGATCACTTTCTCCTTCGGTGATAATTTTAAGAATATTTTTGACCTGTATTTAACGGACAGCACGGTGGAGGCGAAAAAGTGCGGCACCAAGACGGTGACGGACTCCATGGCGGAGTTTGCGCTGGAAAAGTGCGCCATGGTGCAAAATGGTAACTGGGCATGGGAACAGATCGCCGGTGTCACCGGTAACAAGGTGCAGGCAGACAAAATCAAGTTCCTGCCTATTTATATCGGCGCAGACGGCGAGGAAAACCAAGGCTTGTGCGTGGGCACGGAGAATTTCTATGCCATCAACGCCAAGGCAACAGAGGCACAGCAAAAGGCGGCAGCCGATTTTATTTATTGGTTATATTCTTCCGATACAGGCAAAAAATTCGTAACGGATGAATTGGGCTTTATTGCACCCTTTGACACCTTCTCCGCAGAAGATGTGCCGGAGGACCCGCTGGCGGTGCAGGTGCAGCTTTGGATGAACAAGCAGGGCGTTTACAACATTCCCTGGGACTTTACTGTGTTCCCATCTCAGACCTTCAAGCAGCATTTTGGCTCTGCGCTGCTGAGCTATGCCCAGGGCAGAAAAACATGGGCGCAGGTGCAGGAAAATACCGTGGCGGACTGGAAAAGTGAAGCGGCTGCCTCCGCCTAAAGGAACGTCGGTATGCAAAAAAATTTGAAAAAATACGGCTGGCTGTTTTTACTGCCCACGGCGGTGGCCTTTCTCTTTGCCTTTGCGGCGCCCTTTGTACTGGGGGTAGGGCTTTCCTTTACCCGGTTCCGGACGGTGACGGACGCCGCGTGGGTAGGACTGCAAAACTACGTGCAGGCCTTTACTGCAGACAGCGGCTTTCTCCACGCGCTGTGGTTTACGGCGCTGTTCTCCGGCGTGAGTATCATCACAGTGAATGTGCTTGCCTTTGCACTGGCGCTGCTTCTTACCCGAGGGCTGCGGGACACCAATTTCTTTCGCGGCGTGTTCTTTATGCCTAATTTGATCGGCGGGATTGTGCTGGGATATATTTGGAATTTGCTCATTAACGGTGTGTTGGCCTGGGCGGGGGTGGATATTACCTATCAGCCCGCCTACGGCTTTTGGGGGCTGGTGGCGCTGACCAACTGGCAGCTGATCGGCTATATGATGGTGATCTATATTGCGGCGCTGCAAAATGTGCCGGACGATCTTTTGGAGGCGGCTGCCATTGACGGCGCATCCCGGACGCAGACTCTGTTTCGCATCAAGCTGCCGCTGGTGATGCCCGCGGTGACCATTTGCACTTTTCTGACCCTTACAAATACCTTTAAGATGTTTGACCAAAACCTGGCGCTCACCGGCGGAGCCCCGGAGCAAAAGACGGAGCTGTTGGCGCTGAATATTTATAACACCTTTTACGGCCGCAGCGGCTGGCAGGGGGTGGGTCAAGCCAAGGCGGTTGTGTTCTTTATCATCGTGGCGTTGCTTGCCTTTTTGCAACTGCGCGTGACCGGACAGCGGGAGGCCCACGGCGTATGAGAAAAAAACAACAACAGAAAGCTCCCCAAAGTGCGCCGGAAACGCTTCTGCTGGTGTTGCTGGCGGCGCTGACCCTGGTACCTCTCTTTTTGGTGGTGCAAAATTCCTTTAAGTCCCGATTTTATATCTCCGGTGACCCGTTTGCACTGCCCAACAAAGAGACCTTTGTGGCGTTGGAAAACTATATCAGCGGCCTGTCTGCCGGCGGCTTTTTCGCCGCCTTTGGCCGGTCGCTGCTGATCACCGTTGTGTCTGTGGGGCTGATTGTTCTTTGCACCTCCATGGCCGCCTGGTATCTCATGCGGGTACGCACGGCACTGACCAAGGGTATGTACTACCTGTTCGTTTTCAGCATGATCGTGCCGTTTCAAATGGTGATGTACACCATGACCTATTTGGTTGGCCGGGCAAAGCTGAATACCGTTCTTGGTATGCCGTTTATTTATCTGGGCTTTGGCGCCGGGCTGTCCGTGTTTATGCTGTGCGGTTTTATCCGAGGAATTCCCCGGGAGCTGGAGGAGGCAGCCACCATTGACGGCTGCAATCCGGTACAGACTTTCTTTTTGGTGGTGTTGCCACTCTTAAAACCCACGGCGGTGACGGTGGCGATCCTCAATACGATGTGGATCTGGAATGATTATCTGCTGCCGTACCTGGTGCTGGGCACGGAGAAAAAAACCGTGCCGGTGGCCATTCAAATTGCCATGCAGGGTGCCTACGGCTCCACAGATTACGGCGGGCTGATGGCGATGCTGGTGCTGGCGATGATCCCCATTGTGGTCTTTTATCTGTTTTGCCAAAAATATATTATCAAAGGCGTGGTAGCCGGTGCGGTTAAGGGCTAAACGGCAGCTGCGGAAAGGAGTGTGCCCCAGTGGCGTCTATCTCGCTTGAGCATATTAAAAAAACTTATGAGGATGGCGTGACTGTCATACCGGACCTGAATTTGGAAATTCGGGATCGGGAATTTTTGATTTTAGTAGGACCTTCCGGTTGCGGCAAGTCCACCACCCTGCGTATGATTGCCGGGTTGGAGGACATCAGCGGCGGCACCTTGAAGATCGGTGACCGGGTAGTGAACGATCTGCCGCCCAAGGATCGGGACATCGCCATGGTGTTCCAAAGCTACGCTCTGTACCCCCACATGACGGTGTACAAGAATATGGCCTTTGGTCTGCAACTGCGGCGGGTGCCCAAGGCGGAGATCGACCGCAAGGTGCGGACGGCCGCACAGGCGCTGGAACTGACCGCGTACCTGGATCGGCGACCCCGCGCTCTGTCCGGCGGGCAGCGGCAGCGGGTGGCGCTGGGCCGTGCTATGGTGCGGGATCCGGCGGTGTTCCTTTTGGACGAGCCCCTGTCTAACCTGGACGCCAAGCTGCGTACGGAAATGCGCGCACGCATTGCAGAGCTGCACCGGGAATTGGGTACCACCTTTGTGTATGTGACCCATGACCAAACGGAGGCCATGACCATGGCGGATCGGATCGTGGTCATGTTGGACGGCAAGATTCAGCAGGCAGACACGCCCGAACAGTTGTATGCCCACCCCTGCAATGTGTTTGTAGCCGGATTTATCGGCACGCCGCCTATGAATATATTGCCCGGCCGTTTGGTGCGGCGGGGGAACGCCCTTGATTTGCAAGTGCTGGGTACGGAGGTGGCTTTGCCCCATCGACTGCAAAGCCATGCCAAACTGTCGACGTATGTGGATCGGGATGTGCTTTTGGGCCTGCGAGCGGAGGATCTGTCCACGGACCCGGCATGGCTGAATACAACAGATCCTGCGGCCTTTCGGGTTCAGGTGGAGATGGCGGAGCGTATGGGGGCGGAAACCTATTTGTATGCAGATTTGCAAGGACGGCGGGTGATCGCCCGAGTGCCCGGCACCGTCTCTTTCCAAAAGGACGATCAAACGGTGCTGTACCCCAACATGGAGGCGCTCCATTTGTTTGACCCGGAAACGGAGGTCTGTATCTGTGACTGACCGCTTGTTGCAGCGGCGTGGCGCCGGGGTGCTACTGCCGCTGTTTTCTTTACCCGGGCGCTACGGGATCGGCACCATGGGTGCCGCGGCTTACCGCTTTGTAGACGATTTGTCGTCTGCCGGGCAGCGGTACTGGCAGCTGCTGCCCCTGTGCCCGGCAGGGCAGGGGAATTCACCGTACCAAAGCCCCGGTAGCTTTGCAGGCGATGCTCTGTATATTGACCCGCAGCTGCTGGTGGAAAGCGGGTATTTGCAGCCGTCGGATTTGGATTTGTTACCCTGCGGTGGTGATGACCGGGTGGATTATCCGGCTGTGCGCCGGGGGCGTCAAGTGCTGTTTGATCGACTGTTTGACCGCTTTGTGCGCCATATACCGGCAGACTTTGACTGCTTTTACCAAAGTCAGGCCGATTGGTTGGAGGATTATGCCCTGTTTTGTGCCCTTAGTGAACGCTATGGAAAGCGGTTTTATCTGTGGCCGTCATCTTTGCGGCAGCGAGAGCCGTCGGCTTTGGAGAGGGCGGCAGTGCAGATGGAGCGGCGGGCTTTGTACCATAAAATGCTGCAATATTTTTTGGATCATCAGTGGCGAGCGCTGCGGGCTTATGCCAATGCCCGGGGTGTTTACCTGATCGGCGATCTGCCTATTTATGTGGCGCCGTGCAGCGCCGATGTGTGGGCGGCGCCGGAGTTGTTTATGCTCTCTCCCTCCGGCGCGCCGTCTCGGCTGGCCGGGTGTCCGCCGGATGCGTTTTCGCCCACCGGCCAGCTGTGGGGCAACCCGGTCTATAACTGGAGCGCCCACGCGCGTACAGAGTACCGCTGGTGGGTGGCGCGGCTGCGGCACGCTTTGTACTGGTTTGACGCGCTGCGGCTGGACCATTTTCGTGGCTTTGCCGCTTATTATTCTGTGCCTGCCCGGGCAAAGAATGCCCGGGACGGCTGCTGGCTGCCGGGGCCCGGTTTGTCGCTGTTTTCGGCGCTCCAACAGGCGTTGGGGGATGTGCCGCTTTTGGCGGAGGATCTGGGCTTTTTGGACGATACGGTGCGGGCGCTGCTTTCAGATTGCGGCTTTCCCGGTATGCAGGTGCTGCAATTTGACTTTGATTCCAGGGACTGCGGCGGTGGTGCTGTTTGTAAGCCCAATACGGTGATTTACACCGGCACCCATGATAACGATACGCTGCTGGGCTGGTGCACCACCGCCCCGCGGCAAGACATACGACGGGCTTGCGCCGCCTATGGCGTGCGTTATCCCAATCAATTACCGAGACAGATGATGCTTTCTGCTCTGCGAAGCCCGGCCAACACCTGTATTTTGACTGTACAGGATCTGCTGGGACTGGGCAGCAGTGCCCGCATCAACACGCCGTCAACGGTGGGCGCCCACAACTGGGGCTGGCGTATGCGCCCCGGCGCCCTAACCCCGGGCATTTTGGCGCATCTATATACCGAGACTTGCGCCGCAGATCGGGCGGAAAGGAGTAATATATGTCGGATATGAAAGAGAATTTGGAACTGCTCTCCCGCAGTCTGTACCGACTCCCGGTGGCAGAATTGACCGATGAACAACTGCACGCAGTGGTGGCGCGGGCTGTTTTGGCACGGCTGCAACCGGCTTGGCAAGGGTCGTTGCAGGCCCATTGTGCCGGGCGGCGGGCGTATTATTTTTCTGCGGAATATCTGTTGGGCAAGGCGGTGTACAATAACCTGCTTTGCACCGGCCTGACCGGCGAGGTGGAGGCGGCGCTTACCGCCTGCGGCCGCCAGCTCGACCAGCTGGACTGTGTGCCGGACCCGCCTTTGGGCAACGGCGGTTTGGGACGGCTGGCGGCCTGCTTTTTGGACAGCGGCGCCACGCTGAATTTACCGCTGGACGGCTACGGCTTGCGCTATCGGTGCGGCTTGTTTCGCCAGCAGATCGAGGACGGCTTTCAGGTGGAGACGGTGGAGGACGACCTGCAATACGGCGACCCCTGGAGCGTGTGCTGCCGAGGGGATACTGTAACGGTGAAATTCGCAGATTTTGCTGTGCAGGCAGTGCCCTATGACCTGCCGATCCCCGGTTACGGTACGGCGCACATTTCTACTTTGCGGCTGTGGGAGAGTGTGCCCATAGAGCCGTTTGATTTTGACGCTTTTAACCGTCAGGATTATACAGCGGCGGTGACACGCCGCACGGCGGCAGAGAACCTGACCCGTGTGCTGTACCCAAATGACACAAAGGAGGACGGCAAGCGGCTGCGGCTGCGGCAGCAGTATTTTTTATGCAGTGCATCCTTGCAAGATCTGCTGCGCCGGTATTCGCGCACGCCCGGCTGTGCGCCGGAGAAATTGGGGACTGCGGTGGTGATCCAGTTAAACGACACCCACCCGGTGCTGGCCATCCCGGAGTTCATTCGTTTGCTCTTGAAGCAGGGTACGACCTTGGAGGCGGCGCTGGGTGTTGCAAAAGAGGTGTTTCGCTACACCAATCATACGGTGATGCCGGAGGCCATGGAAAGCTGGGATTTGGCGCTCTTGGCGTCGGAATTGCCAGAGATCGCCCGCCTGCTGTGCCAATTGGACGATCTGTTTTGTGCCGAAATGCAGGCGATGGGCGCAGAGGAGCGGCTGTGGCACCGGGTGCGCCCGCTGCGGGACGGTCGCATTTATATGGCGGATCTGGCCTGCTGGGTGTGTGGTTATGTGAATGGCGTGGCAGCTTTACACACGGAGATTTTGCGCCGTCGGGTGCTGCGGGATTGGGCACAGCTGTACCCGGATAAAATTTTGAACCGCACCAACGGCATTACCCAGCGGCGGTTTTTAGCACTGTGTAATCCGTCCCTGTCTGCGCTGCTGACCCACCGGCTGGGCAGTAAAAACTGGATCACCAACTTGTTCCAACTGGAGAAACTAAAGCCCTATGCGGACAATGGCGAGGTGCTGGCGGCCTTTTGTGAAATCAAGAAAGAGAATAAACGCCGCCTGGCCCGCTGGATGGAGGGTCAGGGGCTGCATTATGACCCGGCGCGTATGCTGGATGTGCAGATCAAGCGCCTGCACGAGTATAAGCGCCAGCTGCTGCATTGTTTGGGTGTTTTGGCATTGGCTTTTCAGATTGAGCAAGGGGAGATTACAGAATTTGCGCCTACCACCTTTTTGTTTGCCGCCAAGGCAGCGCCCGGTTATGCGCGTGCCAAGGCCATTATCAAGCTGATTCACGCAGTAGGGGACTATGTGGTACGATCGCCTAAGGCAGCGCCACTTTTACAGGTGCTGTTTGTGCCGGATTACAGCGTAACGGCAGCAGAGCGGATCATTCCCGCTGCGGATGTGTCTGAGCAGATTTCCACCGCCGGTACAGAGGCTTCCGGCACCGGAAATATGAAGCTGATGCTGAACGGCGCAGTGACTTTGGGCACTTATGACGGCGCCAATGTGGAGATTGTGGCGGCCGCCGGAGAAGAAAATAATTATATTTTCGGTGCCCGGGTAGAGGACTTGGATGCCCTGCGTCGGGGCTATGACCCAAAGGCTTTGTATCACAGTGATCCGCTGCTGCGGCAGTGCCTGGATGCATTGACAGACGGCACATTGTCCGACGGTGGCACCGGCTGCTTTGCGGATTTGAAGCGTAGTCTTTTAGAGCCGGAGGCAGACGGCGTGGCGGATCGATATTTTGTGCTGGGTGACTTTCAGTCCTATGTGCACGCCAAGCTGCAAGTAAACGGCGATTATCTGCGGTCACCTATGGCCTTCGCCCGCAAATGCTGGCTGAATATGTGCAGTGCCGGCGTCTTTTCGGCAGACCGTACCATCGAGGAATATGCCAATGAAATTTGGCGAATCGACCCGGTGGAATTGCCGGAATACGCAGAAAATGAGTAACAAGAAAAAGACGGAAATGGCAGTATGGTCTCCAATCGTGTAGTCGATACAAAAAAGCCTACTTGATGAGAAAAATTGATTTTTAGCAGCAAACTGATTTCGCTTTTCAAGCGGAGTCAGTTTTGTTTTTGTTTGAATACGTTGCTTGTTATAGAAGCAGAGGCATTCCGTTGAGAGAATCAAAAAGCACATTTGCCTGCAGCATGGCCATACGGATTGCCTTGCCGTGCAATGCTGTTTGGCTCGGTAACAGACAATCTTTTCGTCGTGTGTTGACGAATATCTCTATTTATAATATAATATAACTCGCATAATAATTGTCCGGCGCTGTCGCCGGCAATGACCCGGTGGTGAAAAGATGCTTAAACTGTTTTACATAACCAAGGATCCGGCGGTGGCGCGGATCGCACAGGCGGCCGGAGTGGATCGTATTTTTGTGGATATGGAATACATCGGCAAGGCGCAGCGCCAAGGCGGTATGGATACGGTGCAAAATCACCACACCGTAGAAGATGTGGCTCGGTTGCGGCCGGTGCTGGATCAGGCGGAGCTGCTGGTGCGGGTCAATCCGGTACACCCGGGGTCAAAAGATGAGATTAACCGGGTGATCGCCGCCGGTGCGGATGTGATCATGCTGCCTATGTGGCAATCAGTAGAAGAGGTGCAGCAATTTATCCGCTGGGTGGACGGTCGCGCCAAGACACTCCTGCTGCTGGAAAATCAGGCGGCGGTGGATTGTCTTGACCGTGTGGTGGCAATGCCCGGAGTCGACGAAATCCATATTGGGTTGAATGACCTGAGCATTTCCCAAGGGAAAAAATTTTTGTTCCAGCCTTTGGCGGACGGTACGGTGGACGCGGTGTGCGCCAAGATCAAAGCGGCGGGTATCCCTTTCGGTTTCGGCGGATTCGGTCGTTTGGGCGGCGGCACATTGCCGGCAGCGTATATTGTAGCGGAGCACTACCGGCTGGGTTCGTCCATGAGTATTCTGTCTCGCGCCTTTTGCAACACGGCGCGGATTACCGATTTGAAGGAGATCAAACGGATTTTTACTTCCGGTGTGGCAGAGCTGCGGCAGTATGAGGCACAGCTGAGTCGGGCGGAGGATGATTTTTTTACCTTGCAGCATAAGAAACTGCAGGACTGTGTAGAACAAATTGTTGAGGGCATGTAGATGTATCGAGGAGTAAAGCGGGCGCTGGATTTTATCACGGCGCTGCTGGCGCTGATCGTTCTTTCGCCGCTGTTGGCGATCACGGCACTGGCGGTGAAGTTGGATTCCAAAGGTCCGGCCATCTTTAAGCAGCAGCGCTTAGGGCTGCACGGCAAGACCTTTTGGATTTATAAATTCCGCTCCATGTGCCAAGGTGCGGAGCACACAGGCACCGGCGTGTACAGCGGCGCAGACGATATGCGTGTGACCCGAGTAGGCAAGCTGCTGCGAGCCACCAGCATTGACGAACTGCCCCAGCTGGTGAATATTCTAAAGGGCGATATGAGTTTTATCGGCCCTCGCCCGCCGCTGACCTATCATCCTTGGCCGCTGTCGGATTATACATCGGCGCAGTTACATATGTTTGATGTGCGCCCGGGCATTACCGGCTGGGCGCAGGTGCACGGTCGTAAGGATGTGGAGTGGCACCATCGAATTGAGCTCAACTGCTGGTATGTGGACCACATGAGTTTGGCGCTGGATGTGCGTATTCTCTTTGTTACCGCCTTTAAGGTGCTGAAGAATGAGGACAATGTGAACACCGGCGAGACCTTGGCCCGGGATGACGCACCGGCGCAGGAAACGGTGATGAAGAGATGAAAGAACTATTGATCACCGGCGCATGGCGGTGTGGGGAGCAACAGGTGCAGGCGCTGGAGCAGATGGGGTATGCCGTCACTTTTTGGCCGGACGAACGGCAGGCGGTGAATATGGATACCCAACGATTTGAAGCAGTGATTTGCGGCGGCTTGTTTTTGACTACGCCGATTGAACGCTTCCCGGCGCTCAAGTGTATTCAGGTGACTTCCGCCGGGCTGGATCGGGTGCCGCTGGACTATTGCAAGGCACACGGCATTATCGTGTATAACGCTGGTGGCGTTTACAGTGCGCCTATGGCGGAGTTTGTGCTGGGCGGTATTTTGCAGCTGTATAAAGAAAGCAAGTTTTTTGCAGAAAATCAAGCAGCGCATCGGTGGGAGAAACACCGTGGTTTGCAGGAGCTTGGCGGTAAGACGGCTTGCATTGTCGGTACTGGCAGCGTGGGCAGCGCCATTGCTCGGCGGCTGCGGGCCTTTGATGTACAGACGGTGGGTATGAATCGTTCCGGCCACCCGGCGGCAGAGTTTGACCAAACCCAGCCCACCTGCCGGTTGGACGATCTGCTGCCTTTAGCGGACTTGGTGATTTGCGCTATGCCCCTGACGGCGGAGACTGCCGGCCTGTTTGACAGCGCACGCCTGGCAAAGATCAAATCCGGCGCTGTGTTTGTGAATGTGGCTCGCGGAAAGGTGACAGATCAGCAGGCGCTGGTGGAAGCGCTGCAAAGCGGGCAGCTGTCCGGCGCGGTGCTGGATGTATTTGAAGAAGAACCCTTGCCCCGGAGCAGTCCATTGTGGGATATGGAGCAGGTGATATTGACGCCCCACAATTCCTTTGTGGGCGAGCACAACGGCGATCGGCTGTTACGCCTAATCTGCAAGAATTTGGAGTCATTTGCACAATGAAGGTACTGTTTGTTGCTACTGTGCGTAGCCATATCGGCCAATTTCACATGCCTTTTATTCGGGAACTGGTACGCCGGGGCTGCCGGGTGGAAGCGGCGTTCAAGGACAATTCCGCCGACAAACCCGGTCTGGATCTGAGCGGCATTGCCCACACTTATGAAGTGCCCTTTAGCCGCAGTCCGTACAGTGTAGATAATCTGAAAGCCTATCAGGTGCTGAAAAAGATCATTGACGAGGGTCGTTACGACGCCATTCATTGCCACACGCCTATGGGGGCTGTGGTGACTCGGCTGGCTGCGCGGGATGCCCGCAAGCGGGGCACCAAGGTGATCTATACCGCCCACGGCTTTCACTTCTATAACGGCGCTGCCAGGAAAAACTGGCTGCTGTTTTACCCGGTGGAGAAGGCGCTGGCGAAAGATACGGACTGCCTGATCACCATTAACAGCGAGGATTATAATACCGCTAAGGCGCGGCAGTTTGCTGCCGGGCGCCTGGAACTGGTCAACGGCGTGGGTGTGGATCTTAGCGATTTTCAGCCGGTGACCCGGGAACAAAAGTTGGCTTTGCGCCGGGCGTATGGGTACAGCCCGGACGATTTTATTCTAATATACCCGGCGGATTTTTCCGCCCGGAAAAATCAAAATATGTTGTTTGATACATTAAAATTGCTGCTGGAAAAGGACAAGCATTTTCGCTTGCTGCTGCCCGGCTCCGATGTGGAAGCCCGGCCGTTTTTGGACTATGCCAAATCTATCGGCGTGGCAGAACATGTGGAGGCGCTGGGCTACCGGCGGGATATTCGTCAGTTGGTAGGGCTTAGCGATGTGTCCGTGTCCTCCAGTCGGCAGGAGGGTCTGCCCATCAACTTGGTGGAGGCCATGGCGCTGGGCAATCCGGTGGTAGCCACCGATGTGCGTGGCAATCGGGACCTGGTACAGGACGGTGAGAGCGGCTACTTGGTGCCATTGAATGACAGCCGGGCGATGGAGGATCGGATCTGGTCCCTTTATACCGATCCGGAACAAACGGCGGCCTTTGGCGTTGCCGGGCGCACACTGGCCCAGGACTATGCGGTGGAGTCGGTGCTGCACCGTATGATTGGAATTTATCAAGCGTTAGAACTTTTGTGAGGTTGGCATTTATGCGTGTGTTACAGGTGATACCGGATATTGGCGTGGCTAACGGCGTGATGAGCGTGATTTTGAACTATGCCAAAGCGATGCCGCCGGACATTACATTTGATGTCGCCTATTTTGCGGAGAAACCTCAAACACGGCAAGCGGAGGTCGAGGCGCTGGGCGGTAAGGTATATCGGCTGGATGCGCCCCGCCCGCAGGATCTGTGCAACGGCAAAATGGGTCGTTTTTTTGCAGAGCACGCCGGTGTGTGGGAGGCGCTGCATATCCATTGCCCCCACTTTGCGGTGTTGATTGCACCGGCTGCCAAACGAGCCGGGATTCATAAAATCGCTGTGCATTGCCACACCACTGCGTATTCTTTGTCCGGCAACGGCCGCCGAAATCGGCTGCTCAGTCTATATGCCAAGTATATGGTGCCTACGCGCTTTGCGTGCAGCAATGCGGCCGGCAAAATGTGGTACGGCAATCGTCCCTTTCGGGTGCTGAATAATGCCATTGACTGTGCCGCTTATGCGTATTCCCCGGAGGTGCGACAAGCTGTGCGTGTGCGGGAACAGGCTACAGACGCTTTTGTGGTGGGCCATATCGGCCAGGCTACGGTCAAGCAAAAGAATCACCCGTTTTTATTTTCCGTGTTTGCGCAGATCACGGCGCAAAGGCCGGGCGCGCAGTTGTGGCTGATCGGCGCGCAGCCTACGCCGGAGCTGATCGCTTTGGCAGAAAAATTGCAGATCACAAAGCAAATTCGTTATTTCGGCCAGCGGCGGGATGTGCCGGAGCTGCTGCAAGGGTGCGATGTGTTTGTCTTTCCGTCTTTCAGCGAGGGACTGCCGGTGTCTGTGGTAGAGGCCCAGGCTGCCGGGTTGCCGGTGTTGCTGTCTGACGCGGTCACCCGGGAGGTGGCTTGCACCCCGCTGGTGCAGACCCTGTCTTTGCACCAGTCGCCGGAAGAATGGGCAGGGGCTGCCTTGCATCCGCAACCGCCACGCCAAAGTCCCACGGCGGCGCTGATTGCCGGTGGGTGGGATATCAAAGAAGCAGCTATTGAGTTGGCTCAAATTTACAGATCGGAGTAATGTATGCTAGATAAACTGCGCGTACCGGAATGGTGTTGTGCCGTTCGCTTCAACACAGACGGTCATACGGTGTTTGACGATTTGGAAACACCGTTTACCGTGTTAAAAAACAGTCGCCGTTATTGGTGCGCAGATCCGTTTTTGTATCAGCGGGACGGGCAGTATTATTTGTTTTTTGAGGCGTATGACAGGCTAAAGCGTAAGGGTATGCTGGGGTATCGCACCGTATCTAAAGACGGCTGTGGCAAAATTCAAGTGTTTTACGAGAGCGCTGGACACCTGTCTTATCCATTCCTGTTCGAAAAAGAGGGCGAGTTATATATTATACCGGAATCCAGCGCGGAGAAAGAGCTGTTTTTGCTGCGCTGTGTATCTTTCCCGGATCAGTGGGTGAAGGAACGAGTGCTGCTGCAAGAATCCCTTGCCGACACTACGCGCCTTGTGTTTTCCGGGGGCACATTCTATCTCAGTGAGCAAGTAGATGATAATCGCATCTTTGATCGCCTGGATTTGTTTTATGAAGACGGTGCGGGCCGTCTTTGTCCCTGTGCGGCCAATCCGGTAAAACGCGATCTGACTACCGCCCGCTGTGCCGGTGCCTGCTTTCAGCAGAACGGTGTGTGGATCCGCCCCTCTCAGGATTGCGGTGAGACTTATGGCGGTAAGTTGAATTTTAACCGTATAGATGATTTGACAGACGATGGCTATGTGGAAACCTGTATAAGAACCCTCTCCGTTTCTGACATACAGACAAACAGCAGCGAGGTGTTTAGCGGTATTCACACTTACAACACTTGCGGGCCAGTGGAAGTGGTCGATCTAAAATTGCCGTCCTGTTTCCATCTGCTCAATTTGATTGGTGCTGTGTGGAAGCGTATAAGGAGGAAAAGCGGATGAACAAAATTGCTTTGATTTCCCTGTACTTTGGCAAGTTCCCTGCAAATTTCGGCTTGTGGCTCAAGAGCGCGGCGCGTAATGCGGATATTGATTTTCTTTTGTATGGAGACTGTGATGTTTCCGCTTATTTGCCGCTCCCGCCCAATGTTAAGTGCTTTTCCTATACCTTTGAGCAAATGAAAGCCAAAATCCAAAGCAAGTTTGACTTTACCATTGAGCTGTCCAGACCTTACAAACTCTGCGATTACAAGCCCATCTACGGTTATCTATTTGAAGAGGATCTAGCAGGGTATGACTATTGGGGCCATATTGACCTGGACACCATTTTGGGCGATCTGCGTGCTTACTTCCCCAAGGAAGCCTATGAAAAGGTGTACCAGTTCGGTCATCTGACGATGTATCGGAATACACCGGAGAACAACCGGCGGTTTATGGCTGATGTAGGGCAGGATTACAAAAAGTCATTTACCACTTCTTTTATCACTGTGTTTGACGAACTTCCGGGTATGAAGAAGAAATACGATCTGTTGGGTATTCCGCAGTACAGCGGACACGATTTTGCAGATATTGCCCGGCGGCGTAAAAATTTTACCCTAAACAGCGAGATCTGCCGCAAAAACTACAAGTACCAGATCTTTTACTATCAGGACGGGCGCGTGTTTCGGGATTATGTGGATAAGGGCACAATGCACACGGACGAATTTAATTATATCCACTTTTCCAAACGCCAAATGCCGGACCATACCGGCGGAAGTTCGGCGTACTACATTACCCGGTTTGGCTGTGTGCCCAAGACCGGCGCCACCACGCCGGAGATCATTCGGCAATATAACCGACCGACCCCTGTGCAAAACCTGTTTTGTGCCATAGACACGCAGGTGATTCGCCGGATCAAACGCTATTCAAAACTGATGTACACAAAGTTGATGAGAAAATGAAACAAAAGATTATTGATTTTTGGAAGAACTCAGCAATTTTAAGTCAAATCACAAAGGCGGAAAACCGATATTTTCGCCGCCGCTGTGAGAACACCCACTATACCATTTTGACCCCCAACTGTATGGCCGGTTTGATTTACAGTCGACTGGGCGAGCCGTTTTACTCGCCAACCATCAATACCAGTATGCAGAATGAGGACTTTATCAAGTTCCTGTCCGATCTGGATTACTATTTGGCACAGGATGTGCAGGAATGGGTGGACGATACGGTGGATTACCCTGTGGGTATTATACGCGGGCGCACCCCGGAGGACGATGTACGGGTAAACTTTGTACATTACCCCTCCTTTGCCGTCGGTCGGGAAAAGTGGAATACCCGTAAAAAGCGCATTGATACCAATAATCTCTATGTGATCGTGTGCGATATTGATGATATTTATGAGAAGGATTACCGCCGCGTGGGGCGCTTGTCTGCGGCGCAGCTGGAGCGGCTGGAGTGCGTGCCTTGTGCCAACCTGGCCCTGCTTACCAGCCATAAAGACCGTACCCAGTCCTATGCGCATTATATTAAGCCGGATTACGGCCGACCGTATCCGCTGGTGTATATGAACAGGGACGCACTGGGATTAAACGGCTTTGAACGGCATTTTGATTTTGTAGGATTTTTGAACCATCGCAATGAACCAAAAGAAAAAAGTATTGATCGTAAATGACCCTTTGCAATACGGCGGCTCGGATATTGTGGCCGTGCGGTTGCAGCAGGGATTGAATACAGAAGAATTTGACTGCACCTATTGTTTGCGATATGAAGAACCGGGTCCCATGGAGCCTGAGATCGCTGCCACCGGTGTCCGTATTTTGCACCAGCCGGACGATCAGCTTTCCTACCGGCGCAGCTATCGTTATTACAAAGCGTTGTTTGCAAAGGAGCAGTTTAACATTGTGCACTGCCACCTGCCTTTTTACAGCGGCATTGTGCTTGCGGCGGCAAAGTGGGCCGGTGTCCCTAAGCGTGTGGCGCATGCACATTTTTCACAGCCGCTGGAATATGCCCATTCGCCCATAAGTCGGCTTGTTGCCAACTTGTACCGTTGGGTTATGCGCCATGTGGTCAGCGCCACTGCAACGGATATTATCGGGTGCAGTCAGGCGGCAGGCGAATATTTGGCAGGCAAGCGTGGCTTTGCCAAAAAAGGTGTGGTGCTCAATAACGGCATTGACTCGGAAAAGTATCGTTTGTCCGATGCAAAGCGCGCTGCCGTGCGCCGTGCGTTAGGCGTAGAGGACCAAATCGTTTTGGGCCATATCGGCCAGATGTATTATGTAAAAAACCACGGCTATTTGTTAGAGGTGTTTGCCGCTTTTCATCGTGCGCATAAGAATAGTACCTTGCTGCTGGTCAGTGACGGCCCGGATCGGGAGGCTCTTGAGCAGAGAGCGCAGGATTTAGGTGTTCGGGACAGCGTGCAGTTCTTAGGTTTTCGCACAGATATACCGGAGCTGATGATGGCCATGGACTGCTTTGTGTTTCCGTCTATTCACGAGGGCTTCCCACTGACACTGATCGAAGCGCAGGCGGCGCAGCTGCCCTGTGTGGTGTCAGATACCATTACGCCTACAGTGAAGCTTACCGAGGCGTTGCAGTTTGCTTCTATTGAGGCGCAGCCGGAAGAATGGGTAAAAAAAATTGAAACGGCGTTGCGTATCGATCGCCACACCATTTCCCGCGATCGGGTGGTCGAGGACTTTGATATTGCCCGGGTTTGCAAAAAATTGGAGCAAATTTATTTGCGTAAATAAGAAAAGTAAAAAGAGGATTTCATGTTAGGATTATCTGCACTTACATGGTTTGTGATCATTGTTGCAGGCTATGCGCTGCTGCTTTTGATTTTGCCAAGAGAATATATGTGGATCCCGTTTGTTGCGGTTGTGGTGGCCATGACGGTTTTGGCCTATCACATTGTGCCGGATGAAACGGACGATCTGTATCGCTATTACGGTATGCTGGATATTCTGCGAGAGCAGGGGAAGGCCGGTCTGGACTATATCGTCAATCTGAACTGGTACAACTGGAAGACATACATTACATTTCGCTATTATTTTTATTTTCTCAGCTTTTTTCCCAACAACCGCTATGTGGCTGCGGTGACCATGTTTATCGTTTATGCCTTAATGTTCCTGGTGATGTACAAAGCAGCCCAGCGCTATCAGGTGAGCAAAGGCTATGTGCTGCTGGGTACACTGTTTTTCCTGTCCACCTACTGGTTTTATGATACAGCGTCCGGTATTCGTAACGGTCTGGCCTTTGCCATTGTGATCGCCTGCGCTTATTATCATTTGGCAGAAAAGCGCAATATCATCCTGTGCCTGTTTGGTTATGTGGCGGCGTGTCTGCTCCATTCCTCACCGATTTTGCCGGTGGCGTTGGTGTTGTTGACCTTATTGACCATGAAGTTTAACAGCAAGTTTATCAATGTGGTTATGATCTTGGGACTGGCTGTTGGTGGTGCGTTTATCCAATTTATTGCTGAAAAATCAGACAATGAATTCATACTTTCTATTGCTGAAAAGTCTGAAAATAATACAGAAGCAGTACGACTAAATACAAGTACAGGCTTTTTGGTTAATATCGTTACCTTAGTAATTGTGCTGCTCGTGATTTGGTACTTCTCTGTCTATTTTGTGCGGGATAAAGAGACAGATCCCATCTATCGCTTTTATCGCTACTGCTCCACCACTGCGTTTTTCATGATCGGCTGTCTGTTCAGTTCCCTGATCTTTTTGCGCTTTGCACGCTGGATCCTGCCGATCATGGGCGCTGTGCTCTTTATGGTGGGTATGCAAAAGCAAGCGGATTTTGTGAAGAAGCAACCGCCTAATTTTATTTACACCGGTGAGAAGAAAATGGTGCTGCGCGTGCGTACCCAAGGCGCCATGCTGCTTGTCTACTTTGCTTATATCTGCGTGCATTTTTTGTATGCTTGCGTAGGAAGTTCATTGATTTGGATGCATTTTTAAGGAGCGTTTATGACCATTAGCGTAATTGTTCCCATATATAAAGTGGAAGCCTATCTTCGCCAGTGCGTGGACAGTATTTTGGCCCAGACTTACACAGACCTGGATATTGTGCTGGTGGACGACGGATCAACCGACAACTGCCCGGCCATTTGTGATGCCTATGCCCGCCAGGACGCGCGGGTGCAGGTGGTGCATAAGCCCAACGGCGGTTTGATGTCCGCACGGCAGGCCGGTCTGCGGGTGGCAAAAGGGGATTATGTGGGCTTTGTAGACGGCGACGATTGGATCGAGCCGGATATGTATGCCCGCTTTGCGGCGGCGATTGACCGATATGCGCCGGATATGGCTCTTTGCGAGTTTTATTATGCCTTTGCAGACCATAACGAGCCAAGTACCCAGCATTTGCAGCGGGCGTATTATACGAAAGCGCAGTTGGCGCAGGAGATCTATCCCACTATGCTGTACCATCCACCCTATTATTCCTTTGGTATCAACCCCTGCTGTTGGTCCAAGGTGTTTAAAAAGGAGCTGCTGGAGCAGTGCCTGTACCCGGTCACACCGAAGGTGAAGATCGGCGAGGACGCTGCGTTCACTTATCCCTGTTTGCTGGCGGCTGAGAGCCTGGCGTATGTGGACGGCTGTTTGTACCATTATCGCAACAATGCCCAGTCTATGACAGCTGCGTTTGACCCGCATTTAACGGAGACAATTTTTATTCCGCTGGATATTTTGCGGACATATTTTGACACAGATAAACGGGCGCTTTTTGCCCAGTATCAAATGTATGCTGTTTATCTGCTGCAACTTTGGGTGCGCAATCAGGCATCACTGGACTGTGATCTGGATCGTAAGGGACTGCGGCAGTCCTGTGCCCGAGTTTGCCAAAATCAGGAGTTGCGGGCACTGCTGGCGTCTGTTCCCGGTGCCTTGCCAAGACAGGTAGCGGTTGCCGTGCATGCTGTGCAGCAGCAAAAGCCGGGTCAGCTGTATTTGCTGATCAAAGCCTGGAATTTGTATTACAAATTGCGTAATGGGAGAGCATAATGGATTATGGAAAAGTCAGCGTGATCGTACCGATCTATAAAGTGGAGCCGTATTTGGATTGTTGCGTGCAAAGCATTGTGGACCAGACCTATGAGAATTTGGAAATCATCTTGGTAGATGACGGCTCGCCGGATAACTGTCCGGCCATGTGTGATGATTGGGCGGCGAAAGACAGCCGTATTCGCGTGATTCATAAGGAAAACGGCGGCTTTTCGTCAGCACGCAACGCGGGACTGGACGCGGCAACCGGTGATTACATACAATTTGTGGACAGCGACGACTGGATTTTGCCGGATATGACTGCCGCGCTTGTGTCCTGCGCCGTTAAGGAGAACGCAGATGTTGTGCGCTGTGGTTATTGCGAGCATGTGGATGGCGATACGCAAGAGATCTGTACCAATTCGCAGACATACTGCCCGGAGTACAACAAACTGGTTATTGACATTATGAACGATGGGCTGATGAGCGGCGCCGTGTGGAACAAATTGTATAAGCGCAGTGTGCTGAACGGTATGCGCTTTCGCCCCGGATATTCCGAGGATATTTTATTCAATTACTGTGTGATCCAAAAGAAGCCGAAGATGGTTTATATGACCGGCACTTACTATGTTTATCGGGTGAACCGGGCGTCTGTGACCAATTCTGTGTTCCGGCCGACAGCGTTCTCTATTATTGAAGTGAAAAAACAGATCATGGGTGAGCAGACCGATGGTCAAGTTCAGCCCTATTGCCTGAAAGGCTATTTGAATTCCGCCATGATCGTGATGAACAATATGCTTAGCAGCGGGCGGTGCCTGGAGTATTATCCCGGTCTGCGGGCGGAAATCTTGAAGTATAAATGGACGGTGTGGCGCTCCTCTTTGTACGGGACGAGAGACAAGGCAAAAATGCTGTTGCTGGCCCTGTCGGCCAAACTCTATCACAAGGCTATGCCTAAAAAGTAGGTGACTGTATGCAAAAGCACGCATATATGATTATCGCGCACAATGAATTTGACCTGCTGGAGATCTTGGTGCGACTTTTGGATGATCCGCGAAATGATATTTATGTTCATATAGATGCTAAGGTCAAGGACTTCGATTTTAAGTCCTTTCAGGCGCTGACACAGTATTCCAGGTTGCGGTTTACGCCGCGCCGAATATCCGCGACCTGGGGCGATTTTTCGTTAGTAAATACAGAGTTGCTCCTTCTGCAAACAGCAGTGGCAGGGGAGGATCCGGCGCAGCCCTATGCCTATTACCATTTGATCTCCGGCGTGGATCTGCCTATTAAATCTAATGATGATATTCACGCTTTTTTTGAGAAAAATGCTGGGAAAGAGTTTGTACATTTTTCCGAAAATGAGCCGAATTCGGCTTTTGCTGCAAGAATTCGCTATTATCATTTGTTTCGTAAAAAGCGGAATTTCTTTACCAAGATACTTGCACAAATTGCTTTTCGGTTGCAAGTTCTGTTTCGTGTAGATCGGCTGAAAGGACAGAATCTGGTTGTACAAAAAGGCACCAATTGGTTTAGCATTACCGGGGACTTTGCTCAGTATATTGTCGGTCAGGCGGATCGGGTTGAACAGCTGTTTACCTATTCCTACTGCGGAGACGAAGTGTTCGTACAGACGATGCTGGTGAATTCGCCCTTTGCCGCCAACTTATATATGCCAAATTGCAATAATGACCAAATGGCTTGCGCACGGTTGATCGACTGGGAGCGGGGAAATCCGTATGTGTTTCGTATGGCAGACTATGATGAGATTATGCAATCTCCGGCTATGTTTGCCCGCAAGTTTAGTATGCAGACGGACCCGGAAATCGTGAAAGCAATTCAGGCTGCGTTATGTAATAGAAAAGGAAACATTGTTTGTGAAGAGTGAGCAGTGGAAATGGGTGGATATAGCTAAGGGTATTGGTATCATTCTTGTGTTTTTAGGACATTTCAATATCCCGGATACATTGAGAGCGGAAATATACACTTTCCATATGCCTTTATTTTTCTTTTTGTCCGGTGTTGTTTTTAATGGCGATAAACCGATAAATCGTTTCTTAGGTGATGAAGCAAAGCGAATGATCGTGCCTTACTATTGTTGGGCGTTCTTCTATTTTGTTTTGTTCAAGCTGCTTGTGCAGACCGTACGCGGACAAAGTGTCAATATTGGCAAAGATGTATATACATATCTGACCATGGGAAGAAAAGATACGATATGGTTTTTGAGCGCCTTATTGTGCGTGCAGGTGATGGCATACATATTTTTGCGTTTGGTCAAAAATAATAAGGCATTGCTTATGTTCTTTGCATTGTTACTTTTTTCAATCTGTTATTTATTTTTCTACAAGCGCGGGATTCATAATTTTTGGATAAATGCAGATGCGGCAATGATGGCACTGCCTTTCTTTGCATTGGGGTACAATTATCGTTATTACAGAACAGATATCGAAGCAAAATTACTGCATGGCGGTTGGGCATACTGGCTTTTGTGTATTACGCTTTTCTTAGCAAATATAGGTTTGGGATATTTGAATTATCATCTTACCGGTGTGCAGGTGGATATGTTTCACAACAGCTATGGAAATCCATTTTTGATGTTGCTGTCGGCTTGTAGTGGTATAGCGGCAGTGGTGCTGTTATCCTATCGGCTAAATGTGCGGTGGATTGCATACGTTGGTAAAAATTCTATGATTTATTTTGTAGCGCACCAAAGATTTTATACAGTAGTAGATCCGTATGTACTGCGCATATTGGGTATTCATATTAAAAATGCACTACTATTGCAATGGACCAATGTTGTGGTGATGGTGATTGCTTCTATTTTGCTCTTTAGCTTGATTAATGCGGTTTTGTCGCATATTCCGGCTATGGCATTTATGTTTGGAATTAAGCCGAACAGATCCTCTAAATGATAAAAGGGTCAGAAGAAAGATTGTTGTTACAAATGAGGTTGAATATGAATGAAGCGCCGCTGAACTCGGCGATCGTGCCGGTCTTGATAATGCGGTTGGACAATATATTAGTTTTGTTGATTCGGATGATTGGATTGATTCGACGATGATAGCGGAGTTGGGTTCTTGTGCTGCCGAGTATCATACAGATGTAACCGGAATGCTTTATCGCATTGTTTATTCAAATGGCTGGAAGACGGATATGCGTATTGCGGATGATGTACCTAATATCATCTATTCCACACACTGCATGGAATCATTTTATGGATGCAACAAAGAATTCTGTAAAAGAAAACAAAAAGGCGCTCACAGGTATCACGCTTGACGGACAGGAGAAGTACTTGTGGCTGTTCTATTTTCGGTTTCCGCATTTGTATTGTAAGTTGCTGCATTTCTACCACTTTTTACGGAAAAATCTACATTAAGGATTAATTGAGGATGAATAATAAACGAAAAGACAAGGTCGGAATTGCCACAATTGTTGGCCAAGCGAACTATGGAAATCGATTGCAGAATTATGCACTGGATTCTGTTTTGCGCAATCTTGGCTTTGATACGGTGACTTTTAATGACCCGCTTCAAGTGTCCTTTTCAATAAAACATTGGGCCAAACAGGAAGTAAAGCGCATTTTTGGATTGCGGGATGGCTATAGGCTGCGGCGCTTTCGACAGTTTGGGAAATGGGATAAACGCCATCTGCGGTGGCAGGACTATCACCGGGCGAGTGATTGCGATTATGTAGTGCTTGGTTCCGATCAAATTTGGAACCCTGATTTTTGGTTTGTGCGTGAAGCGCTGGACTTTTATTTTGGCACATTCGCTGAACCGCAAAAACGGATCGCCTATGCGGCCAGTATTGGGGTGGATCAAATCCCAAAAGAATTAGAGGACAAGTATATACAAGAATTATCGGCACTTAAATCTATTTCTGTTCGAGAAACACAGGGCGCACAAATCATACAGAATCTAACCGGTCGATCTGTCCCTGTGGTGCTGGATCCGACGATGTTGCTGACAGAACAGGCGTGGACAGCACTGGAAAAGAAGCCGAACTATAAGGTGAAAAAGCAATTTTTATTGACTTATTTCTTAGGTGCGCTTTCTACAGAACGGCAAGCGTTTATTCAAAACATTGCAGACAAGTACGATTTGCAATGGATCGCTTTAGATAGCGAATGGGTGGATAAGCCTCAAAATTTGGCACACTATATGACCACGCCGGATGAATTTATTTGGCTGGTGCATCACTGCCGGTTGATGCTGACGGATTCGTTCCACGGCAGTGTGTTTTCTATACTCTTTGGCAAGCCGTTTCGCAGCTTTACAAGAGAAGACAACAACTTAGATATGGGAAGCAGGCTTGATACTCTTTTTGGCAGCCTCGGCATTGGCGACTGGTGCCGCGGCTCCGTGCAGGAGGATCCGGATCACATTTTTTTTAAAGACTATGCTTCCGTTCCGGCGGTTTTGGAGCGAGAGCGGCAATTTGCGCTGGATTATTTGAAGAACGCATTGGAGATTCATGAGTAACGACAGCAGAACGAAAAACGCGGCGCGGAATTTGTTTTTTGGCACGATAACGCGAATTTACAACTTAATCATTCCGTTTTTAATGCGCACGGCCATGATCTATTGGCTGGGTATGGAGTATGTTGGACTGAACAGTCTGTTCACCTCCATTTTATCCGTGCTGAATTTGGCAGAACTGGGCGTCGGTTCGGCCATGACTTTCAGTATGTACAAGCCCATTGCCGAACAGGACACCACCCGCATTTGCGCCCTGATGCGGCTCTATAAGATTTATTACCGTATTGTGGGGGCTGTAATCTTAGTGGCCGGTTTGGTGATTATTCCGGTGCTGCCCATGTTGGTGAAGAAAGACCTGCCGCCAAATGTGAATCTGTATGTGCTGTATTTGATCAATTTGCTGACTACGGTAGTTAGTTATTGGCTGTTTGCGTATAAAAACTGCCTGCTGTTTGCCCATCAGCGTAATGATATCGGCGACAAGATCGGCTATGTTATCAATACGGTGAAATACGGCGTGCAGTTGGCGGCGCTGTACTTTATGCGGGACTATTATGCTTATATCATTGTTGCGTTGTTGTCCGGCGTGGCGAGTAATATTGTAACCGCTATTGTGGTGGACAAGTTATATCCCCAGTACAAGGCCATGGGTAAGCTGCCGAAGGAAGATGTGCAGATCATCAACAAGCGGATTAAAGATCTGTTTACTTCAAAGATCGGCAGCGTGGTTTACGATTCTGCGGACACGCTTGTAATTTCCGCATTTTTAGGCCTGACGGCGCTTGCAAAATATCAAAACTACTTTTTTGTAATGAATACCATTTTTGGCTTTGTGACCCTGATCACCAGTTCCAGCTTGGCGGGGATCGGTAACAGCTTGGTAACCGAGAGTGAGGAGAAAAACTATAAGGATCTGCGGAAATTTACTTTTCTGCTGTCCTGGCTGTCGGCTTTTTGCATTTGCTGTTTTGCCTGTCTGTATCAGCCGTTTATGACCCTGTGGGTGGGCAAGGACAACTTGCTGCCGTATGGTATGGTAATTATACTCTGCGCCTATTTTATTATTCGTCAAATCAATAATTTGCTGAATCTATATAAGGACGCAGCGGGTATGTGGCACGAGGACCGCTGGCGCCCGCTGATCTGCTCCCTGGTGAACCTGGTGGTGAACCTGATTTTGGTGCAGTTTTGGGGACTTTACGGCATTTTAATCTCCACCATCATTGCCATGTTGGTGGTGGGTATGCCCTGGCTGACCCATAACCTGTTTACTGTGGTGTTCCATTGCAGTTGGAAGCCTTATGTGGGCCGCACCCTGCGCTATGTAGCACTGGCGGCGGTTTGCTGCGGCGCGTGCGTTGGCGTTTGTCATTTTATCACGCTGCCGTCGCTGATTGTGACTATGATTTTACGGCTGCTTGTGTGTGCCGTGCTGCCCAATGGTGTGTTCCTGATCGCGTATCGAAAAACAGATGAATTCGCCTATTTTGCCGGGTTGCTGAACCGGCTGACCAAGGGCAAGGTGCCTGTGCTGCGGAGGTGGTCCGGTTGCTGAATACGCCGAAAGTGCGGTGCACCGGCTGTACCGCTTGTGTGGCCGCATGCCCCAAAAGCTGTTTGCGTATGGAGCGGGACAAAGAGGGCTTTTTCTACCCTGTGGCAGAGGAAGCGGCTTGTATAAACTGTGACCGCTGCAACCGGGTTTGCCCGGCGCAAAAGCCGTTGCTGATGGATGATAAGGAACCCCTTTGTTACGCCGCCGTTTCTCGGCAAGACCGGCAGCGGGCACAAAGCTCCTCCGGTGGCGTGTTCTCCCTTTTGGCGGAGAAAGTGCTGGAGCAGGGCGGCGCAGTCTACGGTGCGGCAATGGAGCCGGATCTGACGGTGCGCCATCTGCGCATAACGCATACAGAGGATCTGCCCCGTCTGATGGGCAGCAAATATGTGCAAAGCCGTATGGGGGATTGCTTTACTGAAGTGCGACTGGATTTGGAACAGGGCAGGAAAGTGCTGTTCTCCGGCACCGGCTGCCAGGTGCAAGGGCTGCTGGGCTATTTAGGCGGACTAAAGCCGGGATTGTTGACGGTAGATGTGATTTGCCACGGCGTGCCGTCGGAAGCGGTGTGGCAGGCTTATGCCAAGGCCATCGGTGCGCAGTTGCCCTTGTCTTTTCGTGACAAATGCACCGGCTGGCAGCAATACTCCGTGCAACTGAACGGTACGGCACACCCGTATAGGCAGGACCCGTATATGCGGCTGTTTCTTTCCGATGTGATCCTGCGCCCGTCCTGTTATCATTGCCCGGCCAAGGGCGCAAGCCGTGTGTCGGATCTGACCTTAGCGGACTTTTGGGGAATCCAAAATGTGGACCCCACCATGTTTGACGATAAGGGCACCTCTCTGGTGCTGGTGCACAGCGCCGCCGGGGAACAAGCCTTGGCGCAGATCCGATCGGATCTACTACTGAAAGCAGAACCGTTGGAGTCGGCCTTAGCCGGGAACCCCAGTGCGGTGCATTCTGCTACGGAGCCGAAAGCACGGGCTGCGTTCTTTGCGGAATTTGAAAAACGGCAAGGGGATTTAGACTACCGGCGGGCGGCGGACAAATATTGCCTGTTCTATGGCAAAAGTGTAAAACAAAAGGCGGTTGCCTGTGCCAAAAAGCTGCTACGCAGAGGATAAAGCACTGAAAAATGTAATAAATGGCACGTATTAGCACTTTTACAAAAAGAGTGCTAATTGTTTATCTTTTGTTCACACGTTATTCATAAATGGGGTCTATAGTAAGAATTGTTCCAAGGGAGGAACAAAAGAAAGAGCAATGCAAACCGTGCGTTAGAATCAGAAAGGAGTTGGTACCCATGGGTAGCAACCAAGCGCAGTCGGCAACTTAATCTTACCGAATCTGCATATAAAGTTAGCAACAGTTTGAATTTCATTTGGAGGTAACAGATATGCTGAATCGTAGAAATAATCATGCAATGACCACTTATGATCCCTTTAGAGAGATGGATAACTTTGAACGCCACTTTTTTGAGGACCCCTTTGGGGTGTTCTTCAGTAACGATAGTCAGTCCGCATTTAAGACGGATATTACCGATGAAGGTGACGCTTACAGATTGGAAGCGGACTTGCCTGGATTTGATAAGAAAGATATTCATGTGGACATTAACGGCGATCGGATGACCGTTAGTGCGCAGCGCCACTCCGACTACGAGGAGAAAGACAAAAAAGGTAAGTACATTCGCTCTGAGCGTTCTTATGGCACTTACAGCCGCAGCTTCGATGTAACCGGTGTAGATACTGAGGGTATTAAGGGCGGCTACAAGGACGGTGTGCTGACCTTGACTTTGCCCAAGAAGGCGGAGGACACCCCCACGAGCCACAGGATTGAACTGGAATAACCGTTTACGCCCATGTGGCGTAGATAGACGCTGCTGTTGGATTTTCCCCTTTCTTTGATATACAACAGTACCCACGAACAATGGCAGCAAAAAAGCCGGCGGCGGACCGAAAGGCCCACCGCCGGTGTTTTTTTATTATCCTTTATTGCCTTGACTTGAAGTTGTCGATCACAATATGGTAGCGATCGTAGGCACGGCGCACAGCGTCGTTCCAGCTGATATAAATCTCTTCCTGGGCGGCTTTGCCCACGCGGTGGAGATAATCTTTATGGTGCATGATCTGTTGCAGGCGCACTGCAATGCTGTGGGCGCTCTCCAGGCAAAGAAAACCATTGCGATCGTTGGTAACGCCCTCGGCGGCGCAGCTGCCGGCCACCAGCAGACTGGGGGTGCCGCAGGAGGCTGCCTCACGAACAACTAAGCCATTGGTGTCAAATACAGAGGGGAACAGCAGCAAATCGGAAATGCCGTAATAGCCCTGAATTTCCGCCCGATCCAGCACTTTGCCGGTGTAGATGACATTGTCCGCCAGACCCAGTTTGCGAAAATACTTTTGTATGGCGTTCTCGTTGGCGCCGAAGCCTACCATCAGCAAACGAAAATCCTCGCCACGCTCTTTCAAAATCTTGCAGGCGTCTAAAATTAAACGAATGTTCTTGTACCAAATCATACGGCCTACATAGATAAACACCGGCACGCCGTCAGGAATATTATGTTTGCGGCGGATTATATCCACTTGGGATTGGGACACATCTACCTTGGGCATATCGCAGCCGTTGGGCATCACCACATAATCGCCTTGGTAGCCAAAGCGGCGCAAACTCTCTACCGTGCCCTCGCTGGTGACCCATACTTCATCGGCGGCGCTGATGTTCTTCAGCATAAAATTATAGGCGAAGTCCTTGGCCGGCTTGCCGGGAATGCACCGGTCGAAGTCATACTCATACTTGGTGTGATAAGTGAGTACCGTAGGAATGGGATGCAACTGTGCCACCCGCTTAAAGTAGTAGCTGGTAGCCAGGGGACAGTGGGAGTGTAACAGATCAAAATGCCGGTCAATAATGGCTTGGTGCAGCTCCGGCTTAAAGGGCCACCCTACGCTGTATCCTTCTTTGGTGGGAATCCACCAGCTTTTATAGCGGAAGATCTCATACGGATATTTATAGTCCTGCTGATTCGGATTCTTTGGGGTGACGATCACAGCCTCACCAAGACCTTGATTGATCTTTTCCGCATAGCTTTGGGCCACATTGCTGATTCCGTCCGTGGTGGGTGGGAAAGCATCTGTGCCGATGGCGATTTTTAATTTATCGTTCAAGTTTTCACCTGCTTTTGCAAATCATAAGGATTTTTGGGCATTATAGCACAATTTTGCCTGAATGTAAATTGCCGGGCAGCGAATTTTACAGTTTGTTTATGCCCTGCGGCAAAATCCCGCGTTACGGCCTAAGAATTTGGAAAAGCGGCAAAAAAGGCTTGCTATCCCGGCCGCCTTTCTATATAATAATATGTGTATAAATACCTATGGGAGGGGGAGAAAAATGACCCAGAGCTATTCTGTATCGCTGGAGAAGATCATAACGGCGCATAATTTGGAAATCATCTATTTGCCAAAGCCGGCGGATGAGATCTTGATTACCACCAATGAGGTCAACCGACCGGGGATCGTGATGACCGGCTATACGGATTATTTCGATGCTGAGCGGGTTCAGATCCTAGGGTGGACAGAGTTTGGCTTTTTGTTGAATATGGAGCCGGAAAAACGGCGCCGGGCACTCCAATATTGGTTGGCACTGCACCCGGCTGCGGCTGTGGTGACTCGAGGGCTGGACATTCCGGATTACTTCGTTGAGGAGTGCAAGGCGCACCAGGTGCCGCTGTTGCGCACCCAAGAGGAGACCTCGCCCTTCCTGGCAACTTTAATCGCTTATTTGAATGCAGAACTGGCCCCCCGGATCACACGCCACGGCGTGCTGGTGGAGGTGTACGGCGAAGGTGTACTCATTACCGGTGAGAGCGGCGCGGGTAAAAGCGAGGCGGCCGTAGAGTTGATCAAGCGCGGGCACCGACTGATCGCCGATGACGCGGTGGAAATTCGCAAGGTCAGCGACAAAACTTTGATAGGCGCGTCGCCCAGCAACATTCGCCACTTTGTGGAGCTGCGGGGCATCGGCATTATCAATGCGCGCCGGATTTTCGGTATGGGTGCTGTTAAGAATACGGAGAAAATTGATATGGTTATTCAGCTGGAGGCTTGGGACTCCACCAAGGCGTATGATCGGCTGGGACTGGACAATGAGTACACCCGTATTTTGGATATTCAGGTGCCGGTGATTACCGTACCTATCACCCCAGGGCGGAACCTGGCGGTGATCGTAGAAACGGCGGCCATGAACAACCGCCAAAAGAAAATGGGCTATAACGCCGCCAAAGAGCTGATGGCCGGTCTTGGGATGGAAGAGATCGAGCCGGAGGATAAAGAACTGGAGATTTGGAAGAATTCATAACGGAGGATAAAAGATATGTACAGCTTAGGAATTGACTTGGGGGGCACGAATATTGTCGCCTCCGTGGTGGACGATCAATATAATATTATCTCTACTGCAAAAACCAAGACGAATGCGCCGCGCCCGGCCAACGCCATTTTTGACGATGTGGAGAAGGTGTGCCGCGAGGCCGTGCGGGAGGCCAAGCTCACCATGAGTGACCTGGTGGCCGTGGGTATGGGCTCTCCCGGTACCTGCAATGCAGACGGCGTGATCGAGTTTGCTAATAACTTGGCCTTTAACAATGTGCCTGCCCGGGAAATGCTTCGGGAGCGCTTGGGGGTCGACAATGTATTTGTAGAGAATGACGCCAACTGCGCCGCACTGGGTGAGGCGTTTGCCGGTTGCGGCAACGGGTCTAAGAATTTTGTGGCTGTGACCCTGGGCACCGGCGTGGGCAGCGGCATCATTTTGGACGGCAAGATCGTCAACGGTGTCAACTGCGCCGGTGGCGAGTGCGGCCACATGGTGATTATGGTAGACGGCGAGCAGTGCTCCTGCGGTCGTAAGGGCTGCTGGGAGGCTTATGCTTCCGCCACGGCGCTGATCCGCCAGACCAAGCGTGCTATGGACGATTACCCGGACTCCATTATGCACCGCCTGGCTGAGGAAGAGGGCGGTGTCAATGGCAAGACTGCGTTTGACGCCATGCGCCTTGGCGATATTGCCGGTATTGAAGTGGTGAATAACTATATCAAGTATGTGTCTTGCGGGCTGATCAATTTGGTCAACGCCTTGCAGCCTGAGATCATCTGCATCGGCGGCGGTATCTGCAACGAGGGCGATACTTTAATGGAGCCCCTGCGCCGCTATGTGCAGGCAGAGCGTTACAGCATTCACAGCAAAATTCAAACCCAGATTGTAAAGGCACAGCTGGGCAATAACGCCGGTATCATCGGCGCGGCGCTGCTGTACCAGGTGAAATAATGCAGGGTGATGGCGTGAGAGAACTCCTTGCGGCAGCCCGAGAAATGGGCTGTGATTATTTGGAAAACGAACCTATGCGCCTGCACACCACCTTTAAGATCGGCGGCCCGGCGCGGGTGCTGCTGTTCCCGGAGACGGAAGAACAGATCACGGCGCTGGTGCAGTGTGCCCGGGCAAACGGCGTGCGACTCTTGACCATTGGCAACGGCTCTAATTTGCTGGTGGCAGACAAGGGCATTGACGCGGCGGTGCTGGTGATGGATAAGCACTTTTCTGCCGTAACGGTAAAGGGCAATACCATTTTTGCCCGGGCCGGTGCGTCGCTGATGAAGGTGTGTCGCACAGCGCTGGAGCACAGCCTGACGGGGCTGGAATTTGCCTACGGCATTCCCGGCTCCTGCGGAGGCGCGGCCTTTATGAACGCCGGTGCCTACGGTGGTGAGATGAAGGATGTGCTGGTGCGCTGCACCCATATTGATCAAGACGGCAAATCGGGTCAGCTGGCAGGGGAGGACCTGCACCTGTCCTATCGCCACAGCGCGTATTATGACAACGGCTGCATTATTACCGGGTTGGAGCTGCGCTTGCAGCCTGGCGATCCGGCGGAGATCAAAGCCAAGATGGACGATCTGATCGGCCGCAGAAGGGAAAAGCAGCCTATCGAATACCCCAGTGCAGGCTCTACTTTTAAACGCCCGCCCGGCCACTTTGCCGGTGCGCTCATTGACCAATGCGGTCTGCGAGGTACAAGTGTGGGTGGTGCCCGGGTCAGCGAGAAGCACGCCGGCTTTGTGATTAATACAGGCGGTGCCACCTGTGCCGATGTGCTGGCCCTTTGCCGGCAGTGCAGAGAAAAGGTGCTGGCGGAGACCGGTGTAGAGCTGGAAATGGAAATACGAGTAACGGAGTAAGTAAAAGTTAATGGAATTTGCAAACAAGGAACTGATCATTATAACCGGCGTCAGTGGTGCCGGTAAATCCAGCGCAATGGGCTTTTTGGAAGATGTGGGCTACTACTGCATTGATAATATGCCTCCGGTGCTGCTACCCACCTTTATCGGCTTGATTGCCAATCGGGAGGAGTATCGTAAAGTAGCCATTGTGGTGGATGTGCGCTCCAGTGAAGTGTTTGAGGACTTCATTAAGAGCGTGAACGACGCCAAGTCCAATTACGGCTATGATGTGAAGATTGTTTATTTGGATATTAAGACCCCGGTGGCTTTGAAGCGTTACAAGCTTACCCGCCGCAAGCACCCCTATGCAGATCGCTTTAACGGGGATATTGCCGCTGCACTGGCTTATGAAAAAGAGATTTTGGCGCCCCTGCGGCTGCGGGCGGATCATGTGATTGACACATCGGACGCAGCGCCCAATCAGCTGCGTACGCGCTTGGCCCAGATCCTTCTGGGCAGCGATAAGGATATGATGAACATTCATGTGATGTCCTTTGGATTTAAGCACGGTATTCCCAGTGAAGCGGATTTTGTCATTGATGTGCGCTGCCTGCCAAACCCCTACTGGGTAGAGGCGCTGCGCAGCAAAACCGGTCTCGATAAGGAAGTGAAGGACTATGTGTTCTCCTTTAAAGAGTCGGAGGAGCTGTTGCAAAAGCTCATCGGCCTTTTGGATTTCCTGAACCCGCTGTATATCCGAGAGGGCAAGAGCCAGATTGTCTTTGCCATTGGCTGCACCGGCGGCAATCATCGCAGCGTGGCGATTGCCGAGGCGCTGAAAGATCATTTTGAATCACGGTGGGACAATGTGACCGTCCATCATCGGGATATTAACCGAGGTTGACGCAAATGTCCTTTTCTCAAACCGTGAAGGGCGAACTGATTGATGCCCAATATACAGAACCCTGCTGCCGAAAAGCATTCCTTTACGGAATGTGCCTTTTCGGCAAAAGTTTTTCCTCCCGCCAGGTGGCGCTGCAAACGGAGAACCCCCACATTGCAGAGAAATATAGTGTGCTGCTGGCGGAAATTTGCCGGGTAGAGGCGCCGGTGGTGCCGTCTCCCGGGCGACGCAGTTTTACCGTCAGCGTAACGGACGGCAGCGACTGTGCCAAGATACTGAAGACCTTTGCCCACCAGGGTGCCGGCAGCCTGCGGGTGAATTACGCCAACTTTGACTGTGAGAATTGCCAGAATGCGTTTATCGCCGGGGCATTTTTATCCTGTGGCACGGTATCCAGTCCTAAGAGTGACTACCATTTGGAATTTACCGTGCCGTATCAGAATTTGGCTGCCAGCTTTGTGACCATGTTAGAGGAAAAGGAATTAAAGCCCGGCCTAACGAACCGTAAGGGATATCATATCTTGTACTTTAAGGGCAGTGAGGCCATTGAGGACTGCCTGTACCTGATGGGCGCTTCCGGCGCAATGTTTGAGATGATGAATGTAAAGATTGTCAAAGACATTCGCAATTCCGCCAATCGTAAGGCCAACTGTGAGACTGCCAATATTGAACGAATGGTCCAAGCGGTACGGGTGCAGCTGGACGCCATAGAGAAAATTCGGCGCCTGCGTGGGCTGGACTATCTCAGCGAGGATTTGCACGCCATGGCGCACCTGCGCGAGGAAAACCCGGACAGCTCTTTAAGCGAACTGGCAGAGATGAGCGCTTTGTCCCGCAGCGGGGTCAATCACCGGCTGCGGCGCATTGTAGATATTGCTGCGGATTTGGACGAGAACGTGTAATTTACTACGCAAAGAAAAAGGAAATTGAATGATGTTTACGCATTTGCATGTGCATACGGAGTTTAGTCTGCTGGACGGCGCTTGCCGTCTGGACGATTTGGTGAGCCGTGCAAAGGCGCTTGGAATGCAGTCCCTTGCGATTACGGATCACGGTAATATGTACGGGGCTGTTGATTTTTATAAGGCGTGCAAGCGGCAGGGGGTACGCCCCATTATCGGCTGCGAAGTGTATGTGGCGCCCCGCACCCGGTACGATCGGGAACGGGTACAGGATAAGGCTTACAATCACCTGATCCTGCTGTGTGAGAACGAAGTGGGCTATAAAAACCTGATTGCCATGGTTTCTAAGGGCTATACGGAGGGCTTTTATTTTAAGCCGCGCATTGACCGAGATCTGCTGCAAAAGCACCATCAAGGCCTGATTTGTTTGTCTGCCTGCCTGGCCGGGGAAATTCCCCAGGCACTGTTGGAGCGGGATTATGACAAGGCGAAGGAGACCGCCCTGTGGTACAGTGACCTGTTTGGTTCGGAACATTACTATTTGGAATTACAAGACCATGGTATTCCGGAACAGCAGACGGTAAACGCCGGACTGCTGCGCCTGAGCCGGGAGACGGGTATTCCCTTGGTAGCCACCAACGATGTGCACTATGTGCGCCGGGAGGATGCCAAAATTCAGCAGGTGCTGATCTGCATTGCCACCAACCATGTGCTGGGGGAGGATACCGGGCTGGAGTTCCACTCGGATCAGTTCTACCTTAAAAGTGAGGCGGAGATGGCAGAGACATTTGCTGCCGTGCCCCAGGCGCTGGAGAATACGGAGAAGATCGCCCGGCGCTGCAACTTTGATTTTGAATTTGGTAACACCAAGCTGCCGTATTATGAGACCCCCGGCGGTATGGATCACTACGCTTACTTCCAAAAGCTGTGCCGGGAGGGTATGGTGCGCCGCTATGGCCAACACCCGCCCAAGGCCTATGCAGAGCGGCTGGAGTATGAGCTGAACACCATACAGAAGATGGGTTACACGGACTATTACCTGATCGTGGTGGATTTTGTGCAGTACGCCAAGGATCAGGGCATACCGGTGGGACCGGGGCGTGGTTCCGGCGCCGGGTCCATTGCCGCCTATTGTATCGGCATTACAGATATTGACCCCATGAAGTACGACCTGCTGTTTGAGCGGTTTTTGAACCCGGAGCGGGTGTCTATGCCGGACTTTGATATTGACTTTTGCTATGAACGGCGGCAAGAGGTGATCGACTATGTGACCCGCAAATACGGCGCGGACCATGTGGCACAGATCGTCACCTTCGGCACCTTGGCGGCCCGTGCGGCCATTCGCGATGTGGGTCGGGTGATGGGTATGCCTTATGCTGCTGTGGATGCGGTGGCAAAGCTGGTGCCTCGGGACCTGCATATCAGCCTGGATCAAGCGATTAAAAAATCAGCGCCTTTACGCAAGCTGATGGCAGAGGATCCCAAGGTGCAGGAACTGTTGGACACTGCCCGCCAAATCGAGGGTATGCCCCGCAATGCCTCTACCCACGCCGCCGGTGTGGTGATTACCCGGGATCCGGTGGCCAGTTATGTGCCTTTAGCCACCAATGATGATGTGGTGGTAACCCAGTATATTATGACCACCCTGGAAGAACTGGGTCTGCTGAAAATGGACTTCCTGGGTCTGCGCACCTTAACGGTGATCCACGATGCAGCCCGGGCGGCAAACATAGACATCAATACGATTGATATTAACGATCCGGCGGTGTACAAGCTGTTTGCCGCCGGCAAGACGGAGGGCATTTTCCAGTTTGAGTCCGCCGGCATGAAAGAAATGCTGCAAAAGCTGCGCCCCACTTGCTTGGAACACCTGATCGCTGCCACTTCGCTGTACCGACCCGGTCCCGCGGACCAGATTGACGGCTATGTGGCCTGCGCCAACGATCCCTCCAAGGTGCGGTACAAAACCCCGCTGTTAAAGCCGATCTTGGAGAATACCTACGGCTTTATCGTCTACCAAGAGCAAGTAATGCAGATCTTTCGGGCACTGGCAGGGTATAGCTACGGCCAGGCGGATGTGGTGCGCCGTGCCATGAGCAAGAAAAAGCACGATGTGATGGAGCGGGAGCGCACCCACTTTGTCACCGGCGCTGTGGCGAACGGTGTGGAGGAGGCGGCAGCTAACGCCATCTTTGACGATATGGCGGGATTTGCCAGCTATGCCTTTAATAAGTCCCACGCCGCCTGCTATGCCTTGGTGGCTTATCGCACTGCGTATTTGAAGGTGCACGCCCCGGCACAGTTTATGGCAGCGCTGCTTACCTCTGTGCTGGATCGCAGCAACAAGGTGGCGTCCTATATTGCCGAGTGCAAGCGTATGGGCTTGCAGCTGGCACCGCCGGATGTGAACACCTCTATGAAGGGCTTTACCGCAGAGGGCAAAGTGATTCACTATGGCCTTTTGGGCATTAAAAATTTGGGCAGAGAGTTTATCAATGATATTATCGCTGAGCGGGAAAACGGCGCCTTCGAGAGCATTTTTGATTTTTGCCGCAGGCTATGCGACAAACATTTTAACCGCCGTGCGGTAGAGAGTTTGATCCGCTGCGGTGCGCTGGATCACTTGGGGGCGAACCGTCGCCAAATGCTTCAGGCGCTGCCGGCCATCGTCAGCAATTTGGACGAATATAAAAACAGTTTGCGTTACGGGCAGGTGGGTTTCTTTGAATTGTCCGGCGGGCAGGATTTTGGCTTTGAATTCGATTTGCCCCAGGTAGAGGAGTTCCCAAAGAATGAGTGCCTGAAGATGGAAAAGGAAATGACCGGTCTGTTCCTGTCCGGCCACCCCATGGATAAATACGATCGGGTTCTGGACCATTTGGGCTATCCCCGCACAGCACAGCTGCTGGCACCGGACGGCCCCTACAAGGACGGCCAAACGGTGACCCTATGCGGCAGTGTGACCGGTATTACGATGAAAAAGACCCGCGCCGGGGAGAGTATGGCTTTCGTACAGCTGAGCGACTCGCTGGGCAGTATGGAGGTGCTGGTGTTCCCCAAGGTGCTCACCCGGTATGCCCGATTCATTGCCGAGGGCAAGGTGATCACCGTAACCGGCACTCTGTCTTTGGAGGAGGAAAAGGACGCCAAGATTTTGGCCAACACCATTGACGGGCCGCCCACGGCGCAAACACCGCCGTTGACGGCACACGCGGCGGTACTCCCGGCAGAGGAGAAGCGCCACAAGCACCGGGGACTGTTTTTGCGGTTAGACAGCCAAACAGACCCCAGGCTGCACAAAGCGCAGGTGGTGACTTCCATTTTTGACGGACCGGAGCCGCTGTGGTATTACTATAAGGACACCGGACGCTATGTGCGTGCCCCGCAGCAGGACTTTGTGTCGGTCAATCCTACCATGCTGGCAGAATTGAAACGCATTTTAGGGCATGATAATGTTGTCTATATTGCACAGTAATAGCAGACAAAAATTTTGCTATTATGACGAAGTTTTACCGCTTTTGCCTAGAATTGGAAAGGGTGTCTTGACTTTTTTCTGCCAAATTAGTACAATGTGGTTTGAATGTAATTTGATGTGGAGGCTGAAAGGCATGAAGACAATAGCAGTTTTGACCAGTGGCGGCGACTCTCCCGGCATGAATGCCGCTGTGCGTGCTGTGGTGCGTACCGCCTGTGAAAACGGGATTCGCGTGTTAGGCGTGGTTCGTGGCTATAACGGTTTGATCAACGGCGATTTTGTGGAGATGGATCTGCGTTCTGTTTCGGATATTATTCATCGGGGCGGCACCAAGCTCTATTCCGCCCGCAGCGTGGAGTTCGCTACGGAAGAGGGTATGCGCAAGGCCATTCGCGTTTGCCGAGAGAACGGCATTGAGGGTGTAGTGGTCATCGGCGGCGACGGTTCTTTCCGTGGAGCCCGTGACCTGTCCCAGAGAGGTATTCCCTGTGTGGGTCTGCCCGGCACCATCGATAACGATATTGCTTGCTGTGACTATACCATTGGGTATGATACCTGTATGAACACCATTATGGAGATGGTGGATCGCATTCGCGATACGGCCGAGAGCCACGACCGCTGCATGGTGGTTGAGGTGATGGGTCGTCGTGCCGGTTATCTGGCGCTGAACGCCGGCATTGCCGTAGGCGCTACCGCAATTCTGATTCCGGAGATCGAGTTTGATATTCAAAAGGATGTAATTGAGCGGATGAAGCGCACCCTGCGCACGGACAAAAAGCACTTTTTGATCATTGTGGCAGAGGGCGTTGGGATCAATGTGAACGAGTTGGCCAAGGAGATCCAGGCGAAGACCGGCGTGGAGTCTCGTGCCTGTGTGCTGGGTCATGTGCAGCGCGGCGGTTCGCCTACTGCTCGCGACCGTGTGTTGGCAACTCAAATGGGCAACTATGCGGTAAAGAACCTGTTGATGAAGGGCATTGGCAATCGTGTGGTGGCCATTCATCAGGACAAAATCGTAGATTACGATATTTTTGAGGCTCTGAATATGGAAAAACATATTGACCCTGAGCTGTATCAGACCGCTTTGGAAGTGTCTATTTAACTTTATCTTACAAAATTGTAAAAACACCGTCGGTGCGTGCTTGCCCGACGGTGATTTTTTATTTGCTGCCATTATTTTGCACGGCAGTTTTGACACTTTTATCGCATACTAAAACGGGTGATAAAATGAAAAAGTGTGTGCGTGCAGCTACGGCCGTATTGGCCGTGGTGCTTGCGGCGATCTACGGCTTGGTTGGCTTTGGCTGTTGGGCTTTGCCGGACACGGTGCGTACCGGCGGCGGAGATGTAGCTTACTTTGGCGGATTGTTTACCGTCAGCGGCGGGCGTACCGGAGCGGTGGACGCCCGGCAGGAGACGGCCGTCTCCGGGACGCAAAAAGAGGTGCGCCTGTTGAACGCGGTGCCGGTAAAGACTGTGGCGCTGCAAAAAACGGCGCCGCGGCAGGTGGCGGTCAGCGGCAGTGCCTTCGGCATTAAAATCTATACAGACGGGGTGCTGGTGGTAGGTACCCGGGATGTGCAGGTGGACGGAAAGGCAATGAACCCTGCCGCCAAGGCCGGTATACAAAGCGGTGATTTGATTGTAGCGATAGACGGCAAAAAGGTTAGCGCTTCGGAAGATGTGGCTGCACTGTTTTCTCGCTCCGGCGGTGCCGTATCTGTGCAGGTGAAGCGGGACGGAAAATATAAGACGTTTTCGTTGACGCCGGTGTATTCCAAAGCGGATGGTTGCTGGAAGGCAGGGGTATGGGTGCGTGACTCCACTGCCGGAATCGGTACGGTGACTTACTATGACCCGCAGACCGGTGTAATGGCGGCGCTGGGTCATCCCATTACCGATGTGGACACCGGTGAGATTATGCCTATTTTACGGGGCGAGGCGGTTGCAGCCAAGGTCACCAAGATTTATAAAAGCAAGGCGGGCAGCACCGGTTCCATTTGCTGTGATTTTTTGCAGCAGCCATTGGGCGCGCTGACAGAAAATGACAACGCCGGTGTGTTTGGTCGATACAACTGCTCTTTGAAAGGCATGCGAACCTATCCGGTAGCGACTGCGCAGCAGGTAGAGAACGGTGACTGCCAGGTGCTTACCACCGTGGACGGCGACAACACACCCCGATTGTATAAGGCAAAGATCATTCATATCAGCTACCGGGGCGGCAGTGGCGAAAAGAATATGATTGTGCGGATAACGGACCCGGTGCTGCTGGCCAAGACAGGCGGCATTGTGCAGGGCATGAGCGGTTCTCCAATTCTGCAAAACGGGCGGCTGGTAGGTGCTCTGACCCATGTGATCGTGGATAGCCCCCGGCGTGGGTATGCAATTTTTGCAGAAAGTATGTTAGCTGCGTCGGATGCTGTCGCGAAAGACACAAGGTGAAAAAATATCACAAAAAATAGTGAAAAAGTATTGCAAAACGCCTCCGAAAATGGTAAGATATGACAGAAACAAGAAGGAGGTTTCACTATGAAAGAAATGATAAGAGTATTGATTGCAGACGATTCGGCGGCTTTTGGCAAGGCCTGCCAAAAAGAATTGAAATCCGGCGGGTTTGACTGTGTGCTCACCCAAAAGGACGGCAACCGGGTGATCTCGCTGCTGGACACGCAGCACTTTGATGTAGTGGTGATGGATGTGTTTATGAGCGGCGCAGACGCCATGGAAGTGCTGGAACACATGGAGCCCATGGCAGAGAAGCCGCTGGTGCTGCTGTTGTCCTCAATGGACACGCCGGAGTTTGAGGAGCAGATGATTCGGGCAGGTGCGGACTACATGCTCATCAAGCCGGTACGGCCCCAGTCGGTGGCGCATCGAATCAGTCGTCTGTCCCAGTGGAAGGCGAAGAGCAAGAACCCGCGTTCCGCCGATGTGCAGGGTGCGGATTTGGATTTGATTATTTCGGACATTATGCGCCAAATCGGCGTACCTGCCCACATTAAGGGCTATCAGTACCTGCGCTCGGCCATCAAGCTGTCAGTGGAAGACTCGGAGATGATGAGCAGTGTGACAAAGCTGCTGTATCCTACGGTAGCCAAGATGCACGGCACGACTGCCTCTCGGGTGGAGCGGGCAATCCGCCACGCCATTGAGGTGGCCTGGGATCGGGGCGATGTGGATGTACTGTCTTCTTATTTCGGCTATACCATTCAATCCCAGCGGGGCAAGCCCACCAACAGCGAGTTTATCGCCATGATCGCCGATAAATTGAAACTAACCTTTAAGTCTGCGTAAAACAAACCGTTTTGTGATTAAAATTGAAGAATAAAAAATAGAGCTGTACGGCAAAGCGTCGTACAGCTTGTTTTATGCTTATGCAGTTAACCCATCAGTTCCGCCAGTTCAAAGGTTTGAAACTGAATATGGCTGGAGGGTCGGTCCTCGTAGAGTACGCCTAAGGTGTGCGCGTCAATTTGCGCCAGGCAGGAGTAGGCAAAAAAGCCCTGGTTGATGGGCACATGGCGCACCCAGTCCACATGGGTGTATCCGCCTTTTTTGCGCCGCAGTTTGCCTACGGAGAGCATACCGTTTTCACGGGTGTGCCCGGAGGGATGGCTGCAAAAGACGGTATCTCCCACAGCAATCACGCTTTTTTGGCACTTGGGGGCGTACAGCCCGGTTTTGCCGCATTTGCTCCAGCTTTTTCCCTTGTTGGCAGAAATGGACATAGGGGTCTTTCCAAAGCGCTTTTGCCGTCCGAAGCCCACAATACTGCCGTCCGGCGCTTCCACCATTTGCCACTCGTCCGTATTCTCCGCATAGGGCTGGGAGGTCATGCGGTGCCAGGTGTCACCATTGTCCACACTGTAAATGGAGACGGTGCTTTTGCGGTCCACATACAAGGGCATAATGATTCGCCCGTCTGTGGTGGTAATGCCCGCACCGGGTGCTACGCCCAGAAAGGTGCCGTCCGTTTCATGGAGTACCATATTGGTAATGTCCACCGGGTCGCTCCAGGTTTTGCCCCGGTCGCTGCTGCGCAGCATAAATACGTAGCAACGCTTGGGTGCCTTTAGCGGCGCGCCAAAGGTGGTGACCGCTCCGGCTTCGTTCTTGCCAACTGCGCCGTTTAAGTAAATGTTGCCCACATATTCGTCGCCTTTATAAAGATCGCCAAAGCCGCTGCCCAGGCGATAGGGGGTGGGTTGCTTTTGACTGTCCAGCACCGCACCGCTTTCTTCTATGTAGTAGAAATTGCCGTTTCGGTCATAGATCAGCGGCCGCATTCTACCGCTTAATTGGGCGTAGGGCACCTTGTGCTTATCCAGCAAACGCTGATTGTGCAGCCCCTTGCACTCCGGCCAAAAATCCGCCAGCAGGATCACATCGCCGTTTGGTGCCACCGCCATACAGGGATCAATGTAAAAAGCGGAGGCATAGCAGTCGGCGCTGATCTTGGTCTCCCTTGCCGGGGGAGCGGCAATGGTCGCAATGGGCGACCAGGTTTTGCCGCCGTCTTCACTGCGGCGTACCGCCAACTCAATGTAACCCCAGTCCGCCCCGCAGGAGGCGCGGTCAATAGCGGCGATCAGGGTGCCGTCGGCGTTCACTAAACTTGGAATACGAAAGGCGTTGCCGCCGTTGTCCCCATTGCTGTCTGCGGTGAGCGCTTTGTCGAGAAAGGTCTCGCTGCTGCCGCAGAAGATAAGTTGTTCCTTTGCCATGTGGGTGTTGCCCCTTTCCTTGTGCTTCATTATGCATATCTTAGCATATTAAAATTGAAAATGAAAGGGAATTTTTGCAAAATGGCTTGCAATACGGCGGCGAATTCGGTACAATGGAATTGAAATTTTTTGTAAAGGAGGTAAAGTTTATGCTTTGGACACTTAAAAAGTGCTGGTACAGAATTTATCAGCGCGTTTTTAAGGTAGCCATGTGTTTTATGGACTGGTCCGCACCCCAGCTGTTGGAGGGTGCCGGTTCCGTACTGCGCCTGCCTGAGCTGATTAAGAGCAAGGGCGTAAAAAAGGTGCTGGTGGTAACCGACAAGGGTTTGATCGCACTGCATCTGTTGGATCCGCTGTTTGCGAAATTGGACGAGGTCGGCATTGCCTATGTGGTATTTGACGGCGTGCGCCCGAATCCTACGATCCCCTGCATTGAGGAGTGTAAGGACATGTATGTCAAAAACGGCTGCGAGGGCATCATTGCTTTTGGCGGCGGTTCTGCGATGGACTGCGCTAAGGTTGCCGCTGCTCGTGCGGTAAAGCCCAATCAGTCTGTGCGCGCCATGCGCGGTCAGCTGAAAGTACACAAGAAATTACCGCCGCTGTTTGCCGTACCTACCACTGCCGGTACCGGTTCTGAGACCACGGTTGCTGCTGTTGTCACGGATCCTGAAACCCATGAGAAGAATGCCGTCAACGATACCTGTCTTCGTCCCAAGTATGCGGTGCTTGACCCGGAATTGACCGTAGGTTTGCCGCCGCACATCACTTCGACCACCGGTATGGACGCACTCACCCATGCAGTTGAGGCTTACATCGGCAAGAGCAACACCAGGGAGACCATTGCAGAAGCTGAGGAGGCTGTGAAGCTGATCTTCGCCAATTTGGAGAAGGCTTACACAGACGGAAAGGATTTGGAAGCCAGGGGCAATATGCTTAAGGGCTCCTATTTGGCCGGCCGTGCCTTTACCCACGCTTATGTGGGCTATGTGCATGCCATTGCCCATAACCTGGGCGGCCTGTACGGTACACCCCATGGCTTGGCCAACGCAGTGATCCTGCCTTATGTGCTGGATTACTATGGCGACTGCATTTATCCCCAACTGGCCAAGTTGGCGGATATTGCCGGTGTGTCTGCACCCGGTATGTCTACGGCGGATAAGGGCAAGGCTTTTATCGCTGCCATTCGCCAGATGAACGAGAATATGAATATTCCCAGTACCTTTGACATGATCAAAGAGGAGGATATTCCGCTTCTGGTTCAGCGTGCGCTGAAGGAAGGTAACCCGCTGTATCCCGTGCCCAAGATTATGGACGCCAAGGATTGCGAAGCGGTGATCCGCTCCTTTATGGCGTAAAGGGCGCACAAACATAACAATTCGGGCGAGCAATCATTCTTATGTTTGTTCGCCCTTTTTTCAGGTGAATTTATGAGCGATTCTCTACGCACCCCAAACTACAATGACTTTTCGGTTTACAAAGACAATTTGCTGCCTCCGGCGGCGTACTTCGTGCCCTTTTCTACGGCACAGGATGCGCTGGAGAGCGACCCGGTGACTGCGCGATATGCTTCGGACCGGGTGACCTGTCTGTCCGGGGACTGGCGCTTTCGCTACTATGCGAAAGAAAGCGATCTGCCGGCAGATTTGGACGCAATAGTGGCGGAGATGGACACCGTGTCTGTGCCCTCCACTTGGCAGCACACCGGCTATGAGGAGCCGTACTATGTAAACGCGCGCTATCCCTTTGCACCCAAACCGCCCCAAATTCCGGCTGATTGCCCGGTGGGCGTGTATGTAAAGGAATTTGAAATTGAAAATACCGCACTGCACCATACCATCACCTTTTTGGGCGTTGCCGGGTCTTTGGATCTGTTTTGTAACGATCGGTATGTAGGTTACAGCGAAGGCAGTCACAACACGGCGGCTTTTGACCTGACCCCTTACCTGCACGCCGGGGTGAACCGGGTGGCGGTGGTTAATCATAAATGGTGCAACGGCACCTATATGGAATGCCAGGATATGTTCCGGGAGAACGGTATCTTCCGGGATGTACTGTTGCGCAGCCACGGGGCGTTTTGCTTGGAAGATTATGTGGTACATACCGATTATGCCGACGGCAAATACACCCTGTCTCTGGATTTGTCCCTGGGCAGCGGCAGCGGGCAGGTAAAGGCCACTTTACTGCAAGAGGGCAGGGAAGTGGCTGCCCAACGGGTGGAGAATGCTGCCGGTACGGCGCATTTGAACTTTGGTGCGCTGGAAGTGGAGCCTTGGAGCGCAGAGACGCCGGTGCTCTATGATCTTTTGCTGGAGCTGACCGGTACGGAAGGCACCAGGGAGGCTGTGTGCCGCCCGGTAGGTTTTCGGCATATTGAGATTCGGGGAAATGTGTTTTATCTCAACGATCAGCCCATTAAGCTGCTGGGGGTCAATCACCATGACTCTCACCCGGTGCGGGGCTACGCAATGACCCTTTCGGATATGGAGCGGGATGTGCAGTTGATGAAGCAGTTTAATGTGAACTGCGTGCGCACTTCCCACTACCCGCCGGATCCTGCCTTCTTAGATCTGTGTGATCGCTATGGCTTGTATGTGGTGGACGAGGCGGATATTGAGACCCACGGTTGTCAAGTGGAGATGCATCGTCCCGGCGCGCTGAGCCATAATCCCAAGTGGCGGGGGCATTTTTGGGATCGGGTGGAGCGCATGTTCTGCCGGGATCGGAATCATCCCTGTATTACGATGTGGTCGTTAGGCAACGAATCTCATGGATATAAAAACCAGGATTATTGCTATCAAGAATTAAAAAAGCGCACAACTGTTCCGGTGCATTATGAAGCTGTGGTGCGCACCTCCCGATGGTGCTATGATGTGGTCAGCGAGATGTACCCCTGGCATAACCGGGTGCATTTGGTTGCTGAGGGCAAGGGGGCGCTGCCAAAGTATTATAAAGCGCCGTACTTCCTGTGCGAGTACGCCCATGCCATGGGTATGGGCGCCGGGGATCTGGAACCGTATGTGCAGGACTTTTACCGAGGCGACAATATGCTGGGCGGCTGTATCTGGGAGTTCTGCGACCATGCGGCTTACCATGCGGACGGCCCGGTGCATTACACCTACGGCGGCGATCACGGTGAAAACAAACACGACAGTAATTTTTGCACCGACGGTTTGTTCTTCCCGGATCGAACCCCTCATGCCGGGGCTTATCAAATGAAAAATGCATACCGCCCGGTGCGGGCAACGGCGGTGGACGAAAACCGCTATTTGTTCCAGAGCATGCTGCGTTTTGCCACGCTACAAATCCAAGTTCGGTGGGAACTGCTCAGTGACGGTATCTCGGTGGTCAGCGGACAGGCGGATCTGACCTTGAACCCGCTGGAAATGCGAGAGCTGACTTTCGATTTTGAGCTGACGCAGCGCAGCAGTTGTCACAATGTGCTGTTGGTGCGCTATTTGCGCGGAGAGGAGAAACTGGGCTTTGAACAGTTTACTTTGACCGCCCCTACGCCCCTTTGCACTGTACCCGGCGTGCCTGCGCCTAGGGCGCAGGTCAGCGAAAACAAGCTGTGGGTGTACTTTGACCGGGGACACCTGGTCTTTAACGGCACCACCGGCCAAATCGAGAATTATGTGGTGGACGGCGTGCCGCTGCTCCACCCGGATCCGGAGGGCGAGATCGGACCGGCAGTGACTTTGTATCGGGCGCCGCTGGATAATGATATGAATCTGCGCCGCAACTGGGAGCGGCTGGGTCTGGACCGTGCCAGCTTTTACATCAAGAAGCCCGGCACCGTTGCCAAAATGTATATGGTCACGGACAATGGGGTGGAGATTACGGCAGACTATGTGCTGGCCGGACCGCGTGCGCCCTGGTTGGGCAGTTTTCGGCTTACTTATACCGTGTATCGCACCGGCAAGGTGCGCCTGGATGTGCTGTGTCTGCGACCCAATCGGCGGCTGCGGCACCTGCCGCGCTACGGCGTGGTGCTGGAAATGCCGTCTGCCTTTGATCAGGTGCGATATTACGGCATGGGACCGTATCCCAATTTGTCTGATTATAATTTGCATTGCCATACCGGTATTTTTGAGACAGCGGTGGCCACGATGCATGAGGACTATATCAAGCCCCAGGAGAGCAGCGCCAGAACGGATACCCGCTGGGCGCAGGTGACAGATCGGCAGGGCTTTGGACTGCGATTTGACGCTATTGACGCGCCTATGACCTTTGCAGCGGATCCGTATACTTCCCAGCGATGTGCCAAGGCGCGGCACCGGGAGGAATTGACGGCAGGGGGCACCACCTGTATACACTTGGATCAATATCAACTGGGTGCCGGATCCAATGCTTGCGGACCTGTGCCGTGCCACGGCCATACCCGCAACACACCGGGCAACCGGGTGTTCAGTTTTAGCTTTGAACCAACGGGGGAGCGCCATGATTGAGATAGGTACGGATCTGGTGCTGGTGTCCAGAATGGAAAAGAGCCTGCAAATTCCCGGCTTTGCGGAGAGGGTGTTTTCCCAGCCGGAGCGGGCATACTGTAAAACGACCGAGAGCTTTGCCGGTATTTTTGCCGCCAAGGAGGCCTACTACAAGGCATTGGGCACCGGTTTGCAGTTGCCGCTAAATGCCCTTACCGTGTTGCACGATGATCGGGGCAAGCCGTATTTTGACGGCAAGCGGTCAGCAAAATTGAGCATCAGCCACGATGGGGACTATGCAGTAGCCACGGTTTTGTTATTGGAGTGATGGTATGCGCATTTTAACACGAGATGAGATCCGCGCGGTGGAAAATCGGGCTTTTGACGGCCTGTTTACCGAGGCGCAGCTGATGGAACGGGCAGGCCTGGCGTGTGCCGATAAAATGTTGGCTTTGTACGGCGACCAAATGAAAGGGCAGCCGGTGGCGGTGGTTTGCGGCAACGGTAAAAATGCCGGGGACGGCTTTGTGATTGCCCGGCGGCTGCGTGCTGCCGATGTGCCCGCCTATATTGTGCTGGCCGATCAAGCGCCTACTTTGCCGGAACCGCTGGCATACTATAACGCAGCGGTGGAGGACGGCGTGGAGGTGCGCTCTTTTTCCAATGAAGCGGTGCATGCCCCCTTTGTGGTGGATTGCGTGTTTGGCATTGGATTTCACGGTGCGCCGCGAGCGCCCTTTGATACGGTGTTCGCTGCCATCAACGACAGCGGAGCTACGGTGATCGCAGTGGACACTCCCAGCGGTACAGACGCCACTACCGGTGCGGCAGAGCAGGCGGTGCGGGCTGATCTGACCATTGCCATTTCTACACTGAAATACGCCCATGTGCTGCCGCCGTCCAACGGGCTATGCGGCAAGACGGTGGTGGTGAATATCGGCATTCCGGAGAGTTGTTATCGGGAGCCTTACGCCCATACCGTTACCAAAAAAGAAGTGCAGGCGGCACTGCCCAAATTGGATAAAAATGCCAACAAGGGCAGCCACGGCCATTTGCTGCAAATTTGCGGCTCCTACCGTATGCCCGGTGCAGCGGTGATTTGTGCCGGTGGTGCGCTGCGCACCGGCGTGGGACTGCTAAAGTGTGTTTGTCCCAAGTCGGCGTATCCGCTGTTGGCTGCCCACCTGACCCAGCCGATTTTTGAGCCGGTAACGGAAAATGAGCAAAAGACCATTTCTATGGGTGCACTTACCGGGATCTTAGAGGGCCTGCCCTGGGCGGACGCAGTGGTGATGGGCTGCGGCCTGGGGGTCAATGACGATACTTCCGTCTTGGTGAGCCAGGTACTGAAAGAATGTAAAAAGCCGGTTTTGTTAGACGCAGATGGTATAAATTGCCTGAGCGAAAGCATAACTATATTACAGGACATCCACACCCCGGTGGTTTTGACTCCGCATCCGGGCGAAATGGCGCGCCTGTGCGGCAAGACCGTAGAGCGCGTGCAGGCAGATCGGGTAGGTACGGCTGTGGACTTTGCCCGCCGCTACGGCGTGATTCTGGTGCTTAAGGGCGCAGACACGGTAATCACGGACGGAGAGCAGGTGTGCATTAATCGTACCGGTAATCCGGGCATGGCCATGGCCGGTTGCGGCGATCTACTGTCCGGCATGATCGGCTCGTTCTTAGCACAGGGACTGGAGCCGCTGGCAGCAGCCAAGGCCGGTGTGTATATCCACGGGCTGTGCGGTGATATTACCGCCAGAGAACTGTCTGCCCGGGGTATGACCGTGGCGGATATGACGGAACTGCTGGGTGCGCTGATGTCTGAATTTGAATAACGGACGGATGCTTTTTGAAACGGTGGCTCTCGCTTTTTAGCGCGCTTCTTTTGCTGGCCCTGGGCGGCTGCGCAACCAAACAATATACCCCCGATGTGACGGCGGACTTTGAACAGTCGGCAGTGGTCACAGCGGGGGATTTTTCTTATCACTGCAAAATTTGTCGAACCGATGGAACGGTAACCGTCACCGTTGGCGACACGGCAGCCAGGGGCATGGTGATGACCTGTGCGGGCACTATGGTACGCTACCGATTTGACGGTATGGAGTACGAAGCCAGGGCGCAGGATTTGGAAAACACGAACCCGGCTATTGCCCTTTATGATGTGTTCTCCGTACTCCGGCAAAACGGCGAATTGCAGGCCCAAAAAACGCAGGACGGCTACAAATATCAGGGAACCGTACCGGCAGGCAAATTTGTGCTCTACCAGAATGAGGACGGCTCTTATGCCTCTCTGCATTTTCTCAGCAGCAACATACTCATTGAATTTGACCCGCCCACAAAATAAACCAAACGCCTGTCAACAGACAGGCGTTTGGTTTCTTCCGTAAATTTGAAAAAAGTTGGGTTTACCCCTTTATTTCAGCGGCGGAATCGTGTATGATAATAGACGATGTTCCGTCCTGCAAAGGATAGGGCGCAAAGCGGGCATGGATGGCGTTTAGCACCGCCTTTTTGTCTGCCGACCACAGGGGTGCGATCAGGTCTCGTTTGGGACCGTCGCCGGTGAGCCGGTGAATGACGACTTCCTTTGGCACCTGCTGTAAGCAGGCGTCCAGCGTGTCTAAGTATTCCGGCAGCGTGAGCACCGGGCATTTTCCTGCGGCATAGTCCGCTGCCAGATCTGTGCCCCGGAGTACATGGAGCAGCTGCAGCTTCAACCCGTCGGCTCCATGGTCCACGGCGTAGCGCACGCTTTCTGCCATTTGGTCCCGGCTTTCTCCGGGCAGACCTAAAATAATATGTACCACTTTGTTGACCCCGATGGCTGTTAGATTTGCCATCGCTTGATCAAAGACCGACAGGGGATAGCCACGGCGTATGTAGGCGGCGCTGTTCCGGTGGATGGTTTGCAATCCCAGTTCTACGAACACCGGCTTTTGCCGGTTCAGTTTTGCCAACAGATCCAGCACCTGAGGCGGCAGGCAGTCCGGCCGTGTGGCCACCGATAGCGCTACCACCTGCGGATCGGCCAGTGCCTCCGTATAGAGTGCGCGCAGCCGTTCTACCGGCGCATAGGTGCCGGTATAGGACTGAAAGTAGGCGATATACTTGCCGTTCTTGATTTTTCCTGCCAAGGCAGCTTTGCCGCGGCGCAGCTGCTCGGTTATCGACTGTGCAGGATTACCGGCAAAGTCGCCGCTTCCCCCTTGGGAACAGAAAATGCAGCCTCGGCTGTCCAGTGTGCCGTCCCGATTGGGACAGGTAAAGCCGCCGGACAGCGCTACTTTATACACCTTGCAGCCGAAGCGCTGCTGCAAGTAGCGATTGACGGAGGTGTAGTACCTCACAGGTTCTGCACCAAGGCATCAAATTCTGCCAGGTTCTCGCCGTTGCCGCAGCGCACGCCGACGATTTGGTCAATGGGCATGGGTTGGTTCTCTGTGGTGCAGATCACGCCGCCGGCCTCTTCTACAATAACGATGGCGGCCGCGTAGTCCCAGGGCCGCAGGATCAATTCAAAATACAGATCTGCCTTGCCGGACGCCACATAGCAAATATCCAGTGCGGCAGAGCCGGTACGCCGGATTTCCAGCACCCGGGTGTAGGCTTTCTCTACCATTTGGAAGGTGCGGTGCGCCAGTTCCCGTTCGTATGGGCAACTGCCGAAGAGCAGCAGGGAGTGGTCCAGGTCACTGCGGTTCGCATGAATGGCACGGCCGTTTAAAGTAGCGCCGCAGCCTCGCTGCGCGGCGTAAAGGTTGTCTTTGTCTACATCGTAGACCACGCCGGCCACCATCTTTCTGTCTACTGCCAGACCAACGCTGATGGCACTGTGCTCAAAATTCCGGATAAAATTGGTGGTGCCGTCGATAGGGTCGATGATAAAGCAAAGGCCCATGGGTACTTCTATCTTACCGCCGCCCTCTTCGCCAAGAAAAGCGCAGCCGGGGAACGCGGCAGACAGCTTTTTGTACAGAAAATCTTGAATTTGTTTATCATAGGCGGTGACCAGGTTATTTTTGTCCTCGCCCTTCACTTCAATGTGCAGATCATTTTTTGCACTGCGATAGATGTTGGCGGCGGCACGTACAGCCGCTGTCATCGGCTCTAAATAATCCATATTTTATTACCTCGCATTCTCTGTGGGCGGTGGGTCAGCCGCCCGGTTACAGGCTTATTGTAACACATTTTTGCAGAAGTGCAATTCCTTTTTGCTATGATTATTTTTCTTACCAAGTTGATTACCAAGGTGATGAACCTGCTGGGTTATGGGGCTACCACCCTACCCGGGCGCATTGCGCTGTTCTTTAAGCGGGATATTTTGGCCAAGCTCTCTCAGGGGGTCAAGGTGATCGTGATTACCGGCACCAACGGCAAGACCACCTCTGCCCGTATTGTGGAGGAGGGACTGAAAGAAGCAGGCAAGTCCTACTTTATCAACCGCTCCGGCGCCAATCTGATTACCGGTATCACCACTTCTTTTATTCTGAATTCTACCAATAGCGGCAAGTGCACCAAGGAGTATGCGGTCATTGAGTGCGACGAAAACGCCTTTCGTACCGTCAGTAAGTACCTGAAAGCCAAGGTGGTGCTGGTGACCAATGTGTTCCGCGATCAGCTGGATCGGTACGGCGAGGTGTCTCACACGCTGTCCGCCATTCAGGAATCGGTGAACAATTTGCCGGAGGCCACTTTGGTGATCAACGGCGACTGCTCCCTGACCAACACCTTGAAGCGGGAGAACACGGTGACCTACGGGGTCAGTGTGCCTCTGGATCAAACCTCCGCCGTGCGGGACGGCACCCGTTGCATCCGCTGTAAGCACCAGCTGGAATATGACTATTTTACCTATGCACACCTGGGCAAATACCGCTGCCCCGGCTGCGGCTATTGCCGGGAGACCCCGGATTATAATGTAACGGATATTGTGGAGACTACGCCGGACAGCAGCACCGTTATGTTAAACGGCACCACGCCGGTGAAGATCAACTTGGGCGGTGTGTACAATATCTATAATGGCATCGGCGCCTTGGCCGCATTGGTGAGTTTGGGTATTGACCGGGAGACGGCGCTCCACGCGCTGGAACGCTTTAGCGGCGCCTTTGGCCGAATGGAGAAGTTTGGCAATGTGCGGATGATTCTGGTGAAGAACCCGGCGGGGCTGACCCAAACCTGCAACTATATCAGCCAGTTTAAGGGCGACAAGACGGTGATCTTTTGCCTGAACGACAATGCAGCGGACGGCCGGGACATTAGCTGGATCTGGGACGCGGATATTCAGGCGGACGGCAAGATCTATGCTGCCGGCAAGCGCAGCGGCGATATGGCCCTGCGGCTGAAATACAGCGGAATGGATGCGGAAATTACAGACGATGTGCTGCAAACGGTGCTCCGGTGCAAGGGCGATGTGTTTGTGGTGCCCACTTATACGGCAATGATGGCTATGCGGCCTAAGTTTGCGGAGCATTTCGGCAAGGAGGCGTTTTGGAAATGAGAATTGCGCATTTGTACCCGGATCTGCTGAATCTGTACGGTGATCGAGGCAATATTATGTGCCTGCAATATCGCTGTCGGCAGCGGGGAATCCAGGTGACGGTAGACGAGATCTCCGTAGGCGACCCCTTTGACCATACCAAGTACGACCTGTTGTTTATCGGCGGCGGCCAGGACTTTGAGCAGGAGGTACTGCTGGAGGATCTGCACCGGGGCAAGGACGAGGAGATCCGTCGTGCAGTGGCAGACGGCACCGTGGTGCTGGCGATCTGCGGCGGCTACCAAATGCTGGGCAAGTATTACCAGACGTATACCGGCGAGCGGCTGGATTATATCGGCGCGGTGGATTTCTACACCGTGGGCGAAAAAGAGCGGCTCATCGGCAATTACGCCTTTGATACGGAATTCGGTCGAGTGATCGGGTTTGAGAATCACTCCGGGCGCACCTATTTGGGTAAGGGCGTGGCGCCTCTGGGCAAGATGGTGTCCGGCTACGGCAACAACGGCCGGGACGGCACTGAGGGCGTGCACTATAAAAACACATTTTGCACCTATTCTCACGGCCCGGTGCTGCCCAAGAATCCGGCTTTGGCAGATAAGTTGATTGAGACGGCCATGCGCCGTCGGGATCCGAGCTTTGCCCTGACCCCGTTGGACGACAGCGCCGAGGACTTTGCCCGCGACCAGGTGGAGCGGCTGTATATCCACCAGCAAAGCGGCAAGAAGCATAAAAAATAAACAGAAATACCGCATTTGCCCGGGGGCAGGTGCGGCATTTTTGATTTTGTCCGGCAAATGGCAGGAAATTTGAAAATTTTTCTTGCTTTTTTGCACCGGGCGTGCTATTATATTACGGCATTCGTGTGGTATATATAAATTTATAAATATATGCAATGCACGGAATACGCACACCGCTGCGGTCTGCCCCTGGTGCTATGTACGGGGCGTTGCCATGCCGCACGGTGGAGGATCAACCTAAAGGAGGAACTTAAATTATGGCAAATGTAGTTTCTATGAAGCAGCTGCTGGAAGCAGGCGTGCACTTCGGTCACCAGACCAGAAGATGGAACCCCAAAATGGCGGAGTATATCTTCACCGAGCGTAACGGTATCTACATTATCGACTTGCAGAAGACCGTGAAGAAGCTGGACGAGGCTTACAAGTTCGTTCACGATGTGGCTGCCGATGGTGGCGAGATCATTTTCGTAGGCACCAAAAAGCAGGCTCAGGAGTCCATTAAGGAAGAGGCTGAGCGCTGCGGTATGCCTTATGTTAACGCACGCTGGCTGGGCGGTATGCTCACCAACTTTAAGACCATTCGCGGCCGTGTGGCTCGTCTGGCGCAGCTGAAGGCTATGGCTGAGGACGGCACTTTTGATATGCTGCCCAAGAAGGAAGTGGCCGGTCTGGAGCTGGAGATTGAGAAGCTGGAGAAGTACCTGGGTGGTATCACCGAGATGAAGAAGATTCCGCAGGCTATGTTCATCGTTGACCCCCGCAAGGAGCGCATCGCTGTATCTGAGGCCATCAAGCTGGGTCTGCCCATCGTGGCTATCGTAGATACCAACTGCGATCCTGACGAGATCGACTATGTGATCCCCGGCAACGACGACGCTATCCGTGCGGTTAAGCTGATCGCCGGTGCAATGGCGAATGCTGTGATCGAGGGCCGTGACGGTAAGGACACTGCCGACGAGGCTGCCGAGGCTCCCGCTGCGGAGAAGAAACCGGCTAAGAAGCCCGCAAAGAAAGCAGACAAGGCTGACAAAGCAGAGTAATTCTGCCGATAGATTTTAGACTGAATTCAAGGAGGAACACACAATGGCATTTACCGCTATGGATGTTAAGGCGCTGCGTGAAAAGACCGGCGTTGGTATGATGGAATGCAAAAAGGCATTGACCGAAGCAGACGGCGACATGGACAAGGCAATCGACTTCCTGCGTGAGCGGGGTCTGGCTGCTGCCGAGAAGAAGTCCGCCCGTATCGCTGCTGAGGGCGTTGTGTACACTTATTATGACGAGGCTGCCAAGAAGGCTGTCACCGTTGAGGTCAACTCTGAGACCGACTTTGTTGCCAAGAACGACAAGTTCATGGACTTTGTAAAGGGCGTGGCGCGCACCATTATCGCTACCGCTCCCGCTGATGTGGAGGCGCTGTGCGCTACCGCTTATGACGGCACCGACCGCACCGTGACCGAGACTCTGAACGACCTGATCCTGTCCATCGGTGAGAACATGAAGATCCGCCGCTTTGAGGTGATGGACGGTGTTGTGGCAACCTACATTCACGCCGGCGGTTCCGTAGGCGTTATGGTTGGCTTTGATGTGGCTGACGAGAGCAAGGCTGATACTGACGAGTTCAAGGTAATGGGCAAGGATGTGGCTATGCAGATCGCCGCTATGAGCCCCTCTTATCTGGATGAGGCTTCCGTTCCTGCTGAGGTGATCGAGCACGAGAAGGGCATTCTTTCCGCACAGTTGAAGGAAGATCCCAAGATGGCCAACAAGCCGGAGCAGGTGCTGGAGAAGATCGCTGCCGGTAAGCTGGGCAAGTTCTACAAGGAGAACTGCCTGGTAGACCAGGAGTTCGTAAAGGCCGAGAACCACGAGAATGTACAGACCTACATTAACAATGTGGCTAAGGCGCTGGGCACGGAAATCAAGTGCACCGGCTTCGTGCGTATGATGAAGGGCGAGGGCCTGGAAAAGCGCGAGGAGAACTTCGCTGAAGAGATCGCAAAGCAGATCAACGGCTAATCGATTTTAACTGAACATTGCATAACTTATTAAGACCTGTTAGAACTCACTGTTTTGGCAGGTTTTTTTATGCTTTGTTAAGAGGCACGAATAAATCGATGACGATCATGAATGTGTCAAGGAGGCCTTATGGAAAAACAATTTTTGCATGCACAAATGGAAAAAATGCATGAAGGAATTGAATTGTATAGTGAAATAATGAATTTGTTTGACCAAAGCGATTTGAATAATCCAGATGATGCGTGCAGAAAAGCAATTGACAAGTTTTATATTGTCAGGAGAATGAAAAAAGAACGAAAATTATATTTTTATGGATTCTTTGAAGAAAATAAGCATAACAAGGACTTGAACTTTGAAACATGCTTACGCTATATTCTCGAAAAAACAAATAGGATTGAAACATCTTTTTGCTCAAAAATGTTACATACTATAAATCCAATGATGCCTATATTTGATAAAAATGTTAGATTGAATTTGGGTATTCGTTCTGTACCGAGTATTAAAGATAAAGAATCACAATGCAATATTGCGGTTTGCATTTATAAACAGCTGGCGGACAAATATCACGATTATTTTCAAACACAAGGGTACTTAGAGGCCATTCGTTTGTTTGATTATTATTACCCGGAATATTCCGACAAAATATCGCCGGTTAAAAAAATTGATTTCTTCTTGTGGAAATTCAATAAAAGCGAATTAAAAGAGCTTGGAATGTTTTCGGGATTTATTGGAGAATGATTATGAAACATGATGAATTGGATGAAGAATTTCAAAACACATTCGGGTACAGTGGTCGTTGTGAGGGCTATGACGATGATAATATGGAGCAGATGCTGTTAGAGGACGAGGAGGATGACATTTGGAGCAAAAAGAGAAAACCGGCAACACAATCCGCTAATCAAAAAGAAGGCTGTTATATTGCCACTTGTGTATATGGTTCTTATGATGCGCCCGAGGTGCTCGTGCTTCGTGATTTTAGAGATAACGAACTTTCAAAAAATATTTTTGGCAGATTATTTATCAAAGTGTATTATGCGATTAGTCCAATATTAGTAAGGTGGTTTGGCAAAACAAAATGGTTTAATGTGGTTTGGAGAAAAATATTGGATAAGTTAATTTCGATCGTGTAGTGAATACAGGTGGAGTGGTTGTTATTTTGGCTTTCAGTAAAATTGATGCAATTGAGAAGTTTAAGTAGCAGGATCCTCAATATAGCATCAAAAAATTGAAAGAAAATAAACTCCGTATACAATTACTTCAGTCATAACAAAACAACCCCTGCCCACACGCGAGTGTGGACAGGGGTTGTTTTGTCCTTTGATTATAAATGCAATTCCTTGTATCTTGGATAGGTTGTTTTGTTGTTTTCGCTGATTTCTCGCAGCACTTTGCAAGGCACGCCGACGGCGACCACATTGGGCGGTATGGATTTGGTAACCACGCTGCCGGCCGCTTGACAAGAATATCGCATTTTTATATACTGTACTTGCACAGCATTGTTGGACTTTAGATGAATACGGAGGAGAGAATATGATTTGTAAAAATTGCGGCGCCACGATAGAGGAGGGCGCAAATTATTGCACACAGTGCGGCGCCGGTGTGAACCCGACGAATGCCGGCCGGCAAGCGGAGCAGACTGCGTATCAACCAAATGAAAATGCCTATTACTCAGCAGGCCCCAACCCTGTGTACCAGCAGCCCTTTGGGGGACAAGCGCCGCAAAAGAGTAAGATTGCCGCCGGTTTGTTGGCGATTCTTTTAGGTTCTTTGGGTATCCACAAGTTTTATCTGGGCTATACTAAGTCCGGCGTGATTATGTTGCTGGTGAGCCTGCTGACCTTTGGCATCGGAGCCGCTGTTATGGAAGTTATCGGTATTATTGAGGGTATCATTTATTTAACGAAAACAGATCAGGAATTTTATCAAACTTATGAAGCGCAGCAGAAGGAATGGTTTTAATCTGCTTTGCAGCGAAAAAAAAGAAAAGCGCCCGGCCTTGAACTGCCCCAGATTGTGCAGACAGTACAAAAAGAGCCTACTTGATGTAGTAAATTGAAATTTTAAGCGACAAACTGATTTCGTTTTTCCAACGGAGTCAGTTTTGTTTTTGTTTGAATACGGTAATTGTTGTAAAAATTTATGTATTCGGATATGATGAGGGGAGCCTCATCATATCCGGCGAACTTGACTCTGTGGGTACATTCTGTTTTAAGAATTAAAATGAAATTTTCGGCTAAAGCATTGTCATATGGATTACCACGCCTTGACATTGAAGGCGTAATGCCGTATGATTGTGTTAGGTTAAAGTATGCTTGTGATGTGTACTGAAATCCTTGGTCACTGTGGAGCTGCAACTCCGCAGTGATTTTTTCTTTCCTCTTTGCAGCTTTAATCGTATCAAGCACCAATTTAATACTTTGTTCTTTAGCCGTCCGGTATGCAACAATACGGTTGTCATACAAATCTCTGATGATGGATAAATACAGAAAGCCTTGAGCAGTTTTAATGTACGATATATCCGTTACCCACTTTTGATTTGGTCTTTCAGCATTAAATTCTCTGTTAAGTAGATTTTGATATCTGTGTAGGTGCTGACTGCAATAATGAAATTTCTTTCTGCGTACAACAGATAACAAGTTGTACTTTTGCATTACACGAAGAATTGTCTTTGGATTGCGGTATATTCCTTGTCTTTCAAGCCATATCTGTACTCTGCGATAACCGTAGGTTCTGTGGCTTTCATTCTGACATTCTCTTATCTTTTCAGCCAAAGGCAAATCTCTGTCGGGTATATCCATTCGCTTTAGAAACGCATAATATCCGCTTCTTGATACTTCAAAGAATTTGCACATTGCGTTTATGCTGTATTTGTCCTTATGCTTAAAGATGACTTGATACTTAACCGACGGCTTCACTTCCTGTCTGTGAGCGAGAGAAAATCCCGCATTAACTCGTTTTCCATTTCAAATCTCTTTATCTTTGCATCTTTACGAGCTATGATGTATTTTAACTCGTTAATTTTCATATCTTCTGTGATTTCATAATCTTTTGGCGGTCTGCCCTTTGCTCTAATTGCAATGCCTACTTTCACATTTCGTTGCTTTTCGTTATATCTGCAAATGAAGTTGTGTACTTGCTTTCGAGTAAATCCAAGTTTTTCTCCTATTTCTTTCAAAGTCAATCCTTGTGATTTTAATTCTAATATTTCATTTTCGTAATTGCTTATGTGTTGATAACTTCTTGGCATTAAAAATCCCTCCTGATGTATATTCTACATCAAGAGGGCTCTTCTTTCTATTGTCCATTTTTTACGGACTTGTTCATTTGAGGTGCTCTTTTTTATGTTCGTTTTCTTTATATTTGACTAAGAAAAGCGCCCGGTTTGTACCGAGCGCTTTTTTGCGGCGGTATAATCAAATTTACCCGGAAAAGACTCTGCGCCTGTTCGACGTTTTGGTGCTGATGCTGGCGGTGCGCCGGGAATAGCGGTTGCAATAACAAGTAAAATATGTTAGAATGAAATTCAATACAAAGAAAAGAAGGACGACGAAATGAAAAAATTTGGCAGTATAATATGCAGCGCTTTGCTGCTTTTGGGGCTGACGGTAGGCAGTTCAGCAGTGGTCAATGGGGCGCAGCCGTCCATGACAGTTACTTTTATTGATTGCGATCAGGGCGACAGTATTCTGGTAGAAAGCAACGGACACCGAATGCTGGTGGATGGAGGTAAAGCTGTGCATGCCCAAGCGGTTGAGGATTGTCTGCGCAGCAAATCCATTTCTACCTTGGATTATGTGGTGGCCAGCCATCCGGATGAGGACCATATCGGCGGGTTACCCCAAATTTATAATCGCTTTCAGGTGAATTATTCTTATTATTCGCCGTACAAGACCAACACAAAGTGCTACAAGAATTATCTCTCTGCCATAAAAAGCGAACCCGGTAGCAAAGCGGCGAACCCGACTGCCAATTCCCGGTTTCAGGTAGGCGGCACCACTGTGCAGGTACTCAGTGACGGCACAGGGGCAGAGAACGCCAACGATGCGTCTCTGGTGCTGAAAGTGCAGTGCGGCAATCGTTCCTTGTTGCTGACCGGTGATATTTCGTCCACGGTGGAGCAGTCTCTGGTTAACAGCGGTGCTGATCTGCAAACGGATATTCTGAAGGTGGCACACCATGGCTCCGCCGGGTCTTCCTCTGCCTCCTTCCTTGCAGAAGCTGCACCAAAGTACGCGGCAATCTCCGTAGGGGCAGGGAACAGTTACGGCCACCCCACGGCCCAAGCCTTGCAGCGATTGCAGGCGGTTAAGGCCAAAATCTATCGAACGGATCAAATGGGCACCATTCAGATGCAGGTGCAAAACAGTGGAATTCAGGCCACAACCCAAAAAGGCAGCGCTGCCGTGTGCAAGCATACGACGACAAAGAATGTTACAAAAATCACGCCGGCATCCTTTAACGGAGATGGTTGCGTGCAAACCAGCGCAGTTTGTACGGCTTGCGGTTACACAAAGGTCATTTCCGCTGCAAAGATTGCTAAGGTGTCAGCGCCCAAGTTGGCCAAGACGGTTTATACTTATAACGGCAAGGTGCAAAAACCGTCGGTGACTGTGAAAGACAGTACCGGCAAACAGTTAAAATCGGGTGCTGATTACACGGTGAACTATCCAAAAGGGCGCAAGGCTGTTGGGCGCTACGGCGTACAGGTGAAACTGAAGGGGAAGTATAAGGGCTCGCGCACCGTGTACTTTACCGTCAAGCCAAAGGGAACGTCGATCAGCAAAGTGACTGGCGGGAAAAAGAGAATTACCGTAACTTGGAAAAAGCAGACCGCCCAAACCACTGGGTATCAAATCCAGTACAGTACATCGTCGAACTTTAAAAACGCAAAGACGGTCACGGTGCGCAAAAACAGAACCACCAAAAAAACCATTACCGGACTTAAAAACGGCAAAAAATACTATGTGCGTGTGCGCACCTATAAGACGGTGAAAACCGGCCACAAGAGCACCAAATATTACAGCAACTGGAGCAAATCGAAGAAAACCGGCAGTGCAAAGAAATCGGCGCCAAAGGGGAATACGGTGTATGTTTCGCCCACCGGCAAAAAGTATCATTATGTAAAGAGCTGCGCCGGAAAGCATCCCATTAAAACCACGCTGAAAGAGGCGAAAAAGAACCATACGCCCTGTAAAAAATGTGCTATGTGATCTACAATACTAAAATCCGATGCGCTTTTGCCACCGGTGTCCAAAATCTGCTCCCGCCTTGCACAGGCGGGAGCTTTGTGGTATGATGAAAGCAAAGGCGTTTGCACTTGTGTGTGCAGGCGGTGGCAATTTGCGCCTTGGAGGATTGCATATGAAAAAATGGCTATCTGTGATTTTAAGTATCGTCATGCTGAGCACCGTGCTGGGTGGCGGCGCGTCTTTTGCCTTTGCGGCAACGGCGACCACCAGCGGCAGCTGCGGCGATAATATTAAATACAATATTGACACCAGCACCGGGGTGCTGACCCTTACCGGCAGCGGCGCCACCAATAATTATTCCTATATGAATGTTAACATTGGTTCCTCTATGAAGCGCTGCCCTTGGTACAATTCCCGTGACTCCATTAAGCGGGTGGTGATCAGCGAGGGCGTGACAGTGCTGGGTAACTATCTCTTTTTTGAGATGACCTCTATTCAAACGGTGATTTTACCCTCTACCGTTACTGGGGTGAATCGTTATGCTTTCGCCGGGTGTACGGCGCTGTCCACCGTCAATTTACAGGATACCAAAATCACGAAGATCGGTCTGAACGCCTTTGAGGACGACGCCAAATTTACAACTTTGCGTCTGCCGGAGACTTTAACGGAGATTGGCGATTTTGCGTTTCGCAAGGCGGGGATCAACAGCGTAACTTTCCCGGAGAAGTGTGCCAAGATCGGCATTTCCGCTTTTGCCGGCTGCAAATTTGTGACCATCACTTTACCGGAGAAAATCACTTCCGTGGGTACCACCGCCTTCTCTGACAACAGCTTTTTGCTGGATGTGTTTGTGGAGAATCCTAACTTGAATTACGGCACGCTGGATCCTTTTGCCAACTGTCAGTCCTCACTGACTTTCCATGCTTCCAGCGGCTCCACCACCCAGGCGTATGCCGAGAAAAAAGGATACAAATTTGTTGCTTCGGACAGCGGATGCGACCACGCCGAGACGTATACGGTGGTAACCCAGGAGCCCACCTGTACCGCCAAGGGCAAGCAGGATGTGTACTGCTCCAAGTGCCTGAAATATTTGCGCACCGAGGATATTGCTGCCACCGGCCATGATCTGCAAGTGATCCAAACCGACGATCAATCCGAGAAAAACGGCCATATTTTTGAATACCTGCGCTGTGCCAAGTGCAACGATGAGAGCACAGACACCATTCGTACCACCCATGTGCGGGACGAGGATGGCAACTATGTGTGGAAGGACGGCTGCTATACGGACATGGTGCTGACCGAGCCCGGTTGTACCACCACCGGGCGACTGATCCGCCGCTGCACGGTGGAGGAACCCACAAAGAACAGCAAATGCACCGCACTGCAATATATCAATATTCCCGCACCGGGTCATACGGTAAAGGAGTGGACGGTGGTTGTGCCTGCCACCTGTACCACGGATGGTCAAAAGACCGGTGTGTGCACCGTGTGTCACCAAAGCATTGCAGAGAGTATTCCCGCCGGGCACGATTATCAGTGCACGGAGGGTGAAACAGACGCCACCGGCCACCGGATCGATACGTATGTTTGCAGCGTGTGCAATGACACTTACACCACCCAGGTCCATGTAGAATGGGTGGACGGTTACTATGATACCCGGGTGATCGCCAAGGCCAGCTGTCTAATGACCGGTTCCTCGATTGACACCTGCCGCTATTGCAAGACTACGCGCACCAATGTGGTGCCCGCCTATGGCCATGATTTTAAGTTTTCCGGTTGCGACGGCACCAACTGCACCTATACTTGCAGCCGCTGCGCCACGACGCGTACCAACACGCTTTCCAATGTGGCCAGCTATTTCTTTGACAATATGGGCCGCACGGCAGATAAGCTATTGGGATACTATTACGATGTGAATAATGACGGCTATGTAAACCTGCGGGACTATGTGCTGATTCAGCGATTTCAAGCCGGAATCGGTTTGACCCAGCCGGAGCCGGAGACACCGGAGACCACAGGATAGGAAGCCTTTGTTTTGACAGACGGAAGACACTTGATCTTTCGTCTGTTTTTTTACCTGTTTTTTCTAAAATTCAGAAATTCTATTTACTTTATGCTAAAAATATATTAAGATATAGAGGACAGTGAGCAAGTGTGTACACAGGCGTGTTTGTGGTCTGCGGCGCTTGCTGAAACGGCGGAGGTAAAAAGTATGGCAACAGCATATAAACGGATTTTGTTAAAGCTAAGCGGCGAAGTGCTTGCCGGTGAAAAAGGCACCGGGATTGACAACGACACGGTGGTTAAGATTTGCACGGCGGTAAAGAAAGTAGCCGACCTGGGCGTGGAAGTCGGCATTGTGGTCGGCGGCGGCAACTTTTGGCGTGGCCGCTCCAGTGAACATATGGATCGTACCCGTGCGGACCATATCGGTATGTTGGCAACGGCAATGAATGCGCTGGCTCTGTGCGACGCTTTGGAGCAGCTGGGCGCCAATGTGCGGGTGCAGACGGCCATTGAAATGCGCCAGATTGCAGAGCCTTATATTCGCAACCGTGCCATTCGTCACTTTGAAAAGGGGCGGATTGTGATTTTTGGCTGTGGCACCGGCTCTCCGTTCTTCTCCACAGACACGGCAGCGGCGCTGCGGGCGGTGGAGATCAATGCAGATGCACTGCTCAAGGGCACCAATGTGGACGGTGTGTACGATAAGGATCCCAATAAATTCGCAGACGCTGTAAAGTACGATCAGGTGACCTTTAAGGAAGTCATTAACCGGGATCTGAAGGTGATGGACTCCACCGCCTTTAGCCTGTGCAAGGATAACGATATGTCCATTTTGGTGTTCAATCTGGACGATCCGGAGAATGTGGTGCGTGCCGTCTCCGGCGAAAAGATCGGCACGCTTGTATCTAACGAAGAGAGGTAAAGAAAGATGGAATTGACCGAATTGTACACCAATGCGAAAGCGAAAATGGAAAAGTGTATGACTTCCTTGGAGCGTGACTTTTCCGCCGTGCGTGCCGGCCGTGCCAATCCCGCCGTACTGGATAAGGTGATGGTGGATTACTACGGCGTACCCACCCCCGTTAACCAAATGGCCGCTATCAGCGTGCCGGAGGCCAGAATGTTGGTGATCCAGCCCTGGGACGCCTCCACACTCAAGGAGATCGAAAAGGCCATCAACACCTCTGACATCGGCATTAACCCGCAAAATGATGGCAAGGTTATTCGTTTGGCGTTCCCCCAGCTGACGGAGGAGCACCGTCGGGAGCTGACCAAAGACATTTCCAAGCGCGGCGAGGAGGCGAAGGTTGCCATCCGCAATGTGCGCCGCGATTTTATGGATGAGTTGAAAAAGATGAAGAAAAACAGCGAGATCACCGAGGACGATCTGCGGGACGGCGAGGAGCAGCTGCAGAAGATCACCGATGATTATGTGAAGCAGGCAGAGACTGCAGCCAAGAAAAAAGAGCAGGAAGTGCTGTCTATCTAACCAATAGCTAAAGAAAATGGGGGCGCCCTGTTTTCTTACTTGAAGGAGGGCGGTTGCCGGCGGCTGTGCGCAACAATGGATTGTGTACGGCGGCTGGGCATTCGCCCGTCTATGCGTTTTACGGGGAGGTCGCTTATGGCACTGTTTAACAAAAAAAGTGCTGCACCGCAGCAAAAAAGCGCGGATTTTGCCCTGCTGCCCAACCATGTGGGCATTATCATGGACGGCAACGGTCGTTGGGCTAAAAAGCGGGGCTTGCCCCGTTCTGCCGGACATAAGGCGGGGGCTGAGGTGTTCCGCACTATATCAAAGGCTTGCGGGCGTATCGGCATTCCTTATGTGACTTTTTATGCTTTCTCTACTGAAAATTGGAAGCGGTCGCCGGAGGAAGTGGACGCCCTAATGCGGCTTTTTAAGGATTATTTGCTGGAGGCGCAGGCTGACATTAGCCAGGCCGGTAATATCCGCTTAAAGTTTATCGGCTCGAAAGAGGGAATCAGCGACGAGCTGTTGCAGCTGATGGACCAGGGCGAGCGGGATACCGCCGCCAACACCGGTACTACTGTGTATGTGGCGATCAATTACGGCGGCCGCCAGGAGATCGTACAGGCGGTGAACCGGGCGCTGCAAAGCGGTAAACGGGAGATCACCATGGACGATATATCCGCCAATGTATACACGGTGCCGGATTGCGATTTGGTGATTCGTCCCAGCGGCGAGCAGCGGCTGTCCAACTTCCTTCTGTGGCAGGCGGCGTACAGCGAATTTTGGTACAGCGATGTGCTGTGGCCGGACTTTACGGAGCAGGATCTGGCCGAAGCGCTTCACGCCTATGAGAATAGAAACCGTCGTTTCGGCGGAAGATAAGAGGAGAAAAAGATGAAACAGAGAGTGATTACCGCCGTGGTGCTGCTGGCGCTGCTGGCTGTGGTGGTGTGGCAGATCAATACCCCGGTGCTGGTGCTTGTGATCGCCTTCCTGGCGGCTGTGGCAGCCAACGAAATTATGCGTTGCGCCAAGGTGGAGAACACCTTTATCCGCGTGGTGGCTACCGGCTATGCGGCCTGCGTGCCGTTCTTTGCCTCTGCCAAGGCGCTGACTCCCTGGGTCAGTGAGGCAGTTTGGGGCAAGGTGATCGGCGCCGTGCCCGGCGTTGTGTATCTGATTGCGCTGGTGCTGGTGTTACTGCTCGCTATGCTTAAGGGCTACGCCTATACCACCTTTGAAGATGTAGCGGTGTCCGTTTTTGCCGGGGCGCTGGTACCCTTTGGCTTTTCCGTTTTTATCCGGCTGCGGGATATGTTCCAAATCGAGCAGTTCGGCATTTATCTGATCTTTTACGGCCTGATCTGCGCTTTGGCAACGGACAGCGGCGCCCAGCTGGCAGGTATGGCCTTTGGCAAACATAAGATGAGCCCTAACATTTCGCCGAAGAAAACGGTGGAGGGCGCCATCGGCGGCTTGATCTTTTCTCTGATTTTGAATGCGGTGGCCATTATCCTATATAATCGGCTGGCAGACTTCAAGATGGACGAATTTGCCGTGACGGTGCTGCTGGCTGCGTGCCTGCCGGTATCGTTCCTGGGTATGATGGGCGATCTGTCCGCTTCCGTCCTTAAGCGCAATTTCGGCGTAAAGGACTTTGGCAAGATCTTTCCCGGCCACGGCGGGGTCATGGATCGGTTTGACTCCTCTATGTTCACTTTGCCGGTGACTTATGCGCTGGCACTGACTGTTTTTTCTAAGTAAGAGGTAACCAGATGAAAGGAATTGCTCTTTTAGGCTCTACCGGTTCTATCGGTACACAGAGTCTGGATGTTTGCCGTATGCACGGCTACCGGGTGGTGTGCCTGACCGCTAACCGTCGCGTTGATTTGATGGAGACACAAATTCGGGAGTTTCGCCCGGATCTGGTGTCTATGATGGATCCGGTTGCGGCAGACGATCTGCGCACCCGGGTGGCAGATACGGGTACCAAGGTACTGTCCGGTATGGACGGCCTGATCGAATGTGCTACCTATTCCGGCGCGGATACGGTACTGAACGCCGTAGTGGGTATGGTGGGCTTGCAGCCCACGCTGGCGGCCATTCAGGCCAAAAAGACCCTGGCGCTGGCGAATAAAGAAACGCTGGTAGCCGGTGGGCACTTGGTGACCAATACCGCCAAGGCCTACGGTGTGGATATTTTGCCGGTGGACAGCGAGCACTCCGCCATTTTTCAGTGCCTGCAAGGCAGCCCGGAAAAAGGCGCGGTGAAGAAACTGATCTTAACCGCTTCCGGCGGACCGTTCTTTGGCAAGACTTTAGCGGAGCTGGAAAATGTGACGGCGGCGGACGCCTTAAAGCATCCTAACTGGGATATGGGTGCAAAAATTACCATCGACAGTGCTACCATGATGAACAAGGGGCTGGAATTTATTGAGGCCAAGTGGCTGTTTGATATGCCCATTGACGCTATTGATATTGTGGTTCACCGGGAGAGCGTGGTGCACTCCGCCATTGCATATCAAGACAATTCCGTTATCGCCCAGCTGGGTGTGCCGGATATGCGTATTCCCATTCAGTATGCGCTGACCTATCCCCAGCGTCTACCCAGCCCGGTGCAGGAGCTGTCCCTTGTGGATTACGGCAAGCTGACTTTTTATGCGCCGGATTATGATACTTTCCGTTGTATCAATGTGTGTAAGGACGCCATTGCGGCAGGCGGTTTGCGCCCGGCGGCAGCCAACGGCGCCAATGAGGAGAGCGTTCGGCTGTTCCTAAACGGCAAGATCAAGTTTACAGACATTGCGGTGCTGAATCGGGCGGCCATGGAGGCGTGCCCGCAAGTAGCGGATTACACCCTGGATGATGTTTTGCAGGCCGATCGCGCGGCCAGAGATTATGTGATTGAGGCGGTTTCGTGACCTTATCTTCTCTGTGGCATACGGTATATCCCGTTCTGATTGCCATTTTATTTTTTGAACTGATCATTCTGGTGCATGAGGGCGGGCATTATATTGCCGCTCGGCTAATGAAGATCAAAGTCAATGAGTTTTCCGTTGGTATGGGCCCTAAGATCATACAGCGGGAAAGGAACGGCACCAAGTTCACCCTGCGCTGGATCCTTTTTGGCGGCTATTGCCAAATGGAGGGCGAGGGGGAGGACTCGGAAGACCCCAACGCCTTTAACAAAAAGAGCGTACCTGCTCGGCTGTTTGTGGTGGTGGCCGGTGCGCTGATGAATTTGGTGCTGGGCTTTTTGTTGACCGTGCTGATTGTGTGCGGCAGCAATTTGATCGGTACTGCCCAGGTGGCGAAGTTTGAGGCGAACGCCGCCAGCGCAGCCTCCGGATTGCAAGTGGGCGATACCATTCAGTCCATTGACGGTATGCGGGTTTACACCGCTACCGATGTGACTACCGGCCTGTCTCGCAGTACAGACGATACATTGACAGTGGTCGTTAAGCGGGACGGTGCCAAAAAGACCTTGCAGGTCAAGTTTGATACGGAAGAATATGAGGGCCATCGGTTTGTAAAGATGGACTTTTGGCTCCACGGTGTGCCCAAGAATGTGGGCAATGTGCTGCGGGAGAGCGTCATGCAAACGGTGTCTTACGCCCGCATGGTGTTCCTGTCCGTGGCGGATATGCTGTCCGGTCGCTTTGGCCTGGCAGACATCAGCGGCCCGGTGGGCGCCGTGTCCTATGTGAGCCAGGCGGTGAAAACCTCTGCCTACTCCGCACTGCGACTGATGGCGATACTCACCATCAATGTGGGGCTGTTTAACCTGTTTCCCATTCCGGCGCTGGACGGCTGGCGGCTGTTCCTGCTGGTGGGCGAGGGGATTTGCAAACGCAAGCTGCCGGATAAGGCAGAGTGGGTCATTAACGCGGCGGGGCTGGCGCTGCTGCTGCTTTTTATGTGCGTGGTGACCTTTAGTGATATTACCAAGTTGTTTTCGTAGGTGAGCAAAATGGAAAGAAGAAAAAGCAGAAAAATCAAATTAGGCAATACCACCCTGGGCGGCGACAGCCCGGTGCTGGTACAATCCATGCTGAATGTGCCGTCTACGAACATTGACGGCTCCGTGGCGCAGGCCAAGGCTTTGGCAGCTGCCGGGTGTCAGGTGATCCGCTTTGCCATTCCGGACGAGGCGGCGTTGGATCTGATTGAGCCTATCAAGAACGCCGTGGATGTGCCCTTGGTGGCGGATATTCATTTTAACTATCGTCTGGCGCTGGGCGCTGCCCAGCGGGGAATCGACAAGATCCGCATCAATCCGGGCAACATCGGCAGCGACGATCGGGTAAAAGCAGTGGCGGATATTTGCAGAGAGAAGCAGATCCCCATTCGCATTGGAGTCAACAGCGGCTCGCTGGAAAAACATATTTTAGCCAAATACGGCGCGCCTACCCCTGAGGCCATGGTGGAGAGCGCCATGTACCACGCAGCACTGCTGGAGAAGTTCGACTTTAACGATATTGTGATCTCTATTAAGTCCAGCAATGTGCCCACCATGATCGCTGCTTATGAGATGGCCGCCCAGCGGTGCGACTATCCCTTGCACCTGGGTGTGACGGAAGCGGGCACCGAGCGTATGGGTATTATCAAGTCTGCGGCGGGGATCGGCTCCCTGCTGTGCCACGGTATCGGCGACACCATTCGGGTGAGCCTTACCGACGACCCGGTGAAGGAAGTCTTTGCCGCCATGGATATACTGAAAGCCATTGGGCTGAAAAACGACAGCCCCTACTTAATTGCCTGCCCCACCTGCGGGCGCACCCGCATTGACCTGGTGGGTCTTGCAAAACAGGTGGAGGAGAAGCTGCGGGATGTGCACAAGCCCATTAAAGTGGCTGTGATGGGGTGCGTGGTCAACGGCCCCGGCGAGGCCAGAGAAGCGGACATTGGCATTGCCGGCGGCGACGGCGAGGGCCTGCTGTTTAAGAAAGGCAAAATTCTTCGCAAAGTCCCGGAGGACCAACTGCTAACGGAATTGATGAAAGAGATTGATAAATTATAATGCAAGCAATGAACCGATTTGTTGAATATTTTGGCGCCTATATGGACGAGGCGGGACGCCTGGCGTTGGCAGATGCGGCCGTGGTGGGTATGTCTACTTACCACGACCGGCGGGAACTGCACATTGCTTTGCAGTTGCCGGCGTTGGTTGAGACGGCGGAGCTGGAGCGGTGCGCAGACCAAATTGCAGCCCAAATGGGACTGGAAAAGGCGGTGCTGACCCCTCATTATGCCTCGGCGGCGTTTTCTGCGGACTGTCTGCCCTCCCTAATTGCCAACATTCGGCGGCACCATGCGGAGGTTAACGGCTTCTTTAAGGACGCCAAGGCTACGGTAAACGGCAACACCCTGCATATCGACCTGCAATATGGGGGCAGGGAAGTGCTGCTGGCCAAGGGCACGGACAAGCTGCTGGCCCAGGAAATTCATAAGCTGTTCGATCTGGAACTGGCTGTAGAATTTGTAGAAGCCAAGACCTATGATATAGAAGCGGCGGTGCGCTCTGCGGTGGCAGAGAAGCAGGAGGCCGAGAAACAAAAGAAAGAAGAAGCGGAAAAGCAGGTGGAGCACCGGCCCATGCAGGGCGGTCTGCCGCTCTACGGCGACACGGTGCATAGCTTCTTTGGCAAGCCTATTCGGGAATTGCCTAAGCCCATGAATGAGGTCAAGACCGACGACGGCTACATTACCGTATGGGGGGATGTGCTGTGCAGCGAGGCCCGGGAGACCAAGCGTGGCGGCAACAAGATTTTTTCCTTTAATATCAGCGATTACACATCTTCCATGACGGTGAAGATGTTTGACAGCAATAAAGTGATGGACCCGGTGATCAATAAGATCCAGAGTGCCAAGACTGTGATGGTCAGCGGTATGTACCAGTACGACAACTACGCCGGTGAGTATGTGCTGCGGGCCAATTCGTTGGCTACCGTGACCAAGATGGAGGAGATGGACACCGCACCGGAGAAGCGGGTGGAGCTGCACATGCATACCTCCCTGTCGGAGATGGACGCCATTTCCTCACCTACCTCTTTGGTAAAGCGGGCGGCCAAGTGGGGCCACAAGGCGGTTGCGATCACCGACCACGGCGTGGTGCAGGCACTGCCGGAGGCCTGTAAGGCAGCCAAGAGCGCCGGTATCAAGCTGCTGTGCGGTATGGAGGGTTACCTGGTAGACGACGAGAAGTACCCGGACTTTATGAATATGAAGCTCAAGGACTTCCCCCGGTATCATATTATTTTTTTGATCCGCACCCTGGCCGGGCGCAAGGTACTGTATAAGCATATCTCTAAGAGCAATATTGAGTACTTTAAGAACCGTCCGCTGATCTTGAAGTCGGCGTTGAAAGAGCACCGGGACGGCATTATTATCGGCTCCGCCTGCGAGCAGGGCGAGCTGTACCAGGCTATTCTCCACGGCAAAAGCGACGAAGAGTTGGAGAAAATCGCCGACTTTTATGATTATTTGGAAATTCAGCCGAACGGCAACAATGCTTTTATGCTGCGTTCCAATAAAGAAATTCATGAGCAGATCCGGGAAGAAGAGGATCTGAACAATATTAACCGCAAAATTCTCGCCATCGGTGACAAGCTGGGCAAGTTGACCGTAGCTACCGGCGATGTACATTTTCTTGATAAAAAAGACGCCAAGTTCCGCGCCATTATTATGGCCAGCAAAGGCTTTGAGGACGCGGATATGCAGCCGCCTCTGTACTTTAAGACCACCAACGAGATGCTGGAGGACTTTGCCTACCTAGGCGACCGGGCCAAGGAAGTGGTGGTGGATAACCCCAACAAGATCGCCGATATGATCGACGACGATATTGTGCCCATTCCTCCCGGCACCTTCCAGCCCCACATTGACGGCGCAGACGATGAGCTGACGGACATTTGCTGGAAAACCGCTAAGGAGAAATACGGCGATCCGGTGCCGGAGTATGTGGCCTCTCGCTTGCAGCGTGAGCTGGATTCCATTATCAAGCACGGGTTTGGCGTGCTGTATGTTATTGCCAAACGATTGGTTAAGAACTCGGAGGATCACGGTTACTTAGTGGGCTCCCGAGGGTCCGTCGGTTCCTCTTTTGTAGCCCACATGGCGGGCATTTCCGAGGTGAACCCCTTGGCACCTCATTATGTGTGCCCCAAGTGCAAGCACAGTGAGTTTATACAGGACGGCTCTGTGGGCAGCGGCTTTGACCTGCCGCCTAAGGACTGCCCCCATTGCCATATACCTATGAACCGGGATGGCCACGAAATTCCCTTTGAGACTTTCCTGGGCTTTGACGGCGATAAAGAGCCGGATATTGACTTGAACTTCAGCGGCGACTACCAGTCCCAGAGCCATCGGTTCACGGAGGAACTGTTTGGTAAGTCCCATGTGTTCAAGGCCGGTACCATGGCCACCGTGGCGGAAAAAACCGCCTTTGGCTATGTAATCAAGTACCTGGAGGAGCGGGGCTTGGAGGGCTCCACCCCCAAGGCGGAGATTGAACGACTGAAAGATGGCTGCACCGGTATTAAGCGTACCACCGGCCAGCACCCGGGCGGCATGGTGGTTGTGCCGGACGAGTACGAGGTGGAGGATTTTACGCCTATTCAGTACCCGTCTAACGATAAGAGCAAGGGCACCTATACCACACACTTTGACTTTAAGAACGCGCTTCACGATACGCTGCTGAAGCTGGACGAGCTGGGTCACGATGTGCCAACCCTTTATAAATTTCTGGAGGATGCCACCGGTATTCCTGTGATGGATGTGGACCTGTGCGACCCCAAGCTGTACCAGATGATCACCTCTACAGAGCCGATCGGCGTGTCGCCGGAGGATATTGACTGCCCCACCTCCACATTGTCTATCCCGGAGATGGGCACCCCCTTTGTGCTGGGAATGCTCATGGAGGCACAGCCCAAAACTTTTTCCGATTTGCTGCAAATTTCCGGCCTGTCCCACGGCACGGATGTGTGGTTGGGCAACGCCCAGGAGCTGATTAAAAACGGCGTGTGCACCATTTCTGATGTGATCGGCTGCCGTGACGGTATTATGACCTATCTGCTCCATAAGGCGGAAGCCTATGAGCAGCGCACCGGCAAGCCCTCGCCCCTAAGTAAGAAGGACTGCTTTAAGATCATGGAATACACCCGTAAGGGCAAGGCGCCCAAGGAGCTGCCGCCTTATGAGGAAGCCATGAAAGAAGTGGGCGTGGAGCAGTGGTACATAGACAGCTGCTATAAAATCAAATATATGTTCCCCAAGGCGCACGCAGCGGCGTATGTGATCGCGGCCCTGCGCTTGGGATGGTACAAGATCTATTATCCCTTGCAGTATTACAGTGCGTTCTTTACCGTGCGCGGCGGCGATTTGGACGCTGTGGCGGCGGTTCAGGGCAAGGATGCGGTTAAGGCCAGAATGGAAGAGATCAAGCGCAAGGGCAACGACGCCTCTGCCAAGGAGCAGGACACATACGGCATTTTGCAGATTGTGATTGAAATGTTGGCTCGCGGGTATCACTTCCTGCCGGTGGATATTTATAAGTCCGACTGGCGGGTGTATAATATTGAGGACGGCAAGATCCGTCTGCCTTTTAGCGCGATTGCCGGCGTAGGTGAGAACGCAGCGAAGCAGTTGGCCCAGGCCAAGGACGACGGTATGGGCGAGTTTATCTCCTGTGATGATCTGATGGCACGCAGCGGGGTAGGCAAGTCTGTGGTAGACTCCCTGCGCGAGGCGGGGGCACTGGGCGACCTGCCGGAGAGCAACCAAATTTCTCTCTTTTAAGTCCGGGCTTGACAAACGCTCTTTTGTATGGTAGCATATTACTACATTAGCGTACTAAAGCGAGGAAAACGACATGAAACAATATGCAAAAGTGACCCCGGAGGGCAGCCGTGATCTGCTGTTTGAGGAGTGCGACGATCGCCGCCGGGTAGAGAACGCCCTGACCGGGTTATATGAGGCTAACGGTTACCGCAAGGTGATCACTCCCACATTGGAGTTTTTTGATGTGTTCAACAGCGGCGATGCCGGGCTGGATGCAGACGAGATGTATAAGCTGACGGATAACAGGGGCAGAACCACTGTGCTGCGGCCGGACAACACCCTGCCTATTGCCCGCTTGGTGGCTACTCGACTGTCGGAGGACGCCTTTCCGGTGCGTCTCTATTACAATCAAAGTGTATTTGTGCGCACCAAGGAGCTGGCCGGGCGCACCGACGAGGTGGCGCAGAGCGGCATTGAACTCATTGGCGACGGCTCTATGGCGGCGGATATTCAGGTCATTACACTGGCTTGCCGTGCCATGCAAAGCACGGTGCCGGGCTTTAAGATCGAGTTGGGCCACGCCGGGTACTTTGGTGCGGTGCTGCGCAATCTGAATGTAAAACCTGCGGTGAAGGCAGAAATTTGCCACTTGATCGAGCAAAAGAACTTTGCAGCGCTGGGCGATTTGCTGGATACCTTGGAGGATTGCAGAGAGACCCGGGTGCTGCGGCGGCTGCCTCGGCTGTTTGGCGGCCCGGAGGTGCTGGACGAAGCGCGGGAACTGTATACCGAGGGCGGCGCAGACGCCTCCTTGCAGTATATTAAAACACTGTACGACACGCTGTGCGCCGCAGGTTTGCAGGAGCAGGTGCTGCTGGATTTGGGCATTGTTAATCGTTCTAACTACTACACCGGCGTGATCTTTCGCGGGTATGTGCAGGGCAGCGGTTTGACTGTGCTGTCCGGCGGTCGGTATGACAATCTGCTGGGCGAATTTGGCACGGACAAACCGGCCATCGGCTTTGCGGTGGATGTGTCGGCGGTGACCGATGTGCTTCACGAGGAGATTAATTTGGATCGTCCGTTGCGCATTGCACTTACTAAGGGACGGCTGGAAAAGGCGTCTGTGCAGATGTTCAAGACCATGGGGCTGAACACGGAGGCTCTGGAGAATAAAGGCCGTCGGCTGATCTTGCCGGTGGATCCGTACGAGGCGGTACTGTCCAAAGCGCCGGATGTGATCACTTATGTGGAGCACGGCGTGTGCGACATTGGTATTGTAGGCAAAGACACCATTGTGGAGCACGGCAGTGCATTCTATGAAGTGCTGGATCTGAATATCGGCCGTTGTGCCTTTGCCCTGGCGACCAAGAAGGGCACGGATTTCTTCAGCGGCTACAAGCGCAAAACCGTGGCCAGCAAATACCCTAAGGTGGCGAAAGATTTTTTTAAGTCCAAGGGTATGGATGTGGATGTGATCAAGATCGAGGGCAGTGTGGAACTGGCGCCGCTCCTGGGCTTGGCAGACGGCATTGTGGATATTGTGGAGACTGGCTCCACCTTAAAGGAGAACGGTCTGGAAGTGGTAGAGAAGATCATACCCATTTCTGCGCGGGTGATCGTGAATATGGCTTCTATGAAGCTGCGCAAGGACGAGATTGAGGCGTTCCTGCATGATATTGAACTGGCAGCGCAAGTGGGTTGAAAGAGGGTAGAACAATGAAAATCACAAAAGCAAACGGCGTGGTCGAGTACCAGCTTCTGGCGCAGCTGAAACAGCGGGCAGGGGAGACGGATCCCAAGATCACCGAGGCGGTGACCACCATTATCAATGGTGTAAAAGAGGGCGGCGACGAGGCTGTGCGGGAGTACACCGTGCGGTTTGACGGCAGCGTGCCTAAGAAAATCGAATTTGACAAGGACGAGATCCATGCCTTTTTAGATCAGGTAGACCCGGCCTTTAAGGACGCTGTGGTGAAAGCGCAGCAAAATATCTATGACTTCCATCAGCGCCAGGCCCAGCAAAGCTGGATGACCACCAAGGAAAGCGGCGTTATTATGGGCCAGCGTATTCGCGGGCTGAAGCGTGTAGGCATTTATGTGCCCGGTGGCACCGCGGCGTATCCCTCCTCTGTGCTGATGAACGCCGTTCCCGCCAAGATTGCCGGTGTACAGGAAATCATTATGGTGACCCCGCCCGGCAAGGACGGCAATCCCAATCCCAATATTATGGCGGCGGCTGCGGTGGCCGGTGTGGATAAGGTGTTCTTAGTAGGCGGTGCCCAGGCGGTGGCTGCTTTGGCCTACGGTACCCAGCGAATCCCCAAGGTGGATAAAATCGTTGGTCCCGGCAATATCTTTGTGGCCACGGCCAAAAAGCTGCTGTACGGCGTGGTGGATATTGATATGGTGGCAGGCCCCAGCGAAATTCTCATTGTGGCAGACTCTACGGCGGATGCCTCCTTCTTGGCGGCAGACCTGATGAGCCAGGCGGAGCACGATATGCGGGCTTCTGCCATTTTGCTAACCACTTCCGAGTCTTTGGCTAAGAACACGCTGCGGGAGATTGACCGGCAGATCAAGACCTTGGTGCGGCAGGAGATCATTCAAAAATCCTTTGACGACTACGGTGAAATCATTGTGTGCGACAATTTGCGCCAGGCGCTGGATTTTGCTAACGAATTGGCGCCGGAGCACTTGGAATTGTGCGTGGCTGAGCCGCTGAAATATATCGGTATGGTGGATAACGCCGGCTCTGTATTTCTGGGCAATTGGTCTCCGGAGCCCTTGGGCGATTATTACGCAGGCCCCAATCATGTGCTGCCCACCAGCGGTACGGCTCGGTTCTTTTCGCCCCTGTCGGTAGATAGCTTTGTGAAGAAGTCATCCTTTATTTATTACACCCCGGAAGAGCTGAAAAAGGCCAAGGACGATATTATGCTTTTGGCAGAGACGGAGGGCCTGACCGCCCACGCCAACTCTATAAAAGTACGGTTTGAATAAGAGGTGCGGTTTATGCGAACGGCAACGGTAGAACGAAATACGAAAGAGACCCAAATTGCGGCCACCCTGTGTTTGGACGGCGGGGAAGTGGCCGTGTCCACCGGCAACGGCTTTTTTGATCACATGCTTACCGCCTTTGCGGTGCACGGTGGCTTTGGGCTGCAACTGACGGTGCAGGGAGACCTGGAGGTAGACACCCATCACACGGTAGAAGATACCGGTATTGTGCTGGGGCAGGCACTGCGCCGGGCGCTGGGCGACTTTGGCGGCATTGCCCGGTACGGCAGTTTTGCGGTGCCGATGGACGAAAGCCTGGCACGGTGCGATCTGGATTTGTCCAATCGGCCGTTTTTGGTGTTCCGCGCCACATTTCAGCAGGAACGGTGCGGCGATTATGAAACTTGCGTAACAGAGGAATTTTGGCGCGCCTTTGCGGTGAACGCCGGGATCACTCTGCATATTGATGTGCCTTACGGCACCAACGCCCACCACCAAATTGAGGCTGTCTTTAAGGCTGTTGGTCACGCCCTGCACGGCGCGGTACAGCCCACCGGCGGTGCGGTACTGTCTACCAAGGGCGTATTATAAACAAAAATTAGAGAGGGTAACGACTTATGATTATTTTTCCCGCCATTGATATTATGGACGGTAAACCGGTGCGGCTGCTGCGGGGCGATTTTGACACCGCAGAGCAGGTGGCAGAGGATGTACTGACGACTGCCAAGCAGTTTGCCCGGGTGGGCTGCACCTGGGTGCACATGGTGGATCTGGACGGCTCCCTGCAAAAGAAGCCGGTAAACACAGACCCGATTTTGCAGGTGGTGGAGCACACCCCGCTGAAAGTGGAAGTTGGCGGCGGTATTCGCACCATGGAGGATATTGCGTTCTACCTGGACCGGGGCGTGGATCGGGTCATTCTCGGCTCCGTTGCCCTTAAAAATCCGGAGCTGGTGCAGCAGGCGGTAGACGCCTATGGGGACAAGATCGCCGTAGGGATCGACGCCAAGCAAGGTATGGTGGCCACCGAGGGCTGGACCGAGGACTCTCAAATGGACTTTATCGACCTGGCAAAGGCCATGGAGAAGATGGGCGTTGCCACCATTATCTATACGGATATTGGTCGGGACGGTACCCTCAGCGGCCCGGATGTGCAAGGGCTGGATCGGCTGAACAAGGCGGTGGGCTGCAATGTGATCGCCAGCGGCGGCGTTACTACCATTACGGATATTCTGGTGATGAAAGATAAAAAAATGTATGGCACCATTTGCGGCAAGTGCATTTATAAAAAGACGCTGGATTTGCGGGAAGCGGTAGGTATTTGCAAATGACAGAAGATTTGGAGCAGTATTTTGCCAAGGGTGAGTTGATCCCTGCGGTGGTGCAGGAGGCCTCTACCGGTCAGGTGCTGATGCTGGCTTATATGAACAAGGAATCTTTAAAGCGCACCCTGGAGAGCGGCTACACTTGGTTTTGGTCCCGCTCCCGGCAGGAGCTTTGGAATAAAGGCGCCACCAGCGGCCACCTGCAAAAGGTGGTGGCCATGTACAGCGACTGCGATAACGACACCCTATTGGTGCAAGTGGAGCAGACCGGCGCTGCGTGCCACACCGGGCACCATAGCTGTTTTTATACCAAGATGGAGGGCAATTTCAATGACTGCGATTGAGCGTGAATATCAGGTGATTCTGGATCGTCGGGCGGATCGGCAGGAGGGGTCTTATACCTGCTACCTGTTTGACCAGGGCATCGACAAAATTTTGAAGAAAGTGGGCGAGGAATGCACCGAGATGGTCATTGCCGCCAAGAATAACGACAAGGACGAGACGGTGTATGAGATCACGGATCTGATCTACCACACCCTTGTAATGATGGCCAATCAGGGCATTACCCCGGCGGACATTCAAGCGGAGCTGGACAAGCGCGCCGAAAAAGCCGGCAATCTGAAAAAATTCCACCAGGTGGATAAGAATACATAATGCTGCATAAAAAATGGGTGATCCGGCAGGCAGACAAAGAGGCTGCCTCTGCCATTAGCGAACAATTCAATATCGACCCGTTTTTGGCATTTTTGCTGGTGTCTCGCGGACTGACGGACGACCTGGCGGTGCAGGAATTCCTCCACCCCGGTCAGGCGCTATGCGCTCCGGAGGGCTTTGCGGATATGGAGGCGGCTGCTGCCAGACTGCAACAGGCGCTGGACAGCGGCGAAAGAATATGCGTGTACGGAGATTATGACTGTGACGGTGTGACCGCCACAGCTTTGCTATACTCTTTTTTAGAGGCCATGGGCGGCAATGTGATCTACTATATCCCGGATCGGGAGACAGAGGGCTACGGCCTAAACAAAAGCGCCATTGACACCTTGGCCGCCAAAGGCACCGGCCTGATTGTCACGGTGGATAACGGTATTTCGTCTGTGGACGAGGCAGAGTATATCTACCGGCTGGGTATGCAGCTGGTGGTGACCGACCACCACCAGGTAGGAGAGCAGCTGCCCCGCGCAGAGGCCGTGGTGAACCCACACAGAACGGACAATCAGCTGCCATTTACGGATTTTTGCGGGGTGGGCGTGGCCTTTAAGCTGGCTTGCTGTTTGTATGACGGTGAGCCGGCGGAATTGTTGGAGCAGTTCGGCGACCTGGTTGCCATCGGCACTGTGGGTGATTTGGTTCCCTTGGTAGGGGAGAACCGGGCGTTGGTGCAGGCCGGTTTGCGAACCCTGCAAGAGGAACCGCGCCCCGGCGTATATGCGCTGTTACAGGCAGCCGGAGCCGGAGAAGAGCTGAGCGGCACCGATGTGGCCTTTAAGCTATGCCCACGCATTAACGCAGCCGGGCGCATGGATAGTGCCCTGCGGGCGCTGGAGCTGCTGCTGGCGGAGGATGAAGAAACGGCTGCGGCGCGCGCTCGTCAACTGTGCGACGATAACGCCCTGCGGCAAGAGCTGGAACGTAAAATCATAGATGATATTACTGCCAAGCTGGCTGCGGATCCGGCACCCTTGCGCCAGCGTGTACTGGTGGTGGCCGGGGCGGATTACCATCCGGGGGTCATCGGCATTGTGGCTTCCCACTTGGTAGAGCGCTACGGCAAACCCACTGTGGTGCTGGATATGAAGGCGGACGGCACCGCCTGCGGTTCCGCCCGGAGCATTGAGGGCTTTGACCTGTACCGGGCAGTGGCGGCGTGCAGCCATGTGCTCACGCGCTTTGGCGGTCATCCCATGGCTGCGGGTATGGGCTTGGCAGTGGCAGATATTCCTGTCTTTGCCCGAGCCATCAACGCTTATGCTGAAAAGGAATATCCTCGTATGCCGGCTTTGCAGCTGCATCTGGACTGTAAGCTGTCCCCGGCGTACTTGACCTTAGATTTGGCAGAGAGTTTGCAGCTGCTGGAGCCTTGCGGCACAGACAATCCGGCGGCGCTGTTTGGCCTGTTTCACTTGCAGCTGGTGTCTGTCAGCCCCCTGGGGGCAGAGGGCAAGCACTTGCGTCTGGAGGCGGAGAAAAAGGGTCGCCGTCTGCGAATTGTGCAGTTTGGGGTGAAGCCCGAGGACTTCCCCTACGTGCCCGGTGATTTTATCGACTGCGCGGTACAGATTTCTAAAAATCCCTATAAGGGCAAAGTCTATCTTTCTGTGCGGGCGGCAGATGTGCGCCGCAGCGGCACGGACGATGACCGGTATTTTAACGAGCTTTATGATTACAGAGCCTTTTTGCAAAACGGTACCCACCAATACCCGGTGTACCCGGATCGGCAGGTTTGCGCCGCGGTATATCGGTTCTTAAAGAGCCGGGGCGGTTGGGACTTTGGCACCGAGGAGCTGTATTTTGCCCTGCAAAAAGGGGCAACCTACGGACAGGTGCTCGTGGCGCTGAAAGCCCTGCACCAGGCGGGACTGATTCGCCGTGGTAAAAGCCAAATTCGCCTGGCACAGCCTGCGGGCAAGGTTGATTTGGAAGCCACGCCTATTTTGCGAAAACTGAGAGAGGGTGCAAGCCTTGGAGAATAAAAAAACAATACCCCCGGTGCCGGCAGCGGCAGAGCTGCCCCCGGAACAGACGGCGGACCATAAGCCCTATGACGATGGGTTTGCGCCGTTCTTTGCGGAAATTCAAAAGAAACCCCAGTATGACAGCGCCCGGATCGAAAAGGCCTATTCCTTGGCCCGCTCTGCCCACGAAGGGCAGTTTCGCCGTTCGGGGGAGCCGTATATTATGCACCCGGTGGCGGTGGCGAAAATCCTGTTTGACCTGGGCATGGACAATGAGTGTATTATCGGCGCGCTGCTCCACGATGTGGTAGAAGACACGCCCTATGACATTGACTATATCACCCGCGAGTTTGGCCCGGAGGTGGCGCTGTTGGTGGACGGCGTAACCAAGCTGGGTCAGATCCCCCTGTCTACCCGGGAGGAAGTGCAGGCGGAGAACATTCGCAAAATGTTTATGGCCATGAACCGGGATGTGCGGGTGATTATCATTAAGCTGGCGGACCGGCTGCACAATATGCGCACCGCCAAGTTTTGGCCCCCGTATAAGCAGCGGGAAAAGAGCCTGGAAACGCTGGAAATTTATGCCCCCATTGCCCATCGGTTAGGTATTCGTGCCATTAAAGAGGAATTAGAGGATCTGGCGATTTTTTACCTGGATCCGATTGCTTATAAGGAAATTGAGCAGAACCTGCGCTTAAAGCAGGTGGAGGGCGAGCGTTTCTTAGCGGATATTAAGGCGCAAATCCGCGCCAAGTTAGAGCCGATCATGAAGAATGTCCAGATCACCTCCCGGGTGAAGTCCGTACACGGAATCTTCCGCAAGGTGTATATCAAGGGCAAGGATTTTGAACAAATCTTTGACATTTACGCCGTGCGCATTATCGTGGACTCTATGATCGACTGCTACAATGCCTTGGGTATTGTGCACGATATGTTTACGCCCCTGCCCGGTCGGTTTAAGGACTACATCTCTACCCCCAAACCCAATATGTACCAGTCCCTGCATACTACGGTACTTGGTCCCGGCGGCATTCCCTTTGAAATTCAGATTCGCACTTGGGATATGCACCGCACGGCAGAGTACGGTATCGCTGCCCACTGGAAGTATAAGCTGGGCAAAGGCGGCAAGGACTCCATCGACAATCGGTTGGAGTGGATCCATAAAATGCTGGAGACCGGTGAGGCATCCACCAACGCTGAGGATCTGGTGCGCAACATTAAGGGCGACCTGTCCTCGGATGAGATCTTTGTGTTTACCCCCAATGGGGACATTAAGACTTTGCCCAGCGGCGCCACGGTGATCGACTTTGCCTACGCCATTCACTCGGCGGTAGGCAACCGCATGACCGGCGCCAAGGTCAACGGCAAGATCGTACCTATTACCTATAAACTGAAAACCGGCGAGATCTGCGAGGTGCTTACCAGCAATCAGCCGGGCAAAGGCCCGTCCAGAGACTGGCTGAAAGTGGTGACCACCGGCGAAGCCCGGTCAAAAATTCGCTCTTGGTTCAAGAAAGAGCGACGGGACGAGAACATCGTCCAGGGCAAGGCTGAGGTGGATCGAGAGCTGCGGCGGAACTTTATCCGCCTGGACGGCGAGCAGTACGATGCCTTTTTGCAGCGGATCGCCGAGCGCCAGCACTGCGCTTCCGTGGAGGATTTCTACGCCACCGTGGGCTATGGCGGGCTGGTCATCAGCCGTATGATGCCCGGTATCAAGGACGAATATAATCGCAACTGGCGCCAGGCGGAGGAGTCTGCCCAACCGGCAAAAGCACCGGAGCGGCCTCGCAAATCCGGCGGCAGCAGCGGCGGTGTAATCGTGGAGGGCATTGACAACTGCCTGATCAATATGGCCCGTTGCTGTGCGCCGGTGCCCGGTGAGGAGATCATCGGCTTTATCACCCGGGGGCACGGGCTGACCATTCATCGGCGGGATTGTGTGAATGTGCCGCGAGATTTGGCAGAGTGCCCGGAACCGGAGCGCTGGGTCAAGGCTCGGTGGGACGACTCTGTGCAGGTGGAGACCATGTCCACCTTGGAAGTCTACGCCATTGACCGGGACGGCTTGGTGCTGGATATTGCCAACGCCATGTCTAAGGCCCATGTGAAGATCCAGTCTATTAACGCCAGACCCATTAACGAAGGCAACTGCCTGACCACGCTGACATTGTCGGTAAACAGCCGGGAGCACCTGGAAAATGTGGTCAAGATTTTGAAGAAGATACCCAGTGTGTATCATATTGAGCGAGGTGCAGGACGATGATTACCGTTTTACAGCGTGTGCAGCACGCCAAAGTGGAAATAGACGGCAAGACCGTGGGTGCCACCGAACAGGGGCTGTTGATTCTCCTGGGCGTGGCTGAAGGTGATACTCGAGTAGAGGCAGACAAGCTGGTAAAAAAAATTGCCAATTTGCGGATCTTTGAAGATGAAAACGGCAAGATGAACCTGTCGCTCTTAGACATTGGCGGCGGGGTGTTGGTGGTGAGCCAGTTTACCCTGTGTGCGGACTGCACCCACGGGCGGCGCCCCAGCTTTACCCGTTCTGCCCCGCCGGCACAGGCCAACGAACTGTATGAATATTTTACCCAGGCACTGGGGGAGCAGGGCGTGTCCCATATTGAAACCGGTGTGTTTGGCGCCGATATGGCGGTGACACTCCTAAACGACGGCCCGGTGACCATTATACTTGACACAAAGGACTTAAAATAATGCAGATCAAATCAGCCACCTTTGGCCAGTTGCAGAACAACTGCTACCTGGTTACGGACGAAGCCAGCGGCCGCAGTGCCCTGGTGGATTGCACGGAATACAGCGACAAAATGAAAGATTTTATCGGCGACGCCAAGCTGGATTATATTCTGCTGACCCACGGCCATTTTGACCACATCGGCGGCGTAGCGGCGGTAAAGGCTGCCACCGGCGCCAAGGTCGTCATCAGCGCCGAGGATGCCCCGATGCTCACTTCCTCTCGCAAGTCGCTGGCGGCGTTTTCGTTCCTCTCTCAGGCGCCGGCGCAGGCGGATATTTTGGTGCAGGACGGCGATACCGTCACCTTGGGCAACACGGTCTTTACCGTGCTGGCCACGCCCGGTCACACCCCCGGCGGTGTGTGCTATATTGCCGGGGACTGTATCTTTAGCGGCGACACGCTGTTTTTCTGCTCTTGCGGGCGCACGGATTTTCCCGGCGGCAGCAGTAGAGAAATTATGAATAGCCTGCAAAAACTGGCGGCCCTGCCCGGGGACTACACCGTCTATCCCGGCCACGATCGCTTTTCCACCCTAAATTTTGAACGGCAACATAACCCGTATATGAAGAAATTATGATTTTACGCGTCATTAACCACCCTTATGAATTTGATATGAAGAACCTGTGCATCACCTTCTTCCCCCATGAAAAGATCCGTTTGGAGGGGGAGGAGGACCCGGTGGTGGTCACCACCCGTCGGGAGACGGACGGGTCCTTTTTCGTGTCTGCCAAGGTATACGATGTGTACCGGGAGACAACAGCCAAGCCGGAACCGGCAGACGAGGAGCACCTGGTGCTGTCCGTTACCCTTTATCGGCTGCTTAGCGGTATATTAGGCTTTGCGCCCCCTTGGGGCGTGCTGTACGGCGTGCGCCCGGCTAAATTGATGCACCGGCTATGCGCCCAAATGGGGGACGATGCGGCGGTTGCACACTTCCAGACTGCCTTTTTGACCCAAAAAAGCAAGGCGGAGTTGGCCCATGAGGTGATGCTCCATGAGAACCGTTCCATTGCTCGCTCCGGGCCAAAGTCGTTCTCTCTGTATGTGTCTATTCCGTTTTGCCCCACCCGGTGCGCCTACTGCTCTTTTGTGTCTCATTCGATTGAAAAGACCCACAAGCTGATGACCCCTTATGTGGATCTGTTGCTGCGGGAGCTGGAGGAGACCTCCAAGTACGCCAAAGAATTGGGGTTAGAGTTGGCCACCGTGTATTTCGGCGGCGGCACGCCCACCACATTATCGGCGCAGGATTTAGGGCGCATTTTCAGCACCATTGAACAGAATTTTGACCTTTCGCACTTGATGGAATACACAGTGGAGGCCGGCCGACCGGACACGGTCACCCGAGAGCGGCTGGAGGTCATTCGAGCCGCCGGCGTGCAGCGGATCAGCATTAACCCCCAGAGCTTTAACGACAAGGTGTTGGAGGCCATTGGTCGCCGCCATACGGCGCAGCAAACGCTGGACGCCTTTGCGATGGCGCGGGATTGCGGCTTTGACCATATCAACATGGACTTTATCGCCGGGTTGCCTCAGGACGATCTGCCGTCTTTTCAGCGCAGTATTCAAAAGGCGCTGGACTTGCAGGCAGAGTCCATCACCGTGCACACCTTGGCTCTGAAAACCTCTGCCTATATGGTTACAAGAGAACAGACCTTTGATTTGAAAGATCGGCTCACTGTGTCCAATATGGTGGACTATGCCGGGCAGACCCTTCACGGCGCCGGGTACTATCCCTACTACATGTACCGGCAGAGCAAATCTCTGGGCAATTTGGAGAATGTAGGCAGGTGCAAACCGGGTTATGATTGTCTCTATAATGTGTATATGATGGACGAGACCCACACGGTTTTGGCAGTTGGCGCCGGTGCGGTGACCAAGCTGCGAGGCCAAAACAGCGGTATGATCGAGCGGATTTATAATTATAAATACCCCTATGAGTACATTCGGGATTTTGACACCCTGTTGGAGCGCAAAAAACGCATACCCGGCTTTTATGCGGAATATGATTAAACAGACGGTTGAAATAGACATTATCGGCGGATTGTATAGCGCAATTCTACAAAAACTTTGCAACTTGTATTGCAATTCTTTACCCTCTGTAATATAATAACAATACGGAGGGATATTATGGCTAAGAAATTCGGTGATCTTTTTGGCAATATGGACGATGTGTTCTCCGGTGCCAAGATTTCTAATTTTGATTTAGACGATATGTTGAGTCGTACCCGTACCTTTACGGAGGAAGTCAGCAAAAGAAGTGCGGAGGCTTTGGAGCTGTCCCGCAAAAAAGTGGAGTGTCTGGATATAAAGGCCAAGCTGAGTAAGGCGTTTGAGAGATACGGCCGACTGGCGTATGAAGCGGTGCAGCAACCTCAGTTGCAGCAGACGGAGGCGTTGGAGAGCTGTGGGGCGGAGATCACCGCTCTGCGTACCAAGCTGGATCAGCTGACGGCGGAGCTTGAGGCCGCTAAGAATCCGACGGTCACCACTGTTAGTGATGACGATGTGAGCGTATCCTAACCCCCACGCAAATAGAGGAAGAAGAAAGCAGTGTATGGACCCTATGGTCTGTGCGCTGCTCTTTTTTCACACCGGGTGATGGAATGGAACGGACAACCAAACAAAAGTACCTGTCCGCTGCAGGGCTGCTGTTGGTAGCTACGGCTGCCGTTAAGGTCATTGGTGCGGTGTATAAAATCCCGCTGACCGGCCTGATCGGCGGCACCGGACGAGGCTATTTTTCTACGGCTTATACGCTGTTTATGCCGGTGCATGCCATTACATTGGGTGCCTTTCCCGTTGCGTTATCCGGGCTGGTGAGCAAGTATCGTGCTACCGGTGACAGCGCCCGGGTGGCAGCCTTGCAGCGCAGTGCCTGCGGGTTGTTTTTTTGGGTAGGTCTTGCCGGCACGGCACTGATGGTGCTGCTGGCCGGACCGTACACCCGGCTGGTGGCCGGTGCGCCAAAAGCGGTTTATACGGTGCTGATCCTGGCGCCTACGGCGCTTTTTTCCGCCATGGCGGCAGCCCACCGTGCCTTTGCGGAAGGACACCTGAATATGGTGCCGACTTCTGTTTGCCAGGTACTGGAAGCACTGTTCAAGATGGTGTTCGGTCTGCTGTTTGCCAAGCTGTCTATGGGGCGGCTGTACCAAATTTACTTAGATACCGGCATGGTACTGGGCAATCGGGCAGAGAGCGAGACGGCGGCTCTGTCTATGATGTACCCGGTAACCGCAGCCTGCGCCATGCTGGGGGTAACCCTGGGGGCGTTGGCGGCTTGGGTGTATGCGGCGCTGTACGATCGGTTTCGGTATCCACACCGTCTGCCGCGGCAGCAGTTGCCCGGTGGCGCGACCCGAGAGCTGGTACGGTTTGCCCTGCCGCTGGTGGTGGCAACGGTGATCCAGAGCCTGTCCGGCTTTGCAGATACTGCCAGTGTACAGGTGTGTCTGGGGCTGTGCGGTACGGCGCAGTTGCAGCAAATCTTTGCAGTGCCGCTGTCGCTGACCAAGGTAGCGGAAAAAGATGTGGTTACTTATGTGTACGGTCTGTATTCTACCGTGCAGGATTTTGCCCACCTGGTGCCGTCCTTAACCATGGCGCTGGGGGTGGCGGCGGTTCCGGCGCTGTCCGGCGCTTATCAGGACCAGTCCGCTCGTTTTGGCAGCTTGTATGCGGGTATCCTGAAATATACGGTTATCTTAGGCGCCGCCGGCAGTGGGGGACTGGCGCTGTTCTCTTATGAGGTGCTGTCTTTGTTTTACGGCACTTCGTCGCCGGACCTGGTTCTGGGGTGCCACCAACTGCTGTTTTGGTTTGCCTTTACTGCGCTGCCGGCAGCTCTATCCTCTACCTGTGTATTCGCTTTACAGGCGCTGGGCTATGCCAAACGGCTGCTGCTGCCCTTTTCTCTGACGGCGGTGCTGCGGGTAGGGCTGAACTTTCTTTTGATCCCCAACGGGCGGTTCCATCTTTACGGCTCGGCTGTCTCCACTGCCGTTTCATTTTTATTTCTTTCCGTCTATTGTTTGGTGCTGATGCGTGGGATTACCAAGGTCAAATTCTCCCGGACAGAGGTGTTCGCAAAGCCGGTACTGGCGGTGATTTTTACTTGTCTGACGGTGAAAGGTGTGGCCGGTGTGTTCTTTACCCAGCTGCAAAATACCTGGAATTTTGTCTTATCTGCGGTTTTATTTTCGGCAGTTCTAACAATTTTGCTGCTGCTCTTTGGTACACTTTCCACAAAAGATCTGCATTTTGCCGGAGAAAGGTAAAAAAAACCGCTTGGCTACTTGAAATTTCCCGTTGTATCATATATAATTTCTTGGAACGAGTTGATCAAAAGAGGCGTCGGTATGGCATTGGATTTTATACGCAAAGAGCACTATAATACGGAGGATTTGATTCGCATTGTGGCGCTGCTCCGTGCCCCCGGCGGCTGTCCCTGGGATCAGGCGCAGACTCATGCTTCTATCAAGAAGAATTTTATTGAGGAGACCTATGAGGTCATTGAGGCCATCAACCGGCAGAGCACTGCGGGATTGCAGGAGGAGCTGGGCGATGTGTTGCTTCAGGTTGCGCTTCATGCCCAAATGGAGGCAGAAGCAGGTCGCTTTGATTTTAACGATGTAGCGGACGGGATTTGCAAAAAGCTGATTTTCCGTCACCCCCATGTGTTTGGCGATGTAAAGGCCGAGAATACGGACGACGCACTTGCCAGCTGGGACGCTGCCAAGTTAAAAGAAAAAGGAATGAAAAAAGTCAGCCAGTCCATGGTGAGTATTCCCCGGGAATTGCCGGCACTGATGCGCGCCCAAAAAGTGCAACATAAGGCCGCGAAGCAAGGGTTTGACTGGCCGGATCGCTCCGGCGCAATGGACAAGCTGGATGAAGAGATTAACGAGCTCAAAATCGCTTTGGACCAAGGAGAGCCTACCAGCATTGCGGACGAATTCGGCGATGTGCTGTTCTCCTGCGTAAATATTGCCCGCTTTATCGGCGTAGACAGTGAAGAGGCCTTGACCGCAGCCACGGACAAGTTCCTTTCCCGCTATGTGCTGGTGGAGCAGCTGGCAGCGGAGCGCGGCATGGAGATGAAATCGTCTTCCTTGCAGGCGCTGGACGCCCTTTGGGACGAAGCAAAACAAATATTATCCGATCAATCGGAAATGGAGGAAATGTAAATGAACAAAACTGAACTGGCAGCTGCCGTAGCTGCAAAGACCGAACTTTCTAAGAAAGACGCTGAAGCCGCAGTAAACGCTGTTCTGGCTTCCATCACTGACGCACTGGCTGAGGGCGACAAAGTGGCTCTGGTTGGCTTTGGTACTTTTGATGTGAAGACCCGTGCTGCCCGCACCGGCCTGAACCCCCGCACCAAGGAGACCATCCAGATTCCCGAGGCAAAGGTTCCGTCTTTCAAGGCCGGCTCCGCCCTTAAGGACGCTGTGAAATAAGTCTTGTTTTTATGTGCAGGCATCCGTATCTTGCGGGTGCCTGTCTTTTTTGGAGGTCAGTATGCGACTGGATAAGTACCTGAAAGTCAGTCGAATCATCAAGCGCCGCACGGTGGCCAACGAGGCCTGCGACGCCGGACGCGTCAGCGTGAACGGCAAGGTGCAGCGCGCGTCCTACGATGTAAAGGTTGGGGACAAGATTGAGGTGGCTCTGGGCCAAAACCGTCACACCTACTTGGTCAAGGCCGTGCAGGAGCACGCGCTGAAAGAGGACGCCGCCCTTATGTATGAACCCCTGGACTGACATAATCACCCGCCGGAGCGCATAGGCTCTATCGGGTGATTTTTTTATGGAACAGAAAAAGACAACCGGTCACAGCCTGACCCTGTGCGATCGGGAAAAGTTGACCCTTACCGGCGTGACGGATGTGGACGCTTTTAATGAAGAAGAAATCACGGTAATTACGGATTTTGGGGAATTGACCGTAAAGGGTGAGCTGCTGCATGTGGAGGCGTTGGACCTGGAGTGCGGCAGTATGCAGATCACCGGCAAGGTCACGGCGCTGCTCTATACCCAGCACCGGGAGGGCGGCGGATTGTTTGGCCGTCTGTTCCATGGTTAAGGCACTGTTGGCCTTTTTCCTATTGGGAGTGGCGCTTTTCTTCTTCTATGATGTGCTGCGGTTTTGGCGTAGCGTGTGGGGGAGCAGGCGAGCGACATTTTTAGCGGATGTGCTATGGTGGTTGGTTGCCGCTTTTAGTTGCTATACGCTGTTTTTGGCCTACACCGACGGGGTGATCCGTGCCCTTTGTTTAGTGGTATGCGGCGGTGGTTTTGCCTGTGGATATTTTACGCTTGGCACGCTGACCGGGCACCTGTGGGCACGCCTGGGGAAGCGCTTGGCGGGCAAACGCAATAATCGGCGAAAAAAACGGAAAATCCTGCAAGAAAAAGCAAAAAAACTATTGCAATCCCCCTATAATATATTATATAATAAATTAAACGCACGAAAGCGAAAACGGAAAAGAAAAAGACATCTCGCAGCCACGGCTGCGCCGGAACAAAGAAGTGTTGAGTATGATTCAAAATTTGAAGAACTCCATGAAGCGGAGTAAGTATCTGCGCCTGCTTTTGGTGGTGCCTATGGTGGTGCTGTTTCTCTATTGCAGTGTGACTCTGGTGAATCAGTCTGCGGACATTAGCCGCATGCAAAAGCAAAAGCAGACCCTGACTGCCCAACTGGCTTCCGTCCAGCAGGAAAATGCCCGACTGGAAGAAGTGGTAGGCGCCGACAATAAGGATGACTACATTGAGCAAAAAGCCCGGGAGAAGGGCTATGTAAAAGGCGACGAAATCGTGTTTTACGATATTTCCGGCACGGAATAAACAGAACAAATACAAGGGGGCAGCAATCAGGTTAGTACTTTTTGCTGCGCCCTCTTTTTTATTGCAAAAAGGTGGACAAGCGTATGAGAGAGATCAAAGCAGAAGCGGTCACCGCGGCGGTGCGGCAGCTGTGCATCACGGCCAATAAAGTGCTGCCGGAGGATCTGGTACAGTGTATCGGTTGTGCCCGCCGGACGGAACTGAATTCCACGGCCAAGAGCATTCTCGGTGATTTAGAGAACAATTTGGCAGCAGCCAAAGAACTGGATCTGCCCATTTGTCAGGACACCGGTATGGCTGTTGTGTTTGCAGAAATTGGGCAGGATGTGCATATTGACGGCGACTTTGAGGCGGCGGTGCACGCCGGCGTATCTGCCGGCTATACGGACGGCCTGCTGCGCAAGAGTGTCGTGCGAGACCCGTTCTTTGACCGGGTAAATACCGGCGACAATACGCCTGCCGTGATCCACACCCGCCTGGTGCCCGGGGATCGGGTACGGCTGACAGTAGCACCTAAAGGCTTTGGCAGCGAGAATATGAGCGATTTGCGTATGTTTACCCCTGCCGCCACACGGCAGGACCTGGTGGATTACATTGTGGGCGTTGTGCAAAAGGCCGGCTCCAATCCCTGCCCGCCGGTGGTGATCGGCGTTGGAATCGGCGGCGATTTTGAAAAGTGCGCTCTGCTGGCAAAGGAGGCGCTGTGTCGCCCACTGTCCCGTCGCAATCCAAACCCGGACTATGCGGCGCTGGAGCAGGAGCTGCTGGAGAAGATCAACGCGCTGGACATCGGGCCGCAGGGATTTGGCGGCCAAACCACAGCGCTGGGTGTAAATATTGAGACCTACGCCACCCACATTGCCGGGCTGCCGGTGGCGGTGAATGTAGGCTGCCATGTGACCCGGCACGCAACAAAGGAACTTTAATTTTATGAAATTACAAATGACTGCCCCCTGTCTACTGGGCCTGGAGGGCTTGGTGGCAGAGGAATTAAGACAAATGGACGCCCGGGAGGTGACCGCCGAAAACGGCCGGGTGTTCTTTAATGGCGACCAGGCCATGCTGGCCCGTGCCAATATCAACAGCCGCTTTGCGGAGCGGATTCTGATTGTACTGGATCGCTTTACGGCGGTGACTTTTGAGGAGCTGTTCCAGGCGGTACGGCGATTGCCCTGGAGCGAGTTTATCGGCAGTACAGACACATTTCCTGTGAAAGGGTACTCTATTTCCTCCACCCTGCACAGTGTGCCGGACTGCCAAAAAATCATCAAAAAAGCTGTGGTAGAGAGCCTAAAAGAGGACTACCACATCAACTGGTTTGACGAGACCGGCCCGGTGCACCAAATTCAGTTCTCCATACTGAAAGACCAGGTGACCATTATGCTGGACACCACCGGCACCGGCCTGCACAAGCGGGGCTACCGGCCGGAGAGCAATGCCGCTCCCATTCGGGAGACTTTGGCGGCGGCGTTGTGCAGCCTGTCCCGCCTGCGGCATTACCACACTTTGTATGATCCTTTTTGCGGCAGCGGCACGATTCTTATTGAAGGTGCCATGCTGGCAGCCAATGTGGCGCCGGGGATCAACCGTAATTTTGCCTGCGACCGCTGGGGCTTCGTGCCGGAGGCGGCCTGGAAGCAGGAGCGAGCCCGTGCCCACGCGTGCATTAAGACAGACATTGATTTCCAGGCGTTCGGGTCTGATTTGGACCCTCACGCCATTGAACTGACCGCCATCAATGCCAAGCGGGCCAGGGTGGGGCAGTACCTGCACCTGGACACGGCGGATATTGCCGATTTTAACCCCCAAACGGAGCGGGGCACCTTGGTGACCAACCCGCCCTACGGCGAGCGTATGCTGGATATTCGAGAGGCGGAGCGGCTCTATCGCATAATGGGCGAGAAGTTCAGTCCTCGCAAGGGCTGGAGCTATGGCGTCATTTCGCCGGATGAACAGTTTGAAAAGTGCTTTGGCCGCAAGGCGGACAAGCGGCGCAAGCTGTATAACGGTATGATCAAATGCCAATTTTATATGTACTTTAAGTAAAGGGTGATAGGATGAATTACAAAGAGAAATACCGGCAGTGGCTTGCCTTTGCCGACCCGGACACCAAGGCGGAACTGGAAAGCCTGACGGACGAAAAAGAGATTGAGGATCGGTTCTATAAGGACCTGGCCTTTGGCACCGGCGGCCTGCGGGGCATTATGGGTGCCGGGTCTAACCGGATGAACCGCTACACCGTAGGTAAGGCCACCCTGGGCCTTGCCAATTATTTGAAATCCACCGGCAAGGCGGACTTGAAAGTGGCTATCGCTTACGACTCCCGCAACAACTCGGCAGATTTTGCCAAGACGGCGGCGGGCATTTTTGCAAACTGCGGCTTGCAGGTGTATCTGTACGACCGGCTGGTGCCGGTGCCGGTGCTGTCTTTTACCACCCGGTATTTGCACTGTGACGCAGGGGTGATGATCACCGCCTCCCACAATCCCAAGGAATATAACGGCTACAAGGTGTATGACGCCAAGGGCTGCCAGCTGTGCACCGCAGACGCGGCGGCAGCACTGGATTACATTAACGCAGTAGACGATTACAATGCCATTCCCTTTTGCAACGACCATGCAAATATCCACCCGGTAGGGGACAGGGAACTGGACGCCTTTATCGCTGCTGTGGAGCAACAGAGTCTATATACGCAGCCGTCGGATTTGAAGATCGTTTATACCCCGCTCCACGGCACCGGCAATGTGCCTGTGCGACGGGTGCTGCGGAATATGCATGTATCTGTGGTCAAGTCCCAGGAACTGCCGGACGGCAATTTTTCTACCGTGCGCAGTCCCAACCCGGAGGAAAAGGACGCCCTGACTTTGGCTATCGCGCAAGCAAAGGCAGAGGGAGCAGATTTGGTGCTGGGCACTGACCCGGACTGTGACCGTGTGGGCATTGCGGTGCGTGACGGTGACGATTATGTGCTGTTTACCGGTAACCAGACCGGCGCGCTGCTGGTGCAGTTTGTACTGACCATGAAGAAAGCGCAGCTGAACGAAAAATCTACGCTGGTCAAGACCATTGTGACCAGTGATCTGGGCGCGAATATCGGTCGCAGCTTTGGCTTGCAGATTGAGGAGACCCTCACCGGGTTTAAGTATATCGGCGACAAGATCAATACTTACGAGCAGACCGGGGACAAGGAATTTGTCATCGGCTATGAGGAGAGCTACGGCTACCTGGTGGGTACCCACGCCCGGGATAAGGACGCGGTGGTGTCCGCTATGCTCATTTGCCAAATGGCCGCCTGGTATAAAAATCAGGGCAAGACTTTGGTGGACGCGCTGCATGCTGTTTATGAGAAATACGGCTACTATTTGGACGCGCTGGACAGCTTTGTGCTGAAGGGCAAGGACGGCGCCGAAAAGATCGGGGCGCTGATGCAGACTTTCCGCGCCGGCGGGGATCAAATGTTTGCCGGTGTGGAGCAGGTACAGGATTTTGCCAAGGGGATCGGTGATCTGCCGAAAGAAAATGTGCTGAAGTTCCTGTTTACCGACGGCTCATGGTTGGCGGTTCGTCCCTCCGGCACGGAGCCGAAGATCAAGGTGTACTACTCCATTGTGGATCCGGATAAAGCAGCCGCCCACAGCCGCCTGGCCGCCTTGCAGGCACAGATCAAAGAGATGATCGGAGAATGAATATGACAGCGAAGAAAGAGGCCGTACAGGCGTATATAGATCGGGTGTTGGCGCCAAAGATCCAAGGCGATGGCGGCTGGGTAGAATTTGTATCTTTAGAGGGTGACCGTTTGACCCTGCGCTTTCGGGGCGAGTGCTCCAAGTGCCTGATCCTTCACCGGTGCGTGGCATGGATTGAAGAGCAGCTGAAGGCGGATCTGCATTTGCAGCTGACGGTGGAGCCGGTGCGGAAGAAACCCTATTTTCAGGATCGTTAAGGAGGTGCAGGTATGGCACATATTAAAGTGGAACGGCGCTCTATGCGCCCGGAGGAATGGACGGACCTGCGCTTCTGTTGGCTGAAACGCTATATTTACAGCGAAAAGTGGGAGATCCAAAACCTGATGATTCGGGACGCCCGCCAGGTGGCGGAAATGGAATTCCAGTTTTATCCCGGTGCGCCACGGCCCTTAAAGCGGGGGGATATGTATTTCACCCCGGACGGTACCGCCTTTATGACGGCGGATGTGCAGGTGCCAAAGCACTTGCAGGGGCAGGAACTTTGGTTCTCTTTGAAAACAGCGGCAGAAATTTGCGTGAAGGTCAACGGCCGCTATGTTGGCGGCGTGGATCCCAACCGGGAGCGCATGCTGCTGTCGCCCTATGCGGATACCAGGGAGACCCTGCATTTTGAGATGATGGGTTATAACCGCTCCAAGCCGGATGATGAGCGTAACCCGGAGAGCCTGTCAGTTCGCGGCTGCCGTCAAATCTTTGAGGGCGCGTATCTGTGCACTGTGGATCACGCCGTGCAGGATTTGGTCTATGACTTTGAGCTGCTGCTGGATATTGCCGGCAGTGACCTGTTTAATGAAGATTACCGTTCGTTCCTGAACCGGGAGCTGAACAATGCCATGAACTGCCTGGACTTTACCGACGATGGTGTGACCGGTGTGGCAGCGTGCCAGGCGTATCTTAACGATGTGGTCTTTGCTAACGATACTTACAAAGGCGTCGGGGATGTGGCGCTGATCGCCCACAGTCACCTGGATATTGCCTACTACTGGCGGCGGATTCATGCGGTGCAGAAGAACTTGCGCACGGTGCTCATCCAGCTGCGGCTGATGGACCGCTACCCGGACTTTAAGTACACCCACACTCAGCCCTATGTGTATGAAACACTGGAGAAGTATTACCCGGATGTGTTTGCCGAATTGCAGGAGAAGGTGGCCCGGGGGCAATTCGAGCCGGTGGGGGCTATGTATGTGGAGCCGGACTGCAATATCCCGGCGGCAGAGAGTCTCATTCGTCAGTGTCTTTACGGCCAGCAGACCTATCAGCGTATGTTTGGCAAGCGGGTGAATAATGCTTGGCTGCCGGATGTGTTCGGCAATAGCTGGATTCTGCCGCAGATTTTGAAAAAGTGTGGTGTGGACTACTTTGTCAGCAACAAAATGTCCACCTGGAATGATACCAACCGCTTCCCCCACAACAACTTTATTTGGCGGGGCATTGACGGCAGCAGCGTACTGGCTTGCGTGCCGCCCACCCACTTTATCACCTGGAACGCACCCTCCCAAATTCAGGCCAACTGGGAGGCGTATATTGATAAGGACACCGGCGGTCAGACGATGAATATGTTTGGCTACGGTGACGGCGGCTCCGGCTGCACGGAAGAGATGATCGAGCTGATGCATCGGTTCTCCAAGGTGTCCGTACTGCCCAAGTGCACCCACATGGGCGGCGCCGAATTTCTGGAAAAGAATTTGAAGGACAACGAGAACTTGGAGACCTGGGACGGCGAGCTGTACCTGGAAATGCACCGGGGCACCTTTACCACCAAGAGCGACTTAAAGCGCGCCAATCGGCGGCTGGAAAATAAGTTCCGCTTGGCGGAAATGCTCACTGTGCTGCGTGGCGAGAATCGCACACCGGAGATCACGGCGCTTTATAAGAAGCTGCTGATCAACCAATTCCATGATATTTTGCCCGGCTCCCATATTCACCCGGTGTTTCAGGACGCCATAGCGGATTATCGAGAGATTGAAACGGCGTTGGACGCCATAATCGGCACCGGCAACCGCTATTTTAACCCGCTGAACTTTACTTATGATGCCCTGACTTTTGTGGAAAACAAACGGGGTACCGCCACCCGTATGGGCAAGCGAGGCAACTGGCTGTTGCCTAATTTGGCACCCCTGGGCAGCGGCACCCTGCGCAAGACCGCCTATCGCGGCGACTGGCTGCAAGTGGACGGCAATCGGGTGGAGACTCCGTTCTATACCGTTCGTCTGAATGAGGACGGCTCCGTTGCAAGCCTGTATGACAAGAAAATGCAGCGTGAGTGGGCAGACGGCGCCTTTAATAAACTGACTCTTTATGAGGATAAACCCGGCAACTATGACGCATGGGACATTCTGCCGAATTACAGAGACAAGCAAGTGCCCCTGACCGTGGCGCAGCCGCTGACTTTGATCGAGCAGGACAGCGAGAGCGTCACTTTTAAGACCGTGCTGCAAACGGATAAATCCACCTGGACCCAGTACCTGCGGCTGTTCCGCAGAGACGGCGCCATTGAGGTGGAAAATCAGGTGGACTGGCAGGAGAAGCATGTGCTGGCCAAAGTGCTGTTTGATTGCAATGTGCTGGCACGGCAGGCGCTGTGCGATACCTCCGCCGGTTATATTGCCAGGGACACCCACCGCAATACCACTTGGCAGCAGGCTCGCTTTGAGTGCTGCCACCACAAGTGGTGCGATCTCAGCGAGACGGACGGCGGCGTCGCTATCCTGAACGACGGGAAGTACGGCGTAGGCTTTTTGGAAAATCAGATCAGTCTGTCCCTGCTGCGTTCTCCCATTCGCCCGGATGTAACGGCGGATATGGGTCACCACAGCTTTTGCTACCGCATTGTGCCCCATGCCGGCGATCCGGTACAGGCGGGGATTAACCGCCGAGCGCTGCAATTCAACCAGCCGCCCATCAAGAGCGATGTGGCCTACAACGGCACGGACTTTGCGCCTCTTTATTTACAGGCCATGAAGTTCTCTGAGGATGGGGAGCGCATTGTGGTACGCTTGAGCGAGCAGGACGGCCGCCGTGGCACCCTGCGTCTGCCCCGCAAGGTACAGGTGCTGAATATGCTGGAAGATGTGGAGCGGGAGACGGATTCCGTTGACTACACGCCCTTTGAAATTCTGACTCTGGGGTGGCCGGTAGAATGAGCGGCTGGCAAATCGCACTGATCGTTGCCGCCGTGCTGTTGCTTGGCCTGGTGCTGCTGCCGGCATTTAACCGCTGGCAGGTGCGGCGCATGCCTGCGGATCAGCAAATTCTACTGATTATGAAGCAAGCCAAGGGGCTGCATTACATTCGCAATGTATCCGGCGGCAAACAGGGCTTTCTCTACTATGTAAAGAACAAGCGCAAAATTCTGGTTTATCCTTGGGTGCGCCGGGGGCGTGTGCGGGTCATTACCAAGAAAGACCCCTTTGACCGCTGGGACTACCCGGAGGAGCAGACACCCTTGACCCGGGAGGAGCGGATGCAGGCACGGCAGGTGCTGGCAGACTATGCCCGGCGTTCAAATCAGCGGATCGTTTGGAATGACAAAACGGAACAGTAAAAAACTAAAGCCCAGCCAAATCAGCGTAAAGGGCAGGCAGATTTGGCCCCATAAATTCAGTGGCACCCGGCTGTAATCCCAAACGCCCATACCCAGCGCACAGTTGAAAATTAGGCCAAATACCAGTTCTACCCCGGTGATGATTCCGGCACCCATTAGGCACTTGAGCGCCAGCCGCAAACCCGGTTGCGTGCGCTCCAGACAGTAAAAGGCTGCTAAGATGATTCCACCGGCAAAGAACATGGAGTAATGTGTGCGGCCCCGGTATACCAACTCTATGGTGCAGTAGGCGGCGCCGCCGAACAGAAAGCGAAAAAGATAAAAGAAAAAATCAGTCATACCGTTAGCATATCCCTAAGGCAGGTGATTATTTGCAACTGGATAGAGAAGCCCGGCAGCTTTTAGATCTGCTGGAACAGGCAGGCTACCGCGCCTATGCGGTGGGCGGCTGCGTGCGGGACGCCTATATGGGTCGGGCGTATGCGGATATTGATCTGTGCACCTCTGCGCTGCCTCGGCAGACGGAGGCGGTGCTGGCAGCGGCCGGCATACGGTATATTGAGACCGGCTTACAGCACGGTACGGTTACCGCTGTCCTAAACGGCAAGACTTATGAGATTACCACCTTTCGTACCGACGGCAGCTATACGGACAGCCGCCACCCGGACGGGGTGACCTTTGTGCCGGAGGTGGAGACGGATCTGGCGCGCCGGGATTTTACCGTCAACGCCATGGCTTACCACCCGGCGAGAGGATTGGTAGATCCCTTTGGCGGCCAGGCGGATATGAAAGCGAAGTGCCTGCGGTGCGTGGGAGAGCCGCGCCTGCGGTTTACCGAGGACGCGCTGCGTATTCTCCGCGCCCTGCGCTTTGCTGCCGTTTTGGGCTTTACCTTGGAGGAAGAAACGGCAAAGGCTGCTTTTGAACTGAAAGAGCGACTCCACCTGGTGTCCGCCGAGCGTATTTATGTGGAGCTGAAAAAGTTACTGCTTGGCGACTGGGCCTTTGATGTGCTGGTAGAATACAAAGAGATTATCGGTGTGGTGGTGCCGGAGTTGGTACCCGCCTTTGATTGCACCCAGCAAAATCCATGGCATGTATACGATGTGTTTACCCACATTGCCAGGTCTGTGGAGGCGGCGCCTAAGGACGCGGACTTGCGGTTGGTCATGCTCTTTCACGACACCGGCAAACCGGCGTGCAAGACGACGGACGAAGAAGGCATTGACCACTTTTACGGTCATCCGACTGTCAGCGAACAGCTGGCAAAAGCGGCGCTGGAACGGTTGAAAGCAAGTCGAGCCAGTATGCAGCGTATTTTGCCTCTAATCCGTTATCACGACGGCCATATTTTAACGGACGAAAAGAGTATCAAGCGTTGGCTGAACCGGCTGGGCCGGGCGGGCACGCTGGATTTGATTGATGTTAAGACGGCGGACCTGGCGGCGCAGAATTTGGCCCGTACCCAGCCGGAGATTGAGGAACTGTACCGTACTAAGGCGCTGTTGCGGCAGATCTTGGAACGGGGCGACGCTTTCGCTCTCCGGGATTTAGCCATCGGCGGCGAGGAGCTGCTGGCGCTGGGGTACCGTGGCAAGGCCATCGGCGGGGCGCTGGATGCGCTGCTTTCCGGGGTAATTGCCGGAGAAGCAGAGAATGACCGGGCGGCACTGCTGCAATATTTGGCGGCGCTGAATTTGCCCAAATCAGAATAATCCTTAATAATAAAGCGGACAAACCCTTTGCGAAATTTGGCGCAATTTTGGGGTTTGTCCGCTTTTTTTGTTGCCCGGATATGACAAATTCGGCCTGCCTTGCCGGCTATACTGGGAGCAAGGGGGCGAGGGCGTGCAAGTGGTGTATGTGGATGTGTTGCTGGTGGTCAATTTCTTTATGACCCTTCTGTCGTTGCTGCTGACGGCAGCGCTGACCAAGCAGCCTCGGCGAACCGGTCGATTGTGCATAGCCGCGATGCTGGGGGCGGCGTATAGCCTGATCTTATTGGCGCCGAAGCTGCCCACCTGGGTAGTGGTGCTCTCTAAAATCGCCGTTGCACTGGTACTTGTACTGGCAGCCTTTGGCTTTGGATCCGTTAAGAAGTACCTGCGGTGCTTGTTGTGCTTCCTTGCTGCCAATTTTGTCCTGTTGGGCTTCATTGTAGGGGTGTGGTTGCTGTTTCGTCCTCGGCGTATTGTGGTCAAGAACAGTGCCGTCTATTTTGATCTGCCCGCCCGCACGCTGTTGTTGCTGGCACTGGCGGCGTATGTGCTGGCGCTGCTGATCCTGCGTCTGTATGAGAAGCACGCCGGGCGGCGTGCGCTCTTGGAGCTGACCGTAGATACCGGGGCGCGCCAAGTGCGTTGCTTTGCTCTGGCAGACAGCGGTAACCGGCTGCGAGAGCCATTCTCCGGCGCACCGGTGATCGTGGCTCGTCGCAGTTTGTTTCCGGATACGGAAACGCCTCGGGTGATCCCGTACCAAACGGTGGGTGGAGAGGGTATGCTCACTGCTTTTCGTCCCCATCGGGTAACGGTACATAGCGGCAAGCGGCGTGGCACAGTGGGGGAGGTGTATGTGGCACTAAGTGAGCATATCCAAAATGAGGACTACCAAGCGGTGGTCGATCCGAAAATTTTTTCCTGGGAGTGATAAGCATGTTTGCAAGAATTATGGACTGGTTGCGGCGACTGTTTCGCCGAGAGTGCCATTATATCAATGGGCCGGAGACTCTGCCGCCCCCCTTGACCCGCGAGGAAGAAGAAACGGTGATGAATGAACTGCGGGCTGGGGACAACACCCATCGGGAGCTTTTGGTGGTGCGCAATCTGCGGCTGGTGGTGTACATTGCCAAGAAGTTTGACAGCTGCCAAACCGCCACGGAGGATTTGGTGAGTATCGGCACCATCGGGCTGATGAAAGCGGTGCGCACCTTTGATCCCAATAAAAATATTAAACTGGCCACTTACGCCTCTCGCTGCATTGAAAATGAAATCCTCATGCACCTGCGCAAGGTGTCCAATATGAAAACGGAAATGAGTTTTGATGAGCCCCTTTCTGTGGACTGGGACGGGAATGAATTGACCCTAAGCGATGTGCTGGGTACAGAGCCGGACGCGGTGTCGGAGCTGCTGGAGGACGACGACGAAAAGCGGCTGCTGCGGGGGATCGTTCGGCGCTTGCCGGAGAAAGAGCGGCAGCTGATGGTGCAGCGATTCGGTTTATTTGGTGCCCGGGTACATACGCAAAAGCAGTTGGCGGATCAAATGGGCATTTCTCAGTCTTATATTTCTCGGCTGGAAAAGCGCATTTTATCAAAGATCCGCAAGGAAATGCTGCGGGAATGTGCCAAATCTTAGTTGACAAACGGCTGCGTTTGTGGTACTCTATCTTACGCAGTCGGTGCTGATTGTGATGAGGGTCCACCCGTTCCCATCCCGAACACGGTAGTTAAGCTCATTCACGCTGACAATACTTGGAGGGCGACTTCCCGGAAAGATAAGTAGTGCCGACATAAAAACACGGTCCGTAGACAAAGCTATGGACCGTGTTTTTTTGCGCTTATTCTTCTGTGATTTTGCCCTTGCCAAACAGCAAGCTGATACACCACACGGCAGCCAGACCCACAATGGCATAAATAATTCGAGCAAAGATTGCGTCCTGCCCGCCGCAGATCCACGCCACAATGTCAAATTTGAATAGCCCGATGCTGCCCCAGTTGATCCCACCGATAATGGTTAGGATCAGTGCAATATTGTTGAGTACACGCATAAATTTCATCTCCAAAAAATTAAGTCATTGCTATCTTGCCCATAGCAATGACTTTTTATGCATGTTGCTGGATTTTCGGTTAAATGGAGGTGACAAGCATTTCTAATTGACCGCTGACGGCAAAGTTGCCGTACCCGGCAGGCACCAGGAAGCTGTCGCCTTTTTGCAGCAAACGGCCGTCAATGGTGCCGTTGCCGTCGGTGACTAAGATGTGCTGAAAGCTCTCTGCACCGGCAGCCAGCTGTACCGTGTTGCTCACGGCATAATGATAAACGGTGAACAGTGGGCAACGCGCCAGCAGTTGCCGGCTGCCGCCACCAATATTTTCTTTTTGCCCCATAGGCTGCGTATCGTATTTGGGCGGCTCCGGCACGGCTACATCCAGCGCTTTGGCTACATGCAGCTCCCGGGGCTTGCCGTCTGCGCCCCGCCGGTCATAGTCGTACACCCGGTAGGTCACATTGCTGTTTTGCTGAATTTCGGCGATCAGCGCGCCCTTGCCGATGGCGTGCACCGTGCCCGCTTCAATAAAGAATACATCGCCCTTATGAATATCCACATGGTTGAGCACCTGTGGCAGCGTGTTGTTCTCAATGGCGGCTTTGAATGCTTCCTTACTGATCTTCTCCTTAAAGCCATAGATCAGCTGGGCGCCGGGGGCTGCGTCCAGCACATACCACATCTCGGTCTTGCCGAATTCGTTCTCCACACGGCGGGCATAGTCGTTATCCGGGTGCACTTGAATAGACAGGTTGTCCTTGGCATCAATCAGCTTAATGAGCACCGGAAAATAGGGGAATCGGGCGGCGTTGGTGCCGCAAAGCGCTTCTTTGCCCACGGACTCGACCACCTGCTCCAGAGGCTGACCGTCATAGCTGCCGCCGTCGATGGTGTTCATACCCGCCTGGTGGCAGGCAAGCATCCAGCCTTCTGCCAGTTTGGGCAGGTCACTTTGGAACCCAAAGTCCTCTCGCAGGCGCTGACCGCCCCATATATAATCCTTAAAGATGGGCTGTAATTTTAAAATCTCCATAGTTGTTTCCTCTGTTTTTATTGATTTCCTAGATATAATAACAAAAAAGGACTTCACTTTCAAGCCGGGATAGTGTAAAATATGGGCAAATCTATTTTGCAAACCGGGAGGTGGGCGCCTGTGGCCGTTTTAGATGTACAAAACTTAACCTTGTCTTTTGGGGAGCGCACGCTGTTTGCCGGTGTGTCTTTCTCCATCAAAGAGCGGGAGAAAGTGGGCTTTGTTGGCGCCAACGGCGTGGGTAAGACCTCGCTGTTTAAGGTGATCTGCGGCGACTACACGCCGGACAGCGGCGGCACCTTTCTCTCTAAAAATTGTAAGCTGGGCTATATGGAGCAGCACACCTGCTCTGCCGGCAATACCGTGTGGAACGAGTTAGTCAGCGTGTTTGCGCCGTTGATGGAACTGGAGCGCCAGCTGGAAGAAGTTGGCGATCGCCTGCGCAGCGGTGTGGGCGACGCGGCGGCGGATATTGCCCTGCAAGACCGTTTGACGGAGCAGTTCCAGCGAGAGGGCGGCCTGACTTATAAATCCATGACACGCTCGGCGCTGCTGGGGCTGGGCTTTACGGAAATGCAGTTTGATATGTCCACGGACAAGCTGTCCGGCGGACAGAAGTCTAAGCTGATTTTGGCAAAGCTGCTGCTGTCCAAGGCGGATTTTTTGCTGCTGGACGAACCTACCAACCACCTGGATATTCACGCAGTGGAGTGGTTGGAGAGCTTTCTTTCCGATTTTAAGGGCGCCTGCCTGATTGTGTCCCACGATCGTTATTTCCTGGATCGTATTACGGACAAAACCATTGAACTGGAAAATCAAAAGATCCGTTGCTTTAGCGGCAACTACTCCGTTTTTCTGCAAAAAAAGGCGGCGGAGCAAAAGGCCATTGCCGAGAAGTACGACAATGATATGAAGGAGATCGCCCGCCTGGAGGGTATTATTGCCCAGCAGCGGCAGTGGAACCGGGAGAAGAATATTAAAACTGCCGAGAGCAAGGAAAAGGTGATCCAGCGTATTCGTGACCAGCTGGTGGTGCCGGACGCCAAGTTGCAGAAAATCCGCTTTGACTTTACCCCCAAGTGTGTCAGCGGTGAAGATGTGCTCAGCTGCGACGGCTTGTCTAAGTCCTTTGACGGCAAAGCGCTTTTTCGTGATGTGTCCTTTGATATTAAGCGGCAGGAGCGGGTGTTCCTGCTGGGGGATAACGGTTGTGGCAAGACCACGCTGCTCAAAATTTTGACCGGCGAATACCCTCGCCAGGACGGCACTTTTCGCTTTGGCAGCAACTTACTCACCGGCTACTTTGACCAGGTGCAGGCCAAGCTGGACCTGACGAAAACGGTGATCGGCGAGGTGTGGGACACTTTTCCTCAAATGACGGAGACCCGCGTGCGCAATGCGTTGGCGGCGTTCCTGTTTAAGGGAGAAGAGGTGTATCGGCCTTTGTCCGTGTGTTCCGGTGGTGAGCGTGCGCGTGTGGCACTGCTGAAGTTGATGCTGGGCGGCTATAACTTCCTGCTGCTGGACGAGCCCACCAACCACCTGGACGCAGCCTCACGGGAAGAACTGGAAAACACGCTGCTCCGTTATGACGGCACCATGCTCATTGTGTCCCACGACCGATATTTTATCAATAAGCTGGCGACCCGGGTGCTGGAGCTGACGCCCAATGGGGTGCAAAGCTATACCGGCAACTACGACGACTATATGGCGCATCGCGCGGTTATACAGCAAAAGACAGCTGCCGTCAAAGAAAAACCAAAAACCAATTCTTATAAAGAGCAAAAGGAGCGTGCCTCCCGTCTGCGCAAGCTGCGCACCGCCGTTACCCGGTTGGAAGCGGAAATTGAGGAGACGGAGGCAGAGATTGAAGAACTGCAAGCACAGCTGTCTGCCGGAGCGGACTATCAGGCGCTGATGGACCTAACCGCCAAGCTGGACGCCGCCACCGCCCGCAGAGACGATCTGTACGCCCGGTGGGAGAATGCAAGCGAGGAACTGGCCGCCGGTGAGGAAGAAGTATGAGTGAACCAAAAATTGTCATCGGCGCCGGTGCTGCCGGGCTGACCGCCGCAGCGGTGTGTGCCGAGAGGGGCGGCCGTGTGCTGCTGATTGAAAAAATGGAGCGCCCCGGGCGCAAACTGCGCATTACCGGCAAAGGGCGCTGCAATGTGACCAATGCTACCTTTGACCTGCAAGGGCTGTTGGAGCATATTCCCACCAACCCGCGGTTCTTGTATTCCGCCTTTTCTAAATTTATGCCTTATGACACCATCGCTCTGCTGGAGGACTTGGGCGTGCCCGCTAAGATTGAGCGAGGGGAGCGGGTATTCCCGGTATCGGATAACGCAACGGATATTGTAGACGCCTTGGTGCGTCGTGCCAAAAATGCCGGTGCGCAGTTTCTGCAAGGCACGGTAGAGCGGCTGGAGCTGACCGAGGACGGTCGGCGGGTACAGGCGGTGCATTTGACCGACGGTCGCCGCTTGACCTGCCACAGCGTCGCCATCTGTACCGGCGGGTGTAGTTATCCTGCCACCGGCTCTACCGGCGACGGCTACACCTTTGCCCGCCAGTGCGGCCACACCATTGTGCCTATTCGCCCGGCATTGGTGCCTTTGGTGTGTGATAATAATTTTATCCCGGAGTTGCAAGGCCTGAGCCTGCGGAATGTTGAGATTCGGGTGACCCAAGGGAACAAGGAAGTCTATACGGATTTCGGCGAAATGCTGTTTACCCACTATGGGGTTAGCGGACCGGTGGTGCTCTCTGCCTCCAGCCATTTGACACAGCCGGAGCGGGGGGTGTATAATCTGCATATCGACTTAAAGCCCGCGCTGGCCTTTGATGTGCTGGATCGGCGGGTGCAGCGGGACTTTTCCGCATTGCAAAATAAAGATTTGATCAACGCCTTGGGCGGGCTGCTGCCCCGGAAGCTGATTCCGGTATTTGTACGCCGCAGCGGGCTGGAACCGGGCAAGAAGGTCAATCAGATCAGTCGGGAGGAGCGCCACGCGTTGGTGCGGCTGATGAAGGACTTTGCTGTGCATATCACCGACTTTCGCCCGGTGGAGGAGGCCATTGTTACCGCCGGGGGCGTAGATGTGCGCCAGGTGTCGCCAAAGACTATGGGCTCTAAGCTGGTGGAGAATTTGTATTTTGCCGGTGAGGTGCTGGATGTGGACGGCTATACCGGCGGGTTCAATTTGCAGATCGCATTTTCCACCGGCACCCTGTGCGGCCAAAACCTGTAATTCTAAAAGGGGGATTTTTTTATGATGATCAATGTTGCCATTGACGGACCTGCCGGCGCAGGCAAGTCCACCATCGCCAAGGCGGCAGCCAAGGCGCTGGGCTATATTTATGTGGACACCGGTGCGCTGTATCGCACGGTGGCGCTGGGCGCGGTGCGTGCCGGCGTCTTGGAGTCGGACGACGGCATTGCTGCGTTACTGCCAAATTTGCAGGTGGAATTGAAGTTTGTGGACGGCAGCCAGCATGTGTACCTGAACGGAGAAGATGTGTCCGATCTGATTCGCACGCCGGAGATTAGTATGGGCGCGTCCAAGGTCAGCGCCGTGCCGGCTGTGCGGGCGTTCCTGTTAGACTTGCAACGAGATTTAGCCAAGAAAAACAATGTAATTATGGATGGTCGGGATATTGCCACCGTGGTGTTGCCCAATGCCCAGGTGAAGATCTTTTTGTCCGCTACGCCGGAGTGTCGTGCGCGTCGCCGGTATAAGGAGCTGGTGGAAAAGGGACAGACGGTGACCTATGAAGAGGTGCTGGCGGATGTGAACCGTCGGGACTACCAGGACAGCCACCGGGAGATCGCACCGTTGAAACCCTCTGCCGACAGCATTATGGCAGATACCTCGGAGATGGATTTGCAGCAGTCCACCGACCTAATCATCAATATCATTCGGGAGCATACAAAATGAAAGAATTTGACTACACCCAGGTAAAACATTACAAAACCTATGGCTTCATCAAGACCGTATTTCGCCCGCTGGTGAAGCTTGTGTACAAAATGCGCTTTAAGGGGCTGGAGAACATTCCCAAGGGTCGCACCAACTATATTGTTGCCATCAACCACACCTGTGCGGTTGACCCGGTGTTTGTGGCGTTACCCAAGGAGGTGCCGCCCCTGCATTTTATGGCCAAGGTGGAACTGTTTAAGAATCCCATTGCCGCCTGGTTTATGACCCGGATGTATGCCTTCCCGGTGCGCCGGGGCAGGGGCGATACCTCTGCTATTGACTACGGCGTAAAAATCATAGAGGAAAATCATGTGATGGCCATTTGTCCGGAGGGTCGCCGCATTAAAGACAAGGACGGCGTGCCCCAAAAGGCCAAGGCCGGTGTGGCAGTGATTGCCAAGGCTACAGGCGCCGATGTGCTGCCGGTGGCCATTTGCTGCGACGGCAAAATCAAACCGGGCAAGCAGGTGACCGTGCGCTATGGTAAGCTGCTGACCCAGGCAGACCTGGGACTGGATCGAGAAGAGCTGGGTCCCCACGATATTAAGGACGCTGCCGGCAAGGTAATGGACGCCATTACCGCCCTGTGGGAGGATGAGAGAGCGTGCAAATAAAACTGGCCAAGACCGCCGGCTTCTGCTTTGGCGTCAACCGGGCGGTGGAACTGTTATATGATAAAGTGGAGGCAGGGGAGCGCGTGTGCACCCTTGGCCCCATTATTCATAATGCCCAGCTGGTGGGTGATCTGGCGGAGCGCGGGGTCAAGATTATTGATCGGGTAGAGGACTGTCCGCCCGGGTATCAGATTGTGGTACGCACCCATGGGGTGGACAAGTGCGTGGTGGAGGAAATGGAGGCACGCCATTTGCCCTTTACGGATGCGACATGCCCCTTCGTTTTGAAGATTCATCGCATTGTGGGCAGCCAGTCACCGGACACCACGGTGCTCATTGCCGGAGACGCGGATCACCCGGAAGTGGTTGGTATTCGATCTTATTGCCCCGGCGCCAGTTATGTGTTTAAAAATGCCGAGGAATTGCAGGAGATCCTAAAAAGTGGTGCAATTTCACCAAACAACCCGATGATTTGCGTTTCTCAGACCACATTTAGCCTAAAAGAATGGAAAAAGTCTGAGAAAATTCTTAAAAAGGTATGTACAAATACCAAAATTTATAGTACAATATGCAATGCTACTTCTGAAAGACAGGAAGAAGCGGCGGCTCTGTCCAGGGAGTGCGACGCGATGCTTGTGATCGGAGGTCGCCATTCATCAAACACCTGTAAGCTGCGAGATGTGTGTGCTGCGAATGCGCCCACCTTTCTGATTGAAACGGCGGCGGAGCTGCGCGGTCTACATCTCAGTGCCTATGCGGTGGTTGGTGTTACAGCCGGGGCGTCTACGCCGTCGGCAATCATCAAGGAGGTACTCAAAACCATGTCCGAAGAAATTAAAGAAAAGGAAGTTGAAACAACTTCAGCCGCTACTGAAGAAGTTGTGGAGACAGCAGATGCGAATCAGGCCGCTGAGGCTGCTGTCAACACATCTGCTGATGGTGAGGCATCCTCATTCGCAGAAATGCTGGAAGAATCCTTTAGCGAAGATGATAACAGCAAGGTCGTAAAGGGCACTGTTGTTAACATCACACCCACCGAGGTATTCGTTGATGTGACCGGCAGAAAGCAGACCGGTGTGATCGCACTGGCTGATCTTTCCGCAGAGCCGGTGGATAAAGCAGAGGATGTTGTCAAAATCGGCGATGTACTGGACCTCGTCATCATGAAAACATCCGATGAAGAGGGCGTTCTGAAGCTTTCCAAGAAGCTGGTGGACGCATTCAAAGGCTGGGACGAAATCGTTGCAGCGCATGAGAACGATGAAGTGCTGGAAGGCACCGTCGTTGCTATCGTAAAGGGTGGCGTTCTGGTAACCGCCAAGGGCACCCGCGTGTTTGTGCCCGCTTCTCTTACCGGCGTACCCCGTGGGCAGGAACTGGATGTGCTCAAGGGCACAACCGTTCGCTTCAAGGTTATTGACCTGAACCCGGCTCGCCGCCGTGCCGTTGGCTCCATTAAGGTGGTAGCCAATGAGGAGAAGAAAGCCCAGCAGGAGGCTCTGTGGGCTACCCTGTCCGAGGGTCAGAAGCTGACCGGTACTGTGAAGTCCCTGACCAGCTACGGCGCGTTCGTGGATATCGGCGGTATTGACGGTATGATTCATATCAGCGAACTGAGTTGGAACCGCATTAAGCACCCCAGTGAGGTGGTTAAGGTTGGCGACACTGTAGAGGTGACCATCAAGAAGCTGGATGACGAGAACAAGAAGATCTCTCTTGGCTTTAAGAAGCTGGAGGACAACCCGTGGGAGATTCTCAAGCGCGATTATCCTGTGGGCACCGTTGTGGATGCTAAGATCGTTGGCCTGGCTGCCTTTGGCGCCTTTGCCAATGTAATCCCTGGTATTGATGGCCTGATCCATATCAGCCAGATCAGCTGGGATCGTGTAAAGACCCCCGGCGATGTGCTGAAGGTGGGCGATGAAGTGAAGTGCGAGATCACGGACATTGACTTTGACAAGAAGCGTGTCAGCCTGTCCATGAAGACTTTGCTGCCCAAGCCGGAAGAGGGCATTCCCGCTCTGTCCGACCAGGACTAATGGATTAAAAAAAGATCCCGCTTGCGGTTGCAGGCGGGATTTTTTTGTGCTTGTATTTATAAAAAAGAGCCGCTGATGTCAGCGGCTCTTTTTGCCTCAGTCAATGGGTGGATCCTGTTCCTCGCTAAAAAGTGTGTTAATTACCGCTTCATAGACGCGCACCGGATTGGCCTGGAACTTCTCTTTAACTGCCTGGGCCTGTGCCTTGGTGGGCATATAGAGCTTGAGCGCCATAAAGTCCCGGTCAATATCGCTCACATGCAGCGTCACCTGGAAGGCGTTGCCGTCCGGCTCAATATCCACCCGATTCTCTCGCTGATATGTCTCCTTGGCCAGCGCTCGTTGGCAACAGGCAATGCTCTTTTCCCGCATGGTCAGAGGCAGGTCGTTCTCGATCAGTTCCACCGCCGCTTTGCACTGGGGTGTAGCGTACAGCCGGTCGTCTTTTTCTACAATTTGTCCGGCGGCTTTCAGCCGGTCAATGGAGTCGCAGATCTCAAAATAATTGGCAATGCAACCGGCAGTCAGCGCGTCGGTAATATTCTTAATGCTCAGGGGCTTTTCAATATTGGCAAGAATGTAGCACACCATAGCAGAAATGGAGCTTTTTGCACGCAGGCCGCCGTCCTCAATGCCTGCTGTAAAGGCGTCGAATTGCAGCCCGGGATTGTAAGCGCCGTCTTTTGGATTTAGATTTTGCATAAAATCACCTGATTTATCCATAGAAATAAGGCCATAACTTGAACCGGTGACTATTTTACCACAATCGGCTTGAACTTGCAATTCATTTGTGCTATTATGTCAAAGTAGGTTATACTATATATAGTATAACGGATTTAATAGTACCGGAGGACAACAAAATGACGGAAATTACAAAAGATACGGTGATCGGCGATATTTTAGACATTTGCCCGGATGCGGCCCCTTACTTTTTGCAGATGGGTATGCACTGCTTGGGCTGCCCCGCATCTCGGGGTGAGACGGTGGAGCAGGCTTGCGCTGTGCATGGCGTAGATACAGACGATCTGCTGGAGCAGATCAATGCTCTGATCCGGAAATGATCGCTTTAACTCCGCGATTGCAGACTGTGGCGGACATGGTGCCGCCCGGCTGCGCGGTGGCGGATATTGGCTGCGACCACGGCTATGTGAGCGCCTATTTGGTGCAACAGGGGATTGCGCCCCGTGTGGTGGCTGCCGATGTGCGCCCGGGCCCGCTTGGTGCCTGCCGCCGATTGGTAGAAGAACTGGGCTTGACCTTCCAAATTCAGACCCGCCTTTGCAGTGGGCTGACGGATATTGCAGATACCGAGTGCGATGCGGTCATTTTGGCAGGTATGGGCGGAGAACTGATTGCTGAGATCTTGTCCGCCTGCCCGTATATACATAAAAAAACATTGATTTTGCAGCCCATGACCCACCCGGAGGTCGTGCGGCAATTTTTGTATACAAATGGCTTTGAAATTCGCTGCGCCCGGGTGGTGCAGGAGGGACGGCATCATTATTTGGTGCTGCTGGCTGTACCCGGCGGTGCGCCGGAGGACTATACCCCGGCGAATTTGTATTTGGGCGGGATTACGGATTTTAGCGACAAGGCTTATTTTGAACAGCTAATCCGCTACCTGCGCAATCGCCAAAAGGGCGGCGTGGATACGGCGGATGTGATCCGCGCCATTGAGGAACAATTATGACGACTGTTGCAGATATTAACAACTGGATCAATTCCATTGCGCCTTATGACACCATGGAGGAGTGGGACAATTCCGGCTTCTTGGTGGGGGATATGCAGGCGCCTGTGCGCCGTTGCGTGCTGTCCCTGGACGCAACCCTGGCGGTGGTGGACTTTGCCGTGGGTATGGGGGCAGAGCTGCTCTTGACCCATCATCCGCTGATTTTTCACGGACTGAGGCAGGTCTATACCGGCACGCCGGTCAGCGAATTGGTGCAAAACGGCATTGCGCTTATCAGTGCCCACACTTGTTTTGACAAGGCGCCCGGCGGTATTGGCGATTGTTTGGCTGCTTTGCTTGGGCTTACGAACCTGACCCATAGCGCCGACGGCTTTTTGACCGTTGGCCGCCTGTCCCAGGCTATGAGCGTGGACGATTTTGCCGCTATGGCCGGTGAAGTGCTGGAAAGCGATGGCTTGCGCTATACAGACACGGAGGCGCTGATCGAAACGGTAGCCGTTTGCGGCGGCGCCGGCGGTGAATTTTGGCGACAGGCGCAACAACTGGCAGACTGCTATCTTACCGGTGAGGTGCGTTACCATGATCTGCTGGAAGCGGCAGAGGCGCAGTACCCGGTACTGGCTGCCGGTCATTACGAGACCGAGTATGCCGCCTTTATGACCTTAAAAGAAAGATTGGAACAGGCGTTTCCGGATGTGGAATTTATTTGTGCACCCCAGAAGAACCCTGTGCTGACGGTGTAAATATGGCTCTGGACGGTATTTTTTTGCACTGCTTGCAACGGGAGATCGCAGACGGTGCGGTGGGGGATCGGGTGGACAAGATCCACCAGCCTACCAAAGAGGAGATCGTGCTGACCCTGCGGGGACGCAGCGGCGCCAAAAAGTTGCTGCTCAGCTGTCGCCCGGACAGCGCCCGGGTGCATTTTACGGATTATGCGCCGGAGAATCCGGCGAGACCCCCTATGTTTACCATGCTGCTGCGTAAGCTGCTGCAAGGGGCGCGGCTGGACGATGTGACCCAGCCCGGTTTGGAGCGAGTGCTGGAACTGCACTTTACCGGCACCAATGAGCTGGGAGATCGGGTGACCTACCGACTGGTGATCGAAATTTTAAGTCGTTACGCCAACATTTTGCTGCTGGACGGCAATGGTAAAATTATAGATTGTATTCGCCGTATGACCGGCGAGACAGGCAATCGGCGCCTGCTGCCCGGGGTGGACTACACTTTACCGCCGCCCCAGGACAAATTAAATATTCTTACAGAGAATTTAGACGCCATTACCCACCGACTGCAAACTTGCGGTGCCACCGGCGCTAAGGCAGTGCAAAGTACCCTTTTAGGTGTGTCGCCCATTATCTGCCGTGAGGTGGAGCAGGGGCTGACCTTGGAACAGCTGCGCGCCTATGCGCTGGCGCCGTCGCCTACGGTGGTGCTGGACGGGGTGCCCAAGGACTTTGCCTTTACGCCGATCCATCAATATGGTGATTTGCTGGAATGCCGCAGCTTTGACAGCCCCAGTGCGCTGCTGGACTTCTTCTTTTACGAGCGCGTGCGGCTGGCGCGGATCAAGAGCCGCAGCGCCGATCTGTTTCACCACCTGACCACCCTGCAGGAGCGGGCAGTGCGCAAGGCGGAGAATCGGCGGCAGGAGCTGCTGGACTGTGCGGATAAGGACAAGTACCGTATTTACGGCGACCTGATCACCTCCAACCAATATGCGCTGGAGAAGGGCGCGCCCTTTTATGATTTAGAGAATTATTATGAACCGGGCACGATGGTGCGTATTCCGGCAGACCCGGCGCTGAGTCCCTCGGCTAACGCCCAAAAGTATTATAAAGACTATCGCAAAAAGCAGGTGGCGGAGCAAAAGCTTACCGGCTTTATTGCCCAGGCAGAGGCGGAAGCGGCGTATTTGGACAGTGTGCTGGACGCCCTGAGTCGTTCCTCTACCGATGCGGAGATTTCTGCCATTCGGGCTGAACTAACTGCCGGGGGGTATCTGCGTCATCGGGGCAAGGAGAAGCCGACCAAGGCGCTGAAACCGCTGGAATACCAAACGGCGGACGGCTTTCGCATTTTAGTAGGTCGTAACAATGTAATGAACGACAAGCTGACCTTAAAGACGGCAGCAGGAGAGGACTACTGGTTCCATACCCAGGACACGCCCGGCTGTCATGTGGTGCTGGTCACTGCCGGTCGGGCACCGTCGGAGTCGGCGCTCCATGACGCTGCGGTACTGGCTGCCTACAACAGCAAGGCTCGCGCGTCCTCCAATGTACCTGTGGACTATACACGAGTCAAATTTGTAAAGAAACCTGCCGGTGCCAAGCCCGGTCGGGTGATCTATACAGATTATAAAACAATTTTTGTGACCCCCACCCGGGAGGAGACGGAGAGGATGATTCAACTTGTCTAATGTGGCTGTGATCGTGGCTGCCGGTTCCGGCAGTCGTATGCAAAGTGCAAAGAACAAGGTGCTGCTGCCCCTGTGTGGCACGCCGGTGATTGCCCGCACGGTGGCCGCCTTTGCGGATCTGCCCCAGGTGGACGAGGTGCTGGTGGTTTGTCGCCCTGCGGATGTGGACGCTATGTCTGCCCTGCTGCCACAGGAGAAAGTGAGTTTTGTCTTTGGCGGCAAGACTCGCCAAGAGAGTGTGCAAAATGCAGTAGACACCATTGACGACTGCGATCTGCTGCTGATCCACGATGGTGCCCGACCCCTGGTGACCCGGGACGAGATTTTAGACACCCTGCATCGGGCGGAGGAGACCGGCGCGGCGGCCACCGGCGTATTTGTAAAAGATACGATTAAGGTAATCAATGATGACTATGAGATTACAGACACCCCGGATCGTTCCCAACTGATCGCCATTCAAACGCCCCAGATTTTTCGCTTTGACCTGTACAAGCAGGCCATGGAGAAGGCCAAGGCCCAGGGCGGGAATTTTACCGACGATTGCAAGCTGATGGAGAACCTGGGCGTGCCGGTGTCCGTTGTGATCGGCGAGTATACCAATATGAAGATCACCACCCCGGAGGATCTGCCCATGGCAGAGGCAATCTTAAAAGCAAGGGAGGCGGAGTAATGCGTATCGGCCACGGCTACGATGTACATAAACTGGTGGAGGGCCGCCCGCTGATCTTAGGCGGTGTGACCATTCCGTTTGAAAAGGGTCTGCTGGGGCACAGCGATGCAGATGTGTTGCTTCACGCCATCTCTGACGCCCTGCTGGGCGCGGCGGCGCTGGGTGACATTGGGCACCTGTTTCCGGATACAGATGACCGCTGGAAGGGGGCGGACAGCCTAAAATTGCTGGAAGAAGTGGTGCGGGTACTGGCCGACCAGGGTTATCAAATTGAGAATATCGACGCTACACTTTTGGTGCAGCGGCCAAAGCTGGCGCCGTATATAGATGAAATGCGGGGCAACATTGCCGATGCCTGCCGGGTGGATATAGCGCAGGTCAGCGTAAAGGCCACCACCGAGGAGGGACTGGGCTTTACCGGTACCGGCGCGGGTATGGCAGCCCACGCTGTGGCGCTGATTGAAAAAGCGTAAGTCGCTGCAAAGAGGGGGCGTATGTAACAGATGATGGAAACAAAGGCACGGATGCGGGCGGCTGTCTTCGGCATCTGCGTCAACCTGTGCCTGTTTATGGTGAAGCTGTATGTGGGTATTTCCACCAACAGCATTTCGATTTATGTAGACTCGCTGAATAACGCGCTGGACAGCGTGGTATGTATCATCGCGCTGGTGGGCTTTTGGCTTTCCGTGCGCACTTCGCCGAAGTACCCATTCGGGTTAGGTCGGGCGGAGGACCTCACCGGTTTTATCACTGCCGTGGTGATCGTGGGCACCGGCTTTGGCTTCGGCTATGTGTCCTTGGAGCGAACCCTGTACCCGGCGCCGGTGTGGTTTTCGGTTCGCTATGCGGTGATTATTGCGGTGACGGCGGTGGTAAAGCTGCTGCTGGGCGCGTACTATAAGTTTAAGGATCGGCGCCATCCGTCGCCGGTGCTGAAAGGGCTGTTTACGGACAGCGTGCTGGACTTCTTTATCACCTTGTCCACCCTGATCTCCTTTACCCTGACCCGAGTTGCGGGGGTACCGGTGGACGGCTACTTCGGTATTGCCATCAGCGTGGTGTTGCTGATCAGCGGCGCTAAGTCCTGTGTCTCCTCCTTTGCTTGTATTTTGGGCAAGCGAGAGACGGAGGATTGCGACCGTGCCCAGGCATTGCTTACGGCACAACCGGGGGTGACCGGTGTAGCCAATGTGCAGTGCCACCGCTACGGACGGCACCTGGCCTTTACGGCAGATATTACCACGGATCAAATGACGGTAGAAGCAGTGGCGCAGTTACAAGAGGGGCTGCGTGCGCTTTTGCGGACAGAAATGGGTGCGGATTTTACGGCGGCAATCAGCCCCGGCACCTCTACTGTCCAAATAGAACAAAACAAAAATGGGGGAGTAACAAATGTCTAACAAAAAAGGGGCTCTTTTGACAGAAGAGCAAAGATTGGAAAAGGCGCTGACCAAAAAGAAGCGCAGGAAGATCGCACTGAAAATTTTTATCGGCTTTTTAGTTGTTTTGGCGCTGTTTGTGGGTATCACTACCATGATCTCCGTCATCGGTGTTCAGTCTAACATCAACAAGGCCCACAACTACGGTTCTGCCGGTTGCGCCCAGCTGGAATACAGCGTAGAGGACAACGGCTATGTGAACATTAAGAGTGACAAGGGGCTGAAAGTGATGCAGCTGACGGATGTACATATCGGCGGCGGCTGGATGTCTATTAAAAAGGACGCTATGGCGATCAATACCGTAGCTACAATGATTCGGGTAGAAAAGCCGGACTTTGTGGTAGTTACCGGCGACATTTCTTACCCGGTGCCGTTCCAGGCAGGCACTTTCAATAACAAGTCCGGCGCCAAGATTTTTGCAGAGCTGATGGAAACGCTGGGCGTGTACTGGACTTTGGCTTACGGCAACCATGATACAGAGGCGTACAGCTATTACACGCGCGAGCAACTGACGGACTTTTACCGCAGCGAGCAATACAAGCACTGCCTGCTGCAGCCCGGTCCGGAAGATGTGGACGGCGTGGGCAATCAGGTCATCAACATAGTCAACAGTGACGGCGTGATCACACGCTCTTTAATTACGCTGGACAGTCACTCCTATATTGACGGCGATGTTTTGGGTATTCGTTGGCTGTACGATAATATCCACGAGAATCAGATCAATTGGTACAAGAATGTGGTGCTGGATTTGGCAAAACGGAACCAAGACGCGGCCAAGGCTCTGCCGGCTGCCAAGCAGAAGTCGTATGCAGAACTGGAAAAAGTGGTGCCCACTTCCGTCTTTTTCCATTTCCCCATGGAGGAGTACCGCTTGGCCTGGACCGAGTATGTGGAGAATGATTATAAAGATACGAAGAATGTGAAGTACCGTTACGGCTTGCCCGGTGAGAGCGGCAAAGTGGTGTACTGCGGTATCCACCCGGATCAGCTGTTTGAGACGATGCAGGAGTTGGGTAGCACGGACAGCACCTTCTGCGGCCATGATCATTACAACAACTTCTCCCTGAATTACAAAGGGATCAACTTGACCTACGGCTACTCTATTGACTACCTGGCTTATGTGGGTATTTATAAGCAGGGCACCCAGCGCGGCTGCACCATCTTGGACTACAACCAAAACGGCGGCCTGGACTTCCACCAGGAGAATTATTATCAGGACAAGTACCAGAATGACGCCCGTGAGTCCGTTACCATGCAGGAGATCACCACCTCCGGATTGCCGGTGCTGGACGCACGATAATGCTTCTTTTGCGCACTGTCGGTTTTTGCCGACGGTGCGTATTTTTTGTTGCTTTTTGACGATTGGATTATGGATTATCGGATTTTTTATGAAGAATTTTGAAATCCTATTGACAAATGGAAAAAACTTGCTAAAATAAGTATTAGCACTCGGAAGTGAAGAGTGCTAATACAAAACGAATACTTTTGACGAGGTGAAAAGTTATGACTATTAAACCGCTTGCAGACCGCGTTCTGCTAAAAGCCTGTGAGGCTGAGGAAACCACCGCTTCCGGCATTATTCTGGCAGCTTCCGCACAGGAGAAGCCCGAGGTGTCCGAAGTTGTTGCCGTTGGTCCCGGCACCGACAAACACCCCATGACTGTTGCTGTTGGCGATAAGGTGATTATCGGCAAGTACAGCGGCACCCAGATTAAGGTGGACGGTCAGGAGTACACCATTTCCGAGGTCAAAGACATTTTGGCTGTAGTTGAGTAAGGAGGAGTTCCGTTATGGCAAAAGATATTATTTATGGCGAGGATGCTCGCAAGGCGTTGCAGACCGGTATTGACAAGCTGGCCAATACCGTTAAGATTACCCTTGGCCCTAAGGGCCGCAATGTGGTACTGGATAAGAAGTATGGCGCACCGCTGATCACCAACGACGGCGTGACCATTGCCAAGGAGATCGAGCTGGAGGAGCCTTTTGAGAATATGGGCGCCCAGCTGGTGAAAGAAGTTTCTTCCAAGACCAATGACGATGCCGGTGACGGCACCACCACTGCTACGCTGCTGGCCCAGGCGCTGGTGCGTGAGGGCATGAAGAATGTGGCTGCTGGTGCCAATCCCATGGTTGTGAAGAACGGCATTAAGGCCGCTGTGGACGCTGCTGTGGCTGGCATCCAAAAAGAGAGCAAGGCCGTTAGCGGCAGCGATGATATTGCCCGCGTGGCTACCGTGTCTGCTGCAGACGAGACGGTTGGCAAGCTGATCGCTGAGGCTATGGAAAAGGTATCTGCCGACGGCGTGATCACCGTAGAGGAGTCCAAGACCGCAGAGACCACTTGCGAGGTGGTTGAGGGTATGCAGTTCGATCGTGGCTACATTTCTCCTTATATGGTGACTGATACCGATAAGATGGAAGCTGTGTTGGACGACGCCAAGATTCTTATTACCGATAAGAAGATCAGCACTGTACAGGATATTCTGCCCCTGTTGGAGGCTGTGCTGAAGAACGGCCAGAAGCTGGTAATCATTGCAGAGGATGTAGAGGGCGAGGCCTTGCAGACCATTTTGCTGAACAAGCTGCGCGGCACCTTTACTTGCGTATGCGTAAAGGCTCCGGGCTTTGGCGATCGCCGCAAGGATATGCTTCAGGATATTGCCGTGCTGACCGGCGGCCAGGTGATTACTTCCGACCTGGGTCTGGAACTGAAGGACGCGACCATGCAGATGCTGGGTACTGCCCGCCAGGTGAAGGTGACCAAGGAGAACACCATTATCGTAGACGGTGCCGGCAACAGCGATGATATTAAAGCGCGTGTGGGTCAGATCCGCACTGCTATTGAGGCTTCTACCTCTGACTTTGATCGGGAGAAGCTGCAAGAGCGCCTGGCAAAGATGGCCGGCGGTGTAGCCGTTGTTAAGGTGGGTGCTGCTACCGAGACAGAGATGAAAGAGAAAAAGCTGCGCATTGAGGATGCTTTGGCTGCTACTAAGGCTGCTGTGGAAGAGGGCATCGTTGCCGGCGGCGGCGTGGCACTGATCAACACCATTCCCGCTGTGGAGAAGCTGCTGGATACCGATGACGCAGATTTTAAGACCGGTGTCAAGATCGTGCTGAAGGCACTGGAGGAGCCGGTGCGCCAGATCGCTGCAAACGCAGGCCTGGAGGGTAGTGTGATTGTAGACAAGATCATGGCTTCCGGTAAGGCCGGTTATGGCTTTAACTTTGCCACCAACACCTATGGCGATATGATCGAGGCCGGCATCGTGGATCCGGCAAAGGTGACCCGTTCTGCGATCCAGAACGCCGCTTCCGTGGCTTCCATGGTGCTGACTACCGAAAGTCTGGTAACTGACATTAAGGATCCGCAGGCTGACGCTGCCAACGCTGCGGCTATGGCCGCAGCATCTCAGGGCGGCATGTACTAATGCCGCGTGAGATGATGCGGCACAAGGCTCCAAATCTTTGATTTGGGAGCAAAGGTTCGGTGGACTTTGCGTAGCCGCATGGTCAATGTGTTGCGGAAAGAACCGCATAAATATAGCAAAATTTGGCCGTTGTGCGTATGCACGGCGGCCTTTTTGCTTGACGCTGATCAGTTTTGACGGAACATGGTTTTATACGGATGGCAGAGCAGTCATCAAAATTGAACACACGGAAATATCTGTACCACTTATCTACAATGTATTGACTTTTTACCTCACAGGGAGTACTATATAGCCGATTTTGGTGCAGTCTGTTTTTTTCTGCCCAAAAAGGAAATCGGAGGTGCAAATCTATGCGCAAAAAATTAACCGGCAAACGGCTGATTGCAGTTTTCCTTGCAGTGCTGATGGCGCTCACTTGCTTTACTGCTCTGCCTTTTGCTGCTTCTGCCGCCACCCCGGCAACTTCTGCCGGCGGTAAGTATGTTTTTGCCTATTTTACCGGCGACAATACCAGTGAACAGAAGATTCGCTTTGCCGTTTCTGATGACGGCTACAACTTTACTGCCATCAACGGCAACCAGCCTGTTGCAGAGCAGACTACCGGCACCGGCTGTGCCCGTGACCCGTATCTGTTCCGTGGTCAGGACGGCTACTACTATATGGTAGCAACGGATATGGACGCTTCCCTTGGCTGGTGGGATGTGAACGACGCTATGACCGTGTGGCGTTCTGCGGATCTGGTAAATTGGTCAGATGAGTCTCATATCTCCATTAAGGATGTGAAGAATGCAGACGGCACTCCTGCTTTGCCTGCCAATGAAACCGTTCATTGCTTTTGGGCGCCTCAGGTGATCTGGGACGCTTCCACCGGCAAGTATATGGTGTATTTCTCTCTGTCCACCTCCAGCTTTACCGGCGGTTCGGAACAGAAGATTTATTATATGCTTACGGACAATCTGATGGATGTGACCCATTACAGCGCGCCGCAGTTGCTGTATAAGAATCCCAATGGTGACGCCTCTATTGATGCGGATATCATGTACGATTCCGCAAACGGCATTTATTATATGTATTATAAGAATGAGGCGGACGGGGAGAAGACCATTTACTATGTGTCATCCACGGATCTGAAAGACGCGGATCAGTATTCCGCCTGCACGCCTGTTAAGGTTTACAACAGCCGTTCCACAAAAATGGAGGGGTGCAACTCCCACTTTATTACCGGCACCAACACCATGGTGATGCTGGCAGATGAGTACGGCAACAGCGGTCACTATCTGGCGTTCCAGTCTACGGACTTTAAGAACTTTGAAAAGCTCACGGACAGCCAGTATACCTTGAACCAGCTGTCTCCTCGCCATGGCTCCGTGCTGGCCATTACGGATGAGGAATATAATACCATGCTCAAGGCCCAGCGCTCTACGGATATGCGCTATCGCTTTGACTCCGACCTGAACCTGACCTCTGACTGGACCTATGCCAAGCAGACGGATTCCAGCGGCTACACCTATGAGTACCAGCTGGACAAGGCCGGCATTGCAGAGCAGGGCGGCAAGCTATGGCTCAATCAGGGTCAGGTGTTTGTGAATGACCCGGTGATTCAGGCACTGATGAAAACAGACAGCTTTACCGTGTCCTTTAGTCATACCCGCCAGACGGACGATAACAACCTGGGCACTGCCGGCACCGTGTTTGCACTGGCTGCTGCGGACAAAGACTTTATCCGCGTTGGCTGCGACGGCACGCTTTCCGTTTATTCCGGCGGTACAAACAAGACCGCTGCCCAAAAGGTGACCGTACCTGCCGGCCAGGAGGCCAATTACACCATTTCTTATAACGGCAAAGAAACGGTTCTGTATGTGAACGGCAAGCTGGCCGCCTCTGTTGCGGGCGTAATCGACGCCCGGGAAGTGGCCGACGGCGCTGCATTCTATGTGGGTCTCGGCTATTCCGACGCGGCCAATAAAGCTGCCGCGTTGCGTATGATCGGCAATTACGGCAACTTGCAGTTCTCTGCCACTTCTGCCCAGGGTTCCCAGTCTGAGCTGACTACGCAGGTGGCTGCCTTTGAGGCACTGCTTCAGGGCGGTAAGCTGTACACCAACGCTTCTGCTGCTTACGCTGCTTATGTGCAGGCCAACCGTCTGCTGGACGCTGCCCGTTACGGCGGCACCGATGTGTCTGCTGCCCGGCTGAAAGCAGCCACGGACGCACTGATTGCCGGTATGGCTGCCATGCAGGAATACACCCAGCCCAAGATGGGCAAGGGCTACTTTGGCACCACGGAGGCCACCGACGGCTACACCGATGTGCTGTATAGCACCAAGGATTATGTGTACAGCGGCGAGACCACCGCTGACAGCTACCAGGGCATCGGTTATGTAAACTTTAAGATTGCCAGTCCCAGCACCACCGTGCTGCTGAAAAACGGCGACAGCAACCCCGGCTTCCCGGTGGTTGTGGAGAGCAAAAAGATAGAGAACAAAAACGGTTTCTTCAACCCAAAGACAACTTACGGCAAGATTGCCTATGTTGCGCCCCTGAGCAATGACTTAATGCTCAATCACCTGTGGTATGGTTATGCGGAAGGTGCGTATAGTACCTGGCCCGGGAAGACCGCCACCAGCAACAACGCCACCTTTGGTTACCAGGCGGGCACCACGGCAGATATGACTGCCAATCAGGATAATACCGGTACTTCTCGCTTCTGGAACAACCAGGCATTCCTGAACCCCACCTTCGGCACCAATGAATATGCCAAGACCTACACCGGCCTGCAGTTCACGGCCAAGGTGATCGGTAACCGGAACAATGAGAATACGGACAACGCAGCGGAGAACCTGACCCTAAACAGCACCCAGTACGTGCTTAATTATACGCCCCTGGCTAATGCTGTGGCCGGTCTGGACACCACCACGCAAAAGCAGGTAGCCTCCCAGTACAAAGAGGGCGGGCTGGCAGATCTGCTGGCCAAGGCGGATACCGTTAGCGTTGTCAACCCGGCAGCTTATAACTATGCCTTTGATCTTGCCGGTGCAGTGACCGGCTATCAGGCTGACGCAGACGCAGCGATGACTGCTTATAATGCAGCTACGGTAAACACCGCTTCCGATGTTTATACCAACTTGCGCACGGTGATGGACAACTGCATGAGCACCTACACCGTAGGCAACACGGTGCTGGATAACGGTTCTACCAAGTATGTGGCCGTTTTGTGGAGCGACTTTGTACAGGCTTATCAGGCAGCGCAGAGCGCTTTTGCCGACCTGAAAGATCATGACTATAAAAAGGACGGCAGTGCCCTGCAAACCTTGGCCAATAACTTGCAAAAGGCGTATGACGCCCTGTGCGGTTATGGTGCATACGAGGCACTGGACAGCGCAGTCAGCCGGGTAAAGACCGTGGTGGCTGCCGGTAAGGAAGGCTACTATGCCACCGACAAGTACCAAGCACTGGAGCAGGCTTTGACCGAAGTGTTGGCTACCGCCTACACCAATGACGGCACCGCTTATGCCCTGAGCGAAAAGCAGCAGGCTGCCATTGATGCTTGCACGGCTCAGCTGCTGTCTGCCTATACCGACTGTATGTATAGCAACCGGTTTAAGGTGACCTTTATTGCAGACGGTCAAACGGTCAGCACCGATTCTTACGACGCCAACGCCGCCGTGACCTTGACTGCGCCCAATGCCACTAACGGCACCTGGACCGTCAATGGTGTAACCGTAGCAGGGGAGGGCGCCAGCTACACCTTTGAGGTGGTGGCTGACAGTACCGTGACCTTTACCTCCGCTGCCAATGCAGATACCGTGACGGTGACGAACCTGTCCGCCTTCGGCGACAGCGTGTACAGCCAGTATGCGGTGACTGCGGACAAGACCCTGTCTACCGTACTGGCAGCAGCGCCTGCCCGCACTTTGGTGGGCTACCACTTGGACGGCTGGCTGGTGAACGGCCAAAACGCCGCCAAGCTGGATGGCAGCCTGGCAGTGACCTCCTTTGCCAAGAACGGCACCGTCCTGATCAAACCGGTGTACAGCGCCAATGCAGGTACATACACCTTTGACGCACCGTATACCCTCACTTCCGACGCAGCGGACTTCCTGTGCTGGGCGCTGCCGGTGGACGGCAACACCTATCGTGTGGTCAGCTATTCTGCCACCTACAACTGCTACGCTACCGGCGCCAAGAACGACTTTGTGGCAATCACCCAGTCCAACTTCAATCAGTACACCCTGCAGGGTGTGACTTCCATTGCCCAGTTACAGCAAAAGGCGCCCATTGCTTCCCTGCGCGGCGCTGCGGAAGATGCTTCTTCCCAGAACGGTCAGGTGTGGAACACAGAGATCGGCAAGCTGACCTTTGTGGCGCAATACGCCCAGGGCGCAGACCCGGCCTATACGGTCACTGCCTGCGGCTTGGAGTTTAATAATGGCACAGATGGTAAGGGTGCCAAGACGGTGATTACCAAGTCCAACAGCCAGACGGACAGCTGTCAGTACCTGATCAGCTACACCTTCAGCAATCCGGCAGGGCAGACCTACTCTGCACGCAGCTATGTGGTTTACACAGACGGGCAAGGCCAGCGCCATACCTCGTACAGTCCCTGGACGAATGTGACTTTGGCAAAATAAGGAGAAACAGTATGAAGAAACTGAAATATACTAAGCCTGAGGCGGAAGTGGTGCACTTCCATCTGATGGACGGGAATCTGTACACTCTGTCCGGCGGTCAAAACGGCAACGAGACCGGCGGCGGCAGCGACCCCTTTGACGACAGCCAGTTTTAACGGCAACCTTGCAGACGGCAGCACTTTTGCTGCCGTCTGTTTTTTATGTCTTAGACAAAAATGTGAAAGACCGTGCGCAAAAAATACAAAACTCTTTGCGAATAACGCATATAAATAGATAAAATCACGAAAAAATAATAAAAAAATCGTGAGTAATCGCTCACTTTTCTATTGCAATTTGGATTTAATGATGTTATGATGAATTTGGCAAGGAGATACTGGACAGAATTCTGTTTCTGTTCAGTACCAAATTATAACTGCCTGGGGGATTTTGTATGAATGCATATATTCAAAGCGTAATTGATACCGTTAAGCGCCGGGATAATGCCAAGCCTGAGTATATCCAGTGCGTGGAAGAAGTGTTTAGCTCCCTGACACCGGTGATCGAGCAGCACCCGGAGTATGTGGAGGACGATATTCTTACCCGTATGGTGGAGCCGGACCGACTGATCACTTTTCGTGTGGCTTGGGTGGACGACGACGGAAAGACCCGTATCAACCGAGGCTACCGTGTGCAGTTCAATTCATCCATTGGCCCGTATAAGGGCGGCTTGCGGTTCCATCCCAGCGTGAACTCCAGTATTATGTATTTCCTTGGGTTTGAACAGACCTTCAAGAACAGTCTGACCGGCCTGCCGATGGGCGGCGCTAAGGGCGGCTCGGACTTTGACCCTCGGGGCAAGAGCAAGGGTGAGGTTATGCGCTTTTGCCAGGCGTTTATGACAGAGCTGTACCGGCATATCGGCCCCAATGTGGATGTGCCTGCCGGCGATATTGGCGTAGGCGCCCGGGAGATCGGCTTTCTGTTTGGTCAGTATAAGCGTATTTCTGATGCGTTTGAGAACGGCGTGATCACCGGCAAGGGCCTGTCCTACGGCGGCTCCTTGATCCGTCCGGAGGCCACCGGCTACGGCGCAATTTACTATACCTGTGAGGTGTTTAAGCACCAGCACGATGACATCAAGGGCAAAACCTTTGTGGTCTCCGGCTTCGGTAATGTGGCCTGGGGTGCGATTAAGAAGATCACTGCGCTGGGTGGCAAGGCGTTGACCATCAGCGGTCCGGACGGCTATGTGTACGACCCGGACGGTATCGCCACGGAGGAGAAGATCAATTATCTGCTGGAGATGCGGGCCTCCGGTCGCGACCGCGTGCAGGACTATGCAGACAAATTCGGCGCAGAGTTCCACCCGGGAGAGAAGCCATGGGGCGTTAAGGGTGATGTGATCCTGCCTTGCGCCACCCAGAACGAGGTGACTTTGGAGGACGCCAAGAAGATCGTTGCCAACGGCGCGAAGTATTACATAGAGGTGTCCAATATGCCCACCACTGCGGACGCCCTCAATTACTTAATGGACCAAAAAGATCTGATCGTTGCACCGTCTAAGGCTGTCAATGCCGGTGGCGTGTGTGTGTCCGGTTTGGAAATGAGTCAAAACTCCCAGCGCCTGTCTTGGACGGCGGAGAAAGTGGACGCCAAACTGCACCAGGCGATGATCAATATTCATAAGCATTCCGTAGAAGCCGCAGAACGCTACGGCCTAGGCTACAACCTGGTGGCCGGTGCCAATATCGCCGGTTTTGAAAAGGTCGCAGACGCTATGCTGGCGCAGGGCATTTATTAAAATTCAATTTTTCCCGTAAATTTGTAACCCCCGGTACGCGTTGTACCGGGGGTATTTAATTGGCAATTATTGCTAAAATGTACCGCAAATGTTTATGTAAATTGTATAATGAATTTTTATTGTGAATGTGTTATTGTTTAGTTGAGAATAAAGAATGAAGAAATGATAAAGTTGGAGGTGATTTGCACATATTTTGTGTTGCTGTTTCGCTAACTGACAAAAAGGAGAGAAGAACAAATGAAAAAGACATTATCTGTATTTTTAAGTTTTGTAATGCTGTTTGCCTGTCTTTGCGTAGGAGGCATATCTGCCCAGGCGGCGGAAAAGAAGACAAAAATTACATATTTATATGAGCCGGAAACGCAGACGCTGTATATCCGCGGCAAGGGCGCTGTACCAGCATATTATTTAGGTTGGGATGAATGTAAAAATGATGACTATAATGATAAATTTTCTGAACGAGACGAATATTATGGTATTGTAAAAGAAAGCACCAGCGACGGTAGCTACACGATCGTCGATTCGTCTGAAATCGACTATGAAATACTTATTCGTAACATTTATCCCTCTTTTTATATCGACACGACACGGTATGTAAAGAAAATCGTTTTTGAGGAGGGGATCACCTCCATTGGTGATGGCGCATTTTCCTATGCGTTTCCGAAATTAGAGCAGGTGGGATTTTCTTCCACCATTACTTCCATTGGCGGTGATGTGTTCTGCTGCGATGGCGGAGATACAAACAATATTACGGTGCCTGCGACGGTAAAGAATTTGGATTCGTGTGCTTTTTCAGGAGTAGTTAAGGGCAATGTTGTGATTTTGGGTAAATCCACCAAGTTTGTGAACATTGGTCAGTATGGCTTATTGATGGATCCAGCTGTACGCATCTATTGCTTGCCCGGGTCTACCATTGAGAAGCAGTGCAAGCAGAACAACGCCAGTAAAGATCCATATATTAAAAAGGTAAACTATAAAGTCATCAAAACCCCGGCGCAGGTGAGTGGTGTAAAAGCCGGCACCACCGGCAGCACGGTAAAACTCACCTGGAAAAAGGCCAAGTACGCCAATCGGTACAAGGTGCAGCGGTATGTGGTCAGCCAAAAGAAGTGGAAGACTTATGCCACTGTTACCGGCACTTCTTACACCTTTAAGAATATGGCAGGCTCTACCAATTACCGTTTCCGTGTAATTGGCGTGAACCGCATTTGCGACGCAAACTTTAGCGGCAAGGCCAGCAAGGAGTGCAAGGCTAAGACCAAGTTCGGCAAGGTGCTCGGCGTAAAAGTCAGCGACAAGAACGGCAAGCTGAGCGCTAAGTGGAACGCCGTGCGGGAAGCGAAAAGTTACCAGGTGTATTACGCCACCAAGAAAGACGGCAGCTACAAGAAGCTGGGCACTGCCTCCGGCACTTCCTTTAAGAAAAAGGTCACCAAAGGCAAGACTTACTATGTAAAAGTCCGTGCAGTTAAAAAGAACAGCAAGGGCAAAACCGTCTACGGCGCGTATTCCGATGTGAAGTCCGTGAAAGTATGAGTATAAATTAAAACAAGAAAGAGAGGTACTTATTATGAAAAAAGCATTATCTGTATTTTTAAGTTTTGTTATGTTGCTTAGTTGCCTGTGCTTTGGCAGTATAACTGCACAGGCTGCTAGGATAAAGGCCGACAATTTGACATCGCTTTACGATTCAGACACGCAAACGCTCTATGTAAACGGAAGGGGGAAAATTCCAGGAAAATACTGGGGCTTTAACGCACGAGAGGCAGAAAGCCATGATACAGAGGGATACTTCATTTCAGATGTTTCCATGACCATCAAGAATAGTTGTTTTGAATACGAAGATGTAATCACAGATCCTAATGATCCTCGTTTGCAAGAGATTGCTCTGCGCAAGACTTACCCGGATTGGTATGTGGATATTACCCGCCATGTGAAGAAACTGGTGATCGGCGAGGGCATTACGGATATTGGCGATTGTGCATTTGCGCGTTCTTTTGATTCCTTAGAAAAGGTTGTGCTGCCCAGCACATTGAAGACAATAGGGGATTGTTCGCTGGATAATGATAGCTTGAAAAGTATTGTAATACCTGCGTCTGTTGGATTTTTGCATAGTGAGTTCTTGGACAGTGACAGCTATGCCAAAGTCGTTATCAAGGGTAAAAATACTTATTTCCCTGAGGATGGAAATGGTTACATCAGTCGGTTGAACTATAAAATTTATTGTTTGCCCGGCTCAAGAATGGAAAAGCAGTGCAAGAAATATAATAAAGGCAAAAAAGCGCCGTACACGATCGACTATAAAGTTATCAAAACGCCGGCGCAGGTGAGTGGGGTAAAAGCCGCCACCACCGGCAGCACGGTAAAACTCACATGGAAAAAGGCCAAGTACGCCAATCGGTACAAGGTGCAGCGGTATGTGGTCAGCCAAAAGAAGTGGAAGACTTATGCCACTGTTACCGGAACCAGCTATACTTTTAAGAACATGGCAGGCTCTACCAATTACCGCTTTCGTGTAATTGGCGTCAATCGCATTTGCGACGCAGACTTTAGCGGCAAAGCCAGTAAAGAGTGCAAGGCCAAGACCAAGTTCGGCAAGGTGCTGGGCGTGAAAGTCAGCGACAAGAACGGCACGCTGAGCGCTAAGTGGAACGCCGTGCGAGAAGCGAAAAGCTACCAGGTGTATTACGCTACCAGGAAAGACGGCAGCTACAAGAAGCTGGGCACCGCCTCCGGAACTTCCTTTAAGAAAAAGGTCACCAAAGGCAAGACCTACTATGTAAAAGTCCGTGCAGTTAAAAAGAACAGCAAGGGCAAAACCGTCTACGGCGCGTACTCCGATGTGAAGTCTGTATATGTAGATTGGTAAAATCGTTGCGGCGGTCGGGCGTGTGCTTGACCGCCGCTGCTGCGTATGTTAAAATGAGAAAAACCCTTTTGGCGGTGATTTTATGGCCCATTATGAAGCCTATATTGCCCGGTACGGCGACCGGGATTTTAACGAAATGCCCTTTAATGAGGTGGATGGGCTGATCTTTTCTCAGCTGGCGTATGTGGACTATGCGGGGATCGTTGGGGGCGCAGACGCCCAGTTCCAGACCCTGCTGGACGATGCGGCGCGGCAGTATTTTGCTCTGCATCCGGCAGAGGAGATCGACAATGAGATCGGCATTGTGCAAAAGGCGATTTATCTTTTGCAGCTTTGTGCAGACACGCGCCGCTATGGCAACACCCGGCTGTCCGCTTATGTGAATAATGTAAACATCAAGATCGACAAGCAGTTTTCCGCCGTTGGCTTTCACCTGAACGACGGCAGCCTGTTGGTGGCGTTCCGAGGTACGGACACCAGCATTACCGGGGTAAAAGAATCGGCCATGCTCAGCTATATGTTCCCGGTGCCGGCCCAGATTGAGGCGCTGTACTATTTTCAGGAGACGGCATCTCTGACCGAGGGCGATGTGCGGGTGTGCGGCCACTCCAAGGGTGGCAATTTGGCCGTTTTTGCTGCCGTGTCCTGCTCTAATTCACTGAAAAAGCGCATTCGTGGCGTGTATGAATATGACGCTCCCGGGTTCCCGGAGCCCATGGTGCACCGCTATGACTATCTGGAAATGCGGGACCGTCTGTTCTCTTATGTGCCGGAGCGGTCGGTGATCGGCTGTCTGCTGGAGCACAATGCAGATACCAAGATTGTGCAAAGCGAGAACGAGGGCTTAAAGCAGCACCAGGCTGCCTCCTGGGTGGTGGAGGACGACCGCTTTTGCTATGTGCCCAGTCGGGACGAGGCGTCGCTGTTTATTGAAAAGTACATCAAGATGGTGATGGACGATGTGGGGCCGGAAAATATGGAGACGGTGTTTGAGACCCTGTTTACCTTTTTCGAAAGCGCCGGCATTACCGATTATGAGGCACTGCGGAGCTTTGACGCCGGGGATATGCTGCGCACCCTGTACTCCGTGACCGGCATTACCGAGGATCAGCGTCACCTGCTGGAGCACACATTGAAGTTGGCGGTGAGCGATTTGTCCCGCCTGCTCTATAAAGAGAAGATTGAGAGTTACATTAAGCGTCTGGACGCGGTGATTGCCCCGGAGGAGGCCAGCCGCACCAAATCCGGTTTGCGCCGCACCTCGCGAGAGAAGAAAGAACCGGCCGATAAAGAGAAAAAAGAAATGGAAGAGAGAAAAGAGCCAAAACCGAAAGAAAAATCGAAGAAAGAACCAAAGCAGAAGAAAGAAAAGCCGGCAAATAAATAGGCAAAAGCCGCTGACAAGTGTCGGCGGCTTTTATATATTCTTAATTCGATTCGTCCTTGGGTTTCAGATACTGGTTATTGTACTTTTCAAGAAATAGCAGTACACTTTGCTTGAGCACTTCCATCTGACTTTTCAGATAATACTCGTCCTCAAACATAGCATAGTGCACACAGGCGCGCACAAAAATAAAGATCAGCGGCGTGATGACCGTATAGGGAATGCCGATCTTCGGCTCCAACTCTTTTGCGTACTGGGTGTAACGCTCGTTGACCCCCTGAAAGAACTTCTTGCCGTGTTCAATGTACTTGGGCAAGGTGTAAACCTGGTACATCAGGCGGTATTTTTTGCCGTGCTTTTTGGCGGTCCAGTAGGGAACTTCCTCAAGAAACCGCATTACATCTTTTGGGTCTGTGGGAGCCATGGTCAAAAAGTCGTCCTCCACCTTGGACATACAGTAGGCGGTGGAGTCGATAATCAGCTCGTCCAAATTCTTAAAATAAACATACAGGTTGGCTTTGGTGCAGCCGCAGGCTTCTGCCAGCGCCTGGGTGCCGGTTCCGGTTAATCCGTTTTCCGCATAGCAGGCAAAGCATTTTTCCATCAGTTCCTGCCGTTTCATATCATGCTGTTGAGGAATTCGCTTCATTGCTTGTTGCTCCTATGAGATAAATCCATTTGATTACTTAGGATAGCATATCTTGTCAAAAGAAGCAAGTCACTTTCTGTGAAAAAAGGGACGGTACACAAACCGCCCCTTTTTTATAGAAGATTTACAGGCTCAAACGCGAGTCACCTGAAAGCCGGTGCAAGCATAGGCGGTGTCCGTAACCGGGTACTGCTTAAAGAACTGATATTGGGAGTAAGAACTGGAAAGAATCTCTCTGCCGTCCTCCTCAATGAACTCCACTATGTGGGGCACAAAACGCAGCGATTCAATATCCTCCGGGGTACAGCCCTCGTGGTACTCGGTCATTAACGCTGTGAACTCCTCCTTGGTAAACGCCTTTGAGACGATACGCTTCGGGTCAATGGGCGCAAACAGGGGAGAAATGATAAAGCGAGTCTTGCCCACTTTTAATGTGACACAGTCGGTGAGCACCAGTACATCTTTTCCGCTTGCCTCCAAGGCTCCCAAAAAATCGCTCTTTAAGGTCTTGTAGTCACCGGGCAGGGTCAGGTAAGTTTTGCGGTCTATCATCGGGGGTCCTCCTTCATTGCTTTGACAGGTTGTGTAATGGGCAAATTATTGGAAATTGTAAAATAATTTTGTTCTATTTTACTATATTCTCTTCACAATTTCAATAGAATGTGGTAAAATAAGCCAAAGAATAGGGCAACTCTATTCTGTTTTAGGGGGAATGACTATGAAAGCAAAGAATCCGGGCGCTTTGTCTGGGCGCACCTGGACCTCCATTCTGCTGTTTGGCCTGATCGGACAAATTGCCTGGGTGGTAGAGAATATGTATTTCAGCCGTTTTATGCAAAATGAGATCACCCGCGCGCCTTATGCCACTACGCTGATGGTGGCGTTCTCCGCACTGTTTGCTACGCTGTCTACGCTGCTGGGCGGCGCCATCTGCGACCGTACCGGCAAGCGCAAGGTGTTTATCACCTGGGGGTATTTGATCTGGGGCTTTACCATTATGGCCTTTGCCCTGATCCCTATGCAGCCGGCGCCGGATAAAGTCAAGGCCATGGTGATTTTGGTGGTTGTCATGGACTGCGTGATGTCTGTGATCGGTTCCATCAGTAACGATGCGTCCTTTAACACCTGGATCACAGATATGACGAATACCGCCAACCGCAGCAAGGTAGATACCATTTTGGCGGTGCTGCCGCTGCTGGCCATTGCTGTTGTGTTTGTAGGCTTTGACGGGCTGACCAATGCCGCTGCCACTACCGACGACTGGAAAAAGTTCTTTATGCTTCTGGGTATTATTCCCACTGTCGGCGGCCTGATCGGCGTGTTCTTGATGAAAGACAAGCCGGGTCTGCAAAAAAAGACGGACGGTAATTTTCTGGCCGACTTTGTGTACAGCTTAAACCCGAAAGTCATCAAAGAAAACAAGCTGCTGTATGTTTGTCTATCCGGCAATATGGTGGCGGCTATTGCATACCAGATCTATGTGAACTATTTGTTCAATATTATTGAGGGCACGCTGCAAATCAAGGATTATATTGTCCCGGTGGCCATTATTGGCCTGGCGGCGGCCGTGGGCTCCGTTTTGGTGAGTACCGCTATGGATAAAGTGGGCAAAAAGCACTTTTTCTATCCCACCATTATTGCCGGGATCATCGGCTGCGTAATTATTTGGAGCGCTAAGTTTTTCGTAGGCAAAAACCTAAAGGCGGAACTGGCGATTTTAATTGTCGGTGGTATTTTGGTGATTGGTGTAACCCTGGTGATGGCAGGGTTGTTTACCGCTTCCTATCGGGACTGCATTCCAAAGGGCCGGGAGGGTCTGTTCCAGGGCTGTCGTATGGTGCTGTATGTGTTGGTGCCCATGATTATCGGACCGCTGATTGCCCAGTTTATTATCAATCAGTATAATAAAGGTGTTACCGACAGCGCGGATATTGTGTATCCCATGGAGCTGTTCTTGGGCGCCGCCGCGGTTATGGTGTTCTGCTTTATTCCTGCCTCTGTTGTGCGCAAAAAGCAGGACGCGGTGCATGAAAAATTGCTGGAAGAAATGAAAGAGGAACAGGCGCAATCGTCTGCAAAATAAATGCCGATAAGCCCTCTCCCCGGAGGGGGCTCGCGCATTGCTTTTGCGGCGGCGGAATTCACCATTTTGTAATCAAATTATGTCTTGACTTTAGGTCTTGTGTCCAGTATAATATCTGTTTAGAACGAACAGCAATTTTGATGGAGAGTACAGAATATGACATTGCTTATTCAGAACGCGCGCTGCTGGAACGGCGGCGGGTTTCATACGGCAGATGTCCTCTTACAGGGAGGCAAAATAAAGTCCCTCGGCACCTCCATTTCCTCTGATGGGGTCAATGCCCTTTTTGACGCAAGGGGTCAGTATTTCCTTATACCGGGTTTCGTTGATGTGCATGTGCATCTCCGTGAGCCCGGTTTTTCTTATAAGGAGACCATTGCCACCGGGTCCGGGGCGGCAGCTGCGGCGGGCTATACCACCGTTTGCGCAATGCCCAATTTGACCCCGGCGCCGGATACGCCGGCTCATTTGGCAGAGGAACAGGCGATCATTGACCGGGATGCCACAATCCAGGTTTTGCCCTTTGCCTCTATTACCAAGGGGCGCAAAGGTAGTGGCGAATTGGTGGATTTTGAAGCGCTGTCACCAAAGGTGGTGGGCTTTTCCGACGATGGTTGCGGTGTGCAGGACGAGGGCTTAATGCGAGAAGCGATGGTGCGATGCAAGGCGCTGAACAAAGTGATCTCCGCCCACTGCGAGGTCAACGATCTGCTGAATGGCGGCTACATTCACGACGGCGCTTACTGCAAGGCGCACGGTCACCGGGGCATTTCTTCCGCCTCTGAGTGGAAGATGATCGAGCGGGACTGCCGCTTGGCGTCGGATACCGGTTGTCGTTACCATGTGTGCCACATTTCCACCAAGGAGAGCGTGGAAGTGATTCGAGAAGCGAAAAAAAGCGGCGTGCCCGTCACCTGCGAGACCGGCCCCCACTACCTTGTTCTGTGTGATGAGGACTTACAGGAGGACGGTCGGTTCAAGATGAACCCGCCCTTGCGCAGCCGCAGCGATAGGGAAGCCCTGTTAGAGGGCGTGGCAGACGGCACGGTGGATGTGATCGCCACCGACCATGCGCCCCATAGTGCTGCAGAAAAAGAGAAGGGTCTGTCCGGTTCCGCCATGGGTATTGTGGGACTGGAAACGGCATTCCCGGTGCTGTACACCAAGCTGGTGCGTACCGGCGTGATGACCTTTGAAAAGCTGATTCAAATGATGGCCGTGCGGCCAAGAGAAATATTTGACCTGCCGGTTGGCGAGATTGTTCCCGGCGCACCGGCGGATCTGTGCCTGCTGGACACGGACTGCAACTGGACGGTAGACCCGGACAAGTTTGTGACCATGGGCAGGGCAACGCCTTTTGCCGGTTGGCAGGTGCAGGGCAAAAACAGATTGACGGTATGGAGAGGAGAAGTAGTATATGAAGCCTTACGATAAGCAGTTGGTGCTGGAGAACGGCAAGCAGTTCTTCGGCTACGGCTTTGGCGCAGATAAGAGTGCCATTAACGAGATCGTGTTTAACACCTCTATGGTGGGGTATCAGGAGATCGTTTCCGACCCCAGTTATACGGATCAAATGGTTGTGATGACTTACCCGCTCATCGGCAACTACGGTATGACCGATGAGGATTATGAGACCAAGATTCCCACTATGGGCGGCCTGATCGTGCGGGAATACAACGATCAGCCCTCCAATTTCCGTTATACCAAGACCCTGTCTGAGGTGCTGGAGGAATATGGAATTCCCGGTATCAGTGGGATTGACACCCGCATGCTCACCCGCATCATTCGAGACGAAGGCAGCCAAAAAGTGGGCATCTTCCCGGCGGATATGCCTTATGACAGTGCCCTGTGGCAGGTGAAGAATTACACCATTCCCACAGATATGGTGTCTCGGGTTAGCTGCAAAAAGCGCTGGTATTCCCGTACCCCTAACCATAAGTACGATGTGGTAGCCATCGACTGCGGGATAAAGCTGAATATTATCCGCAAGCTGAACGAAAAAGGCTGCAATGTGACGGTTGTGCCTTACGATACTACAGCGGAGGAGATTCTGCGAATGCATCCGGACGGACTGTTCCTGTCTAATGGTCCCGGTAACCCGGAGGATGTGACCCCGGTGATCGAAGTGGTGCAGCAGCTTAAGGGCAAGCTGCCTATCTTCGGCATTTGTCTTGGGCACCAGATGATCAGCCTGGCGCTGGGAGCGAAGACCTTTAAGATGAAGTTTGGCCACCGGGGCGGTAACCACCCGGTGAAGCATTTGGAGAACGGCAAGATCGAGATCACCTCGCAGAACCATTCTTATGCGGTGGATGTGGCCTCCCTGGCCGGCACGGAGCTGGAGCTGACCCACATGAACTTGCTGGATCGCACAGCTGAAGGTGTGGCCTCCCCGGAGAACCGGCTGTTCTCCGTGCAGTACCACCCGGAGAGCGCACCCGGTCCACAGGACAGTGCCTATTTGTTTGACCGGTTTATTGATTTGATGGAGGAGGCGCAGAACCATGCCTAAGCGTACAGATATTCATAAAGTATTGGTGATCGGCTCCGGCCCCATCGTCATTGGCCAGGCGGCGGAGTTTGACTATGCCGGCACCCAGGCCTGTCTTGCCCTGCGTGAGGAGGGCTATGAAGTCGTGCTCATCAACTCCAACCCGGCTACCATTATGACCGATACGGATATTGCCGATAAAGTCTATATGGAGCCGCTGAATTTGGAATATGTGGCGCGTATTATTCGTCATGAGCGCCCGGACGCTATCTTGCCTTCCCTGGGCGGCCAAACCGGTCTGAACTTGGCGGTACAGCTGGCGAAAAAAGGCGTTTTGCAAGAGTGCGATGTAGAAATTCTCGGCACCAGCTTTGAGTCCATTGAGCGGGCTGAGGACCGAGAGTTGTTTAAGGAACTTTGCCAGGGACTTGGGGAGCCGGTGCTGCCCTCAGAGATCGCAGAGACCTTGGAGGACGGTCTGCGTGCTGCTGCAGAGATCGGTTATCCCGTTGTGCTGCGTCCGGCCTTTACCCTTGGCGGCACCGGCGGCGGCTTTGCGGATGATGAAGAAGAGTGCCGTGTGATGCTGAAAAATGCCTTGGCCCTGTCACCGGTGCACCAGGTGCTGGTGGAAAAGAGCATTAAGGGCTATAAAGAAGTAGAATATGAGGTGATGCGGGACGCCAACGATACCGCCATTACCATTTGTAATATGGAGAATATTGACCCGGTGGGTATCCATACCGGCGACTCTGTGGTGGTGGCTCCTTCTCAGACCCTTACCAACAAAGAGTACCAAATGCTCCGTGATTCAGCTTTGAAGATTATTCGGGAGCTGAAGATCGAGGGCGGGTGCAATGTGCAGTTCGCGCTGGACCCTCACTCATTCCAGTATTATCTCATTGAGGTGAACCCCCGCGTCAGCCGTTCCTCTGCCTTGGCTTCCAAGGCCAGCGGCTATCCCATTGCCCGGGTCAGCGCCAAGATTGCCGTGGGTATGCATCTGGACGAGATTCCTATCGCCAATACCCCCGCTTCCTTTGAACCTACCCTGGACTATGTGGTCACCAAGATCGCCCGGTTCCCCTTTGACAAATTCGCCGACGCCAACAATACGCTGAACACCCAGATGAAGGCCACCGGCGAGGTGATGAGCGTAGGTCGCACCATGGAGGAGAGCCTGCTTAAGGCGGTGCGCTCCCTGGAGATTGGCGTTTGCCATCTGTATATGAAGAAGTTTGACACGTACAGTCAAGAGGAGCTGCTGGACTATATCCACACCGGCACCGATGATCGGCTGTACGCCATTGCCCAGTTGATCCGGCTGCGCTGCGATTTGAACCGCATTTATAATGCCACGAAGATTGATATGTGGTTTTTGGAAAAGTTCAAGAATATTGTGGACTTTGAGGCGGTATTGCGAGCCAATCCCCAGGATGAACAGACCTTACGGGACGCCAAAAAAATGGGCGTGTCCGACAAATATATCGGCCAGCTGTGGGGTATGACGGAGGCGGAAGTCTTTAACCTGCGCAAGTCGATCAAGCTGTTCCCGGTGTATAAGATGATCGACACCTGTGCCTCTGAGTTTGACTCCTATGTGCCGTACTTCTACTCCACCTATGAGGAGGAGAATGAGTCCGTTGTATCAGATAAAAAGAAGATCGTAGTGCTTGGCTCCGGCCCCATTCGTATCGGTCAAGGCGTGGAATTTGACTACTCCACCGTTCACGCTATTTGGTCCATTCGGGACGCCGGGTATGAGGCGATTATCATCAATAACAACCCGGAGACCGTGTCTACCGACTACACCACCTCGGACAAACTGTATTTTGAGCCGCTGACGGTGGAAGATGTGATGAATGTGATCGAGCTGGAGCAGCCCATGGGCATTGTGGTGTCCCTTGGCGGTCAGACCGCCATTAACCTGGCGCCTCCGCTGGACGCACTGGGTGTGCCCATCATCGGCACCGATGTGGCTGCCATTGACCGGGCAGAGAACCGGGACAGCTTTGAAAAGGTAATGGAAAAGCAGGGCATTCCCCAGCCTAAGGGCCTGGCGGTCACGGATATTGAAGAGGGCGTGCGCGTTGCCGCCTCCATCGGTTATCCTGTGCTGGTGCGCCCCTCCTTTGTATTGGGTGGTCGTGCCATGCAGATCGTTGCCAATGAGGAGAGCCTGCGCCACTACCTGCAAACGGCTGTGGAGATCAACACCGATCAGCCGGTGCTGGTGGATAAATACATTATGGGTAAAGAGCTGGAGGTGGACGCCATCTGTGACGGCACAGATGTGTTCATTCCTGGTATTATGGAGCATGTGGAGCGCACCGGCGTACATTCCGGCGACTCTATCAGCATCTACCCCACCTTCTCTGTCAGCCAGGCGGTCAAGGACAAGATTATTGATTATACCGTGAAACTGGGTACGGCCATCGGCATCGTGGGCCTTTACAATATCCAGTTTATTGCAGACAGCAACGACGATGTGTATGTGATCGAGGTGAATCCCCGTTCTTCCCGCACGGTGCCGTTCCTGTCCAAGGCCACTTCCGTGCCTATGGCGCACATTGCCACCCAGGTGATCCTGGGCCACAGCTTAAAAGAGCAGGGCATTACGGAGGTGTATCCCACGGAGAAAAAGCGCTGGTATGTGAAGGCACCTGCGTTCTCCTTTAGCAAGCTGAAAGGGATGGACACTTATCTGTCCCCGGAGATGAAGTCCACCGGCGAGGCGATCGGTTACGACAAGAGCCTGACTCGCGCTCTGTATAAAGCGTTACAATCCAGCGGGCTGCATGTGTCTAACTACGGCACGGTGCTGGTGACCATTGCGGATCAGGACAAGCCTACTGCGCTGCCGTTGATCCGTCGGTTCTACGACCTGGGCTTTAATATCGAAGCCACTGAGGGCACCGCCAAGTACCTGAAAGACCACGGCATTCGCACCCGGGTGCGGCAAAAGCTCACTGAGGATGACAGCGACGAAATCTTGATGGCACTGCGCCAGGGGCACATTGCCTATGTGATTAACACCATTGATATTAACCACGGCGACAGTCACTCGGACGGCTCGGAAATTCGCCGGGCTGCGGTGGAAAACAATGTGACCATGTTCACCTCGCTGGACACGGTAAAGGTGCTGCTGGATGTGCTGGAGGAGATCACTTTGGGTGTGTCCACCATTGACGCGGAGTAAGCGTATGTATAAACAAGGTATTTTTACAATAGAAGAAAATCGACCTCTGACCGCCAGCGTGTACCGTATGGTGCTGGCAGGGGACACCCGGTACATTATAGCGCCGGGCCAGTTTGTGAACATTGCCCTGGAGGGCAAGTTCCTGCGCCGCCCCATCTCCGTCTGCGATTACGACAGCCGGACGGTGACCATCATCTATAAAGTTGTGGGGCAGGGGACGGCCCAAATGGCAAAGATGAAGCCGGGGGAGACGCTGGATGTGCTCACCGGCCTGGGCAACGGCTACACGATGGAGCCTGTGCACCACGCGCTGCTTATCGGCGGTGGTGTGGGCGTGCCGCCCCTTTACAATCTGTGCAAGTGCTTGCGGGCTGCCGGGCAGCAGGTGACGGTGATACTGGGCTTTAACACGGCGGACGAAGTGTTCTACGCCGAGGAATTCGCCGCACTGGGAGCGGAAGTGCGGATTACCACCGTGGACGGCAGTGTAGGCACCAAGGGCTTCGTGACGGACGCTTTCCCGGCGGATTATGACTACATTTATACCTGTGGTCCGCTGCCGATGCTGAGGGCGGTATATGACCGCTCTGCCACCTCCGGTCAGTTCTCCTTTGAGGAGCGCATGGGCTGCGGCTTTGGCGCTTGTATGGGCTGCACCTGCAAGACCAAGTACGGCAACAAGCGCATTTGCAAGGACGGGCCGGTGCTGGTAAAGGAGGAGATCGTATGGTAGACCTGCGTGTGAATTTGTGCGGGCTAGAGCTGGACAATCCGGTGGTTCCTGCCTCCGGCACCTTCGGCTTCGGCAAGGAATTCAGCGAATTTTATGATATTAACATGTTAGGCTCTTTCTCCTTTAAGGGCACCACAAGGGATGCACGTTTTGGCAATCCCACCCCCCGCATTGCAGAATGCACCGCCGGCATGATCAATGCCGTTGGTCTGCAAAATCCCGGGGTGCACCATGTGACCCAGCATGAACTGCCGGAGCTGAAAAAAATCTTTCACAAGCCGGTGATCGCCAATGTGAGCGGCTTCTCCGTGGAGGACTATGCCTATACCTGCCAGCTGCTGGACAAAGAGGAGCAGGTTGGGATTTTGGAAGTGAATGTATCCTGCCCCAATGTGCACGGCGGCGGTATGAGCTTTGGCACCGATCCGGCCTGTGCCGCAGAAGTGACCCGGGCGGTAAAGGCAGTGACCACCAAGCCGGTGTTCATTAAGCTGTCGCCTAATGTAACGGATATTGTAGCCATTGCCAAGGCTTGCGAAGAGGCCGGTGCGGATGGTATTTGTCTGATCAACACCCTGCTGGGTATGCGCATTGATCTTAACCGGCGTCGACCGGTGATTGCCAACACCATGGGCGGCTTTAGCGGCCCGGCGGTGTTTCCGGTGGCGGTGCGTATGGTGTACCAGGTGGCCAGTGCCTGCAACATTCCCGTGATGGGCTGCGGCGGCGTTACCAGTGCCCGGGATGTGGTGGAGATGATGATGGTCGGTGCCACGGCTGTACAGGTAGGCGCTGCCAATTTGGTAGACCCCTACGCTTGCAAAAAAATCATTGAGGATCTGCCGACTGTGTGCGCAGACCTGGGGATTGATAAATTAAGTGATGTGATAGGAGTGGTAAAAAATGGGTAAAGATGTGATCGTGGCTTGCGATTTTGCAAGCGCAGAGGCAACCTTTGCGTTCCTGGACAAATTCACGGAGGAAAAGCCCTTTGTGAAGATTGGTATGGAACTGTATTACGCAGAGGGTCCGTCCATTGTGCGAGAGCTGAAAAAGCGTGGACACAAGATCTTTTTGGATCTGAAGTTGCACGATATTCCCAATACGGTAAAGAAGTCCATGGCAGTGCTGAGCCGACTGGATGTGGATATGACCAATGTGCACGCTGCCGGTACAGTAGAGATGATGGAGGCCGCACTGGAGGGCCTGACCCGGCCGGACGGCACGCGTCCGCTGCTGATCGCCGTGACCCAACTGACCTCCACCAGTGAGGAGCGCATGCAAAAAGAACTGCTCATCAATGCGAATATCAACGACACCATTGTGCAGTACGCCAAGAATGCCAAGACCGCCGGTCTGGACGGCGTGGTGTGCTCGCCGCTGGAGGCAGGCATGGTGAAGGACGCCTGCGGCAAGGCCTTTATGACCGTGACCCCCGGCGTACGCTTTGCAGACGGCGACCTGGGCGACCAGGTGCGGGTGACCACCCCTGCCAAGGCAAAGGAGATCGGTTCCGACTACATTGTGGTGGGCCGCCCCATTACCGCTGCCGATGACCCGGTGGCTGCGTACAGACGCTGCTGCCGTGAATTTATAGATTAAGGAGTGTTATTATGACCATTACTAAGGAACAGATTGCAAAAGATTTGCTGTCCATTCGTGCTGTGTTCTTAAAGCCGGACGATCCCTTTACCTGGGCTTCCGGTATCCACAGCCCCATTTACTGCGACAACCGGCTGACTTTGTCCGCGCCTGCGGTACGGAAAGATGTGGAGGCCGGACTGGCTGAGATTGTAAAAGAGAAGTTCCCGGAAGCGGAGATGCTGATGGGCACCTCCACGGCGGGCATTGCCCACGCAGCCATTACCGCTACCATTTTGGACCTGCCCATGGGTTATGTGCGCTCCGGCCATAAGGATCACGGCCGCCAAAACCAAATTGAGGGCAAAATGGAGCCGGGCACGAAGGTCGTGGTGATTGAAGATTTGATTTCCACCGGCGGCTCTGTGCTGGAAGTGGTAGATGTGCTGCGCCAGGCCGGTGCTCAGGTGCTGGGTATTGCCTCCATCTTCACCTACGGTCTGCAAAAGGGCGTGGAGCGCCTGGCTGCTGCCGATGTGGTGAACTACAGCCTGTCTGACTTTGACACCCTGTCCAAGGTGGCTGCCGCCGAGGGCTATATCGCAGACAAGGATATTGCCAAGCTGACCGCGTTCCAAAAGAACCCCCAGGACCCGGCTTGGATGGAACTGTAAGCAAAAGGAGTGGTCTTTATGCGCCATTGTTTAGATACAACGGACTTTACGGTAGAAGAGATTGACGATTTGATTCACTTGGCTACGGACATTATCGCCGACCCTAAGAAATACGCCCATGTGTGCGACGGCAAAAAATTGGCAACCCTGTTTTTTGAGCCGTCGACCCGCACCCGCCTGTCTTTTGAAGCGGCGATGATGGAGTTGGGCGGCAATGTGCTGGGCTTTGCAGCGGCCAATTCTTCCTCTGCCTCCAAGGGCGAGACGGTAGGGGACACGGTGAAGATCGTGTCCTGCTATGCGGATATTATCGCTATGCGCCACCCGCTGGAGGGTGCGCCCCGGGTTGCCAGCTTTAAGAGCGATGTGCCCATCATCAACGCCGGGGACGGAGGCCACAGCCACCCCACGCAGACCTTAACGGACCTGCTCACCATTTATCGGGAAAAGGGTCGTTTGGACCACCTGACCATCGGCCTTTGCGGGGATTTAAAATTTGGCCGCACGGTGCATTCCCTCATTAAGGCTATGTGCCGCTATACGGATGTGGAGTTTGTGCTGATTTCCCCCAAGGAGTTGGCAGTGCCGGATTATATCAAAACGGATGTGCTGGACGCCTCCGGTATGAAGTACACAGAGGTGGAGCACATGGAAGATGTGATGCCCCGGCTGGATGTGCTTTATATGACCCGTATTCAGAGAGAGCGCTTCTTTTCGGAAGACGAGTACCTGCGTCATAAGGACGCCTTTGTACTGGACCCGGAGAAGCTGGAAAGCGCCAAAAGTGATCTGACCATTATGCACCCGCTGCCTCGGGTCCATGAGATCACCGTGGATGTGGACGACGATCCGCGAGCCAAGTATTTTGAACAGGCCAAGAACGGCAAATATATGCGTATGGCGCTGATTATGACGCTGCTGAAGTGGGGAGGTGTACTGGAATGACCATTGATTCGATCCAAAACGGCTATGTACTGGACCATATCCCCGCGGGTATGGGTATGCGTATTTATAAGCTGCTGGGGCTGGACAAGACAGACGCCCAGGTGGCGCTGATCCAAAACGCCAAGTCCTCTAAAATGGGCAAAAAAGATGTGCTTAAGATCGCCACGGACAAGTTTGACTTGAACTTGGACGCGGTGGCGTACCTGGCGCCCCATACCACCGTGAATGTGATCTGCGGTGGAAAAGCGGCGGAAAAGCAGGCGCTGCGTCTGCCGGAAAAGCTGGTGAATATGGTGCATTGCCCCAATCCGGCGTGCATCAGCAACCACGAGCAGGTGGATGATGTGTTCACTCTGGTTGACCCGGACAAGGGCACCTACCGCTGCCTGTACTGCGAGACCGCAGCAAAATAAGAATAGACTGTATAAAGAGAGCCACCGGCATTGCCGATGGCTCTCAGACTGTCGATAAAGCGGCTAAACCGCGCCTCTTATAAAATTCTAATAGGCGTTTCATAGGGCAGGGGCTTGCTCCTGCCGCAGCTTTCTATTATCACTATTGACTTGAAAAAATCGGCTTGAACATCGAGTTCAAGCCGATTTTGGCGCTTTTTGTCTTTTGCTCGGGGGCAGTACCGTTGTACGGCTCCCGCACGCAAAAAACAAAATTTATCTCGCTTTCTCTCGGTCTGCCAATGTGAAAAAAGATTTAATCAATAAAGTTAGTGAGAATGGCTCGCTCCGTTTTGGGTGGTTCCACGCCAGCGGCGGCACCGGCGGCTTTGCATTTTAAGAAGTAGGCCATATTCCGCGCCAGTACCCGCATCACTTGCAGACCCTCCAGGTCTTTCATCACATCTTCCGGGGTAAAGCCGTGAACCATATTCCAGTACCGGGAGGAGATCACCGGCATTTGGGCAATGGTAAAGTACTTGTTCAGTTGGTCCAGGGTGGCGGTGGTGCCTGCCCGGCGGGCGCTGGCTACTGCTGCTGCGGGTTTTAAGTAAAAGGCTCTGCCTTTGCCGCAACCGTCGGAATAGAATACCCGGTCCATAAAGGCAGTCAGATTGCCGGTGGCCGCTGCGTAGTGTACCGGCGAGCCAAAGATGAACCCGTCCGCTGTCTTTGCCTTGGCTGTAAAGGCGTTTACCGGGTCGTCGTCAAAGGCACATTTGCCCAGCTTTACACAGCCGTGGCAACCGATGCAGCCGCCGATGGGCTTGTTTCCGATCCAAAAGATCTCGCTGTCAATGCCTTCTTCTTGCAGTGTATGGGCGATCTCCGCCAGGGCTGTGTAGGTGCAGCCGTGCTGGTGGGGAGATCCGTTGACCAATAAGACTTTCATCGCTGTGTCTCCTTATCGAATTCGGTCAATGACCGTTTGTGCGTTCTTGTAAATTTCAGCAGTATCTGTGTTTAAGAACAGGCCGTTTTCGTAGAGAATTCGTCCGTCTACCATAGTTAGGCGTACATTGGTTTTGGCACCGCTGTACACCAGGTTTTTGGTGATGTTGTTGATGGGCTGCATATTGGGCCGATGCAGGTCGATCACGGTTAGGTCCGCCAGCTTACCGGGGGCGATGCAGTCCGCCTCCGGCAGTCCCATACACCGGGCGGAACCTGCGGTGGCTGCTTTTAATATGGCGTTGGCGTCTGCCGCTGCGGCGTTCTTCTCCCGCAGTTTTTGCAGTACGCAGATCAGGTACATTTCCCGGAACATATCCAGCGCGTTGTTGCTGGAGGGACCGTCTGTGCCCACCGCCAGGGGAATGCCCATTTGCAACATTTTTTCCACCGGGGCAATGCCGCTGGCCAGCTTGGCGTTGGAGCCGGCATTCAGCACTGCGTAAACGCCGTGTTTTTTGTAAATGTTCAGGTCCTCATTGCTGACCCAGACACTGTGAAATGCACCGCCCCCGTAATTCCACAGCCCCAGCTGCTCAAACAGCGCCGTAGGGGCCATGCCGTAGCGGCCGATGCAGTCCTGCACCTCGCTCTCCGTCTCACTGGCGTGCATATACACCGGCGCCTTGTACTTCTCTGCCAGCGCCGCAATGGCCTCCATAATGGAGCGGTTGGTGGTGTACTCTGCGTGGAACCCCAGTTGGTAGGACACCAGCGGGTGATCGTTGTTGTAGGTGTTGTAGTATTCTTCCAGAAGCGCCGGGCTTTCCTTAAAATTATTGACCGCACCGCACATTACCGTGCGGAACCCGGCGTCCACCGCCGCCTTTGCCATGGCTTCCGGAAAGTAATACATATCAAAGCAGGCGGAAATGCCGCTCTCCAAATATTCCAGGAATGCCAGTCGGGACAGATGATAAATATCCTCTGCGGTTAGCTTGGCTTCCAAGGGGAAGATTTTGTCATACAGCCAGCTTTGTAGGGGCAGATCGTCGCTAAAGGAGCGGCCAAATGTCATGGCCGAGTGGGTGTGGGCGTTCTTAAAGGCCGGCATCAGCAGATCGCCGTTCAGGTCGATCTCCCGGTCCGCTTTTGCCCCCGGGTTTGCCCCCAGGCACACAATACGGTTGCCGTCTACCCATACCTCTTGGTGCGTAATATTCATTTGGTCCTGTTGCAGTGTTAGCACAGGACCGTTATAAAATCGTATCATACTTCCTCCTGAAACAGGGCGCGCAGGCTCTCGGTGTACGGCGGGCGCAAAATGCCTTTGTCCGTAATAATGGCGGTGATCAGGTCATGGTCCGTAACATCAAAGGCAGGGTTGTAACATTTCGTTTGGGGTAGCGCTGTGGGGCGCTCAAAGTACAGCTCCTTGATCTCGTCCCCGGGGCGCTCCTCGATCTGAATATCTGCGCCGGTGGCACAGTGAGGATCCACCGTGGAGGTAGGCCCAAGCACATAAAAGGGAATACCGTAGTGCTTTGCCAGAATGGCCACCCCGGAAGTGCCGATCTTGTTGGCGGCGTCACCGTTCATAGCCACCCGGTCGCAGCCTACCAGCACCGCTTGGATCCAGCCGTTTTTCATCACCTGGCTGGCCATGTTGTCACAAATCAGGGTCACATCCACGCCGGCTTTTTCCAATTCATAGCTGGTGAGCCGCGCCCCTTGCAGCAGGGGACGGGTTTCGTCGGAGAACACCTTAAAATTGTAGCCCTTTTCCTTGCCCAGCAGGATCGGCCCCAGTCCGGTGCCGTAGCGGCTTGTAGCCAGCTCGCCGGCGTTGCAGTGGGTCAGCAGACCATCGCCATCCCGGAGCAGGGACAAGCCGTAAGCGCTGATTTTTCGGCACATTTCTATGTCCTCAGCCTGCACCGCCAAGGCTTCTGCCATCGGGTCACCGCCATTTTCTATCACCTTTGCCAGCCGTGCAGTGGCCCAGCTCAGGTTCACAGCCGTGGGGCGGGCGCTGTCTAAGTAGGCTTTGCACGCCGCCGGGTCGTCCTTGCCAAATAACGCCATAGAGAATGCGGCGAAGATACCGATGTGCGGTGCGCCCCGTACTGCCAGCGTTTGTATGGCTTCAAAGGCCGCTTCCTTGCTGCCAATGGGCAACCACTTTGCTTCATTGGGCAGTAACCGCTGGTCGAGAATCTCCAGTTTTCCGTCTTGGTATTTCAAGTTTTCCATATTGTCACATCCGTTTCACAGTTTCAAGGATTAGGGATTGGAAATTCTCAGCCACCTTAGCGGCGGTTTCGCCCACCTCTTCGGAGGTTAAGGGACAATCCAGCAGACCGCTGGCCAGGTTTGTAATGCAGCTGACGCCTGCCACGCGCAATCCGCAGTGCCGGGCGGCCTGCGCCTCAATGGCGGTACTCATACCCACGGCGTCCGCACCCAGAGCGGCGCACATTTTGATCTCCGCCGGGGTTTCAAATGCCGGGCCTTGCAGTTGAATATAGACGCCGCTTTTCAGCGGAATATCCAGTGCCTTTGCCGTTTGGCGAAACAGGCGCTGCAAATCCTCGTCATACACATGGCGCATATCCGGAAAGCGTACACCCAGCGCAGGGTCGTTCTCACCCCGCAGGGGAGAGGGGACCAAACTGGAAATGTGGTCCGTCAGCAGCATCAGGTCGCCGGCATGCAGATCACGGCGAATACCGCCGCTGGCGTTGGTCAATAGGACGGTGTGAATGCCCATTTGGCGCATCAGGCGAATGGGCATCACCACCTGCTGGGGCGTATAGCCCTCATACAGGTGCACCCGGCCGTCCATGAGCACCACTTCTTTGTCGCCAATGGTGCCAAAAACAAATCGTCCTTTGTGTCCCGGCGCCGTAGAGACCGGAAAACCGGGTATATCGCTGTAAGGCAGAGCCTCTGCCCCTTCAATTCTCTCTGCAAGGGCACCCAGGCCGCTGCCCAGCACAATACCGATTTGCGGCTTTCTGTCTCTTAGTACGCTTGCGCTCAATGTGTCCATTATTTTCACCTCTCGGAATTTTTATGATTTCATTATAGTGTTTTTTCATCGCCAAATCAACAAAATCTATTGCATTGGCAGAAAGTTTTTGGTATCATTGAGGGGTAGTATTTTATTGTTGGAGGGACAATAGAGCGATGAAGAAGATCCTTTCCGTCTTGTTGTGTGTGACTCTGGTGGCAGTGGGCTTTTTTGCCTTTGCAGGGTGCACAAAAACATCTGATCTAAAGTATGATGTGGCGCTGATCACCGATGGTGGCAGTATCCACGATAAGGCCTATAACCAGTCCGCCTGGGACGGGGTGCAGGCCTATGCCAATGAGAATTCCGCCAAGGCCGTCTATTACCAGCCGGCATTAGAGGAGAACCAAGAGCTGACCACCGATGAGGTGGAGCAGTATGTAAAACTGGCTGTGGACAAGAGTGCCAAGTATATTGTGCTGCCCGGCGAGACCTTTGCCGTGATCTGCTACGAGCTGGCCACCATGTATCCGGAGCTGCATTTTGTTTTGCTGGACGCTGTGCCCCATTCTGCCGGAGACAAGTCTGCGCGGCTGCTGCCCAATGTAATGAGCGCCAGCTTTGATGACCTGCAAAGCGGCTATTTGGCCGGCTTTTCTGCCGTGCTTCAGGGGAATACCAAGCTGGGTTACCTGGGCTCGGTGCAAAACGACCATTCCTCCAACTATGGTGCCGGATTTGTACAGGGCGCTGCCGCAGCGGCGGATACTCTGGGCGTACCGGTGCAGTTGGATTATGCGGATTATGACTCTCCGCTGCTTGATTATGACTACTCTGTGACTTTGACTCCGGTGTATAAGCCCATCAAAGAGGCAGACAAAACCTGCCACAAGGTGGTGGTGAAGAACGGCAACGGTAGCGGTACTTACAAAGAGGGCCAGAATGTGACCGTTTCCTGCGATCTGTTTAACGAGCAGGGGGAGAAGTTCGACCACTGGGAGGTTAAGAGCAACACCGAGGGTGTGAAGGACAAGAAAGTCAATGTGTCCAGCAAGAAAAAGACCGAGATTAACCTGATTGTGGAGAAGTGTGACTGTACGCTGACCGCCGTTTACACCAAGGCGGAGGGCACCGTTGGCAGCGTGGCTGTGCTGAAAGCGGACAAATCCGCTACGGATAAAGTCTATGACAACACGGTCGGTGAAAAGGTGTGGGTTACCGCACCGGCAGCAGCCCAGGGTATGGTCTTTGATCACTGGGAGAGCACCGGTAATGCGGAGAATATTGAGAACGCTAAGGAAAAGTCCACCAATGTAACGGTGGAGGAGAACCCGGTGGTACTGACCCCGGTGTATGTGGTATCTACCGATCCCACATTTGCCGTAACGGTAGAGAACGGAACCGGCAGCGGCTACTACCTGCCCGGCGATACGGTACATATTACCGCTAACGTACCCAAGGACGGTTACTATTTTGACCACTGGACCAACAGCGATAAGGATGGCAATTCCGCCGGTCTGGCGCTGGAAAGTGAGTATTACTATGATACCACTTTTGAGATGGTGGATCGTTATGCCTCCATTGCAGAGAGCATGATTGACAAGGGCGACAAGGCGCTCTTTGCCGGCGGGTGCGATAAGTCCGCTTCTCTCTACACGGCAAAAAATGCTTTTGATCTCAGCGATGTGACTGTGATCGGCTCCGGTTTTAACGAGGAAGGCGCCGCCTATTCTGTGGTGAAGGAATACGGCACTGCAGCGGCTGCTTGCTTAAAGAACTTTAAGGGTGCGTCCATTTACAATGCCGGTTGCGCCAACAAGGCCATTACCTGCAACCTGCCGGACGGTGAGAAAAAGGAGGAGCTGCAAAAGAAGCTGGACGCTGTGTACACCCAGTTGGGCGACGGCACCATTCAGCCGATGGCCGCAGCGCCGGGCGCCGATGTGCGCAAGACGTTTGCCTCTAACTGCCTGACTCTGCACTACTGGATCTTGCAGTCCGTGAAGGTCAGCAAGTGATTTTGAATAACAAATAAGGAAGAGCCTGCACCCGCCGGTGCAGGCTTTCTTTGTTTTCTCGGGAATTGGTAAATCCCACCGGTTCGGAATTGACAAATCCCATCGGAATGAGTATAATTAGAGCATTACTCCGTAAAATAAGAGATATAGATTGGATGGTTTGATGGAAACAAAAAAGAATCGAAGTACATTCTCCGGAAAAGTGGGATTTGTACTGGCAGCGGCAGGCTCGGCTGTAGGTTTGGGGAACCTGTGGCGCTTTCCCTATTTGGCAGCTAAGTACGGCGGCGGTATCTTCCTATTGGTGTATATTGTTTTGGCGGTGACCTTTGGCTTTACCCTGATGGTTACGGAGATCGCTATTGGTCGTAAAACCCGGCTCAGTCCTATGGAGGCCTTTGGCTCGCTGAACAAAAAGTGGAGCTGGATGGGCAAGTTGGTGACTTTGGTGCCGGTACTTATTCTGCCTTATTACTGCGTCATTGGTGGTTGGGTTACCAAGTACACCGCCACGATGATCTCCGGTGCCGTTCAGGACGCGGCCGGCGACAACTATTTTTCTACTTTTATTTCCGGTACAGGCGAGCCACTTTTGTGGTTTTTGCTGTTTATGACCGCTACGGCGGTGATCGTATTTTTAGGCGTAGAAAAGGGAATTGAAAAGTTCAGCCGCGTTTTGATGCCGGCGCTGTTGATTTTGACGATTCTGCTGTCTATCTTTGTAGTCACCCGTCCGGGCGCCGGCGCCGGCGTGGCTTATTATTTAAAGCCGGATTTCAGCAAGCTGAGCATGATGACTGTGCTGGCTGCTTTGGGGCAGTTGTTTTTTTCCATGTCCCTGGCTATGGGCATTATGATCACTTATGGTTCTTATTTGCGTAAGCAGGATCACATTGAGCAGTCCGTGCGCCAGATTGAAGTGTTTGATACTTTGGTGGCATTCCTGGCCGGTTTGATGATCGTACCGGCGGTGTTTGTGTATTCGGGAGGGGACGAAAGCGCCTTGGGCAAAGGTCCCAGCCTGATGTTTGTAACCCTGCCTAAGGTGTTTGCCGAGATGAAAATCGGCAGCTTGATCGGCGCCGGGTTCTTTATTCTGGTGCTGTTTGCGGCGCTGACCAGCTCCGTATCCGTGATGGAGGCCATTGTGTCCGGTTTGGACGATCGTTACCACTGGGGCCGCAAAAAAGCTACGGTGATCTGTTATATATATGCCGTGGCATTGGGCATTTGCTGCTCCTTGGGCTTTGGCAAGTGGTCCTCCTTTACGATTTTCGGTTTCTCCATTTTGGATTTCCTGGACTTTGTGTCTAACAGTCTGTTGATGCCGGTTGTGGGTATGCTCACCTGCATTATGGTTGGCTTTGTGCTGAAGCCCCAGCTGATTGTCAACGAAATTGAGCTGAACGGTCCCTTTAAGATGAAGAAGTTTTATTCCGCAATGGTTAAGTGGATCGCACCGCCTTGCCTGCTGGCCATTCTCATCAGTTCTATTTTAGATACGCTGGGTATCGTCAAACTGTAATAAAACATAATTTAAGCGCGTACAGAAATCTGTACGCGCTTTTTGCTGCCCTTCTTAGGCTTTAATATTCGATCTCTCCCTTATAGACGGTGTTGCAGTCGCCGGTAAGGGTAATACGGTCGTCGGTGTAGTTTACCAGCAGGTCGCCGCCACGCACCTTGACGGTAACATCAACGCCCTTTTTGCAGTAGCCGTTCTTCACCGCAGCTACAACGGCTGCGCAGGCGCCGGTGCCACAGGCCGGGGTCTCGCCGTTGCCGCGCTCCCAAACCCGCATTTTAATGGTGCTCTCATTAACGACTCGCACAAATTCCGTGTTTACCCGTTCCGGGAATAGGGGACTGTTTTCAAATTGCGGACCGATTTGTTGTAAGTCCAGCTTGTCCACATTGTCAACAAAGACCACGCAGTGGGGGTTGCCGGTACCCACGCAGGTGATGTTATATTCCTTGTTGCCGATGGTTACCGGATGAGAGATGATTTTGTCGCCGGGCAGGTCAACCGGGATCTTGGCCGGGTTCAACTCTGCTTTGCCCATATCTACCGTTACAGAAGATACCTTGCCGTTGCGGGTAAACAGTTGCAGGTGCCGCACGCCGGAGGCGGTGGCAATGGTCATCTCGGTTTTGGGCACCATGCCGTTATCGTACAGGTACTTGCCCACACAGCGAATGGAGTTGCCGGCCATACGGCCCTCGCTGCCGTCCATATTGAAAATGCGCATTCTGGCGTCGGCAATCACGCTCTTTTCAATCAGTACAATACCGTCTCCGCCGATACCCTTGTGCCGGTCGGAGAATTCAATGGACAGGCTCTCCGGACAGGTGATGATGCCGCACTGGTTGTTGAAGAAAATGTAATCGTCGCCGCTGCCCTGCATTTTGGTGAATTTCAGCAGGCCCTTTTCGCTGCGCATGTGGTTGATGTCCACCAGCTCGGTGTTCATTTGATTGTAGCGAGAGGCGATAATATCTGCCAGGGCGTTGGCGGTGTCCAGACTGGTCAGGGTGGCAATGCCCAGCTGATTGGCCCGGTTGTGCAGCTTAATATAGTCTGCAATGGACTTCTTATCGCTTTTGCCGGTGTAGACAATGTAGTCCAATTTGCCGCTCTCTACCAAGTCCATAATAGAGTTGTCCTGGCGCAGCTTGTTGACCACATGCACCTCAATACCCAGAGAGCGAATAGCCGCCGCCGTCTCCGGCGTTGCCCATAATTCTGCGCCCAGGTCGTCCAGCTTTTTCGCCAGACCCACGATCTCAAACCGATCTTGCTTTGTTACGGTGATGAGTACCCCGTGGCGACCCTGCTTTTGGCTTTCTACCTTATACCCGGCAGATACCAGCCCCTTAAACAGCGCTTCGTTCAAGTTTTTGCCTACGCCCAGCACCTCACCGGTGGATTTCATCTCCGGTCCCAGCTGGGAGTTTACATCATTGAGTTTTTCAAAGCTGAATACCGGCACTTTTACCGCAAAGTACGGCGGCGTGCGATACAGCCCGGTGCCGTAGCCCAGGTCTTGCAGCTTTTCGCCTACCATAATTTTTGTTGCCAGTTCCACCATGGGCACGCCGGTGACTTTACTGATATAGGGAATGGTGCGGGAGGCTCTGGGATTCACCTCGATTACATACAACTCGTTGCGATAGATCAGGTACTGAATGTTAACCAGTCCCTTGGTGCCCAGGGACAGCGCCAGCTTTTCGCTTACATCGCAGATCTTGTGGAGCATCACATCGTTCAGGTTGTAAGGGGGATACACGGCAATAGAGTCGCCGGAGTGTACACCGGCCCGTTCAATATGCTCCATAATGCCGGGGATCAGCACATCTTTGCCATCGCTGATGCAGTCCACTTCCAACTCTGTGCCCATCATATACTTGTCTACCAGCACCGGGTTTTCGATCCCTTGTGCCAGAATTAGTTCCATATAGCGGCGCACATCATCATCCGTGTAGGCGATGGTCATATTTTGCCCGCCGATTACATAGCTGGGGCGCAGCAGCACCGGATAGCCCAGTTCGTTGGCTGCTACCAGTGCCTGGGGCATGGTCATCACGCTAGTGCCTTTGGGACGGAAGATGCCGAATTTCTCCAGCAATGCGTCAAACCGTTCCCGGTCCTCGGCAATGTCGATGGACTCGGCGCTGGTGCCCAAAATCGTAATACCTTTTTCGTCCAGGAATTTGGTCAGTTTGATGGCGGTTTGGCCGCCAAAGGCCACCACCACCCCAATGGGCTTTTCCACCTGAATCACCTGCATTACATCTTCCGGGCACAGCGGCTCAAAATACAGTCGATCGCCGGTGTCAAAGTCAGTGGATACCGTCTCCGGGTTGTTGTTAATAAGAATGACTTCATAGCCCAGCTCTTTCAGCGTCCACACACAGTGCACGGAGCTGTAATCAAACTCAATGCCTTGCCCAATGCGGATGGGGCCGGAGCCAAGTACAATGATCTTTTGCTTGCCGCTTTGGGGCAGGCTGCGGGCCTCGCAGTGGGCGTCATAGGTGGAATAGTAGTAGGGCGTCTCTGCAGCGAATTCCGCACCGCAGGTGTCTACCATTTTATAGACGCAGTCCTGATGATAGGGAATAGAGCCGCCGCTGATGCGCGCCAGGGCTTCATCGGTATAGCCGTAGTGCTTGCCCTGCATATACTGCTCCCGGGATAGGGGCAGCCCAGTGATTTCTTTTTCATAATCCGCCAGGTTTTTCAGCTTGGCCAGGAACCACTCGTCGATCATGGTGATTTGGTGGATTTCCTCTATACGCACGCCCTTTTTCAGCGCAGCGAATACGGAGAACAGCCGCAGATCGTCCTGGTCGTGCAGCTTCTCGTGTATATCCAGTCCGTCCAGAGCCTTGTTATTCAATGTGTCCAGCCCGATTTCTGCGCCGCGCACGGCCTTCATAATGGCGGCCTCAAAACAGGGTGCAATGCTCATCACTTCGCCGGTGGCTTTCATTTGGGTGCCCAGCTTGCGAGATGCGTTGACGAACTTGTCAAAGAGCCACTTGGGTACCTTGACCACCACATAATCCAGGGTCGGCTCAAAGCAGGCACAGGTTTTGCCGGTTACATCGTTTTTAATCTCGTCCAGGGTATAACCCAAAGCGATCTTGGTGGTCACCTTGGCAATGGGATAGCCGGTGGCCTTAGACGCCAGGGCGGAGGAACGGCTGACGCGGGGATTGACCTCAATCACGCTGTACTCCATGCTCTCCGGGTTCAGAGCAAACTGACAGTTGCAGCCACCCTCAATGCCCAGCTCGGTGATAATATCCAGAGATGCGGAACGGAGCATTTGGTACTCTTTATCCGCCAGGGTCACAGCCGGGGCAATGACGATGGAGTCACCGGTGTGAACGCCCACCGGGTCAAAGTTTTCCATAGAGCATACGGCAATCACATTGCCGGCGCTGTCCCGCATCACTTCAAATTCAATTTCTTTCCAACCGGCAATGTACCGCTCCACCAGCACCTGGGTAATGGGGGAGAGCATCAGGCCGTTTTTGGCAATTACATCCAGCTGCTGCTCGTTATAAGCCACGCCACCGCCGGCACCGCCAAGGGTAAAGGCCGGACGAATAATCACCGGGTAGCCAATCTCTGCGGCAATCTGCCGTGCGTGCTCCGGGGTGGTGGCAATGTCGCTGGGGACCACAGGCTGGCCCAGCTTCATCATGGTGTCGCGGAACAGCTGCCGGTCCTCGGCTTTGTCAATAGCCTGGGCAGTTGTGCCCAGCAGGGTCACGCCCATTTTGTCCAAATAACCGTCCTTTGCCAGCTGCATACTGATGGTCAGGCCGGTTTGGCCGCCCAGGCCGCCTAAGATGGAGTCCGGGTGCTCTTTTTCAATAATGCGCTTCACGGTCTCTTCCGTCAGCGGCTCTAAATAAATATGGTCCGCCAGCGCTTTGTCCGTCATAATGGTGGCCGGGTTGGAATTGACCAACACCACTTCCAGTCCGGCGTCTTTCAGCACCCGGCAGGCCTGGGCGCCGGCATAGTCAAACTCTGCCGCCTGGCCGATGACGATGGGGCCGGAGCCGATCACCAGTACCTTTTTGATATTCTTATTCAGCGGCATGGCTCTCGCCTCCCATCATCTGTAAAAACCGGTCGAACAAAAAGCGGGTGTCGTGGGGCCCGCTGCACGCCTCCGGATGGAACTGTACCGTAAAGGCGTTCTGGGCAGGATAGTCGATCCCTTCGCAGGTGCCGTCGTTGGCGTTCACCCAGCGCAGGGTGCCGCCGCTGGCCTCAATGGTATCGTTCACTACCGCGTAGCCGTGATTTTGACTGGAGATATAGGTGCGCCCGGTTTGCAGGTCCTTTACCGGCTGGTTCACGCCACGGTGACCGTATTTCAGCTTTTCCGTCTTGCAGCCCATAGCCAGCGCCAGCAGCTGGTGCCCCAGGCAAATGCCAAAAATAGGCGCTTTTCCGATGAGCTTTTTCAGCTGAGCAATGGCGGCGGTGTTCTCTGCCGGATCTCCGGGACCGTTAGACAGCATAATGCCGTCCGGGTGCAGCGCTAAGATGTCCTCCGCCTTGGTGTCGTAGGGCATGACCGCCACATTGCAGCCTCGCTTGTTCAGTTCTCTTGCAATGTTGGCCTTGGCGCCGTAGTCCAGCAGCACCACATTGTGCTTGTGCTCCTCGGCAGACAGCAGTTGGGGCTTGGTAGCAGACACGCTTTTTACTGCGTCTGCGACCGCATAGTCCCGCACTTTGTTATAGTCCACCACACGGGGATCGTCACAGATCACGGCGTTCATTACACCGCTTTCCCGAATGGTCTTTGTGATCTCTCTGGTATCTACGCCGTAGACGCCGATAATGCCTTGGGATTTTAAGAAATCGTCCAGTGTCTCCCGGCAGCGGAAGTTGGAGGGTGCCTCGCAATACTCACGCACGATATAGGCGCTTACATAGCTTTTGGGGCTCTCCATATCTTCCGGGATAAAGCCGTAGTTACCGATGAGGGGAAAGGTTTGCAGCACGATCTGGCCGTAATAACTGGGGTCCGTCAGGGTCTCGATATAACCGCCCATACCGGTGGTAAATACCAGTTCGCCCTGAATTTCGCCACCGGCACCGAAACGATAGCCCTCAAAGGTTTGTCCGTTCTCCAGACAGAGATATACTTTCTGTTTCTTCATAGTTTAACCTAACAGCTTCACAAGCACGGCCTTTTGGGCGTGCAGGCGGTTTTCTGCCTCGTCAAAGATCTCGTTGGCGTGGGCTTCAAACACTTTGGCGGTAATCTCTTCTTCTCGGTGTGCGGGCAGGCAGTGGAGCACCATAGCGTCCGGCTTGGCGGCGGCCATTACTTCGTCGTTGATCTGGTAGTTCTTAAAGATCTTTTCCCGCTCTGCTTTTTCTTCTTCCTGACCCATAGAGGCCCACACATCCGTGTAGACCACATCTGCGTCTTTGGCGCAGGCCAAAATATCCTCGCTGCAAGTGAAGGTGCCGTTCTCCTTGGCCCAGGCCATGATCTGGGCGTCCGGTTGGTAGTCCTTGGGGCAGGCGATGGCGCACTCCATACCCATGGAGATGGCGCCTACGATTAGGGAGTTTGCCATATTGTTGCCGTCGCCGATAAAGCAGAATTTCAGCCCGTCAAAGCTCTTCTTATACTCGCGAATGGTCATCAGATCCGCCAGCACCTGGCAGGGGTGGCAGTAATCGGTCAGGCCGTTGATGATGGGAATGGAGCCGTACTCTGCCAGGTCCTCCACCTCTTTTTGCGCAAAGGTGCGGATCATAATGCCGTCCAGATAGCGAGAGAGTACCCGAGCCGTGTCCTGTACCGGCTCGCCGCGGCCGATCTGAAGGTCACGGTTGGACAGGAACAGCGCCTGACCGCCGAGCTGATACATGCCGGTTTCGAAGGAAACGCGGGTACGGGTGGAGGACTTCTGGAAGATCATGCCGAGGCTCTTGCCCTCCAGATGGCGATGGGAAATATTATGCTTCTGTTCATATTTGAGCTGATCTGCCAGATCGAGCAGGCCGATGATCTCCTCGGTGGAGCAGTCGAGCAGCTTGAGTAAATGCTTCATTGGTAAAACACCTTTCTATAATCCGTTAAGGCCATACCGCGCTTTCATTGTGCGGCGTTTTCTTAAAATACCTTTGCCATGACTGCCAGTGCTTCGTCCATTTCCTCCTTGGAAATGACCAGCGGCGGCAGCAGGCGAACCGCATTCTTGCCGGCGGTGATCGCCAGAACACCGTTTTCGATCAGCTTGTTCGCAAAAGCGGAATGCTTGCCCTCGTCCACGATGATGCCGAGCATCAGACCCATGCCGCGAACGCCATGGATGCTGTCCTTGCCGAGCGCAAGGATGCCGTTCTTCAGATATTCACCCTTCTCCTTGACCTCATGCAGGAACTTCGGGTCGCCTACATGATCGAGCACTGCATTCGCGGACGCACAGACAAGCGGCGTACCGCCGAAGGTCGTCGCGTGTGTGCCCGGTGTCAGAACATTGCAGCAGGTATCTGCCGCGAGCACAGCGCCGATCGGAACGCCGCCGCCGAGACCCTTCGCCATGGTGACAACATCCGGACGGATGCCGTACTGCTGGAACGCAAACAGGCTGCCGGTGCGGCCGATGCCGGTCTGTACCTCGTCGATGATGAGCAGCATATCCTTCTCGCGGCAGAGCGCCTCGACCTGCTTGACGAATTCCTGATCGAGCGGCAGCACGCCGCCCTCGCCCTGTACAAGCTCCATCATGATCGCGCAGGTCATGTCGTCGGCCTTGCGGCGAACATCGTCGATGTCGTTCGCGACCGCGTAGTCAAAGCCCTCGGTGAACGGGAAGAAATAGTTATGGAAACGATCCTGGCCGGTCGCCTTGAGCGTGGTTACGGTGCGGCCGTGGAAGGAATTGACGAGCGTTACGATCTTGTAGCGGCCCTCGCCGTACTTGTCGAAAGAATACTTGCGCGCGAGCTTAATCGCACCCTCGTTGGACTCCGCACCCGAGTTGGCGAAGAATACCTTGCCGTTCAGGTGGGTCTTTTCGACGAGCTTCTTCGCGACCTGCACCATCGGTTCCGTGGTAAACAGGTTGGATGCGTGCATGATCTTGTGCGCCTGCTGGGTGATCGCGTCGATAAGAATCTGGTTGTCGTAGCCCATGCAGTTGACGCCGATGCCGGAGGCAAGGTCGATGTACTTCTTGCCCTCTACGTCCCACAGGGTCGCGCCCTTGCCGTGGTCGAGCGCGATCGGGAAGCGGCCGTAGGTGTTCATTACATATTTATTTTCTTCGTTTTTCAGTTCGTTATATGTCATTGGTTTTCGCCCTTTTCGTGGAAAATCTGCGAAATCAGCATAAATCTACTGATTGCTGTGAATTACTGAAACATCGTGCCTGCGCCGACATCGGAAAGCAGCTCGATGAGGATGGAGTGCTTGACGCGGCCGTCGAGAATGGTCGCGCGCTCAACGCTCTTGCGGACCGCTTCAACGCAGCAGTCCACCTTCGGGATCATGCCGCCCTTGATGACGCCGTCGCGCACGAGCTTGGGCACTTCAGAAACCTTGAGTCGATGCAGCACGCTGTTTTCATCGTTGACGTCGAGCATCAGACCGCGCACGTCGGTCAGCAGGATGAGTTTTTTCGCACCGAGCGCAACGGCAAGCTTGCTCGCTGCGGTATCGGCATTGATGTTGTAGTTGGTCTCGTCGTCGATGCCCTGCGCAACGGTCGAAACGACCGGGATGTAGCCCTGCTGGAGCACGTCGATGACCGGAGCCGGATCAACATCGACAATATCGCCGACATAGCCGTAATCCGTGCCCGAACGGTCGGTCAGGCGCTTCGCCTGGAACAGACCGCCGTCCATGCCGCCGAGACCGATGCCGCGGCCGCCCGCCTTTTCAAGCAGGGTGACCAGATCCTTGTTGACCTTGCCGCACAGCACCATCTGCACAATGTCCATGGTCTCACGGTCGGTATAGCGCAGACCGTTGACGAATTTGCTTTCCTTGCCGATCCTGGTCAGCATGTCATTGATCTCCGGACCGCCGCCATGCACGATAACGACCTTGACGCCGACCAGATTGAGCAGAACGAGGTCATGGATGACCGCGTCCTTCAGCTCGTCATTGATCATCGCGTTGCCGCCGTACTTGACGACAACGGTCTGACCGTAATATTCCTGGATATACGGAAGAGCCTCGACCAGAATGTTGGCTCTCAGCTCCGCATCCATATTGTCTGTTTTCTGTTCTGTGATGGGAGTATCCATGCTTTTTCGTTCCTTTTTCGGATATGTTTTTATCAGATAGATGCGTACTCACGCAATCTGCTCTGTGTCCCCTGCGCAGGAGAAACCGCGTCTGCATTCACGCAGCTCGCTCCGCACCTTCGCACAGGAGAAACTGCGTCACGCATCCGCGCAGTTCGTTCCACCTCCTGAGCAGGAGAAATCGTGTCAGCCGAGGAAGAAGCGCACGCCGCGTACACATGTACGCAAGCGCGCTGCTGACGAAGGATCACGCGATTTATCGCCGCTCAGGTACGGTAGTCGCCGTTGATCTTCACATAATCATACGTCAGATCGCAGCCCCAGGCCGTAGCAGCGTGCTCACCCTCGTGAACGTCAATCTGAATGGTGACTTCGTTTGCGGTGAGAACCTTCTTTGCAAGCTCCTCATCGAAATTCAGCGCTGCGCCCTTCTCGCAGACAGCAACCGAGCCGTTTTCGGACTCGAACGCTACATCAACATACTCCGGACGGAACGGCGCCTTGGAGTAGCCCATTGCGCACAGGACGCGGCCCCAGTTCGCGTCCGCACCGAACATGGCAGCCTTGACAAGATTCGAGCCGACAACCGCCTTTGCCAGACGCTCGGCGGTCTCCTCGCTGCGCGAATTCTTGACCGTGCAGGTCACGAGCTTGGTCGCGCCCTCGCCGTCCGCTGCGATCTGACGCGCCAGACGGGTATTGATCTCGTTCAGCGCCTTGCAGAACGCCTGATAATCCTCGTTCTGCCAGTCGATCAGTTCATTGCCTGCCAGACCGTTCGCCAGAACGACGCACATATCATTGGTCGAGGTATCGCCGTCAACCGTTACACGGTTGTAGGTCTTTTTCACGTTCTCCTGAAGTGCATCAGTCAGCATTTCGTGAGAGATCGCGCAGTCAGTCGTGATGAAGGAAAGCATGGTGCCCATGTTCGGGTGGATCATGCCGCTGCCCTTGCAGATGCCGCCGATGCGGCAGGTCTTGCCGCCGACCGTAAACTCGACCGCCGCAGTCTTGGTACGGGTATCGGTGGTCATGATTGCACGGTTTGCCTGTTCCGAAGCGTCATCCGAAAGAACGATTTCGGACAGATGCTCCTCGATGCACTCAATATTGATGCGCTGGCCGATAACGCCGGTGGACGCTACCGCAACATCCTCTTCGTCCACGCCGAGGAAGTCTGCCGCAGCCTTCGCCATACGGCGCGCGTTCTCCATGCCGTCCGGGGCACAGGCATTTGCGTTGCCGGAGTTTGCAACGATCGCACGAGCCACGCCGTTTTCCAGATGCTCCATGGTAACATAGACCGGAGCCGCCTTTACGCGGTTCATCGTGTAGGTCGCCGCAGCGTTGCACTCGCATTCGCTGAAAATGATCGCGGTATCGTCGTTCGTGCGGCTCGCCTTGATGCCGCAGCGCACACTGCCCGCCTTGAAACCCTTTGCGGCGCAAACGCCGCCGTCAATGATCTTCATAGTTCTTCTTCTCCGTTTCAGAGCGTCAGGCCCGTCGTTTCCTCCAGGCCGAGCATGATATTCATGTTCTGCACCGCAGCACCCGACGCACCCTTTCCGAGATTGTCGAACAGTGCGGTGACGATCGTCTGTTCCTCATGGCCGCAGACGATCAGTCGCAGGCTGTCGCGGCCTGCCATCGTATTTGCATAAATGACGTTTTCATCGCCGCCTGTCGGCGCGACCGTCACAAAATTCTGGTTTGCATAGTGCTCTGCGAGCGTGTCGTGCACGATGTGCGCATCCACACCCGGCAGCATGACCGTCGTCGCCATACCCTTGTAGAAATCGCCTACGATGGGCACGAAAACCGGCGCGTGCATCAGACCGCAGACGTATTCCATCTCGGGCAGATGCTTGTGATGCAGATTGAGACCGTAAATGCGCTCGGAGTCGTGACGGCTGTCGCGCTCGGCATCCTCATATTCCGCGATCATCTTTTTGCCGCCGCCCGAATAGCCGGTGAGCGACGAGCAGGTAAAAGCAAAGTCCTCCGGGACAACGCCGCGTGCAACGAGCGGATAAACAGAGGAAATGAAGCCGCTCGCGTGGCAGCCCGGGTTGGCAACGCGCCTGGAGCCGGCGATCGCGGCGCGGTGCGCCTTGGACAGCTCCGCAAAGCCGTAATCCCAGTCCGGGTCGGTGCGGTGTGCGGTCGATGCGTCGATCACACGGGTATGGTCGTTTTCGATCAGCGTGACGGCTTCCTTCGCTGCGGCATCCGGCAGGCACAGGAACACGATGTCCGCCGCATTCAGAAACCTGCGGCGCTCCTCGGTATCCTTGCGCTTGTCCTCGTCGATGAGCAGCAGCTCTACGTCGTCGCGTTTGCCGAGACGCTCGTAGATCTGAAGGCCGGTCGTGCCCTCCTTGCCGTCAATATAAATCTTCGGTTTGCTCATAATTACAGC